>ERZ795043.2-NODE-2-length-641835-cov-26.792700_pt1 | contig 641835 bp, 617 predicted proteins | sample MGYA00375127_ERZ795043 | MGnify/ENA primary metagenome ERZ795043 (study PRJEB30172, sample SAMN05518447) | compost metagenome | isolation source: Feedstock adapted compost from Newby Island compost facility, Milpitas, CA | place: USA:Newby Island compost facility...
CCGGCGACGCCGGACAGGCCAGGTTGTAGATCTCGTCAACCTCGACATAAAGGGGAAAGGTCACGTCGTGCCGCATGACCTCGAAGTAGGGCGACCCCATCAGATGGGCGATGTTGTCCTTCGTCCCCGTGAAATAGTTGTCGACGCACAGCACGTCGTGCTTGTCCGCCAGGAGCCGCTCGCACAGATGCGAGCCCAGAAAGCCGGCACCGCCGGTGACGAGAATGCGCTTGCGAGGTCCCATGGTCTTTCCGTTGGCTGGAGCCCTTTCGTCGTGAACCGGAACGCGGTTCCGGAGGTGAGCGGGCAAGGACCGGCGACCAATCTCTCAGAACGAAGAACAAGTCAACCGGCGCACCTGTCCTACGCGATCATTCCGCATCCGAACGGGCACGATCGAGCCGAAAGGAGAGCGGCGGCCCCCGGCAGCTATTCCGGATACGCCGGTATGCGGGCTCGAAGGCATGGCGCCCCTCGGCCGGACCGAAAGCTCATCGGATGGATGATTTTCGCTCCCCGTCCGTTATGACCCTGGATCCAATCGCGAGGCGAAGAGCACGCTCGTTCGGCCGCACCTAGCTGCGCCGCCCGGCATTGCGGCGCGAAGGATGGGATGCCGGCACCGGCAGGCCTTGCGACGCACCGACGGCCGGTGCGGTACGACGGCCCGAGGTGGCAACGCGGCACCGTTGGTGACCTTGGCGTTGTGGTGCCGATTCCGATATGCTCGGGCGGTTCCTGGACAGGAAATGAACGGTCCGCTTTCGCCGGGCTGCGGATCCAGGTGAGCATCTGCGCCGCTCCATTCTATTGAACATCTGATGGCTCCAAATCGTGTCGCCGCTGCCGACCTCGAGGCATGGGTCTCGGGAGCGCTTCGCATCGCCGACGTCATTATCGTCGTCGTGGCCGCCGTGATCGCGTACTGGATCCGGCACGATACGTACGCCCTCCCCAACCTCTACGTCATGGCGATCCTGGCCGCGGTGGTGCTTACCGCGAACTACATGCAGATCGCACGGGTGTACGAGTTCAACAATCTGATGCGGCTGACGGCGCAGATTGGGCTCATCGCTATGAGCTGGACCGCGGTGATGCTGAGCCTCATCGCGCTTGCCTATTTCACGCAGACTTCGATCGCCTTCTCGCGCGCCTTCGCGCTGGGCTGGTTCGCGTTGACGCTCGGCGGCCTCGTTCTCGCCCGCATCCTGGTCCTGACGCAGATGGAACGCTGGCGTCAGGCCGGCCGATTGACTCTCAACGTTGCGGTCATCGGTGCCGGACCACTCGCCCGTCAGGTGCTGCAGCATCTGAAGGCCCAGGGCGAGAAGCAGTATCGCATCGTCGGCGTGTTCGACGACCGCGTGAACGACGCCTCCGAGATCGAGGGGTATGCCTTCCGGGGCACGGTCGACGATCTCGTCCGCTATGTCCGGACACATCCGGTCGACGAGATCGTCGTCGCAGTGTCATGGCAGGAACGCGAATACATCCAGAACATCGTCAAGCGACTCAAGGTCGTCCCGACGAACGTCAAACTCTGCCCCGATTATGTCGGATGGGCGCTGCCGGTGCGGCGGTTCCTGCCGCTTGCCGGCATACCGATGCTGGCGGTCCTCGAACGACCGCTGTCGGGCTGGAGCCTCGTCATCAAGGCGCTCGAGGACCGGATTCTCGCGGCCCTGCTGCTGCTCCTCTTCGCGCCGGTCCTGCTGGCGGTCGCGCTCGCCATCCGCCTCGACAGCCCCGGCCCAATCCTGTTCCGGCAAAAGCGCTATGGCTTCAACAACAATCCGATAACGGTCTACAAGTTCCGGACCATGCATGTGTCGGCGGGCGAGGATCCGACGGTGCCGCAGGCGCGGCGGAACGACCCCAGGGTTACCCGGGTCGGCGCCTTCCTGCGCCGGACGAGCCTGGACGAGCTGCCGCAACTGCTCAACGTCATCAAGGGCGAGATGTCCCTGGTCGGGCCGCGCCCCCATGCCGTCGCCCACAACGAGCAATACGCCAAGATCATCGACGATTATCTGAGCCGTCATCGGGTCAAACCCGGGATTACCGGCTGGGCGCAGATCAACGGCCTGCGGGGCGAGACCGATACGCCCGAGAAGATGGCCCGACGCGTCCAGTACGACCTGTACTACATCGACAACTGGTCGCTTCTTTTCGACATCAAGATCCTGCTCCTCACGCCCTTCCTGGGCTTCGTCAACAAGAACGCATACTGACCGGCGGCCGGCGCGGCAAACGCCGATACCGGGCCGGAGGCGCGGCGGGATCGGGCGCGCCGACGGGCGTTCATATGGTTTGGCACCCAGTTTCGGGCTCTTATTCACCGAAAAGAAAGCCGCTCCGGCGGGGACAAGTTCATGCGGGCACGTCCAGACGACCGGCTCCCCACGCAGGAGGCGCTGCTGCTCGACTATGATGCGGGCTGGATCGTCACCGCACCGGACGCCACGCCGACCACGTCCATCTGTCGAAGCTGAAGCCGTACAACCGACGCGAACACCATCTTCGCATCGCCCGGAACACGGTCGAAGGCCTAATCCGCGCCCATGACGGTCAGCTCTTTCCGCTGTCGAACGCCGATCTGGTCTTGGTCTGCAAGGACACCGCGCCGGCCGAAGTCGACAACGTCGTCGTGATGCTTCGCTATCTCTTCAGCGAAGCCCCGTTCATCCAATCGCGCGTCATTCTTTGCCGCCGTGACAACGAAGACGTCATCCGCATCGGGCGGGCCTGCGGCATCACGCTGTGCCAAAGGCCGCCACGTCGACGCGTTGTACGCTGCCGCCAGGAAATCGAATCCCGGGCTGGCCCGGCAATCCGCGCAACTGACGCGCGACCGTCACTCGCGCGGCGCGTGCTTGGCCAGGATGCGCTGCAGCGTCCGGCGATGCATGTTGAGCCGCCGCGCCGTCTCCGACACGTTCCGGTCACACTGCTCGTACACCCGCTGAATGTGCTCCCAGCGGACCCTGTCTGCGGACATCGGATGTTCGGGCGGCGGCGGCAACGGACGGTCCTGCGTCAGTAGTGCCGCCTCGATGGCGTCCGCATCGGCTGGTTTGGGCAGATAGTCGATCGCGCCTGCCTTCATCGCGGCGACTGCGGTCGCGATATTGCCGTAGCCGGTCAGCACGATGATGCGCGCCGTCGGCGCCACTTCGCGCAGTGCCTGGACGACGTTCAACCCGCTTCCGTCACCCAGTCGCAGATCGACGACCGCGTAGTCGGGCGGCGATCCCCGTGCGGCAGCGATGCCGGCAGCGACGCTGTCGGCGACAGATACGGTAAAGCCCCGTCGCTCCATGGCACGAGCGAGGCGCTGTCCGAAGATCTCGTCGTCATCGACGATCAGAAGACGTTTTTGCGTCTGTCCGGCAGTTGGAGCGTTCATTGTGCAGCCTCGGCGGAACGAACGTACTCGGGTGAAACGGCGATGCGCGCCCGCGGCCAGGTGATGCGGACGATCGCGCCGCCTTCGGATTGGTTGCCGGCTTCGATGTTGCCGCCGGTCCGTTCGAGCAGTGTCTTGGCGATGAAGATTCCCAGCCCCATGTGCTCGCCCTCGGCATTGCGAGACGACAGATACGGCTCGCCGAGGCGATCGAGGATCGCCGGCGCAAAGCCCGGACCGTCATCGGAAATCGAAACCTCCACGTTCGCCTTGTCCCAGCTCGTGCGGACCTCGACGCGGCTGCGTGCGAACTGGACCGCGTTCTCGACGAATGCGCCAAGGCCATGGACGATCTCGGGCTGGTGCGCCACGTATGGTTCATCGCCGTCATCGGAGCCGGCTGCGACGAAGTCGATGGACACCGGGTCGCGCCGAAATGGAGCTGCCGCCGCCTGGACGAGCGCCGATACCGGCAGCACCGCGAACGGCGAATTTTCGTCCGCTTCGGGCCGTGCGGCAAGCCGGGCCAGAATGTCGCGGCACCGGCCCGCCTCGGCGACCAGAAGTGCGGCATCCTCGGCAAGCGGGCTGTCCTTGGGGAGATCGCGCGCAATCTCGCGGGCGATGACGGCAATGGTGCCCAGCGGCGTACCGAGTTCGTGCGCGGCCGCGGCGGCAAGAGCACCAAGTGCGGACAGCCGCTGTTCGCGTGCGAGCGCCGCCTGTGACGCCGCGAGCGCGTCCGACATGCGTCGCGCCTCGACGGCGACGCTGCCGATGTACAAGGCAAGAAAAATCATACTGATCGTCGACGCCGCCCATAGCCCTGCCACGTAGAGCCATGGGAACGTCAAACCGCCGCCGGGCCAAGGCAGCGGCTCGTACCACAATGCGAGAGTCGTGACGCAGGCGATGCCGAGCCCGCACAGGACGATCGTGCTGTTGCGCGACAACACCGTCGCCGAGATCGCGATCGGGGCGAGCAGCATGACGGCGAAGGGATTGGTCAGGCCGCCCGTGAAGTGAAGCAGGACGCCGAGCTGAACCAGGTCCCAACCGAGCAGCGCGAGCGCGCCGCGGTCGCCGAGACGCGCGGCCGGCCGATACAACGTCAGGACTAGGTTGAGCACCGCCGATGCGCCGATCGCCGCAAGCGTCGGGTTGAGCGGCAACTCGAATCCGAAGCCGAACTGGACCGCCATGAGCGTGACCAGCTGACCGGCGATGGCGAGCCACCGGATGAGGACGAGCGTGCGGAGCCGAACGCGACCGAGCGTTCCGCTCCACTCGGCCGGGCGCATGGGCACCGCCTCGCCCTTCATCCCGACGCCACCTGACCCGGTCCGCGCATACGCGGCATTCTTGAAACGCGATGGCGACATCGTCCGTTTGGCACCATATACGATAACAAATACCCATGCTCGATCCGGTTATCAAAGTCGAAAACCTGACCAAGCGATTCAAGGACGTGGACGCCGTCCGCGACGTGAGTTTCAGCGTCAACCAGGGTGTTACGACGGCCCTGCTCGGCGGCAATGGTGCCGGAAAGACCACGACGATCGGCATGCTCCTCGGCCTGATCATTCCGACCTCGGGCACGATCACCATCCTCGGCGAGGACATGCTCCGTCACCGCCACCGCGTGCTGCCGCGCCTCAACTTCTCGTCCCCCTATGTGGACTTTCCGAGCCGGCTGAAAGTACGCGAGAATCTGATGGTCTTCGCACAGCTTTACGGCGTCCGCGATGCCGGCAGCCGGATCAGGGAACTCGCCGCCGATCTCGATCTCGGAGATCTCCTGGACAAAAAGACCGGCAGCCTGTCCTCGGGTCAGAAGACGCGCGTCAGCTTGGCCAAGGCGCTGCTCAATCAGCCCGAGGTTCTTTTGCTCGACGAGCCTACCGCAAGTCTCGACCCGGACACGGCCGACTGGATCCGCACCTATCTCGAGCGCTATCAGCGCGCGACCGGTGCCTCGATCCTGCTCGCCTCGCACAACATGGCCGAGGTCGAACGTCTGTGCCGGGACGTGCTGATGATGAAGGACGGACGCATCGTCGATCGCGGCACGCCGGCGGAGCTGCTGTCCCGCTATGGACGGGCCAATCTCGAGGACGTGTTTCTCGACATCGCGCGCAGCCGGCGCGCAGAAGCCGCCCAATGATGGACATCGTGCAGAACACCGGATCGCTTCGGCGTATCGGTGCCATACTGCTGCGTCATTACTATCTGATGCGGGGCTCGCCGACGCGCATTTTCGATTTGATGTACTGGCCGCTGCTCCAGATGATCGTCTGGGGCTTCATCACCGTATTCTTCGTGCGGCACTCGTCCTGGCTGGTCCAGGCCAGCGGCGTACTGATCGGCGCCGTGCTGCTGTGGGACGTTCTCGTGCGCAGCCAGTTCGGCATGACGCTGTCGCTGCTCGAAGAGATGTGGTCGCGGAACCTGGCGAACCTGTTCGTGAGTCCGCTGCGGCCGGTGGAATTCGCGATGGCGCTCATGGTCCTGGCCATGCTGCGCTCGTTGCTGGGCGTCGTCCCTGCAGCGCTGCTCGCCATTCCCCTCTTCGCGTACTCGATCTTCGATCTGGGCCTGCCGCTCGTCGCCTTCTGGGCCGTCCTGCTGATGTTCGGCTGGGGCGTCGGCCTGGTGATCGCGGCAGCTTTGACGCGATTCGGACTGGCGGCCGAAAGCTATGCCTGGGCTTCCATCTTCATTCTCGCGCCGATCAGCGGCGTCTATTACCCGGTCGACGTCCTGCCCGGCTGGCTGCGGGTAATCGCCTGGGCCATGCCGTCGACCTACGTGTTCGAAGGGATGCGCGCCGTGATGATCGACCACGTGTTCCGATGGGATCTGATCGGCCCGGCGCTCGTCCTGAACGCGGTCTATATCGCGCTCGGGATCGTGCTGTTCCTCGCCGCCTTCCGCTCGGCCCTCGAGCGCGGCCAACTGCTCCATGCCGGTGAGTAATCGCGGGCCGTTTCCCGATTCGGTCGCACGGGCGCCAGTGTCACGATCCGTCGATGGCGCCGGCGTCGCAGCCGTCACCGGTCCGGCTGCCGTCTTCGTGCGCCCCGAACGGGCGGGTATCCCTGGAAATCGGGATAGGCGGGCACGTCGAAAGAGTAGGATCGAACTCGACCGGGTCTGCCAGGACCGCAAAATATCGTAATATGCCGTCGGCATGATCCAGGGCCGCCTGGCTCCGGGCACCATTCCGGCACACCGTGTACGCATTCGATGCCGATGGAGGGATCCGGCCGGCGCCGCCTGCACGAGGTTCCCCATGCAGCAGAGACAGACGACGGCCCCTGATCTCAGTCGCGCGGCGCGCGAGCAGCTTCTGCGCCGCAGCTTCATGTTCAGCGACATCGACCCGGACTTGCTGCAGCAGATCGCCAGTCTCAGCCGTATCCGTCGCCTGGACAAAGGCGCTGTCCTGTTTCAGCAGGGCGACGATGGCGACGCGCTCTACGGCGTCATGGCCGGCCTCATCTGCATCTCCATTTCGAACGACGCGGGCAAGGAACTTACCATTGCGGTCCTGGAGCCCGGCGACGTCTTCGGCGAAATCGCGCTGCTCGACGGCCTGTCGCGCAGCGCCAGCGCCTATGCCGCCGAAGACAGCATTCTGCTTGCGATCGAGCGCAGCACGTTCCTGGAACTGTTGGAACGCGAGCCGCGCATCGCCCGACACGTGATCGAGCTGCTGTGCGAGCGGCTGCGGGCAAACACGGACAAGCTTGGCGAATACGCTTTCATGAGTCTCGGCGCCCGCCTGGCAAAACGGTTGCACGCGCTGTCGATCGCCCATGGTCGACGCGGCCCCGACGGCGTGCGTATCGAAGTGAAGTTTTCCCAGACCGACCTCGCCCACATGCTCGGCGCCACGCGCGAAGCCGTGAACAAGCAGCTGCGTCTGCTCGCAAGCCAGGGATTGATCCAGCTCGATCAGGGTTACATCACCATCAAGGACATGGCGCGGCTCAGCGCCATGCACCACGAACGCGCCTGAGGCACCGGACCAGTTGCCGCGTCCATCCGCGGCGTCGAGAGCGGAGACGGACATCGGCAACCGCGGACCGGACCAGGAAACCGCTCCAGGATTCGTCGGTGCGCGCGCACCATGGACGCTGCCCGGCCTTTCCTTGGCCCGTGACCGACCTGCCGTGATTCAAGTCACGTGGCATCCGGATTCCGGGGGTGTGAGCGGCATCCGGCGCGAGCCGTCACTCCACCACCGGTGCACGCAAGACCGAGCTCTGATAGAAACATGCATGAACTGATCTCATGCGTTGCCATGCGACGGCTGCCCTCTCTCGATTCCCTCCGCGTCTTCGAAGCGGCAGCCCGGCACCTGAGCCTCACCAAGGCGAGCGATGAGCTTCACGTCACGCAGAGTGCGCTCAGCCACCGCATTCAGGCGCTCGAGGCCGAACTCGGCGTTGCGCTGTTCCGCCGTTATGCGCGGCGCATCGAGCTGACGCCGGCCGGCGAGATTCTGGCGGCCGGCGTCCGTCGCGGTCTCGACGAGGTCATGCGCGCCCTTGCCTCGATCGATCCTGCAGGTGCCGCGACGTCACTGACGATCAGCGTTCTGCCCTCGTTCGCGACGCGCTGGCTCGTTCCGCGCCTCGGGTGTTTCCGTGCCGAGCATCCGGCGATCGACGTCAGGATCGCCGCCGATCCGGCGCTGGTCGACCTTCACAAGGGAAATGCCGATCTCGGCATTCGCTTCGGTCGCGGCCGCTATCCGGGCCTCTACACGCAGCTCCTCATGGCCGATGCGGTCTTTCCCGTCTGCAGCCCGGATTTCCGACGTCGGATGGGCGATCCCGCCAAACCGGAGGACCTGCTGCGCTGCACGCTCCTCCGACGAGGCGGCGGAAAGCGACGGCAGCGGCGCCGACTGGATCAGCTGGTTCCGGCACGTGGGTGTCCATTACCCCGGCTTAGACGAAGGTCCGCGCTTCAATCAGGCCATCCTCGCGCTGGAAGCGGCAGCGAGCGGCCTCGGCGTTGCGCTCGCACCCAAGAGTCTCGTCGCTGCTGACCTGGAATCGGGACGGTTGGTGCGGCTGTCGACCGAGGAGACGCCGACGGTTTTCTCGTATTACATCGTATGTCTGCCGGAACGCGTCGAACGCGGCTCGACGGCGATCTTCATCGAATGGCTGCGCCGCGAGGCCGGATTCTGACGGCTTGATCAGGCCGTCCTGTTGCTGACGCCGGCCTCGGCGAATGAGGCCATCCCGCTGTGACACGCGACGGCCGCCTTGACGATCGCGATCGCGAGAGTTGCTCCCGACGCTTCGCCGAGACGCATGCCGAGATCCAGAAGCGGCGTCTTGCCGATCGCCGCCAACAGTCGCTTGTGGCCGGGCTCGGCCGACATGTGCGCGACGATACAGTGATCGAGTGCCCGCGGATCCAGCGCATGGAGTACCGCGGCGGCGGCGGTCGTGGCGAAACCGTCGAGAATCACCGGAATGCGGGCCATACGTGCTGCGATGACGGCACCAGCGATCGCGGCAAGTTCGTGTCCACCGAAGTGGCGCAGAACCTCGAGCGGGTCGGTCAAGGCGGCGCGATGACGGTCCACCCCGGCCGCGACGGTGGCGATCTTCCGCTCGAGTACCGCTCCGCTCACGCCGGTGCCGGGGCCGGTCCATTCGGCAGCGGTGCCGCCGAACAACGCGCAGCACAACGCCGCCGCCGCCGTCGTGTTGGCAATGCCCATTTCGCCGAGCGCGAGCAGATCGACGCCGGGCTCCACCGCCATCATCCCGTAGGCCATGGCCCGGGCGCATTCATCTTCGGTCATCGCCGGTGCGGTCGTGAAGTCGGCCGTCGGATGATCCAGGGCCATCTCATAGACGCGGAGATCAGCATCCACGGCGCGGCAAAGCTGATTCACCGCGGCCCCGCCGGCGATGAAGTTCTGCACCATCTGCGCGGTCACCTCGACCGGATAGGCCGATACGCCGCGTGCCGCGACGCCATGGTTGCCAGCAAACACACACGTGCGCGGCCGTTCCACGCGCGGCGGGTGACGCCCCTGCCAGGTCGCGCACCAGATGGCGAGCTCCTCGAGCCGCCCCAGGCTTCCCGGCGGCTTCGTCAATTGCTGTTGCCGGGCCGCGGCGGCGTCGCCGGCTTCGCGATCGGGATCCGGCAGATGTGGCAGGATGTCGCGAATTTCGGCAAACGTTGCAACCGGATGGCGTGCGACCATATGCGAACCTGCCTGCAAGAAAGAGAGCGATCGAGGAGGCGCTGACGTCCGTGCCGGCATCGTGCCGCCCGCTGTCGGGGCGCGAAACCGGTGTTTCACTCGCGCCGGCGTCGAGGAAGTTGCCGGCTTCTAGCATACGGGTGAATTTTCCGGCAACGCGCCCCATGTACGGCGCTTGCGGACGTTCTCAGGCCGACGTCGCGTCATTCACGATTGCGCAGGCTTTTCGTGCAACGCTTGCACGAGGGCGTCACAGAAGACGGGTGACATTCCCTGGATTGGTCGGTATTTGCCATGCGGTTCCTGCACCTGCGATTCATCATGACGCCGGATCGGTCCCCCTCGCCCGAGACGTCCGGTGGGTCCCACACCCCGGCGGTCGCGCCACTGGTCGGTTGGCTGACGGAAATCCGGGTGGCCGCCGCGTTCCTGACCCGCTTTCCGGTCCGCCTCGTCGCCGCGGATGCGACGATCCCGGTCGCGTCGGCGGTACGCGCCTTTCCGCTGGTCGGGCTCGGCGTCGGGTTCGTCGGCGGCGCGGTCTATGCCGTGTCCGATCTGGTCGGCATGTCGTCGACGATCGCGGCCCTCCTGGCAATTGCCGCTCTCGTCATCGCGACCGGGGGGCTCCACGAGGACGGCCTTGCGGACTGCGCCGACGGACTCGGCGGCCGGACGCGCGAGGATGCGCTGGCGATCATGCGCGACAGCCGGATCGGCACATTCGGCATGATCGCCCTCTTCTTCGTGCTCTCGCTGCGCGTGACCGCGCTGTCCTACGCCGGCGGCCTCGCCGAAGCGGTGCTCGTGATGCTCGCCGCAGCCGCCGGCTCGCGCGCCACCCTGCCGGCCCTGATGTATCTCCTTCCGCCCGCGCGTCCGGATGGGCTGGGATGGGCGGCTGGTCAGCCCGACCGCCGGCGCGTCGTCGACGCGGGCGCGATCGGCGCCGTGGTGATCGTCGCGGCACTGGGGCCGATCTGGGGACTTCTCGCCATCGCGGCGGCGGCCGGCGCGGCGCTCGCCGTCGGTTGGCTTGCCCACCGTCGCCTCGGCGGCCATACTGGCGACGTCCTTGGTGCCGGCCAGCAATTGTCCGAAACCGGCATCCTGCTCGCTTACATGGTCTCGCCGAGCTGGATCTGATGACGACAGCCGTCACGACGCGATGGTGGTGGATCCGGCATGCGCCGGTGATCAACCCGGGCGGCCGCATCTACGGCCAGCGTGACGTACCCGCCGACACGTCAGATGCTCCGGCCTTTGCCGCGCTGGCGGCCCGCATGCCGCTCGATGCCGTGTGGCTGGCCACGCCGCTTCAACGCACCCAGGCGACGGCGGCCGCGATTCAGGCCAACATGAACGCCGCCAATCCGCCGCCGCCGGAAATCGAACCTGCCTTCATCGAGCAGCATTTCGGCGACTGGCAGGGACTGACCTACGACGAGATCGGCGCGTATGGGCGCGTGCGACCCGGGACCAAGGGCATCGGCGTCGAAGGACACAAGTTCTGGTTGGCGCCCGCACATACCCGACCGCCCGGTGGCGAAAGCTTCGTCGACGTCATGGCGCGGGTCGCCGCGCGCGTGCGCGATCTAACGGCGCGTTATGCCGGCCGCGACATCGTCGTGGTCGCCCATGGCGGGTCGATCCGCGCGGCGTTGGCTTATGCGCTCGACCTTCACCCCGAGGCGGCGCTCGCCTTCACCATTGATACGCTGTCCTTGACGCGGCTCGACCACGTGACCGGTCCGGGTGCCGGTCACGCCTGGCGCGTGAACGCGATCAATCTGCCGCCGTTTGCCTGCACCCAGCCGCATCGGCCGCAGGCCCGCTGACGTTTCCGGCGGCTGTTTCAAGGCGTCGTTGCGGCACGGAGTCGCCGTTTGCGGGCAAGCCCGATCGCGTGGATGCCCCGATCGCATGGACGCCATGTCGGCGCGAAGCCATCCGTGATGGTGGCACGGGTGGAGATGCCTATGCTAGGGTTCTGCCCGCATCCGGACAGGGAAGTCCGGTGACGCGGTTCGGCCCGACATTCACGGCCGCCGCCAGGCCGGCGCTGCCCCCGCAACTGTAAGCGGCGAGATCGTCGCGCGCACACGCCACTGACCGACGCCCCGGGTACGGCCCCGAAGCCGGTCGGGAAGGCAGCTCGACGATCGATGACCCCAAGCCAGGAGACCTCCCGGATGCCGGCTCTTGCGGGCCGCGGCCCACTCGATTCCTCGGCGGGAGGATTCGGCGCGTTGAACTCGTATGTCCCGGCCGCGTCGGCGGCCCAGTCCCTGCTTCCCGGTGTCACGCTCGTGCTCGGCGGCGCCCGCTCCGGCAAGAGCCGCTACGCCGAATCGCTGATCGGCGGCACGCTTGCGGCCGGCGGGACGGCCGTCTATGTCGCGACGGCAACCGCCGGCGACGCGGAAATGGCGGCGCGGATTGCGGCGCATCGCGCGCGCCGCGGGCCGCAATGGCTCACGGTCGAGGAGCTGTATGATCTTGCCGGCGTCCTGCGTCGCGAGTCCGCACCGGAGCGTCCGGTCCTGGTCGATTGTCTGACGTTGTGGCTGTCCAATCTGATGGCGGCCCAGCGCGATATCGCGGCCGCGACCTCGGATCTTCTGGCGGCACTCGCCACCCTGCCGGGGCCCGTGGTGCTCGTCTCGAACGAGGTCGGGCTCGGCATCGTCCCCGACAACGCGCTTGCCCGTGCCTTCCGCGACCATGCGGGCCGACTGCATCAGGAGATCGCCGCGACCGCACGACGGGTCGTGTTCGTCGTGGCGGGTCTGCCGCTCGTTCTCAAGGAGTCCGAATGATGGCCCAAACGCGCATTCCCGCGACCATCGTCACGGGATTTCTCGGCGCCGGAAAGACGAGTCTGCTTCGCTACCTCGTGCGCACCGCCCGGGGCCGCCGCATCGCCCTGGTGATCAACGAGTTCGGCGAGCTCGGCATCGACCGCGAACTGCTGCTCGGCTGCGGGGATGCGGCTTGCGCGCCGGGCGACGTGGTCGAACTCGCCAACGGCTGCCTGTGCTGCACGGTCGCGGATGATTTCCTGCCGACGATCGAAGCACTGCTCGACCGGGCGACGCCGCCCGATCATATCGTCATCGAGACGTCGGGACTTGCGCTCCCGAAACCGCTGATCAAGGCATTCGCCTGGCCGGAGATACGCGCGCGCGTCACGGTCGACGGCGTGATCGCCGTGGCCGATGCGGCCGCCGTCGCCGCCGGGCGCTTTGCCACGGACCCGGACGCGCTGGCGGCGCAGCGCGCGGCGGATCCTTCGCTCGACCACGACAACCCGCTCGAGGAGGTGTTCACGGACCAGATCCAGTGCGCCGACCTCGTCGTCCTCAACAAGGCCGACCTGGTCGATGCCGCAACGCTCGAGCGGCTGCGCCGCGAGCTCGCCCCGGCATTGAGGCCGGGCGTGAAGCTCGTTGAGTCGCGCTTCGGCGCGCTCGACGCGGCTGTGCTGCTCGGCCTTCAGGCTGCGGCCGAAGACGATCTCGACACGCGGCCATCGCACATCGACACGCTCGGCGAGCATGATCACGACGATTTCGAGAGCTTCGTCGTGACCCTCGGCAGCGTGCGCGACCCGCACGGTCTCGTCGCGCGCGTGCGGTCGGCCATTGCCGCGCACGACATCCTGCGCGTGAAGGGTTTCCTCGACGTGCCCGGCAAACCTCTGCGCCTTGCCATGCAGGGCGTCGGCCCGCGCATCGACCATTACTATGACCGCCCCTGGCGTCCGGACGAGCCGCGCACGTCGCGTCTCGTCGTCATCGGGCGCAAGGGGATCGACCGCGATGCGATCGTCGCGGCGCTTGCCGAAGCGCAGGCGGCCTGACAGGGGCCCGAACGGAGACGTCATGCATCTGCTCGCCACACAGCAAGTCGATATCCCCGAGGGCAGCGCCGTCGATCTGGCGCAGACCCCGGGCGACATCGTCGTGCTCACGGCCGCGGATAGCGAGATCGCACTGCTCGCCGCCGCTCGGGCGCGGCTCGCGTGCGAGTTCGGCGAATCGTTTCCGACCCTCCGCCTCGCCAACCTGCTTTGCCTGTCGCACAACTTCTCCGTCGATCTCTACGTCGAACGCGTCATCCGACATGCAAAGCTGGTGGTGGTCCGCCTTCTCGGCGGCCGCAGTTACTGGCCCTACGGCGTGGATCAGATCGTGGCGACGTGCCGCGACCATTCCATCCCGCTCGCCCTCGTACCCGGAGACGACCGGCCGGATCCCGAGCTCACCGCCCTGTCGTCTTTGCCGACGGCCGACGTGAACCGCTTCTGGCATTATCTTGCCCACGGCGGTGCTGCGAATGCGGCCGGATTTCTGCGGTTTGCGGCCGCGCGCCTGGGCCTTGAGATCGACTGGCCGGAGCCGGCACCGATCCTGCGCGCCGGGTTCTATGCACGGGGCGGCACGGTCTCGGCTCTCGGCGACGTCAGGAAGGACTGGCGCGAAGGCGCCCCGGTCGCGGCCGTCCTGTTCTACCGCGCCCTGGTCCAGGCGTCGGATACGCAGGCAATCGATGCGCTCGTCGACGCGCTGCGCGATGCCGGCCTCAATGCGCTGCCGATCTACGTCGTCAGCCTGAAGGACCCGGTCGCCGCGGCGATTGTGCGAAAGGCCCTCGCCGAGGTCCCGCCTGACGTGATCCTCAATGCGACGGGTTTCGCGGTCGCCCAGTCCGGCGATGGCGCCGACGACCCGCTCGCGGGCCCCGACTGTCCGGTATTGCAGATCGTGCTCTCGACCGGCACTGCCGAGAAGTGGCGCGAGCAGACGCGCGGGCTTTCGCCGCGCGACATTGCCATGAACGTCGCGCTGACCGAGCTCGACGGACGGATCATGACGCGCGCCGTCGCCTTCAAGGGACTCGTGCGGCGCGACGAATCGGCCGAAGCGGACATCTTCGGCTATCTGCCGGCGCCGGATCGCCTGCGCTACGTCGCGGCACTGGCCGCGGCGTGGGCCCAGCTGCGGCGAACGCCACCACGGGAACGGCGCGTCGCGCTCGTCCTCGCCAATTATCCGAATCGCGACGGACGCATCGCCAACGGCGTCGGCCTCGATACGCCGGAGTCGGTCGTGACGATCCTCGCGGCGCTCGAGAAGGCCGGCTATCACGTCGTCGACCGGCCGCAGAATGGCGCCGCACTCATCGACGGTCTGCTGGCCGGCCCGACGAACGACATCTGGCATCAGATGTCGCGTCGCGTCACCGAGGAAATCAAACTGAGCGAATATTCGATCTTCTTCGGACAGCTCCCGCGCGACCTGCAGGCGCGCGTGCTCGAACGCTGGGGGCCACCCGAGCGCGACCCGAGTTTCCGGCCGGGCGAGCTCGACTGCGGCAGCTTCGCCATCGCCGCCCTTCGCTTCGGCAACATCGTCGTGGGACTGCAACCAGCGCGCGGCTACAACATCGACCCGGCATCGAGCTATCACGATCCGGCGCTGGTCCCGCCGCATTCGTATCTCGCGTTCTACGCTTGGCTGCGCGACTGCTTCGGCGCGCATGCGATCGTCCATGTCGGCAAGCACGGCAACCTCGAATGGCTGCCGGGCAAGGCGATTGCGCTGTCGCAGTCATGCTGGCCCGAGGCGGCGCTCGGGGCGTTGCCGAACCTCTATCCCTTCATCGTCAACGATCCGGGCGAAGGCACGCAGGCCAAGCGACGGACGAGCGCGGTCGTGATCGACCATCTGACGCCGCCGCTCACCCGGGCCGGCAGCTACGGTCCCCTCGCGACGCTGGAGCGCCTGATCGACGAGTACTACGAGGCGGCCGGACAGGACCCGCGCCGCCTCGCGCTTCTGGCGCGGGAAATTCGGGATCTCGCCGCATCGAGCGGCCTCGATCGTGACTGCGGCATTGCCCGCGACGATCCCGATCAGACGGCGCTCGGCAAGCTCGACGGCTTCATTTGCGAACTCAAGGAAGCGCAGATCCGCGACGGGCTTCATATCTTCGGCCGCAGTCCCGACGGCGACCTTCTGGTGAATCTGATGGTCGCCATCGCGCGCAGCCCGCGCGGCGATGGCAAGGGTGCGGGTGCGTCGCTGCTGCGGACGTTGGCGAGCGATCTCGGCCTCGATTTCGATCCGCTCGACGCCGACATGGCGGCACCGTGGCGTGGACCGCGCCCGGCGCTGCTCGGACCGGCCGACGGCTGGCGCAGCACCGGCGACACCGTCGAACGGCTCGAGACCCTTGCCGCTGACCTCGTTGCCGGCCGGCGCCAGGCTGCGCCGGAATGGGTCGCGACGGCGCCGGTGCTTGCATGGATTTCCGACACGTTGCGGCCGGCCCTGCTGCGAAGCGGCCCCGCCGAGATCGACGCCCTGCTGGCCGGTCTAGACGGGCGACGCGTCAGGCCCGGACCGTCAGGTGCCCCGACCCGCGGCCGCCCGGACGTGCTGCCGACGGGGCGCAACTTCTTTTCCGTCGATACGCGCGCCGTGCCGACGACGGCTGCATGGACGCTCGGCTGGAAATCCGCGACCCTGCTGCTCGCCCGGCACGTGCAGGAACATGGCGAATATCCGCGCGCCCTCGCGCTGTCGGCATGGGGCACGAGCAACATGCGCACGGGCGGCGACGACATCGCCCAGGCGCTCGCCCTCCTCGGCGTCCGGCCGACATGGGATGCCGGGTCGCGGCGCGTTACCGGCTTCGAGATCCTGCCACTCTCCGTCCTCGACCGGCCACGCGTCGACGTCACCCTGCGCGTTTCGGGTTTCTTTCGCGATGCTTTCGCCAACCTCATCGAGCTTTTCGATGCGGCGGTCCGGGCCGTGTCGAACCTCGACGAGCCTGCGGACCTCAACCCCCTTGCCGCGCGCGTGCGCGCCGAAACGGCCGACCTCGAGCGCAGCGGGCTGGCACCGGCCGAGGCCCGCCGGCGCGCTGCGTCGCGCGTCTTCGGCGCCATGCCCGGCGCCTACGGCGCAGGGCTGCAGGCGCTGATCGACGAAAGGGGCTGGGACAGCGCGGCCGACCTCGCCCGCGCCTACGTCGAATGGGGCGGATATGCCTACGGCGCGGGAACGGAAGGCGAGGCCGCCCACGCCCTGTTCGAAACCAGGCTCCGCCAGGTGCAGGTTGTCGTGCAGAACCAGGACAACCGCGAGCACGATCTGTTCGACAGTGACGACTATTATCAGTTCGAGGGCGGCTTGACGGCCGCGGTGCGGCACCTGTCGGGCACGGCGCCGACGGTCTACCATAACGATCATTCGCGCCCGGAATCGCCGCGAATCCGTACCTTGGAAGAGGAGGTGGCGCGCGTGGTCCGTTCCCGTGTCGTCAATCCGAAGTGGATCGCCGGCTGCATGCGGCACGGCTACAAGGGCGCCTTCGAGATGGCCGCCACGGTCGACTACATGTTCGCCTTCGCCGCCACCACGGGTGCGGTTCGTGACCATCACTTCGATGCGGTATTCGACGCGTATCTTCGCGACGAGACGGTCCGTGCGTTTCTCGCGCGTGCGAATCCGGATGCGCTCGCCGAAATGAGCGAGCGCCTCATCGAGGCGCAGGAACGCGGGCTGTGGAAGCCACGTGCCAACAGCACGCGCCAACTGCTCGACACGCTCGCGCGGACACGACACGAGCGGGCGCGACACGAGGAGGCGACACCATGACGCCACAGATCGGGAATGACGAGGCCGAACACCGCGAGAAGATGCGGCGCATCAAGGCCGCGCGCGACCGTATGATGGCGACGAAGACCGAGGTCCGTGGCCTCGTCATCGTCCATACGGGAAAGGGCAAGGGAAAGTCCTCGGCCGCGTGGGGCATGGTCATGCGCTGCCTCGGGCACGGCATGCGGGTCGGGATCGTCCAGTTCATCAAGGGCGCCTGGGAGACGGGCGAGGCCCGGTTTCTTCAGCGTTTTCCCGATCTCGTCACGATCAAGACGATGGGCGAAGGATTTACCTGGGAGACGCAGGATCGCGCCCGCGACATCGCGGCGGCCGAGCGTGCCTGGGATGCGGCCTGCGCCATGCTGCGTGATCCCGCGTTCCGCTTCGTCGTGCTCGACGAACTCAACATCGTCTTGCGCTATGGTTATCTGCCGCTCGAGCCGGTGCTGGAGACGCTGGCGGCCCGTCCGGCGGATCAGCACGTCGTCATTACGGGGCGCAATGCACCGGATGCGCTGATCGACGCTGCCGACCTCGTGACGGAGATGACATTGATCAAGCACCCGTTCCGCGCCGGCGTGAAGGCCCAGCCGGGCGTGGAGTTCTGAGGGAGGATTCGCGATGCGCAGCTTGCTTCGATATCTGGCGCTGGTGCTCGCGGCATCTTTGGCGCCGTTCGGCGTCGACATGCGGGCGTCGGCCCAACCGTCCAGCCAGCAGCAGATCGTCGATCGCGCACGTGCGACGGTCGAGAATCTGCGGAACGATCCGGACCTCGAGCTGGGACCGATGCTCGAGCGGGCAAAGGCCGTGCTCATCTTCCCCAGCCTGATCAAGGCGGGATTCATTCTCGGCGGCGAGGCGGGCAATGGCGTGCTCCTTGTTCGCCACGAGGACGGCGAATGGAGTTATCCCGCCTTCTACACGATCACGAGCGGCTCGGTCGGCCTGCAGATCGGCGCGCAGGATGCCGAGGTGATCTTCACGATCATGACCGAACAGGGATTGGATCAGGTCCTCGAGACCCAGTTCAAGCTGGGCGCCGACGCGAGCATTGCCGTCGGTCCGAAGGGCGTCGGGTTGGAGGCAGCAACCACCGCCGCGCTGGGCGCCGACATCTATTCCTTCGCCAAGGCCAAGGGTGCTTATGGCGGCGGCTCGTTCGAAGGATCGTACTTCCATGTCCGCGAGGAATGGAACCGGCTCTATTACGGCCAGCCGGTCAGCGTGCGCGAAATCGTGATCGATCGCGTGGTCTCCAATCCCGACGCGGATGCCCTGAGGCAGGCGCTTGCCGCACGCTGACGCACATAAAAGCGGTCGCACGCCCGCGATCATGCTGCAGGGCACCGGCAGCGACGTCGGAAAGTCGCTGCTGGTCGCCGGACTGGCGCGGGCCTTTGCGCGCCGTGGCCTGGCGGTGCGTCCGTTCAAGCCGCAGAACATGTCGAACAATGCGGCCGTGACGCCGGACGGGGGCGAGATCGGCCGTGCCCAGGCGCTCCAGGCACGCGCCTGCGGCATCGCTCCCAGCGTTCACATGAATCCCGTACTGCTCAAGCCGCAAGCCGACGCGCACGCGCAGCTGATCGTGCAAGGACGCGTCGAGGGTCAGGTTCGGGCGGGCGGATATCTCGCGCTCAAGCCCAGGCTGCTGCCGCGCGTGCTCGACAGCTTCGCGCGGATCGCAGCGGAAGCCGATCTGGTGATCGTCGAAGGCGCCGGATCGCCGGCGGAGGTCAATCTCCGCGCGGGCGACATCGCGAACATGGGCTTCGCGAACGCCGCCGGCGTACCGGTCGTGCTCGTCGGCGACATCGACCGCGGCGGCGTCATCGCCAGCATCGTCGGCACGATGGCCGTACTCGAGGCCGAAGACCGCGCGCGCGTCGCCGGCTTCATCATCAACAAGTTTCGCGGCGATATCCGGCTGTTTGACGGCGGACGTCGCGACATCACGGCCCGTACCGGCCTCGCCGATCTCGGCGTCGTACCGTGGTTTCCCGACGCCGCGCGATTGCCGGCCGAGGACACGGCCAGCCTGGACAGCCGGCGTTATGCGCCGGGCGGCGCGCCCGGTGTCGTGATCAGGATCGCCGTTCCGCAGCTGCCGCGAATCGCCAATTTCGACGATCTCGATCCGCTGGCGGCAGAACCCGACGTCGCCATCGACCTCGTCCCGCCGGAGCGGCCGATCCCGAGCGATGCGGATGTCGTCCTGCTGCCCGGATCGAAAGCGACGATGGCCGATCTTGCCGCGTTCCGCGCTGCCGGCTGGGACATCGACCTGATGGCCCATGTCCGTCGCGGCGGCCGCGTGCTGGGTCTTTGCGGCGGCTATCAGATGCTGGGCCGGCGCATTGCCGATCCGCTCGGACTCGAAGGACCGCCCAGCGAGATGCCCGGCCTCGGGCTGCTCGACGTCGAAACGGTGCTCGACCGCGTCAAGGTCCTGGCGCCGGTCGACGCCCTCGACGCGCTCTCGGGCGAGCAGGTCAAAGGCTATGAGATGCACATGGGCCGCACCGACGGACCGGATTGCAGCCGGCCGATGCTCAACCTCGGCGGACGGCCGGAAGGTGCCCGAAGCCGCGATGGCCGTGTCGAGGGATGCTATGTCCACGGCCTGTTCGCGGCCGACCGGTTTCGTCGGGCCTGGATCGACCGCATCCGGACGGAGCGAGGTCTTGGCACAGGCAGTGCCTCGGCTGCCTACGACGCGATGATCGAGGACGTCCTCGACAAGCTGGCCGCCCACGTTTCATCCGCGATCGATCTCGATCGCATTCTGGAGATCGCCCGTGCGCGCTGACGCATCATGCCCTGACGATCGCGAGTACGCCGACGAGGGCGGCGTGGACGAGGCAGGCGGCGACGAAAAGATAGAGCGCCTGGCGCATGTCCGCCGGCGTGGCACGCGCCCGACCGTCGCCGATCCACGGGTCGTGGACGACGTTGCCGTCATACTGCCGCGGGCCCGCCAGCGCCAAGCCCAGCGCCCCGGCCGCCGCCGCCTCGGGCCAGCCCGCGTTGACGGACCTGTGCTTGCGCGCATCGCGGAACATGGTCCGGAACGCGGCGGCCGGATTGCCGTTCGGCACGACGGCCGCGGCAATCGCGATGATGACGGCTGCGAGCCGTGCCGGAACGAAGTTCGCGGCGGTGTCCAGCCGCGCCGCGGCCTCACCAAAAGCGAGGTAGCGTGGAGTTCGGTGGCCGATCATGGAGTCGAGGGTATTCACCGCCTTGTAGGCGAGGATACCCGGCAGGCCGAGCAGAACGTACCAGAAGGCCGGCGCGACGACGCCGTCCGAGAAGTTCTCGAACAGCGACTCGATGCCGGCGCGGGCCACGCCATGCGCATCGAGGCTCTGCGGATCGCGCCCGACGATATGGCGCACCGCCTCGCGTCCGGCCGCAACCCCGCCCGTCTCGAGCCCGCGGCAGACGGCGAAGACATGGTCGTAGAGCGAGCGTTGTGCGAGCAGGACGGCGACGACGAACAGTTCGATCAGCCAGCCCCATGTCACCTGCCGCGCGAGCACAAGCAGCAGCCATCCGGCCCCGGCGGCGATGCCGACAACGAACACGACGACGATCGCGCCGCGGACGCGCCGTGCCTCGCGGGTGCGTATATCGCGGTTGAGCCGGCGGTCCAGCACCCCGATCAGACGGCCGAGCGCGGCGACGGGATGCGGCACGATGCGGAACAGCGGGCGCATGTCGCCGACGACGGCGTCCAGCATCAACGCCGCCAGCAAAATAATGAACGGATTCACCGCCTCCGGCGGCACGAATCGGTACATGCGCGCCACCATGGCGGGCGATCCACGACACGTCAACGGATCAAGGTCCGGGCCTGAAGCAAAGGGAGAACAGCTTGCCGAACAACGATACCGCCGTCCTGATCTGCGGCCACGGCAGCCGCGACACCGACGCCATCGCGGAGTTCGAGTCGATGGCGGCCCGGCTCAAGACACGACTTCCCCAGTATCCGGTCGGTGCGGCCTATCTCGAGTTTGCGCGACCGATGATCCGCGAAGGCCTGGAGGCGCTCAAGGCCCGTGGCGCACGCCGCATCCTGGCTGTGCCCGGCATGCTCTTCGCGGCCGGGCACGTCAAGAACGACCTGCCGTGGGAACTCAACAGCTTTGCCGCCGAAAATCCCGACATGACTGTCGAGTACGGACGGGACCTGGCTATCGATCCGAAGCTGCTTCAGGCGGCACGCGAACGCATCGAAGCCGCCGAGAGCCGCGCCGAACGCACCGTCGATCGCGCCGAGACCGTGCTGCTGACCGTGGGCCGCGGCACGAACGATCCCGACGCCAATGCCAACATCGCCAAGGTCGCACGCATGCTGTGGGAAGGGATGGGCTTCGGCTGGGGCGCCGTCGCCTATTCCGGCGTCGCGCATCCGCGCGTCGACGCGGCGCTCGCCCGCCTGGTGCGATTGGGCTTCCGGCGCATCGTCGTCTTCCCATATTTCCTGTTCACCGGCGTCCTGGTCAAACGCATCTACACGCAGACGGACGCAATCGCCGCCGTGCATCGCGACGTCGAGTTCCTGAAGGCGGACTACCTCAACGACCATCCGCTGGTCCTCGATGCGTTCGTCGAACGCGTGAACGAGATCCTGACCGGCGACAACGTCATGAATTGCCGCCTGTGCAAATATCGCGAGCAGATCATCGGCTACGAGGCCGATGTCGGCGCCCCGCAGGCCGGTCACCATCTGCATGTCCGCGGCATCGGTACGGATGCCGACCGCCATCATGCCCATCACCATCATCACGGCCACGGCCATCATCACCATGGTCATCACCATCACGGGCATGATCATCATCACGATCATGACCATGCGCATGATCACGGACACGGACATGTGCACGGCCACCATGTGCACGGGCATGCACATCACCGCGCCGACGGAAACGCGAACCCGGATGCTCAACCCGCCGCGCCTGCCGCACGAACCAAATGATCGCCTATCTGACCGATCCGGCTGAAATCTACCGACGCTCCTTCGCCACGATTCGGGCGGAGGTGGATCTTGCGGGCGTGCCGCGCGACCTCGAGAGTACGGTCGTGCGGCTGATCCATGCCTGCGGCATGACGGACATCGTCGGAGACTTGCGCTGGTCGCCCGACGTCGCGACGGCGGCCCGAACCGCGCTGGCGTCGGGTGCTGCCGTGCTGACCGACGCCCGCATGGTCGCTGACGGCATCGGCGAGCCAAAAGGACGGCGCCGCAACCAGATCCTATGTCTTGTCGACGCGCCGGAAGCGGCTGAACGCGCTTGTGCCCTCGGGACGACGCGGTCGGCGGCCGCAGTCGATCTGTGGCGCCCCCATCTCGCCGGCGCTGTCGTCGCGATCGGCAATGCACCGACCGCGCTGTTCCGGCTGCTCGAATGCCTCGACGACGGCGCGCCGCGACCGGCCGCGATTCTGGCGTTTCCCGTCGGCTTCGTGGGCGCGGCCGAAGCGAAGGCCGAGCTCGTCGCGAATGCGCGCGGCGTGCCTTATCTGACGCTTCTCGGCCGGCGCGGCGGCAGCGCGCTTGCCGCCGCCGCCGTCAACGCGTTGATGCGCGACGGAGACGAGCCATGACGCCGTGGCTGTCGGTAATCGGCATCGGTGCCGACGGACTCGACGGCCTTACGCCCGCGGCCCGCAGCCTGATCGATGCCGCCGAAGTCCTGGTCGGCGGCAAGCGTCATCTCGACATGATCACACGCCACGGTGCCGAACGCCTCACGTGGTCGATGCCGCTGACCGAGACGATCACGGCGATCAAGGCGCGCCGTGGCCGGCGCGTCGTGGTGCTCGCGACCGGCGATCCATTGTGGTTCGGCATCGGCGTCACGCTCGTGCGGCACTTCCCGCGCGAGGAGATGGTCATCCTGCCGCACCTGAACGCATTCAGTCTGGCCGCTTCGCGCATGGGCTGGCCGATGGCGGAGGTCGAGACCCTCACGCTCCACGGTCGTGCGATCGGTCTGCTTGCGCTTCATCTTGCGCCGGGCGCACGCCTGCTCGTGCTGAGCAATGACGGCACGACACCGACGCAGGTCGCGGCCTATCTGCGCGACGCCGGCTGGGGACCCAGCACGATCACCGTCCTCGAGCATCTGGGCGGACCGGATGAACGCCGCGTCGACAGCACCGCCGCCGACTGGACGGATGCGTCGTTTGCGGATCTGAACACGCTCGCGATCCACTGCGTGCCGGGGCCGAATGCGCGCGTCCGAAGCCGTGTGCCGGGGCTTCCCGATGACGCCTTCGCCCATGACGGCATGCTGACGAAGCGGGAAGTAAGGGCGGCCACGCTCGCTGCGCTCGCGCCGTTTCCGGGGCAGGTGCTGTGGGATATCGGCGCGGGATGCGGCTCGGTCGGCATCGAGTGGATGCGCGCAGCCCGCGGCGCGCGGGCGATCGCCGTCGAGCGCGACCCTGCGCGACTGACGCTGATCGCGCAGAATGCCTCGGTCCTTGGCGTTCCTCAGCTCGAAATAGCGGCGGGCGAGGCGCCGGCGGCTCTCGAAGGTTTGCCGGACCCCGACGCCGTGTTCATCGGCGGCGGCCTGACCACACCCGGGCTCATCGACATCTGCTGGAATGCGCTCAAGCCCGGCGGGCGCATCGTCGCGAACGCGGTCACGATCGAGAGCGAGCGCGCGATCTATGACGCGTTCAAGGATTACGGTGGCGATCTTTGCCGCATCGCGGTCGCCCGCGCCGATACCGTCCGCTCTTTTGTCGGCTGGCGCGCCCAGATGCCCGTGACGCAATGGAGCGCGCGGAAATGAGCGGCACGCTCTACGGCCTTGGCGTCGGGCCCGGCGACCCGGAACTCGTGACGCTGAAGGCGCTCCGGATCGTGAAGGCGTGCCCCGTGCTCGCCTATCCGGCACCTGAGCATGGCGACAGCCTCGCGCGCGCAATCATGGCGCCGCATCTGCCCGGCGGGCAGATCGAAATCGCCATCCGCATGCCGCTCGCGGCCGACCGCTTTCCCGCGGCGGCGGTCTATGCCGATGCGGCCGCGCGCATCGACCAGCATCTCCGCACCGGCCGTGACGTCGCCGTCCTGTGTCTGGGCGATCCGTTTCTCTACGGCTCGTTCATGTATCTGTTCGCGCGCCTCGCGCCGTCGCACCGGACCATCGTCGTTCCCGGCGTATCGTCGATCTCGGCAGGCGCCGCGGCATTGGGCGCACCGCTCGCCGCACGCAACGACGTACTGAGCGTGATCCCCGCACCGCTCGCGGACGAGGAAATCGAGGCCCGGCTCGTCGCGGCGGATGCGGCCGCGATCGTGAAGCTCGGCCGACATTTCGGCCGCATCCGCGCCCTGCTCCAGCGGCTCGGCCTGGCGACGTCGGCGCGCTACATCGAACACGCGAGCCTGCCCAACGAGTGCGCCCGTCCGCTCGCGGAGATCGATGCAGACACGGTGCCGTACTTCTCCCTGATTCTCGTGCACAAGCGGGGGGCCGCATGGCAATGACGCCGGTTCTGGTCGCCCTGACGGAGACGGGCGCCGCGCTTGCCCGGCGCATCCGGGACCATTTGCCTGGTGCCGTCGTCCACGGTTTCGAAGGCCGCGTTACTTCGTCCGACGTCGCATTCGCATCGACGGCGGCGCATCTGCGGCATCTGTTCGCTGCGGGGCAACCGATCGTCGGGATCTGCGCCGCCGGCATCCTCGTCCGCGCCCTCGCACCATGCCTCGCCGACAAGCACGCGGAACCACCGGTCCTCGCCGTGGCCGAGGACGGCAGCACGGTCGTTCCGCTGCTGGGCGGCCATCGCGGCGCCAACGAGCTGGCCCGACGGATCGCCGGTGCGATCGGTGGTGTGGCGGCGATCACCACCGCCAGCGACGTCGCGCTGAGGGTGGCACTCGATGTACCGCCGCCCGGCTGGCGCATCGCCGACATGGCGGCCGTCAGGTCGCTCGCCGCCGCAGCCTTGGCCGGACAGCCGATCGCCTTGAAGGTCGAGGCGGGCTCCGCCGACTGGCTGCGCGACAGCGGGCTGCGTTTCAGCGCCGATGCGGAACATGTCATCCGCGTGACGCATCGCACGGCGGACGGCGATGCCCGCACGCTCACCTACCATCCGCCGGTGCTTGCGGTAGGCATGGGATGCGAACGTGGGACGTCGCCCGAAGAGCTGTCGGATCTCGTGCGGCGAACGCTCCAGGAGTTCGATCTCGCGCCGGGTGCCGTCGCCTGCGTCGCGAGCATCGATCTGAAGATGGACGAACCGGCGATCAGTGCCGTCGGCGACATGCTCGGCGTGCCGGTGCGCTTCTTTTCCGCTGAACGGCTCGCCCGCGAGGAGTCGCGTCTCGCCAGTCCGTCGGCCCATGTCCGCGCCGCGGTCGGTGTCGCCGGCGTGGCCGAAGCGGCAGCACTCGCCTGTGTCGGCGCCGATGGCAGGCTGCTGATCGCAAAGCGGAAGTCGCGGCGCGCGACCTGCGCCGTCGCGCTTGCGCCGGCCGACATCGACCCGGGGACGCTCGGCCAGGCGCGCGGTCATCTCGCAATCGTCGGAATCGGGCCGGGAACGTCCGCCTGGCGAACGCCGGAGGCAAGCGCCGCGCTCGCCACGGCCACGGACATCGTCGGCTATGCCCTCTACCTCGATCTGCTCGGCGATGCGATTCGCGGCAAGCGACGTCATGAGAGCGGGCTCGGCGACGAGGAGGGACGCGTGCGGTGCGCACTCGATCTCGCCGCCGCGGGCAACCGGGTCGCCCTCGTCTCCTCGGGTGACGCCGGAATCTACGGCCTTGCGACGCTGGCGTTCGAACTCGTCGCGCGCGGCGACGATCCCGCGTGGGGTCGCATCGCCGTGGCCGTCTGCCCGGGTCTGTCGGCGATCCAGGCCGCGGCGGCGCGCGCCGGGGCGCCGCTCGGTCACGATTTCTGCGCCATCTCGCTGTCGGATCTGCTGACGCCGTGGCCCGACATCGAGCGCCGTCTGCGTGCCGCGGCATCGGCCGATTTCGTCGTGGCGCTTTACAACCCGGCCTCCCAACGACGACGCAGCCAACTTGCCCGCGCCAAGGCGATCCTGCTCGAACACCGGCCGCCCGGCACGCCCGTCGTCGTCGCCCGCAATCTCGGCCGCGACGGCGAGACGGTCTCGATCGTCGCGCTCGGCGAACTCGACGAGAGTGGCGTCGACATGTTGACCGTGCTGCTGATTGGCAGCAGCCGGACGCGCACGGTCGACGCCGCAGGCGCGCGATGGGTCTTCACGCCGCGCGGTTATGCCGACAAGGCGTCCGTGCGACAGACGAGGCCGGCATGACGATCCATTTCATCGGCGCCGGCCCCGGCGCGCCCGACCTCATCACGGTTCGCGGTCTCAATCTGATCCGCACCGCCGACGTGGTGCTCTACGCCGGATCGCTGGTGCCGCCCGCCGTGATCGCCGAGGCGCGCGCCGACGCGCGCGTGATCGACACCGCCCCCATGCATCTCGATGCAATCGTCGCCGAAATGGCGTCGGCTCATGCGGCCGGATTGACGGTCGCACGCGTTCATTCCGGCGACCCGTCGCTCTATGGCGCGATCGCCGAACAGATGCGGCGCCTCGACGCGTTGGGCATCCCGTATGACGTGACCCCCGGTGTGCCGGCCTATGCCGCCGTAGCCGCCGCGCTCAAGACCGAGCTGACGCTTCCCAACGTGTGCCAGACGGTGATTCTCACGCGCACGGCCGTGCGCGCATCGCCGATGCCGCCGGGCGAAGACCTCGCGACGCTGGCGCGAAGCAACGCGACGCTTGCGATTCATCTGTCGATCAACAATCTCGCTGCTGTCGTGCGCGAGCTTGCCCCGCTTTACGGCGAGGACTGCCCGGTCATCGTCGCCTATCGGGTCACCTGGCCCGACGAACTCATTCTGCGCGGCACGCTCGGCGACATCCGCCAGAAGGTGAAGGCGGCAGGGATCACGCGTACGGCGCTCATCCTCGTCGGCCGCGCGCTATCATCGACGACGTTCGGCGACAGCCGTCTTTACGACGCCGCCCACCATCACGTCCTGCGGCCGCGCCGCCCCGGCGCATCCGGCTAACGCTTGGCGCCGGCGCGGCGCAGAATGTCGACCACGCGGCGGCGATTCTCCGCCTCGGCCCAGCCGAGCGCCGTTCGCCCGGTATAGTCCTGCAAATCGAGATCGGCCCCCGCCGCGATCAGCATCTCGACGATCTCGGCATGACCGGCGCGGGCGGCGAGCATTAGCGGCGTGGCACCGTGGCGGTTTTCGACGTTCAGGTTCGCCTTTCCGGCGATCAATTCCCTGACCACGTCGGCATGACCGCGCTCGGCCGCCCACAACAGGGCCGTGTAGCCCGACTTGTCGCGGGCCTCGAGACGAGCCTTGGCCTCGACGAGCGCCGCGACGACCGCCGCATGGCCGCCGCTCGCGGCCAGCACGATGGCGGGATTGCCGTCGAGGTCCGACAGGTTGGGAGACACGCCGGCGGCGAGTTGCGCACGTACGCCGTTCACGTCGCCGATGCGCGCGAACCACGTGATCGGCGCGGCCCGATTTGCCGCATCGGTCGACAGTTGCGCGGCCGCCGGCGTCGCCGCCAGCAGCATCCCCGCGATCAGTAACCCCCGAATCATCTCTTTCTTGATCTTTCTTGGTCGGAATGTTTCGCGTCGCGGGCATTACGCCGAAATCGGATCGGTGCCGTCAACCAGTCGACGCTGCGCCAACATCGCCTCGATCCATGCAAGCGCCGCATCGACGGAGATCACGTCGTCCGCGCATGCGACCGATGGACGCCGGATCATGACGACCGGGAGGCCGAGCACGCGCGCGGCTTCGAGCTTGGCTCGGCCGGCTTCCCCGCCGCTCGCCTTCGCCACGACGGCTTCGATCCGGTGCGCCTCGAACAGCCGCCGCTCCGTCTCCATCGAAAAAGGACCGCGACCGAGGACCAGTTCGTATCGCGCGAGCGGCAGCGGGGCCGGCGGCGGCTCGATGCGCCGAACGAGAAACCAGGTATCGACCAACCCGCGGAATGCTTCGAGTTCGCGTCCGCCGAAGGCTAGGAAGACGCGACGCGCGAGCGGGCGCACGGCTTCGGCCGCGGTGGGCGCATCGGGAACCTCGATCCAGCGGTCGCCCGCGACCGGCTCCCACGCGGGGCGCGTCAGCGCGAGAAACGGTATGCCGACCGCGGCAGCAGCCAGGCGGGCTTGTTCCGTGATCCGTGCCGCGAACGGATGCGTCGCATCGATCAGCGCGGCGATGCCGGTCTGACGGAGATAGCGCGCGAGACCGTCGACACCGCCGAATCCGCCGATGCGCACCGAGCCGGGCGGCAGGACCGGTTCCTGCGTCCGGCCGGCAAGCGACGTGATGACCTCGATCCGATTGCCGAACTTCTCGATGGCGCGCGTCGCAAGTGCACGCGCTTCGGCCGTTCCGCCCAGGACCAGCAGGCGCAGCATCACGGACCGGCCCGGCCGAGCACACGTCCCTGCCGGTCGAACACGATGACGTCGAGCGCGGTTCCGCCCGCCAGCGCGGCGAGCGCCACGTCGCGCGCGCGCCGTGCCACCGCGCCTGCGAGGTCGAGTCCTGCCGCGGCGGCGAGCGCCAGCACCTCGCCGGCCGACGCCGCGGCACGCGCACGAGCGACGACGTCCGATGCCGCGCCCAGCTCCGCCAGCATGCCCGCGAGATCGGCCGGATCGATGCGCGACCGGCTGGAGTGGAGATCGAGATGGCCGGCGGCGAGCTTGGCGAGCTTGCCGAAACCGCCTGCGATGGTGAGCCACGGCACCGGATGATTGCGCAGATACTTGAGCGTACCTCCGACGAAGTCGCCCATGTCGATGAGCGCCATGTCGGGAAGCGCATACAAGGCCTTGACCGCCGCCTCGGACGTGGAACCTGTCGCGGCGGCGACGTGATCGAGTCCCGCTGCCCGCGCGACGTCGATGCTGCGATGGATTGAATGAATCCAGGCGGCACATGAATACGGTACGACGATTCCCGTCGTACCGAGAATCGAGATGCCGCCGACGATGCCGAGCCGGCCGTTGAGCGTCTTCTCGGCCAGTGCCGCACCGCCCGGCACCGACACGGTGACGACTACGTCACCGCTGCCGCCGAACAGCGCCGCCGCATCGCGAATCGCCTGCGTGATCATCGCACGGGGGCCGGGGTTGATGGCCGGCTCGCCGATGGCGAGCGGCAACCCCGCCCGCGTGATCGTGCCCACGCCTTCGCCGGCGCGGAAGGCTATACCGCTGCCGGGCGCACCGTGACTCACGGTCGCCAGTATCAGGGCGCCGTGCGTAATGTCCGGATCGTCGCCGGCGTCCTTGATGACGCCGGCGGTCGCCGCCTTGTCCGCGATGGCACGGTGCGCCAGTGCAAAGGACGGCCGCTGCCCCTGCGGCAGCACGATCGTGACCGGGTCGGGAAACCGGCCCGTCAGCAGTGCCTCATAGGCGGCGCGCGCCGCGGCGGCCGCGCAGGCGCCGGTGGTCCAGCCCTTCCGCAGTTGCCTTCGGGCCTTTCCGTCGCGCGGCGCGGTCGCGGGCGACTCCGTGTCGGTCGGCATGGCGAGACCCTAATGCGAGCGATCTCACCAGTCGAGCCACCCGCCGAGCCACAGCCAGGCCGCCGCCAGCGCCATCGTGACGAGCGTCATGGGAATGCCAGCCCGCGCATGGTCGATGAGCCCGAACCGCACGCCCGCGTGCAGCGCCCGCTCGGCGACGATCAGGTTCGCGATGCTGCCGACGAGCAGGAAGTTTCCGGCGAACGTGGTCATGAGCGCGAGCGAATAAAGCGCGCCCGTCGGTATGTCCGGCCAGATCGACAGCAGCATGACCACCGCCGGCACGTTGCCGATCGTGTTGCTGGCCAGGAGTGCCACCGGCGCCATGACCGACAGACGGTCGGGCAGCCAGCCGCGCTCGGCCAGCCAGATCAGCGCATCGGCGCTGAGGCCCGTTCGGGTGAACGCGTCGTTGATGACGAAGAGACCGGCGAAGAGAAGAAGAAGCGGCCAGTCGACGCTGGTCAGCATGTCGCGGCTGGCGTAGCGCCGGCTCATCAGCAGAACGGCGGCGATCACCATCGCAGTCATCTCGCGCGGCAACGGCGTCGCGAACAGCGCAAGCAGAACCGCGGTGGCGAGCAGGGCCTTGGCCGTCTGGGGGCGGTCGAAAGGTGCGGCCGGCGGCAATTCGGTGCCGGCCGCTGACGGTCGCAGCGCACGCCGCCAAACGACCCGTACGGTTGCGAAGACGATGCCGAGGCCGATCAGCGCCGGCGCGCCGCAGACGAGCAGGAACGTCAGGAAGTCGAGCTTGCCGACCTGCCCGATCAGGATGTTCTGCGGATTGCCGATCAGCGTCGCCGCCGAGCCGACATTGCTGGCGCCCGCAAGTCCGGCGAGGAAAGGTCTCGGGTCGAGGCGCCGGGCCGCGAGACCGCTGCACAAAAGCGGTGTCATGACGAACACGACGACGTCGTTCACGAGGACGGCGGACAGGAGTCCGCCGGTCGCGACCGTCATCGCCAGCAGGAATACCGGACTGCCGCGATGGCGTGCGATCCACGCGGCGCAGGCATCGTAGAAACCGGCGGCCGCAAACCGTGCCGACAGGATCATCAGCGCGAACAGCAGCAGAATCGTCGGAAAATGGACAGCGCTGATGACGTCCTGTGGCGTCACTGCGCCGGCGGCGACCAGCGCCACGGCAGCGATCAGGACGATGCCGCTGCGGTCGAGCCGCAACCCCGGCACACGGCCGAGCGCCATGCCGACATAGGCGAGCACGAATACGGTGACGACGAAGGCGATCATGGCCGCAACCCTGACGCGAGGTTGCGTCCGGCGCAAGCCTTGCCCCCGAGATCACGGATGCTTCATCGGGCGACCTGGGCTAGGTTGGCGGCCATGGACGTTCCTCCTCTCGACCTGCCGCTGTTCGCACCGGGCTCGGTGTGGTTGACCGGGGCCGGACCGGGCGATCCGGGTCTCCTCACCCTGTACGGCCTGCACGCGCTGCGCCATGCGGACGTGATCGTCTACGACGCGCTCGTCGACCGCCGCGTACTCGACCTCGCCCACCCCGGCGCGGTCCTCGAATATGCCGGCAAGCGCGGTGGCCGGCCGTCGCCGACGCAGCCCGACATCTCGCGCCGCCTGATCCAGCATGCGCGCGCCGGTCGACGCGTGCTGCGACTCAAGGGCGGCGATCCGTTCGTGTTCGGCCGCGGCGGCGAGGAGGCGCTCGCGCTGGTTGCCGCCGGCATTCCCTTCAGGATCGTTCCCGGCGTGACGGCGGGAATCGGCGGCCTCGCCTATGCCGGTATTCCGGTCACGCACCGGGATACGAACCATGCCGTCACCTTCATCACCGGCCACGGCGTGACCGGCGAAGTACCCGACGGTCTCGACTGGCCTGCGCTCGCTCGCGGCTCACCGGTCCTCGTGTTCTACATGGCACTCAAGCATCTCGGAACGATCGCGGCCCGGCTGATCGAAGCCGGTCGCGCGCCGGACGATGCCGTGGCCGTGGTGAGCCGTGCCGCCACGCCCGAGCAGCGGGTCCTGGAAACGACGCTCGAACGCGCGGCCGCGGATGCGGCCGCCGCCGGCATCGAACCGCCGGCCGTCGTCGCAATCGGCGATGTCGTGCGGCTTCGGGCTGGCCTCGACTGGGTCGGCGCGCTCGCCGGACGCGTGCTCGATCCGGATCCCCTGCGCCGAAAGCTCCGGAGTGACACGGGATGAGATTTGCGACACGCTGCCGGGCTGACGGCTTCGTCACTCTAACCTATGTGAAAAGAATGAAATCGATTCCGCTGACGGCCTTGGCCGTATTTGCGCTCGCCGCCTGTTCGGCGCCCTCCACGCGCTGGGTGAAGGCGGGCGCGACGCCCGAGGATTTCCGTCTCGACCAGCAGGAATGCGTGTCGCAGGTGCAGGATTTCAGCTTCGCCTTCGAGGACGATCGGGCCTCGGGCGATCCTGACCCGGTCACCCGCGATTCCAACGCCAGCGAGCAGCGCGCCGGTTCGGTCCGGGGCGACGTCTATCGCCGCTGCATGGAGGCGCGCGGCTGGCGCCGCGAACGCGAACCGAAGATGCCGTCCCAATGATGTCAACCCGGACACGACTGATCGCCATACTCGTCGCCGTCGTCGTTGGCGCCGGCGTCGGCTACGCCATCGCGACGCTGATCGGCGGCCCTGACGCGCCAGTCACGGCAACCGAGGGCCGCAACGTCGGCCAGGCTTCGATCGGCGGTCCGTTCAGGCTCATCGACCAGAACGGGCGCGAGCGCAGCGACGCGGAGTTTCGCGGCCGGCTGATGCTCGTGAATTTCGGCTACACGCATTGTCCCGATATCTGTCCGCTGGGCTTGGCATTGATGACCGACGCGCTCGACCGTCTCGGCCCGCAGGCCGAGGACGTGCAGCCGATCTTCATCACGGTCGATCCTGCCCGCGATACGCCGGACGTGCTCAGGGACTATGTCGGCAATTTCTCGGCAGGCATGATCGGGCTGACCGGAACGCCCGAGCAGATCGCCGAGGTCGCGCGCGCCTATCGCGTCTACTACAAGGCGCACGGAACGCCGGAAAACGATCCGGATTATCCAGTCGATCATTCCGGCTTCATCTACCTGATGGGCCGTGACGGACGGTTCCTGACGCATTTCACGCACGAGACCCCGGCCGACCGGGTCGCGGAAACGATCCGCCGATACCTGTGAGCGCAGCCGGTCTGATCGTGTCCGCCCCCGCTTCGGGCAGCGGCAAGACGACGGTCACGATGGCGCTGCTGCGTGCCCTGGTGCGGCGCGGTCTGCGCGTCGCAGCCGCCAAAGCCGGGCCCGACTATATCGACCCGGAGTTCCATGCCGCGGCCACCGGGCGGCCTTGTCTCAATCTCGATCCCTGGGCGATGCGGCCCGCGACGATCGCGAGGCTGATCGCGAGCCGGAACGACGCCGACCTGATCTTGTGCGAGGGTGCGATGGGCCTGTTCGACGGCATCGATGCGCGCGGCACCGGCTCATGCGCCGATCTTGCGGCCGCGACCGGGTGGCCGGTCGTCCTCGTCGTCGACGCCAGCGGACAGGCGGCCTCGGTCGGTGCGCTGGTCGCCGGGTTCGCGGCGTACCGGCCGGACGTCGACATCGCCGGAATCATCTTCAACCGCGTCGGCGGTGCGCGCCATGCCGAACTCCTTGCCGAAGCGGTCCGGCTGGCGGCACCACACGTGCGTCGTCTCGGCGCGCTACCGCGCGATGCCTGCCTCGCTCTACCCGATCGTCACCTCGGTCTCGTGCAGGCGCGCGAGCACGCGGATCTCGTAAGCCGTCTCGACCACGCCGCCGACCGCGCGAGCCAATCGATCGATCTCGATGCACTGGTCGCCCTGGCGCGGCCGGCCCAGTGCGCGTCGCCGGATGGTCCGGCGTCCGCTTCGCCGCCCGTGCCGCCGCTGGGCCAGCGTATCGCCGTGGCGCATGACGACGCCTTTGCCTTCGCCTATCCCTGGCTGCTCGAATCGTGGCGCGCGGCAGGTGCGGCGCTGTCGATGTTTTCGCCGCTGCGCGACGAGACACCGCCCGTCGAAGCCGACGCGATCTATCTGCCCGGCGGCTATCCCGAACTCCATGCGGCGCGACTCGCAGCCAATCACCGCTTCCTCGACGGCCTTCGCGCGGCGGCACAACGCGGCGCGACGATCTACGGTGAATGCGGCGGCTACATGGTGCTGGGCCGGACGCTCACCGATGCCGAGGGGCGCACGCATGCGCTCGCCGGATTGCTGGCGCTCGACACGAGTTTCGCGACGCGCCGCCTCATCCTTGGCTACCGCCGCGCAAAGCTGTCGACGTCGGGCCCGCTCGGTCCTGCAGGAACATGCTACCGCGGTCACGAGTTTCATTATTCGACCGTGACCGGTGAAGCGCCGGCGGCGGTGCTGTTCGAGATCACGGACGCAGGCGGTCGGACGATGGGGGCGGCCGGTCAGCGTACAGGAAACGTGATGGGATCCTTCATCCATCTCGTCGACCGGGAGCCGGTTTGGTAAACGCTCGATTAAGGGCTGGCGTGCTACCCCGTCGGGGAGTAGGTTCACGCGAAGCCATACCTTCGAGTTACCCCGTCGGGATGCTCTACCACCTTTACGACCTGCAGTACGCAATGCTGTCGCCGTCGCGGCTCGTTGCGGAAACGCTCCAGCATATTTTCAGTCACCCGCTCTTCCCGGTGTCGTACACCCGGTTCGGCCGGGCGATTGCGGCCAGCTCCGAGATCTACGAGCGGGCGACGCGCCGCTACGGCAAGCCCGAATTCGGAATCGACCACACCGTCATCGACGGCGAGCGTGTGCCGGTCGACATCGTCCCCGTCGCGCGACGGACGTTCTGCGTGCTCCTGCATTTCAGGCGCGCGACCGATCGCAAGGATCCCAAAGTGCTGGTCGTGGCCCCCATGTCCGGTCACTACGCGACGCTGCTGCGCGGCACCGTCCGCGGCCTGTTGCCGGAACACGACGTCTACATCACCGACTGGGTCAATGCCTCGATGGTGCCGGTGACGGAGGGGCGCTTCGACCTCGACGACTACATCGACTACGTCATCGAGTTTCTCGAGCTGCTCGGGCCCGACGTGCACGTCCTGGCCGTCTGTCAGCCGTCGGTCCCGGTGCTCGCAGCCGTCTCGATGATGTCCGCTGCGGACAATCCGGCGGTACCGCGCTCGATGATCCTCATGGGCGGCCCGATCGACACGCGCGTCAATCCGACCCAGGTGAATCTGCTGGCGGCGACGCGGCCGATCGAGTGGTTCGAGCGCACGGTGATCACCAACGTCCCGATCGGCTATCCGGGCTTCATGCGCCGGGTTTACCCCGGCTTCCTGCAGCTCACCGGGTTCATGACCATGAACCTCGATCGCCACTTCGGCTCGACGCTGCGACACTTCCACCATCTCATCCGCGGCGACGGCGAGAGCGCGAGCGCACACCGCGAATTCTACGACGAGTACCTCTCGGTCATGGACCTCACAGCCGAGTTCTATCTGCAGACGGTGAAGGTCGCGTTTCAGGATCATGCGCTGCCGCTCGGCACCATGGTCTCGCGCGGCCGGAAGGTCGACCCGCGGGCGATCCAGAAGACGGCGCTGATGACGGTCGAGGGCGAGCTCGACGACATCTCCGGCGTCGGACAGACCTATGCCGCGCACGCGCTGTGCGCCAATCTGCCGCCCGAGAAGCGCAGGCACCTGCTGCAGAAGGGCGTGGGTCACTTCGGCATCTTCAATGGCCGGCGCTGGCGCAACGAGATCCTGCCGCAGGTCCGCGACTTCATCCGCGCGAACGACGCCTGATCCGCGATCGTGACCGCGCGCCGCCTGACGATCAGCACGCGCGCGCGGCGCTGGGACGCGTGACCAGCACCAATCCGCACAGGATCGACGCGATCGCCGCCCAAACCCACAGGCTGAGATGCTCGTCGAAGATCAAGTAGCCCCAGAACACGCCTGACAGACACACGACGTAGCCGACCTGGCTCAGGAACACCGCGCCGGCCATCCGGATGATCTCGAAGAACAGCAGCGCGCCGATCGCAGCGACGGCGACATGCCCGAGATTGGCGAGCTCGCCGGTCGTGAACGGCGGCAGCGGCACATGGAACGGTCCGCTTGCGAGCGCGACCGGCAGCAGCACGATTCCGGCTGCGAGCTGCATCGCCGCCCCGAGTGCCAACGACGGCACGCGAGCCGGTCGCGCCCAGCCGATGTAGAGATTGCTGCCGGCATAGAAGGTCGGCGTGAGCACGGCCAACAGCACCCACCCCGCCATGTCCGGCGACGGCAGGCTCGTGCGCGGAACGAGGATAAGCAGCACGCCCACGAAACCCAGCGCGATGCCGAGTGCGCGGCGCCAATCGAACCGCTCGAGACCGAAGAGCTGAGCAAGGCCGTAGGCCAGCAGTGGCGTCAGCGTGACGATCAGCACGACGATCCCCACCGGGATGTACTGCACGGACGTGACAGCCGCCGTGTTCGGAGCCGCAATGTTGGTCGCCCCCGCGATCAGGTAATAGCGCACGTGGCGCCAGCCAAGCGGCGGCAGTTCGCCGCGCGCGGCGCAGATCGCGAGCAGCACCAGCCCAGCCCCCGTGCACTGCCAATAGATGTAGGCGAGCGGCGAAAGGCCGTGGGTCACGCCGAGCTTCGCCAGCGCGAAGCCGAGCCCCCAGTTGGCGCCGAGGACGAGCAGGAGGGCAAGCGGCAACGCGGTTACGTTGCGCCCGATCACGGTCTTGTCGTGCATTGCCCGTAACCTAGAGGCTTGGGCCCCGGGTCGGCCAGCGTGTCCACGGATCGGCAGGCATGCGGCAAGGCGATAGGTATCCCCACGGCCATGCGGCGACCACCGAGCGTTCTCGGGCCGCTAGGTGCACAGGGCGATCATGTCCTGCCTGGTCCCGGTGCGGCGTGCTTGGCCTTGACGGCGGGACGACCCGTGGTAACGTGTCGTCACGGAGAAAGGACATGGCCCACCTGCCCGAACATCTGCGACGACGAGGCAACCGACGCCGCGCTGCGGCGATGGGATGGGCCTGAGCTGCGCCTCAATCCGGCAACGATCTTCCCTCGAGAAGCACGTTCTCCGGTCGGGCGGCGGGCCCGACGGTGATCCACTTCGTGCGTTTCGAGGTTCTCCATGTTCACGATCACGACCGAACGGCCCCAAGATGGGCCCGTAATCGAGGCGCTGCTCGACCGGGCCTTCGGTCCCGACCGGCACCAGAAGAAGTCGTACCGCTATCGCGTCGGCATTCCGGCCGTACCGGACCTGCGCCTCGTCGCGCGGCACACCGAGGACGGACGGCTGATTGGCACGGTACGCTGCTGGCCGGTCCTGATCGACGAGAAGCCGGCGCTGCTCCTGGGCCCGCTCGCGGTCGAACCGGACCTGCGCGGTCGGGGAATCGGCGTCAGCCTGATGTGGGAAGTCCTCGACATGGCGGCGTGGGCCGGCCACCGCGTCGTGGTGCTGGTCGGGGACTACGCCTATTACCGGCGCTTCGGCTTCGTCCATGCAGCCCCGTTCGGCATTTCCATGCCCGACGAGGATCCGGCGCGGCTGCTCGCCCTGCCGCTCGGGCGCGGCAGGCTCGAGGACTTCACCGGCATCATCCAGCCATGGAGGTCGGTTCGCGGCGGCACACACCTGCGCGCAGCCTGAGTTCGGCGCTGCGCACGCCGCGCGCGGCTAGAGCAGTTTTCCGGTATCGAGGAAAACCGCCGTGTATCCGCGATAGGTCATGCCGAGTTCTTCGGCACGGCGCAGGCGGCGCAGCGCGATTTCGCGTGGCGGGGTTTTCCAGGCCGCCTTGTGGGCACGGCGCCAACAACAAGCGTGCCAGCCATGGGCCGAGGGTTCGTCGAGCGGCGGGCCGCCGTTGTGGCCGATGCCCGGTCCGTGGGCAGGCCCTGCCGACCGATCAGGCCGCGGATCACTGATCCGCCGCGCAAGATCGAGGCCGAATGCGATGCGCGCCCACGCCGCGCGCCGTATACCCGCCCGTTCGCCCATTGCCAGCTCCCGTCTTGCCGCCACGTCGGGCAATGTCCGCCCGTTTTTCACGCAAGATCGGGACCAGTCCGCGGGACGCACACGGCACCACGCGCGTGTGCCGTAGTGCCCGGCCGTGCGCCTTCGCGGTTCAGCGACTCGCGGAACTCTAGAGCCGGGCGCCGGTTTCGGCGTCGAACAGGTGGAGATTCTGCGGCGCGACGGCGAGCGGGACCACGTCGCCGGGGCCGGTCGTCACGCTGCCCGGCAGACGCACGATGAGCTCGTTGCCCGCGCCGCCGATCCGGCCGTGGACGAGCGTATCGGCGCCGAGCGTCTCGACGACGTCGACGTGCAGGTCGAACGTGCGGGTACCCTGGTCGGCGCGCGCGATGTGCTCGGGCCGCATGCCCACCGTCACCGGGCGGCCTGCCGTGCCGGCGACCGGTGCTGCGACCGGCAGCCGAACGCCCGCGACCTCGACCGTGCCGTCGTCGCCGAGGCGCCCGGGCAGCATGTTCATGGCAGGCGAGCCGATGAACCCGGCAACGAACGTCGTCGCCGGCCTGGCATAGACCTCCATGGGCGAGCCGATCTGCTCGGCGCGGCCGGCATTCATGACGATCAGGCGGTCAGCCAGCGTCATCGCCTCGACCTGATCGTGGGTGACGTAAATGCTCGTGGTCTTCAGCGTCTGGTGCAGGCGCCTGATCTCGATGCGCATCTGCACGCGCAGCTTGGCATCGAGGTTGGAGAGCGGCTCGTCAAACAGGAACACGGACGGCTCGCGCACGAGGGCACGCCCCATGGCCACGCGCTGGCGCTGACCGCCCGAGAGCTGGCGCGGCTTGCGCGCGAGCAGCCCGTCGAGTTCGAGAATGGCGGCGGCCTTCTTGACCCGCATGTCGATCTCGGCCTTCGACATGCCGCGGATACGAAGACCATAGGCCATGTTGTCGTAGACCGTCATGTGCGGATAGAGCGCGTAGTTCTGGAACACCATGGCGATGTCCCGGTCCTTCGGCTCCAGGTCGTTCACCACCCGTCCGCCGATCGCGATTTCACCAGCCGTGATTTCTTCGAGGCCCGCGATCATGCGCAGCAGGGTTGACTTGCCGCAACCCGACGGGCCGAGGATGACGATGAATTCGCCGTCGGCGATCTCGCAGTCGATTCCGTGAATCACCTCGATCTCGCCGTAGGACTTCTTCACGCTCCTGATGCTGACGCCCGCCATCTTCGCCCCTTACTTCTCCGTCTCGACCAGGCCCTTGACGAACCAGTGCTGCATCAGCACGACGACGATCACGGGCGGAATCATGGCGAGCAAGGTGCAGGTCATCACCAGGTTCCAGCTGGCTGCGGCATCGACCACGTTCATCATGCGGGAGATGGCCATGACCACCGTGTAGTAGCTCTCGTCGGTCGTGATCAGCAACGGCCAGAGATACTGGTTCCAGCCGTAAATGAACTGAATGACGAATAGCGCCGCGATCGAGGTCCGCGACAGCGGCAGGAGCACGTCCCAGAAGAAGCGGAGCGGCCCGGCGCCGTCGATGCGCGCCGCCTCGGTCAGCTCGTCCGGCACCGTCAGGAAGAACTGGCGGAACAGGAAGGTGGCCGTCGCCGAGGCGATCAGCGGAATCGTCAGGCCGGCATAGCTGTTCAGCATGCCCAGGTTCGCGACGACCTCGTAGGTCGGAAGGATGCGCACCTCCACCGGCAGCATCAGCGTGATGAAGATCATCCAGAAGAAGGTCATCCGCAGCGGGAACCTGAAATAGACGATGGCATAGGCCGCGATGATCGAGATCGCGATCTTCCCCACGGCGATGACGACGGCCATGATCAGGCTGTTGAACATCATCAGGAGCACCGGGGGTGCGCCGGCCGATGCGGCGCCGACGCCCTCGAACAACACCTGCCGGTAGTTCTCGACCATGTGGTCGCCGGGCAGCATCGGGATCGGCGCCTGCAGCAACGTCACCTGATCGTGCGTGGAGGCGACGAAGGTGATGTAGACCGGAAAGGCCACGACGACGATGCCGAGCAGCACGATCGCATGCGACAGAAACGTGAGCCAGGGACGGTTTTCGATCATGTCTCACCTGCGCTCAGTAGTGGACCCGGCGTTCGATGAAGCGGAACTGCAGGACGGTGAGCGCGATGACGATGATCATCAGTACGACCGACTGCGCTGCCGATCCGCCGAGGTCGAGTCCCCGGAAGCCGTCGTTGTAGACCTTGAAGACGAGGATCTCGGTGGCATTGGCTGGCCCGCCCTGCGTCACGGCATGGATGATGCCGAACGTCTGGAAGAAGGCATGGACGACGTTGACGACCAGGAGAAAGAAGGTCGTCGGCGACAGCAGCGGGAACACGATCGTCCAGAACCGGCGCCCCGGGCCCGCGCCGTCGATCGCTGCCGCCTCGATCAGCGACCTGGGAATCGACTGCAGGCCGGCAAGGAAAAAGATGAAGTTGTAGCTGATCTGGCTCCAGCAGGCGGCGATTATCACCAGAACGAGCGCCTGCCCGCCGTTGACGAAATAGTTCCAGTCGTACCCGAGCTTGTTGAGGATATAGGCAAGGTTGCCGACCGTCGGATTGAACAGGAAGCCCCACAGCACACCGGCCACTGCCGGTGCGACGGCGTAAGGCCAGATGAGCAGGGTCTTGTAGACCGTGGCGCCGCGAATGACGCGGTCCGCCATGACCGCGAGCAGCAGCGCGATTGCCAGGCCGAAGAAAGTCACGGCGGCGCTGAAGACGACGGTCACGCGCGCCGAATGCAGATAGCCCGGGTCGGAAAACAGCTCGATGAAATTGTCGAGCCAGACGAACTGGGCATTTCCGCCGAACGCGCCCTCGATGAAAACCGACTGCTTCAGCGCCTGGGCCGCGGGCCAGATGAAGAAGATGAGTGTGACCGCGATCTGCGGCGCGACCAGCAGATAGGGCAGCAACTTGCCCTTGAAGACGACGCGTTTTTCCATCGGCAGAAAAAGAAGCGGCGCCGCCCGCACAGGCAGGCGGCGCCGAGGTTACCTTAAGACGGGTTCGCGCGGGCGAAGTCCTTGAGCAGCTTGTTACCCCTCGCGACGATGTCGTCGAGGGCCTGCTTCGCGGACTTCCGACCGGCCCACACGGCCTCGAGCTCTTCGTCCATGACGTCGCGGATCTGGACGAAGTTGCCGATGCGCAGGCCCTTGGAGTTCGGCGTCGGCTCGTTGAGGCTGAGCTGCAGCACGGCCACGTCGCGGCCCGGATTCTTCTCATAGAAGCCGGTCTGCTTCGTGTACTCGTAGGCCGCCTTGGTGATCGGCACGTAGCCGGTCTCCATGTGCCACTTCGCCTGCACTTCGGGCGAGGACAGATACGTGAAGAACTTCGCCACGCCCTTGTACTCGGCCTTCGGCTTGCCGGAGAGGACCCACAGCGTCGCGCCGCCGATGATCGAGTTCTGCGGCTCGGACCTGATGTCGGGCCAGTACGGCAGCATCGAGGTGCCGATCTCGACACCCTTCATCGCCTTCTCGAGCCCGCCGGCCGAGCCCGACGAGCCCATGTACATCGGGCATTCGCCGGTCGTGAACTTCGGGTCCGGCTTGTTCTCGCGGCCGGCGTAGACGAAGACCTTTTCCTTGTGCCAGTCCGCGAGCTGCTGGATGTGCCGGACGTGGTGCGGGCTGTTGATCTTCAGCTCGATGTCCGTGCCGCCGAAGCCGTTCTCCTTGGTCGCGAACGGCAGGTCGTGCCACGCGCCGAAGTTCTCGATCTGGATCCAGGTCTGCCACTGCGTGCTGAAGCCGCAGGGATAGCCCGCCGCCATCAGCTTCTTCGAATACTCGCCGACCTCGGGCCAGGTCTTGGGCGGCTTGTTCGGGTCGAGACCCGCCTTCTTGAAGGCGTCCTTGTTCCAGTAGAACACCGGCGTGGACGAGTTGAACGGCATCGACAGCAGCTTGCCGTCCGTCGTCGAGTAGTAACCATACACGGCCGGGAGATACGCCTTCGGATCGAAGGGCTCGCCCGCCTCTTCCATCAGCTGCTGGACGGGATAGATCGCGCCCTTGGCCGCCATCATCGTCGCGGTGCCGACCTCGAACACCTGGACGATGTGCGGATGCTGCTTCGCGCGGAAGGCCGCGATCGCCGCCGTCATGGTGTCGCTGTAGCTGCCCTTGTAAACGGGCACGACCTTGTATTCGTTCTGCATTTTGTTGAAGCCGGCGGCGATCTCGTTGATCGTCTCGCCGCGCTGGCCGCCCATGGCGTGCCACCATTGAATCTCGACCTGGGCCTGGGCGTAGCCCGCCGTGCCGACCGAGAGTGCCGCGATCGCCACGGCGCCGAGCAATGTCCTTCGGGAAATCATCTCTGGGTTTCTCCCTGCTGTGGTAGGTACCACATACGCCGCCCCTAATTACTCAAGTGCGGCGGTGATTTGAAGCTTTTATGACAGAACCCTAGCACGAGAATGCCGCACCTCCCACAAAAAAGCGGCAGGTCGGTCTGTTAATCATTTCGCACGCGCTGCACTGCAGCACGCCAGCCGGCATAGAGGCGATCGCGGATCTCGGCCAGCATGGCGGGCATAAAAACCCGGTCGCACTGCCACTTGCGCGCGATTTCGTCGGTCGAGCCGAACAGGCCGACCGTCAGGCCGGCGAGGTAGGCGGCACCGATCGCGGTCGTCTCGGTCACGGTCGGCCGCTCCACCGGTAGGGCGAGCTGATCGGCCAGGAACTGCATGACCCAATCGTTGACGGCCATGCCGCCGTCGACGCGAATTGCCGCCGCGTCGCCGGCCCCGTCGCTCGCCATCGCATCCATCAGGTCGCGGGTCTGATAGACGGTCGCCTCCAGCGCGGCGCGCACGATCTCGGCGATGCCGCTGTCGCGCGTCAGCCCGACGATCGCGCCACGCGCATCGGGATCCCAGTAGGGAGCACCCAGTCCGGTGAAGGCGGGAACGAGGTAAACGCCTTTCGTATCCGTGATGCTGCGCGCCAGTGCTTCCGTCTCGTCGGCATGACGAATGAGCTTGAGCCCGTCGCGCAGCCACTGGATCGCAGCACCCGAGACGAAGATGCTGCCCTCGAGCGCGTAGGTCGGTTTGCCGTTCAGACGGTAGGCCAGCGTCGTCAGCAGGCGGTTCTTCGAGCGCACCGGCTTGTCGCCGGTGTTCATGACGACGAAACAACCGGTGCCGTAGGTGCTCTTGATCATGCCGGGCTTGAAGCACGCCTGCCCGACCGTCGCTGCTTGCTGGTCGCCGGCCATACCCGCGATCGCGACCGGTGCGCCGAGCAGGTTTTTGTCCGTCGCCCCGAACGGCGCGGCCGAGTCGCGCACCTCCGGTAGGATGGCGCGCGGAATGCCGAAGGCCTTGAGCAGGTCGTCGTCCCAGTCCTGCGTATGCAGGTTGAACAGCATCGTCCGCGACGCGTTGGTCGCGTCGGTGGCGTGGCACCGTCCTTCGGTCAGACGCCACAGCAGAAACGTATCGATCGTCCCGAAGGCGAGATCGCCCTTCTCGGCCGCATCGCGTGCGCCGGCGACGTTGTCCAGCAGCCACGCGATCTTGGATCCCGAGAAATACGCATCGAACAGCAGGCCCGTGCGCGCGCCCAGTTCCGCATCGCCGATGACGTTCGCCATGCGACGGCACCAATCGGCCGTGCGGCGGTCCTGCCATACGATCGCGTTGTGGATCGGCTTGCCGGTCCGGCGATCCCACAGGACGGTCGTCTCGCGCTGGTTGGTGATACCGATCCCGGCGACCGCCGTGGCCTCGACCTTCGCATTTGCCAACGCACGGCGCAGCACCGACACCGTCGCCCGCCAGATCTCTTCCGGATCGTGCTCGACCCATCCCGGCTGCGGATAGATCTGCGGCAACTCGACCTGTGCCGAGGACCGCGGCACGCCGTCGGTATCGAACAGGATGGCCCGGGTGCTGGTGGTGCCCTGGTCGAGGGCAAGAAGATATCGTTGCGTCACGTTATTTCGTTTCCTTCGCGTGCCGGCGGAAGCCGCCTCCCATTTGCGGGCGCCGGCAGACGTCGTATCCGACCGCGACGTGCGAACGCGCGCGGTCAACCGCGGCCCTAGTTATCGGGGAACCCGTCGCCCCTGACAACTCGCACGAGACCGGACGTTCAACGCCGCAGCGCCTGCTCGACGGCGTCGGTCACCTCGCGCGACAGCGGCGTCACGCGCGACGGCCAGGTGCCGACGATCTCGCCCGACGGGTCGATCAGGTACTTGTGGAAATTCCAGCGCGGCACGCCCACCTCGCCCAGCTCCGCAGCGATCCAGCGATAGAACGGATGCGCTTCGGGTCCGACGACCTTCTGCTTCTCGGTGAGCGGAAACGAGACGGCATAAGTCTCGCAGAATGCCTTGATCTCCGAGGCCGTGCCCGGTTCCTGCCCGCCGAAGTCGTTGGACGGCACGCCCAGCACCACGAGGCCGCGGTCCTTGTAGCGCTGCCACAGCTTCTCGAGATCGGCATATTGCGGCGTGAAGCCGCAGAAGGACGCGGTGTTGACGACGAGGACCGCTTTGCCGGCGAAATTCCGCATCGGCAGGGCCTCGCCGTCGATCGAGACGAAATCGAAATCATGCGCCGCCATGCTGGTCCTCTTCGTCCGCGTCTTGCCGTCGCCGCGGGCTGCAGCCGCATGCGATCGTACGCCGATCGGGACGGCCATTCCCACCGCAACGACGCCGAGCAGCAGGGCCGCCACTCGCCGGCGGCCGATTCTGTCGTACGTGTCAGCCATAGCGCTCCTCCCGCCATGGATCGCCGTAATTGTGATAGCCGCGCACCTCCCAGAAGCCGGGCCGGTCCTGCGCCACGAATTCGAGACGCGCCAACCACTTCGCGCTCTTCCAGAAATAGAGCTTCGGCAGGACGAGGCGCACCGGCCCGCCGTGCTCGCGCGTGATCGGCTTGCCCTCCCACCGGCAGGCGAGCAGCACGTCCTCGCCCGCGAACGCCTCGAGCGGAACGTTTGTGGTGTAACCGTCATAGCTGTGCTGGATGACGAATCGTGCCTCGGGCTTCGGCCGCACGACGTCGAGGAGATGGCGCGTCGCCACCCCTTCCCAGTGGTTGTCGAAGCGCGACCACGCGGTGACGCAATGAATGTCGGAGGTTCGCGTCACCTGCGGCTGCGCGATGAAATCCGCCCACGACCATGTCACCGGATTCTCGACGAGACCATCGACGGTAAGCTGCCATTTCTCCGGCGGCACGTCCGGCTGGATGCCGAGGTCGAGCACCGGCCAGTTCTTCACCTCGCGCTGCCCCGGCGGCAGCCGCCGTGTCTTCGGATCCGCGGTCTCGCCCGTCAGCAGCCGGCCCTCGCCGGCCCATTTCTGCTTGGTCTCGACAAGCTTTTGCCTGACTTTGCCGAGCAACGATTCGTCGTTCGCCATGGCGCCATCTTACCTCTTGGTGCGCGTTCCGGCACCTGCCGGCCATCGGTTCCGAAAGTATATGCCGATCCAGACCCGGCGCGCGCCCCAAACAACCGGTTCGCGCAAAAGGGATCGATTCGGTGGTGCACACGTTTCGGTATCACGAAGTGCGACACGGGGCACGTCCGCAAGCGTAACGAAGAGGTGTGGCGGAGGCGCAGCGCACGCGTCGTGTCGCTGTCCGTCCCTACGGGAGACCGACGATGCCGGAAAAGCGAACGGTGGAAAAAGCCCGGAAGGCCAAGCGTGCGGGCAAGGCGCCCTCGACGCAGGCGGGCGAGTTCGTGCGCGAGGAGATACGTCATATCCGCCGTGGCAAGCACGGCGCCCGCTCGACGCAACAGGCCATTGCCATCGGCCTGTCGAAGGCCCGGCGCGCAGGCGTTGCCCTGCCCGCGCCAAAGAAAGGCAAGGCCAAGGCGAGCACCCGCAAGAGCGCCGCATACGCCTATGCGGCGGGCCAACACAAGCGCAAGCCCCGTCGCCAGCCGCGCGTCTCGCGCGCCGTTTCTGAAGTACTCAAGCGCGAACCGCGCGACACCGCATCGAGCAAGGCACTCGCGAGTCAGGCCAAACGCACGACCGCGCGCCGCGCCGCCACACGCAAAGCGGCCGGAACCAAGGCGCGCCAGGGCAAATGATCCGGCGGTACGACCGTCGAATGACGGTTGCCTGCGACAGTCTTCTCAGCCGGCATCTTCCAGGTTCTTGCGGAGGCGCCGCTGCAATTCGGCAATGTCGATCTGATGGACGGAACCCGCGCCGGCGAGATCGAGCGCATGGGCAGCCGCCGCCCCCATCGCAATGCACGGTCCCATGACGCGGACGGACGATAGCGCGACCGGGTCGGCGTCGATGCAGCGCCCCGCGGCGACGATGTTGTCCGCCTCGGCCGGCGTCAGGCTGCGGAACGGCACATAATGCATGTGGTCGTCGCCGAACTCCTCCCAGTGCACGGCGTCGGCACGGTAGTGATATTCGATCGGCCATGAGCAGCGCGCCACCGCGTCATCGAACCGCACGCCGCGGCGCACCTCGTCGGCGGTGAGCTGATGCACACCCGCGATCGAGCGGGTCTGGCGGATGCCCGGCAACGCGTAGGTCCGCACGCGCGCCTTGGCAAAGACGTCGGGAAACTCGGCGCGCAGAAAGGCGACCAGACTGTCCACCTGCGCCCGTCCTTCGAGCACCGCGCGGCTCGCGCCCACGGGATCGAGCGGTGTCCCGATATGCGTCATGTTGACGAGCGCCTCGTCCGAGCCCGGCGGTGAGAACAGGAAGCCGTCGTGCCGCTTGAGACCATAGGCCGACGCCTTTTCCTTGAGCCGCGCCTGGAGCACCGCACGGTCGAGCCGCGCGAATCCGGCCGCATCGAATCCTTCGAGCGTGAACATGGTCGTGCCGAAGGCGGGCCCTGCCTCCGCCTCCCGGCACTCGAGCCCGGCGGTCCATGCCAGCGCCGCGTCGCCCGAGGCGTCGACGAATCCGCGCGCCGCGATCTCGACATCGCCATGGCGCGTCGCCAGCTCGATCCGCGCGAGGCGGCGGCCGTCGCGATGCGCAGCGCGCATGACCGCGCCGAGGACGACGTCGATGCCGGCCCGCCGGACCGCTTCCTCGATCCAGCGCTGCAGCGCGACGACGCGGTACTGCACGATCAACGTATTGCGACGGCCGACGATGTCATGCGCATCGCCGCTCGCGCGCAGATCGCGCAGGATCTCCGCGGCGATGCCGTGCGTGACGAGGCGTGGCTGCTTTCCATTCGAATAGAAGCCGCAGAACGTGCCGACCATCGCTCCGGTCGCCTGGCCGCCGAGCTGTGGTGCGCCGTCGACCAGCAGCACGCGGTGCCCCAGACGCGCGGCCTCGATCGCCGCCGAGATGCCGGCCGCACCGGCACCAAGCACGCAGATATCCGCCTGCAGGCGGATCGGCCGCGCGGCCGCCGGCCGGCGGACGGTGCGGGTGTTCGTGTTCAGTGTCGTCGTCATGCTCTTGCCGGGATGGACGTTGCGTTTGCGGATGCGGGCACCGGTCCGACGATGCGGAATGCGACATCATCCGGCGGTCCGGGATCACGGCGCGCCTAGCGCCATCTGAGCAGCCAGCGCTCGAGCCGCGACAGCCCGGCCCCGATCACCAGTCCCAGCACCGACAGCAGCACGACGCCCGCGAGCAGTTGGTCGGTCTGCATCAGGTTGCCGGCCGACAGGATGAAGGCGCCGATGCCGTATTGCGCGCCGATCATTTCCGCGGCGACCAGTAGGATCAGCGCGATCGAGGCCGTGATGCGAAAGCCGGCGAGGATTCCCGGCATCGCCCCGGGCAGGACGATGTTCTTGAGGATGACGTGCCAGGGCAGATCGAAACTTTGCCCCATGCGGATCAGGTTGCGTGGCACGCCATCGATCCCGCTGTAGGTCGCGATCGTCGTCGGGAAAAACACGCCGAGCGCGATGGTCGCCACCTTGGACGCCTCGCCGATGCCGAACCAGAGAATCAGCAGCGGCAGCAGCGCGATCTTGGGAATCGGAAAGAGCGCCGACACGAAGGGAACGCCGATCGCGCGCGGAATCGACCAGATGCCCATCGCGAATCCGGCGACGAGCCCCGCCGCCGTGCCGAGCGTCCAGCCGAACACAAGACGAAAGAGCGAATCCGAGATGTGCCGCCACAGCGCGCCCGACACCGCCAGATCATAGAGAGCATGCACGACGCTCGTCGGCGCGGGCAGGAACAGCGGCGAAACCGAACCAGACCGCACGGCCAGTTCCCACACCGCGATGAGGCCCGCAAAGAAGATCACGGCGGCGCCGCGGCGCCGCACCAGCACGAATCCGCCGCCGCGGAAAGGAACCTCGCGCAGCCTGCCCTCAAGTGCCTGCGATGCCATCCTCGATCACCTCCCGTTCGGCGACCTGCGCCTCGGCCTTGATCAGACGCCATAGCTGGTCGTGAAGTGCCGCGAGCCGCATCTGCGCGGCCGGCTGCGTGCGCTCGGCCTGGGCGACGCCGACGGTTACGACGTCGCGCAGCCGTCCGGGGCGGCGCGACAGGATCGCGACGCGGTCGGCAAGCCGCAGCGCCTCGTCGAGATTGTGCGTGACGTAGACGACGGTGATGCGCTCCTTCAGCCACAGCGCCAGGAAATCTTCCATCAACAGTTCCCGCGTCTGCGCGTCGAGCGCGGACAGCGGTTCGTCCATCAGCAGCATGGCGGGCCGCACGACGAGCGCGCGCGCGATGCCGACGCGTTGGCGCATGCCGCCCGAAAGCTGCTTGGGAAAGGCATTGCGGAACTCGGTCAGGCCGGTGCGGGCCAGGACGTCGGCGATGCGGGCCCTGCGCTCGCTCTCCGGCAGCCCGTGGTGCTCGAGCGGCAACGCCACGTTGCCCTCGACCGTGCGCCAGGGCAGAAGCGCGAAATCCTGGAACACATAGGTGAAGGGGTTGAGAGAGCCGGTCGGCGGCTCGCCCGAGACCAGTACGCGGCCGGACGTCGGCTTCAGGATGCCGCCGACGATGCCGAGCAATGTCGACTTGCCGCACCCCGAAGGGCCGATCAGCGCGAGGATCTCGCCCTCGCGCACCATCAGATTGATGTTCTCCAGGGCGGCGATGTCGCCGTAGCGATGGCTTACGCCTTCGACGAGCAGTTCCACGCGATCACCTGTCGCGAAATTCCTGGGCCGGAAGACGTAGGGGCCTCACCCGGCCGGTGCGGGCGAGGCCCCCCTTCACCACAGCGCCGATGTCAATTCTTCGGGACGTTGAAATGGCCATCGATGAACGTCAGGTCCAGGATGTCCTTCGCGCTCGCGCTCTTGTCGACGAGTCCGACACTCTGCCAGAATTCGACCTGGTTGTAGATGTCGTCCACCAGAAGCCGTCCCTGCGGATCGATGTAGGGCAGTCCGACGGCGAGGAGCTCGGGCGGCTGCTGCATGGCACGCGAGATGATGGCGAGAATTTCGTCGAAGTTCTCGCCCTTCACCACCTCGCCCGCGCTGTTCTTCTGATTGAACGCCTTGTGGTAGTCCGCCGCCGCCTTCTGGTAGGCGCGGACGAAGGCCTCGACCATCCCGCGCCGCTCGGCGATGTTGCGCGGACTGGTGAACAGAGCGCCGAGCTGCCACGGCGTCTCGTCACCGACCCAGCCCAGGATTCTTCCCGCGCCCTCCTTCTCGAGCGCGCGCGCCCCGTTGACCGGCACCAGCGTCGCATCCACCTGGCCGCCCTTGAACGCCGCCTGCATGGCGGGCAATCCATTGAGCTGACGCAGCTGTACCGAATTCAGATCGAAACCGTACTTGCGGGCGAGCAGCCCGAGCGAATAATGGAACGTCGAGCCGGTCGTCGTCGTGGCGACCGACTTGCCGGCAAAGTCCTTGAGCGAGCGGAAACCTTCCTCCCACGCCTTGTTGGTCACCATGTACGCGACCAGCGGAAAACCCGGCTCCTCGCGGCTCTGCGCGCCGATGATCTTGACGCCACCCTTGGCGGCCAGGTTGTAGAAGCTCGCCGTCAGGCCGGTTATCCCGAAATCGACGTCGCCGGAGACGACGGCGAGCGGCGGCTGCGCGGCCGCCGTGAAGATCTTGAGCTCGACGTCGAGGCCCTGCTCGCGGAAATACCCTTTCTCCAACGCGATGAAGATCGGCCCCGACGACGTCAGCCGTAGCGCGCCGACAGACGTCTTCTGGAGCGTCTGCGCCGACACGCCGAACGAGGCCACGAGCAGGGTGGCGACGAGGAAGCATGCGCGCGCGATCCAGCCTGTGGACATCATTTCCTCCCGAAGGCGGTGGGTTGGATTGCGGCCTTTATGCCGGTCACGAGGAGGCCGAGTCAAATGGACGGGGCCCGACCGGCGCGGCCGTCAAAGCCCCGGTCTTGCTACCGGCAGCGCCGGCATCGCCAGTCCGTCGGGCAAGACAGCCTCGTGCCGTTCCGATGCCGCCGCCAGGGCGCGGCGGACCGCGACGAAGAAGAGAGCACCAAGGCATGGCGCCGCAATGTTGATTCCGGTCGTCTCGGCAATGATCGGCGCCGCCATCGGCACCAACCAGGCGATGACGAGAATTTCGCGCTCACCGGATCGCCAGCCGCGCGACAATCCATCCCAGGCCAGGATCGCGACGGGAATGGCGAGCAGGACGAGATCATAGTCGAACAGATAGGGCGGGATCAAGATGGCCCCGGCCGAGAGCACGGCAGCACTCAAGCGCAGCGGCGCCCCCACCCACCACACGCGCGCGACGGTCGCGGCGACCGCGATCGCGACGGCGCCATGGCCAATATAGGCCGGCGTCACGCCGAGCCCGAGCATCCGCAGGCCGACATATACGCTCGGAATCTTCGCCCACGGCAGCACGGCTTCATCGAGCAGGAGGCGGACCGTCGGCAGGTTGCGGAAAAAGGCGACCCACGCGTCCCATCCGGTCGCAATGGTACTGAGCCCCGCAAACGCAAGCGCCGTCACCGCGGCACTCGCAAACGCCACCCATTGCCGGCCGCACAGCAGCGCGAGCGGAACGAGCAGGCCGATCTGCGGCTTGTAGCACAGGAGCCCGAACATCACGCCGGCCGCGACGGGCCGAGTCGGCAGAAGAAGCAGTGCCGCGCCGAACAGGGCCGTGCTGAGAAACCCGTTCTGGCCGTGGAAGGTGTTGATGAACGTGCCCGGAAAGGCAAGCACGAGCATGAGCGTTTCGGGCCGTGGCGCAAAGCGCCGGATGATCCCGACAAAAGCCGCCAGCGTCGATGCGATCCACGCCGCATAGGCGACGAGATAGGGCATCAGCGCCAACGGCAGGACGATCAGCTGGAATGGCGGCGGGTAGTGCCACAGGAAGACCGACGGATTTCCGGGGACGGCCATTTGTTCGACGGCAAAGATGCGCCTCATGTCGAACGCCGCAGCCGCCTCGCCGGCGAGCGCGAGATACGATGCGGCCCAGAAGGTGATGAAGTCGTAGCCGATCGGCTTGCCCCGGGGATCGACGAGGTCGGCCGACATCAGCACCCACGCGGCCGCCGCGATCACGTAGACCGCGATGAAGATGCGCGGATAGATCCGCAGCCGCTCCACGTTGAGCCAGTGCGTGCGTTGCGCAGCTTGTTGGAAGGCGTCCTGCATGACACCTGCGAGTCTCGGCGGCACGCGTTAACGAACGCTGAACCACTTGCACCGCGACCGGGACCGCCCGCATCATCCGGGACGTGCCTCGCCCCCGTGTCGTTTCCCTGCTTGCCAGCGCAACCGAGATCATCGTCGCGCTCGGCGCGCGCGACCTCCTCGTCGCGCGCAGTCACGAATGCGACTTCCCGCCGGACATCCGCGACCTGCCGGCGGTTTCGGCACCGAAACTCGATCCGCAACGCCGCAGCGGCGACATCGATCGTCAGGTCAGGGCACTGCTCGAACAGGCACTGTCGATCTACCGGGTGGACGCAGACGCGCTGCGGGCGCTCGCGCCTGACGTGATCGTCACGCAGACTCAGTGCGAGGTCTGTGCCGTCTCGATGGCGGACGTCGAGGCTGCCCTTGCCGACTGGATCGGCTCGCGCCCGCAGCTCGTCGCCGTATCGCCCTTCACGCTGGACGACGTCTTCGCGGATATCATGCGCATCGCGGTCGCGCTCGGCCGGGAGGCCGCGGGACGATCGCTCGTCCGCGATATGCGGGGGCGCATGGATGCGATCGCCGCGCGTGCGAGCGCCGTCTCCCGGCGTCCGCGCGTCGCGACGATCGAATGGATCGATCCGTTGATGGCCGGCGGCAACTGGATGCCCGATCTCATCGCAATGGCAGGCGGTCGCAACCTCCTGGGCGTGTCCGGTCGACACTCGCCTTGGCTTGGTTGGGACGATCTCGTGCGCGCGGAACCCGAGGTCGTTCTGATCCTGCCCTGCGGGTTCGACATTGCGCGCACGCGGGCAGAAATGCCAGTGCTGACCGGCCGTCCGGAATGGCACGAGCTCCCCGCCGTGCGGTCCGGCGCGGTGTACCTGCTCGACGGCAATCAATACTTCAACCGGCCTGGGCCGCGGCTCGTCGAATCGCTCGAAATTGTCACCGAGATCTTACATCCGGAAACATTCCGCTTCGGCCACGAGGGAGCGGGCTGGATTCGGTACGGCGAACCGGGTAGCTAGGCACTGCCCGATCTGACCGGATCCACCGCCTGGCATGGCTGCCATCGCCCGACCACAGTTCCGGTGAAAAAGGGGGCCGACCGCCGGGACCCGTTCGGAACGCGGCGCTGTCTTCGCTGCCCTCGCGCACGCGAATTGATCCGTCCACTGTCTGGCAGGTGACCATGAAACAGCTGTCCCGGGTTGTCTGCGCGGCCCTACGTCCGCTGCTCGTCGCCATCCTCGTGGTGAGTGTCCAGCCGTCATTCGCCCAGGATCAGGCAGCCGCCGCCCCGACGGTTTCTACCGCAGAGCTCGAGCAGCTCGTCGACATGCTCGAGAACGATGCTGAACGCCAGAAGTTCGTCGAGCACCTGCGTACGCTGATCGAAGCGGAGCGCCGCACGGCACCGGCCGAACCGGCCATTCCGGACCGGGTGGCGGGCCGGTTTCTCGCCACACTCTCCGAACAGATCGCGGAGTTCAGCCATGTGCTCTTCAGCGCGGCGGCATTCGTCGCCGATGCGCCGAAGTTCCTGGCCTGGCTCCAGCATCTGGCCGAGAACGAGTGGGCCCGGACGCGCCTGACCGAGATCTTCGGCAAACTCGCGATCGTGCTCCTCGGCGCATTGGTCGCGGAATGGGTCACGACGCACCTGCTCGGCGCCACGCGCCGTCGGATCGAGCGTCAGGAAATCCGCAGTGGCTGGGCCTGCATCCCGTTCCTACTCTTTCACCTGATGATCGGCCTCATACCGGTCGTCGTGTTCGCGATCACGGCGTTCGGGCTTCTTACCGTCGTCGATCCAAGCCGCACCGCGCGGCTCGTCGCCCTCGCCTTCATCAATGCCAACCTCATCGCCCGCGCCATTCGCCTCGTCACGCGCACGATCCTGATGCCGGGTGCGCCCGGTCTCCGCGTGGTTCCGGTCGACGACGAGACGGCGATCTACCTGCAGATCTGGGCGCGGCGCCTGACGAACGTTTCCGTGTATGGCTATTTCGCGGCCGAAGCGGCACTGGTGATCGGCCTGCCGCGTGCGGGGCATGCGTTCGTGATGAAGCTGCTCGGTGTCGTCGTCGGCCTGCTCCTGGTCATTCTCATCCTTCAGAACCGCAGTCACGTCGCGCGGCTCATCGCCGGCCGCATCGAGGAAAGCCGGACGGTGCCAACGCTGCGCTGGCGCCTCGCCGAGATCTGGCACATCGGGGCGCTGCTTTATGTCGGGTTCGTGACCTTCATCTGGCTGGTGCGGCCCGATGACGGTTTCGCCTTCGTGGCTCAGGCGACAGGCCTCACGGTGCTGATCCTGCTGCTGGCCTGGGCGATCTCCGCCCTGCTTCGGCGCGCAGTCGCCCGGCTGTTCCAGCTCAGCGCCGACATGCACGACCTGTTTCCGACGCTCGAGCAGCGCGCCAACCGCTACGTTCAGGTCCTGATCGTTGGCGGCACCACGATCATCTACGTCGTCGCAGCGCTGATGATCCTGCAGGCCTGGGGCGCCGGGTCACTCGACTGGCTCGGCACGCCGGGCGGACGCCGCGTGAGCAGCAGCGTGATCTCGGTCGGTCTCACTGCACTCGTGGCGCTTGGACTGTGGGAACTCTTCAATTCGCTGATCGAACGCTGGTTCAACCGGACGCCGACGAACGGCATCAACGGCCTGCGCCGCCAGGCGCGAGCGCGCACGCTGCTGCCGCTGGTCCGGAAGATCACCTTCGCATTCCTCGCGATGTTCGTCGCACTCGTCGCCCTGTCGGAGGTCGGCGTCAACATCGCTCCGCTGCTGGCAGGTGCCGGCATCGTCGGCATCGCCGTCGGCTTCGGCGCCCAGGCGCTGATGAAGGATCTGTTCAGCGGCATTTGCATCGTGCTCGAGGACTCGATCGCGGTGGGCGACATCGTGACGATCGGGGACAAGGGCGGCGTCGTCGAATGGATGTCGCTGCGCGTGATGCGCCTGCGCGACTTCGACGGGACGGTGCACACGATCCCGTTCGGCGAGGTGCAGACGATCAGCAACCGCACCAAGGACTTCGCCTACGCGGTGTTCCGCATCCGCGTCGCCTATGGCAGCAACATCGAGAAAGTGCAGCGCATCATGCGCGAGGTGGCAGGCCAGCTTCGTGCGCACCCCGAGTTCGGACCGATGATCCTGGACGATATCGAGCTGCACGGGGTGGACAGTTTCACCGAATCGGCGCTCATCGTTCTCGGGCGCATCAAGGTGATGCCGGCCCGGCAGTGGACCATCATGCGCAACTACCACCTCCTGCTGCAGGAAGCCTTCGAGCGCGAGGGAATCGAGGTTCCCTTCCCGCGGCACGTGGTGCGCGTCGTGCGCCCGGATGGGGACGGGAGACTCCCCGATGCCGAGGCCGCCGGGGCCATCGACTGACCGGCGGATCGCATTCAGGAAAGTGGGTTGACCCGACCGCTGATTTCTCGTCCAATCCGGGACGGACAAGTGCGCCCGGCGGGAGGTCTCCCCGCCGGGCGTTCCGGTTTTTGAGCGGCGAAGGGACACCCCGGGGCGGCTGTCTTGTCCCACTGTCCCACGTGTCCCATCTGTCCCGGACGTCCACTGTCCCGGACGTCCCGCGCCGGTCGCACGATGGCGGGCGGCGAAGTCCGGCATAAGGCATCAAAATAGCTTGGGAATTTTCGCCGGCGCGGGAGCGGCCGGAAACGCGTGGGACGGCCGGAACACAGGATACGCGTGGAACGAGTGGAACGCCCGGAACAGCCGAAACAATGAAACCCTAGAAACGGCCGGCACGCCGGGACGGTGGGACACCCGTTTGCCCCTATGGCTCGCCGGCAAGCATGTCCTCGAGTTCCGCTGGCGACTCGGCCTCCATGATGCGCCGGGCGATCTCGTAGGGGAAACCGGCGCGTCCCAGGGCGGCCAGGTCCCTGTCCCGGTACGCATCCCGCGCGTTCGTCCGGAACGGGCCGATGCGGCGACGGCGCGCGAAGGCGACGGCGGCGGCCAGGTCGACGTCGGCGACGTCTTGGGACAGGCTCTCGATCGCGGCGTCGATATCGTCGGATGCCACCCCCTTGGCGGCGAGGCGGCGTGCGATCTCGGCCCGCGGGCGACCCTGGCGGTGAAGGCTGCGCGCGCGTCCTTCCGCATAGAGACGGTCGTCGAGAAGCCCGCGCGCACGGTAACGCGCGACCAGCGCGTCCACCAGCCGACGGCCCTCGTCGCGGTCGCTGATCCCGGCGCGCGCGGCCCGCTCGACCCGGCGCATCAGTACACGCGACAGGTTCTCGGCCGACGAGGCGAATCGCTCGAGATAGGCAAGTGCGGCCTTTTCCAGATATTCCGGTGCAATCGGGCGCAGCGGGCGGCGGGATCTGGCCATGGCTGGGCAATTCTTGTCCTTGCGATTATCGGCCGAACGCCGACCGGTGCAAAGTCGTGCGTGCGGTCGGCGACACGTCGTCCCGTTGCGCATTGCGGACGTCGGACCTAAGGTTCGCGCCCATGTCGCCCGACACGTCTTCCCATCCCTTCGCGCCGGCACGAACGGCCGTGCATACGTCTGCGGCCCTGCCACTGCCGCCGCGCCGGTACGGTGCGGTCAACTGGCTGGGGCTATGGACCCTGATCCTGCGCGAGATTCGACGGTTCCTGAAGGTCTTCACCCAGACGATCGCCGCGCCGGTCGTCACGACGCTGCTGCTCCTCGCCGTGTTCGCGCTGGCCCTCGGCGGTGCCGTGCGTCAGGTGGCCGGCGTGCCGTTCCCGGAATTCCTCGCGCCCGGTCTTATCATCATGGCGATGGTTCAGAACGCCTTCGCCAACACGTCGTCGTCGATCGTGATTTCCAAGGTCCAGGGTAACATTGTCGACTCGCTGATGCCGCCCCTGTCGGCGGCCGAGCTGACGCTGGGCTTCGCGCTCGGCGGCGTCGCGCGCGGCATCGTCGTCGGCATCACCGTTGCGACCTGTCTCGCGCCGTTCGTGACGCTCCATCTGCACAACCTTTTTTATATCGTGTTCCACGGCGTCGCCGGCTCGTTGCTGCTTTCCGCACTCGGCGTCGCCGGCGGCATCTGGTCGCAGAAATTCGATCACATCGCCGCAGTCACCAACTTCGTGGTCACGCCGCTCGCGTTCCTGTCAGGGACCTTCTATACGGTCGACCGCCTGCCGGAGCCCTGGCACATGATCGCGCTGTGGAACCCGTTCTTCTACATGATCGACGGCTTCCGCTATGGTTTCCTCGGCCACCACGACGGCAACCTTGCGATCGGCATTGCCGTCATGAGCATCGCCAACGCCGCTCTGCTGTGGCTGTGCTACTGGATGTTCAAGTCCGGCTACAAACTGCGGGCATAAATGGCACCGACGAGGTCAGCCGGACGGAATCGGACCAGGGACGGACGAACGGGAGAATGAGGTCACGATGATCGGCACGCTTGCCATGGGCATCATCTGTTACGTCGCGCTCTACACCTATCTCGACGACTGGCGCATGCGCGTGGTCGTGCCGGCCTTCGTCGCGTCCGGCCTGGTCGCGATCTTCCGGCCCGCGCTGCTGAACGAAGACTGGCACGCCATACCGACGACGTTCGTCTACGCCTTTGTCACCGTCCTGATCCTCGATGCGATCCTGCTCGCGGCCGAGCGCGTGGTCCGACGCTGACTTGCCGCCGCGGGCACGGGTATAACCCTCAGCCCGACAGGCTAAGCTCGCCGGCGCGCGGGTCGGCCCTGAAACAGGGCGGCACTGAAGAAACGCCGCCGTGGCGGGCCGCCCGACGCAGCCGATCCCGCCGGGCGAGACGCCGCAACCAGTCCGATAACCGAACGGCTGCGCCGCTCCTTGCAACGATTGACAGGGGGACAACCCACGCCAATACTTCGCATTTCCGCTGGTCGGCACCGCCCCGGTGCGGCATCCCCTACCCGCGACACCGAAAGGAGACTCTGCACGTGAGCGCCGCGGAAACTCGGCCTGTTCCGCCTGTTATGCCTACTTACAACCGCGTCGATGTGGCCTTCGAGCGCGGCGAGGGCCCGTATCTGATCGCGACGGACGGCCGACGTTATCTCGACTTCGCCTGCGGCATCGCGGTGACCGCGCTCGGCCACACGCACCCGCATCTCGTGAAGGCGTTGACCGAGCAGGCGCAGAAGCTCTGGCACACGTCCAATCTGTTCCGGATTCCGGGGCAGGAGCGCCTTGCCGAACGGCTCGTCGCGCACAGTTTCGCCGATACGGTCTTCTTCTGTAATTCCGGGGCCGAGGCGGCCGAGTGCGGCATCAAGGTCGTGCGCAAGTACCACGCTGCCCAAGGCCATCCGGAACGTTACCGCATCATCACCTTCGAGGGCGCCTTCCACGGCCGTACCCTGGCGACGCTCGCGGCGGGCGGACAGCAGAAATACCTGGAGGGTTTCGGACCGCGGGTCGAAGGCTTCGACCAGGTGCCGTTCGGCGACCTCGAGGCGGTCGAGAAGGCGATCGGCCCTCAGACGGCCGCCATCATGATCGAGCCGGTGCAGGGCGAAGGCGGCGTGCGCCCGGCGGCGCCTGAGTTTCTGCGCGCGTTGCGCGAGCTCTGCGACCGGCACGGTCTGCTGCTGTATTTCGACGAGATCCAGTCCGGCATGGGCCGCACCGGGAAGCTGTTCGCCTATGAATGGACCGGCATCGCGCCCGACGTGATGGCCATCGCCAAGGCGATCGGCGGCGGGTTTCCGCTGGGCGCGTGCCTGGCGACGGCAAAGGCCGCCGCCGGCATGACGGCCGGAACCCACGGTTCGACCTATGGCGGCAATCCGCTGGCGATGGCCGTCGGCAACGCGGTCCTGGACATCATGCTCGAGGACGGGTTCTTCGACCGCGTCCAGTCGGTTGCCAGCCACCTACGCCAGCAGCTCGCCATGATCGTCGAACGCCATGGCGACGTGTTCGAGGAGCTGCGCGGCCAGGGGCTTCTCCTGGGCCTCAAGTGCCGACCGCCGAATACCGATGTCGCCGCGGCGCTGCGCGGCCGCGGCCTGCTTACCGCGAATGCGGGTGACAACGTGGTCCGGCTGCTGCCGCCGCTGATCATCGAGGCGCAGCACGTCGGTGAAGCCGTGGCGATGATCGAAGCGGCATGCGACGACATTCGCCGGCAGCAAGCACAACGGAAGGTAGGGTAACGATGCCGGCTCGCACTACTCGGCCGGACGGGATCCGGCATTTTCTCGACCTCGACAAGCTGGATACGCGCACGTTGCGCGAGATCCTGGCGCTGGGTGTCGCTTACAAGCGTGGCGAGCCGCCGAACGGCAACTTCAAGCCGCTCGCCGGCAAGACGCTCGCCATGATCTTCGAGAAACCGTCGACCCGAACGCGCGTGTCGTTCGAGGTCGGCGTGCGGCAGCTCGGCGGCGAGGCCGTGGTTCTGACCAGCCAGGACACGCAGCTCGGACGCGGCGAAACCATTGCCGACACGGCGCGCGTGCTGTCGCGCTACTGCGATGCCATCCTGCTCCGCACCAGTTCCAGTGCGCATCTGCTCGAGCTTGCCGAGCATGCGACGGTCCCGGTGATCAACGGCCTCACCGACCGTACGCATCCCTGCCAGCTCATGGCGGACGTGATGACCTTCGAAGAGCATCGCGGACCGATCACCGGCAAGGTCGTCGCGTGGTCCGGCGACGGCAACAACATGGCCGGTTCGTGGATCCAGGCAGCAGTGCGTTTCAATTTCGAGCTGCGCCTCGCCTGTCCGGAACAGCTGCGCCCGCCGCAGGAGATGGTCGAGTGGGCCCGCAAGGAGGGCGGACGCATCACCATCACGACCGATCCGGAGGCAGCCGTGCGCGGCGCCGACTGTGTCGTCACCGACACGTGGCTGTCGATGGATTCCGAGGACAACGGCGGCGGCCGCGTCTCGCGCGAGAAGCGCCACAATATGCTGGCGCCCTATCGGGTCGACGAACGGCTGATGTCGCTGGCGAATCCCAACGCTATATTCATGCACTGCCTGCCGGCCCATCGCGATGAAGAGGTGACGGCGGGTGTGATTGACGGCCCTCAATCGGTGGTGTGGGACGAGGCCGAAAACCGTCTGCACGCGCAGAAGGGTATTCTTGCCTGGTGCATGGCCTGACCTGGGCCGCGCGTCGCGGCGAGCGGGACGGGCGTGGAAAACGGCCGGCGGGTTGCCTCGTCCGGCCCGGGGCCCAATATAAGTGGGCGCCATGATTACGCCTGATTCACTCAACATTGCGGCCGACGACGTCGTCCTGCCCTTCCAGATCGACCCGTTCGCCATGCGTGGGCGGGTGGTCCGGCTCGGGCCGGTGGTCGACCAGATCATCAAGCGGCACGATTACCCGCCGGTGGTCGCGCGCACGCTGGCCGAGATGATCGCCATGGCGGCCGCGCTGGCCGCGACCCTCAAATACGATGGGGTCTTCACGCTCCAGACCAAGGGCGACGGTCCCATCCGCATGATGGTTGCGGACGTGACCAGTGACGGCGCAGTCCGCGCCTACGCGCAATACGATGCCGAACGGCTCCAGGATCTGGGCGAGGCGCCGTCCGTGCCGAGGCTGTTCGGCGCTGGCTATCTTGCCTTCACCGTCGACCAGGGCGAGCACACCGAACGCTACCAGGGCATCGTCGAGCTCACCGGCGCCACGCTGGCGGAGTGCGCGCACCACTATTTCCGGCAGTCGGAGCAGTTCAAGGCCGGTCTCAAGGTCGCGGCCGAGCTCCGGGAAACGCCGTCGGGCGAGAAGGCATGGCGGGCCGGCGCGATCATGGTGCAGCATCTGCCGCCCGCAAGCGCACAGGGCTCGGCCGAAGGCCGCGACATCGAGCGGCCGCTGACGCTGGAGGAAGAGGAAGCCGAGGACGGCTGGCGCCGGGCGCTGATGCTGATGGGCAGCGCCACGTCCGCGGAACTCGTCGATCCCGACCTGCCGCCATGGAAACTCGTCGACCGGCTGTTCCTGGCCGAAGGCGTCAAGATCTACCGGCCGCATGAGCTGCGGCACGACTGCCGCTGCTCGCGCGAGCGCGTCGCGGCCGTGCTGCGGGCCTTCCGGCGGGAAGAGCTCGAGGACCTCAAGGTCGACGGCAAGGTGGTCGTGACGTGCGAGTTCTGCAACACGCACCACGTGTTCGACGACGACGACGTCGCGGTTCTGTTCGACCGCCCGCAATAGGCTCGACCGACGGGCGGGATCCCCGTACCCCGGTGCCCTTGAAGCGCGACTGCAGGCCTGCCACATTCGCGGTCCAGGCTACGACCGGACTGAGAATCGACGGAAGGCGATGAACAGGCGAACCTGCCTCATGTTCCTTCTCGCCGCGGCGGGCGCGGCGCTCAATGCATGCGAAACCCCCGTGAACCGGGTGCGGTTTCCGCAGCTCACCTACGGGCACCTCGACAAAATCCGGCTGGACGTCGGCAACATCGAGATCGTGGATTCGTATCAGGAGCCCCTGACGGCCCCGAACGTCGATCACCTGTTTCCGGTCAACCCGGAGCAGACCCTGCGGCAGTGGGCGAATGACCGCCTCGTCGCGGCCGGATCACCCGACCGCTATGCACGTTTCGTGATCGAGGACGCCAAGGTCATCGAGACCGAGCTGCCGCGCACGCGGGGCGTGCGCGGCATGTTCACGACCGACCAGGCACAACGCTACGACATAAGCCTCGTCGCCTCGCTCGAGATCCGCGAGACGCGCGGCAATTTCCAGCACGCTTTCGCCAGAGCCAGCGCCTCGCGCTCGCGCACGGTCGCCGAGGACATCACGCTGAACGAGCGCGAGAAGGTCTGGTTCGACCTGCTCGAGGCGACGATGAACGACTTCAATGCGTCGCTCGAGCGGCAGATTCGCAACGATCTCGGCCGGTATCTCCTGTTCTGAGCACCGGACGGCGCGCTACTGCGACGCCCAGTCCGCGATCCGCAGCAGGAACGCCTCGCAATGCGCGACCTGATCGCGCGTGATGAACTCGTCGGGCTTGTGCGCCTGGGCAATGTCGCCTGGGCCGCACAGCACCGCCGAGATGCCGGCTTCCTGGAACTGCCCCGCCTCGGAGGCGAACGCGACGGTGACCGTCGCATTCTGCCCGGTGAGCCGGCGTGCCAGCGTCTCGGCCGCGCCGTCCGGTTCCGGCCGCAGCGCCGGCACCGCGCAGAGCTGCGTCATCTCGATCGTCCCTTCCGGGGCCCGCGCGCGCAGACGCGACAGCAATTCGCCCGACAGGAACGATTCGACACGCGCCAGTATCAACCCCGGATCGACGCCGGGCAGCGCGCGGAACTCCCACAGCAGCTCGCACCGGCCGGCGACGATATTGAGGGCGGTCCCGCCGGCAATCGTGCCGACATTGATCGTCGTCCACGGCGGATCGAACTCGAGCCCCGGCACCGCCCCGGTGTCGCCGGCCGTCTCGAGTTCCGCCTGAAGCTCATCCAGGAAGGTGACGAACCGGGCCATCAGCGTGATGGCGTTCGCGCCATATTGGGGTGCGCTCGAATGCCATTCGCGGCCGGTGATCGTCACGCGCTGCACGACGATGCCCTTGTGGGCGTTGGCCACCCGCATCGACGTCGGCTCGCCGATGATCGCGATCGACGGCTTGGGCAGCTCGGTGCCGAGCAGGCGCAGGAGCGCCGGCATCCCGAAACACCCGACTTCCTCGTCGTACGAGAGGCAGAGATGGATCGGTCTCTTCAGGTTCCGCGCCTTGAACGCAGGTACGAGCGCCAGCGCGACGGCGATGAAGCTCTTCATGTCGGCCGTGCCGCGGCCGTAGAGACGCCCGTCGCGCTCGGTGACGCGGAACGGATCGCTCGACCACGTCTGGTCCTCGACCGGCACGACGTCGGTATGGCCGGCAAGCGCGATGCCGCCCGGTACTTCGGGGCCGATCGTCGCGAACAGATTCGCCTTCGTCCCGTCGGCGTTCGGGACGATTCGCGACGCGATGCCGTGGCGCGCGAGATAGTCGCGGACATAGTCGATCAGCGCCATGTTCGACCGTGCCGAGACAGTATCGAAACCGACGAGACGGTGGATCAGTTCGAGTGAGGTTGGGCTTGGGGTCACGGCCAATGTCAGCTCCGCCAGAAGTCGCGCGTGAGGAGGACGAGAACGGTTACGAGCTCGAGCCGCCCGAGCAGCATGGCGAGACTCAGCAGCCACTTTGCCGTCTCGGGCAGGGACGAGAAATTGCCGGTGGGACCGATGACATCACCGAGCCCCGGACCGACGTTGCTGATCGCGCTCGCAGCACCCGAAATGCTGGTAAGCGGATCGAGACCGCAGAGGGCGAGTGCCGCCGAGAACACCGCCCATGACAGCAGATAGAGCGCGACGAAGGCGAGCACCGACTGCATGACCGCCTCCGTGATCTGGCGGCGGTTGTATTTCGGCACGAACACGCCGCTCGGTGCCACCGCATGGCGGATATGGACGCGTCCGATCTCGAACAGAACCTGGAACCGAAAGATCTTGATGCCGCCCGCCGTCGACCCGGAGCAGCCGCCCACGAACGTCAATAGAAAGAAAAGTACGACGGGGAACGCCCCCCACGTGCTGTAGTCGGTCGACGTGTAGCCGGTCGTCGTCAGGATCGATGCGACGTTGAACGCGGCATGCCGCAACGCATGAAGGAAAGTGGAACCGTTGGCGAGCCAGTGCCAAAGCGTGATCGCGAGGGTGAAACCGGCGAAGATGCTCAGGTACCACCGCACCTGGCTGTCCGTCCAAGGCGCCCGCCAGTCGCCGCCCTGCATGCGCAGGAACAGCGTGAACGTCACGCCGCCCAGAAGCATGAAAACGATGGCCACGAACTCGATGAACGGACTGTCGAACTTCCCGAACGATGCATCGGAGGTCGAGAAACCGCCCGTCGCCAGAGTCGTCATCGCGTGCATCGTGGCCTCGAGTCCGTTCATGCCGCCAATCCAATAGAGCAGGGCGCATGCCCCCGTCAGCACGACGTAAATGATGCCGATCCCCGTGGCGATCTGTCCGGCGCGCGGCAGCACCTTGTCCGACTTGTCAGACGACTCGAGGCGGAAGAGCTGCATGCCGCCGATGCGCAGCATCGGCAGAATGACGATGGCCACGGCGATGATGCCGAGGCCGCCGATCCAATTGAGCAGACCGCGCCACAGCAGGATGCCCGGCGGGGCTTCGTCCAGCCCGACGATCACGGTCGCGCCGGTCGTCGTCAGGCCCGACATCGCCTCGAAGTATGCGTCCGCATAGTCGAGTCCGAGCGAGGCGAACGCGAACGGCAGCGCCGCGAATCCCGTGATCACGACCCAGGACAGCGTGGTGATCAGAAACGCCTGGCGCAGATTGAGGCGCATGCCGCCGGCGCGGTTCATCAACGCGAGCGACACGCCGACGAACAGCGTCAGTACGCTGGCGGCTGCGAATACCTGCCAATCGCTGTTGCCATAGGCGACATCGAGCAGGACGGGCAGCATCATCGCTGCCGCCAGAACCGTCAGCAGAACACCGATGATGAAGAAAACCGGTCGCAGGTCGAGCAAGCGGCCCCCTTTTCCGCGTTACCGTCCTGGCCGCTGCAGCGCGGGCTGCGCGCCGTCAGCCCTCGGTGACGAGGTGTGCCCGGGGCTGACCGATCATGGCGAGAAACTCGCGCCGGGTCGCGGAGTTCTCGCGGAAGGCGCCGAGCATCCGGCTCGTGACCATGCTGACGCCGCTCTTGTGGACGCCGCGCGTCGTCATGCAGTGATGCGTCGCCTCGATCACGACCGCGACCCCCTTGGGCATGAGCACCTCGTTCAGGGTGTTGGCGATCTGGGCCGTCATCTTTTCCTGGATCTGCAGGCGCCTCGAATACGCCTCGATCAGCCGTGCCAGCTTGGAGATGCCGATGACGCGGCGATCGGGCAGATAGGCGACATGGGCCCGGCCGATGATCGGGGCGATGTGGTGCTCGCAGAAGGACTCGAACCGGATGTCGCGCAGCACCACCATCTCGTCGTAGCCGTCGGTCTCCTCGAAGGTCCGGCGCAGGAACTCCTCGGGGTCGGTGGCGTAGCCCGAAAACCACTCCTCGTAGGCCCGCACCACCCGTGCCGGTGTCTCCGCCAGCCCCTCGCGGTCCGGGTCGTCGCCGGCCCAGCGGATCAGCGTCCGCACCGCCGCTTCCGCCTCCGCGCGGGTCGGCTTCTGGATGGATGTGGCCGCGTCCGCCGCAGCGGCGCGCGAAGCCGGCTTGAAGGCGGAACCGCCGGGAGACGGAATCTTCACGAGAACCGATCGTCCTTCGTCAGTTGAGCTGCACCTTCTGGTGCGGGCTGTCCAGGGAGAAAGCCGGAATGGCAACGTCGAAGCGGTCGCCCGTCGGCGTCTCCATCTGATACGAGCCGACCATGATACCGGACGGCGTCGGAAGTGGCGTGCCGCTCGTGTACTCGAACGCCTCGCCCGGTTTCAAGATCGGCTGTTCGCCGACGACCCCGGCGCCGCGCACTTCCTGGACGCGGCCGAAGGAGTCCGTGATCCGCCAGTAACGGTGCCGAAGCTGAACCGTATCCTGGCCGAGATTCTCGATCCGGACGTGATACGCCCAGACGTAGTGATTCTCGCTCGGCGAGGATTGGTCCTCGAGATAGACGGGCTTGACGGTTACGCGGATCGAACGGGTCGTTTCGCTGTACATGCTTTGGCTCGCCCGGAGAGGTCAAGCAAACGGGCTACCGGCATAATTTTAGATCGCGCCCGCACTTTGTCCAGCATAGCCGGGGCAACGTCCACCGGCTCGGCAGCAGCCGGCGTCCTGCACGGCCACAGCCTAGAGTTTGAAACGGCAACGGGCGCGCCCCCGTCGGGAGCGCGCCCGTGCCGGAACCGAACGCGGGGAAACGTCCCGCGTCCGACGTCGTCGCTACTGCAGGACGATCTCGACGCGGCGGTTCTGCGGCTCGGGGACGCCGTCCGGCGTCGGCACGAGCGGTTGCGTCTCGCCGCGCGCAAAGGTCGTGATCTGGTTGGCAGGGACGCCCTCGCGTATCAGGATTTCCTGCACCGCCTGGGCACGCCGCTGCGACAGGACCTGGTTATAGGCCTCGGGCCCGGCGCGATCGGCGTGGCCGGTGACCGTGATGCGCGGATTGCCACCGCGCCGCCACGTATCGACGGCCCGACGCACGACCTCCGCACCCTGCGGCGTCACCACCGCGCGGTCGAAGTCGAAGAAGACCAGGAACGACTGCTCGCGCGGCGGGACCGCCGGCGCCGGTGCAGGCGCGGCCGCCGGTGCGGGACGCATTGCCGCCTCGACCTCGTTCATCGCCGCCAGGAATTCGCTGCGGCATTCCTGAAGCTTCTGCTGCAGCCACGGGCCCCGCTCGGCAAGGAGCGGGTCGTCCGTATGCTCGAGCCAGCAGTCGTAACGCGCCTGCGCGCGTGCCGCCGCGGCCGGGGCGCGCACCGTCGCGTTGGCCTGGAGCGCGCTCATGAGGCGCTCGCGCGCCGCCCTGAGGTCGCCTTCGGTACCGAAGCGCGGCCTCCAGCCCTGCCCCGGCGTTTCGGGCGGCAGCGCCTCGCCCTGCGCCACCCGATCCGCCTTACGCCGGAAGTAGTTCGATGCGCCGTAATCCCAGGCCTGAAGGCGCTGCTGATCGGCGTAGGCGTAGTATTCCTGCGCGAGCGCACGTGTGAACTCCGTACCGGCCTGCGCCTGCGGGGTCTGCGCGCGTTCGCTCGCGCACGCCCCAAGCACCAAGCAGCCGGCGATGGCGGCAATGGATATCGTCTTTTTCATCACGGGATCCTTTTCAACTTCTCTTGTCTCCGTCGCCGCGAGGATCACGGCTAAGCTGTTGAAACGCCCCAGCGCTTTCTCGGTTCCCGAGTACCGCTAGATGCTCCCGAACACCGCTATCTGTCCGGTAACGGCCAAGCTTTGCCGTGAAGTGCGGCTGCATCTGGGCAAAATCGGGGCATTCTGGTGCCGCAGCCGGACCAGATTTGCGACGAACGGACGAATTCGGCGAACAGACAAACCGATTTCGCGGCGCTATAGCCTGCTCAGCGACTGCGCCAGATCCTCTTCGAGATCGGCGGGATCCTCGAGGCCGACGGAGAGGCGGATCGTCCCATCATCGATGCCGAGCCGTGCGCGCTCCTGAGGCCCGATGCGCTGATGCGTCGTCGTTGCGGGATGACACGCCAGACTCTTGGCGTCGCCCAGATTGTTCGAGATGTCGATGATGCGCAGCGCGTTCAGGCACGTGAACGCCGCTTCCTTGCCGCCCTTGAGACTGAAGGTCACGACCGTGCCCCCGGCGCGCATCTGCCGTGCCGCAAGGGCCGCCTGCGGATGCGACGGCAATGACGGATAGAGGACGCGCGCGACCGCCTTGTGGCCGGAAAGGAACTTGGCGAGCGCGAGCGCCGTGCGGCACTGCGCCTCGAGCCGGATCTCGAGCGTCTCCAGTCCTTTCAGCAGAAGCCAGGCGTTGAACGGGCTCAACGCCGGACCGGTATGGCGCAGGAAGGGCTGCAGCTCGTTCTCGACGAAGGCCCGCGAGCCCAGGATCGCGCCGCCCAGGCTGCGCCCCTGGCCGTCGATGTGCTTTGTCGCCGAATACACGACGATATCGGCGCCGAACTCAAGCGGCCGCTGCAGCAGCGGCGTCGCGAACACGTTGTCGACGACGACGCGCGCCCCCACCGCATGCGCGAGCCGCGCCACCTCGCCGAGGTCGATGATCTCGAGCATCGGGTTCGAGGGCGTCTCGAGGAACACGAGGCGGGTCGGCCGGTCGAGTGCGCGCGCCCATTGATCGAGATCGGCACCGTCGACGAACATGGTCTCGACGCCGTAGCGCGGCAGAAGTTCGGCAACGATGTAGTGGCACGAACCGAACAGGGCGCGGCTCGCCACGACACGGTCGCCGGCGCGGACCTGGCTCATCAGGGCGGCGAAGACCGCGGCCATGCCGCTCGATGTGGCGCGGCAGGCCTCCGCACCCTCGAGCAGGCGCAGGCGTTCCTCGAACATGGCGACGGTCGGATTGCCGTAGCGCGAGTAGACGAAGCGCGGTTTGCCGCCCGTGGCGAAGGAATCCTCGGCCTCCTCGGCCGAGCCGTAGACATAGCCCGAGGTCATGAACAGCGCCTCGGCCGTCTCGCGATGAGGCGAGCGGTCGAGCCCGCCGCGAACCGCGCACGTGCGTGGCCGGAAGGCGCCTGCACCTTTGGACCTGTCGGAGGAGCGTTCGCCGTCGGCCATGATCCGACCCCTTTGAAAAGCTAAAGCCCCGACCGTCGGGTCAGGGCTCTGGATCGGGCCTCCGACCTTTTAGCGGCTTGTTTTCCGTGGCCCGCAAGCCGGTCGGCTCAAATCACCACGTGTCTTTGGTCTATACGGCCCGGTCGTAATGAAGTCAAGCTGAGGCACGGCGCGCGTGTTCGGCTCGTGCCGCATGCGGCCAGAAAAGATCGCCGGGCGCAAGCGGCCGGCCGCGTTGCGCGCGCTCCGGTTCGGGTAGGATGTCGCAGGACGGCCACAGGCCGGTGCCGAGACATGACGCATAGGCCGCCGGATAGCCGCGGTGGTGCATCTTCGCCGCCGCCGTCGCATGATCGTAGGTGAGCGCGTGATGCGTCACCGTGATGCCGGTGACCGCAGGGCTCAGCACGCCGAACCACACACGCGGCGTACCGTCGTTCGCCGGCATGCCGATCGCACCGGCATTGTGCCAGAGCCGGCCGCCGACGAGCTGCGAGAACGGCAGGCCGCAATGGCCCGCGACGATGCCGTCGGCCTCAAGAACGTCGAGCTGACGGATCTTCTCGTCGGCGGCGGTCAAGGCGAAGATGAACTGATTGATCCGCTCGGCGCCGCCATGGATCGCGACGAGGCGACGCCCGGCGAGCCGAAATGCCACGCGTCGCGGCAGCCGCCCCATCCAGCGCTTCGCCGCCGCGTTCAGGTCGCGCCGCGTCGCGGCGAACCAGGCGACGGACAGCGCCGCGCATGTGGAGCCTTCGGCAAAGCCGCAGCCGCAATCCGCCGCGTCCGCGACGAGGGCCTCTTCGCAGTTGCCCATCACGACGGCGCAGCCCCAGCCGCGGATCAGGTCGACGACGGCCTGCGGGTCCGCCCCATAGACGACCACGTCGCCCGTGCAGATGGCGCGCGTCCCCGGTATGCCGAGCCGCGCCGCCGCCGCGATCAGCGCCTGCGTCGCCTCGAGATTGCCATACGGGAGATTGCCGTACGGGCCGCCGAAGACGAGGACCGGGCCGTCGATCTCGCCGATGTCGAGTGCCGCGGCCGGGCTCAACTCCTGCTGCATGCGCCGCCCCCCAGGACACAGAACTTCGCGCAGTGCGGATGATTGAGCTTCACCTCGACGGCGGCTTCGGCGAGCGTGTGGCCGAGCTCGAACAGCGCCTCATAGGGCAGCAGCGTGCACGCGACGACGACCGGCCGCGCGGCCCCCTTGCGTTTGACGACCATGCGCGAACTGGCGCACATCATCGCATCCGGCGACACACCGAGAATGCCCCAGCAGGCTTCCGTGATCTCCGGCACGTCGGCATTCGCGTCCATCTCGGGAAACAGGACGAGCCGCACGGGGTCGAAGGCATCGACCGGAATGCCGTGCTCGGCGAACAGGCGCGCGAAGCCCTTGCGGATTTCCGGCTCCGGCTGGCCGGAGAAGGTGCGGCCGGCGATGTGAATGTTGAAGCCGTTGCGCACCAGCCACATCAGCCCCTCGAACATGGGCGCCCAGGCGCGGGGTCCGCGCTCCAGCTCGTGCAGGTCGCGCGTGTAGTGGTCGATCGAGACCCGGATCACCAACCGGTCGCGATGGCGGGCGTTGAGCGCCAGGAGCGCGTCCCGCTTCTTCATCATCGGCTTCATCGCGTTGGTGAGGACGAGGACCCGGAAGCCGCACGACAGACAATCCTCGAGCATCGCGGGCAGCTCGGGATTCATGAACGGCTCGCCGCCGGTAAAGCCGATCTCCTGCGTCGGCAGCCCCTCGCGCGCGATCTCGTCGAGATAGGCGCGGACCTCGGCGGCCGAAAGATAGACCAGCCGGTCGTTGGTCGGCGTCGATTCGATGTAGCAGTTGCGGCAGGCGAGATTGCACAGCGTGCCGGTGTTGAACCATAGCGTACGCAGGCCGCGAAACGCGACGGCGGCGCGCCGCTCGCCCTTGGCCGTGACATTCGGATCGCGGAACTTGCGCGGATCGAGCCGGGGGCGGGGCGCGAGAGCGGAGGCTGTCATCGATTCTTCCTGTCCAGTGTTCTTCGGCGCGGAACCGTATGGCCGGGAGGATCGCATCGTCTGACCGCGCAGCCAAAATAACAACTTCGTGTATGGATCAGGCGTCGCGGGACCGAAACCAATGGCCCCGGCCTAGTCGGTCAGGCACGGCGGGTAGGTGAGCGTCGTGCCGTCCGCCCGCGCGAACGGGGTCAGACGGTGCGGGCGTGGGCTTGCCGTGCCCATGATATGCGCAACGTGAACGCCGCGGACGACGAGCGCGTCGGCAATCAGGCTGCGGTGGCAGCGCCACGGCTCGGCCTCGGCGCACATCAGCGCGACGCGCGATGACGCGGCCGCGGTGACGACCTCGGCAAGGCCGGCGGCGAAATCCGCCGTGGCCATGTGGTCGGCGTAGCCGCGGAAGCCGGGCTCGCGCCAGCCCGTGTTCGGGGAGTCGGCACGGACCGGGCGGCGGCCGCCCAGCCGGGGAACATGGCGGTAGCCGATGCCGGCCGCGGCGAGCGTGTCCGGGAGCGCGTCCATGTTGAACTGCGGATTGCGGCGCGAGCGCGAAAAGGCGCGGACATCGACGAGCAGCTCGACGCCGTGGCGCGTCAGTAGGCCAACGAAGTCTGCGGCCGTGCGGTTGGAGTGGCCGATGGTCAGCACCGTGACGCCGGCCAGCACGCCGTCGTCACGGCCCCGGCCCCCGGGGCCGAGTGGCAGTTCGCCTTGTCTCTCGCGCGACATTTCCTGTCTTGGACTTGCCGACCGGTCAGGGGGAACGGGGCCGAAGCCCGGGGCCATCTTGCGCCGGGCCGGGCCCTTCCCTATAAAAGACTGGCCTCCGGAGCGGGTGTAGCTCAATGGTAGAGCAGAAGCTTCCCAAGCTTACGACGGGGGTTCGATTCCCCTCACCCGCTCCAATTCTTCCGCTAAGCGTTTAGTGCGTCTGCCGCGCACGACCGCGTTTGTAAGAAAGATGGCAAGAAGAGGCGCCCCACTGTCGGCGGACGGCTGGAGACTGCCGCCCAAGCGCTTCGTGCGGCATTCCCGCAGTCTTGTTAGGTTCATCCAAGCCAATGCGTAGATCTGCCTGGACTTAGGCGTGCCCTAACAAGACATCTCTGGAAGCACGGCATCAAGAACCTCAAGCGGCGGATTTACTGTTGTTATTTGCAGATCGAATCTCGGTTGCTCTGCCACTAAATCCCCGATTTCTTTAGCAGTTCTCGATCGGAGCGAGAAGGCGGGAGCATGTGCACAGACGGTCTCGCCCGCCCCCGGGTTAAAGCAGGTGTGCTGCTAATGTTCCGGAGCGATGGCACGGTCGGCGAATGCATCGTAACGCCGGAAGAGGTGCGGTATCGCATCGGGATCTGGCAAATATATCTTGCCTGACCCGGCGCGGAGCACCGGATAAAAAGTTCTACCCGGTTCCGCGTGTTTTCGGGGTAGTGTCGCTCTGGTGGCGGAGCCAAGTCTTTCACCGCCGCCTCCATTCTCCTCGTGCTTGCTGTCGCTCGGTGAGCTCGGATTCCTGAGGCACCCCTTGTAGCTGTCTACCCCTCCAAATACTATGCAACCTTGAAGAGTGGCGAGCAAACTCATCCAAGCTCTTGAGGCGCGCTTTTGACGCCACTTGAGCGCAAAAACGAACTTAACGAGGCAGGGGGGAAGGCTTTGTTCGCTATAACGTCGAGCCGCATGCATCGATGTGGGACGCGCTCGTGAGAAGCCGTTCCCGAACGATTTACATGCCAACAAATTTCGGTCGACCCTAGCATGCCCGATTTCGTCGTTTCGCTGCCGTTTCACTCCCTCACCGGGGCTTGGCTCCACGACTGGGTAGGATTGCCGTGGCACGCACGTGTTATCAGCATCTTGCTTCTAGTGCTCACGTTTGTCTTCGGCACATTCTTTCTTCTGCGCGGTCTGTGGTTTCGGCTGACGCTTCTACGGTTGGCAAGACGGCTCAGCGCACACAAAAACTCGCTGACAGATCTGCTGGCCGATCTGTCGCAGGCTTTTTCACTCGATAAGACCCTTTCGCACCTTTGGCAGGAGTATCGGCACACACTCCACGAACAGAAGGATATCGACCCGCGCACTGGAATGCAGCAGGTCGTGGCCATTCGCGCGACCGTTCCTGCAGAGACGTTCTTCAATGCCCAGACGCTCGTCGATAGCCGCCTTCGTGCGGAATTCTTCAAGCACCTGCCGGGCGTTTTCACGGGCCTAGGGATCATCGGCACCTTTCTGGGTTTGATCAGGGGGCTCAGCTCATTCACGGTTTCAGAGAATGCCGAGGCCGTCCGGAAAAGCCTCGCGCTACTTCTCCATGGCGTCTTCGAGGCCTTTCTGGTGTCCGTCGCAGCAATCACACTCGCGATGGGCATCACGCTCATCGAAAAGTGGTTGCTCTCCAGCCTGTACAAGGCTTCGGAAGCCCTCGCCCACCGTCTCGACAGCCTGTTTGAAGCTGGCGCCGGTGAAGAGTACCTCGCACGTTTGGTGAAAGCATCGGAAGAGTCGGCAAGTCAGACGAAGATACTCAAGGACGCTTTGGTTGCCGATCTCAAGGAAATCCTCTCCGATCTGACTCAGCAGCAGATCAAAGCCGCGAGCATCGGCAATGAGCAGCTGGGCCAGCAGATTGTCGCCAGCCTGCAAACTGGCCTCAAAGACCCGCTTGATCGCATCGCCAGCGCCGTCCAACAGGTTGGCCATGATCAAGGGCAAGCGGTCACAAAGTTGCTGACAGATGTACTGGCAGGGTTCAGTCAACGCATTCAGGATCTCTTCGGTAGCCAGATCACAGGTATCAACCAGCTCCAGCAGCAGACAATCGAAGCGCTTCAAGCTGCGGTCGTGAAGCTCAACCAGGTGGCCTCAAACATCGATGAAGCTGGCCAGCGGGCTACCGAAGCCATGGCGGCGAAAGTAACAGAAGCGCTCGGGGCGATGGAGACTCGCCAAAAGGTCATGAATGAACGCATGACTGAGTTCGTCGAACAGATCCGCAATCTAGTTCGAGAGTCTCAATCCGAGACTAATCAGAAGCTCCAATCCACCCTCCAACAACTTGGCGACAAGGTGACCGAGACGATTACGGCCCTCCAACAGCAGATGGATAAGGCCTCGTCGCAGCACGCCGAACGCGAATCAAAGTTAGTCGATCAGACGTCCATGGTGGTCGGCAACCTATCGGAACACGTCCAAGTTATGGTCGACAAGGTTGCAATGGCTTCGCTGGAATTCAAAGCAGCGGTGGATGCCATGCGCACGACCACGGCAGATGTAACCACCAGAATGAATGCCGGCGCCGAGACCCTCCATGCTGCGGCGGAAGCGTTCGCGAAAGCCGGTGAAGGAGTGACCGGCGTCCTTGCCGGGGCAACAATAACGAGCGAAAAGCTTACGCAGTCGGCTGGTTCGATCGTGAATGCTGTACGGGTGCTCGAAGGGATCGTGACTGATTACCGCGCCAATCGCGAGATGCTCGATCGCATGCTGACCGAGTTGCGCGGTATGGTCGAAGTCGCCAAGAAAGAAGCGTCGCTGACATCCGATATTCTTGCACGAATCGAGGATGCCGCCGCAAAGCTGTCACAGGCGCAGATTCAGGCAGATGCTTATCTCGAGAAGATCGGCGAGGTGATCGCCTCTACACATGAAGTGTTTGCCGACAACATGCGAAAGACCCTCGGCGAGGCTAACGGTCAGTTTTACGAGCAACTCTCTCGCGCAACAGCGCTACTCCGGCAATGCATTGAAGAACTTGAAATCAGTCTGAGTGCTGTCGGAACGGGGAAGTAAGCGCCGATGCTCGGAAGCCCGATCGTCATAAAACGAGGCGCGAAGGATGAGGCTGAAAAGCCGTTCTGGATATCCTTCGCCGATCTGATGACGGCACTTATGGTCCTTTTTCTTGTTGTCATGAGCGTTTCGCTCTTGGCGGTGACCCGCACTGTGAGCGAGGCCAATGGCAAAAGGGAAGAGAGAGAAAAAGAGATTGGACTTGTGCTCGAAATGCTAGCGGAGAACATAAAGAATTGCCGCCACGCGGTTGTGCGACGGGATCGATATGTGATCGACTTCGGCACCCAAGCTACGTTTGAAACTAACAGCCACCGTCTATCGGCCGATCAAGCGAAGTATCTTCGTAGCTGCGTACCGGAAGTATTAGCAGTTGCGCGGCATGAACTCGGTAAGAAATGGATCAAGCGTATTGTCGTCGAAGGATATGCGGACCGGCGCGGAACCTACCTGCACAACCTCAACCTCAGCCTGCAACGAAGCCAACGAGTCCTATGCGTGCTGTTGGCACCTCCCGGCCCCGACGAGCGACCGTTCACACAAGAAGAACTTGAGCAGATCCGTGACCTTTTTCTGGTCGGCGGCTATTCGTTCAATTCGGCAAAGGCGTCGCTGGAGGAAAGTCGCCGGATCGAGCTTCGGCTTGAGTTCTGGGGGGTCGACGAGTCGCGTGTGTCGCCCGACGACGTTCCGCGGACTGATTTCGGATCATGCGCACTGGGAGCGTGATGCGCGAGCTTTCTGATCTTGAACGGATGCTCATCCAAATAAGCGCCCATGCCTTCGACGGGCTCACCTTCAACCACAATCCAATCATGAACGAGATCCGGCGTCTTGAGAAACGGCTCTGCCGTGTGGGAGCCGACAAGCCGCCTTCGAATCTCGTGCGTGATGCCGTTACCCGCTTTTATCAGTCCTTGGTTCTACCAAATCTGCGAGATGCATACCTTGTCTGCTTCGGTTGTACCGATCCGCTTGGTCAGAGACGGGAACGTTTGATCGAGGACGCTCAACGCTTTCCTATACTCCTTGATCGTGTAGATGAGTATCGCCCCAATTCTCGGGCATTCCGCCGCTGCTACAGCGGGCTGCTGTGGGGCTATTTTGGATATGATCCTGATTCAGCGGTTTCTCCTATCGGCAAGACGAACTGGCAAACACTGCGCAACTATCTTCACGACCGCATTCGCGACATCAGGAGCGACGGTATTGAGCCGGAATGGGTTAGCGCGATCATCGCGCACAGAAATCTTCTGACCGAGGATCCATGCAGTCGTTACGGCTTATCCTTGCTTGACGGTAATAGTCGAGAGTTCGAAGAAGTCAAGCGGCAGATCAGTATCTCGGACACGTCTTGGGTTATCACCCGCGTCCTCGTAGCGCAAATTGAGGCTGCAGTCTTAAGCGACGACGAGCAGTTCATAAAGTACATTCCACGTGTTCTCGGACTGCTCACAAAGCATCCGACTATACTCAACACCGGCGTTTCACGGCTGCTCGAACGCTATCGCCAGTGCGCCAAAGCACCTGTTCATGATCTGTTGCGCGATTTTGCGGTCCGCCATTGGGGAAACCCGTGGCTTTCGTCGAACGACGGCCCCTGGCAGCTCGTCAGCGAAGCGACTCGGCAGATGGTGGCGGACTGGTTGAAGCTGGATCTCATCCGCCAGTTCTTCAGCCTCTTGGCGCAAGATGGTGCAAATGACAAACGTCGTCTCAATTTCTGGGAGCGCTACCACAGGCACATCGATGATATGTATTTTGCTCTCGGCAGTCACGCTCGCACCAGCCTGAACCCCGACTTTGTCGAGCTTCGCAAGAAGATGACAGGACGACTCTTAGAGCTCGCTGCGGGTGGCGCTCCGCGGAACAACGCCTTTATCATGTGCATAGGCGACTACGTCGCCGTCGAGTTCGGGGTAAGCGGCAACGCGTGCTACATCTTTAAACGAGATCGTCTACCTTTCGACCTCGGGCAACTCGTCGTGACCGGAGACCGGTTAGGACTCAAACACAAGAGTTGTGTTGAAAGGTTACCCCATGTCGATACGTCTGCTGGCCCCTGGGAGCGACAGTTCGAGCAGACAATCCATCAGCTCACAGGAGTATGGCCAGAGCACGAGGGTAAAGATCGTCTGGTCGGCGACAAAACGCAACGCCGCAGTTCGAGGGGACTAGAGTTGCATCCGGGACCACGCGCTGCCGAGGCTGCATACTCCCGAGCAGCGCTGGCCCGATTTTGCGCCGAACGACGGCTGACCATTCGGGACTTTACACCAAAGAAGGGTAATCTCTGGGTAATGACTGATGACGCCGACGAGTCGGTGAATCGTCAACTTTCGGCTTGGGGTTTCCGCTACAAGCCCAACAAAGGTTGGTGGCGTGAGAGGCCCTAACATGCGCGCGTGGTTCAGGCGTGAGATTCAGACCAGCCCCAGCCAGCTGGTGCGGACTTTCACGGACGAAGGCCTGTTCATAGGCAATGACGTCTCTGGATTAGGCGAGAATGCCGCAAGCATGGCGAAGCCAGTGCTGGCCGGTGAGATCCAAGCGCTCATCCACCAATTCGAGGACGATGGATATGTTGTGTCTCAACCTGGCGGCCATCTTGTGCCCTGGGAAGCCCTTTACGAGATCCTGGAGCACCCGGGATATAGGCCGAGCGTGCCGCTTCTCTTGCTTCCACCGGTTGGGTCGTACATCCCAGCGCTCGAGAGCAGGGGGGCTTTAACTGATCGCGCGTTCTCCGTGGCGGTCGCGGGATGGCGCGACGGAGATGGTCGACCGATCGCAGTAGTCAAGCTCACGGGAGCACTATTACACGACGGCAGAGACGTTTGGCTCCTCTCGCGCCCAGTGTGGCAGCTCGTACGCAGTATCGCCGCGTTCCAGATGCGGAACGAAAGTCAACGGAGTGAGAATGAGCATCGACGGGCATGGGCCGCCATCCGCAGCCTAGCTATCGCAGCAAATGCCCGTCTGGACGATTTCCTTCGGCGCACCGTCATCCTGACGCCGAGCCGTTTGCAAATCGGTCTTGAAAAGAACGAGATCGGCGGAACGAAAGTCATCGAGGTTATACCGAGTTTCGCCGGTGCCCCGGAGGCATGGCTGCGTACGTTCGATGCGCATCACCAGGTTCCGGATCGCTACGACATCCCGACTCCCGGTGGCATCGTCCAGATCCTCGTCACGCCCGAGGTCAAGACGGTTCTTCAGCAAATCAAACGATTGCCTGGGCGCCGTGTGGCGGGTTCGCGCGCCGAGGCTTTTATTATGAATCCATTCGCGACCCTCGGAGAGGATGCCGGGCGCGTGATCGACCCAGATCAGTTCGAGCGTGCGCGCGAAGAAGCGGGGCTGCTCTTCGAACGTTTCACCGCGCATGTCCAGCGTGACGCGACTGGCTATCCTTTGGTGGTTGGCCTTCTGATCGAGCGGGCTGGCGCCCACGGCCCTACGTCGAGCGAGCTCTATTCTTTTCGCGATGACGAGGAGTTGGCGGCCTTCATCCGGCTGGTCCGAATGCGCCTAGCCGAGGGAATGCAGCTTTGCGCTTGGCACGGTTACGACTTCGAGCTCCTAGGCGATACGCCATCGCAGCTCGACATCCTTGAGAAGGCCCTGAGCGAGCGCCGGAAGCCGCGCGTGCTCATCCATTACGCGGACATCTACGACTTGACACGCTATGCCGAGCGCATCGAGCAAATTGGAACGGATAAGCCATACTATTCCCCATTTATCGCGAAGAAAAACAACGACGAGGAATGGATTCCAGATAACATCATACCTGTCATCGCCTGGACGCCGGACGAAGCGAGCGAGCCAGTTGCAGTTCCGCTCACCGATGAGCGAATAGAACAAGTCAAAGCGAAGGTCGCCGAGGCCAAAGCGGCTGGTCACGGTGAAATTAGGATCACGGGCTTCGATAAACCATTTCCAGTCAAAGATGCCGAAGCGATTCTGAGTGCGATTGAGAACGTCCGAGATGCGGTAGAGAAGGGCACGTTCGATCCCGGTTCAAAGGCAACTGACAACACAGCTCCCGGTGTGCGGCCTACTCTGGTCATTCGTGCAAACATCCAGAATATCGATTACGAGGAGACGCGGCGCGACATCCTGACCGCCCTGCCTGCCGAGCCCAAGCTGCCTCGCGCGCTCAATTCCGAGGTCACACTACGAGACCATCAGCGCTCGGGCGTCGCTTGGCTTCAGCACTTGTTTGCTATGTCCCCACACCATTGTCGCGGCGCTGTACTTGCCGACGACATGGGATTGGGCAAAACACTGCAACTTCTAACGCTTATTGCTGCAGCGTTCGAGGAGACTCCGGATTTGGATCCTGCGCTCGTCGTCGCGCCTGTCTCGCTTCTCGAGAACTGGAAGGAGGAGCTGGAACGCTTCTTTCTACCTGGCTCCTTGCCGCTTCTGACCGCTTATGGTGAAACCCTATCTCGTTTGCGGGTGCCGCGCACCAGTATCGACGAGCAACTCAGAAAAGAGGGCTTGATCAAGTTTCTCAAACCGGGATGGCGCGGCTCCGCCAAGATCGTTCTCACCACATATGAGACGCTCCGTGATCTCGAATTCACCTTTGCGGCCGAGAAGTGGTCGATCATGGTTTGCGATGAGGCGCAGAAGATCAAGAATCCGGCCGCATTGGTCACGCGAGCTGCGAAAAAGCAGAATGTTCGATTTAAGATCGCATGCACGGGAACCCCCGTCGAGAATACTCTTACAGACCTTTGGTGCCTCTTCGACTTCGTGCAACCAGGCCTCTTGGGCGCTCTAAACGATTTCGGCCACCGTTACCGTAAACCGATTGAGGCGGAAACCGACGAGGAGAAGGCGCGCGTCGAGGAGCTGCGCGCTAAGATTCGCCCGCAGATCCTGCGACGCACGAAAGAGGACGTCGCGAAGGATCTTCCGAAAAAGATCGTGGTCGAAAGTTGCCGCAAGCTTCCGATTTCAGCCCATCAACGCATGCTCTATAGCCAAGCAATCGAGCTCTTCAAGAGGCGTAATGATCCGAGCATGGCCGTTCCGTTCAAAAACCATTTGGGTCTGCTACACTACTTGCGTCTGATTTGCACCGATCCACGCCGGTACGGTCTCGATGAATTCCGGCCAGAGCCACTGCGGGAGTACCGAGCCCGGGCACCAAAACTCGACTGGCTGCTGAGAACGCTCGAAGATATTCGCCGGCGGGGGGAGAAGGCGATCATCTTCTGTGAGTTCCGGACGATCCAGCGGCTGCTTCGGCACTATATCGAAGAGGCGCTCGGCTACTCTCCGGACATCATAAACGGCGATACGGTTACGTCAGCGAGTCACGGCGCGAACCGACAGAAGCGAATCAAGGCATTTCAGGCGCAGCCGGGATTCGGCGCGATTATTCTTTCCCCGTTGGCAGTAGGGTTCGGCTTGAATATTCAAGCTGCGAATCACGTCATTCACTACACCCGGACGTGGAATCCGGCGAAGGAAGACCAAGCAACAGACCGGGCATATCGGATTGGCCAGAACAAAGATGTTTACGTTTATTATCCCGTTGTGCACGCAGACGATTTCACGACCTTCGACGTGAAGCTTGATCGCCTTCTCGAGTACAAGCGGGAACTCGCCCGCGACATGCTCAATGGGGCAGGCGACGTAACACCGAGAGATTTCGATTTCGACGACATGGTTCCTGAAGGCGCGGGCGAGACGTTAGAGAGACCGGTCACGCTCGACGACGTGTTGCGTATGCGCCCAGATTATTTCGAGTGCTACATCGCGGTGCTGTGGCAACGCAAGGGTTTCCGAACCGTATATCGGACACCGGAAAGCCATGACGACGGCGTCGATGTGGTTGCGATCGGACCAAGAGGCGAGCTCATACAATGCAAAAGTTCAACGGTTGACGGAACGGCGCTCGGCTGGGAGGCGATTAAAGACGTGGTCACTGGCGAGGCCGCCTATCGTCTTCGTCATCCTGGTGTGGAGTTTCGAAAAGTGTGTGTCACAAACCAGTTTTTCAACGAGACGGCCCGCCGCCATGCAGCTCTGAATGACGTCGAACTTTACGATCAACGGAGACTTGCGGAGCTCATTGAGCGATATCCTGTAACGTTGATGGACATTGAGCGCCAACTTTTCCCCAACTGGGAGTATATAGCGGCCTGAACGAGCAACTTGCTCGGAAGAGCAGGTGGACGCGCTCTCCTTTATTCGCCAACTGACCAAGGACACGGCCAATGGGGCTTTTGCCCGCTGGCCGATAGCCTCGTCCGCCAGATTGACAGCATGGATGCGCAGCGCAACCTCGCCCTCGGCTATGCACCGCCCGCAAGAAACGGCGTCACGGCCCGCAGGAATTCGTCCGGCCGTTCGGCATGGACCCAATGGCCGGCGCCGGGGATCCGCGTGATGGCGGCCTGCGGGAACAGTTGCCGGATCGCGGGTTCGTGCTCGGGGCGGACATAGTCGGAGCGGCCGCCGGCCACGAACAGCGTCGGGCCCGCATAGGTACATCCGGGCGGGAACGCGGGAAAAGCCGCGATGTCGCCCATTGCGCGCTCGAGCGCGGCGAGGTTCGGACGCCAGCTTGCGTGTCCGTCCCCGAGAACGAGGTTCTGCAGAATGAAGGCGCGTTCGGCCGGGTTCGGAACGGCGGCGATAAGCTGGACGTCGACTTCGGCGCGCCGGGTCACGCGGCCGAGATCGACGGCCCGCATCGCGCGAACATAGTCGAGATGCGTCGGTGGATAGGCGGCGGGCGCGATATCGACGACGACGAGGCGTTCGACGATTTCACCGTTGGCGAGCGCCACCGTCATCGCGACCTTGCCGCCCATGCTGTGCCCGATCAACGCGACGCGGCCGAGGCCCTTCGCCTTCACGAACGCCCGCACGTCTTCGGCCATTTCGGCATACGTCATCGTCGCCGCCCAGGGCGAAGCGCCGTGGTTGCGCAGATCGAGCGTGAACACGCGATGCGAGGCGGCGAGCTTCTGGGCGACGGAGGTCCAGTTCCGGCCCGAGCCGAGCAGCCCGTGCAGCACCAGAACCGGCAGGCCTTCGCCGTATTCGGCCGCGGCGAGTTCAAGCGCCATGGCCTACCGTCCCATGGCCGCGCAAGAACCGAAGATGTGAAGCGCACACGTCGGCGCCGCGCGCACAATTCGTCATGGCGATATCCTTTCGAATGGCTGCGGCCAGCGACATCCGCCGGCGCAATGGCGCGTGACAGGATGCGTTCCGGCGTTGTCCATGACAACACGAACGTTCCGCGCGCCCCATGTCAGCCGCCGGATCGCCGCGCCTGTTTTCCTTCGAAAAGCGTACGTCGCGCCGCAATCGCCGGCGCGATGAAGTCCAGGAACGCGCGCACGCGCGCGACCTTGCGCAGATCGGAGTGGGTCAGGAGCCAAAGGCCCGTCTCCATCTCGGGCATGGGCGCCCGGATTCGGCGCAGTTCGGCCGCCGCATCGCCCATGTAGCACGGCAGGATGACGAGCCCGAGCCCGGCCCTGGCGGCCTCCAGCACCCCGATCAGCGTATTGGCGCGATAGCCGATACGCGCTTCGGGCACGTTCGCCTTCAACCACCGCGCCGCGGCGAGATGGGAAAGGCTGTCGTCATAGCCGATCCAGTCGTGCTTCTCATGGGGAACACGCGCGGACCGCCGCGCCAGGTAATCCGTCGCGCCGTAGATCGTCCATGCGATCGTCGCGAGGCGCCGGCCGACGAGCGAGTCGGGCACATTCGCGGCCGGCCGAAGCGCGACGTCGGCATCCCGCTTGGACAGGTTGAAGACCGCGCCCGATACGACGAGTTCCAGCACGACTTCCGGATGCGCCGCGCGGAACGCCGCAGCGACCGGTGTCAAGAGGCCGATCAGCGTATCGGTCGTCGTGACGCGCACGACGCCGCTCGGCCGCAGGTCCTTGCCGGCGAGCCGCCGTTCGAGGGCCGTCACGTCCGCGTCGACCCGCTTGGCCAGCGCGACGATCTCTTCGCCCGCGGCCGTCGGCGCGTAGCCGTCCCGGAACCGCTCGAACAGGCGGACGCCGAGCCGCTGCTCGAGCGCACCGAGCCGACGGAACACCGTCGAATGATTCAGGCCGAGCGTCCGGGCCGCACCGGAAAGCGTGCCGTCACGCCCGATCGCGAGCACGATCCGGAGATCGTCCCACGGCAGCGCGTTTGCATTCATGCAAGGCTGACTTGCGAATTTGCCGTATATCCTTGCGCAGAGTAACAGCCCTATATGCCTTCGGACAAACGTCGCGGAAGGACCCATGATCGGATCGAAGGCCGCCGTCTTCATGCGACCGATGCATCCAGCCGATCCGGTCGTGCCGTCGGTCGCGCAGGCCATCCCCGGGGATGGCGCCTGCGCCCCCGACCCTCCGCGCGAGCTCATCCGATGCGGCGCCAGTTTAGTGTATCCGCGCGCTGGCCGGTGCCGCTCGTTCGGTCCCCATGCAAAGGAGTAACGTCATGAAGCTCTACTACGCACCTGGTGCGTGCTCGCTCGCCGTCCACATCGCGCTGCGCGAAGCGAATCTCGAGTTCCAGACCGAGCGCGTCGATCTTGCCACCAAGAAGACGGAGACCGGCGCCGACTTCACGCGCATCAATCCGAAAGGCTACGTGCCGACCCTGGTGCTCGACGACGGCACGGTCCTGACCGAGGCCTCAGCGATCCTGCAGTACGTCGCGGACCGCAACCCCGGCGCCAGTCTGGCGCCGGCCGCAGGAACGCCCGAGCGCTACCGGTTGCTCGAGTGGCTCGGGTTCGTCGCGACCGAACTCCACAAGGGCTTCAGCCCGCTCTGGAAACCGGATACGCCGGGCGCCTACAAGAAGATCGCGCGCGAGATGCTCGCCAAACGGTTCGCGTATCTGGACGCGCAGCTTGGCGGCCAGCCCTATCTGATGGGTCAGCAGTTCACCGTCGCCGACGCCTATGCCTACACGGTCCTGAACTGGACCAAATTCCAGAGCATCGATCTCGCACCCTACCCGAACCTGTCCGCCTACATGGCCCGGGTCGCCGCGCGCCCGAACGTTCAGGCCGCGCTGAAGGCGGAGGGCTTGATCAAGGAAGCGGCGTGACGAACACGGCGCCGGCGGATGCGGACCGGAAAACGGTGGTCCGCATCCGCCGGCAGACGGCGCGTAAGAACAACCGGGAGAGGATCGCCATACCGGCAATCACAGGATACCAGGATGGGCGGCTGTGTCGCTCTACCAGCTGTAGAGGAGCTTCGGCAGAATCAGGCTAACTTCGGGAACGAAGGTCACGACCATGAGCCCGAGCAACAGAACCAGCATCGACGGCAGTGCGGCGCGAACGATTTCCAGAAGCGGCAGATTGGTCATTGCCTTCGCGACCATCAGGTTCAGCCCGACCGGCGGCGTCACCATGCCGATTTCCATGTTGAGAACGGTTATCACACCGAGATGAACGGGATCGATGCCGACCCGCTGTGCCACCGGCAGGAAGATCGGCATGAGAATCACAATGGCCGATGCGCTCTCGAGAAAACAGCCCGCGATCAGCAGAATGACGTTGATCGCCAGCAGAACCAGCCACTTGTCGTCGGCCACCGACAGAACGGCGCCGGCGACCGCCTGCGGCAGCCCCTGACTTGCGATGAGCCAGGAAAAGCAGGACGCGCCCGCGACAATGAGAAGCAGTGCGCCGGAAACGAGACCGGTCCGCACCAGAATTTGCGGAATTTGATCAAGCCGGATCGTGCGATAAATCGCCAGGGCAATGAAGAGGCTGTACGCGGCTGAAACCACCGCCGCTTCCGTCGGCGTGAACACGCCGCCATAGATTCCGCCGAACACAACGACCGGCAGGCCAAGGACCCAGGCAGCCTGCCGCAGTGACCGCATCGCCTGCGGCACGGTAGGCCATCCTTCGCGCGGAACATCCCGCCTGATCGCATGGATGACGCAATAGGCCATCAGCATCAGGCCGATGATGACACCCGGCAAAGCGCCTGCCAGAAAAAGTGCCCCGATCGAAGCGCCCGTCACCACGCCATAGATGATGAACGTGATACTCGGCGGGATCAGGATTCCCAGCGACCCAGCCGTCGTGATCAACCCGACGGAAAAATGCTTGTCATAACCCGCAGCGACCATGGCGGGAATCAGGATGGCGCCGACTGCGATCACCGTCGCCGGACTCGATCCGGAAATGCAGGCGAAAAGCATGCACGCCAAAACAGCGGTCGCGCCGAGCCCACCCGGCATCCCGCCGACGAAGACCCTGGCGACGGCGATCAACCGGTCCGAAAGACCGCCCGTCCGCATCACCTCGGCCGCGAGGTTGAAGAACGGAATCGCCATGAGCGTGAAGCTGTCGATTCCAGCGAAGAGACGTTGCGGCACGATGACGAGCGGAACGTCGGTCCACGCGCCCAGGAACAGGACGACGACGCCGGCGAGCGCCACGAAGATCGGAATTCCGAGGAACAGCAGCAGGAAGAGAATGACGAGGATCGTGCTCATCCGCCCGCGCCCCGGCCCATGTTCAGTGTTCCGACTCCCGCGCGGCGGGCTCGGCGTGTTCCGTGCGTGCAAGCAGCAGCATGACCGCGCGAAGGGTGACAAGCGCGCCCGAGATCGGCAGGATCAGATACACGAGCCACATCGGCGCCTGGAGTCCGGCCGAGAGCTGACCGAAATCCATGGCCTGCCGCACGAGCTGGAAGCCGAACGTCGCCAGAGCGAGGCCGAACGCGACCAGGATCACGAGGCCGGCACGCCTGATCCAGGCAAGGGCACGCGTCCCCACAAGCAAGAGGACAAGATCGACCGTCAGATGCCCGTTGGTGCGCATCGCGGCGCTCGCAGCGATGAACGCGGTCCAGATCATGGCGTAGACCGCGAGTTCCTCCGCCCAGGGAATGCCCGTGTTGAACCCATAGCGGAGAACCACCTGCACCAGGATCAGGGCGGTTGACAGAGCCATGCCCAGACCCAAGGCCGCGTTCTCGCCCCACGCCAGGGCGCGGCTCAGTCGCGACACGGCAGCGAACCGCCTACTTCATGTACTTTTCGGTCTGGGCGTAGACCTTCTCGAGCGCCTCGCGCGTGACCCGGGCTTCGAACTGCTTGTGGAACTCACGGCTTGCCTCGACGAACGCCTTGCGGCCTCCGGGCGGAAGCTCATGGATCTCGATCTTGCTCCGCAACTGAGCCAGCAGCTCATCGTCGACGCGCTTGCTCTCCTCGCGTTGCCACGTCCGGGCGTCAGCGGCGGCCTGATCGAGCGCCGCACGAAACTCGGGCGTCAGACGCTCGTACGCCGCTTTGTTGGCCATCACGACAAACGCCGTGTAGCCGTGGTTCGTCAGCGTAAGATATTTCTGCACCTCGTGCAGCCGCATCGCGTTGATCGAGACCAGCGGATTTTCCTGCGCATCAGCCACGCCCTGCTGGAGCGCGTTATAAGTCTCGGAAAAGCTGATCGGAATCGGATTTGCCCCCCAGCTCTTGTATTGAGCGATCAAAAGGGGGCTCTGCATCGTACGCATCTTCTGGCCGACGAGATCGGCAGGGCTGAGGATCGGGCGGACCGAACTGGTCATCTGCTTGAATCCGCTCTCCCAGAACGCGAGCCCCTTGAGCCCGCGCCGCTCCAGCGTCCGCAAGAGCCCCTGACCGACGGGACCGTCGAGAACTTCGTATGCCGCCTCGCGTCCCGGGAACAGGAACGGAAGATCGGTGAGCTGTATGCGGGGCTCGAAATTGCTGAGCGGCGCGGTCGGCGTGAACATCATGTGGACGGTACCGAGCTGCACCTGCTCGATCAGCTGGGCTTCCTTCCCGAGCTGTCCGGCAGGAAACACCTGAATCTCGAAGCGGCCGCCGGTCGCCTTGGCCACCTGCTCGGCCAAGCGGCGCGCCGCTTTGGCGGCCGGCACCGTCTCCTGGTTCTCGTGGGCGAACCGCCAGATCACGTCGGCAGCGCGGGCGTGCGGCACGCCAAAACCGACAAGCGCGACGGTGACGGCCGCCGCGCAAAGAATCGGACGCAAGATTTCGTGGCGCATGTTTCTACTCCCCTCATGAGGCCCGTCTGTCGGCATCGAGTCATGGCTCGACGTCCCGCGGGCCTTATCGTTCAATCGTTCACGTCTGCGGCGCAGCCCAGATGGAAATCTGGCCCGGCACCAGATGGCTGCAAATGCCGGGCCATCCGTTCAACGCCACCGACGGTTATGCATTCTGCAGGTGTGCATCGCGCCGCTTGAACAGCTCCTCATCGGCGTAGCCCATCGTCTCTGGCTTCCCTTTGCCGAGCATCACCTGGAAATATACAGGCTCGAGGCTGTCGTTCAGGTAGCCGTGGATAACGCCGGGCGGGCACGAGATGCACTCCCATGGGCCGAGCTTGACCCAAACACGGCGGCCGTCTTCATCCTCCAGAAACACGTTGAGATAGCCCTGCAGGACGAAGAACACCTCTTCGACCTCGTGCGTATGTGCGGCATTTCCCTGTCCCGGCGGCACATACATGATGCTGAGCGTAAAGCCGTTGGCCGGAATGGCATTGGGATCTCCGTGCTTACCAGAGCCGCCGCCGCCGATGAACCGGTGCTGGGCCCGCTTATAGCCCTCGATCTTCGCATCCTCGAACGCATACCAGTCGGGTTTCCGGTCCCGGAAGCGCGCGACGTACCGCTTGGCGATCTCCTCGAGCGGAACGCCGACGAGTTCCTTGGGGCGAGGGTGACGGGCAACGCTCATTTCATGATCTCCGCTTTGCAATATTGACGGGGCGTCATGCCGCAGCACGCGTAGTCGGCAATCGATCAGAACTTAGGCATCAACTGACTAGTTAGTCAATATCCAGACGCCCGCGGGCAGTCGCGATGGCGTCGACCGAGACTCCGCCGGCGCATACGGCCGCATCGACCGAACGTCAGCCGCTTTTGACACAAACTGACCAGTTAGTTATTTAGGATGAGCTGCGCCCGGGAGTGAGCCACGTGAAGCCACCACCGTTCGAATACCATGCCCCACGCACGCTCGACGAGGCGGTAACCCTGATCGCGACGCTTCCCAACGCGAAGCTTCTGGCGGGCGGACAATCGCTCATGCCGATGCTCAACATGCGCTACGTGCTGCCCGACCACGTCATCGATCTCAACCGAATACCGTCCCTGAACTACATACGTGCCGAAGCCGATGCAGTCGAGATCGGCGCTCTGACCCGCCAGAGCGAGATCGCCGCCTCGCCCGTCATTCAACGACGACTGCCGATCCTGGTGGAAGCGCTTCACCACGTCGGGCATATCCAGACCCGTAACCGCGGTACCATCGGCGGAAGCCTCTGCCATCTCGACCCCGCCGCGGAACTCCCGGCGGTTGCGATGCTGCTCGACGCGGAGATCCTGATCGCGGGCCCGCGCGGGCAGCGGTACCTGCCGATGCGGGATTTCCCCGCCTATTACATGACTCCGGCGCTCGAACCGGACGAAATCGTGACAGGCGTGCGTTTTCCCGTCCCTCCGCTCGGCCACGGCTACGGCTTCGAGGAGTTCGCGCGGCGTCGCGGCGATTTCGCCATCGTCGCGGTTGGAACGATCCTTACCGGCTCCACCGCACTGATCGAAAGAGCCGCAGTCGTCGTCGCCGGCGTCGGCGCGGCGCCGATCCGCATCACCGCCGCGGAAGAGATCCTGAAGGGTGCGACACCGTCCGAGGACATGATACGGGAAGCGGCCGCCAAATGCGGCGAGATCGAAGCCATGGAGGATGCGTACGCCTCTGCCGACTATCGGCGCCACCTTGCGCGCGTGCTCGCGAGCCGCGCTCTCGCGCGATCGGCCGCGCGGCTTGCCGGCGCGCCGTAAGGAAGCCCGCCATGGAACGAAGATATCCGATAAAGGTCCGCGTCAACGGCCGCGAGCATGCGTTGGAAGTTGAAGGACGGCTGACGCTCGCCGACATGCTGCGTCATCGGCTGGGGCTCACCGGAACCCATCTCGGCTGCGAACACGGGGTCTGCGGTGCGTGTACCGTGCTCGTCCACGGGCGCTCGGCCCGATCCTGCCTGATGCTCGCGGTGCAAGTGGACGGCCACGACGTCGAAACGATCGAGGGGCTGGCCCCTGCCGACGACTCCCTTCATCCGCTTCAGGAAGCCTTCATCGAACAGCACGGGCTTCAGTGTGGTTACTGCACGCCCGGCATGATGATGACGCTAATCGAGCTGCTGCGCGCCAATCCCGATCCGGATGACGACACGATCCGCGACGCAATCTCGGGAAACATCTGCCGGTGTACGGGATACAAGGGAATCGTCCTCGCCGCGAAGTCGGCGGCAAAGAAGCTCAGGGAGTCGCACCGTCCATGAGCTCACTGCGCTATGTCGGCCAGCCCGTCCGCCGCATCGAAGATCCGCCGCTCGTGCGCGGTCAAGGCCGCTTCGTCGACGACATTCATCTGCCGGGCCTTCTCGAAGCGGCGTTCGTGCGCAGCCCACATGCTCATGCGCGCATCGTTACGATCGACACGGCAGCTGCCCGCAGTCATCCCGGCGTTCGCGCCGTCTTTACTCTTGCCGATCTCAGAAGCGTTCTGAGTTCGGAGCGCCTGCCGCTGCAGTTCCGGAGCAAGGAGCTGCCGGATGACATCACGCCCTTCGTGCTCGCAAAAGACGAGGTGGCCTTCGTCGGCGAACCGGTGGCGCTCGTCGTCGCCGAATCGCGTTACATCGCCGAGGATGCGGCGACGCTCGTGAACGTCGAGTACGAGCCGCTGCCGGCCGTCGCCGACTGCCGCGCCGGCGCCCGCCCGGATGCGCCCAAGGCTCGCCTTACGCGCCCCTCCAACATCGTGATCGAATTGGGCCAGCGGTATGGAGATGTGGAAGATGCCTTCGCGAAGGCGCCGCATCGCGTCGCGCTGAGCCTTAAGCAGCATCGAGGCGGCGCACATCCGATCGAGGGGCGCGGCATCGTCGCGAACTTCGACCGCTTCGAAGATCGGCTGACCGTGTGGTCGTCGACCCAGCTCGCCCATGAGCTCCGCGCGTTCCTCATGGCGCTGCTGCGTCTCGACGAGAATCGGCTTCGCGTGATCACGCCTGATGTCGGCGGCGGTTTCGGCGCCAAGTTCCTGATGTATCCCGAGGAAGTGGCGGTATCAGCGGCCGCCCTCTTGCTTGCGGCGCCGGTCAAGTGGATCGAGGATCGTCGCGAACACTTCCTTTCCGCCATTCAGGAGCGTGACCAGTACTGGGACATCGAAGTCGCGTTCGACGACGACGGCCGATTGCTGGGGGCGCGCGGCATCGTGATCCACGATCAGGGGGCATACACGCCGCAGGGCGTGAACCTTCCCTACAACGCCTCGACCGCGTTCCCCGGCCCCTACATGCTGCTGGCATATCATCTGCGTGTTCTCGTGGTCGAGACGAACAAAGTTCCGACGCTTCCCGTGCGCGGCGCGGGATATCCCGAGGGAACGTTCGCGATGGAGCGCGCCCTCGACCGGATCGCGCGCGTCCTCGGCCTCGATCGCGCCGAGGTGCGCCGCCGCAATCTGGTGCCGCCGGACCGCATCCCCTACGTCACGCCGATCAAGACGCGTTCCGGTGCGCCGGTCGCGTTCGACAGCGGCGACTTTCCGCTCTGTCAGCGGACCGCTCTTGAAGCAATCGGCTACGAAGATTTTCCGGGGCGCCAAGCCGAGGCAAGAGCCCGAGGACGCTACATCGGCATCGGGCTTGCGAACGGCGTAAAAGGCACCGGGCGGGGTCCCTTCGAGTCGGCCATCGTGCGCATTGGAAGGTCCGGGCGGATTTCGGTCTATACCGGCGCCATGCCGATGGGTCAGGGCCTTCGCACCGCACTCGCGCAGATTTGCGCAGAGCAATTGAGCGTAGCTCCCGAGGAGATAACCGTCATCGCCGGCGACACCAGCACGATCCCGCTCGGTCTCGGCGGATTCGCCAGCAGGCAGACCGTCACGGCCGGCTCCTCGGTGCATCTGGCCGCCAAGGCGGTCCGAGAAAAGATCCTGCGCGTCGCCAGCCACATGCTGGAGGCGAGCGTCGAGGATCTCGAACTCAGCGACGGTCGCGTGCATATCCGTGGCATTCCAGGCCACGGCGTGACCATCCAGCAGGTTGCCGATCTGCTGGGCGGATCACCGGGCTATGCGATACCGGGCGGCTTCGAGCCCGGTCTCGAAAGTGCCCAGAATTTCATGCCGGATGCCCTTACCTACGGCATGGGGTGTCACGCCGTCGAAGTAGAGGTCGACCCCGATACAGGCGGTGTCCGGATCCTGCGCTACGTGGTCGTGAATGACAGCGGCCGGATCATCAACCCGATGATCGTCGAAGGACAGATCGTTGGTGGCGTTGTGCACGGGATCGGCAACGCGCTGTACGAATGGATGGGCTATGACGACCAGGCACAACCCATCACGACCACGCTCGCCGAATACCTGATGCCGACAGCCACCGAGGTTCCGGACGTTGAGGTGCGCTTTCTGGAATTTCCCTCGCCGCTCAATCCGCTCGGCGTCAAAGGCGTCGGTGAGGCCGGATGCGTGCCGGCCGCCGCCGCCGTGGTTTCCGCGATCGAGGATGCGCTGGCACCGTGGAATGTCACTATCGAGGAGGCGCCGGTGTCGCCCGCGCGGCTGTTCGCGCTTATGCGGGCGAGCCGAAAAACCGCCTGAAGAAGCGGACGATTGCCCGCCAGACGAGCCAGAAACCAAGGCGGCCGCCGTCGATCGGCGCGGCGGGCCGTTCCGCCTGCGCGGGTTGCGCCGATGCCGACGTTCGACCGTCTGGGTCTGCCGCCGCCGTCGCGACCGGCGCCGTACGCTCGAGTTCGCGACGCAGGTTCGCGGCGAACTGACCGACCATGTGATTGGCGAGGTCGTTAATCATGCCGGCTCCGCGGCCGTACTGGGCGACCGATCCGGTCAGCGTCAGGTTGGTGACGATGGCGACGCGCGTTGAGCCATCCCGCGGCTCGAGCGCGAAATGCACGACCGCTTGGGCGCCACCACGTCCCTTGGCATCATTTCCCTCGGCGCGCACCCGTGCCGTCCGCGCGACGGGATCCAGCTCCACGATCTCGGCCTTGCCGGAAAAACTGAGCATGACGGGACCGAGCCGCACCGCGACCTCGCCCTTATAGCGGTTCGCGTCGATCACCTCGTGGAGACGGGCGCCGGGCATGCAAGGCGCGATCCGCGGCACGTCCAGCAGAACGCGCCACGCCTCCGCGATCGGCAGGGGGATGTCGAACGAGTTTCTGATCTCCATTGGGGCGCCTTCCTCGGTAGTCGCTAGAGCCGGACGTTGACGTTCTTGATCTGCGTGGCGGCGAGAAGCTCTTCGAGGCATTCCTCGCGCCCGAGGCCCGACTGCTTGTAGCCGCCGAACGGTGCGCCGAGGAAATGCGGCCCGACATGGTTGATCCATACGTAACCGGCCTGCACGCGGGCGGCCGCGCGATGGGCCTTGGCAATGTCGCGCGTGAAGATCGCCGCGCTCAGCCCGTACTCGACCGCGTTGACCATGCGAAACAGCTCTTCCTCGTCGTCCCATCGGAGTACCGAGAGAACCGGGCCGAAGATCTCCTCGCGCGCAATCCGCATATCCATCGTGACGTCGGCAAACACCGTGGGCTCGATGAAATAGCCCCGTTCGAAGCCGGGGAGATCCGGCTTGCGTCCGCCGGTGACCAGGCGGGCACCATCCTCGCGACCCCAAGCGATATACTGCATGGTCTTGTCGAACTGTGCCTGGCTTACGAGCGGGCCCATGGTGGTTGCCGGATCGGTCGGATCGCCGCCGCGATAGGCCTTCACGCCGTCGACGATCCGCGCCAGCACCTCGTCGTAGAGGTCGGCGTGAATGAAGGCCCGGCTCGTCGAGCCGCAGGATTGGCCGGCCCAGGTGAAGTTCATGCCGGCCACGGCGCCCGCCGCAAGGACTGCCGGGTCGCAGTCGGGATAACCGATGAGCGCGTTCTTGCCGCCCATCTCGAGTGCGGCCTGCTTCACGGTGTCGGCGGCGGCGCGCAGAATCGCCTTACCGGTCTGGACACTGCCGATGAGGGCGATCTTGGCGATGAGGGGATGCGACGACAGTGCCGCGCCACATTCACGTCCGCCCGTCACCACGTTAAAGACGCCGGGCGGGAGGATGTCTCCGATCAGTTCGGCAAGACGTAGAGCGGAAAGCGGCGCCTGCTCGGACGGTTTCAGTACGACGGTGTTGCCCGCTGCAAGCGGTGCCGCACACCGCATGGTCGCAAACATGATCGGGTGATTGAACGCGATGATCCGGCCGACCACCCCCAGCGGCTCGCGGACCGTGTAATTCAGATACCCCTCACCGAGCGGGACCGTCTCGCCTTTGATCTCGAGCACCAAACCCGCGAAGTATTCGACCCCACGCGCCGCCATCTCGACGTCGCGCATCATCTCGGCGATCGGGTTGCCGCAGTTGACCGCGTCCAGCAGTGCGAATTCCTCGGCATTCCTGCGCAGGAGATTGGCCAGCGCGCACAGACGATCTGCCTGCTCGTGCGGTGGGGTCGATCGCCAAGCCTCGAACGCCTGATGCGCCGCGCGAACGGCCAGGTCGACATCCGCCGCCGTTGCCTCGGCAGCGACGCCCAGCGATTCGCCCGTCGCGGGATTCACGAGCGGCATCGTCCGACCGTCCATGGGCGCATGCCACGCGCCGCCGTAGTAAAGAAGGCGTTTGGCGAGGAGTTCGACGGCCTTCCGACCAGTCATTCGCGCAGGCTTTCTCATCTTTCCTTCCATCGGCGGCGCTTGTCCGGTGGCATCCCGGATGTTAACTAACGGGTTAGTCAAGTCAAGTCGCGAGCGCCGACAGGAACGGAGGCCACGTATGTCAGATTACATGACCCCGGAATGGGGAAGTGATGCGATCGCCGATCTGCTGTCGCGGCTGGGCTTCGAGTTCGCCGTCATCAATCCCGGCGCATCCTATCGCGGCCTGCACGACAGCCTTGTCAATCGCGGCGGACCGCAGCCCATCGTCGCGCTGCACGAAGAACACGCCGTCGCCATCGCCCATGGCTGGACCAAGGTGACGGAGCGTCCGGCTCTCGCCATTATCCATAGCAATGTCGGCCTCATGCACGCATCGATGGCGGTCTACAACGCATGGGTCGACCGGGCACCCGTCGTGCTCTTGGGCGCGACCGGTGCCGTGGATGCGAGCCGGCGGCGTCCGTGGATCGAATGGATCCATACGATGCAGGATCAGGCGGCGCTCGTTCGACCGTTCGTGAAATGGGACGATCAGCCGGCGTCGGTGATGGCAGCCCTTGAGTCCATCGCGCATGCGCGGGCTCTCGCCATGACGGCACCGCGCGGGCCCGTCTATGTCTGCCTCGACGTATCGTACCAGGAAGAGCGGCTGCCCCCGGGATTCAATATCACGCCGTGGACCAAGCTGTCCGAACCCACCGTACCGCCTCCCGCGCCGGGGGCGCTCGATGCACTCGCCGACCGTCTTTCGGCCGCACGCCGCCCGATGTTCCTTTTCGGGCGCATGGGGCGCAGCGCGTCGGCATGGAACAACCGTGTGGCCCTTGCCGAGCGGTTCGATGCCGCCGTCGCTTGCGACATCCGGACGGCAGCCACCTTCCCCTGCCCGCACCCGCAGCTCGTCGAAGCACCGGGTTTCGGTCTCGGTCGGGCTGCGGTCGAGGCCATGATGCAGGCAGACGTCGTCGTCGCCTTCGACTGGATCGATCTTGCGGGCACGTTGCAGGCTGCGCCGGCACATGGCGAACGTTTCGTCGCCTCGGTCTCGCTCGACGCATATGCGCACCGCGGCTTCGTCAAGGACGGCTATGCCTGGCCGGCTTTGGATCTCAACATCCTCGCAACGCCCGACGACGTCGTCTCGGCACTGCTCGAACGCGCCGAAACGACTTCGGCAAAGGCCGCCCGGATAACTTCCCGAAAGACCATATCAACCGCGGAAAGCGCCCAGAGCCTCGTCGCAGACGGCCCGTTCGCCCGGATCGCAGCCGGCTTGGAAGCAGCGCGTCGCGACGGACCGCTGGCGCTGACGCGTCTTCCGCTGAGCTGGCCGGGATCGCTGCTGAGTCTGACTCATCCGCTCGACTATCTCGGCCGGGACGGCGGCGAGGGTCTTGCTTCCGGACCCGGACTGGCCGTCGGCGCGGCCCTGGCGCTCAAGGGAACGAACCGTCTGCCGGTGGCGATCGTGGGCGACGGCGACTTCATGATGGGCGCGAGCGCCTTGTGGACAGCCGCGAATCTAGGACTCCCGCTGCTGATCATCGTCGCGAACAATCGCGTCTACGGCAACGACGTCGTTCATCAGGAGCGGGTGGCAAAAGAACGCGGCCGGCCCGTAGCAAACAAGTGGATCGCCCAGAGACTCGAGCCGCCGGCGATCGACATCGCCGCGATTGCGCGCGCCCAAGGCTTCGCGCCGGCGCTCCGCGTCGAGGCTCCCGTTGCAATCGCCGAAGCGGTGGCAAAGGCGGCCAAGGCCGCCCGCGACGGTGCCTGCGCCCTCGTCGAAGTGGTCATGCCTGCGACCGACTAACGAGACCGATGCGCTTTGCCGGCCGCTATTGTGACTTCAATAGCGACGGCAGGAACGTCGCCAGATCCGGCACAGCGATGATCGCGCACAGCAGAAGAAGTTCAATGATGATGAACGGCGTAACCGCGTTATAGATCATCTTCATCGTCGTGCCAGGCGGTGCGACACCCTTCATCGCGAACAGAACCATGCCGAAGGGCGGCGTCATGCCTGAGATTTCGATCGCGAAAAGCATGAGGACGCCGAGCCAAACCGTGTCGATGCCGAGAGCTTGCGCGATCGGCATATAGAACGGAACCGTCAGCAGCATCATGCTGATCGAGTCCATGATGGTGCCGAGGAGCAGCAAAATACCAAGCATCGTCAGGAGTACGACGAGCGGCTCGGGGTTAACCTGACTGACGAGCGAGACCAGATGGCGCGTGGCCCCGGAGAATGCGAGTATCTGGGTGAACGTCGTCGAGCCGGCAATGATGAAGAGCATCATCGCAGCGATCTTCGCCGTCTCCCGCAGCGACCGGTCGAGTACCTTCAGGTCGAGAGAGCGGTATCCGGCCGCGCAGATTGCGGCGCCGACGGCGCCTAGCGCGGCCGATTCGGTGGGCGTCGCGATGCCGGCGAAAATGCTGCCGACGACCACCACGAAGAGCGTCAGCGTGGGCGCCACGTAAACGAGAAAGGGCCGCACCCGCTCCCACAACGTCATCTGCGGCAGCTCGTAAACCGGCGCGAGACCGGGATTCATGACGCACCGGATCAAGACGAAACCCGCGTGTCCGAGCCCGATCATGAGCCCCGGTATGATGCCGCCGATCAGGAGATAACTGATCGGGATGTTCGATATGGTCCCGAGCAACACCGCCATGTTCGATGGCGGAATCAGCATCGCCACGCCGCCTACTGCCATGATCGGCCCCATCGAAATGCTCGGGTGGTATCCGCGGCGCTGCATCTCTGGGATCAGCGTGCTTCCAAGGAGCGCCGTGTTGGCCATCTGCGAGCCGGAGAGTGCGGAGAAAACCACGCCGCCACCGACCGCCGCGAGCGCAAGCCGCCCGGGTATCTTCGCGACGAGCCGTTCGACGGCGTCGATCGCCCGGATGGCGACGCCGGAATGGAACAGGATCTCGCCCATCAAGATGAACATGACGAGCGGCGCGAGCGTGAAACTCGCGACGGCATCAACGACGTTGCGCGCAACCTGAACGAAACCCGAAACGCCGCCAAGGAACAGCAAGGCGCCGACGATGTTCGCGCCGAAGAAGGCGAACGCCACCGGCAATCCCAAAAACATCAGGAAGACCGCGCCACCGATCAGTATCAGTAGCGCCCAATACCACTCCATGCCCCCTCGCCTCGCTCGGCCCGCCGCGCGGACCCGACTTCAGAAAACGTCTGTCCGCTCCGCAACCTCTTCGCCGCGCAGGTCCCGCCACCGCTCAAACGCCTTTCGGATCGCCTCGCCGGTGACGAGCAGAAACATCAGGGCAACCAGTGCGAACGGGATCCACTCGGGAACGATCACGGTCCGAAACAGGAGCGACCCTTCCCGGTACGAAACCACGGCAGCACTGACGGCGGCGACCGCGAGCACCGCGCCGATGATCACGACGGCGACACCGTTGAGTGCGCGCACCGCACGTTGGACCGAAGGCGACATTATCGACCTGAAGACGTCGACGTAGATATGCCGGTCGAGGCGCATGACATAGGGTATGCTGAGGGCTGCGAGAGCCAAAAGACCGTACTCGACGAAATCGAACGCCCACTCGACACCATGGCCGTCGATGGTCCGCAGCACGATGTCGGCACAGACGCTCAACGTCATGAGTGCGGTCAATACCGCGGCGAGCACCCCGGCAAGATCGAGAAGCCGGTCCCACAGGGCAAGGATCGCTTTCATGGCAGACCGCGAGAAAAAGCCGCGCGGCGCTTTTCGGCGCGGCGCCGAGCACTCAGTTTCCGATCAGTTTCTCGCGGAGTTTTGGTCCCAGGTCAGGCGCCTTTTTCACGATGGCGTCCCACTGCGCATCGTAGGCGAGCTGAAGAAACTTCTCGCTATCTTCCTTGGAGAACTCGATGACCTTGAGCCCCTTCTCCTTGACGGCTCGGGCAAGCTCCTGCTCCTCGAAACGCTGCATCTCCCGGCTCGGCTCGCCCTCGACGAAAACGCCGCCGTCTTCCAGCACCTTCCGCTGCTGCGGCGAAAGGGCATTGTACTTGTCCAGGTTCATGAAGATCGCGATGTTCGGCGCATAGAAACCCGGCCCGACCCGATACTTGATCACCTCGATCCAACCGGCGGTGAACAGCTCGGAGTTGATGTTCGAGTACCCGTTCACCACGCCGCGCTCGAGCGCGGTGTAGATCTCACCGCGCCCGATCTGCAGGGGCTGAGCACCCAGCGCAGCGAAGAAATCCTTGACCGTGTTGGTGACGCGCAGACGCAGCCCTTTGAAATCGGCAAGTCCTTTAACTTCCTTGTTCGTGAAAATGTAGAACGGTATGTCACCGGCGTAGAGACCGATCATCCGCGCGTTCGCCAGCTTGGCGAGGTACTCGTTGACGAGATCGAACGTGCCGTTCTGGCGCATTTGCTGCGTCGTGATACGAGCAGCACTAAGACCGCCCAAGCCGGGCACCAGATTCTCGATGTAGCTCGGCGGCACGGCGATCATGTCGACGAGGCCGTCCTTCAGCGCGCGGGGCTGCTGATTCTGTGGCACCGCCTCGGGCCCGAGAACGGTGGCGATACGAACGTCGTTGGCCCCGTGCTCGTTGACGTAATTCACGAACTTGTCGAACGCGACCCGAAACGGCGAATCAAGATCCGGGGCAAAGATTGCCGCCTTGAGGTCCGCTGCCGCCGCCGGCGTGCCGAGAACCGGTGCGGCGAACATCGTTGCCGCGACAGCGATCGCGGCAAATCCCCTGAGCATGACTTACACCTCCCCTTCGACAGGTTTTCGACTAACTGTTTAGTCAATACGGTAATGTCGCCATCGTCGCGTTGTCAATGCCATTGCAAAAATGTGCCTGACGCAACCTATGGATTGACTGACTGGATAGTTATATGTTGCTCCGTGTACGACGGAATAGAGGATCGGGGGACATGAGCGGACTTCAGCTTAGCGTCGCTTGCTGTGACTACGACCGGACGCGCGCCATTTTCGACGGACGCGTGCGCATCGACGGTTGCGATGTCTTCGCCACGGCGATCGAGCCGGAAGAAGCCTTTCACCGGGCGTTCAAGTTCCAGGAGTTCGATGTTACGGAACTGTCCCTCAGCAGCTACACCATGATGGTGTCGCGGAACGAGGCGGCTTATGTGGCGATCCCGGCCTACGTATCGCGCCTCTTTCGCCATTCGGGCATCTACATCCGCACGGACCGCGGTATCCGCTCACCAGCGGATCTCCGCGGCAAGACGATCGGTCTTCCCGAGTACCAGATTACGGCGAACGTGTGGATCCGCGGCATGCTCCAGGAGGAGTATGGTCTGCGCCCCGCCGACGTCCACTGGCGCCAGGGCGGAGTCGAGGAACCCGGGCGAACTGAGCGCGCGCCACTCCGCCTGCCTCCCGATATCGACCTCCAACCGATTCCGTCCGATCGCACGCTTTCCGACATGCTGGAGAAGGGCGAACTCGACGGCATCATCAGTGCGCGGGCGCCGTCCTGCTTCCTGCGGGGCGCACCCAACGTCGCACGCATGTTCCCCGACTACCGAGCCGTGGAGATGGCGTACTACAAGAAGACCGGCATCTTCCCGATCATGCACGTCATCGGTATCCGCCGGACGCTCGTCGAGCGGCATCCGTGGCTGCCGGTCAACGTGTACAAGGCCTTTCTCGAAGCGAAACAGCTCTGCATGAACGAGCTAGCGCAGATCGGCCACCTCTATACCAGCCTGCCCTGGGCGGTCGCCGAGCGGGATGCAACCGTCGCCCTCATGGGCGAGGATTTCTGGAGCTACGGCCTGGCCACCAACAAGAAGGTTCTCGATACCTTCCTGCGCTATCATTACGAGCAAGGTCTCTCCGCCCGGCGCGTCACCCCGCGTGAACTCTTCGCCGAGTCTACCCTCGAACTCTCGAAGATTTAGGCGCCATGCAAGGCGCGCGGACGCTCAATCACGGCGCAGATAGCGCAGGATCATTTCGGTCGCATGCCGCAGGCGCTGCCGCCAGCGTTTTGGCGTAAGCAGACCGGTCTTGAAAATCGCTTCGAACGTGTGGCGGTTCGCGACGTAATGCGCCGTGAGCGCAGAAATCGAGATGTAGAGGTCGATCGGATCGACGCCGTCACGGAACACGCCCTTCTTTACGCCCCGGTCGAGCAACTCGGATATCGTCTCGAGCAGCGGATTGTATTTCTGGACGATCTTGCTTGATTGCCGCACGTGCCGGGCCTCGTGCAGGTTCTCGCTGCTGAGAAGCCGGAGGAAATCCGGCATCTCGACCCAGACTTGGCCGGTGAACTCGACCAGGCGGCGCATTCCCTCCTCGGGCTCCATACCGCGAATACTCAGATCGCTCTGCCGGTTTCGGATGGTGTCGTATACCCGCTCGAGGACCGCCGTGAACAACTGCTCCTTGTTGCCGAAATAGTGGTAGAGCATGTTCTTGTTCACGCGCGAGCGACGAGCGATCTCGTCGACGCGGGCGCCATCCAGTCCCTTGTCGGCGAACTCGCGAATGGCCGCTGCGAGGATCTTTTCGCGGGTCGCGGCGCCGTCACGCTTGTGATTGGACACCTTCAAGATTCTTGTGCCCCGTTCTTCTGCACGTGCGGGCAGGCCCATGGCCATACGATTGCTCAAGAGATCTCTCCCTGTCGTTATATAGGTTGCCGATGTTCCGGCTGGCAAACCGGGACGGTCACGCCGGCCCGGTTGATGGGCGGGTGTCGAGCGAACGGGCCACTGCCCCTGTGCGCGGATCGGCCGCTGCGCGCCACCCCCCTGGCGCCATGGCGAGCACTTGCTCGGCCGAGCGTAGGCTGAGCGCCGGGACGGCTCTTACACCGTTCAGCCCGGCGAGGCGATGGCCTTCTTCCGCGACCGGCCGGCCGCGCCGGTCGAACCCCCAACGCGGTCGCACGACCGCCCTGCCGAGATCGTCCGGTCGTCTCAGGAGATTCACGATCGTTTGCGTATTCCACGGCGCTTGGTTTACGCCCCCCGGCGTACCGCCGAGCATGCAGCGCACGCCGACCTCGAGCGCCCAGGCGTGCAGGGTCGTCCGTGGCACGCGTCCTGCCGCCGGCGCATTGGGGCCGTCCGGCGGTCCGTCCGTGGCGAAACCGCGGCCCGGCCGGTTGTTCAGCACCAGCCCAGAGCCGGGCAGGGCCAGCCCGGAACCGTAATGCGGAAACGAGTTCGAATGAACGACGACGACCGCATTACCGTCCCGGTCCGCGACCGCCACGACGGAGGTACCATCGCCGTCGAGCCCCGCCGCCCGCTCCTCGTCGATGGCGGCGTTGACCGCCGCGAACTCGTCGTCACCATACTGTCCCAGAAGCGCCAGCGCCCGTATGAGTCGCGTGCCATGGGTCGGATCGGGAGTCGCCAAAACGCGTGCGCCATTCTGCATCGACAGGGATGCCGGCGCCTCCCATCGGGTCGACACAGTCTTCAAATCATCGACGGTGAGGAACCCGCCGAGCGACGCCACATGCGTTACGAGCGTCCTGCCCAGTTCGCCCCAGAAGAGCCTGGCGCCATCCAGCGCGAACAGCTCAAGCACCTCCGCAAGACCAGGCAGCTTCAGGACGTCACCCGATACCGGGACCTGGCCGCCGGGCAGGTACGGAATTTCTACCCCGTTCCATTCGCGCAGCAGGGATTCTGCCTCGCGGGTGAGATCGACCGCGATCGGAAGCCATCGCACGCCATCGCGCGCGTAGCGAATGGCGGGCGCCACGAGCTCGGCCAGTGACAGGCGACCAAGTTCAGCCAAGGCAGCATATCCGCCGGGCGCACCCGGCACGCCGACGGAGCGAGGCCCGGTGACGGTCGGGCGCGCCCCGCGATCGAGTGCCTTTGCACCGGCCCCTATCGACACGAGGGCGCGAAACGACCCGTCCGAACGGCGGACGAGCGCGACAACGTCACCTGCAAGGCCGCATTTCATCGGCAGCCACACCGTCTCGACGAGCGCGGCGGCCACAGCTGCGTCGAAGGCGTTACCGCCCGACCTCAGAATGTCGATCGCAGTATCGGCGGCGGCCGGAACGGCAGCCGTCGCGACGGCCTCGCCACTGATCTCGAGATCGGCATGGGCAACGTACTCTCCCATGATCACCCCGGCGGCAGTCGAACGCCGGTGAACTTCCACTGCGTGTACTCCTCGATAGCGTAGCGGACACCTTCACGGCCATGGCCGGAACGACCGACGCCGCCGAATGGATAGTTGTCCAGTCGAAAGCGACTGGCCTCGTTGATCCAAAGCGAGCCGACGTTGAGCGCATCGGATACGCGCAGCGCATTCACGAGGTCGCGCGTAAAGCACGCGGCCTGCAGGCCGAACTCGCAGTCATTGGCGATTGCGATCGCGTGATCCAAGTTGTCGGCCTTAATAACGACGGCGACGGGGCCAAAGATCTCCTCCCGGATGATCCGCGCATGCGCCGGCACGTCGGCCAATATGGTTGGATGGATGAGACACCCGTCCCGCCTGGGCTCAAGCAGAAGTCGCCCGCCGCGAGCAACTGCGTCCTCGACAAGAGCCATGACCCTGTCGGCGGCACGCTCATTCACCACCGGCCCCAGATCCGTATCGGGTAGCGAAGGATCGCCTGCCTTGAGCTTTGCAGACGCCGCCACGAACGCGTCGAGAAAGCGATCATAGATCGCGCGTTCGACGATGATCCGCTGCGCCGAAATGCATTGCTGGCCACTGGCCTCGAACGCAGAGGCGGCGATGCGGGAAGCCGCGTCCTGCACGTCGGCGTCGCGCAGCACGATGTTCGCCGAGTTTCCGCCCAACTCTGCTACGAACTTTTTCGCCCCTGCAGCGCGCGCCAGGGCATCGCCGGCGGCCGTACCACCCGTGACCGTCACCACATCGACGCCTGCATGCGCCGCCAGGACAAGCGCCTCGTCCTTGCCGCCCGGTACGACGTTGTAGAGGCCGTCCGGCACGCCGGCACGCTTGAAGCATTCCGCGATGATGAGCGCTACGCGTGTTCCCTCCGGGCTCGGCTTCACGACTACCGCGTTGCCCGTGACGATCGCGGGAGCCACCTTCTGCATCAAGAGATTCGCCGGTGCATTGAAGGGCGTGATCGCGGCGACGACGCCAAACGGCACGCGGCGAGCGAAGCCGAAAAGCCCGGCGCCGGTTTTCACGACGTCGAGCGGGATGACCTCACCGCGCAGATCGCCAATGGCCTGCGCACAGGCCCGCATGAATGCGACGGTCCGGCCCGCCTCGAACTTGGCAGCGCGACGCGGCTTGCCGATGTCGCGGATGGCCGCCTCGACGATCGCCTCGGAGGCATGCTCGACTTCCGAAGCCGCCGCCTCGAGCCAGCCTGCCCGATCCGCAACGCTGGCGCCGCGGTTCGCGATGAAGGCCGCCCGTGCGCTCGCGACCGCCGCCTCGACGCCAGCCGCTTCTCCGATGTGAATGGTCGCGGCCTTTCCGCCGCCCCACGGCGAAATCAGTTCGACTACGGGACCATTTCCCGAATCCAGGTATCGTCCACCGACCCAAGCGGTCAACAGGCGACCATCAAGCGGCATGACATTCTCTTCCGGCGCAGAACCGGCCGCAAATTTAACTAACTAGTTAGACACGTCAAGAAGAAGGTACCCTGACAATGACGGCCTCGACGATGAACCCGTCACTGGCCGAATGCGGGAGACGTTCGCTGTCGTTCCAGCATTGCGGTGATCGGGAAGATACCTTCGCAGAGCGCCGACGGCCGAGTTTCGTCGCAACAAGCACATCGGGGCGTTTGGTCGCGGCCGGGCATGCAATTTTGTCTTACTATTGCTGTGCGGCGATTCAGGTCGTCGCCACGATCAAAAAGAAGGTAATACCGGATAACGTTGGCGCAATGGCAGCCGCTCTTCGACATGATACCTTCGCGGCGATCGCCGGCATGACGGGATACGACACGAGACGGAGACCTAAGGATGCCCGAATGGTCTCCTCACGAAGCGCATGCGGACGCGTACGTGTCAGCAATGCGCGAATAACATGGCGCGCGGCGACGGATATTCGGCGCGCGCCGTAACTCCAGGTGTGCAGAACTGAATCTGGCGGATGGTCGACGGTGCTTTACCGACGATACGCGCAGGCCGATCGGCACCGATCACGCCCGCTGGAGCGTGATGCCGCGAGGCACCGACGCGACAACAGGGACGTGATCGGTCCGCGCCGCCGTCACGCCGCGCGAATCGTCGCGAGGAACTGGTCGAGCTCTCGCCGCAGCAGTTGCGCCTGCTCGGCCAGCCCGTCGGCGGCGTTCAGGACCTCGGCGGCGGAGGCGCCGGCCTTGTCGACGGCCTCGCTGACGCCCGTGATGTTCCGCGAGACCTCCTGTGTCCCATTGGCCGCCTGCTGCACATTGCGGGTGATTTCCTGCGTTGCCGCCATCTGCTCCTGAACGGCCGCGGCGATCGAGGACGAGATTTCGTTGACCTCGAGAATCGTCTTCGAAATTTCCTGGATCGCCGTCACGGCGGACTGCGTCTCGGCCTGGATCGCGGCGATCTGCGAGCGGATGTCCTCGGTGGCCTTGGCGGTCTGGGTGGCGAGCGACTTCACCTCGCTGGCGACCACCGCGAAGCCCTTGCCGGCCTCGCCGGCGCGTGCGGCCTCGATCGTCGCGTTGAGCGCCAGCAGGTTCGTCTGTGCGGCGATATCGTTGATGAGGGCCACCACCTCGCCGATCTTCTGTGCGGCTTCGGCCAGACCGGACACCGTGGCATTGGTCCGCTGCCCTTCCTCGGCCGCCTTCCGCGCGATCGACGACGCCTGGACGACCTGGCGACCGATCTCGGCGATCGACGCCGAAAGCTCTTCCGCGGCTGCCGCAACGGTCTGCACGTTGCTGGTCGCCTGGGTCGCGCCGGAGGCGACGGCGAGCGACTGCTGCCGCGTGCTGTTTGCCGTCGCCGACATGGAGCGGGCCGCGGCCTGCATCCGCGTGGCGGCGTTCGACAGCATGTCGACGATCCCGCGTACCTTGGTTTCGAACGTGTTCGCGAGGACGGCGAGCGCCTGTTTCTTCTCCTCCTCGGCCTTCGCCTTGAGCGCCCCCTGCTCGGCTTCCAGCTCCTTCATCGCCAGGGCGTCGTCCTTGAAGACCTGGACGGCGCGGGCCATGTCGCCGATTTCGTCGGCGCGGCCGATCTCGTCGATGGAGACGGTGAGATCGCCGGCCGCAAGCCTTTCCATCTTTGCCTTCAGGCTGCCGAGCGAGCCGGCGATATTGCGGTTGATCAACAAGACCACGCCACCGGCGATCGCGATGAGAAGCAGCGCCGTCAGGCCCAGGCGGACGAGGGCGGACTGGAACTCCGTGTCGATATCGTCGATATACACGCCGGTTCCGATGAAGGCGTTCCAAGGTTCGAACCGCTTGACGAACGTCAGCTTCGCCAGCGGCTCTTTTTGACCCGGCTTCGGATAGTAATAGGTGACCGTACCTTCGTCCTGCGTCTTCAGCAGCTCGATCATCGAGCCGATGATGGGCTTGCCGTGCGAATCCTTCACGCCGATGCGGTTCGTGCCCTCCTGCTTCGGATCGGCCGCATTGACGATGGAAACGCCATCCATCGTAAAGGCCATGAGGTAGTCTTTATGATCGTTGTACCACATCGCGTAGACGCTCGTGCGGAAGCGGGCGATCGCTTCGTCGCGCGTGAGCTTGCCCACGGCGACATCCCTTTCCAGCGACTGCGCGATACCGTGGGCGACCTCGACGATGCTACGGAGCTTCGCGATCCGCTCATCCATCATCTTGTCGTACAGAACCGAGGCGGCGAGCACGACCGCGACCACGAGAGAAACCGCCGTGACACCGACGAGCAAAGCGAGCTTGGACTTGATCTTCAGCCGATCGAGGATCTTCATGACGAACCTGTACGTACGAACGAATGCCCGGAAGACCTGGACGAATGAACGGCGACGCTAGGCGCGGCGCGTGAAATTTTGATTAAGAACGTGGTCCCCGAATGGGGAAGGATCCGGCAGCCGCGGCGCCCTCAGGGTCTTCCTTCCGGGCGATTTCGCCCATCAGGCGAAGAGACGGCCACCCGTGATCGTTTGCCGGATACGATGCGCATCGACAAGCGACGCGCGCGGATCTTTCCCTTGACCTGTCGCCGCAGATCGCGCCCGAGCCGGACACCAGCGGCGGATGCCGGACTACGCGCGCAGTTCCCGCTGCGGCGGCTGGATGCGCCAGGCCGGCAGCGTGACCGTCACCGTCGTCCCGACGCCCAGCTCACTCTCGACATCCAGCACGCCGCCGTGCAGCACGGTGAAGGCGCGCGCCAGCGGCAGGCCGAGCCCCGTCCCCTCATAGCGGCGCGCAGTCGGGTTCTCGAGCTGCCGGAAGGACTCGAGCGCGATCGGAATGTCCTCCGGCCGCATACCGATTCCGGTGTCCGCCACCTTCAGGCATACCCCGGCACGGGAGACCGTCACGGAGACATCGACGCGGCCGCCGGCGGGCGTGAATTTCACCGCGTTGGACAACAGATTCAGAAGGATCTGCTTCAGCCGCAACGGATCGCCGCGCATGCGCGGCAGATCCGCCGGCACGTCCGCATGCAGCCGGATGTTGCCGTCCGTGGCGCGCGGCCGAATCAGCCGCAGGCACGCCTCGGCCAACTCGTGAAGATCGACCGGCTCCTCCTTGAGCTCGAGGCGACCGACTTCGACCTTCGAGAGATCGAGTATGTCGTTGACGATGTTGAGAAGATGCTCGCCGGAGGCGTGGATGTCACGCGCATATTCGCGATACCGGACCTCGAGCGGCCCCATCAGCGCGTCACGGATGATTTCCGAGAACCCGATGATGGCGTTGAGCGGCGTCCTGAGCTCGTGGCTCATGTTGGCGAGGAACTCGCTTTTCGTGCGGTTCGCCGCCTCGGCCTCCTCCTTGGCCCGCCGCAACTCCGCCTCCGCGAGCTTGAGATGCGTTATGTCCTTCAGGATTCCCAGCCCGCCCGAGACCGCGCCGTTTTCATCGCGCATGACGCGGGCGAAGACCTCCACCCATCGCTCGCCCCCGTCCTTGGTCCGGTAGCGCACCTCGTGGCGAGTGTGATCCTGCCCGCTTTCCAGCAGCGACCGGTACTGTGCCGCGTTGTGCTCGCGATCGTCCGGATGGACGAAGTCGAGAAACGGACGGCCGAGCGCCTCGTCGATGCTGAAGCCCGTGACCTCCGTCCAGGCCGGATTGAGGAACGTCCACCGCCCCTCGGCATCGGTCTGGAAGATGATCTCCGCCACGCTCTCGACGACCATCCGGTAGCGGTTCTCGCTCGCCTGGAGTTCGCGTTCCCGCTGCCGGAGTGCCGTCAGGTCGATCATCACGCCGACCATCCGGATGGCCTGACCCGCGACATTGCGGACGATGAACCCGCGATCCAGCACGGTCGCATAGGTGCCGTCGGCCCGCAGGAACCGGTACTCCTCGGACCACGAGGCCGCACCGCTGTCGACGGCGGAGGATATCCGGCTGATGACGTGCGCCCGATCATCGGGATGCACGTGATCCCGCCACCATTGCAGCGTCGGCGGCACCGCATCCGGTGCGTACCCGAGGAGCGGCTGGAGCGCATCGCCCCAGTCGATCCGCTTGTGGACCAGATCCACGTCCCAGAAGATGTCGTTCGTCGCGCGTGCGATCAGGCGGTGACGCGCCTCGTGCTGGCGCAGTTCCTCTTCCTGACGCCGGCGCGGGGTGACGTTGCTGTAGGTTCCGATGACGCGGACGGGACGCCCGGCCCCATCCCGTTCGACGACCCGTCCGCGCACAAGAATCCAAACCCAGTCTCCGGACTTCGCGCGCATACGGAACTCCACCCGAAGGGTGGGCGACCGGCCGGCAAGATGGTCGGCAACGGCGCGTTCCGCAGCGACGACATCCTCGGGATGCACCAGGGACTGCCATTGCCGAACATGCGCGGTGATTTCCTCGGGCGCGTAGCCGAGCATGATCTCGCACTGCGGACTGATATGGACGGCGCCGGTCGAAAGACATACCTCCCAGATTCCGTCGCCCGCCGCCTGCAGCGCGAGCTGATGCCGCGTCTCGCCGTACGGCGGGGACATGGGTGTTTCGGACCGCCGGCGCTCCGCCAAGGCCGATTCGATCTGCGCCTCGGCCAGACGCACGAGCAGATCGAGATCCCGCAACGTCTGCGTCGCAGGCGACGGGCGCGGCGCGACGTCGGCAACGACGAGCGCACCGACCGGCGCGCCGTCCGTGCCGCGCAGCGTCGCCACGACGACGAAGCGGAGATGTGGTGAGCCGGCGACAAGCGGGTGGGTCGCGAGGTCAGCGACCGCGCGGGCGTCGGGCACCACGCGGACGCGGTCGACCGGTGCAAGATCGGCCGCCGGACCGGCCAACGCGCGCAGCGCATCTGGTGCGAGGCCCATCGCCGACCGGATGCCGGTCGATGCGCCATCCGTGACGCTCAACCAGGCGATCGGTGCACGGAGCAGTCGGGCAGCAAGCGTGACGACGGCGTCGAGCGGGCCTGCGCCGACGGCATCGCAACATCTGTCGGCCGGGCCAGATGACGGCCGCGCCCGCCCGTCCGTGCACTGTCCCGACATCATTCGTCCCGAGAGCTGGGAGTCCGGAGAGCTGGGAACTCAGAATCCTCTCCGTCAGTCTGCCGACGACCGCCCGACATGATTCGGCGAACCTAGCCGCCGCCTCTTAAAAGACGCTTAACCGTCACGCTTCGGGACTGCGGCCGGATGCGAAACGAAGTCGGTCACGATGACCGTGTCGGGTTCTCCGCCACCGACGCCAGCACTGCGCTCCGGCATCCCCTGCCGATGGAAACTGCGAACCGTTCCGATGACGATCCCGTCCGAGGCGTCGGCTGCCCGGCACGGACAGGCGGCCGTTCCCGACCAGCGGGCATGACGGGCGCGATCCGCCGCGGCTACAGGGTCAAAGACGAGTCCTTGCCGAGGACGGGAAACGGTGGCGCGCCGGCACGCGTACGCGCGGCGCCCTAGCCGGCGCCCCCCGTATCGTACGTCATCTGGACGGACGATGCCTGATGCGAGACGCCGGATCGGACGGTCCGCCAATGCAGCAATGCACGACCCGCATCCCACCGATGCGGCGCCGTCAGCGACTCTTTCGCCCGCGCTGCCGCGCCGTTTTCCGGGTCGCCTTCTTCGACGCCCGCCGCGCCGTCTTGGCTACGGCGCGCTTTGCGGCACGCTTCGCCGTCTTGCGTTTTGCTGTCTTGCGTTCGACCGCGCGTTCGGCCGTGGACGCGCCCTTGCGCTGGGCCGTGCGCGGAGCCGCCGCCTTCTTGCGGGCAGCGCGCTTTGGCCGGCGCGCCGTTTTCGCAGCCGCCGTATCGGCGGCCGCTTCGGGCTGGGCGCCGGTTGCGCCCGGCGCATCCGGTTGCTCGTTCCGCGCGCCCGCGGTATCGACCGACGGGTCCGCCTTGTCCAAGGTCGGCGGACCGCCGACCGGGTTTCTGGGATCTGGATTCATTGCGCTCTCCTGTTCCGATCGGCAGCGCACTGTCGTGATCTTGGTCGCGTCGCTGCCGAAATCAACAAATCGCTTTGCGCCGCCGTTTGCAAGAGGCCCGAACCACAAGATGCGTCCGCGCGCCGCGGAAAGCGATCTCCGGCAGGTATGAAACCGCGCTACCGGACTTGCACGATGACGGCAAGGCCGAGAACGAGAAGCACCATGCCGGCGATCTCGAGCGGCCGCAGATGCTCCCGGAAGATCCGCCGCGAGACGACATAGCTGAACAGGAGCTCGACCAGGCCGAGCGTTCGTACATGGGCCACCGGTTCCATGGCCATCGCCGTGAACCAGCCGATCGACGCAAGCGTGCCCATCAGGCCCCCGGCAAGCGACATGCGCCATGACTTTGCGAGCTGCCGGACGATCAGCGGATCGCGGACGACCAGCCAGCCGCCGAGCAGGACGGTCTGAAGAGTCTGGGCGCAGGCGAGCGCCAGAGCCGCGGCGACGACCGGCACGGTCGGGTCGAGGGCGAGCGCCGCGCCGCGATAGCCGACCGCCGATATGGCGAACGATGCGCCGGAGCCGAAGCCGAGCAGCGCCGTGCGCGAGGTCCACCCGAGCAGAAGATCGTGAAGGGGGCGCGCACCGGTGGCGGGCGAGAGCATGATCACGCCGGCGGTCGCCAGCACGATCGCAGCCGCCGTCGCCCCAAGCAGCGGATCGCCCAGCATGACCAGGCCGAAGAGCGCCACCTGGAGGATCTCGGTCTTCGAGTACGCGACGCCGAGCGCGAAGTTGCGCTCCGCCATCACGCGCAAGAGCAGCGCCGTGGCGACGAGCTGACCGACCGCGCCGACGGTCACCCACAGGGCGAAGGCAGGGTTCGGCGCCGGCAGCGTCGCCCCGGAGACATGCAGGACGGCGGCGAGCCATATGAGTGCAAAGGGAAGACCATAGAGGAAGCGGATCAGCGTCGCCCCGAGCGTGCCGAGTTCCGCGATCAGGTGCCGTTGCGCCGCATTGCGCAGAGTCTGCGCCAATGCGGCAAAGATGGTGATCGGTATCCAAAGCCAGTCGACGGACAGGGCGCTCATGACGGGTGCCGGACCAGGTTTTCGAGGGTCGCCGGGCTCTCCTGCCTCAGGCAGACGCGAGACCACCACCATCGACGACGATCGCCTGGCCGGTGATGTTGGCTGCTGCCGCGCTTACCAGAAACCCCACCACCGAAGCGACTTCCGCCGGCGTGGTGATGCGTTGCGTTGGTATCCCGGCTGCCACGACGTTCTCGTGGAGGCCGAGTTCGCGGAAGCGCTGGAACGCCATGTCGGTCGCCACCCAGCCCGGACAGACGGCATTGACGGTGATGCCCCGCGGTGCCAGCGCCAGCGCCAGCGAGCGCGTCAGTCCGACGAGCCCATGCTTGGCGGCGCAATAGGCCGGCTGGTCGGGCACGCCTCTGAGACCCAGCACCGACGCGACGTTGACGATTCGCCCGGCGCGATCCGGCATGAGCGGCATCGCCGCCCGGGTGCAGTAATAGGCGCCGTGGAGATTCGTCGCGATGACGGCATGCCAGAAGGCCTCGTCCGCCGCCGCATCGGCCGGATGGGCGCCGGCAAGACCGGCATTGTTGACCAGAACGTCGATCCGCCCATGCGCCGCGCCGATCTCCGAAAACACGGCGCGCACCTGATCCGCCCGGGTGACGTCGCACCTCCGGAACGTAACGCCCGCGATCGGCGATTCGGGCGAATGGCGACCCAGCGCATAAACGGCGAAGCCGAGGCCGGCGAGATGCGCCGCGACGGCGCGGCCGATGCCGCGCGTGCCGCCCGTGACGACCGCGACCGGCGTGCTCATTGCGCGGTCGTCCCGCCGTCGACCGGGACGACCGCCCCGGTCATGAAGGAGGCGTCGTCCGACGCCAGGAAGACGACCACCGACGCGATCTCGTCCGGCCGCGCGAAGCGTCCCAGCGGCACGCCGTCCATGTAGGCCTGGAGCGAGGACTGCGGATAGCGCTCGGGATATTTGGCCGACAGATCGCCGATGACCTGGCGGAGCATCGGCGTGTCGGTGCTGCCGGGTGCGACGCAGTTGAACCGGATGTTGTGGCGGGCCCAGTCGAGGGCCGCGCTCTTGGTGAGCTGCGCGATCGCGGCCTTGCTGGCGCCGTAGGCGGCGCTGACCGGCTTGCCGATGAAGGCTTGGTCGCTCGCGATGTTCACGATGGCCCCGCCGCCGCACTCGATCATCGACGGCAGCACGGCCTGAATCAGTGCGAAGGGCGCAAGGAAATTGACGCGAAAGATCCGCTCGACCTCTTCGAGCGGCGTGTCCAGGATGCTGCCTAGGATGGTCGCACCGGCATTGTTGATCAGAATGTCGGGCGGTCCGTAGCACCCGATGATTTCGCGGACCAAGGCCGGCAGCCCGGCGACATCGGCGAGGTCGACCTCGGGCAGGTCGAGACCGATGACCTCCGCCCCTTCGGCCTGCAGGCGGGCGACAACCGCGCGCCCGATACCGCCCTTGTATCCCGTGACAATCGCCCGCTTGCCGGCAACCCGTCCACGGGAGGTGTCCCGCGGTTGCGGCGCGTGCAACGGGATCCGATCGGCGACATTCATCCTGCTTCCTCCACCGATGCCGGCGCATGCGAAGATCGCCCAACGATGCCGGCGCGCGACGCCGCCGGCGGTGGCGCCGAGGGAGATTACGGCGGTCGGGCCGATCTAGGAAGCACGCGAAGCATCGGCCCGCCGTCGCCCGCGGAACACCTCGCGGGGCACGCGACATATCGACCCGCCACCGCCCCTTCACACAGCGTTAACCATCGCCCGACTAGAACGGACAAGAGACGATTGCCATCATGCGCAGCTACGATCTCTCGCGCCTACGAACGCTGGTCGTCGACGACGACCGTCACATGCGGGCGATCTACACCAAGATTCTCCGTGGCCTCGGCATCCATGCCGTCCTGGACGTCGCCGATGCGATCAACGGGCTCGAGGCAATTGCGGCCTTCCGGCCCGATTTCGCGATCATCGACTACGACCTGCCGGGCATGGACGGTATCGAGTTCGTGCGGACGGTGCGGACGTCGCCGACGTCGCTCGAACCCTGCATGCCCATCATGCTCATCACCGGCTATGCGGATGCCGGGATCGTGCGCCGCGCGCGTGATGCCGGCGCCAACGAAATCATGCGCAAGCCGATCACGATTCCCAGCCTCTACGCACGGATCACCGCCATGATCGAGCGTCCGCGACCGTTCGTCCGCGCCCCGGGCTATGTCGGCCCATGCCGGCGCCGTCATACCAACGTCGCCTATACCGGCGTCGAGCGCCGTGCCGGCGAGACCGAGTTCCGCCGCAATCTCGCCCAGCGCATGAACGAGATCGCGCTGAGTGCACGCCGCAGGTGATGAACGACATGCCGAAGCCGACGCCGCCGGGCGTCGACATCTTCGAGCCGCCCAATTTCCTCAAGGCGAAAGTAAAAGTCCTCGACGCACCGGTCGAGGAGATCATCGGCAATGCCAATCGCAGTCTCGCCGAGCTGCGGACGCATTACGAGACCTGGACGCTCGAGGAGGTGGGGCGCCTGTACGATCTGCTCGCCCGACGCTGGACCAAGGACACGGAACGGGCGCTCGCCAGCGACATGATGCGACGAACGGCGAACGACATGCGCGGGCGCGGCGGCACTTTCGAGTACCCGCTTATCAGCCAGATCGCCGAGTCGTTGTGCGAGTATCTTGGCCGCGTGACTCCGGCCGAGCAGCGCGAGGACATCATTCGCGCCCACCTGGACGCAATCCAGGCCGTCATCAGACAAAAGATCCAGGGACCCGGCGACGCGACGGCCCAGGCGATCGTCGCAGGGCTGCGCAAGGCGGCCCTACGTTGACGGGGGTACGGCCGGCGACGACATGGCCTGACCGGCGGCACGCTTGTGGCGCACGATCGATACGCGATTTCACCGAAACCGCGCCTTCAAGACCGCGTGCACGGCGATGACGTCGTGCAGAAAGCCAGGAACGACACGGCCGGCGCCATCCGCTGGCGCGTCACCGGGATCACGCCCCGATCGGCATTCCTACTCGTCGCCCGATGACGACAGCGCCGATGGCGGCACGGCGTTCGGCCGCGGGCGACTGATGTGCGGCGGCCGAAACGACCCGAAAAAGACGGAAATCAGGTCAATGCCCCTGTAAACGTCGACATCGGCGTTTCGAGCGCCCCAGCATTCGGCCGGAACGATGCGGGCCTCGCCATTGATTGGCGGCACCGCCGGTGCCGGCGGCGGACCGATCCACCGGCGCTCGCAGGCGGGGCCGCGATAATCGAGGTAGCAGTCCGTCCCGCCGCAGCGATGGCATTTTACGGTGCGCGCCAGATCGTCCGCCAGCGCCGCCATGTCGGCATACGCCTTGCCAACCGATGCTTGCCGGACATCGATCATGCCGATGGCCTCGCAGGACCGGCAGACGACCCAGAACAGCGCACCGGCCTTGATGGCCTCGTCGACCGGGCCCTTCGGCGTCAGAACGAACGTCACGACTGCGCCCCCCCTGTCCTTCCCTTCCCCCGCGAGAAGGGCCACCGCGCGAATCGAACATTCCGTTTTCTACCAAGAGGAGCGGAGTCGCTTGAAGCGCAAAGTTGAGTTGCCCCCCGACGGCCGGCTTACTCCGGTTGAGTCGGCTCAGCCGGCGCACAACGCCGGATCCCGGCGCTTCAGATGAACAGCTGCCGAACTGCACGCAGCGCGGCAGAACGGCGCGGCACCCTTACCATGGCGGCGGCATGACGCCCCGACGAACCGGCCGACGACGGCCCGGAACCGATTCGCGAGGCACGCGGTTTCGTCCTGATGAAAGCGGCCGCATGAAGCGTGGCAACGGTTTCCGCGGGAACACGGCATGACAAGGGTGCGAAGACCGCCGCCGGCTGTGGAAGGGTGACGCAGTTTGTACGAGCACCCCGCATGACACCGCGAACGCGTCAAACCCGGTCGTCGGCGACCGATTCCACGACCAGGCAGGCGTAACGTCGATGGCGCCCGTACGGCAGGGAACCACGGTCGAACCTGACCGTTCGCTGACTGCGCGGCCGGCGTACGTGCCGTACCGGCCGATCACCGTTTTGAGTCGTTCTCACGGAGGAGCAACAGATGGAACACCGGACGCTCAACCAGACCCGCGAACTGGCGACGGTCCACCCCGTCCTGCGCTCGACGCCCATGTCAAAGCAGGCGCGCCTGTTGCGATGGGCAGATCTGCTCGACCAGCGGGAGGGAAACGTCCGCACCCTCTACGAAACGGAGTTCGCGCCGCGCCGCATCCGTCATGCCATGCGGGAGAACGACTCCGCCCTGACGGTTGCCTTCCAAGACCCCATCCTGCGCAGCGAGGGACTGTCCGGCGATACGTATGGCGATGCAGTCCAGTTCTTCGGGCTTACCGAGAGCGAGGCGCACCGTATCCTGTGCTACTGCCATTACAGCCTTCACGTCGTCCCGTGCCGGGCCGTCGCGGGCCGCATCCGCGAGGTGGCATTTCGGACCCGTAATCTGCCGGTCTCGTCGCTGGCGATGGCCACGGCCGCCTCCGCCGTCGCGTTCGCCACCGCCGGGCTTGCGCTTGCGGCATTCTGACCGGTGAGCGGCGCCGGGCTGCCGGAAACGTGGCTGTGGCATTCATGACGAATTCGAACCTACCGGGTGGCGAACCGGAGCTTCCGAATGTTCAGCATCCATGATGTCCGCGGCGCATCGATCCGCACCCAAGACGGGACCATCGGCGCGGTCGACGACGTCTACTTCGACGACGCGAGATGGATCATCCGGTACCTGGTCGTCGACACGGGCACATGGTTGTCGGGCCGGAAGGTCCTGATCGCGCCCGAGGCCCTGGAACGGCCCGATCTGGTGAACCGCGCATTTCCAGTGACCCTGACGAAGGCCCAGGTCGTCGACAGTCCTGAGATCGCAACCGACAAGCCGGTGTCGCGTCAACAGGAAGAACGCCTGCACGCGCATTACGGCTGGTCTCCCTATTGGGGGCAGGGATTGATCCCCGGCGTGCCGCCGACGCCGTTGCGTCAAGGGCCGGCCTATTCAGGTACGGCGGATCCACTGAGCGTGCCGGAAACCGGCGACGTTCGCGCCGGCGACACGTCGCGCGGCGATGCCGGCGGCGATCCGCATCTGCGCAGCGCCCGGGCGGTGACCGGCTACTATATCAAAGCGGCGGACGGCGATATCGGCCATGTGGAGGATTTCCTGGCGGACGAGGATACGTGGACCGTCCGCTACATGATCGTCGATACGCGAAACTGGCTGCCGGGCCGGAAAGTGCTCGTGTCTCCGCAATGGATCGAGGACATCCGCTGGGCGGACGACTCCGTGCGCATCGATCTGACCCGCGCGCAGGTCAAAGCGGCACCGGAATACGATCCGGCCCGCCCCATCGATCGCGCCTATGAGGACCGCTTGTTCTCGTTCTACGGGCGCGCTCCGTACTGGTAGAGACCGGTCGGCGCGAAAACCGGACAGAACCTTCACGCCGGCTGCGCTAGAATGGGTTCGCGGCAACAGATGCCATGAGCCCTTTCGCAACCTTGCGGGAACTCGTCGAGGCGCTGCCTCGGCGCGGTTCGCACCCGGCGGTGCTGACCGTTACGACCGCCGGCACAAGTTCCATCACCTATGCCGAACTCGGCGATCGGGCGCTGCGACTGGCTGCCGGGCTGTCCGGCGCCGGCATACGACCGGGCGACCCGGTCTTGCTGATCGGGCCGAACTCGGTCGACTGGATCATCGTCCGGCTCGGACTCGCCGCAGCGGGCGCCGTCGCGGTCGCGATCGACGATCTTGCGACCGACGCGGAGCTTGCGGTTCTCGTTCCCGACAGCGGAGCACGGCACGCGTTCGCGGCAAGCGCACACCTGCCCCGCCTGCACGCCGTCGCGGTGAATCAGATACGGCGCCTCTATCGCCTCGACGACGTCGGCCCCCATCACGAGGTGCCGCACTGGACAAGCCTGCTCGCCGCCGAACCCGGTCCGGCGCCGCACCTGGATCCGAACGCGCCGGCGATGCTCGTATTCACGTCCGGCACGACCGGCAAGCCCAGGAGCTTCTTCCTGAGCGAGGCGAACCTGATCGCCAACATCGGGGCGCTCGTCGACGAAGGGTTGGTCGGCAGCGGCGATCGTGCGCTGTTGCCGCTGCCGCTGCATCACGTCTATCCGTTGACGGTCGGCTGTCTGACCGCGCTTGCGAGCGGAACCACGATCGTGCTGCCGGCGGCCGTCACGGGCCCCGAACTCGTGCGCGCGCTGCGGCTCGGCCGCTGCACCGTGATCGTGGGCGTGCCGCGTCTCTATGCAGCCCTGTTCGCCGCCATCGAGGCGCGCGTCGCTGCGCAGGGCACACTCGCACGCGGGCTGTTTCGCGCGATGCTCGCCATTTCGATCTGGGCCTCCCGCCGGTTCGGCGTCAATATCGGCCGCAAGCTGTTCGCCGCCATCCATCGGCAGATCGGGCCGGAGCTGCGGCTTCTTGCCTCGGGCGGCGCCAAGTTCGAAGCCGAGCTCATCTGGCAGCTGAAGGGCCTCGGCTGGGACGTACTGAGCGGCTACGGGCTTGCCGAGACCACATCCATCCTGACCGCGAACCGGCACGACCGCACGCGCATCGGCAGCGAAGGTCAGCCTCTTGCCGGCACCGAGATCCGCATCAGCCGACCCGATGAAGCCGGTATCGGCGAAATCGAGGCCCGAGGACCTTCGGTCTTTACCGGTTACCGCAACGACCCTGCCGCCAATGAGGCGGCATTCACGGACGACGGATGGTTCCGGACCGGCGATCTCGGTCGCATCGATGCGGACGGATACGTCTACATCGCCGGCCGCGTGAAGGAAATGATCGTGCTGGGCGGCGGCAAGAACGTGTTTCCCGAGGAGATCGAAAAGGTCTACGCCGCGAGCCCCTATATCCGCGAGATCGCGGTCCTGGAACATCGGGGCGCGCTGGTCGCCCTGGTCGTTCCCGACATGGACGCGATCGCGGCCAGCGGAAATCTTCGCGTCGAGGACGTCATCCGCGTGACGCTCTCGGAACGAGGCCGCGAGCTTGCCCCGTTTCAGCGCGTCGCCGGATTCGCCATCACGCGCGTTCCCCTGCCACGGACGCGTCTCGGGAAGTATCAGCGCTTCCTGCTTCCTGACCTTTATACGCGCGCGAAATCAGGCGCGGACGCCCGCGAGCCCGCGCCGCTGACGGACGCCGATCGCACGCTGCTCGCGCAATCGCCCGCGCGCGAGATCTGGGCGTGGCTGCAGGCACGCTATCCCGACAAGGCGCTGACCCCGGATATGTCGCCGCAGCTCGATCTCGGCATCGACTCGCTCGAATGGGTAACCGTGACGTTCGAGCTCGCCGGGCGTTTCGGCGTGCACCTCACGGAAGCGGATGCGACGGAGATTGTGACGTTGCGCGATCTGCTTCAACGCACGGTCGAACACGGTCGCACGCAGCCGACGGCAGGCGAACCGATGCATGCGGCGCAGGGCCAGATCGACGAACGGTGGACCTCGCCGCCGGGTCCGGCGCTCGATCTGATCGGCCGGGTGATGCACGCCGGCAGCGCCGCGTTCATCCGATCCTTCTTCCGGCTGCGGGTCGACGGCGCCGAGCACATCCCGGCGACCGGTCCATATGTGATCGCCTGCAATCATCTGAGCGATCTTGATCCGCTCGTCGTCGCGGCGGCCCTCGATCGGCGGCGGCGCGCATCGATCTGGTGGGGCGGTGATGCGGGCCGATTGTTCAGGCGCCAGGTCAGCCGGTTGCTCGCACGCGCCCTGCGGGTCTTTCCGGTCGACGAGCGCGCCCCCGCCACGACGCTCGCCTATGGCGAGGCCGTGCTACGCCGGGGCAATGCACTGGTGTGGTTTCCCGAATCGTGGCGCTCGCCGGACGGTGAACTTCAGGCGTTCCTGCCGGGCATCGGACATCTTCTGGCGCGCACCGGCGCCGTGGTCATCCCGGCCCGAATCGCCGGTACGTTCGAGGCCATGCCGCGCGACGCCCGACTGCTGCGGCGAGTACCGGTGCAGATCGTGTTCGGCCGGCCGCTGTCGCCCGGCGACCTCGCCGCCCGCGGACATGGCTTGAGCGAGCCCTTACGCATCGTCAGCGCGTTGCACGCCGCCGTCGCGGCGCTGCCGCGCGACGTCGGGACCGCCGCAACGTAACCGCGAGCGGTCCCGGTCAGAACCGGCCCTCGAGCCGGCCGGGCGTTGGGGCGGCAAAGCCGCGAAGCGAACCGTGGCGGTCGGCCGCAGGTCGGCGTAGCGCAGCGTAACCAGGGCACGCCGGGCCGGGTCAGGATGAAACACACCGGCTCACTCGTCGGGTTGGGCTCGTCCGAGCGCGAGAGCCGTCATGTAGCTGACATCGCCCTCGACATAGAGCCGGCTCGACGGTTCGATCTCGCGCATCGGCAGGGCGATCCCCGGCGCCGTCTGGACACGGCTCTTTTCTTCCGGCGTCGGCTCAAAGAGGAAGAGGTCGAACCGAGGCGCGCCGGCGGGCAGCGCCTGCCGGGCGCCGACCTCGACGCATTCGACCGAGATGTCGCGCTGAACATACGCAACGATCATCCGCCCCCAGCGCGGGCTGAGAAAGCCGGGCTGACGTGATCAAGTCGCGATACCGCGCAGGTGTCGAGACTTTCGATCGTCCAAGCCGACAGGAATCACCACGTGCGGAAGGGTCCGCAATCGAGATGAACGAAGCGCAACGCCGGGTACCAGCCGACGCCGCCCGCCTTCATCGTGATCGCCACCTGCCGCAACTTCCAAAGACTGAAGCCCGAAACGCAGATGTCCACGGCCTTGCCGTGAAGATGATAGCTGTTCTTGACGGCCAGGCCGTTCCGCCGCCGGATGGCGGCATTGGTTTCGGGCGAACGGTAGGCAGAGAGAACCTCGATCGGCTTTGTCAGCCCGAGTCTCGCCTGCAGCCGGGCAAGCATATCGATGAGCCCGGTATCGATCGGCGAGATCCGGTCGTTGTAGTGATCGCGCAACACATAGTCGATCCGCCGCAGTGCCTCGGGAATGTAGGCGCCGTTCGCCCAGTAGACGTCGGCGAACGTCTCGCCGGTATGACGGTTGAGGAGCGAGAGCCGCCGTGCCAGCATGATCCCGGGTTTCTGGTCCGGGATCCCGCGTGCGGCCGCGGCCGGGCGGACGATGAACAGAGTTGTCGCTGCCCCGGCCAGCAGCAAGTGGCGACGGCTCAGCATTGCGACACCTCGCTTCATGTTCAACTTCGGCCGTCGTGCGAAACGGACGAACGCGGTCCTGGTGCCTTGACCGGACGGTCCAACGCAACGGCCTCGCCACATTCGTTGCCGTACTAGCTTGAATATCTTCACAAAACCGGACCGCCGCGCGGCAGTCCGATAGCGATCGGACGCAAGGACACTTGACTCGGGCGCGGCCGCAGACCCACTATATGTTGTAGCGCGCCCTTGTCCCGATACTTAGTTTAGGGAGTGGCAGATGGACTGGACAGCAGAACAGATCTCTCAGCTAACGCGCTTGTGGCATGAAGGCCTCTCCACGGCCGAGATCGGCAAGCGGCTGGGCATTTCCAAGAATGCCGTCGTCGGCAAAGCCCATCGCCTTCGCCTTGCCGCCCGCCCGTCGCCCATCAAGCGCGTCGGCTCGCGTCAGTCCCAGGCATCGCGGCCGGCCGTCCAGCCACGGCCGCAGCCGGCAGCCGCACCGGCACGGGCACCGTCCCCGGCTCCGCAGCCGCAGCCCGCACCGCGTGTGGTCGAACTCTCAAACCAGACCTGCCGCTGGCCGATCGGCCACCCCGGCGACCCTGGCTTCCATTTCTGCAGCGAACGCGCGGTCCAGGGGAAGCCGTACTGCGTCGAGCACTCGGCGCTGGCCTACGTGAAGAAACCGAAGGCGGGCGAAGCGGCCTGACGACGCGCGTCCCGCACATTCTGATCGACGATATCCGTTCGCGGGCCGGCCCTCCGCCGGCCCGCGTCATTCAAGGCACTTCGTTGATTGCGGCGGCGGACCCGCCTAGGTTGGTGCCATGCTTCGCAGCCGAGGAATTGTCATCGCGCTTCTCGCCGCGACGGCAATGTCGCGCATGGCCAACGCTGAGACCGTCACCGGCATCACGGGCTGGATCACACGGGATATGGCCACCAGCGGATGCATCGGCGACAACGCATCGCCGCTTTGCGCGACCGAGACCCTGCTCGCCTGTTTCGCGCGCGGTGATCTCGACTTGTGCCGCAAGTTGGGTCTCGATGAGACGCGCGTTCCCGCGGATGAGGCGCCCGTCGTCGAATACGTCGTCGAACGTGTAAGCATCATCCGCAAAGAGAACATAACCGACGACCTGCGCGACCTCGATTGGTTCAAGCCCGGTTTCGCGCTGGTCGAGCTGCAGCGACGGACGTGCGGCACCGAGCTCGATGCGTGCGAAAACGCCGATTGGCACGACATGCAAGTCTATCTGCGACCGACCGACACGGCATGGGAAGTCGTTATCTGGCGCGATGCCACCGAGCGGGATGGCGCACCCGAAATTCCCGATGCGTTTCTGAATCGTTAAGCATTCAGCGGCAGTCCCTTGGGCCAGCCGCCCGAGCGTTCCCTGATCGACGGGATCGATGCGCGGGCATCGGGCCGATGGCTCGATGATCGGCCTTACAAGGGGTATTCCCCGGCGATGCCGGAGACGGCCTCGGCAGCCCGGTATACGGTTAGGATTGTCTTAAACTTTTCCATGACTTGGCTTTCGAATTGAGTTTTGATGGCGGTATCATGCCAACGTTCGAAAACGCCCGTCATCGCGGCCCACCGGCGACCGTCCGGCGCCCGGTCCGTGCGGGGCGGGCTATGGCGAAAATGTGGCGAAGGCCTGGAATAAGCGGCACGCCGGCCCGTTATTGGGGCGACGGGCCGAGGCGACCGCCGGAGTCCTGCCTGCGATGACCGACGAGTCGGTGCACGCGCAGCTCGTGGCGCTGCTCCCACGGCTGCGCCGGTTTGCGCGCGGGCTCGCGGGAACCGCGGATCAGGCCGACGACCTCGTGCAGGCCGCCTGCGAGCGTGCACTCAGCCGCATTCAGCAGTGGACGCCGGGGACACGGCTCGACAGCTGGATGTTCCGCATCGTGCAGACGATCTGGCTGGACGAGCGGCGGGCCGCGAAGGTCCGCAGCGGCGAGGGCACGATCGAGGCAGAAAACGCCGGCGTCGAGCTGTCCGTCGATGGCACGAGGGACATGGAAGCCCATGTGACATTCGACACCGTACGGCGCGCCATGTCCAAGTTGCCGGAAGAGCAACGGGCGGTGCTGATGCTGGTATGCGTCGAGGGTCAGACCTATAAGGAGGCGGCGGAAACGCTCTCGATCCCGATCGGCACCGTCATGAGCCGTCTCGCCCGCGCCCGCATGGCGCTGATGCGGGAGATGGGTGCGGAAGGCACGAACGAGACGCGCGCCAATATCGTGCGACTCGGTGGCACCGAGGGGTGAAGTTGGAGAGGTGCATGGCGACACGGATCGACGACGTAACGTTGATGGCATATGTGGACGGCGAACTCGACGCCGCGACGGCGCGCGACGTCGAGCGAGCGATCGGTGCCGATCCGGCGTTGGCAAATCGCGCCCGGGTGTTCCGCGAGAGCGCGTCACTGCTGCGCGGTGCCTATGCCGATGCCCTGCACGAAAAGACGCCGGATCGCCTGGTCGCCGCGCTGACGCCGCCTGCCAGGACCGCGAAGATCGCCCGGATCGGTTCCCAGTGGCCGTTCCGTCAGGTCGCCGGCATGGCCATGGCCGCCTCACTCGCGGCGCTGATCATCGGCGCGGGCGGCACGTACTGGTACGTGACGACCCGGACGGATACGGAGGAGCGCATTCAGCAGGCGTCGGCCGAACGCTGGCTCGATCATGTCGCCGGGTTCTATGACGTCTACGACGGCACCCGAAAGCAGGAAAACCGGCTGCTCATCGACTTCAAGGCAGACGACATTCCACAGCTTACGAAGTGGTTCGGCGCCCGGCTCAACCGCAATCTGTCGGTCCCGGACCTGTCGGCCATGGGCTTCCATCCACAGGGCGGGCGGTTGCTGATCATCAACGGGCGGCCGGCGGCACAGCTCCTTTACACATCAGACGGCGGCGAGGTGGTCGGGCTCGTCATCGCGTTCACGACCAATGATTACCAGCCCGTGCGCACGGTGCGACGCCACAACGTCAACATCGTTCACTGGCGCCATGGCGGCTACGCCTATGCCTTCGTCGGCAGCATCGACCCGCAACGCCTGCGCCAGTTGGCGGAAAAGGCTTCGCACGACCTCGACCGGATCTGATCCGCAGCACGCCTCCGATTGGCCGGCATCCGACGATCCGCCGTCAGTCTTGACGCGGCAACCGCTAGCACGGCGTCGCATATTTTCCTGAAACACGGTATCTGAGGGACCGACGGGCCGCCACGGGCGCGTTCTGGCATCCGGAGATCGTCTTGGACAGCACGCATATGAAGGCCACGCGACCGACGCCCCCCGGCGTCGGCGAACTGATCGACGTCGCCATCACCGAGATCGGCACCCATGGGGATGGCGTCGCGGACGTGAACGGCGAGCGATTGTTCGTGCCGTATACGCTGCCGGGCGACCACGTCAGGGCGCGACGCATCGGCGCGAGCCATGCCGTTCCCGTGGCATGGCACCGGCGCTCACCAACGCACAACCAGCCGGCCTGCGACCACTTCGGAACCTGCGGCGGATGCACATTGCAGCACCTCGACGACGGCACCTATGCCGAATGGAAGCTGACGCAGCTCCGCACCGCTCTCGCACATCGCGGCTTCGGCGAGGTCGAGATGCAGCCGCTCGTGCGCACCGCCCCGGGTACGCGCCGGCGTGCGGATTTCGGCGTCGTTCGGACCGAATCCGGCGTCATCATCGGTTTTCACGGCTACAAGAGCCGACGACTCGTCGACATGGCGACCTGCGCGGTGCTGCATCCGAGCCTCGTCGCCCTACTGCCGCCGCTCAGAGAACTCTTCAGCCACTTGCTGGCGCCGGGACGTTCGGCGGACGTGCTGCTGACCCAGAGCGAGACCGGCATCGACGTCCTGATTGGCCGCGTGCCGGATCTCGATCCCGGCCAACGGCAGGCCATCGCGGCCTTTGCGGCAACCCATGGCGTCGCCCGCGTCGCCTGGCGGCGCCGCGGCGAGCCGGCCGAGATCGTGGTGCAGTACCGTGCGCCGACCGTCACGTTCGGCGATGTGCCGGTCGAAATTCCGCCGGCTGCATTCCTGCAGGCGAGTCCGGCCGGCGAAGCGGCCATCGTTGCCGCCGTTCTCGCGGGTGCGGATGGTGCCGCGAAGGTCGCCGACCTGTATGCCGGCTGCGGCACCCTGACATTCCCGCTTGCGGCCCGCAGCCGCGTCCGCGCCGTCGAGGGCGCGGCGGAACTCGCCGATGCGGTTACGCGCGCGGCGCGGCGGTCAGGCCTCGTCGGCCGCGTGAACGTCGAGACGCGCGACCTTGCGCGGCGGCCGCTGCTGGCCGAGGAGCTTCGCGACCTCGACGCCGTCGTCTTCGACCCGCCGCGCGACGGTGCAAGCGCACAGGCCGCGGAACTTGCTGGCTCGCGCGTGCCCGTCGTCGTCGGCGTGTCCTGCAATTCGACGACCTTCGCGCGCGACGCACGCATCCTCGTCGACGGCGGCTATCGCCTCGTCGCACTCACGCCGATCGACCAGTTTCCCTGGACCCCGCACCTCGAGATCGTCGCCGTGTTCCGGCGCTGAAGCGGGGCGGCCTCCTTGTTTATTGCGGCACCGGCTGCGTCCGGCGAAGGCCGCGCCAGATCATCAGACCCCAGATCGCGAGCGTGACCACGCCCAGAACGCCGGCGATCGGCCGCTGGAAGAAGGCGATGAAAGAGCCTTCCGACTTGATCATCGAGGTCATGAAGTTCTGCTCCAGCATCTCGCCGAGGACCAACCCCAGGATGGCGGGCGCAACCGGAAAACCGTTCTCCTCCATGAGATAGCCGAGGACGCCCGCCACGAGCATGATCACGATTCCATAGGCGCTGTTCGTTATCGCGAACGAGCCGACGATGCAGAACATCAGGATAATCGGCAGCAGCAGGTTGCGCGGCACGTTGAGAATCTGCTTCGACGATTTGATCGCGAGCCAGCCGAGCGGCACCATCAACAGGTTCGCGAGAATGAAGGAGATGAAGACCGCATAGATGAACTGCGGGTTCTGCAGGAAGACGGTCGGTCCGGGATTCATGCCCTTCATGTAGAGAACCCCGATCACGATCGCGGTGATCGAATCGCCCGGAATTCCGAAGACGAGGGCCGGAATCCACGCGCTGCCGAGTGACGAATTGTTCGCCGAGGTTGCGTCGACGACGCCTTCGATATGGCCGGTGCCGAACTTTTCGGGCTGCTTCGAAAAGCGCTTGCTGACCGCATAGGAGATCCACGCGGCGATGTCGGCGCCCGCCCCCGGCAACGCGCCGACCAGCGTGCCGATCACACTGCCGCGCACGAAGTTCTTCCAGTATCGGGCGCAGACCGGGCCGATGCCGCGGAAGATGTTACCGATGCGTTCCTGCGTCGGACGGCCGATCCCCTGGAGGTTGACGACGCCCCGCAGGACCTCGCTGACGGCGAACATGCCGATCATCGCCGGGATGAAACTGACGCCACCCATGAGGTCGACGATGCCGAAGGTAAAGCGTGGAAAACCGGCTGCCGGATCGATGCCGATCGTCGCCACGAACAGGCCGATGAGCAACGAGATGATCGCCTTGAGCGGCTCTTCCGCGGCGATGAAAACGGCGCAGGTGAGGCCCAGGCAGGCAAGCCAGAAATACTCGAACGAGCTGAAATTAAGGGCCAGTTCGGCAAGCGCCGGTGCCGCCGTGATCAAAACGATGGTGCCGACGAGACCGCCGAGCGCAGAGAAGACGAGATTGGTACCGAGATTGAGCTCCGCTTGGCCTTTCTTGGTCATGGCGAAGCTCTCGTCGGTATACGCGGCCGAGGCGGGGGTACCCGGAATGCGGAGCAGCGCCGCCGGGATGTCGCCGGCGAAGATGGCCATCGCAGTGGTCGTGACGATCGCGGCGAGCGCCGGGACGGGCTCCATGAAGAACGTGACGGGCACGAGCAGCGCCGTCGCCATGGTCGCTGTCAACCCCGGGATCGATCCGACGAAGATCCCGAATACGGCCGCAAGCCCCATCACCATCAGAACGTAGGGGTCGAGGATGAGGCCGAAAGCTGTCGCAACGGCGTCCATGGCTCAGCTGATCAGGTTCAGGATCCCGCGCGGCAGCGGTACACGCATGAGGCCGCCGAAGAACCAGTCGATGACGAGCGTCGTGGCGACCGCCACGACGAGAGCAAGCGGCCACCTCACGCCAAGCCATACGAACAGCGTTAGGAGAATGACGAAACTGCTCAGCAGAAATCCCGCGTCGTCCGAGACCAGGATGTAGAGCACGAGCGCGAGGAGCACGAGCGCAAAGCTCACCACGTGATGAGGCTCGCGCGTCCATGGCGCGAAGTACGCCCAGCCCGCCCCACGGCGCGTGACGATGCCGCGGACGACGAGGATCGCCGACGCGATGAACAGGGCGCATCCGATCACGGTCGGAAACAACGATGGCCCATAGTCCTGGCCGGGAAAGGCCGGAAAAGTCTGTGCGTAGAGAACGATCGCGGCCGCGACCAGCATCAGCACGACACCGATCACGGCATCATTGAACCTCACGTCTTGCTCCCGATGGCAGGGTTGGGGTGAGGCAGCGCGCGCCTCACCCCTCCGGATGCATCAGCTCTTGGCGATGCCGACGGCCTTCATGACCTTGCCCATCTTGGCATCGTCTTCGGCCATGAAGCGCGCGAATTCCTCGCCGGGCGCCCACACCATGCCGAAGCCGCGATTGGTCATGAACTCCTTGAACTCCTTGCTGTCGTAGATCTTCTTGAGGAGCGGAATGGTCTTCTCGACGACCAACTGCGGCAGTCCCTTCGGCCCAGCGATGCCGCGCCAGGCGGCAACGGTCCAGTCGATGCCCATTGCCTCCTTCAAAGTCGGAATGTCGGGGAATGCCGGGTTGCGCTGCGGCGCCATTACCGCGAGACTGCGCGCCTTGCCGGCATCGAGCATCGCCTTCGCCTCCGGCACGGAACAAGTGACGATATCGACACCGCCCGCGGCGAGATCCTGCATCGCGGGCGCGGCACCGTTCGAAGGCACCCAGGCAACCGCATCGGGCTTCAGGCCCATCGCCTGGAGCCAGCCGGCGAGAGCGAGATGCCAGATGCCGCCTTGCCCGGTGCCCGACGCCTTGAACTTGCCGGGGTTGGCGCGGATCGCCTCGGCGAGATCCTTCACGGTCTTGTAAGGCGAGTCGGCGCGAACCTGGACGCCCGGCGGATCGGCGTTCATCAGAGCAAGCGGCGTGTAGCTCGCATAGGTCAGGTCGGTCAGCCCCTGCCAATGCATCATGTTGGTCTCGACCGTGATCATGCCGATCGTGTAGCCGTCCGGCGCCGCCGTCGCGATCGCGGAATGGCCGACCACGCCGCTGCCGCCGGTGCGGTTGACGACGTTCACCGGCTGCCCCAGCTCCTTCTCGAGCAGGCTTGCGACGATGCGGGCCGTCGCATCCGTGCCACCGCCGGCACCCCACGGGCAGATCATGGTGATCGGTCGCGTCGGCCACTGCGCCTGTGCGCCGGCCGGTCTCAATCCGAGGCCCGCGACAGCCGAAGCTGCAGCAGCCGAGGCAAGAAACGTGCGTCGTTTCATCATGTGGGTTCCTCCCGAATGCGGCCCTTGTGGCGACGTCGCCTGTGGCCTTGATTAAGATTGTCTTACCGGATTATGCGTGGCGGATGACGCGCGGGCAAGCACTGCTGAAAAGACGCGGCCGAAGGGTCCGGTCACCCGCCGCAGGCAAGTGAATGGATACGGCCGCGCCTGCACATCGCCCCCGGACATGACGATGCGTGCGCTCTAACCGAAGGCTTCGCGATAGGTACGCACTTCGCTGACGGCGGCGGCGCGAAGAAGCGACAGATCGGTCGATGCAGCGACCATCGCATAGCCGGCACGGAAGAGATCGATCGTCGATTGCCGTCCGTACGGTATGATCCCAGCCGGCTTGCCCGCCCGTCGGATCCCCTCGAAGGCACGCTCGATGAGCCGGGTCACGTCGGGATGCTCGAACTCGCGAAACCGACCGGCCGATCCGGAAAGATCATTAGGCCCGATGAACAGGACATCGAGTCCGTCGACAGCCGCAATCGCGTCGATGTTCTCCACCGCCGTCACGGTCTCGATCTGGCCGATGATCAGCAGTTCCTCGTGGGCGGTGCGACCGTAGGCATCGAGGTCGGTGCCCAGGCCGATCTCACGCCATGGCCCGAAGCCGCGACTACCGTGCGGCGGATAGCGGCACGCCGCGACCGCCGCCTTGGCCTGTTCCGCCGTCTCGATCATCGGGATCATGATCGACGACGCGCCGATATCGAGAACACGTTTGAGATATACGGGATCGTTCGAGGGCACGCGGACCACCGGCGACGTCGCGCCCGATGCAAGGATCTGCAACTGGATCAGGGTATCCTTCAGAGATCCGGGTCCGTGCTCGTTATCCAGGAACAGGAAGTCGTAACCGGCGGCGGCCATCGCCTCGGTAACGGCCGGATGCGCCGTGTGCACCCAGAGGCCGAAGGCCTTGCGCCCTTCCAGCAGGCGGCGTCGCAGAAGATTGGGTCGCTGCATCGCGTACGAAATTCCAAATGGACAAGCTCGATTATGATGACGCGGCGAGACTGGGCGCAAGACTTGTCCTCGGCGCGCGGCACAGGCATATGAATGCCGTGCTGTCGCGGTCATACTGGTGAACGCAAACAAGGATCGGCGGCTGGAGCGGCCGGCTACGCTCGAGATCGAGGGACGCCCGATCGCATTGTCGGTCCGGCGCAGCCCGCGCGCGCGGCGTCTCTACCTTCGTGTCGACCCTGTCGACGCGCATGTCGAGCTGATCCTGCCGCGCGGCGTTGGACTGGCCGAGGGCCTGCGTTTCGCACGGGACAAGCACCGCTGGCTTGCCGATCGGCTCGCCGCCATTCCGGCACGCACGCCCTTCGTCGACGGCGCGACGTTTCCATTTCTCGGCGAATCGTTGACCATCCGACATCGGCCGAACCTGCGCGGTCCGGTGCGGCGCGAAGGGTCGGATCTGATCGTGACCGGTGCCACCGAGCACGTGAGCCGGCGCGTGCACGACTGGCTCAAGGCGCAGGCGCGCCGCGAGCTGTCCGCACGTTCGGCCGAGATGGCGAGTCGTATCGGGCGACGCGTCACACGCGTCCGGATCGGCGATCCGCGCAGCCGCTGGGGGAGCTGCAACGCACGCGGTGTGCTCGCCTATTCCTGGCGCCTGCTGCTGGCACCGCCCAGGGTCCTGGACTACGTCGTTGCCCACGAGGTCGCACACCTGGTCGAGCACAACCACGGACGCCGGTTCTGGCAGTTGGTCGAAAAGCTCGCGGCGGACGCGGAAGGCGCGAAGCGGTGGCTGCGCGTCAACGGTACGACCCTGCTGCGCTACGGCTAAGGCCGCTAGGCACTCAGAACCAAGAGTTGTATATTGCGCTCGATCCACACTCATTCGGATCGAACGCCTGATGCCGCCGCCGACGATAACGCCTAAGCACAAGGCGCCGCTCGCCTTCGTGCTGCTCCTGACCGGTCTGGTCATGGTGGGACAGATGTCGACATCCATGTACCTGCCATCGCTTCCGGCCCTGACCCAGGATTTCCGGGCGGATCCGGCCGACGCGAAGCTGACGATGACGGTCTTCCTCGCCGCCTACGCCGTTGCGCAGCTTTTCTTCGGCTCGCTCTCCGATCGCATCGGCCGGCGGCCCGCGCTGTTCCTTGGCCTGACGCTGTATCTGCTCGGCACCGCATTCTGCGCACTGGCACCGAGCATCGGCGCACTCACGATCGGCCGCTTCATCCAGGGCTTCGGCGCATGCTCCGGTCCGGCAATCGCACGGGCAATCATCCGTGACCGCTACGAACGGCATGAGGCGGCGCGCATTCTTGCCCATATCGGCATGGCGATGGCGGTCGGCCCTGCCCTGGGGCCGATCATCGGCGGGCAGCTTCAGGTCATGTTCGGCTGGCGCGCCAATTTCCTTGCGCTGGTCGCGTTCGGGCTCGTGATCGTGATCGCGGCGTCGATCGGTTTGGCCGAGACGCTGCGCGAAGGGGATCCCGATGCCATGTCGCCGGCACGGCTCGCCCGCAACTACGGTACGTTGCTTCGCAGCCGGCTTTATCTTGGATACATGCTGGTCGTCGGGTTCAACTTCGGCGGCCTGTTCGCCTACGCAACCGGCTTGCCGTTCGTTCTCATCGACATGCTCGGCATGTCGCCGGCCGTCTTCGGGACCGTTTTCATATTCACGGTCATCGGTTCCGTCGGCGGCTCCGTCATCGCATCGCGCGCCGCCTCGTCGGTATCGACAGAGCATATGACCGCCATCGGCGCATCTGTCTCGTTCATCGGCGGTGCACTCATGCTTGCGTTTTCACTTGCGGACATCATCATGCCGATAACGATCGTCGGCACGATGATGATCTGGATGATCGGTTTCGGCATCGTGCTGCCCAACGCATTTGCCGGCGCGATGGCGCCGTTCCCGATGATGGCAGGAGCGGCCTCCGCGATGATGGGATTCGCGCAGATGGGTACGGCGGCACTGGGCAGCGTCGCGGTCGCCATGCTCGCCGAGCGCAGTGGCGCCATCGCCATGCCGACCCTGATCTGCGTCATGGGCGCGATCTCCGCGGCGGCGTATGTCGTCTTCATCCGGATGCGTCCGACCGCTGCATGACGCGCCCTCCGGCGCCCACACTGCATCGGGGCACCATACGTACGCGTATGCAGGCGCCCGCTCGCGCCTTACGGATCGATCGGCGCGTAACGCGGATCGCCGATCACCGGCCGCACCGGCGAAGACGACTGGGGAAACGACTCTTGCGCCACAGGGGTTCGCGCCGATGGGGCGCGCGGCGACGAGCTGCTGCTGACGCCGAAGATCGAGTCGATGAGGGAGTCGAGATTGAATCCGGGCGCAGCGCCCGGCAGCGGGCGCGGCGGCAAGTTCCTGTGCGCCTCCGTCATGAACGTCTTCCACAGCCGTGCCGGCAGGGTCCCGCCGGTAATCCGGTTCATCGGTTCGCCGTCGTCATTCCCAATCCACACGCCGGTGACATAGTCGGCCGTAAAGCCGACGAACCAAGCGTCACGATAGTCCTGGCTGGTACCGGTCTTGCCGGCCGCCGGGCGATCGAGCGCCGCGGCACGGCCGGTTCCGCTCGACACCACCGCGCTGAGCATGTCGGTCATCGCCTCAAGTGCGGCGCGCTGGATGACGCGTCCAGGGCCGGAGCCGCTGCGCCGATAAAGCACATTCCCGCTGGAATCGCGAATCTCGACCACCGCATAGGGAATGACGCCGGTGCCGCCATTGGCAAACGGCGCAAACGCGCCCGTCAATTCGAGCAGATTGACCTCGCTGGCCCCGAGAGCGGTGGACAGATCGCGCCGCAGCTCCGATTTGATGCCGAGTCGCTGCGCCGTCGCGATGACGCGGTCGATCCCCGCCCGGTGTGCGATCCGCAATGTCGACGTGTTGACGGAGCGGGCCAGGGCTTCCCGCACCGTGATGACGCCCTTTCGCACGTCGTCGAAATTCTTGGGCGAATAGCGACCGATCGTGACCGGTCCGTCCTCGATCCAATCGTCCGGCCGCAGCCCGGTCTCGATACCGGCCAGGAACACGAACGGCTTGAAGGACGATCCTGGCTGGCGCAGTGCGTCGGTCGCCCGGTTGAACTGGCTCTGGGCATAGTCGCGGCCGCCGACCATCGCACGAATGGCGCCGTCGGGCGACATGGCGACGAGCGCGGCCTGACTGGCATTTGCGCGGCGGCCTTCCCGATCGAGGATCGTGGATACAGCCTGCTCCGCCAAACGCTGCAACCGCATGTCGAGCGTCGTGATGATGGTCAGGTCGCGGTCGATATAGCCAACGTAATCCGGAATTTCGTCGAGAAGCCAGTCCGCGAAGTAGCGAACGCCGCGATTGCCGCTGCCGCCGCCGGCCAGGCGCAGCGGCTCACGCGCGGCGGCCCTCGCCTGCGCGGCCGTTAGATATCCTTCCTCCACCATCAACCCGAGGACCGTCATCGCCCGCGCCTTGGCCCGCTCGAGACTGGCGGTCGGGGCGAATCGCGACGGCGCCCGCAGCAGGCCCGCGATCACCGCCGCCTCGAGCCTCGTCACGTCGCGCGCCGACTTACCGAAATAACGGCGCGCCGCGGCCTCGACGCCATAGGTCCCACCGCCGAGATAGACGCGATTGAGATAGATCGTGAGAATCTGATCCTTGGTGAAGCGGTGCTCCAGCCACAGGGCAAGCAGCGTCTCCTGGATCTTGCGCGTGATCGTCCGCTCGTGCGTCAGGAAGACGTTCTTTGCCAGCTGCTGGGTGATGGTGCTGCCACCCTGGACAATGCGGCCCGCCCGGATATTGACGTACAGCGCGCGGGCGAGCCCGATCGGATCGATACCGAAATGGCTGTAGAAGCGGCGGTCCTCGGTTGCGAGAACCGCCTGGGGCAACCAGGGCGGCATCTCGTCGAGCTCGACGACCCCGCCGTAAAGATCGCCATAGGTCGCCAGAACCTGACCGTCGCCGGCGACGAACGAGAGGCTCGGCCGCCGGTTGAACTTGTCGATGCCGGTCAGGTCGGGAAGCGTGAAGGCGAAGTAGGACAGAACGGCACCCGCGATGACGACGCTCCAGATGGTGAGTACGAGGGTCCACTTGACCAACGCGCCGAACCAGTTGCGCCGGCGCCGTCGCTTGGCACGGCCGCGTGCTGGCTCCCGTCGGTCGCCGTTCGGCTCATCGGACCGGCCCGACCGACCGTCGAGGGACGGCTCGATGCGCATACCGCTCGATTTTCTCAGAGATTTCGCCACGACGCGGGTGTCTACCATCCAATTGCGGCGACGGCTAGGCATGGCACGACGTGCCGATCGACGGTGGGCGAGGACAAATTCGTCACCGGAACGACTGTCCCTGTGGAAGTCCGACGTCAGGGGCCGGACAATCGATCCGCCCCCTCATGACACCCGTATTCGCCGGACAAGCGGACCATCGTCGGGTGCCCGACGGCGTGCGCCTGCGGTTTTCAACGGTCAGGTGCGACCGGCCCGCCCGGACCTCGCGCCCTCCCAGGCCTGAAGCTTGCGGTAGATCGTCGAGGGGCTGATCTCGAGCAGTGCCGCCGCCCGCGGGATGTTGCCGCCACACGCCTTGATCGCGGCCTCGATCGCATCACGCTCGACCTGCCACAAGGGCAGGATCTGTCCGGCACCCGGCTGCTCCGTCCCGCCGTTCCCCCCATGGCCATTCGCCGAGGCCGCTGCCGGTGCAAGGTTCCGCAGTCCGGACGAGAGCATGGACGGCACCACCTCGCCGCCGGCGTTGAGGACGACGACATTCCGCATGACGTTCTGGAGCTCACGGACGTTTCCGGGCCAGGAATGGCGCCGAAGGATCGCCTCCACCTCGGCCGACAGGCCCGTAAACACCTTTTTCTCCTCGCGCGCAAACATGTCGAGGAAATGTCGGGCGAGCAGAATCACGTCGTCGTCCCGTTCGCGCAACGGCGGAAGCTCGATCGGTATCACCTGGAGCCGGTAGAACAGATCCTCACGGAACCGGCCGGCCCGAACCTCGGCAAGCGGGTCGCGGTTGGTCGCACAAACGATGCGGATGTCGACGGACTCGACCTTGTCGCTGCCGACCGGCTGCACGGTTCCCGTCTGGATGAAGCGGAGAAGCTTGCTCTGGAGGCTGAGATCCATCTCGCAGATCTCGTCCAGGAACAATGTACCGCCATCGGCGCGCTTGGCGGCCCCTTCCCGATCCGCCGTCGCGCCCGTGAAGGCACCCTTCACGTGCCCGAAGATCTCGCTCTCCATCAGGTCCCTGGGAACGGCGGCGCAATTGAGCGCCACGAAGGGACCGTTCCGACGCGGGCTCTTGCGGTGGAGTGCCTCGGCGCAGAGTTCCTTGCCCGTCCCGCTCTCGCCGGTGATGAAAACGCTGGCCTTGCTAGCGGCAGCGCTGTCGATGATGCGGTAGACGGCCTGCATCGCAAGCGACGAGCCGACGAAATCGCCGCAGCGGCCGCGTCCCAGCTCCTCCTGGAACGAATCGACGACGGCGCGCAGCTTGTACCGTTCGACCGCATTGCGCAACGTGACACGCAGACGCTCGGCCGGAAACGGTTTCACGATGAAGTCGAAGGCGCCTTCGCGCATCGCTTCGACCGCGGTGTTGATCGAACCGTGCGCCGTGACGACGATGACCTCGGTCGGCAAGCCGCGCGCCTTTACGGTCTTCAGAATGTCGAGCCCGTTCATGTCGGGCAACTGCAGATCGAGGAGCAGGGCCGCCGGCGTTCGCCCCGTCAGATGTTCGAGCGCGGCGGCGCCCGTTTCGACCGTCGTGACGACATAGGCCGAACCCTTGAGGTAGCCGCGATAGAGTTCGGCGAGCGATGGCGTGTCCTCGACCAGCAGAACCTCAGTCGACATGATCTTCCTCAGGATGCGCACATCATCTGCAGCGCGTCGCAGGCTGCGGCCGCTTGCGCGGCCAAGGCGGAAATGTCCAGATCGGCCGGGCAGCAACCACCCTCGGCTTTCCGCTCGATCGAGGCGGCAAGCTGCGACAACGACATCGCCCCGAATGTCGCCGCCGCACTCTTGAGCGAATGCGCCTCCCGCGCCAGAGCGCCATGGTCGCCGCGCGCGACCGCCGCCCGGATCCGTTCGATCCGCGCCCGGGTTTCCGCCATGAAGGTATCAAGGAGGCTTCCGAAAGCGTCGGCGTCGAGCTCGGAGCGCAAAATGGATACCGTCGCCTCGTCGACCGGATCGACGGTCGCTTCATGCGCGGGCATTGTCTTCTCGGCCGCGCGCCCCGCGGCGCGTCTCAGGCACTTATCGAGAACGTCGAGGAGGGCGTCCTTGTTGATCGGTTTCGTCACGTAGTCGTCCATGCCGGCGTCGATGCAGGCCACACGATCACGGTCAAGCACGTGCGCCGTCATGGCGATGATCGGCAGGGTGCGGAAACGCCCGCCAAGCCCCCGGATCTCGGTCGTTGCGACGATGCCGTCCATGACCGGCATCGATACGTCCATGAGGACCGCATCGTAGTCGCGTTGCTGCACGGCGGCGACCGCCGCGGCACCGTTGTCGACCGTATCGACCGTGTAGCCGGCCGCCGTCAGCAGCGCCTCGGCGACCATGAGATTGGTCGGACTGTCGTCGACGACCAGAATCCGCCCTTCCCGGCGGCTGACCGCAGCCTCCGCGCCAACCGTATCGTCGTGTTGCTCGGCCGGGAGCGGAACCTGCTCGGCGATCTTGAACGGAACGATGAACCAGAACGTACTGCCCTCGCCCGGCACGCTTTCGACGCCGATAACGCCTCCCATCAGCTCGACGAGGCGCTTGCAGATCGCGAGACCAAGACCCGTTCCGCTGGCGCGCCGCGAGCGCGACGCATCCACCTGCGTGAAACTGTTGAACAGCTTTTCCTGGTCGGCGCGGACAATACCCGTCCCGGTATCCGAGACCGAAAAGTGGATCCAGACGCTATCCTGCGTCCTTCCTTCGAGACCGACGTCGATCGTGACATGGCCGTGGTCGGTGAACTTGATCGCGTTGCTGACCAGGTTGAGCACGATCTGCGTCAGCCGCCCGGCGTCGCCACGCAGCGCAAACGGCACGTCCGGATTGATGTTGACGTCCAGTTCGATCTCCTTGGCGAGCGCGCGCGGTCGCATCAGGTCGGCGACGGAACGGATCGTGTCGCGCACGCGGAAATCCGTCGCCTCGAGCTCGAGCCGGCCGGCCTCCATCTTCGAGAAATCCAGGATGTCGTTCAGAATCGACAACAGCATTTTGCCGGATTCGTATGCCGTCTCGACATAACGGCGCTGCACCGGATTGAGCTGCGTCTCGAGCAGGAGGCCGATCGTTCCGAGCACGCCGTTCAGGGGCGTGCGGATCTCGTGGCTGATGATCGCGAGGAATTCCGATTTCGCCTTATTCGCCCGATCGGCCTCGTCCTTCGCCGCACGAAGGCGCTCTTCGGCCAGATGCTGCTCAGTCACGTCCGTGAGCGTTCCCGAAGTGCCGGTGACGTCGCCCGCCGCATTACGCGTCACCTGCGCGAACACTTCGATCCAGCGCACGCCGCCATCGCTCGTCAGATATCGCACCTTGCGGCGGCAGAAAGGCATTTCACCGGCAAGGAGCGGCCCAAGAATCCGCTCACCGGCATCACGATCGTCCGGATGGACGTAGTCGATGAAGTTCGTCCCGATCGTTTCATCGACCTGGAACCCGGTAATGCGCGTCCAGGCGGGATTCAGGAATGTCCAAACACCTTTCGCATCGGTCTGAAAGATCACTTCCGTGACGGTATCGATCACCGAACGGTAACGCAGCTCGCTTTCCCGGACGCGTGCCTCAGTCGCCTTGCGCACCGAAATGTCGTTCTGGATGCCGACGAAACCGAGAATGCGGCCAAGATCGTCCCGGATCGGGCTCATGGTGAGTTCGCACCACCACGACGTGCCGTCCTTGCGGCGGTTGAGGATCTCCATCGTGACCGGCCGCGCGCTCGCGACCGCGTCGCGCAGCTGCGCGGTCGCCGCGGGATCGGCCTCGGGGCTGCGCAGGAAGCGCGGATTGCGCCCGATGGCGTCGTCGGCGGTGTAGCCCGTCGTTCGGGTGAAACCGGAGTTGACGAACACGATCGGATTGTCGGGCAGCCGCGCATCCGTGATGACGATACCGACATTGGCGGCCTCGATCGCAGCCGCGAGCTTCGCATTCTGTTCGGCCAGATCGCGAAGCTGGGCCTCGCGCCGCTTGAGCTCGGTGATATCGGTCCCCGTAAGCACGACCTCGCCGTTCGCCGTCAGTCGCTCGTCGATGAGGATCCATGTCCCGTCCGTGTGCGCTCGCTCGAATTTGTGCGACGGATTCCGGCGCTTCAAAAGACGTTCCTGAATCCAGGCCTCGATATCGCCTTCGGGTAGTACCATCTGTCCGCGCCGGACCGCCTCGCGAAACAGGTCCTCGAACCGCGCCCCCGGCACCAGCAGGTCGCGGATCGCGGGATTGGTCTCGACGTAGCGGCGATTCCACAGGACGAGGCGGTCGTCCCTGTCGTACAACGCGAAGCTTTCCGACATCGCGTCGAGGGCGTGTGACAGCCGGTCGCGCATGGCATCGGCCTCCGCGCGCGCCTCTTCCGCCGCGCGACGGCTCGACAGCCACATTCCCTGGGAGCGCTGCAGCCGCGAGATCTGCACGAGCGCCACGCCGACCAGCAGGAAGACGGCGACTGTCACGAGCGAGGCGGTGACATACTTGCTCGCGAGGTGGCGTTCGATCGGCGCCACGACGTCCTCTTCGCTACGTCCGATGACGATTGACATGCCGAACGCCGGCAACCGCCGAAAGCTGTAGTACCGGGATACGCCGTCGATCGGACTCTCCAGCAGGAAGGTGCCGCTCGGAGCCTCGAGAATCCTGGCAAACAGCGCGGATCCGGAGAGATCGTCGCCGAGCGTCGTGACGTCCGACGCCTGACGTGCCCGGACGATGCCGTCTCGGCCGACCAACATCGTAACCCCCTGGCGGCCGAGATCGATCGTGCGATAAAATTGAGAAAAGTAGAACGGATCGGCACCGATCATGACGATGCCGTCAAAGCCGCCATCGGGCTTCGACAGGCGCCGCGTGAACTGGACGCTCCACACCCCGGATTGACGGCCCAGGACCGGCTTACCGACGAAAATGCCGTCCGAAGCGCCGTCCGCATGAACGCGAAAATATTCGCGATCCGCGACGTTGACGGGAGCGATCCCTGGCCTGGTACTGAAGACCACCCAACCGTCGCGATCGGCAATCGCGATCTGATGAATGGTCGGCGAGTGATGAAGCTGCCTTGCGATCGATTCGACGGCGTAGCCGGCCTCATGCTGCTGCTTGATGAGCAGCAGCATCCGGTCGAACGACTCGAAGATCCGGATCGTGTGCTCTTCGAATGATCGAGACAGATTCGAGAGATCGGTCTTGGCCCATTCCTGGGCTGCTCGACGGTCGCGCGCCGCGTCGAACCAGACCGCGAGCCAGACCACCGTCGTGACGATCGCCCCGAAGACCAGGACGCTCACCCGATGCCAGAGCGGACCGTCGATCAGGCGCGCAAGGATCTGCCGGGGCATGGTGGCAAGCAGCAACTCGCATGGGTTCAGGCAAAATGTGTCGCCCCTACCATCGGTCGAGATCGTTAACCAAACACTAAACCGTGACGAGAGCCTGCCTCACGCCGCCTGAAAGGTGGTCTCTCGGAATCGATCGGCCAATGGTGACCTGGGATCCGGCTGCTACGGTCCACCTATGATGGCGGCACGCCGCGGCCGTTCGCCGGGAGGCCGGTTTCGACACGGAAGTCGCAGCGTGGGGCCATGGCACTTTCCATGCGCTTCAGCAACGCTGCGGGCGTAAATGGCTTGCGGATCGTCTGGTCCGCACCGAAAGCGCGGGCAAAATGAAGATCGTCGTCAGTTCCGCCGCCGTTGCCCGCCGACATCGCGATGATCCGGACCTCGGGGAACTGGGACCGCACCATGTGGATGGTCTCGATACCTTTCTGGTCGGGCGTGACGATATCGGCAATGACCAGATCGTAACGGTCCTGCCGAAGCCGGGCGATGCCGGCGCGACCATCCTCGGCGACATCGACCTGCCAGCCGCCTTTTTCCAGAATGGTGCGGACGAACAGCGCCTGAAAGACGTCATCGTCGATGACCAGCGCGCGGTTCATTCCTTCGACCTCGGCCCGTTCAGCGCCGCGAATACTAGCAATCGCTGTACCAGCGGTCGCGGAAAGGTTCACGCTGCCCCCTAACGGAATTCCGGCGATCGTCGGCCATCCCGCGTGAAATGGTTTGCAAAATGCAACGCAATGTGACGTGCCGGCTCCGATGCAGATCGTGCCCCTTTGCGCGGCCCCTCTTTGCGCGGACAGTGCCATGCTATGCGGTGTGGGCCGGTTCTTGGTGGTCGTGCGTCCCGACGGATGAGTTCTGCTGCCTGCGTCGCCGATCGAGAATCTCGGACACAATGAACGAAATCCCCCCGATCGGCAGCGGAAGCAGGTAATAGACGACTCGGAACAGGATGACGGCACTGATCATGTTCTGCTGCGGCAGGAGATAGACGACGACGGTCTCGATGATGCCGAGGCCACCCGGCACGTGGCTTGCGATCGCGGCGACATTGCCGATGACGTAGACGGCCGCAACGCTCAGATAGGGAACCTCGGCGACGGCCGAGACGGCCTGGTGAAGGGTGCCTGCCACGAAGGCGAAGTTCGTCGCCCCGACGATGATCTGCGCGACGGCGAGCCGGAACGGCGGTACGTCGACGCGCAAGCGGAAGACCCGGACTGGTTTCCGTCGGGCGGCGGCGATAGCCAACCACGACGCCGGCGCCAGCAGACAGACCGTACCGAGACCCGATATCCACGACGGTGCAAGCCCGGTGAGTTCGGCGGCAGGTCGTGGTCGCAGTAGCAAGGCAATGCCGCCGAGCATGGCGAGCCCGAGGCCGACCGTCATCGCACAAAATACGATCAGTTTTGCGACGTCGACCGGTGAAAGCCCCCATCGCGTGTAGAAACGATATCGAATGGCACCGCTGCTGAACGCCGCAAGCCCGACGTTATGCCCGATGGAAAGACTCGTGAATGACGCCTGCGCGATCCGGCGATAAGGTAGGTCATATCCGAGATAACGGATCGCCAACGTATCGAACAAGGTGAGCGTCGCATAACTCGCTGCGGCAAAAGCGGTGGCGCGCGCGAGATGCGCAAAGCCGACCTGATGCAGGGACTGTACGATCTGGGCAAGATCGTATCGTCGCAGAGCCCGGATGAGCAGAACGATGATCAGGATCGTTACTGCGGCCGTGATCCACGGCACGTAGCGCCTGAGGGCCATGTCGGCCTAACGAGGCGGGAATTTCCCCTGTTCCACAGCCAAGGTGCGGGAACATCCCAGGGTCGTTGCCGTTGAGAACGGTGCGACGTGGTGACTATGCAGGATTACAGTGCTCTGGAGCATTCGGATATGACGGGCACGTCGGGTTCCGGTCGGAGCCCGACCCGGATCCTGCGCCCGGGATACAACTGCTGCCGGGTGTCGCGCGCGCATCGCGCCGCATTCCTCGTCGACGGCGCCGAATATTTCCGCCAGCTGCGCAAGGCGATCCGGCGGGCACGACGTTCCATCGTCATCATCGGCTGGGATTTCGACGCCAATATCCGGCTCGACCCAGAGGCGGCCCCCGCCGAGTCGCTGGCGGATCTGCTTATTGCCGCCACCAGGGCCAACCCGGATCTCCACGTTCGCATACTGATCTGGGGCTTCTCGACATTCTACGGCAGCAACCACCAGCCCGTCGTCTCGTTCAGCGATCCCTGGTACGCGGACCAGCCACGGATCCATTTCGTTTTCGACGACAACTACCCGCTGGGAGCGTCGCATCACGAAAAGATCGTCTGCATCGATGACTCGCTCGCCTTCGTCGGCGGCATCGACCTGACGGCGGAGCGGTGGGACACCCAGGAACACCGCGTGGACGATGTCCGGCGTCGCGAATATGACGGCCAACCGTTTTCACCGGTCCACGACCTGCAGATGGTCGTGGACGGGAACGCCGCGCGCACCATATGCGCGATCGCCCGCAGGCGATGGCGCGAGGTCACCGGTCAGTCCATTCCGGCATCGGGCTTTCGCGAGCCGATCTGGCCGGACCTGGAGCCGGACCTGCGCGACGTCGAGGTGGCCGTCGCGCGCACCCGCCCGGCCTACGGCGATCAGGCAGCGATCCGCGAGATCGAGCGCCTCAACGTCGACGCTCTCAATTCGGCCCGCCATTCGATCTATCTCGAGACGCAATACTTCACCGCGCAGGTGATCGGGGACGTGCTCGAAAGACGGCTGAGCGAGCCGGACGGCCCCGAGATCGTGGTGGTCGTCACGAAGGAGTCGGACGGTTGGGTCGAACAATTCGCCATGGGCAGCAATCGCGACAGGCTGCTGCGGCGCCTGATGGCCGCCGACAGGTTCGGCCGGTTCCGCGCCTATTATCCCGTCGTACCCGCACAGGACGACGAGCCCCACTCCGTCAGCATCCACTCCAAGGTCGTGATCGTCGACGACCGGTTCGTTCGGGTCGGTTCTTCGAACCTGAACAACCGATCCATGGGTTGCGATACCGAGTGCGATCTGGCAATCGAGGCCCGACGCGATGACGTTTGCGAGGCGATTGCCAAACTGCGGAATCGCCTGCTTGCCGAGCACCTGGGCACGGATCAGAGCGCGCTTGCGGCGAGAATCGGACGGACCGGTTCCCTGATCGCCGCGATCGAAGCATGTTGCGTCCGGCCACGACGGCTATGCCCGGTCGAAGTGGGCCCGGACGACGGCGCCAGCCAGCCGATCGCCGGTACGGCGATTCTGGACCCGATCGAGCCGCTCAATCTTTCATACCTGCGGCAGATCCTGCTTGATCAACCGACGGCCCGGCGGACCTCGGACAGCTCTTCATCGTCGGAAGACAGAGAGGCCTCGGCGACGTGAGCGTGCCGAAGCACGATCTTCGCGACGACAGGCAGATGGTCCGAGGCAGCCGCCGCCAGCGGCGACCGGTGCGCGTAAAGGCCCTGGATGAGGCCGGCCGGCCTCGTCCAGATGCGATCGAGACCGAGAAGCGGCATGCGTGCCGGAAAGCTCGCGGGAACATGTGCGCGGGCAACGGGCGCACCGAGCCGATGCAGGCGCTGACGCTCCCGTCCGAAGATATTGAAATCACCCATGACGATCGTCGGCAGTTCCGGCCGTTCGCTGAGCACATGAGCGAGGCGCTCGATCTGACGTCGTCGCTCGCCCGGTCCGAGTCCGAGGTGGGTCGCCACGACACGGATCCTGTATCCGCCGACATCGAGCTCGGCATCGATCGCGCCGCGCGGCTCACGCCCCGGAACGCTGAGATCGATCCGTTGGACGGAAACGATCGGCCAGCGGCTCATCAGCGCGTTGCCGAACGGACGGCGGCCGTAAAGCAGGTTCAATCCGGGAACCGCGTGCAACCCGGTGCGATCGCGGAAGTAGTCGAACTGGTCGCCGTGCGTCCCCACGATATGGCGGTGCCCGACCTCCTGCAGTGCGACGATGTCCGGACGAATTTCGTCGAGTACGGCGAGGATACGGTCGGGGTTGCAGGCGCGGTCGCGACCGACGCTCGAGTGTATGTTGTAAGTGGCGACCGTGACGTTGTGAATGGCATGCAGATCCACGTTCACCTCGTGGGGATCTCCCGTCTCATAGCGTCACCGTTCGGAAGTTGGTGCCGCCGCGAAGGAGCGGCGGACGAGCATCGGTACGCTGATCAGGCGAGGTGAACGCTAGTGGTCGCGCACGGCAGAAATATGGCAGGCCGCCGGCTATGCGGCATCCTGCATCGCGACGATCGCGCGCGTCTCGCGTGCCCCACAAGGCGTACCGGTACGGCTCGTCACGCCGTCGTCACGGACCTCGGAACGCGGCCGCCCTGTTACGGGTCCCAAGATTTCGGTCACTTCCCGGGACGGTCCCGCGTGCGGCGGGCCTTGCACGCTCGTATCGTCCGCTGGTCTCTCCGACGACTTCAGCCACTTCGCGGCCAAATTGCGCCATAAGGACATCTGCCCCTCCAAGCGTGGCGATACGTGCATGCCGTTCTATTCAGAAATGAGGGCAGGATCATGGCGTGCATGTCGTCGGCCCTCAAAGTCGCCGACGGCTATGACGCGTCGTCGGAGGAATAGGACCATCAGCCGTCCGGGTAGACTGGTGCCGTGCTCAGCCTTGGCATCCGCCCGACACCGCCGCACCGGCGTGAAGGAATCGGCGGCTCAAGGATATCGCACCGGTGGCGGCGGATCCTCGGGCAGCGGGATGAATTCCGTCTCGCCCGGTACCGGCATGAATCGGCCGGCCTTCCAATCCGACTTGGCCTGTTCGATCCGGTCCTTCGAGCTCGCGACGAAGTTCCACCAGACATGTCGCGGCCCGTCCATGGGCTCGCCGCCCAGCAAAAGAACCCGGGCCGATGCGGGCGCGCGGATCACGATCTCGTCGCGGGGACGGAAGATGAGCAACTGTCCCGCCGCGAAGGAATCGCCCGCGATCTCGACCGCACCTGCCGCGACATAGATCGCGCGCTCCTCGTGCTCGGCCGGAAGAACCACATGGCCGCCGCCCGCCAGTTCCGCATCGGCATAGAACATGTCCGAAAAGCTCGGCACCGGTGCACGCACCCCGTGGAAGGTGCCGGCGATGACGCGGACATACGCTCCAGCATCGCTCAGGACCGGCAGGTCGCCGGCGGTAACGTGAACGAAACCCGGCTCGGTCTCCTCGTGCCGTTTCGGCAGCGCAAGCCACGACTGGATTCCGAAGAGCGGTCCGCCCGTTGCCCGAACGTCCGGCGCCGTGCGCTCGGAATGCACGATTCCGCGCCCGGCCGTCATCCAGTTGACGGCACCGGGCCGGATCGGCTGCACGACCCCCAAGCTGTCGCGATGCAGGATCTCGCCTTCGAAAAGATAGGTTACGGTGGCAAGGCCGATATGCGGATGCGGCCGCACATCGAGGCCTTGACCGGCACGAAACGCGACCGGCCCCATCTGATCGAAGAAGACGAACGGCCCGACCATCCGGCGCTGCGCCGACGGCAGCGCGCGCCGCACCTCGAACCCGTCGCCGAGGTCACGTGTACGCGGCACGATCACCGCCTCGAGCGGCGGTTCCCATACCTCACGCCGGCTCATGCATCCCTCCCGTCGGAATGAAACATCGACGAGGCCTCGCGCATCATACGCCGGTGCGGCCCGTCCCGAAATGTCCTTCCCGGATTGCCTCCAAGCGTGGCCGTCGGATGCCGGAGATCCGGTCAAAGGGTGGTCTAGCGTCCGAGCAGATACTCGGCGTGATGGCGCAAATGGTCGGCGACGAAGGTCGCGATGAAGAAATAGCTGTGGTCGTAGCCGGCCTGCCGACGCAGCATCAGCGCCTGCCCCGTGGCGTGGGCCGCCTCCTCGAGAGCCTCGGGATAGAGCTGGTCCGCCAGAAATTTGTCGGCGGTACCTTGGTCGACGAGGATCGGTCCGGGAAACCGATGGCGGCGGAGGAGCTCGCTCGCGTCCCAGTCGCGCCAGGTCTCGCGCTCGGGACCGAGATAGGCGCCGAACGCCTTCTGCCCCCAAGGACAGCGCATCGGCGCGGCGACCGGGGCGAAGGCGGAAACGGAGCGATAGAGCGCCGGGTTCTTCAGCGCACAGATCAGCGCGCCGTGCCCGCCCATGGAGTGGCCGAAGATGCCCTGTCGGTCGCGCAGCACCGGAAAATGCGCGGCGATCACGGCCGGCAACTCGCGCGTGACATACGAATACATCCGGTAATGCGCCGACCACGGCGCCTGTGTCGCATCGACGTAGAAACCCGCACCCGTGCCGAGGTCCCAGTCGTCATCCTCGCCGGGAATGCCGGCGCCGCGCGGGCTGGTATCGGGCGCGACGAGCATCAGGCCGAGTTCGGCGGCCGTCCGCTGCGCCCCGGCCTTGATCGCGAACGTCTCCTCGGTGCAGGTGAGCCCTGCGAGATAATAAACCACGGGTACGGGCCCGCGCGCGGCCTGCGGCGGCCGGAACACGGCGAACCGCATGGTTCCGCCGGTCTCCGTCGAGGCATGGGCATAGAACCCCTGCACGCCGCCGAAGCAGGCGTGCTCCGCGAGAGTCGTCAGCGTACTCAATAGATGACGACCGAGCGAATGGACTCGCCCTGGCGCATCAGGTCGAAGCCCTTGTTGATCTCGTCGAGCGTGAGCCGGTGCGTAATCAGATCGTCGATGTTGATCTTGCCCTCCATGTACCAGTCGACGATCTTGGGCACGTCGGTGCGACCGCGCGCCCCGCCGAACGCGGTTCCCTTCCACACGCGCCCCGTGACCAGTTGGAACGGTCGCGTCGAGATCTCCTCGCCGGCGGCCGCGACGCCGATGATCACGCTGACGCCCCAGCCCTTGTGACAGCATTCGAGCGCCTGGCGCATCGTCTTGACGTTGCCGATGCATTCGAAGCTGTAATCGGCCCCGCCCTTGGTGAGATTGATCAAATAGGGGACGAGATCCTCCCCGACCTCGTTCGGATTGACGAAATGCGTCATGCCGAACTTCTCGGCTATGGCCTTGCGCTTGGGGTTGATGTCGACGCCGACGATCATGTTGGCCCCGACCATGCGGGCGCCCTGGATCACGTTCAGGCCGATGCCGCCGAGACCGAAGACCACGACGTTGCTGCCGGGCTCGACCTTCGCCGTGTAGATCACGGCACCGATTCCGGTGGTAACACCGCAGCCGATGTAGCAGACCTTGTCGAAGGGCGCGTCCTCGCGAATCTTCGCCAGTGCGATTTCAGGCACGACCGTGAAGTTCGCGAAGGTCGACGTGCCCATGTAATGATGAATCTTCTGGCCGTTGAGCGAGAATCGGCTCGTACCGTCCGGCATCACCCCCTGGCCCTGCGTCGCACGGATGGCCTGGCAGAGATTGGTCTTCTGGCTGAGACAGTACTCGCACTGACGGCATTCCGGCGTATAGAGCGGAATGACGTGGTCGCCCTTCTTCAAGCTTTTCACGCCGGGACCGACGTCGACGACGATACCGGCGCCCTCATGTCCCAGAATTGCCGGAAAGAGACCCTCGGGATCTGCGCCGGACCGCGTGTACTCGTCCGTGTGGCAGATGCCGGTCGCCTTGATCTCGACGAGAACTTCGCCCTCGCGCGGCCCCTCGAGCTGAACGGTCTCGATCGTCAGGGGCTCGCCCGCGCGCCAAGCCACCGCCGCACGCACATCCATGTCACATCTCCCTCAGCCTCGCCCGACTATCGAGATGCAACACGAGATCGGCGGCTCACGCAAGTGTCCAGACGTCGAACCGGATCTGGTCGCGGGCCAGCACCCTAATTATCCGCCAGAAGAACGCTCGCGGCGGCATCAAGGATGGCATCGGTATCGAGGTGGTGAAGACGATAGAGATCGGGGATGTCACCCGACTGGCCGAAACTTTCGACACCGAGCGCGCGCACGCGGTGACGGCGCACCGTTCCCAGCCACGACAGCGTCGCCGGATGTCCGTCGAGCACCGTAACCAGCCCAGCATCGGGTGCGAGCGGCGCCAGAAGCCGTGCGATGTGCGAGTTCTCGCGCCGCGCCAGCCAGTCGGCATGAAGGCGGTCAGGCGAGGTCACCGCCAGCAGCCCGGCGCCGGGAATATCCTCGAGGATCTGGCGATGGGCCTCGATCGCCTCGGGCGCGACCGCCCCGACATAGGCGATGGCGAGTTCCGCGCCTGGCGCCGGCGCGCGCACCCAGTAGGCGCCGGCAATGATATCGGCTTCGTCTGCGGCATCGAGCGTTCGTGCCGGCTGGTCGAGCGGACGGGTCGAGAGCCGCAGATAGACCGCTCCGCCGTCTTCGGCCTGCATATGGCCGAAGCCCCAGCGCATCACCGTCGACAGCTCGTCGACGAAGGCCGGCTCGAAATAGGTGAGCCCGGGCATGCCCATGCCGATCAGCGGCGTGATGATCGATTGATGCGCGCCGCCCTCGGGCGCCAGCGTGATGCCGGACGGCGTCGCGACGACCATGAACCGCGCGCCCTGGTAGCAGGCGTAGTTGAGCGCATCGAGGCCGCGCGCGATGAACGGGTCGTAGAGCGTGCCGATGGGAAGAAGACGCGCCCCGAACAGCGGTCCTGCCAGGCCGAGGGCCGCGAGCATCAGGAACAGGTTGTGCTCGGCAATGCCGAGTTCGACATGCTGGCCGTCCCGGTTCATCACCCAGCGCTGGGCGGAGACGATCTTCTCGTCACGGAACACGTCGGACTGCTCGCTTCGATGGAAAATGCCCCGCCGGTTGACCCAGCCGCCGAGATTGGTCGAGACCGTCACGTCGGGCGACGTCGTGACGATGCGCGCCGCCAACGGCGTATCGCTTCCGGCCAGTTCGTACAGAATGCGGCCGAACCCCTCCTGCGTCGACATCTTCTCCGCAGCGGGCCGCGGAAACGAAGTCGGCACCGGCAGCGCCTGCGTCTCGTATTGCCGGGGAAACCGTTGCGCGAACGGCACGCTCTTGAGAAACCGGTCGAGTACCTCGGCGGGAAGATCCATCCCGGCGAAGCGGTCCCACTCCTGCCCGTCGGCGATGCGCATCTCGGCCTTGAAGGCGGCCATCTGCTCCGGGCTCATCAGGCCGGCATGGTTGTCCTTGTGCCCGGCGAGAGGCAGGCCGTAGCCCTTGATCGTGTACGCGATGAAACAGGTCGGGATGTCGTCGGCGGCGGCCGCATCGAACGCTTCGAGCACCGTTTCCATGTCGTGGCCGGCCAGATTCGTCATCAGCCGGTGCAGTGCGGCGTCATCGTGCTGTTCGAGGAGCGTCCGGATGCCGGGCACGTCGCCGAGATCCTTGAGGAGATGCTCCCGCCACGCCGCTCCCCCCTTGAAGGTGAGCGCTGAGTAGAGCGAGTTCGGGCAGTCGTCGATCCACCGGCGCAGCGCATCGCCGCCCGGCTGCGCGAACGCCGCTTCGAGCAGCTTGCCGTACTTGAGCGTGATGACGCGCCAGCCCATCGATTCGAAGACGCCGTCGATGCGCGCGAACAGGCGGTCCGATACGACGGCGTCGAGGCTTTGGCGGTTGTAGTCGATCACCCACCAGACATTCCGGACGTCGTGCTTCCAGCCCTCGAGCAGCGCCTCGAAGACATTGCCCTCGTCGAGCTCGGCATCGCCCACCAGCGCGACCATGCGGCCCTCCGGCTGATCGCCGGTCATGCCCTTGAGTCGAACGTAGTCCTGCACGAGCGCGGCGAAGATCGTGAGCGCAACGCCGAGGCCGACCGAACCGGTCGAAAAGTCGACGTCGTCGGCATCCTTGGTCCGTGACGGATAGGATTGTGCGCCGCCAAGCGCGCGGAACCGTTCGAGCTTTTCGCGCGACTGGTGTCCGAGCAGGTACTGAATGGCGTGAAAAACGGGGCTTGCGTGCGGCTTGACGGCGACGCGGTCCTCGGGACGCAGGACGTGGAAGTAGAGCGCAGTCATCAAGGTGACGAGCGAGGCGCTCGAGGCCTGATGGCCGCCGACCTTCAGTCCGTCACGCTTTTCCCGCAGGTGATTGGCGTTGTGGATCATCCACGACGAAAGCCACAGTACCTTGCGCTCGAGCTCGCGAAGGATTTCCACCTTCGACGGCATCACGAGCGGCGGGGCGCTACTGCGCTGCAACACGGCATCTGCCATAGCAAGCTCCGACCATGCGTTGCGATTACATTAAAGCTCGCGGCCGGGAAAAATGTTGCGATCTCTTGCCCACTTACACTTGTTTGCGCAAATATTATCCTATTTCTAGGGGATTTGTGCATGATTCTTGCACAGAGTGCGCTCGACGCCATCGACCGGAAAATCCTGAAACACCTTCAGGAGAACGCGCGGCTGTCCAACACCGAGCTGGCGGAGCGTGTCGGGGTTTCGGCATCGCCGTGTTGGCGCCGCATCCGGGCGATGGAGGAGGCCGGCGTCATCAAACGGTACGTGACGCTGGTGGATCCAACAGCCGTCGGGCTTCAGATCAGCGTCTTCATCAACGTGACGCTCGATAAACAGATCGAGCCCGCGCTCGAGACCTTCCAGAAGGCGATCCTGAAGCGGCCCGAAGTCATGGAATGCTATCTGATGACCGGGGACTTCGACTATCTGCTGCGCGTCGTGGTTCCGAGCCTGGAAGCCTATGAGCGGTTCCTGATGGCGCACCTGACGCGCATTCCCGGCGTCGCCAGCATCAAGTCCAGCTTCGCGCTCAAGCAGGTGAAGTACACGACGGCGCTGCCGCTCGAATGACGGCGCTCATTCGGCTGCCGCGAATCGGGAAATTGCAAGCTGCTGCAGGCATATGCCAACAATCTCGTCAACGCATGGCGGCGTGGCGCGCGAATCAGCGACGCAATACGACATAGTCCCTGTCACGCACCGTCACCGTATTGGCCGCCCCGGGCCAGAACTGGGTGATCACGCCATGACTCAACCATAGCCGAGCGTTTGGACGGAGGCCCGTGAACTTGAAACTCACCCGCGCACGTCTCTGTATGTAGAAACGCCACTTGTTGGCGTTGTTGGTATCCATCCAGCCGAACACGATCGCCGAGAAATCGATGTACGTCTGGGCGATCTCATGCGGTTGAACGCCAAGCGCCGTTCGCGCCTGAGTGGTGAGCTGGTTTTCCAACGCAGTTTGGAGACCGGCGTTCTGCCGGTCCCAGTTCGGATAATAGCCGGCACCGGACAGAATCACGGGATCTTGCAGCGTCTGCCCCTGCCGCTTCCCGGCCTTCGTCACACGGGAAGGCGGAAGCGTTCCTTGCCAGCGCCGGGCCATGAGGGCATCGCGATGGGCCCGATCCGCCATCGCTTGATCTCCGTTCGGCGGTGGATTCGGTGCATGCTCGCCGATTGCATTGAGGTGGTAGACGGTCGGCGCCTCTTCCGTGCCCTCGACGACGACGGTGCAGCCATTGACGACGGATGTAAGGAAGATGCACGGGGGGCCGCCATGCTTCGTCGCACGCTTGTCGACGAGCGTGATCTTGCGCGTCTCATTTTGGGCATAGGGCAGCCAGAACAGCGGAAAATGGCCGGCCTGATAGGCCTGCGACAGGGTAACGACGTGGAGGCCGTTGTATTCAGGTGTACTGGCGGAGTTGATGTCGCCGTAGACCACGCGGGACGCGCTGTCCACGCTCTTGTAGTAGAGAATCTGCTGGTCCTCGGGGTAATCGCGGTTGTAGCGGAGCGTCCGCAGGTCCTTGAACGTCGTGCCGATGTCGACGACGTGCAGGACGTGACTCTGCGCGAAGACTGATGCGTTCGTGACGAACTGATTGTTGAGCTGCTGCGTCATTCCAAACCTGGTGCGGTGGCGGTGGGCACGAGGACTTGGCGATGCGGAACGCTGGCCGCCACGAGCGCACCGGCGACGCCGTAGCTACCACTCTAGCGCGCAACTTGTATCGCGTCAGCGCAATTTTTCAGAGAAACAGACGATTATCGGAAAACGCCGGCAAGACCGGTCCGATCCTGCGCCTCGATCAGGAACACGATGTCCGACGGTCCCCGCCCAAGCACTTGGACCGAAGCCGCGCCGGCACAGCATTCGCGCATGTTCAGACATCCGCGGCCGGCCCGGTTTACGGTGCCATAAATTCGACAATGGAAGCTCTTGGCCGTGCGCGCACCTGGTTCGCGCGCCTACGGACTGCGGCGCAAAACACGGGACGCAGCCATCCGACTCTCCTGCGTCTTCGGTTTCAGCGCGCGATGTCGAGGCTGGCTCCTTGCCTGCAGGCGCATCCGCAGGGCGCTAGACGTCGAGATTCGCGACCTTGAGCGCGTTGTCCTGGATGAACTCGCGGCGCGGCTCGACGATGTCGCCCATCAGCGTCGAGAACACCATGTCGGCATCTTCGCTGTGGCTGATCTTGACCTGCAGCAGATGGCGCGCCGCGGGGTCGAGAGTCGTCTCCCATAGCTGTTCGGGATTCATCTCGCCCAGCCCTTTGTAACGCTGGATGGTAATGCCCTTCTTGCCGATCTCGAGCACGGTGTCGATCAGCTTGGTCGGCCCGGTAATCTCGACGGTATGCTCGACCTTCTCGCCCTTTTCCTGCTGCACGGTGACGAGTTTTGCGAAGCGCCCGTAGATCTCCTGCAGCTCGCCGGCCATGTCGAGCAGCCGTCGCGCCTCGACCGAATTGATGACGACGTGGTCGATGACGGCACGATCGGTTTCGCCGCGCAGGCGCCGCTCGAAGACGAGCGTACCGTTCTCGAACGTCCCCTGCCAGCCGCGATCGGTCTCCGGGGCGAGCGCATCGAGCCGGCGCGCGACGACATGGGCCACGGCCTGGGCCTTCTCCGCATCGCTCAGCAAGGCCGGATCGAGCGCGCCGAGGATCGCCGCCTGCTCCACCGCGTCGCGATAGCCGACGCGGCGCGCGAGCGGCGTGATCAGCGCCTTGGCGACGCGCGCCCGTTCGACGACGTTGCGCAGGTCGGCCCCCGCGCGCTGGCTGCCGTCGAGGCCGACGACCAGCGTCATGTTGTCGATACCGCCGTCGATCAGGTAGTTCTCAAGCGCCCGCTCGTCCTTCAAGTAGACTTCGGACGAGCCGCGCTTCGCGCGGTAGAGCGGCGGCTGCGCGATATAGAGATAACCGGCGTCGATCAGCGGCCGCATGTGCCGGTAGAAGAACGTCAACAGCAGCGTGCGGATGTGCGAGCCGTCGACGTCGGCGTCGGTCATGATGATGATCTTGTGATACCGCGCCTTCGCGAGGTCGAAATCCTCGGATCCGATTCCGGTGCCGATTGCCGCGATCAGCGTGCCGATCTCGGCCGATGACAGCATCTTGTCGAAACGCGCGCGCTCGACGTTCAGGATCTTGCCCTTGATGGGCAGAATCGCCTGGAACACGCGGTTGCGTCCCTGCTTGGCCGAACCGCCGGCGCTGTCGCCCTCGACGATGAAGAGCTCGGACTTGGCCGGGTCACGCTCCTGACAGTCGGCGAGCTTGCCGGGCAACGAAGCCATGTCGAGCGCCCCCTTGCGCCGGGTGAGTTCGCGCGCCTTGCGTGCCGCCTCGCGCGCGGCGGCCGCCTCGACCACCTTGCTGATGATACGCTTGGCGTCGGCCGGATGCTCCTCAAACCACTGGGCGAGTCGGTCGGCGCAAATGGCTTCCACCACCGGCCGCACTTCGGAGGAGACGAGCTTGTCCTTGGTCTGGGACGAGAATTTCGGGTCGGGAACCTTGACCGACAGCACGCAGGTAAGCCCCTCGCGCGCGTCGTCGCCGGTCAGCGTGATCTTCTCCTTCTTCGCAAGCCCCGTCTCGTTCGCCACGTTGTTGATCGTGCGGGTCAGCGCCGCGCGGAACCCGGCGAGGTGCGTGCCGCCATCCTTCTGCGGAATGTTGTTGGTGAAGCACAGCATCGTCTCGTGGTACGCGTCGGTCCACTCCATCGCGACCTCGACGGTGATGCCATCGCGCTCACCGCGGATGCTGATCGCCGGGTGAAGCTGGGTCTTGGAGCGGTCGAGGTACCTGACGAACGCCTCGATGCCGCCTTCGTAGAACATCTCCACGGTCTTCGCCTCGACGCCGCGCGCATCGGTCAGCACGAGCTTGACGCCCGAGTTGAGGAAGGCGAGCTCGCGCAGACGATGCTCGAGCGTGTCGAAGTCGAACTCCGTCTTGGTGAAAATCTTCGGCGAGGGCAGGAACGTCACGCGCGTGCCGCGGCGCCCGTTCGCGTCGCCGACGACGGCCAGCGGCGCCTCGGGTTCGCCGTTCCGGAACCGCATGAAATGTTCCTTGCCACCGCGCCAGATCGTGAGCTCGAGCACCTCCGACAGCGCATTGACGACCGAGACGCCGACGCCGTGCAAGCCGCCCGAAACCTTGTAGGAGTTCTGGTCGAACTTACCACCGGCATGAAGCTGGGTCATGATGACCTGGGCCGCCGATACGCCCTCCTCGGGATGGATCTCGGTCGGGATGCCGCGGCCGTTGTCGACGACGGTCACCGAACCGTCCGCGTTGAGCGTGACGTCGACCTGCGTGCAATAGCCGGCAAGCGCCTCGTCGATCGAGTTGTCGACGACCTCGTACACCATGTGATGCAGGCCGGAGCCGTCGTCGGTATCGCCGATGTACATGCCGGGCCGCTTTCGCACGGCATCAAGGCCGCGAAGGACCTTGATCGATTCGGCCCCGTAGCTATCGGCGGCTGCATCGACTTTGAGTTGGCGAGAGGTATCGTTCATCGTGGTGTCAGCGTCGCATCGAGTACACGGAAGAATTGGGCGCGCCCGCGCAAGCCCGCGAAGAGCTCGTCGTCCGTCCCGGTAAGCCAGGCCTGCGCACCGAGCGCCGCGATCTCGTCGAACAGCGCCGCGCGGCGGGCACCGTCGAGATGTGCGACGACTTCGTCGAGCAGGAGCAGCGGCGGCTGGCCGCGCTCGACGGTCAGCTCGCGCGCGACGGCCAGAATGATCGACAGCAGGAGTGCCTTCTGCTCGCCGGTCGAGCACTCGGCCGCCGGGCGGCCCTTGTCGGCGAAGCGGACGGCGAGATCGGCGCGGTGCGGCCCCGCACTGGCGCCGCCGAGCTGTGCGTCCATGCTCCGCGCGCTGGCGAGCGCCGCCCTGAGCCGCTCCTCGGCGGCGAGCGCCGGCATCTCGGCGAGCCAGTCATGAACATCTCCGGTCAGCGCAACGGCGGCGCTCGGAAACGGACCGATTCCTTCGGCCGCGGCACGATCGAGACGCGCGGCGACCATTGCGCGGGCCGCGGCGATCGCGATGCCGTGGCGCGCCATGCCGTCCTCCAGCGCATCGAGCCAGGCCGGATCGGCCGATCCCTCGGCGAGAAGACGGCTGCGTTCGCGCAAGCAATGCTCATACGCGGCGACGCGGCCGGCGTGTTCGGGATCGAAGCCGAAGACGAGGCGGTCGAGGAAACGTCTGCGCGCGGACGGCCCCTCGAGAAACAGGCGATCCATGTCGGGCGCGAGCCACACGACGCTGAGAACCGCGGACAGGTCCTTCTGATGCGCCGTCCTGCCGTCGATGCGCACGCTGCGGCGCTCGCCGCCGTCGCCCTCCCGGCCGGTGCCGATCGACCGCGTCCCGAGCGACGTCTCGAGCATTACGGCCACGGCCCAGGGTCCGCACGACGTGCCGTCGGTCGCGCGGCGGTCCGGCTCCGTCAGTTTTGCCCGGCGCAGGCCACGACCCGGGGCAAGAAAGGACAGCGCCTCCAGCACGTTGGTCTTGCCGGCCCCGTTCGGTCCAGTGAGAACGACGGGTTCGCGTCCGACATCGACGCGCAGCCGGGCATAGCAGCGGAAATCGGACAGCGTCAGTCGCGTGATGGCGGCAATGCCACGATCCGCCGCGACGTCGCCGGCTGCTCCGGGATGTATGGGGCGAGGGGCGAGTCCTGCCACGTCCGCTCCTGCCCTAGACCCGCATCGGCATGAGCACGTAGAGCGCGCTCGTATCGGTCACGTCCTGAACGAGCGTCGGCGACGCCGCATCGGCCATGGAGAATCGTGCACCCTCGCCCTCGATCTGCTGGGCGATGTCGAGCAGATAGCGCGAGTTGAACCCGATCTCGATGGGCGCACCGGTATAGCGCACCTCGATCTCCTCGGTGGCGCTTCCGGCATCCGGACTCGTCGCCGACAGAGTGAGCTGGCCATTGGCGATGGTGAGCTTCACGGCGCGCGACTTGTCGGTGGAGATGGTCGAGACGCGATCCACCGCCGCCGCAAAATCGCGGCAGTTCACCTCAAGCACCTTGTCGTTGTTCGTCGGAATCACGCGCTCATAGTCCGGAAACGTGCCATCGATCAGCTTCGAGGTCAGAATCGCGTTGTCGAAGGCGAAACGGACGCGCGTGTCGGACAGGCCGACCGATACCGTACCTTGCGTTTCATCGAGCAGCTTGCGCAGCTCCATCACCGTCTTGCGCGGGATGATCACGCCGGGGATCTTCTCGGCGCCGGCGGGCAGCGCCATTTCCATGCGCGCGAGCCGGTGCCCGTCCGTCGCGACCGCGCGCAGAACCGGCAGGCCATTGCTCTGTCCCGCGTGGAAATAGATGCCGTTCAGGTAGTAGCGCGTCTCCTCGGTCGAGATCGCAAACCGCGTGCGATCGATCATGCCGCGCAGATCGGCCGCCGAAAGCTCGAAGCCGTGCTGCAGTTCGCCGCCGGCCATCTTCGGGAAATCCTCGGCCGGAAGCGCGGCAAGGGCGAAGGTCGAGCGCCCGGCCCGCAGCGTCACCTGGCCCTTGTCCCCGGCGGCTTCGAGGCCGATCTGGCTTCCTTCGGGCAGCTTGCGCACGATGTCGTAAAGGGTGTGCGCCTGTACCGTCGTCATGCCGGTGCGGCTGACCTCGGCGAGGACACTTTCGACGATGGCAATGTCCATGTCGGTCGCGGTCAGCGACAGCTTGTCCTTGGCGGCCTCGATCAGCACGTTCGCAAGGATGGGTATGGTATTGCGGCGCTCCACGACGCTCTGCACGTGGCCCAGGGCCTTGAGGAGCGCGGTGCGTTCGATCGTCAATTTCATGGCGCTGAGTTGGCGTCCTTTTGGTTGTAGAGGGCCCCGGTCATCCGGCTGCCCGGCGGGCTTCCGGACCCCCCGGAAACCGCCCCCCGCACGGCCGCCGGCGGACGCAGCCGGCTCGGCCTTCCGACAGGAGTGTCAGTATATCAGAAGGGGTTGAAATTTAAACGGATTTCCTCGTCATAAGGTGGGAAATCCGGGGCCGTTTTCAAGGGGTTGAGCGCGCCTTCCGGCGGGTCCTGGCGAGGCTCGTTTCAAGCACAATTTCGACGGCGCGGCGAAGCGTGGGGAACTCCATCGAGGCGAGGCGGCCAAGCTCGTGCTCGCCGCCGCGGGCCAGCATCTCGGCGACCTGCGCCCGCAGATACGGCAGATGAACGAAGCCGCACGGCACGCGGGGCGAGGTCGCCCGCAGAAAACGGTACATCGCCGCATTGCAGAGATACGTGCCCGCCGTGTTCGACAGCCGTGCGGGGATGCCGTGACTGAGCAGCGCCTGTCGGATGCGCGGCAGATCGAGCCGGGACCACAGCGCCGGCCCCGCCCGCGGATCGAGCGCCTCCGCCTCGACGAGACGGCCGGCGTTGTCCGGGATCTCGAAGGCGGCAAGGTTGAGCGCGACCCGCTCCAGACGAATGACGGGCTCGCCCGCCGCAAGGCCAAGATTGACGATGACGAGCGGGTCGAGTTCGCTCAGGATCGTCGCGATCGCATCATCGAGACGCGCGAAATCGACCGGCAGGATACGGCCGACGACATCGACGCCGCCCACGACCGCGCCGTCGAGCCGCCGCGCCAGTTCGGCAGAAGGGTTCAAGCTGTGCCCGGCAAACGGCTCAAAGCCGGTCACGAGGGCGACCCCGGATCGCCGCCGCCTACGCCGCGTCGAACTCATCGGCGTCCGTTAATGGCAGGGCCGGCGCCGGTCATTCGGCGCAAGCGGCAGCGAGCCGACGCCCGTCCCGGCTCACGCCTCAAGCATGCGGCGGAGGAGCTCGATGTCCTCCGAGAAGCTCTGATCGGTCGCGCGCAATTCCTCGATCTTGCGGACAGCATGCATCACTGTCGTGTGATCGCGACCGCCGAACTTGCGGCCGATTTCCGGCAGCGAGCGGGACGTCAGCTGCTTGGCGAGATACATTGCAACCTGCCGTGGACGCGCGACCGCCCGGGCGCGCCGCGGGCTGTGCATGTCGGCGAGACGGATCGAGTAGTGCTCGGCAACGCGCTTCTGGATCTCCTCGATCGTCACGCGACGGTCATTGGCGCGTAGAAGATCGTGGAGGACCTCCTGTGCGCTCTCGAGCGTGATCGGGCGGCCGACGAGCTGGGCGTGCGCCACGATGCGGTTCAGCGCGCCCTCGAGCTCGCGGATGTTCGAAGTGATCTTGTGCGCCAGGAACTCCAGCACCTTCGGCGGCACGCTGACGCCGAGCTGTTCCGACTTCGACTGCAGGATGCCGAGCCGAAGTTCGTACGTGGTCGGATGAATGTCGGCGACCAGCCCCCAGCCGAGGCGCGAACGCACCCGCTCCTCGAGCCCCTCGAGATCGGTCGGACTCTTGTCGGCGGAGAGGACGATCTGGCGGTTCTGGTCCACCAGCGCGTTGAATGTGTGAAAGAACTCTTCCTGGGTGGAGTCCTTTCCGCTGATGAACTGGACGTCGTCGATCATCAGGACGTCGACGGAACGGAACTGTTCCTTGAACGCCATCGTGTCCTTGAAGCGCAGCGCCCGGATGAACTGGTACATGAACTTCTCGGCCGAGAGATAGATCACCCGACGCTGCGGATGCCGTTTGCGGATGTGCCAGGCAATCGCATGCATGAGGTGGGTCTTGCCGAGCCCCACCCCGCCATAGAGGAACAGCGGATTGAACGGCACCTTCGCCTCGTCCGCGACGCGACGGGCTGCCGCCGTCGCGAACTCGTTCGACTTGCCGACGACCCAGTTCTCGAACGTGAAGCGCGGATCGAGCGGTGCACCGAAATCCTCGCGATCCTCGGACGTCACCGCCGGAGCGGCCTCGGGCTGTGGCGAGGTGCGCGGCGCGATCGGCGTCACGGGACGGCCGCCATGCACGGCTTCGAGCCGTCCGCCGGCCGACGGTTCAGCGCGCGGCGGGCTCGCCTGCACGACGATCTCGATGCTCCGGATCGCTCGGTTCTCCATGCTCCAGAGCGCGCGGATGCGATCCGCATAATGCGACCGCACCCAGTCCCGCATGAAACGGGTCGGGACGGCGATCTTGATTTCGCCACGGTCGACCGAAACGAGTGTCAGTGGTTTCAGCCAGCTCTTGAACGCGGCTTCACCGAACTCGGCCTTGAGCTTACCCCGGATACGCGCCCATTGCGCGTCGATCGACGTATCCGTTTCCTGCGCCATCGTTCAGTCCTGCGTCCAAGGCAGTCCGGCCGCCTTCCAGCCGGAGACCGCACCCCGATGCCGGGCGGAATCGTGCGGTCCTTCAAATCCACCGGCCAGATTGTAGCAACGACGATACCCGCGCGCCGTCATGGCGATCGCCGCGGACTTCGAGCGGGCACCCGAACGGCAAAGGAATATCACGGGAGCGGTCTTCGGCACGCCGGTCGCCTCGAGCTGCATCGCGAAGTTCGGATTCTCGATCATGCGCGGAGCGGGATCGGCAGTCCAGTTCTGCCAGGGTATGAGCAAGGGTTTCTTGCCGATCGAGGAAAGATCGGGCAGACCGACGAACGACCACTCGGGTTGAGAGCGGACATCGACGAGAACGGCGGCTGCATCGCTCGACAGCAGGCTCCATGCCTCCTGCGGCGAAAGATCGCCCGCATACCCGCCCGTCGTTTCACCCGCCATCGCTTCGCCGCCCCTTTGCTGCGCCGCCGTGCCCTTTCGTCGCGTACGGCTGCAACATCCCCTAGCACTCACACCCTAACGACTCATTTCCGTTGCCCGCCTCCCAACACCTTCGGCATCGAGCACGAGCCCCCGGCGAGGACAATACGAAGACCGATTTCGCCCCCGAAACGCCCGACCCTGTCTTTTTCGTCGTATATCAGAGACGACGACCGCCACTTGTGCCTCCGAAATATTGGTTTCGACGATCGTCAAACGCGACTCTAGTCACCCCTCGCAGGATGCGCAACGTGATCGAACGGGGAACATGGAAGAATCGTGGACCATCGTTGCGTACACGCCACGATATGCATGGGCGATCGAGAATCTCGTCTAGATTTTCGGAAACTTGGGATCACGTATATCAACCGATGCGCGCACCGCACAAAAACCAGTGAGCGAAAAAAAGAAATGCCCGCGCGCCTCTTGGCGTGCGGGCGTTTCCTAAACCACCGCTGCGACTTTGAATCCATCGCTGCGGTTTATTTAAAAGCGTCTCGCGGTTAAAGCGCCTTGATACGAGCAGAAAGACGCGACAGCTTGCGCGCGACAAGATTCTTGTGCACGACCTTCTTTGCGGCACCGCGCATCAGCTCCGGCTGCGCGATACGCAGAGCTTCCCGTGCCGCTTCCTTGTCGCCGCTGGCGATCGCCATCTCGACCTTCTTCAGATAGGTCTTGATGCGCGACTTACGTGCGCGGTTGATTGCCGCGCGCCGCTCCGCCTGACGCGCGTTCTTGCGCGCGGATTTCGTCTTGGCCATTGCCGTCTCGATCCGTCCGAATTGTCGAGAAGGCGCGTTTATAGCCCCGGCATGTCCTGCCGTCAACGGCGCGCCCCGGCCGCGGTTTACCGGTGCTTGAACTGCGGCTGGCGCTTCTCGACGAACGCCGACATCCCCTCCTTCTGATCCTCGAGGGCGAACGTCGAATGGAACAGCCGACGCTCGAACCTAACGCCTTCGGAGAGGGTGGTTTCATAGGCCCGGTTGACCGCCTCCTTGACCATCATCACGACCGGACGGGACATCTCGGCGATCCGCTGGGCGGTCTTGATGGCCTCGTCGAGGAGGTCAGCGGCAGGGACGACGCGGCTCACGAGCCCGGCACGCTCGGCCTCTGCCGCATCCATCATGCGACCGGTCAGACACATTTCCATGGCCTTGGATTTGCCGACGAAACGCGTGAGGCGCTGCGTGCCGCCGGCGCCGGGAATGGTGCCGAGCGTGATCTCCGGCTGCCCGAACTTTGCCGTGTCGGCGGCCAGGATGAAATCGCACATCATCGCGACCTCGCAGCCGCCGCCAAGCGCGTAACCGGCGACGGCGGCGATGATCGGCTTGCGGCACGTGGTGATCCGCTCCCAACCGTTGGTGATGAAGTCACGCAGATACGCATCCATGTACGTCTGGTCTTTCATCTCCTTGATATCGGCGCCGGCGGCGAAAGCCTTTTCGTTGCCGGTAATCACCACCGCGCCGATATTGTCGTCCGCCTCGAATGCGTCCAGCGCCGCCCCAAGCTCCGTCACCAGCGGCGTCGACAAAGCGTTCAGCGCCTTCGGTCGATTGAACGTGATCAGGCCGACACGGCCACGGGTTTCAACCAGAATGTTCTGGTAAGCCATCGATTGTCTCCAGCCGTTGATTCCCGGTTTCGGGATGCGCCGCCGGCTTTTCAGTCCGGCGAAATGAAGAAACGAACCATCAGGCGCCGCGGGTCGGCGCCCCCACGCGGATCGAGAAACTCGAGGCGAAGGGTTTCGCCCTCGCGAACATAGCTGTCGGAACCGATCGCCTGCCAGCCGAGCTGGGGCAGGGTGCGCGCATAGAAATCGCGCACCGCATCACGCGCCACCGCGCCCTCGGCATAGGCCTCGACGATGCGCCCGGCGGGCGCATCGAATACGACGCCACGGTCCGCGAGCACCACGAGGCCCGGCATGAGCGGCATGTCCTCGATACCGTCGACGAAGCGATCGGCGGCCACCGCCGCGCCACCCGTCACGACATGTGCCCCCAGCGCGACAAGGCCTAACAGGTGTGACAGAACCCGCAGCATGGTGGCTCTCTAGCTAGCTCAGCGTTGCCGTTTCGGACAATAGAAAGTGGAACGCCCGCCTTGCACGATACGCTTGACAAAACCGCGACAGTCGCAGTGGGGGCAAGGCCGCCCCTCGCGATCATAGACGGCCCAAGCATGCTGAAACCAGCCGGCTTCGCCCGACGCCTGGACGTAGTCGCGCGCCGAGGATCCACCGGCCGCGATCGCGCGCCGTAGAACATCCTTGATCGCCGCCGTCAACCGGACCGCGCGCTCGCCCTGGACGGTCCCGGCGCAGCGCCGCGGCGAGATTCCCGATGCGTACAGGGCCTCGCACGCATAGATGTTGCCGAGACCGGCGACGACCCGCTGATCGAGCAGCGCCGCCTTGATCGAGATCTTGCGTCCAGCGAGCGCGGCGGCCAGAACATCCGGCGTGAACTGGTCGGACAGCGGTTCCGGCCCAAGTCCGGCAAAGCGCGGATCGGCATCAAGCTCGTGAGCGGCCACGAGATCCATCAGGCCAAACCGGCGCGGATCGGAAAACCGGATCGTCGTGCCGGCGTCGGTGGTGAACTCCACATGCTCGTGAAGACCGGGGTCGTCGGGCGAACGCGGTCCGATCACGAGCCGCCCGGTCATGCCGAGATGTATGATCAGGATGTCGTCGCCCATGACGGTCCGGGTTCCGGCATCGGACGGCGCCTGACCATCCAGTCGCACGAGGATGTATTTCGCCCGCCGGTCGACCGAAAGGATGCGCCGTCCTTCGACGCGCTCGCAAAACCGCGGCGGAAACGGAATCCGCAGATTCGCCCGACGCTGCAGCAGGCGAACGAACCGCCGCCCAACCAGATGGGGGCGGATGCCGCGTACGACGGTCTCCACTTCGGGCAGCTCGGGCATGACCGGAACCTAGCCCAAACCGGTCAGCCGCGCTATGTTCCGCCGCATGCCGGAATATGGCCCCAACGATGGCGGCACGACGCACTTCGGATTCCGCGAGGTGCCGGAAGCCGATAAGCCGCGCCTCGTCCGTGAAATCTTCGACCGGGTCGCGACGCGCTACGACCTGATGAACGACCTGATGTCGGCGGGCGTGCATCGCTTGTGGAAGACGAGCCTCGTGCGCGACGTCGCGCCACGGCCCGGCGAGATCATTCTCGACGTGGCCGGCGGGACCGGCGACGTGTCGATGCGGCTGCTCGACGCATCGGGACGGCGCGCCAGCGTCTTCGTATGCGACATGACGCCGGAAATGCTCGCGATCGGACGGGACCGTGCGCTCGACCGCGGCATTCTCGACGGACTGCACATCGTCGCGGGCGATGCCGAGAAGCTGCCGTTTCCCGACCGCAGCGTCGATGCGTACACGATCGCCTTCGGTCTGCGCAACGTGACGCGAATAGACGTTGCCCTGGCCGAGGCCCGTCGCGTGCTTCGTCCGGGCGGCCGCTTTTTCTGCCTTGAGTTCAGCCGCGTCGTCCTGCCCGTGCTGGATCGGCTCTACGATCTTTATTCGTTTACGGTACTGCCGGCCTTGGGAGAGATCGTCGCCGGCGACCGTGCCTCGTATCAGTATCTCGCCGAGAGCATCCGCCGCTTCCCGTCGCAGGAGGAATTGGTCGCGCGGATGACGGCGGCCGGACTGGAGCGCGTGCGGTTCCGCAACCTCTCCGGCGGCATTGCAGCCATCCATTCCGCTTGGCGCCTGTGATGCTTCGCACCGTTCGCAATCTCGGCCGGCTCGCCCGGATCGCGGTGACGCTCGCGCGCTACGATGCGCTGGTCGCCCTTGGCGGCCCGGCAATGCCGCGCACCTTGCGGCGCTTCGTCGTGCGACCGCACGAAAAGCACGAGGCGGCACGCCCCGGGCAACGCCTGGCGGCCGCGCTCACCCAGCTCGGGCCGAGTTTCATCAAGCTCGGCCAAGCGCTCTCCATCCGCGCCGATCTGATCGGCGAGACCGTGGCGGCCGATCTTTCCGAGCTGCAGGACCGTCTGCCGCCGTTTCCGGCGGCCCGGGCGCGCGAGACGGTCGTCGCGGAGCTCGGTCGTCCCCTCGATGAACTCTTTCTCGATTTCGACGATCTGCCTGTTGCCGCGGCGTCGATCGCCCAGGTTCATTTTGCGACGACGACGGACGGCACGCCCGTCGCCGTGAAGATTCTTCGGCCCGGCATCGAGACGCAGTTCGCGCGCGACCTCGACCTGCTTCTGTGGCTGGCCGAGTGCATCGAGCGCTATGTGCCGCGCCTGCGCCGCCTCAGACCGGTCGAGGTCGTCAACACGTTGGCGGAGACGGTACGGACGGAAATGGATCTGCGCCTCGAGGCCGCCGCCGCCTCCGAGCTGGCGGAGAACTTCGCCGGCGACCCGGACTTCCGGGTGCCGCGGGTGGACTGGCAGCGGACGGCACGGCGCGTGCTCACGCTCGAGCGCATCTCGGGCATTCCCGTCGACGAACGTGAGGCATTGATCGCGGCGGGTCACGACCCGCAGGACATCGTCGCAAAAGCCGCGCGCGCATTCTTCAAGCAGGTGTTTCGCGACGGCTTCTTTCATGCCGACATGCATCCCGGCAACGTGTTCGTGACTGCCGACGGCACGCTCGTCGCCGTCGACTTCGGGATCATGGGCCGGCTGGATCAGCGCACCCGGCACTATCTTGCCGACATGCTGGTCGGCTTCCTCAATGGCGACTACCGCTCGGTCGCCGAGGTGCATTTCCGGGCCGGTTACGTGCCGGCGACGCAATCGATCGGCGCCTTCACGCAGGCCTGTCGCGCGATCGGCGAACCGATCCTCGGGCGCCCGCTGCACGAGATATCGCTGGCACGGCTACTGGCGCAGCTCTTTCAGGTCACCGAGCAGTTCCAGATGGAGACGCAGCCCCAGCTTCTTCTGCTGCAGAAGACCATGCTGGTATGCGAGGGCGTCGGCCGACGCCTTGCGCCCGACGTCAACATGTGGAGCCTCGCACGGCCGCTGATCGAGGAATGGATGGCGGCCAATCGCAGCGTCGAGGCACGAACCAGAAATGCCGTTAACGAAGTCCTGGCGCGCCTCGAGGAACTGCCGGCATTCATCGCGAACCTCGAGAAATCCGTCGCCATGCTCGCCTCGGGCGGCGTGCGACTTCACCCCGAGTCGATCGCCGCCCTGTCGCAGCGGAACCGGCGCGGTGCCTGGATCTGGACGGTGCTCGCAGGCGCCGCGGCCGTTGCGCTTGCTATCCTGGCCTTCGACCCGTAAGCGCCGGCGGCGAGTTGCGCGCCTTCCTGTACACCGCTAAGTTAGCCTCGAATCCTGGATGTTTCGCGCCCGCGGCGAACCTACGGATCAGGTGTTCATGCTGCGCGACAAGCGGATCTTACTGATCATCTCGGGTGGTATCGCCGCCTACAAGGCGCTCGACCTGATTCGTCGTCTGCGCGAGCGCGGCGCGGACGTCCGCTGCATCCTGACACGGGGCGGCGCCGAGTTCGTTACACCGTTGTCGGTCGCAACGCTGTCGCGCAACAAGGTGTTCTCAGACATCTTCTCGCTGATGGACGAAAGCGAGATCGGCCATATCCGCCTCGCGCGGGAGTGCGACCTGGTCGTGGTCGCGCCGGCGACGGCCGACATCATCGCCCGCATGGCGACCGGACTGGCGAATGATCTCGCCACGACGGTGCTTCTTGCGACCGACCGGCCGGTCCTCATCGCGCCGGCGATGAATTTCGTGATGTGGGAACATCCGGCGACGAAAGCCAACGTCGAGACGTTGATCGAGCGAGGCGTACAGATCGTCGGGCCTGCGGAGGGCGAACTGGCGGAAGGCGAGGTCGGCGTCGGCCGCATGAGCGAACCGCTCGAAATCGTTCAGGCCATCGAGGCTTTCTTCCGCAGCGAGGCGGTGCTGAGCGGCTGCCGTGCCCTCGTCACGAGCGGCCCGACCTACGAGCCGATCGACCCGGTCCGGTTCATCGGCAACCGTTCGTCGGGCAAGCAGGGACACGCCATTGCCGCCGCCCTCGCGAGTCTCGGCGCCGAGACCACGCTGGTGACCGGGCCGACGCGCCTGCCGGATCCGCCGGCAGTCCATGTCATCCATGTCGAAACGGCCGAACAGATGCTGGATGCATGTCGGGCGGCCTTGCCCGTCGACGTCGCGGTGTGCGCCGCCGCCGTCGCCGATTGGAAGGTGGCCAGCCCCAGTTCCCAGAAGATCAAGAAGACCGGCGGCAAGCCGCCGACCCTGATGCTGGCCGAGAACCCCGATATCCTTGCCGCGATTTCACACGAGCCGGAACGACGGCCCAAACTCGTGGTCGGCTTTGCGGCGGAAACGGAAAATGTGATCGCAAACGCGGTCGCAAAACGCAAGAAGAAGGGCTGCGACTGGATCGTGGCGAACGACGTGTCGGCAGGCACCGGCACCTTCGGCGGTGACACCAACACCGTTCACGTCATCGACGAACGCGGCGCCGAAACCTGGCCGGAACTGCCCAAGGACGAAGTCGCGCGGCGACTGGCGCGCCGTATTGCCAGTCACCTTGCCGGGCCGCTGGCGTCGGCGAACTGAAACAGCACACCGCATGACGTCCGGGTCCATACTGGTCGCCATAAGGCGGCTTCCGCACGCGAGCGATCTCGCGCTTCCCGCCTACGCGACGGAGGCGAGCGCGGGCGTCGATCTGGCGGCGGCCGTAACCGAAAGCGTCACCATCGCCCCCGGCGGCCGCGCGCTGATACCGACAGGGTTTTCCATCGCGCTGCCGCCGGGATACGAAGCACAGGTGCGACCGCGATCCGGTCTCGCCCTCAAGCACGGCATCACGGTCTTGAACAGCCCGGGCACGATCGACGCCGATTATCGTGGCGAGATCGGTGTCATTCTGGCGAATTTCGGTGACGCCCCCTTCGTGGTGACCCGTGGCGCGCGTATCGCCCAGCTCGTCGTCGCCCCGGTCGCGCGCGTCGGCTGGAGGGAAGTGAACGAGCTGCTGCAAAGCGCGCGTGGGGCGGGCGGCTTCGGCTCGACCGGCACCCATGCGACAGGTGAAGACCGCGCGCGGCCGATGGAATAACGTCGACACCGCGCCTCCTTGCCCGGCACCGGGGGCGGAGCCATGAACGGATCGATGCAGGGAGATCGGCGGTGATGGAACTGACGGATGGCCAATTCAGGCGCTATGCCCGCCACCTGATCCTCGACGAGGTCGGCGAGGAGGGCCAGGCGAAGCTGCTTGCCGCGCGTGTTCTCGTGATCGGGGCGGGCGGCCTGGGTTCGCCGGCGCTGATGTATCTTGCCGCAGCCGGAGTCGGCACGCTCGGGATCGTCGACGACGATGTCGTCGACATGACGAACCTGCAGCGCCAGATCATCCATACGACCGACCGGATCGGCGTCGGCAAGGTCGACAGCGCGATCGCGACGCTGGCGGACATCAATCCCGAGGTGCGTGTCATCCCGCACAAGTTGCGCCTGAAAGCGGACAATGCCCTAAAGCTCGTATCGGAATACGACCTCGTGATCGACGGCAGCGACAATTTTCCGACGCGCTATCTGTTGAACGACGCCTGTTATCTGGCACGACGGCCGCTGGTCGCAGCCTCTTTGCTGCGCTTCGAGGGGCAGCTGTCGACGTTCAAGGCCTATAACGGCAAGGGGCCGTGCTACCGGTGCGTCTTTCGCGACCCGCCGCCCGCGGACCTGATTCCCCGCTGCGAGGAGGCTGGCATTCTGGGCGCGGTTGCCGGCGTCATGGGCACGCTGCAGGCCGCCGAGGCGCTGAAGGAATTGCTGGGGCTCGGCGAAAGTCTCTCCGGCACGCTCGTGATCTATGACGCACTCGGCACGCAGTTCCGCCGCATCCGGCTGCGCCGCGATCCGGCCTGTCCGCTCTGCGGCGACTCGCCGACGATCACGGATCTGTCGGCGCACAAATAGGCGAGCCGCCTACAACATCCCGGCGAGGACGCGGTCAGGCGGCGAGTGTCCGTCGACGAACGTCTTGATGTTGATGATCACACGCTCCCCCATCGCGACGCGACTTTCGAGCGTCGCCGAGCCCATGTGCGGCAGGAGAACGACGTTGTCCAGCGTGAGGAGCTTCGGATGAATTGCCGGCTCGTGCTCGTAGACGTCGAGACCGGCGCCGGCAATCTCGCGCGCCGCAAGACGCTCGGCCAGCGCCTCCTCGTCGATGACGTGTCCGCGCGAGGTATTGACCAGGAAGGCATGCGGCCGGATCAGCCGAAGGCGGCGCGCGGACAGCAGATGGAACGTCGCGGGCGTATGCGGACAGTTGATCGAGAGGATGTCCATGTGGGCGAGCATCTGGTCCAGGCTTTCCCAGTATGTCGCCTCGAGTTCGGCCTCGATCTCGGGATGGACGCGTCGGCGATTGTGGTAATGGATCGAGACGCCGAACGCACGGGCCCGGCGCGCCACGGCGGTGCCGATGCGCCCCATGCCGACGATGCCGAGGCGTTTGCCGCCGATCCGGGTGCCGAGCATCGAGGTCGGGCTCCAGCCGGTCCATTTGCCGGCGCGGACGAGCCGTTCACCCTCGCCGATCCGCCGCATGACCGCCAGAATCAGCGCCATCGTCATGTCGGCGGTATCGTCGGTCAGCACGCCCGGCGTGTTCGTCACCACGATGCCGCGGGCGCGCGCCTCCTCCAGGTCGATGTGGTCGACCCCGGTCCCGAACGAGGCGATGAGCTTCAGGTTCGGGCCTGCCTTCGCCAGCACCGACTTGTCGATGCGGTCGGTGACCGTCGGCACCAGGACGTGCGCCGTGGCGACGGCGGCGGCCAGCTCATCTGCGGTCATGGGGCGGTCGTCGAGATTGAGACGCGTGTCGAACAGCTCCATCATCCGCGTCTCGATGACGTCCGGCAGTTTGCGGGTGACGATGACGAGCGGGCGCTTCAACGACATCGTCGGCTTCCTCCTGTGACCTCGGCAGGGCAAGGGGTAGCAAGTGCCACGGTGCCTGTCCAGGCGACGTCCGTGCAGACGGACTTCTCTACCGGACCGCAATTCCTATAATCGCGCCCGCCGCAATCGCGTCATGCTTGCCTACACGATCCTGCTCCTGAGCCTCCTCGCCGTCGTCGATCCGGTGACCGCGCAGGCCCAGACCCGGTCACCCGCCGGCGAAACGTTGCCCCTCCCCCGTTACGTCAGTCTGCGGTCGGACGAGGTGAACGTCCGCACCGGACCAGGCGTCCGCTATCCGGTCGAGTGGGTATTCACGCGCCGCCACATGCCGGTCGAGGTGATCCAGGAGTTCGAGCATTGGCGGAAGATCCGCGACGTCGAGGGAACGGAAGGGTGGGTCCACCAGAGCATGCTGTCGGGCCGGCGCTATGCGCTCGTAACCGGCGAGATACGCACCCTGCGCCGTCGGCCGGAGGCCGATGCCCCAGCGGTCGCCCGCGTCGAGCCGGGGGTGATCGCCGAGCTCGTCGAGTGCGAGCGTCAGTGGTGCCGCATCGACGCCGACGGCATCAAGGGCTGGCTTCCGCGCAACGAGTTCTGGGGCGTCTACCCGAACGAAACCCTTCGGTAAGGGACGTATCCCGCGCGCATTTGCGCCTACGTCGCGAAATCCTCGACCAGCGCTGCGCGCGTGACCTCCGGCATCACGGCCATGTGGCTGTATTCCGGGTGGTCGATGCCGACGATGACCTGCGTGCCGGACGTACGGAACATCTCAATCTGCGCCGGCGTGAACGGAAAATGCATGAAATGGACGGACGACGTCTTGCCGTCCGCCTTGGTTCGCTCGACATCGCCTTCCGGCACGCCGCGGATCTGCTCGCCGCCGACCGTCATGAACATGTGCCGCTCGACCCCGCCGAGCCGCGCCAGCGTGCGCGCACGACGCACCGGATCATCGATCTCGAACATGACCGTGGCGACGAGTTCGTTCCCCTTCGGAATGAGGGGGTTGTAGGCACGGAGCTCGTCCTCGATCTGAGCTTCGCCGCCCCTCTCGATGAACAGCATCTCGTGCACCTGATGCCACATGGTCTGATAGTTCTCGAAATAGAACATGGCGAACGGACCGACCTCGAACCGCCGACACCGTTTGAGCGCAACCATGTTCTGGCGGAACGCCGCCCGTTCGCGGGCATACTGCTCCATCGGCATTATGTCGGCCCGGGTGATTTCGCGTTTGATGGTCGTCGACATCACATCAACCCGTAGGATTTAGCGAGCAGTTCGATCGGATGCACGGCGTGGGCGACGGCCGGCTTGCCTTCCTCGTCGAGGCGATCCATGCCCTGGACGATGTGCTCGCCGGCCAGCGGGCATTCGGATGCCAGATGCGCCTTGGCGTTCTTGACGGCGGTCTGTGCAACCGGGCGTCCGACCTTCAGGGCGGTCTCGAAATTCGCCTTCATGACGCCCCACGAGCCGCCGTGGCCCGAACAACGCTCGATGACGGCGAGATCGATACCGGGGATCAGGCGCAGCATTTCGGCACCCTTCGGCCCCATGTTCTGGGCCCGGGCGTGACAGGCGAGATGCATTGTCACGCCGCCGTCGAGCGGCTTCAGGCCCGGTACCAGCCCTTGCCGCTTCGAGATGTCGAGCACGTATTCGGCGACGTCGAATGTCGCCTCGGCCAGCTTCTTGACCTTCTCGTCTTCGGGCAGGATCAGCGGCCATTCGAACTTGAGCATGAGCGCGCAGGACGGCACCAGGGCCACAACGTCGTACCCCTCGTCGATGAGCGGTTCGAACGCGGCGGCGACCTTCCGGGCGTTTTCGGCGACCTTCTCGATCTCGCCATGCTCGAGCTGCGGCATGCCGCAGCAGCGCGGATAGACGACCTTGGTTTCGACGCCGTTATGCGCGAGCACGGCGCGGGTCGCCATGCCGATCCCGGGATTGTTGTAGTTGACGAAGCACGTGGCGTAGAGCGCCGCCTTGCGGCCGGCCTTCGCCGCCGGCGCGTCGGCATTGACCTGCACCGGCTCCTGCTTTGCCCGCACGGCGAACGTTTTGCCGTGAAACTTAGGCAGCTTCGCCTCGCGATGCACGCCGGCGACGCTCTCGAGCACGCTGCGCGCCACCTTGTTCTCGGTCGACCCGACCCAGTTCGCGAGCGGCGCGATCATCGCCCCGATACGGCCGTTGCGATCCGTCTTCGTCAGCTCCCGCTCCGCGAACGGGACCTTGCCCTTGCGCGCCTCGATGGCGCGATAGCGGAGCATCAGGTGCGGAAAATCGAGATTGAACTCGTGCGGCGGGACGTACGGACACTTGGTCATGAAGCACATGTCGCACAGCGTGCAGGCGTCCACGACCTTCTTGAAGTCCTCGCTCTTGACCTCGTCCATCACCTCGTTCGGCGTGGAGTCGACGAGGTCGAACAACCGCGGGAACGAGTCACAGAGGTTGAAGCAGCGGCGGCAACCGTGACAGATGTCGAAGACCCGGCGCAGCTCCGCATCGAGCTTCGCCTCATCCCAGAAATCGGGATTGCGCCAGTCGATCGGGTGGCGTGTCGGCGCCTCGAGGCTGCCTTCGCGCATGTCTTACGTCCCTTCGGATATCAGAACCAATCCAAGCACGGCGGCGGCCGAACGGTCGGAGGAACGCAAGAATAACGGCTGATGCGACGGAGTTGCCGTCAGCCGTGCCGTCTTGCGCCTCCAGCGCCGCTCGGCGCGCCGTCTCGTGCGCCAGACCGTCAGGCCGCTTAACGCTGCAGCAGCTCGTTCAGGGTCTTCTGGAACTTGCCCGCGTGCGACTTTTCGGCCTTGGCCAGCGTTTCGAACCAGTCGGCAATCTCGTCGAAGCCCTCCTCGCGGGCCGTACGCGCCATGCCGGGATACATGTCCGTGTACTCGTGCGTCTCACCGGCAATGGCCGCCTTGAGGTTCTGCTCGGTCGTGCCGATCGGCTCACCCGTTGCCGGATCGCCAACCTCTTCCAGGAACTCGAGATGGCCGTGCGCGTGGCCCGTCTCACCCTCGGCCGTCGACCGGAAAACCGCGGCGACGTCGTTGTACCCTTCGACGTCGGCCTTCTGCGCGAAATAGAGATAGCGCCGGTTCGCCTGGCTCTCACCCGCGAATGCGGCCTTCAGGTTCTCTTCCGTCTTCGTTCCCTTCAGCTTGGGCATGGTCTTCTCCCCACATTGACACGCAGAGTCGCTATGAATGACTCCGACTTCGCCCGCCGCCGGATCGGCGGTGGCTTAACCCGTATATGCGCCCAGCCGGGGAGGGGTGTCAATACTCTAGATCAATTCTAGAGTGGGGCTGAAGTCAAAGCGGCGTCTATATTTTCGCCGCCCCTGAAAGCCGGACGATGACGTCGACGCGACGCACGGACGTACCCGCCGGCGCCGCCGGAAGCGACGTGACATGGATCTGGTCGCCGGGAATGTCCTGCAGCTCGCCCGTGTCTTCGAAGAAGAAATGATGATGGTCGCCGATATTGGTGTCGAAGTATGAGCGCGTCGGATCGACGACGACTTCGCGCAGCAGGCCGGCCTCGGTGAACTGATTGAGCGTGTTGTACACCGTCGCCAGGGACACGCGAACACCCGCCCGCTGAGCCTCGGCGTGCAGCTGCTCTGCCGAAACGTGACGGTCACCGCCGTCAAACAAAAGGCGCACCAATGCAAGCCGCTGGCGAGTCGGCCGCAGGCCCGCGGCCCGCAACCGCTCGATGGCCTGTGCAAAGGGTCGATTCGCGCTCATATCGGAGCGTATATATGCGACGGCTGTTGTAAAATAAAGGGCCCCGCTGTAGATGCTGGCCAACTTTTTGGAATAGCTCGAAACTGAGCGCTCCCGCCCCGACACCGGGGCCGCGGATCGCCCCTCGCGCTGGAACCGGTACGACAGGGAGCCACCCGCGGCTCCCCCTCATGCCGGACTTTCAGCCGGCCGGGCCCACGCGGATGCGGGGGCGCGGCTAATCTCCGGTCTGGATCCGATCGATCAGCTGACGAACGGTCGGCACGAAGCCGTTCGAATAGAACGGATCCTCCGCAAAGCGGTAGGCGTTGTGCCCGGCGAACATGAGCTGGTGTTCGACGTCACCACCATGACCGATGTCCTGCAGCGTCTTCTGGATGCAGAACGAACGCGGATCTGCCTTCTTGCCCGTCGAGCCCTCCTCGTTCTGCGCCCAGTTCGAGAACAGGCACGCCGAAAGGCAACCCATGCAGTTGATCTGATCCGTCCGGATCTCCGCGGCCTTCTCCGGCGTGACGAAGATGAGGGTCGAGTCCGGTGTCCGCAAGGCCTCGGTGAAGCCCTCGCGCACCCAGCTTTCGGCCTTTTCCTTGTCGGCTTGGGTAAGATAGACGACGCGCCCGCGCGCACCGACGGCGAACGGCGTATCGAGTTCGCCGACCGGCGTCGACGAATAGGGAACCTGTCGGCGCGAGCGCTCCTGCAGTTCTCTGAGGAACTCATTGTTCACCGCCGACGAATAGAAGCCGGTCGGCGAGAAGCGATGGAGCAATACGTCGCCTGCCTTGAGCGTGAGAAGCTTGCGCTTCCACGCCTCGGAGATCGGGCTTTCCTTCGTCAGCAGCGGGCGTGTCCCGAACTGGAAGGCGATGGGACCGACATCCGGATTATCCAGGAAGTCTTCCCATTCGCGCAGATACCATACGCCGCCGGCCACGATGACGGGTGTCTGGTGGAGCCCGAACTCGTTCATCTGGCGCCGCAGCGCCACCACCCGCGGCAGCGGCGGCTCCGGCCGCAAGGGATCTTCGGCATTGGACAGGCCGTTATGGCCGCCCGCAAGCCAAGGATCCTCGTAGACGACGGCGCCGAGCCAGTCGCGAAACTTGTGATAGGCGCGTTTCCACAGCGCGCGGAACGCGCGCGAGGAGGATACGATCGGATAGTAGTAGACGCCGTAGCGCGCGCAGATTTCGGCGATCTTGTACGGCATGCCGGCGCCGCAGGTCACGCCGTGGATCAGGCCCTTTGCGCCCTCCAGCACGGCGTGGAGAATGCGTTCGGCCGCCCCCATCTCCCATAGGATGTTCATGTGGATGCGGCCCTGGCCGCCGGCGATCTCGTAGGCGACACGCGCCTGGGTGATCGCACCCTTGATGGCGTAGGCGACGAGCTCCTCGTGCCGCTCGCGTCGCGTCCGGCCGTAGTAGACGACGGGGATAAGATTGCCGTCGGCATCGCGCGCGTCGGCGTTGACCCCGGAGAACGTGCCAACGCCGCCACATCGTGCCCATGCCCCCGAACTCTCGCCGTTCGAGACGGAGATGCCTTTGCCGCCTTCGACCAGCGGCAGACATTCACGGCCAGAGAGGATTAGCGGCTTCAGTGCCTTCACGTTTCCATCCACCAATCATGTATTCGGAGTTCGGATGTGCCGGATGCCACCTTCATCCGCGCACAGGATCTACGCGCCGTGCCAGAAGCGCTCCTTAAATGCTGTAATATTTATATAGGCGCCACCACCGCGAAACACCAGCGGGGATGGTGCGGCCGCCGACGCCGCTCGACCGGACGTGGCCATTGCGCACTCGCAGGTCACGCCTAGGCCGCTGCTCTGAGGCCGTCCGCAATCACGGCGGGCGCATCAGTGATGACGGCGTCAGCGCCCCAGGCGATCAGCTCACGGGCACGCGCTGCCTCGTTCACCGTCCAGGTCAGGACCGCGAACCCCGCGGCCTTTATGTCGCGGATCGTGGCCTCGGTCATATAGCGTGCATTGGGATGCACGGCAGCGCAACCCAGCATTTCGGCCTGGCGCCGCCAATCGGGGGGAAGCTGGTCGACCAGATAGCCGCGCGGCAGTTCGGGCGCTGCGGCCCGGGCCGCCAAAAGCGAGTCGACGGAGAAGCTGGAGATGACCGGACGGGGTGCATCGGCCGGCCAATGCCGTTTGACCGTTGCGACAGCAATCTCGGCGGTCTCGCGTTCGCGGCCGCGGCAAGGCTTCACCTCAAGGTTGAAGCCCATTCCCAATGCGGCAAGAAGCTCGAGCGTCTCGGCCAATGTCGGAACGCGCTCGCCGGCGAAACGCGGGTCGAACCACGCGCCGGCATCGAGGCGCCGGATCTCGTCGAGCGTCCGGTCGCGGACGGCGCCGGTCCCGTCGGTGGTTCGGTCGAGCGTCGCATCGTGCATGAGGATGGGCTGCGAGTCGGCCGTCAGCTTGACGTCGAACTCGACCCAGCGCGCCCCTTCGACATGGGCACGCCGGATCGCTGCAAGCGTGTTCTCCGGCGCGTTCGCCTTGGCACCGCGATGCGCGATGACGGGCGGAACGGCGAGCGTCGCCATCAGCCACTCCTTCTCCCGCACGTTTTCTCCCGCACGTTCCGGCGCAGATTGCGGCAACCATCATGCGGCAACAGGTGCCACGGTCAGATACCACGGTTCAGGTCTGCGCCGCCCGCGACTCGCGGGACTTTTCCTTCTCGAATTGCTCCGAGATGTCCTCGCCCGTCACCTGGTCGACGCGCTTCATCGACAGCTTCACCTTGCCGCGTTCGTCGAACCCGATCAGCTTCACCTTGACGATGTCGCCGACCTTCACGACGTCGCCCGTCTTTTCGACGCGACGCGCGGAGAGTTCGGAGATATGCACCAGACCGTCGCGGCTGCCGAGAAAGTTCACGAAGGCACCGAAGTCCATGATCTTCACGACCTTCCCGGTATAGATCTGGCCCACTTCCGGTTCCGCGACGATCCCCTTGATCCACTCGATCGCGCGCTTCGCCGCATTGGCGTCGACCGCCGCGACCTTCACCGTGCCGTCGTCTTCGATATCGATCTTCACGCCGGTCGTTTCGGTGATCTCGCGGATCACCTTGCCTCCCGTGCCGATCACTTCGCGGATCTTGTCCTTGGGGATCGTGAACGTCGTGATCCGCGGCGCGTTCTTGCTGATCTCCGCACGCGGCGCGGTCAGGCCCTTGGCCATCTCGGCCAGAATATGCATACGACCATCACGCGCCTGGGCCAGCGCCTGCCGCATGATCTGCTCGTTGATCGACGTGATCTTGAGGTCCATCTGCAGCGACGTGATGCCGACCTCGGTGCCGGCGACCTTGAAGTCCATGTCGCCGAGATGATCCTCGTCGCCGAGGATGTCGGAGAGCACGGCGAAGCCGCTCTCTTCCTTGATCAGTCCCATGGCGATGCCGGCCACGGGCCGCAGCAGCGGCACGCCGGCGTCCATGAGCGCGAGCGATGCGCCGCAGACGGTCGCCATCGACGAAGAGCCGTTCGATTCGGTGATCTCGGACACGACGCGGATCGTGTACGGGAACTTCGCCTTCTCCGGCAGCACCGGATGGATCGCGCGCCATGCGAGCTTGCCGTGACCGACTTCGCGGCGTCCCGGCGAGCCGAGACGCCCGGCCTCACCCACCGAGTACGGCGGGAAGTTGTAGTGAAGCAGGAAGTGCTCGCGATACTCGCCTTCAAGCGCGTCGATGATCTGCTCGTCCTCGCCGGTGCCGAGCGTCGCGGTCACGAGTGCCTGGGTCTCGCCCCGGGTGAAAAGGGCGGAGCCGTGCGTGCGCGGCAAGACGCCGACCTCGCATCGGATCGGGCGGATCGAGGTCGTATCGCGGCCGTCGATGCGACGCCCGGTCGAAAGAATGGCGCTACGGACGATTTGGCTCTCGAGCTCCTTGAAGACGGTGGGGACAACCGCCACCTCGGCCGGATTGTCGGCCACGAGGGCAAGCGCCTTCTCCTTCACCGCCGCGATCTTCTCGTGCCGGACCTGCTTCACCGTCTCCTGATAGGCGGCGCGAAGGTCATCCCAGATCGCCGCCTTCAGCCGTTCGGTCACGGTCTGGATCTCGGCCGGAACTTCCGGCATCGGCCAGGGGTCCTTGGCGCAACGCTCGGCAAACTCGATGATCGCCTCGATGACCGGCTGGAAGTGCTGATGGCCGAACATCACCGCGCCGAGCATGACCTCCTCGGACAGCTCCTTGGCCTCGGACTCGACCATCAGCACGCCTTCCTGCGTGCCGGCGACGACGAGGTCAAGGGCCGAACGCGGCATCTCGTCGATCGGCGGATTGAGCTTGTACTGGCCGTCGATGTAGCCGACCCGTGCCGCGCCGATCGGCCCCAGGAACGGAATACCCGAGATCGTCAGCGCGGCCGAGGCGCCGATCATCGCCACGATGTCCGGGTCGTTTTCCATGTCATGCGACAACACCGTCGCGATGATCTGCGTCTCGTTGCGGAAACCCTCGACGAAGAGCGGCCGGATCGGCCGATCGATGAGGCGCGAGACCAGGGTTTCTCTCTCGCTCGGACGGCCTTCGCGCTTGAAGAAGCCGCCGGGGATCTTGCCGGCCGCGAAGGTCTTCTCCTGGTAGTTGACCGTCAGCGGGAAAAAGTCGACGCCGGGCTTCGGCGCCTTGGCCGCGACGGCGGTGCACAGGACGACAGTGTCGCCATAGGACACGAGCACGGCGCCGTCGGCCTGACGGGCAATACGTCCCGTTTCGAGGACAAGCTTGCGCCCGGCCCACATGATTTCCTTGCGTGTAATTTCGAACATCTCTTCCTTCCTTCCACGTACGTCACCGCACACCCCGGATGGGCGCGCGGCGTTGGCGCGGGGCTCAGTCCGGATGACTGAGTCTGAACGCGCCTACACAGTCCAATGGACCTTGAGCCCTATCGGCTCTCGCAGACTGGCCAGCGACAAGCGAGTGATCGGAGGTCTGGAGCGACGGGGGCGCGTACGTATCCCCCCGTCGCCGATTGCAAGAAAACGCGCACGCGGCTGTCACCTCCGATCCGCGTGGCGTCGTCAAACCGCGAGAGATCCGGTCGATCTGCACGGCCAGCGACTGTCTATACCGGGATTCCGGAATACCGGTCACGGCCGCTTACGCCTTCGGCCTAGCGCCGCAGTTCCAGTCTCTCGATCAGCGTCTCGTACCGCTTCGCGTCCTTGCGCTTCAGGTACTCGAGCAGCCGGCGCCGCTGGCCGACCATCATGAGCAGCCCGCGCCGCGAGTGAAAATCCTTGTTGTGCGTTCCGAGATGCTCGGTCAGGTTCTTGATGCGCTCGGACAGGATTGCGATCTGGACTTCCGGGGACCCGGTATCCCCTTCCTTCGTCGCAAAGGCCTTGATCAACTCGGCCTTGCGCTCAGCCGTAATCGACATCACCAGCTCCTTCTGGGTCATTCTCGACCCGGTTCGAGGTTGAGCACGCGCAGGGGATGAAGCCGGCCGTCTTCGACCCGGGTCAGCGCGACGAGCCGGCCAAGCAGGGTGGCCGCAACCACCTTTCCAACCGCTAGCGGCGCCGAATCCGTCCCGTCGTCGACGGGCCTCACTGCTGCACGCGGTATCGCGATCGACTGCCCTTGCCGGAGGCGAAGGCTGTCGGCGGCGGTCACGGCCAGCGCCGGGATGTCGTCCAGCGCGGTCTCGACCGCCTGCAGATACGCGAAAGCGGCTGGACTATGCCCCAGCGCTTCCAAGTTTTCCAGTGGAATTGCCGCCGCTTCGGTGAACCGGCCGACCGCCGTCCGCCGCAGCATCGCGACGTGTCCCACCGTCCCCAAGGCTTCGGCAATGTCCCGCGCGAGGCTCCGGATATAGGTGCCTTTGCCGCACTCGACCATAAATGTGGCGTGATCCGGGTCGGGAATATCAACCAATTCCAGCCGATGGATATGCACCTGACGGGCCGCCGGGGTCACGGTCTCCCCGGCCCGGGCCCGGGCATAGGCCGGTTTGCCGGCGAGCTTGAGCGCGGAATAGACCGGCGGCACCTGCATGATCGGCCCGGTGAAAGACGGGATCACCGCCGCGATCTCAGCCGCGTGCGGCCGGCGCTCGGAGCGGGCGATGACCGTGCCCTCGGCGTCGTCGGTATCCCGTGCCTCGCCCCAACGGATGGTAAACCGGTAGGCCTTGTCGGCGTCCATGACGTAGCTGATCAGCTTCGTCGCCTCGCCGAATGCGAGAACCAGCACGCCGGTCGCAAGCGGATCGAGCGTCCCGGCATGGCCAGCCTTGGCCGCGTTGAACAGGCGCCGCACCCGTCCCAACGCCGCTGCAGAGCTGATCCCGGCCGGCTTGTCCAGGACCAACCAGCCGTCGATTTTGTCACCTTTCCGCCGGGTCATCATCGTCCTGCCTGCCGACCAGGTCCCGTTGGACATCGGGGCGCCGCAAGGCCGCGTCGATCCGGCTGGCGTGATCGAAGGAGCGGTCGGCGGCGAACTTCAGCACCGGGGCGTAGCGAAGCTGCACCAGCCGTGCGACTTCGCCCCGCAGATAGGCGGCCGCGCGATTGAGCGCCTTGACCACGATGTCCACGCCGCTGCCGCCGAGCGGCAGCACGAAGGCCGTCGCATGCTTCAGGTCCGGACTGGTCCGCACCTCCGTGACCGTGATCGACGCGTTCTGCAGATCGGGGTCGCGAAAACGTGCCCGCGACAATACCTCGACCAGGGCATGCCGCAGTTCTTCGCCGACGCGGAGCTGACGCTGGCTGGGACCGGTCGCTGGTTGCTTGTCCGAGGTTCGTCGAGCCATGAACCGTTTCCTACATTGTGGTTGCCGCCGGGCGCGCATCCCCTGACCGGACGGGAACGCCAGGGGCGATGCGACGGTTTGCCCGGACGGGATCATGGGCGGCGCCATTCATATCGGCACTCCGGGCTGGCATTATCGCCACTGGGTCGGCCCGTTCTATCCGCCGGGGACGCCGAGCGGCGCCTATCTCGACTATTACGCCCGGCATTTCACGGCGACGGAGATCAACGGCAGCTTCTACCGGATGCCGTCCGAGCGCACGCTTGCGACATGGCGCGACAGCGTGCCTGGCACGTTCCGCTTCGCCGTAAAGGCGAGCCGCTTCATGTCCCATGCCAAAAAACTGGCGGGTCCGATCGAACTCTATGCCGCGTTCTTCGGCGGAATCGCGACGCTTGGCCCCAAGCTCGGCCCGATCCTGATCCAACTGCCTCCGACATGGCGGGTGAATGGGGACCGGCTCCGCGCCTTCCTGCGCGATGCGCCGCGCTGCTACCGCTACGCCGTCGAGTTCCGCAACGCGACGTGGCTGATCCCGGCCGTCTACGATGTGCTCGCGAAGCATGGTGCGGCGCTCTGCCTGTACGACATTGGCGGTTTCCAATCCCCCGTCGAGACCGTCACAAATTTCGTCTACATCCGTCTTCACGGACCGGGCGCGAAGTACGAGGGACAATATGGCACGGCGGCGCTTGGCGCGTGGGCCGAGCGGATCGACCGGTGGACGCGCAGCGGTTACGACGTCTGGTGCTTCTTCGACAATGACCAGAACGGTTACGCGGCGGCGGATGCGCTGCGCCTGCAGCGGCTGATCGCGACCGGCGCGGCCGAACCCCGGGACGAGGTTCGGCCTGGTCTGTCGGGACACACTACAGGGCGCGTGCGACCGACTCCATCTCGAAGCATTCGATGACGTCGCCGACGCGGATGTCCTGGTAGTTCTCGAATGCCATGCCGCATTCGTAACCTTCCTGGACTTCGCGGACCTCGTCCTTGAAGCGCCGCAGCGACTTGAGCGTCCCTTCGTGGATGACGACGTTGTCACGCAGCAGACGCACCTTCGCACCGCGTCGCACGACACCCTCGGTGACGCGGCACCCGGCAACCTTGCCGACCTTCGAGATATCGAAGACCTCGCGGATCTCCGCATTGCCCAAGAACCGCTCCTTGAGCGTCGGTGCGAGCAGGCCCGAGAGCGCTGCCTTCACGTCATCGATGATGTCATAGATGATCGAGTAGTAGCGGATCTCGACGCCGTCGCGACGCGCGATCTCGCGGGCCTGCGGCGAGGCACGCACGTTGAAGCCGATGACGATGCCGTTGGATGCCTTGGCGAGAGTGATGTCGCCCTCGGTGATGGCACCGACCGCACCATGCAGAACACGTACCGCAACCTCGTTCGTCGACAGTTTGGTCAACGCGCCGGTAATCGCTTCCAGCGAGCCCTGCACGTCGGTCTTGACGACGACGGCAAGTTCCTTCGCGGTGCCCTCGGAAATCTTCGAGAACATCTGCTCGAGCGTGCCGCGTGCCGATGCTGCCGCCCGTGCCTCGCTGCGCTTGCGCTGACGGAACGCGGTGATCTCGCGGGCGCGCGCTTCGCTTTCGACCACGGCGAATTCGTCACCCGCCGACGGCGTGCCGTTGAGTCCGAGCACCTCCACCGGCATCGACGGCCCGGCGCTTTGCACCTCGCGGCCCTTGTCGTTGATAAGCGCACGCACCTTGCCCCATTCGGCGCCGGCGACGAAGATATCGCCGCGCTTCAGGGTTCCGCGCTGGATCAGCACGGTCGCGACCGGGCCGCGACCGCGTTCAAGTTTGGCCTCGACGACGACGCCCTGCGCCGGCCGGTCCGGATTCGCCTTGAGCTCAAGGAGCTCGGCCTGCAGCAGGATCGCTTCCTCCAACTTGTCGAGATTCGTCCGCTTGAGCGCGGAAACCTCGACCCCGAGCACGTCGCCGCCATAGCCTTCGAGGGCTACGCCATGCTGCAGCAGATCGCGCTTGACGCGTTCCGGGTCGGCGTCCGGCTTGTCGATCTTGTTGATCGCCACGACGATCGGCACGTTCGCGGCCTTGGCGTGGTTGATCGCCTCGATCGTCTGCGGCTGGATGCCGTCGTCGGCCGCGACCACGAGCACCACGATGTCGGTAACCGAGGCGCCGCGCGCGCGCATGGCGGTAAAGGCCTCGTGACCCGGCGTGTCGAGGAATGTGATCTGCTGCCCCGACTTGAGCTGGACCTGATATGCGCCGATGTGCTGCGTGATGCCGCCAGCCTCGTGCTTCGCGACGTCGGTCTCGCGCAGCGCGTCGAGCAGAGATGTCTTGCCGTGGTCGACATGGCCCATCACGGTGACGACCGGCGGGCGCGGCTTCATCGATTCCTCGGGGTCGACACCGCCGCCGATTCCGAGCTCCACGTCGGATTCCGCGACGCGTTTCACCTTGTGCCCGAACTCGTTGGCGACGAGCTCGGCCGTGTCGCCATCGATCGTCTGATTGATGGTCGCCATGACGCCCATTTTCATGAGCGTCTTGATGACGTCGGCGCTGCGTTCGGCCATGCGGTTGGCGAGATCCTGGACGGTGATGACCTCCGGAATCACGACCTCACGGATGATTTTTGGCGCCGGTCCCTGCTGCTTGAGGCGCTGACGCTCCTTCTCGGCGCGGCGGCGCATCGACGCGATCGAGCGGACGCGGATCTGCTCGTCCTCTTCAAGCGCCTGGGACAGCGTTATCTTGCCCTGGATGCGACGCGGCTCCTCCCGACGCGGGGCGACCGCCGCGCGTTTCGGCGGCGCCGAACCGGCGGCGCGGCGCGGACGCACCTCGTCCTCGTCGTCAATCATCGGGCCGAGCTTCGCGGCCGCCGTGCGGCCCGACTCTTCCGCGGCCTTGCGTCGCTTGGCCTCCTCCTCGGCGGCGGCCCGGCGCGCCTCTTCCTCGGCCTTCCGCTTGGCCTCTTCCTCCGCCTTGCGCCGGAGCGCCTCTTCGAGCTGGCGCCGTTCTTCCTCCTCGCGACGGCGCTGCTCTTCCTCGGCGCGCCGACGCTCTTCCTCGGCGCGTCGGGCCGCCTCGGCGTCTTCGCGCCGCTTTGCCTCGAGATCCGCGCGCATCGCGTCCTGCAGCGCACGCGTGCGCGCCGCCCGCTCCTCCTCGGTCAGGGCACGCAGCACCTGCGGCCGCTTCGCCGCCGGCGCCTGCGCGGCGGACGGCGCGCCGCTGGCCGGGCGCTCGGCCGGCTTGGCCGCGTCCTGCGCGCCTGCCGGCGTTGCCGACGCCGATCCGGACGCCGACCCGAATGTCCGCCGCTTCTTGACCTCGACCTGCACGGTCTTCGTACGGCCGTGCGAGAAGCTCTGCCGCACCTGGCCGGTCTCGTGCGACCGCAACTCAAGCCGCCCAGGCCGCGCGAGACCGAGGCGCTTCTTCGTGTCCTGTTCCTTCGTGTCCGTCATTACCTGTCCGTCGTCAAACGTGCTTCGTCTTCCCTTGCGGTCGCTTCAGGCCGAAACCCGGCAAGTCGCGCCGCCTCGCGGCAGAACTTTTCGGCGATCCGGCCGGGCCCCAGCGCGGCATGGGCCGCATAGTCGCGCCCGAACGCCGTCCCGATTTCCTCGCCCGACAGGATCGATACAATCTTAACGTCACCGGCCAGGTGCCGCAGCTTCCGCCGACCATCTGCCGCACTCTCGGCCGCCTCGACCAGAACGGCGATCCGCTGCCGTTCCGCCCATTCTCGCACCTTCTCGAACCCCGCGACCGCCTGGCCAGCACGCCGCGCGAGCCCCAGATAATCGATACACCGCCGCGCCAGCAGCACCGCGATGCGATCCGCAAGATCCGGCGCCGGCGTCACCGCGGTGCGCGCCGCCCTCGCGAACAGATTCTTTGCAACCGCCCCCGACACTATATCGCGACGGGCCGTGATCCACAAACCACGCCCCGGCAGGCGCTCCTCGATATCGGGCACAATTTCGGCCGGCCGGCCCGGTTCGCCGGGCCGGACGACCAGCCGGACTAGAAGCTCCTTGGGGCCGACCGCGCCGGTCGCAAGGCAGCGCCGTTCCGGCCGATGCGCTGCCGCGCCGTCGTCGGCCGCCACAGTGTCGTCGAGGGCCACCGTCACGCCGTCTTGCTCTCCTCCGTGGCTGCCTCGTCGGTGAACCAGTGAGCCCGTGCCGCCATGATGATCTGGTTCGCCCGCTCCTCGTCGATCTCGTCCTTGCCGACGATGTCGCGAAGCTCATCGCTGGCGAGATCACCGAGATCGTCGAGCGTTTTGATGCCCTTCTCGCCGAGCTTGACCAGCATTGCCGGCGTCAGCCCTTCGATTTCCGCGACCTCGGGCGTCACGCCCAGCTCCCGATAACGCGCCGTCAGCTTCTCGTTCTGCTCCTTGAGCCAAGCCTCCGCACGACGCTTCAGCTCGGCGGCGATGTTCTCGTCAAAGCCTTCGATCGACGCGAGATCATCGAGCTCGACCATCGCAACGTCCTCGACCTTCGTGAAACCTTCGGTGACGAGAAGGCCGGCGATCACGTCATCGACGTCCAGCGCCTCGACGAACAGGGAGGTGCGCGTCTTGAATTCCTCCTGACGGCGCTCCGATTCCTCCTGCTCCGTCAGAATGTCGATCGCCCAGCCGGTCAGCATCGAGGCGAGGCGGACGTTCTGGCCACGCCGGCCGATCGCCAACGAAAGCTGGTCGTCGGGGACGACGACCTCGATGCGGCGCGCCTCTTCGTCGAGAACGACCTTCGACACCTCGGCAGGCGCGAGGGCGTTGACGACGAACGTTGCCGGATCAGGCGACCACGGAATGATGTCGATTTTCTCGCCCTGCAGCTCGGCCACGACGGCCTGCACGCGACTGCCGCGCATGCCGACGCAGGCGCCGACGGGATCGATCGAGGAGTCGTTCGAGACCACCGCGATCTTGGCGCGGCTTCCGGGATCGCGGGCGACCGCCTTGATCTCGATGATACCGTCGTAGATCTCCGGCACCTCCTGCGCGAACAACTTCGCCATGAACTGCGGATGCGTCCGCGACAGGAAGATCTGCGGGCCGCGGGTCTCCTCGCGTACGTCATAGATATAGGCACGGACGCGATCCGAGACCTTGAAGGACTCGCGCGGAATGCATTCGTCGCGACGCAGGATCGCCTCAGCCCGGCCGAGATCGACCGTCACATTGCCGAATTCGACGCGCTTGACGATGCCGTTGACGATTTCGCCGACGCGATCCTTGTATTCGTTGTACTGGCGCTTGCGTTCAGCCTCGCGCACGCGCTGCACGATCACCTGCTTGGCGGTCTGCGCGGCGATGCGGCCGAAATCGATCGGCGGCAGCGGATCGATGATGTAGTCGCCGAGTTTCGCATCCGGATTCTTCGCGACAGCCTCGGCGAGAGAGATCTGCGTCGCTTCGTTTTCGACGGGGTCCGCAACCTGCCGATACCGGAGCAGCTGAATCTCGCCCGTCTGTCTGTCGATATGAGCGCGGATGTCATGCTCATGACCGTACTTGGCGCGACCAGCCTTCTGGATTGCCTGCTCCATCGCTTCGAGCACTTGCTCGCGGTCGATCGCCTTTTCGCGCGCGACGGCGTCCGCGACCTGCAGCATCTCGATTCGATTGTATGCGGTTGTGCGTTCCATCTTTTCGTCTCTCTCTTGGCGATCACCTGTCGCACCGAACGCCCATGTGGCGCGCAGGTCAGTGGGCATGCGGCGGGTTCATCGCCGCGATCAATTCGTCCGTCAAGACCAGCTTCGCACGCGCGATACTGCCGATCGGAAGCTCGACTTCATCGTCGTCAACCGCCAACCGGACCGTCGCGTCGTCAGCGGTGACGATGCGCCCCGTGAAGCGCCGGCGCCCGGCAACGGGCTCGCGCATCTCGACCCGCGCGAGATGGCCGACAAAGCGTTGATAATCCTTCGGCCGGACGAGCGGACGATCGATACCCGGAGAGCTGACCTCGAGCGTATAGCTCGTCGGGATCGGATCCTCGACGTCAAGCTTGGCGGAAAGAGCGCGGCTGATCGCCTCGCAGTCGTCCAGCGTCATCGGGCGACCATCGCGGCGCTCGGCCATGACCTGGAGCGTCGGCCGATGCGTACCCGACATGACGACGCGGACGAGCTCGTAGCCCATGCCGTCAAGCGTCGGCGCAATCAAGGCTTCGAGCAAACTTTCGCGATTCATATGGTTCTGTCGCCTCGGCACCTCAAGTGGAAGAACGACGCCAACAAAAAAGTGGGCCGTTTGGCCCACTTTTTTGTTGGCGCCGGCCTACCGGCCGGTCTCACGCATTTATCGGCCGGGACTATACCCGCTTGCCGGCAGGACGCAAGTCCTTTGGCGGGCATGGGTTTGCGCCCCACCCGCAACCGCGGCCGGCCTAGCCGACGCGCCCGAAGCGCAAGTAGGCCGGCCGCCGCCCAGCCGCAATCGCCTTGCGCTCATAACGCGTCGGCGGCCAATCGGGCGGCCGGACGCGCCAGTCCGCCGGCCCGGCGACCTTCCAGCGGAAGGCCGGATGACCGGTCAGGCGTTCCAGCATCCATGCCAAGTAGTCGGTGTCGTCCGTGGCAAGCCTGAGTTCCGCCCCCGGTGGCATGACGCGCGCGAGCGCGTCGAGAAACGGCGATGCGATCAGTCGCCGCTTGTGATGCCGGGTCTTGGGCCAGGGGTCCGGAAACAAGACGAACGCACGCTCAATGCTGTTGTCGGGCAGATGGGGCAGCAAGGCCCGCACGTCCCCCGGCCAAATCCGCACATTGTCCAATCCGAGCGAGCGTACCTGGCCGAGCAGCGAGACGACCCCGTTGATGTAGGGTTCGCAGCCGATGAATCCGACCTCCGGATGAGCTTTTGCCTGAGCAGCCAAATGTTCGCCGCCGCCGAAACCGACTTCGAGCCACAGGCTCGATACCGGCCGGTCGAACAGGCTGCCGGGATCGAGGATCCGGTCGGTCGGAGCGATCGCCAGCCGCGGCAGGAAGTCGGCGATCAGTGCCTGCTGACCGGCACGCAAACGACGGCCGCGACGGCGACCATAGGTTTGGATCGGGCGAGGCTTGTCAACGTCGGAGGACATCGTCGTCCGGGGCCCTAAGACAACGGGGGCGGGCCGTCCGACCCGCCCCCACCGAACAGCGTCGGATTGCAATGCCGGCTCAGGAAAAGTTGAACGCCGACTTGAGATCCTTCACGAGATCGGTGCGCTCCCACGAGAAGCCGCCGTCCTTCTCGGGCTTGCGCCCGAAATGGCCGTACGCCGACGTCCGCGTGTAGATCGGCTTGTTGAGCCCCAGATGCTCGCGGATGCCGCGCGGGCTGAGATCGACGAGTTCCTGCAGAACCTTGGACAACTTGTTCTCGTCGACCTTGCCGGTGCCCTGGGTATCGACATAAACCGATAGCGGGCGCGACACGCCGATCGCATAGGCCAGCTGGATCGTGCAACGATCCGCAAGCCCTGCGGCCACGACGTTCTTCGCGAGATACCGCGCGGCATAAGCGGCCGAACGGTCGACCTTGGTCGGATCCTTGCCCGAGAAGGCGCCGCCACCATGGGGCGCGGCGCCGCCATACGTGTCGACGATGATCTTGCGGCCCGTGAGGCCGGTGTCGCCGTCCGGGCCACCGATCACGAAGCGGCCCGTCGGATTCACGTAGAAGTGCCCCTCGTCGCACATCCAGCCTTCGGGCAGGACCTTCAGCACATAGGGGCGCACGATCTCGCGGACGTCGTCTTGATCGATGCTCTCGTCGTGCTGCGTCGAGACGACGATGGCCGTCGCGCGAACCGGCTTGCCGTTGACGTATTGGAGCGTTACCTGGCTCTTGGCGTCAGGTCCCAGCAGCTTTTCCTTGCCCGAATGCCGCGCCTCCGAGAGCAGGCGCAGGATGTTGTGCGCGAACTGGATCGGTGCGGGCATCAGCTCCGGAGTCTCGTTGCAGGCATAGCCGAACATGATCCCCTGGTCACCCGCGCCCTCGTCCTTGTTGCCGCGGGCATCGACGCCCATCGCGATGTCGGCGGATTGGCCGTGGAGATGGACCGAGACCTTCGCCTTTTTCCAGTGGAACCCCTTCTGTTCGTAGCCGATCTCTTTGACGGCCTTGCGGGCGATCGCCTCGATCTTTTCCGCCTTCACCTTGCCGTCCTTCCCGACCAAGGAACGCGGGCCGCGCACCTCGCCGGCGATGACGATACGGTTGGTCGTCACCAGCGTTTCGCAGGCGACGCGCGAGTACGGATCGGCCGCGAGGAATGCATCGACGATCGCGTCCGAGATGCGGTCGCAGACCTTGTCGGGATGCCCCTCCGACACCGACTCGCTGGTAAAGACGAAATCGCCCTGGCGCACGGATTTTCCCTCCGGAACTCGATTGATGCAGCGATAGAACCAGGTGACGGCTCTCGCACCGCCGGCCGGCTCTTGTGACAAGCTTTCCAGACCGCGTCAATACGGAACAGGGCCAGTCACGGCGAATCGACAGGGCCGGGTCACGGGCGAACCGCAGTGGACTACCACGGATAGCGCAAGGGTGAACGACAGCGCATCACGCTGTCCGGCGCCCGAACGCGGCAACGAAAAGTACCAGTCCGGCAAGGCAAAGAACTGTGATGTCGCCGAACCGCGCATACGGAGTTGCGGCGATAGCCTGCGGAAGGTCGGCATCGAGCACACCCGCATCGCCCAGGCCCAGCCGCGCCGTCACGCGTCCATACGCATCGACCACCGCGGAGATGCCGTTATTCGCCGAACGGACGAGCGGCAGCCCCTCCTCGATCGCCCGGAACCGTGCGGCGGCGAAATGCTGATAGGGGCCCGACGATATGCCGAACCAGGCATCATTGGTCAGATTGAGAAGCCAGCCCGGACGCTCGTCGGGAGCCGTCACCGCACCCGGAAAGATCGCTTCGTAGCAGATCAGCGGGCTCACGTCGGGCAAGCCGGGAAGACGGACGGTCCGCGGTCCCGGCCCGGACGAAAAATCGATGGTGCCGGCCGTGATTTTCGCAAAGCCGAGGATGCTGCGAAGCGGAACGTACTCGCCGAACGGGACGAGGTGGAACTTGTCATAGGTGGCGGCGATCTCACCGCTCCCGTCGACGGCATGCAGGCTGTTCCACAGGCGGATTTCGCCGCCCGGGTACCGCTCGACGCGCGGCGCCCCCGTGATCAGAAGACCGCCCGAAGGCGTGACGGCGGCAAGCGCCTGCCTGAGCGCCGCGTTGTCGGTGAGCGAGAACGGCGTCGCCGTCTCGGGCCAGATGACATGCGTGCGCCCTTCGAATCCCGGCGCACGGGTGAGCACCATCGTGTGTCTCAGGTGCCGTTCCTTGAGAACAGGATCCCATTTCAGCGACTGGGGAATGTTGGGCTGCACCAGACGCAGATGGACGCCGGGGACGACGCCGGCATCAGACTGCGCCAGCCGGATGGCACCGCCGACCGCAATCGCCGCGAACAGCACGACGCCGACCAGCGTCGGTGCCCAGACCCGGCGGCGTGGACCACGCCCGGCGATCGTCGCCGGCAGCGCGCACAGGGCCACGGTCACGAGGCCTAGCCCGTAGAGTCCGACCAGGGCCGCAATCTGCGCGACCACCGGGGTTTCGGCCCAGATCGTCCCGATCAGGTTCCAAGGGAAGCCGGTCAGTACGTGGCCGCGCAGCCACTCCGCCGCCGTCCAGGCGACGGCGAAGACGAGGATCCGTGACCAGCCCGCCGCGCCGGTGAGATGAAGGCCGACGATCGCGAACGCCGGAAAGATCGCGAGACCGGCGGAAAGCCCGAAGACCGCGAAGGGAATCATCCAGCCGAATTGGACAGGATCGACCAGCAAGGCATGCGAGATCCAGTAAAGTCCGGTCGAAAAATGACCGAGGCCGAACCACCAACCGACCGCGAAGGCGCAGCGGATGGCGCGCCGCCCCGTCTCTTCGATGCTGTCGACCAGCCACACGAGACAGCTGAACGCGACGACCGCCGACGGCAGAAAATGCAGAGGTGGCAAGGCTGTGGTCGCGATGGCGCCCAGCAAGACGGCCAGGCCGGCACGGCGCCAGCCGGCCAGTCCACGGACGGACGCTGCCAGACGATCGATCAGGCCTGTCGCCGGGCCGGTGCCACGGGCAGCGGATGTCGGGTTCGGTGCGAAGCTCACGCGTCTACGCCGCGTCCGGCGCGTCGGATTTGGGCGGACGGATGCGCAGACGTTTCAGCCGCCGAGGATCCGCCTCCAGCACCTCGAACTCGAACCCCGATCCGTGCGTGATGATCTCGCCGCGAGCCGGTAGATAGCCGGCCTGGGCGACGACGAGACCGCCCAAGGTATCGATGTCCTGCTCGCGCTCCTCGTCGCGCAGGATCGGTCCGACCCGTTCCTCGAAATCCCGGATGGGCAGGCGCGCGTCGGCGATGAAGGTCCCGTCGGCCTGCGGAATCAGACGCGGCCCGTCGTCGACGTCGTGCTCGTCCTCGATCTCGCCGACGATCTCCTCCACGAGATCCTCGATCGTGACCAGCCCGTCGACCCCGCCGTACTCGTCGACCACCAGGGCCATGTGCAGCCGCGTCTTGCGCATCTCGAGCAGAAGATCGAGAACTCGCATCGACGGGGCCACGAACAGGACCTTGCGAATGATGTCTTCGAGACGGAAATCCTTTTCGCGCCCCCAATAGGCGAGAACGTCCTTGATGTGGACCATGCCGATCACATCGTCCAGGGACTCGCGATAAACGGGCAGGCGTGAATGGGCCTCGCGCGTGATCACCTTCATGAGATGCGCGAACGAGACGTCGTGCGCGATCGCGACGATGTCGGCACGCGGCACCATCACGTCATAGGCGGTCAGCTCGCGCAACTTGAAGATATTGGCGATCAGGGTCCGTTCCTGCGTGCCGATCGGCACCGGGGGTGTTTCGCCTTCCTCGATGATCTCCTCGATCGTGTCCCGCAGCATGGCTTCCGCCTCGCGCGTGCGCAGACGATCGCGAATCCATTTGAGAATGCCCCCGGATGGGGCCGGTTCGGTCGTGGTTCGACTCATGCCGGCTGTCTGGACTCCACGTAAGGATCGGGTATGCCGAGCCCTGCCAGTATCCTGACTTCGAGCGATTCCATGCGTTCGGCTTCCGCCGGCTGCTCGTGATCGTAGCCGAGCAGATGCAAGACGCCGTGAACGACCAGATGCGCGAGATGCGCGGATGCGGTCTTGCCCTGGCTGGCCGCTTCGCGAAGCACAGTCTCTCGCGCGATCACGACATCACCGAGCAGCAGGGGCGCACCGGGCGGTGGAGTTGGGCCACCGGTGGCCGGAAAGGACAGCACGTTCGTCGGCTTGTCCTTGCCCCGGAATTCCCGGTTCAGGCGACGGACGACGTCGTCATTGGCCAGATACACGGTCAGTTCCGCCGGGCGTGGCGGTGCACCACCGGCCGCGAGCGCCGCCGTCGCCGCAGCGCGCGCGCACGCCCTGGCACGCGGCAGGCACTGTCGCCACGCCGATACATCCTCGGCCTCTACCTGAACCACGATCCTGTGTCCTGGCTGTCGCGGTCGTCCGCGCGACCGCGACCGAAGCTTTCTCATGTCGCGTCCGTCGGTCCCCGCCCGGCCTCCCGGTTGCGGTTGCTGCGCGCGTCGTAGGCCCGCACGATCTCGGTGACGAGCGCATGCCGGACAACGTCCTTTTCGGTGAAGTACACAAAGCCGATGCCGGGCACGTCGCGAAGCGTTTCGATCGCGTCGAGCAGTCCTGATCGCGTTCCACTCGGCAGATCGACCTGGCTCAGATCGCCGGTCACGGCCATCCTGCTGTTCTCGCCAAGCCGGGTCAGAAACATCTTCATCTGAACCGGGGTCGTGTTCTGCGCCTCGTCGAGAATCACGAACGAATGGGCCAGCGTCCGCCCGCGCATGAAGGCGAGCGGCGCGATCTCGATTTCACCGCTCGCCAGCCGCTTCATCACCTGTTCGCCGGGCAGCATGTCATGCAGCGCATCGTAGAGCGGCCGCAGATACGGATCGACCTTCTCGCGCAGATCGCCCGGCAGGAAACCGAGCCGTTCGCCGGCCTCGACCGCCGGCCGCGACAGGATGATCCTGTCGACCTTGCCCGCGGTCAGCATCTGAACCGCGGCAGCAACGGCGAGATAGGTCTTGCCGGTCCCTGCCGGTCCCAATCCGAACACGAGCTCACGGTCGCGCAGCGCTTTCAGGTAGTCGGCCTGCGTGGCCGTGCGCGGCGTCACGTGACGCTTGCGCGTGCGGATCGTCAGATCGCCCCTGTCGAACAGGTCCAGACTCTCGCCGGTCGTCTCGGCCGCCTCGGCCATGCGGACCGCGGCATCGACCTCGCCCATATCGACATCGAGGCCGCGACGCAGCCGATCATAAAGCGCGAGAAGGGCATCTCGCGCCGCCTCGCGGCCCGAGTGGGGTCCCTGGATCGCGACCCTGTTGCCGCGCGACGAAAGCTTGACACCGAGCTTCTGTTCGATGCGGGCCAGATGCCGGTCGTGCTCGCCGAACAGAAGCGGCAGCAAGGTGTTGTCGTCGAACTGAAGGAGAATCGGCGCGTCGGCGCGCGCGGGCGATTCCTGACTCAAGCGGACATCCTCGTTGGGGCCGTTCCGTCCGACATCACCGTACCCGCCATGCTGTTGGCGTACACGGCGTCGATGCGGACGGGCACGATCCGGCCCAGCCAGGCATCCGGACCGTTCACATGCACGGCCTGCATATATGGGGACCGGCCGGCAAGCTGGCCTTGGTAACGTCCGTGCCGCTCGAGCAGGACCGGGAGCGTGCGTCCGGCGCAGGCCTGATTGAACGCGTCCTGCTGCGCCCGCAGGAGCTCCTGCAGCCGCTGCAGACGCTCATCCTTCACCGGTTCGGGCACCTGCCCGTCCATGAGCGCGGCCGGCGTGCCGGGCCGTGCGCTGTACTTGAAAGAGAACGCGCTGGCGTATCCGACGTCGCGGACCAGCGCGAGCGTCGCCTCGAAGTCCGCGTCGGTCTCGCCCGGGAATCCGACGATGAAGTCGGAGGAAAGCGCAAGGTCCGGCCGCGCCGCACGGAGCCGGTCCACGATCCGACGGTAGTCGTCGGCGCTGTGCCCGCGATTCATGGCTGCCAGGATCCGATCAGATCCGGACTGGACCGGAAGATGGAGGAACGGCATGAGCTTCTCCTCCTCCGCGTGCGCAGCGATCAGGGCGTCATCGACGTCTCGCGGATGCGACGTCGTGTAGCGGATACGCTCGAGGCCAGGAAGCGCAGCGAGACGACGGACAAGTTGGCCCAGACCGATGCGGGTGCCGTCGAAGTCAAGGCCGCGATAGGCATTCACGTTCTGGCCGAGCAACGTGATCTCGACGGCGCCGCCGTCGATAAGGCGCTGCGCCTCGGCCAGAATCTCGGCGACGGGCCGCGAATACTCGGCGCCGCGCGTATACGGTACGACGCAGAACGTGCAGAACTTGTCGCAACCCTCCTGGATGGTGAGGAACGCGGCGGGCCCCTGGGGTGCCGTCGCTTCGGGCAGACTGTCGAATTTTGGCTCGACGGGAAAGTCGGTATCGAGCACTGCGCCGGCCCCGCGGCTCACGCGTGCGACCATCTCGGGAAGGCGATGGTAGGTCTGCGGGCCGAACACCATGTCGACGAATGGTGCGCGACGGACGATCTCCTCGCCCTCCGCCTGTGCGACGCAACCCGCGACCGCGATGAGGGCGTTGCGACGCTGCTTGATCGGCTTCAGGCGGCCGAGCTCGGAATAGACCTTTTCCGCCGCCTTCTCCCGGATATGGCAGGTGTTCAAAATGATGAGATCGGCTTGATCGGGAAGCTCGACAGGACGATAGCCAAGCGGCGCCAGGACATCCGCCATGCGAGCGGAGTCGTAGGCGTTCATCTGGCAACCGTATGTCTTGATAAAGAGGCCCTTCAAGCGCGCCGGTTGGCCTGGCGGCATATCAGTCATCACGGCTGAAACGTAGCATCCCGTCCCCCGCTGTCAAGGCGAGGCCGGCGCAGCCGAGGCTGCGCCGGCCGCGCATGATGCATCGCGCCCGGCATTCGCCAGCGCCAGGCCGCAGGCGATCTCGCGTTCGCAATGCTCGGCAAGGCTCTTCCGGGACCCGAACTGGGCAAAGCTGACGGGTTCGTGGAAGTGCAGCGTCGCGGTCAACCGGCCCAAGCCGAGCAACTGCCAAGCATGGGGGGCCAGATCCATGTCTCCATACCACGCCACATAAGGGCGCCAGGAGCGGCCGAGCGGCATTTCGTCCAGGCGCGTGTAGGCGATCGTGACCGGCTGCACGACGAGCGGCTGTCCCCCCACTTCATATTCCGCCACGCTGAACAGCGAGCTCTTGAGCGGCTTGATGCGGTTGCCGTCGCCGCTGGTACCCTCGGCGAACAGCACGAGATTGTCGCCGCTTGCCAGTCGGCGTGCGACCTCGTCGCGCTCGTTCCGGACGCTGGCGGCGCGGCGATCCACGAACACGGAGCGCTGCAGTCGCGCAAGCCACCCGAAGAGCGGCCATCCCCGCACCTCGCGTTTGGCGATGAACGAAACCTCTAGGACCGAGCCGAGAACAGGAATGTCGATATAGGAGACGTGGTTCGCGACGAACAGGGTGGGGCGGGCGGTCGAGATCTTCCCGCGCACTTCGACGCGTATGCCGATCATACGGCAACAGAGGCTGTGATAGCGTCGCGGCAGTGTCGTCGCGACGCGCGAGCCGACGGCCAGCGCAATCGCCTGCACCGGCATCAAGGGAAGCGTTATGGCCAAGTACGTCAGGATGCGCGCCAACGCGCGCGCCGTTGACCCCGTCATGACACTCAGGTTTCAGTGCCAATGACCTGGCGCTGATAATGATTGAAATACTTCTCGGTCACGCGGTCGGTGACCACGATGATGCAGACATCGGTCGTATTGAACTGATGATCGATGACGGCACCATTGCCGACGAGCCCGCCGAGGCGCAGGTAACCCTTGATCAGCGGCGGCAGTGCCGCGACGGCGGCACGAGCATCGAGCTGTGCCACAGCCGCCTCCGGATCGACGTCGCCGCACGGCAGGATGTTCATATCGACATAGCGGTCGGGCAATGCCTGCACGCGAAGCGAGGGCGGCGCCAGATGATAATGGTAGAGATATGAGAGCGGGACGGCCAATGCCTGGGGATCGGTTCCGGGCAGGCTGGCGCAACCGAACATCAGCTTGATGTCGTATTGAAAAACATAGCTGGCGATGCCGCGCCAGAGCAGCTGCATGGTCGGGCGCGTGCGATAGGCGGCATCGACACAGGAGCGGCCAAGCTCGAGGATCTCGCCGGGAAACGCAAGAAGCGGCGTGATGTCAAATTCCGTCGCCGTGTAGAAACCCGCGTGATCCAGCGCGACACTCCGTCGAAGCAGTCGATAGGTACCGACGACGGCGTCGGCACCGGTGCCGCGACTGTGGTCGATGACGAGGAGATGATCGCAATACGCGTCGAACTCGTCGCGGTCACGCCGCGTCGCCGCCGTGCGCGCATCCGGCCGCGCCGACATTTCCTCGTAGAACACGCGATAGCGCAGCGCCTGGGCCGCGTCGATCTCCGCCTCGCTGTCCGCGACGCGGACTTCGAGCGTACCCGCCCGCAGGGCGCCGAACCGGGTTGCGGCGGTGATGCTGCTCTGTTTCGGGCGGGTCGCGGTGCCGCGGCCGTGTGTCATTGCCGCGCCGTTTTCCGGGCCGGACGCAGCGGCGTCCCGTAAAGCTCGAGCCTATGCCCCACCAGCTCGTAACCCAGCTCTCGCGCGATCTGCCGCTGCAACTCCTCGATTCGCTCGTTCTGGAACTCGATGACCCGCCCGCTCTCGACATCGATCAGGTGGTCGTGATGCACCTCGGGCGCCTTCTCGTAGCGGGCCCGTCCGTCGCCGAATTCGTGCCGATTGAGGATCTGGGCCTCCTCGAGCAGTCGCACGGTCCGGTACACGGTCGCGATACTGATGCGCGGATCGATCTTTGTCGCGCGCCGATAGACCTGATCCACGTCCGGATGATCGGTGGCTTCGGACAGCACCCGGGCTATAACCCGGCGCTGGCCGGTCATTTTCAGCCCCTTCTCGATGCACAAACGCTCGAGCCGCGAGATCGGGGGCGGGGCGGACGTTTTTTGACGTTGACGGGTCCTCATTAGCCAAAAGTATAGACGAAAGCTTTGCGTCCGCCTACCCGCGTGCACACCGGCCGTCCCCGGGGCGGCCGGATATCAGCCCCGCCGGCGCTTGGCCTTCGTGCCCAGCCCGAGTTCCCGCGCGAGCTGGCTACGCTGCTTCGCATAGTTCGGGGCGACCATCGGGTAGTCCGGCGGCAATCCCCAGCGCTCACGGTACTTGTCCGGCGTCATGTTGTAAGCCGTCTTCAAGTGCCGCTTGAGCATTTTAAGCTTTTTGCCGTCCTCGAGACAGATGATGTAGTCCGGAGTCACGGACTTCTTGATCGGAACGGCCGGCTCCGGCCGCGGCGGCTCCTGCGTGCCCGTCCCGATCGTCGATAGCGTCTGAAAAACCTGCTGAATCAGCGTGGGGAGATCCGCGAGCGGCACGGTATTGTTCGATACGTGAGCGGCGACAATTTCCGCGGTAAGCGAAAGTACGTCCGGTTGCTTGGCTCCTTCGGGCATCCATACACCTGATGTTCAGATTTAAATAGTGCATATCCAATAGATCCGTCGAATGCAACAACAGAACTTTCCGTGTTTTTATTCAAAAGACAGAAGTTCGATAATCTTCGACATACGCCTCGCCCGGTCAGATCTAAACGATCGCATTGCCTGCGGCTGATTTATCGCAAGTGCTGCAACGGCGGCAAAAGCCGGCGAAGCGTCAGTGCAGTGATCGATTCGCCGTTCCGCATTCGATAGTAGTCGGGACGCTTGCCGACCATCGTAAAGCCATGCACCGCATAGAGCGCGCGTGCCGGCAAGTTGTTTTCCGCGACTTCGAGGAACAGATGGCGCGCGCCGGCTGCGGCGACATACCGGGTGACTTGCGACAGCAGCATCGTCGCAATCCCCTGTCGCCGGAATTGCTCCAGCACGCCGATCGAAAGTAACTCCGCCTCATCGGATGCCACGCGTGAGATGGCGAAACCGGCGGGCGTGGCCTCGGCGCCGGCGCCCGCGTCGGTCGGCGCGGCCAAGGCGATCCAGGCCCGCACCCCCGGCGAGCTCAATACCTCGAACATCGACTGCGCCGACCAACAATCCTCGAAGCAACCGGCATGAAGAACGGCGAGGACAGGGACGTCGGCAATGCCGGCTTCGCGCAACCGCGCACGCGCGATCATGCCGGACTCCGCGCGGGCGACGGCGGGCGTACCGCCGGCGGATGGATGTAGAACGGACGAACGGGATCGCACGTCGCCGGCCGAGAAGCGGCCAACGCGGCCACGATCCGGGCATCCGGCCGGCCGGGTGCGTCCACGATGGTCGCACGTTTGCCCTGCGTGACGAGCCCTCTGGTGACGATTTCGGCGGCGTCGCCGACCACGACGAAAGGCGGGCCATCGGGTGCAGTCGCAGCGAAGTCATCGGCCATCATGGCGAGCGCCGGGCCGAGCGGTGCGAGATCGGCGTCGAAAATCTGCAGAAACGGCTCGGCACGCTTCGAATCGACCGCGACGAGCAGCCGATGGCCGCGGCGGACGTCCGGCGCCGTTCCCGCAGCAATCGCTTCGAGCGTCGTCACCGGGATGACCGGCCGCTGCACGGCAAGAGCGAGCCCACGTGCCACCGCCAGTGCCGCCCTCATACCCGTAAAATGGCCCGGACCGTTGGTCACCGCGAGACGATCAAGGGATTCGAAGTCCAAGCCGGCTTGCGTCATGACCCGATCCAGCATCGGCACGAGCACTTCCGTGGCGTTGGCGCCGTGCGGTGCGGCCTCGTACGCGAGGATATGACCGTCGGCCCAAACCGCCGCCGAGCAACCTCCGGTCGCCGAATCGAGTCCAAGAATTCTCATGCGTCGTCTCGCCGTCCAGAAAACCCGATGCTAAAAACGCTGATGCCAGCCCGGCCAAATCCACTGTTTTCGCCAGCTGCCATGACACTCGTTCGCATTGCGCCGCCCGAATTCGATGTCGTGCTCGATCTGGCCTACGCAACGCCGCGCAACTTTACAGGAAAGCCGATCTATGGGCGTGCCGAAGCCTATCTTCATCCCGTTGCGGCGGAACATCTGGCCCGGGCGATCCGGCTTGCGGCGACGCTCGGCCTTCGCCTCAAAATCTTCGACGCTTTCCGCCCGTCCGAGGCGCAATGGATCATGTGGAACCACACCCCGAACCCGGATTTCCTGACCGACCCGCGACGTGGCTCGCCGCATTCGCGGGGCATCGCCGTCGACCTGACTCTTGTTGACGCCGCGGGACGGGAACTTGAGATGGGAACGCCATTCGATTCGTTCACGCCGCTGTCGCATCACGGCAATACGTCTGTATCGGTCGAGGCGCAGCGCAACCGGTTGCTGCTGCTCGGACTGATGACGGCAGCAGGCTGGGATTTTTACCGAAACGAGTGGTGGCATTATCAGCTGTTCGATCCGCGGCGTTTTCCGGTGCTATCGGATTCCGTATTGTCGCCCGGCCTGATGTCCAGGTGAACGGCGCACCGGTTGCGCCTTTTGCAGCCGTTCCCGGGCTCGGCCTCACACGATCTGGCAGACCTCGTCGAACTCGAAGCGCGGCCCGCGGGGCCGCAGGTGCGAGTGATCACCATAACCGAGGTTGCAGAGAAAGTTCGACTTGTATCGCCCGTCCGGAAAGAACGCGGCATCGACGCGCTCGTTGTCGAACCCGGACATCGGACCGCAGTCGAGCCCGAGCGCCCGCGCGGCAATGATCAGATAGGCGCCCTGCAAGCTGCCGTTGCGCAGGGCCGTCGTCATCGCGACGGCTGCCTTGTCGGGCCCGCTGAACGCCTGCGCTGCCTGCGGATTGTGCGGGCTGAGCCGCGGCAGATGCTCGTAGAAGCGCGTATCGTACGCTACGATCGCGCAAACCGGCGCCGCCATCGTCTGCGCCACGTTGCCCGGATCGAGCGCCGGTCTGAGCCGCTCCTTCGCCGCGTCGGATTTGACAAAGACCACGCGCATCGGCAGGCAGTTGCCCGAGGTCGGGCCCCACTTCGCAAGGGCATAAACCTGCCGCAGCAATTCATCCGGGACCAGCTTCGGCAGCCAGGCACGATGGGTGCGCGCATGCCGGAAGATCAGATCGAGTGCGTCATCCGACAGCTGCCGCATCATTGCAACGCCAAAACAAGCTGATCCGGCCGCGGCCGGAGATCACCGCGGCCAAAGATCACTTCGCGAGACTGGCCTCAAGACGCACGGTATCGGGCTCAAGGCGGGCGGTATCGAAAGCGCTGAGCTTGTTGCTTCGAATGATGCCGCGAACGTCGCGGACATAGTCCAGCTTGCGCTCCGAGTAGCGTGTCAGATAACGGGCCAGCTCGTATCCGTCGAGATCAACCCCCGCGGCGCGCATCTCCGCCCGACGTTTCCGAAACCCGGCATAGGCCCGATGGGTATTGAGGTTGAGGGCATAGGCCTCGACCGCTGCGGCGAGGCTCGGGAACTCGCGGACCGAACCAGTCGTCGGATCGGTGTCGTCCTTGAATACCATCTGCCCGAACATGGCATGGCCACGCTGGGCAACACGGCTCGTACCCCAACCCGTCTCAAGCGCCGCCTGCCCCAGCGCCAGGGCCGGAGGGATCACATCGACACGGCGAAACAATTCGTCGAGATCGCCATCGTCGACGCCGTAGCGAGCCGCGAGCGCGGCGAGCCATTTCATATCCTCGGGTGCGACCGGCTCCGACTCCTCGAGCTGGCGCCGGATCTCGAGCGCACGCATGCGATCCGACCGAATCCGCTCATTTTCGGCGAGCAGCAGCGGCAGCATCATCTTGATGAAAAGCGATTTGCGCAGCTCGATCGAATCGATGCTGGGAAGGTCCTGCGGCAGGCTCTGAAGGATCACGCGCGGCACGAAGCCGCCCGCATTCCGGACGGCATCCAGCGTGTACCCCTGCGCCACGAACTGTTCGTAAAGTGAAACGGCACTGATGATGGCCGGCTGCGGCACCGGTGCGGCAAGATTCGGAGTGGCGGTGACTGCCGCAACGACGCGCTCCGAAACCGCGGCGACACGCTGCGACGCTGCCACGACGCGTTCGGAGGCCGCTGCGACCCGCTCGGAAACAGTCTCGGAAACGCTCGGTGCCGTCGTTGGATTGGCCTCGATCCGCAACTGTGCCGGCCCAATGATCAAGGAGCCGGCGAGCGCGAGCATCGCGGCAGCGCTCCCCCCGGACCAAGCGCGTCGCCTTTGATCGGCCGCCGCCATGCGTCGGTCTGTTGAACCTGTGGAGACCTGACCGGACCGTCCTCAGGCGACGGCCCGAACCTCCACGACTTCGGGGATGTAATGCCGCAGCATGTTCTCGATCCCGGCCTTGAGGGTTGCGGTCGAACTCGGGCAGCCCGAGCAGGCGCCCTGCATATGCAGGTAGACGATGCCGTCCTCGAACCCGCGGAAGATGATATCGCCGCCGTCCTGGGCGACGGCCGGCCGCACACGCGTGTCGAGGAGTTCCTTGATTTGGGCGACGATCTCGTCCTCGTCGTCCGTGACCGCTTCAGGCTCGGCGCCCTCGGATATCACGGGACGTCCCGAGGTGAAGTGCTCCATGATGACGCCAAGGATCGACGGCTTCAGGACCTGCCATTCCTTGTCCGCCGTCTTGGTCACGGTGATGAAATCCGAGCCGAGAAAGACGCCGGCCACGCCCTCGATACCGAACAGCCGCTCGGCCAGCGGCGAGCGTTTGGCGCTCTCCGCGTTCGGGAAATCAGCCGTGCCCGATTCCATGACGACGCGTCCCGGAAGGAACTTCAGGGTCGCAGGATTGGGCGTCTGTTCGGTCTGAATGAACATGGCGGAGGTCTCCTGCTCGTCGCAATTGACAGCCACGAGGCAGTAAATGGCTTGTTAAGGGATCGGCGTCAACCCCTCGCGGTCATGCCTGCGTATCATGATACCGCCAAGTGCGTTGCATTTTTTCGCGTTTACTAAAATAAGTTGTGCATATTAACCAAGAGCATGCCGAAGGCCGACGCAAAGGCGTCCCGATCGCAACCGACTCGCGCGCCGACATCAGGGCCGAGTGAATGGTTTACGCCAGTCCGGTCCATCACGCGTGATCACCCACCGACTCTCTCCGAGAGAACGGTGGACGATGTCGCGCGCTGGCTGCTGGGACCGGCGCGCTTGATTCGGAGTCCCGCCGATCTCCTGGATCAATTGAGCTGGCGCATGCTGGCGGCAGGACTGCCGATCGCTCGCACGACCTTCCACATCGGCACCTTGCATCCGCAGTTCTTGGGCGTGTTCTGTCGCTGGCGGCGAGCAACCGGACGGACCGACGAGGCGGCGATCGCCCATGGCGTGCGCGAAACCGATGCGTATCGCCGGAGCCCGCTGCGTGACGTGCTCGAACGCGCCGAGATATTTCGACAGCGACTCGATATCGACGAGACCGGCTTTGCGTTTCCGATCCTTGCCGAGTTGAGGGCGGAAGGGTTGAGCGACTATGTCGCGATGCCGCTCCGATTCTCGGACGGTCAGGTAGCTGCCGTCACCTGGTCCACCGATCGCCCGGGCGGCTTCAGCGACACCGAAACCGAACAGATCCGCAGCCTGCTACCGGTCCTCGAGCTTTTGATCGAGATCCAGGCGGTTCGGCGCATCGCCGCCAATCTTCTCGATGTCTATCTGGGGCATCAAACCGGTCAGCGGGTCTTGAGCGGCGCCGTGACCCGCGGCACGGGCGAGACAATTCGCGCGGTGCTGCTGTACACCGACTTGCGGGGATTCACGAATCTGTCGGACCGTCTGCCGGCCGAAGAGGTGATCGTGATACTCAATGCCTATTTCGAAAGGGTGGTCGGCGCGATTCACGCACAGAACGGCGAGGTCCTGAAGTTCATCGGCGACGGCCTGCTCGCCATTTTTCCGATCGAGGATGCGGCCTTCGCGTTCAATGCCGCACGCCGCGGTCTCGATGCCGCCGTCACCGCGTTCGCGTCGCTGTGCGACTTCAACGAAACCCGGCAGCCGCGGGAGATACTGCGTATGGCAGCCGCCCTGCATGTCGGTGACATCGTCTACGGCAACATCGGCGGCGAAGATCGTCTGGACTTTACAGCCATCGGCCCGGCGGTGAACCTCGTCAGCCGCCTGCATCAGCAGTCGAAACGGCTGGACCGTTCGCTCCTGATGACCCGCGAGTTCGCGGATGTCTGCGAACGGCCGCTCGTGTCGCTCGGCTGGCATCCGCTGCGCGGCCTGAGCGAACCCCGGGAAGTGCTGACCCTCGCCGACTGGGACGACCCGCTCAGGTGAGGGCGTCGACCTCTTCGTCGGTCAGCGATCCCGGCACGATCGTCAGGGGAATGTGAAGCTTGCCGGAAAACTTGCCGGTCAACGCTGTAACCAGAGGCCCGGGACCGCCGGGACCGGTATCCGCGCCGAGCACGAGGATCGAGATGCTCGGCTCCTCGTCGATGAGGCGCAGCAGCTCTTCGCGGACATTGCCTTCGCGGACATAGAGAATCGGCATGTCGCCGGAGAGTTCCTGCACCATCGCAGAAAGTTCCTGCAGGCGATGCTCGGCCTCGGCGCGCCGTTCCTCGCGCATGATCTCGCCGACGCCCAGCCACTCGGCCTCGGCCGGTTCGGTCACGTAGAGCATGGCGACGCGCCCGCCCGTGGTCCGCGCCCGACGTGCGGCAAACCGGAGCGCGACCTTGAGTTCCGGGCTGTCATCCACGACAACCAGGAACACGCGCTGCGCTTGTTTCTGACGCTCGCCCATTCCGACCTGCCCGTTCCAGCCTCAAACCTTGCGCGAGATCGCGCTGGCGGCCCAGCCGGCAAAGACTGCCAGCAGGATGGCCGTCAATCCATACACCGCCGAGTGCTGATGGGCAAAAACGAACACTTCGGCGCCGATACCCGTCTTGCTGACGAACATCGGCGTCGTCTGTGCCGCCACCACCTGATTGTCGCGCACGAGGAGGACCTCGGCCGTATACGATCCGGGTGGCACGTTGGGCGGCAGATAGATGCGCGTGCGGAATAGACGGGGGCCCAGGAACGAAACACGCCCGACCTCGGTCGAGTAGAATTCCTGCGCCTGCTTGTTGCGCACCAGTCCGGCACGAAACTCGGCCAGCCGTTCGGGATCGAGGCTGCGCTGGGGCACAATTCGAAGCTGATCCACGCCGATCTGATGACGCGCCCGCAGCGCGGGCGTCGTGATTTCATCGAGCGGCCGGCTGGCCGCGAGCCGATAGAATGACGGCGCACCCGTGAACGTGACCTGTTCGCGGTTCACCCAGATTCCGGCGATGCGCGCCTTGCGGCGGACGATCGTGGGGCTCTCCGGGCCGCGCAGGATGACGATGACGTCGCCCTCACCTTCGGTCGCGCCGAACAGCAGAACGTCGGTACCGGCGAAGCCGGTGGTGATCGCGATCAGATGTTCCGAAAGATCGGCGACGAGCGGCTGCGCGCGCAAATCGGCACTTGCAAGTCCGAGAAACGCCAGGACAAGGGCGAGGACGCGTCTCATTGGCCGGCCGAGGAACTGATGCTTTCGTTCCTCGTCTCGATCGAGAACAGGTCCTCGGGCGGCGCGACGAGATCGTAGGCGAGCTGCCCCGCGACGCCGAGAACCAGAACCGCCAGCAGAACCCGCATCTGTTCGGCGCGCAGCTTAGCGCCGAGCCGTGCGCCCAGCGGCGCGGCGACGACGCTGCCGATCATCAACACCACCGCCAGGACGATGTCGACCGTCTGGTTGGCGTAGCTCTGGAGGAACGTGACGTTCGCCGCGACGAAAATGATCTGGAACTGCGACGTCCCGACCACCACCGACGACGGCATGCCGAGGACGTAGATCATCGCCGGCACGAGCATGAACCCGCCGCCGACCCCCATGATGCCCGACAACGCCCCGACGCCGAAACCGATGCCGGCAGGAACCAGCGCGCTGATGTAAAGCCGCGAGCGCGGAAACCGCATCTTGAGCGGCAGGCCGTGGATCCACATGTGGTGGTGCAGCTTGCTGCGCGTGACGCCGGCCATGCGCGCACGCCGCTGCCAGGCCCGCAACGATTCGACCAGCATCAGGATGCCGATCGTGCCGAGAAGCAGCACGTAGGACAGCGCGACGACGAGGTCGATCTGGCCGATGCGCCGCAACAGCGCGAAAAGGCCGACGCTAGCGGCGGATCCGACGAAGCCGCCGAGGAGCAGGATCGCCCCCATGCGGAAGTCGACGCCGCGGCGCCGCAGGCCGGAGAGCACGCCGGAAACTGACGGCGCGATCACCGTATTGGCACCGGTCGCGGCGGCCACTGCGGGGGGAACGCCGAGGAAGATCAGCAGCGGCGTAACTAGGAAACCGCCGCCCACCCCGAACAGACCCGAGAGAAACCCGATCGCAGCACCGAGGCCTATCAATACGAAAACGTCGAGTGAAACTTCGGCGACAGGGAGATAGACGTGCATGTCGCGTGTTTTTTTAGATGCTTTTCGTCCGACCCGGATCGTGGCGGCCCCGCGACGATCCGTCAGGGACCAGCGGACGCCGCCCGCGACCGTCGGCTTCCATACGGACAGCCCCGACGACTTGATCCCCTGCCGACCTGACCAGACCGGACACCGTTTCCCCCACGCTCATCGTGCACCGGCCCCGTCGGCCCGCCCGTCGGAGTACGTGACCGCCGTCGAATCGGCATCGCACCGAGGACCATCCGAAGTCCCTCATGCCGAAACGACGGCTGTCGGACGCAGTCTATTCCCGCCGTGCAGCGCCGCCGCGACGTCCGTCAGTCGTCGGCCGTCCGGCACACAGCGCTAAATCACTTTGCGCCCGCGGCCCAGATCTCTGCAAGAGAATACCGCGGCCTTACGACGATTTGCTTAACGTCGGCCCGTCCTATGGCCGGAGCAGGCCGACGATGTCCCGAATGCGACGGAGATTGTCCTCGGCGATGGCATTCGCCCGTTCGGCGCCCGCACGCAGGATGGAGTCGACATAGCCGGGATCCGCCATCAGGCGCTTCATCTCGGCCCCGATCGGCCCCATCACGGCAACGGCAGCATCGGCCAGCGCCGCCTTGAACGTGGAGAACTGGGCGCCCGCGAACTGCCGGACCGTTTCCTCGAGTGTCTGGTCGGTAAGTGCGGCATAGATGCCGAGCAGATTTTCGGCTTCGGGCCGGCCCGCAAGCCCGCCCGGCTCGTCCGGCAGAAGGTGCGGGTCGGTCTTCGCCTTCTTGATCTTGTCGGCAATCGTCGCCGCGTCGTCCGAAAGGTTGATGCGCGAATAGTCCGACGCATCGGACTTGCTCATCTTCTTGGTACCGTCCCGCAGCGACATGACCCGGGTCGCCGTCCCGAAGATCTGCGGCTCGGGCAGCGGGAAGAACTCGACCCCGTAACGCCGGTTGAAGGCGCCGGCGATGTCGCGGGCAAGCTCCAGATGCTGCTTCTGGTCCTCGCCGACCGGGACATGAGTCGCCCGATACAGCAGGATGTCCGCCGCCATGAGAACCGGGTAGGCGTAGAGGCCGAGTCCGGCGTTCTCGCGCTGCTTGCCGGCCTTTTCCTTGAACTGCGTCATCCGGTTCAGCCAGCCGAGCGGGGTGATGCAGCCGAGCAACCAGGCGAGCTCCGTATGGCCGGGCACCATCGACTGGTTGAAGATGATGCAGGATTTCGGGTCGATGCCAGACGCGATATAGGCGGCCGTCACCTCGCGCGTATGCGCACGCAGCTGCACCGGATCCTGGGGAACGGTGAGGGCGTGCAGATCGACGACACAAAAGATGCACTCGAAATCCCGCTGCAGCTTGACCCAGTTGCGGATCGCGCCGAGATAGTTGCCGAGGTGCAGATTGCCGGTGGGCTGGATACCCGAGAAAATGCGATTCATTGGTGTGTTCCGGACGCAGCGGCCGGTGTTATGGCCGCTCCGGCGCGCCCGGTCAACCCGAGGCGCGCCACAGTGCCGGGCGACGTCGGCCGACGCTCCTTAACTTCTCCGGAACAACCGGCGCACCTCCTCGAGGTCGGCAGCCCGGACGACCAGCGCCGTTGCCGCATACGTCGCGAGCCCGAGCAGAATTAGCGCAGCGAGCGCCGACGACCGCCGGACCGTCCCGGCGGCGAGCCATGGCTCGAAGGCCGGCAGCACCGCCCAAAGCACCAAGGCCATCAGTGCCGCCGCCAGCAGCACGCGCGGCGCCCGCCGACGCAAACGGCGGTCCGGCGCGAAGTAGCCGCGCCGGCGTAGGGCGGCGGCGAGCAGCCCGACATTGAGCCAGGCCGAGACGACCGTCGCGAGCGCAATTCCGACATGCGCGAAGAGCTGCATCGCGGCGAGCGCGACGACTGTATTCACCACGACGCATCCAACCGCGATCTTGACCGGCGTGCGCGTATCCTCCCGCGCATAGAAGCATGGCGTCAGGACCTTGATCAGGACATAGGCCGGCAATCCCAACGCATAGGCGGCGAGCGCGGCAGCCGTCGCGCCGACCTCGGCGCTGCCGAAGGCGCCGCGCTCGAACAGTACGGCGATGATCGGCCGATCGAGCACGATCAGGGCGGCGGCCGCGGGAAGCGTCAGCAGAAGCGCCGCCTCGAGCGCACGGTTCTGCGTCTCGACCGCCGCCGCGTGCTCGCTCTTGCGTATCTGGCGGGAAAGGACCGGCAGGATCGCGGTGCCAATCGCGATGCCGATGACCGCGAGCGGAAGCTCGTAGATCCGGTCGGCGTAATAGAGAAACGAGACCGCGCCGGTCGGCAGCAGCGAAGCCAGCACGACGTCGATGAGCAGATTCACCTGGACGACGCCGCTGCCGAGCGCCGCCGGCAGCATCAGGACCAGAAGGCGGCGGACCTCCGGCGTAAGGCGCGGGCGCGGCAGGGACAATCCCATGCCCGCACGCCCGCAGGCCCAGGCGAGCCAAACGAACTGCGCCACCCCCGCCGCGGCGACGCCCCAGGCCAACGCATGGCCGGCCGTTGGCAGGCGATGCACGAGGCCGATCAGCGCACCGATGAGGCAGAGATTAAGCAGGACCGGCGTGGCCGCCACCGCCGCGAACCGGTCGAGCGAGTTGAGCACGCCGCCCTGCAGCGAGACGAGCGAGATGAACAGGAGATAAGGAAAGGTGATCCGCGTGAATTCGACGGCCAGCCGGAATTTTTCGGGATCGCCGGCAAAGCCGGGCGCGGCCAGGGTGATGAACCACGGCATCCCGGCCTCGATCACGATCACGAGCACGACGAGAACGCCGAGCAGAACGGCCAGCGTATCTTCGGCGAAGAGGCGTGCAGCCGTGCGCCCGGCCGTCGCGATCTTGCCGGCAAACATCGGGACGAAGGCGGCGTTGAACGCCCCTTCTGCGAACAAGCGCCGAAAAAAATTGGGAAACTTGAACGCGACGAAGAACGCGTCGGCGACCGGCCCCGCGCCCAGATATGCCGCGACGAGAACGTCCCGGACGAAGCCGAGAACGCGGCTGACCATGGTGTAGCCGCCGACGGTAGCGATGGAGCGGAAGAGAGCCATTGACGCGCGTCAAAAGATGGACGGGCCCTTGCGCCCGCCCGGCCTTCGCCCGGATACAAGGCGCTTCTCGAGACGGCGCCATACCTACCCCATCGGCGGGACGAAAAGAAGGCGTCCGGACGACCGCTTCTGCGGCGCGTCGGAATGTGTTACAGGACTGCCGCTGCGGCCGGCGAACAAAACACCGTGCCGGACCGGACGTCGCCCGGAACCGATACGACAGACCTGCCGATCCTCTGGCCGCAGCCGATCCGTCCAACAGGAGGACCGACATGCGTTCGTTCCGAGTCCTTCTCGTCTTGTGCCTGCTGCTCGTCGGCAGCGTCGGCGCGGCCGACACGGCGTCGCCTTATGCCGGGCAGGAGCGGCGTGCGATCAAGGCGTTGTCACCGACCGAGATCGAGGATCTGCTCGCCGGCCGGGGCATGGGTCTGGCCAAGGCAGCCGAACTCAATGGCTACCCTGGTCCGGCGCACGTGCTCGAACTTGCCGACCGCCTCCAGCTCACGCCGGAACAGCGGACGGCCACGCAAGCGCTCTTCGAGCGGATGAACCAGGACGCACGTCGGCTGGGTGCCGCCATCGTGGCCGCCGAACACGACCTCGAGCGCGACTTCGCCGAGCGTCGCTTGGGCGAACGCGAACTGCAGGCCCGGCTCGATACGCTCGGAGCGCTTCAGGCGGAACTACGTTTCATGCATTTGCGCGCGCATCTGGCGCAGGCCGCCGTTCTGACGCCAGAGCAAATCGCCCGCTACGATGCGCTGCGCGGCTATAACCGAACCGACGCGCCCGCGCGCCATGGGAAACCTGGATCCCACGGGGCACATGGTTCGCCCCGATAGAGCGGCGATAGAGCGGCGCGGTCTCGGCTTCGTTCGCGATCTGGCATCAACAGGTCAAGGAGACCCGGCGGGTGTCCCCCGGGACAGCACCCGGATTGTGCCACGCGTCGCGCGTCAGCGGCGCAACCGGCCCGCCGCGTCGCGCGCGGCGCGTTCTGCCGCCGCGCGTTCACGGACCGCACGATCGTACTCCAGCCGATCCCGGCGCAACGCTTCATCACGCATCATGTCGCCGGCCCGGTTGGGAGGATCGCCGGGCACCGGCGGTGCCGCGCTGAGCGGCCGACTTGGCCTGTTCGGCAAGAGCAGAAGGTCGCGGTTGGTGCGATCGAGCTGATCGCGTGCGGCGCGCGCGGCGCGGTCGCTTTCGATACGATTGCGTTCGGCGCGTTCGTACCGGTCCTGCAGCCGCCGTTCCTCGGCCTGCTCCCGCTCCAGGTTCGGCTCCGGTTCGTGCGGAGGCTGTGCCGCCGCTGAAACGACGGCAGCAGCCGCCACGGACAGTGCGATCAGCAAAACGAATTTCACGGCAATCACCCGAAGCAAGGGGTATTGCCGAATTCAACTGCCGCCGTTCTCTCGCGTTCCTGGTCCGAGTTCACGGGACTGCTGCAGCAGTTCGAGCCACGACGACCAGGCGAGTTGTGTCAACGCAAGCCACCCGTGCCACCACATTATCGGCGCCATGCCGAATGCGGACAGGGCGGCCGGCATCATTGCGTCGCCGACTGCAGCAAAGGACGGGTCCGCCCGCACGCTGACGGTGAGGTACTCGGCGACCTCGTGCGCCGGCTTGCGCCGCGTTACTTTGATGTCGAGTCCGGTCAGTCGGGCAATTGCCTTGGTTTCATCCATCCTTGGCGCCTTCATCCGGCCACGGCAGTCGTCCGTGCAAGACGCCGCGGCAGTACGGGAATATCGGACTTGTCCTTCGCATCGGGATCGGCGAGTACCGCAAGCAGCCGCTCGCGGATCCGCTTCAGCTTGTGCTCCTCGTCGATTTTGTGTCCGAACACATCCTTGACGTAGAACACGTCGACCACGCGCTCGCCGTAGGTTGCGATCTTCGCGGTGCCAATCGACAGCCCGAGCTCGGTCAGCGCATTCGTCACCTCGAAGAGCAGGCCGGACCGGTCGCGACCGTTCACTTCGATGACCGTGTGCGTCGCCGACGCCTTGTTGTCGATCAGCACGCGCGGCGGCACGGCGAAGACGCGCGCGCGGCTCTGGATCCGCGGCCGCTTTGCGAGCGCGTCACGCAGTTTCAGCCGGCCCGACAGCGCCTGTTCAATCAAGGTTGCAAGCTTCGCCAGACGTTCGGGCTTGTCGAACGCAGATCCCGCGCTGCTCACCGACGGCAGCGTCTCCTGGATGAGAAACGTGTCGAGCGCCATGCCGTTCGACATCGTGAAGATCTGCGCCGCCACGATGTTCGCGCCGGCGAGCGCCATGGCGCCGGCGATTTGACTGAAGAGGCCCGGATGGTCGGCGGTGTAGATCGTGATCTCCGTGATCCCGCGCGCGCGATCGATGCGCGTATCGAGCGAGATCGGTGCCTCGTCCCGTTCGGCCTGACGGATGAAGCGGGCATGCCGGGCCTGCGTCGCCGTATCGACCGAAAGCCAATACGCCGGATAGCCACGGGCAAAATGGGTGACGATGTCTTCTTCGGGCCAATCGGCGAGCTCGGCGCGCAACGCCGATTTTGCCGCCTCGACCCGTATCTTGGCGTTGTCCTCGAGCACCGCCCCGGACATCGCCTCTTCGGCCCGGTAGTAGAGTTCGCGCAGGAGCGTCGCTTTCCAATTGTTCCAGACGTTCGGCCCTACCGCGCGTATGTCGGCCACGGTGAGACAGAGCAGAAGCCGCAGCCGCTCGGGGGACTGGACGAGATCCACGAAGTCGCGAAGCGTCTGCGGATCCTGGATATCGCGCTTGAAGGCAGTGTTCGACATCGCGAGATGCCAGCGGACGAGCCAAGCGACCGTCTCGGTCTCCTCGTCGCTCAAGCCGAAACGCGGCCCCAGCCGCAGTGCAACGTCGGCGCCCAAGACAGAATGGTCGCCGCCGCGTCCCTTGGCGATGTCATGGAGAAGAACCGCCACATACAGCGCCCGGCGCGACTGGATCTTGTGAATGACCTCGCTCGATAGCGGCAGCTCGGACGCGAGTTCACCATTCTCGATGCGGTGGAGAATGCCGATCGCAAAGATCGTGTGCTCGTCGACCGTATAGACATGGTACATGTCGTGCTGCATCTGCGCGACGACACGGCCGAAATCCGGCACGAACCGACCGAACACGCCCGCCTCGTTCATGGCCCGCAGTGTACGTTCGGAGTCGTTCCGATCCGTGAGCATCTCGAGGAACAGCCGGTTCGCCTCCGGATTTACGCGCAGCCGCCCGTCGATCAATTTGAGGTTCTGGCGTATCAGCCGCAGCGCATGGGGGTGGATCTCCAGGCCGTTCTCCTGCGCCACGCGAAAAATGCGCAGGAAATTGACGGGATCATCGGCGAAGGCGCTGTTCTTGGACACCGTCAGGCGGCCGTTCTCGATGGCAAAGCCTTCGAGCTGCGGGCGGGCGCGCCGCATGAACGACGGCAGCGGCAAGAGCGAGAGGCTCAGCCGCGGCTTCTTCTCGGCCTCGATCTCCAGGGCGGCGCAGAAGATGCGAGTCAGGTCGCCCACGTCCTTGGCGACGAGGAAGTAATGCTTCATCAGCCGCTCGACGCCGCGCGTCCCGCGATGGTCGGTATAGCCCATGCGGGCGGCGACTTCCGGTTGGACGTCGAACGTCAGCCGGTCGTCGGCGCGCTTCGTGACGTAGTGCAGATGACAGCGGACCGTCCACAGGAACTCCTGGGCCTTGGCGAACTTCGCGGCCTCCTCGCTTGTCACGACGCCTTTGACGACGAGTTCATCGACCCGCTCCACCCGATGGATGTACTTCGCAATCCAGAACAAGGTGTGCAGATCGCGCAGTCCGCCCTTGCCTTCCTTGACGTTCGGCTCCAGCACGTAGCGGGAGTCGCCCATCCGGATGTGCCGCTCGTTGCGCTCGGCAAGTTTGGCAGCGACGAATTCTGCTGCCGAACCTTTGACGATCCCGCTCAGGAACTGCCGCCGGAAGCCGGCATAGAGCTTGTCGTCCCCCCACAGGAACCGCGATTCGAGGAGCGCGGTGCGGATCGTCATGTCATCGCGCGCAAGACGAAGGCATTCATCGACCGAGCGGGTCGCGTGTCCGACCTTCAGCCCCAGGTCCCACAGCATGTAGAGGATGAATTCGACGATCTGCTCGCCGCGCGGGGTTCGCTTGTACGGGTGCAGGAATAGAAGATCGACATCCGAGTACGGGGCGAGCTCGCCGCGCCCATAGCCGCCGACCGCGACGATCGACAGCCGCTCGGCCTGGGTCGGGTTGGCGATCCGGTAGACATAGCGGTCGGCATAATCGTGGATCAGGCGGACGAGCTGATCGATCAGGAAACAGCCGGCGCGGACGGTTTCGGCACCGCTGGCACGGCCTTCCTCGAATCGCGTCCTGATCTCGGTCCGGCCGGCGGCCAGGACCGTCTTCAGTACCTCCAGGCATCGGGCGCGCCTGGCCTCCAGCGTCAGGCCCTCATCCTGCGCGATGGCGCTCAGGGTCGCACTGACACTGCGACGGTCTATGATCTCGCGCTGGTTGACGATCTGATCCATTGGAACTGCCGAGCTGGGCCCGAACGTTAACTGCCAGGGCAGCGATCATATCGCGGTCCGGCGGCCACGGATATGATCTCGTTCCCAAACAAGAAGATGGAGAGCGCATGCGTCCATTCCATCGGTTCGTCATCGCTTTCGGTATCGTGGCCCTCGCCTCGGCATGTGGAGGCACGAACGGCCGGGTGGGCGAACCGGCGGTTACCGCCGCGTTCGTACGCGCACCGGCAGGTACCGCGGAGTCGGCCGTACAGATCATCGCGACCGGGCGACAGCCGTTGACGAGCGCGCTCCTCGTCACCCCTTCGGGAACGACTCCGGCCAGCCTGATCGAACGCGAAGCCAGCCCGCCCATTGCCTATGGCGGCGGCCCCGATGTCGGCGTCGGCGTGTTCGGGGGTAGCGGCGGCATCGGCTTCGGTACCGGGATTCTCCTTGGCATTCCGGTGGGCGGCTATGGCAGGCCTGCTGCAGTCGTCCGCAGCCGGGCGACGATCCCCGTCCCGGACGTCGATGCCTACCGGCGGAATTGGCCGCAATCCGTCGTCCGGGTCACGTTCGGAACGGGGCCGTCGTCGACCACCACCGACATTCCGGCACCGGCACCGGAGGTCGAGTAGAACCATGCACCGAATCGACACGCCGCATCGCGCCGCAGACGACCCTTCGAAGGCGGCGGCGCCGAGACCGAAGATCATCGACCGGTTCGCGCGGATCGCACGTGCGGCGGCGCACCAGCTGGGACATCCCCTGACCTTCGCGGCCGCGATCGGCGTGATCGTGCTCTGGGCGGCAACCGGGCCGTTGTTCGGCTGGTCGAATACGTGGCAACTCGCCATCAACACAGGCACGACGATCGTCACGTTCGTGATGGTGTTCCTGATCCAGAACACCCAGAACAGGGACAATGAAGCTGTTCAACTGAAACTGGACGAGCTGATCCGCACCACGGCACATCCCCGGAACCGGTTGCTGAACCTCGAGGAATGTTCGGAGTCTGAGATCAAGCACCTTCGGGGCGAGTTCCAGCGGCTCGCGGAAAAACGGCAGGCCGCCCAGGCGCGACTGGACGAGGCGAGGGACCGTCGGCAATCCGACCATCGGGCGGGCGGCACGCACCATAAACCGCGTGACCAATCCCGCGCCGGCGGCTCAGAATGTCCGCGTGACCGCTAGCCGCGATCGAGCAGCGATTTCAACCGGTAGAGCGCGTCCAGCGCTTCGCGCGGCGACATCTCATCAGGGTGGATGGCACGCAAGGCCTCCTCGACGGCAGACGGTGCTGCCGGCGCCTGGGGAAGACCACCCTTCGGACGAGCGGCGCTGAACAGCGGCAAGTCGTCGACCAGCCGGCTTGCCGCGCTGTTATCGGCGCCGGACTCCAGGGTTTTCAACACCTGTTCGGCACGCTCGATCACCACCGGCGGCAGGCCGGCCAGTTTCGCGACGTGAATGCCGTAGGACCGATCGGCCGCCCCGGGCACGACCTCGTGCAGGAACACGACGTCGCCCTGCCACTCCTTGACCCGCATCGTGTAGCAGGCGAGTCCGGCGAGCTTGCCCGCGAGTGCGGTGAGTTCATGATAGTGGGTGGCGAACAGCGCGCGGCACCGGTTCACCTCGTGCAGATGTTCGACGCAGGCCCACGCGATCGACAACCCGTCATAGGTCGCGGTGCCCCGGCCGATTTCGTCGAGGATGACGAGCGAGCGCGGCCCCGCCTGGTTGAGGATCGCCGCGGTCTCGACCATTTCTACCATGAATGTCGACCGGCCGCGGGCAAGATCGTCGGCGGCGCCGACGCGGCTGAACAGCCGATCGACGACACCGATACGGGCATGGTCGGCCGGAACGTAGGACCCGATCTGCGCCAGGATCGCGATGAGCGCATTTTGACGGAGAAAGGTCGACTTGCCGGCCATGTTCGGACCGGTCAGCAGCCAGATGCGCGCCGCACCGGTGCGATCGGCCCCGGCGCCGTCCGCATCCGCCGCGAGATGGCAATCGTTCGCGACGAAGGCACCACCGCCGGCGCTGGCAAGCGCCGCCTCCACGACAGGATGGCGCCCGCCGACGATATGGAAGCTGAGGCTCTCGTCCACCTCGGGGCGGCAGTAGCGACGCTCGACGGCGAGATCGGCGAGGGCGGCCGCGACGTCGAGCGTGGCGATCGCCGATGCGGCGCGCGTGATCGCGTCCGCATTCGACAGGACGTCGGCCGCGAGTTCGTTGAAGATCTCCATCTCGAGGGCGAGCGCCTTGTCGGCCGCGGACATGATGCTCTGTTCGAGCTGGCCGAGTTCCACGGTCGTGAAACGCATCGCGCTCGCCAAAGTCTGCCGGTGGACAAAGGCCGGGTTACCCGCGAGCTTGTCCGCATGCGTCGGCGTCACCTCGATGTAGTAGCCGAGGACGTTGTTGTGACGGATCTTCAACGACGCGATCTTCGTCTCGGCCGCATAACGCGCCTGCAGCTCCGCGATCAGCCGGCGGCTGTCATCCCTGAGGCGTCTGAGTTCGTCGAGCCGATCCGAATATCCCGCCGCAATGAAGCCGCCGTCGCGCGCATCGACGGGCAGTTCCGCAGCGAGCGCCCGGGTCAGCCGCTCGACGAGCGGCGTATGGTCGCCGAGATCGCGGGCGCATGCCTCGATCCCGGCCGGCGTGCCGGCGAGACCGGCCATGGTGAGACAGGATCGAATCCGGGGAATCGACGACAGGCCGTCGCGTATGGCGGCAAGATCGCGTGGGCCGCCACGCCCCAGGCTGATCCGGGACAGCGCCCGCTCGACGTCCGGAAGGCCGCGCAGAATCTCGCGCAGCTCATCCCGCCGCCGGGCATCGTCGACGAAGAAACCCACCATGTCGAGACGCGCCTCGATCGCACGCGGGTCCGTCAGCGGCGCGGCCAGATACTGGGCGAGCCGCCGCGCCCCCGCGCCGGTCAAGGTTCGATCGATCGTCGCCAGCAGCGACCCCCGGCGCTGTCCCTCGAGCGTCTGCTCGAGTTCGAGATTGCGGCGCGTGGCCGGATCGATTTCGAGAAAACCGCGTTCGGCGATGCGAATCGGCGACTTGAGCCGCGGCAACCGCCCTTTCTGCGTCAGCTCGACATAGTCGACGAGACTGCCGCCGGCGGCAAGTTCGGCCCGCCCGAACGCGCCAAAACCGTCCAGCGCCTTGACACCATACATGGCCTCGAGGCGCCGCCGGCCATTCTCGCTGTCGAACCGGACCGAGGGCAACGGCGTGACCGCACCTTTCCAGTCATTCAGCTGAACCTTGACGTCGTCACGCGCGAGCAGCCGGTCTGACACGAGAATTTCGCCGGGTGCGACACGCGCGAGCGCGCTGGCAATGCCGGATACGGACAGGGGTTGCAGGAAGAAGTCGCCCGTCGACAGATCGAGCCATGCGAAGCCGTAGGCGCCGTTCGCTTCGGCAAGCGCGGCGAGATAGTTGTGCCGGCGCGCATCCAGCAGCGTCTCTTCGGTGAGGGTTCCGGGCGTGACGATGCGGACCACGTCCCGCCGTACGACGGCCTTCGAACCGCGTTTCTTCGCTTCCGCCGGATCCTCGAGCTGTTCGCAGATGGCGACGCGAAAACCACTCCGGATGAGGCGCTGCAGATAGGCCTCGTACGCGTGCACGGGCACGCCGCACATTGGAATATCTTCGCCGAGATGCTTGCCGCGCTTGGTCAGCGCGATATCCAGCGCCTTCGCGGCCACGACCGCATCGTCGAAGAACAGCTCGTAGAAATCGCCCATCCGATAGAACAGAAGGCAGTCGGGATGGGCGCGCTTGATCTCGAGATACTGCGCCATCATCGGCGTGACGTCGGCATCCGCCGCAGCCGCGCGCGTCGATGTGGCCGAATCGATATTGCTTCGGGTGTCGTGCATCGGTGCGCCACTTATTGCGCAGCCACCCCATTGTTCGCAAGCCGTCGCGGCCGCTATGTTGGACTGAAAAGCGGGAGAAAACGCATGAAGAAGGCGAATTTCGCCATCGTCGGCCTCGGCATGGCGGTCGGGCCGCACGCGAAGAGCTTTCTCGACCTCGCCGACCGGGCGAGCGTGCTTTACGCCTATAGTCCGAGCCTCGTGCGCCGACAGGCGTTTGCGGCAAAATTTCCGTTTCCGCTCGCCGACAGCCTCGACCGGATCCTGAACGACCCGGCGGTCGATGCCGTGAGCATCCTGACGCCACCTAATACGCACCTGGATCTGGTCCGGCAGTGCGCGGCGGCCGGCAAGCACGTTCTGCTCGAAAAGCCGCTCGAGGTCACGCTCGAACGCGCCCGCGAGGTGGTCGACACCTGCCGACGGGCCGGGGTGCGGCTGGGCGTAACGCTGCAGCATCGCTTTCGTCCCGCCGTGATGCGTCTGTCCGAGCTCCTGCGCACGGGTTCGCTGGGCGGGATCGCGGGGGCCAGCACGTCGATCCGCCTGTGGCGGCCGCAAAGCTATTACGATGTTCCGGGCCGCGGCACCAAGGCACGCGACGGCGGCGGCGTGTTGCTGACCCAGGGCATCCATACCCTGGACGTGATGCTGAGTCTGGCCGGACCGGCCGTCGAGGTCATGGCCTATGCGACGACGTCACCGCTTCACCGGATGGAAACCGAGGATCTGGTGGCCGGTGCGATCAGGTTCGCGAACGGTGCGCTCGGCACGATCGATGTGACGACCGCCGCCTTTCCCGGCTTTCCGGAACGGGTCGAGCTGATATGCCGCAACGGCACGGCGATTCTTGCCGGTACCGCGCTCGATGTCTTCTGGCATGACGGCCGCACCGAGCGCATCGAGCCCGACCCAAGCCCCGGCGGCACCGGCGCCGATCCGATGGCGTTCCCGAACGACTGGCATCGCGCCCTCATCGCCGACTTCATCGATGCCATCCAGACCGGCCGCGAGCCGCGCGTGAACGGCCCCGCGGCCCTGCATGTCCATTACCTGATCGACGCGTTGCTGCGGTCGGCCGAGGAAAAGCGGCCCGTACTGCTTCCGATCGACATCTGTCCCCCAGCCCCGGCTTGAGCAGATTCAGGGCGCTCGTTGTGACGGGACGGGCCGCCTGCGTCATTGTGCGGGTGGTCCCGCCGCTCATTCGGCATGGGAAAAAGAATCACGGGACTTAACAGCGACGTTCGGCGCTCCGCATCCTGCCGCTGGCGCACGATCTGCCATCGATTTTTTCGGCAAAGATTCGACAACCTTAAGCGGAAAACCTGTTATAAGAAACCTGATTGCAAGCCTCGGGTTTGCGCTGCGTTAAGGGGGAATCAGTTATGCCGCGGGATCTATGGGAGATCGGCCAGAAAATTGCAGACAACCCGAGCTGGGGAAAACGCATCCTTCACTCGACATTTGCCGACCCATTCCGACGCAGGTCGGTTTCACGGATCGGCAGGATGGCAATCAAGGGTACGCTTACATTCGTTCCGGTGCCAGCATTCGCGAGGGATCTCATCGGCACGGCCGTGCAAAAGGGGATTGAGATCGCTCGCACCAAGTATCTTGCCTACAAGAGGGCCCAGCACCAGAGCGGTGATGTTGCCCACCGAGTCAAATGGGCTTGGAAGGATCTCAACCTCGAGGATATGGACCGCCGTCGCTGGAAGGTAAAGCATGCCGCGGATATGCTGAAGGAAGCGGTGGATACAATGGTCGATAATGCCCCGAAAACCGCTTCTATCTGCAACGACGTCGTCCGCACCATATCGAAGAAAAAGTATCTGGACAAGCGCATCAAGAAGATCCGGGAGCAACTCGAGATCACGACGCAGCTCTGCGCATTGACGGAACAATGGCTGAATGAGATCGAGCAGTGGGTCCAGACCAACCAATACCAGGAAATACTCGAAATCTTCGTCGATCAGGCGCAGCAGCTTCCAGATAACGATGAACATCACATGAAATGTGACAAGGCATATTGCGTCCACGGCGACAGAACCCGGTTCTGGGACGCCAATCCGAGGCTTGCCGCCGGCGTCGCCCTCGTCACGAAGCATGTGGTTGATTTCGCGCCATCCGTGGGCAGCAGTAGCACCTACACCGAAGATTATTACACGTAAGGCCGACGAGATCGGCCGCGTGCCGGCCACCGAAGTTCGGCGGGCGGTGGCCCGCCGTTCACATTCAAGGACGTTCAAGCGACGATCGTCCGCTGCCCGGAACGGCTGGCGCCAATCGCAGACGAGCTTTTCCGTCAAAGCCTTTGCGCCGGCCCCGGCCGGCGCAAAGGCTTTGCTCTTCGAAGGCCGTGCTTCTTTCAGAGTCCCTTGCCGGGTGACCCGGCAGCGATCGGCGCGTTATTGAACTGCCCGGAATCGAATCGGGCGAACCGTACCGGAACGATGCAAGACCTGACGCGGAGCTTCGAAACCCTGGCCGCCGGCCGTCATCCGGCCTTCTCCGCGCCGCACAATGTGGACACGCGGATCTGGCGCTATCTCGATTTTCCGAAACTCGTCTGGTTTCTCGACTCGCAGCGGCTCGCGATGCCGCACTGCCGGATGATGGAGGATCCGTTCGAAGGCACGACGCCAGAAGGTCTCCTGACGCGGCTGGAAGCCCAGATTCAGGCGGCCGACGGGGCCGCACGCCAAACCTTGGAACGCAATCTCGGGCAGCTGCGGAAGCTGGCTGCCGACCTTAAGGGCGGCTACTTCATCAGCTCATGGCACATGAACGATGTCGAGTCCGAGGCCATGTGGAAGCTGTTTGGATCCCCCAACGACGGAGTGGCGCTGGCTTCGACCTACGCACGGCTGCGGTCGGTTCTGCCCGCTCATGTCGGCGTCGGGCTCGTCCGCTATATCGACTACAGGACCGAGACTCTGCCCGGTCTCGACATGTTCCATTGGGTCATGCACAAGCGGAAAAGTTTCGAACACGAGCGCGAAATCCGCGCGGTCGCGTCCCGGCACACGCCCGATGAGTTCGGCGGCGATCAAATCCGCGCGCAATCCGACGCCTACGGATATTACCCCTACGTCGACGTCGCGGCGCTCGTCACATCCATACATGTCCATCCGCTCGCCCAGGACTGGTTCGTGGAACTCGTCCGGCGCATCGTTGCGCGCTTCGGATTCGACATTGCCGTGTACCGGTCGGAACTCTCGGCAAAGCCGCTCTTTTGAATTCATCCCGCCGAGATTTCCGGCCAACAGGGTCATCATCCGCTTTGACGGCCTCACGGTCGGGCCCTTAACATGACGCGAAAGCCTTAGAGCTTTCGGAGAAATGCCACCATCGGAAGTCGACGATGACCACGACCGCCCATGTCACGGAGGAAGATGCCCTCCTGTTCCACGCCCGCGGCCGTTCGGGCAAGCTCGAGATCAGTCCGACCAAGCCGCTGACGACGCAGCGCGATCTGTCGCTGGCGTATTCCCCGGGTGTGGCGTGGCCATGTCTTCACATCGCCAAGAACCCGGATCTCGCCTACGACTATACCGCCAAAGGCAATCTCGTCGCCGTGATTTCGAACGGCACGGCCGTCCTGGGACTGGGCGATCTGGGTGCCGCTGGCGCCAAGCCCGTCATGGAGGGCAAGGCGTGCCTGTTCAAACGTTTTGCCGACGTCGACGCCTTCGATCTTGAGATCGACACCAGGAACGTCGACGAGTTCGTCAACTGCGTCCGCTTCCTTCATCCGGCGTTCGGTGGCATCAACCTGGAAGACATCAAGGCGCCCGAATGCTTCATCATCGAGCAGCGCCTGCGCGAACTGCTTGACATCCCGGTGTTCCATGACGATCAGCACGGCACCGCGATCGTCGCCATTGCCGGCCTGATCAACGCGCTCGACCTGACGGGGCGCGATCTCAAGACGATCAAGATGGTCGTCAACGGGGCGGGCGCCGCCGCGATCGCCTGCGTTGAATTGTTGAAGACGATGGGGCTGCCGCACGACAACGTCGTGCTGTGCGACACCAAGGGCGTCATCTACAAGGGCCGCACCGAGTCGATGAACCAGTGGAAGTTGGCCCACGCGGTCGACATCAAGGCGCGCACGCTGGCGGAGGCGATGGAGGGGGCCGACGTGTTCTTCGGGCTTTCCACCAAGGGTGTCGTCGACCGCAAGATGGTTCAGTCGATGGCCGACAAGCCGATCATCTTCGCGATGGCGAACCCCGACCCGGAGATCACGCCCGAGGAGGCCAAGGCGGCACGACCCGACGCGATCATCGCGACGGGCCGTTCCGACTATCCGAACCAGGTCAACAACGTCCTGGGTTTTCCGTACATCTTCCGCGGCGCGCTCGACGTGCGGGCCCGCACCATCAACGACGCGATGAAGATTGCCGCCGCCGAAGCACTGGCCGCGCTGGCGCGCGAGGACGTACCTGACGAGCTGGACGCCGCCTATGCGGGCCGCCGTCTGCGCTACGGACCCGATTACATTCTGCCGGTGCCGTTCGACCCGCGCCTCATCTCGGTCGTGCCGGCCGCAGTCGCAAAGGCGGCCATGGACACGGGCGTCGCCCGTAAGCCGATCTCGGACATGAAGGCTTATCGCCGGCAGCTTTCGACCCGACGCGATCCGACGGCGGCGATGCTCGACCTCACCTATGAGGAGGTCCGCAACAATCCGCCGCGCCGCGTCGTATTCGCGGAAGGCGAGGAAGAGAAGGTGATCCGCGCCGCCGTGGCGTTCCGTAATGCCGGTTATGGCACACCCGTACTGGTTGGACGCACCGAGCGGATCGAGGCGACAATGAAGGCGATCGGGATTTCCAGGGTCGCCGACATCGAGATTCACAACGCGCGCCTGTCGCAGAACAACCAGCGCTATACGGAGTATCTATATGCGCGTCTGCAGCGGCAGGGCTTCCTGTGGCGCGATTGCCAGCGGCTCGTCAATCAGGACCGCAACGTGTTCGCCGCGCTGATGGTCGCATGCGGCGATGCCGATGCCGTCGTCACCGGCGTCACGCGCAGCTATCACGTTGCGCTCAAGGACATCCGCCGCGTTCTGCCCGCAGCGCCCGGAAAGCGCGTCATGGGGCTGTCGATCGTGATGGCACGCGGTCATACCGTGTTCATGGCCGATACGGCGGTCCATGAACGACCGACGCCGGAGGAGCTCGCCGACATCGCGATCCAGACCGCCGCCAAGGCCCGTGCGCTCGGGCACGAGCCACGCGTCGCATTCCTTTCATTCTCGACCTTCGGTCAACCGCCCCTCGACACGCTGGCATCGGTCCGTGCGGCGGTGACCGAACTCGATCGCCGCCACGTGGATTTCGAATATGACGGCGACCTCAGCGCCGAGGTGGCGCTCGACCATCAGCTGATGCGGCGGCTCTATCCGTTCTGCCGGCTGTCTGGCCCTGCCAACGTACTGATCATGCCCGGCCTGCATTCGGCGCACATCTCGAGCCAGCTGCTGCAGAAGCTTGGCGGCGGTACCCAGATCGGGCCGCTGCTCGTCGGCCTGTCCAAGCCGGCGCAGATCGTTCAGATCGGTGCCAGCGTCGGCGATCTGGTGAACATGGCCGTACTCGCCGCTCACGAGGCGAATATCGCCGCACGCCGCTGATCGGCGGCTGAAACCGGGCGGAAGGTGGTGCGGGATAGGCCGCGAACAGACCGCCCGGCGCGACGCCGTGTCGCCAACCCGGGGACGGATGCCGCCATGCCCCTGCCGCGGCGACGGGTTATTCGTCAGAGGACGGACTGACCGCCCTTCCGGAACGGCCGCGGAACGACTATATATTGCGCCGCAATAAGGACCGGGCCGAGCAGGCGGGCCCGGTCTTTGCTTATATTTGGAACTTGCAGCCCCGATACCGAGCATGGATCTGCGCAATATCGCCATCATCGCGCATGTCGACCACGGCAAGACCACCCTTGTGGATGCGCTCCTGCGCCAGTCGGGAACATTTCGGGAGAATCAGCAAGTCGCCGAGTGCGCGCTCGACTACAACGATCTCGAACGGGAGCGCGGCATTACCATTCTCGCCAAATGCACCTCGGTCGAATGGAAGGGAACGCGTCTCAACATCGTCGACACGCCGGGCCACGCCGATTTCGGCGGCGAAGTCGAGCGCATCATGTCGATGGTCGACGGCGTGGTCGTCCTGGTCGACGCGGCCGAGGGTCCGTTGCCGCAGACGAAGTTCGTGACGATGAAGGCGCTGGCCAGGGGGCTCAGGCCGATCGTCGTAATCAACAAGGTCGACCGGGCCGACGCGCGGCCGCACGAAGTTCACAACGAAATCTTCGATCTGTTCGCAGCACTCGGCGCCAGTGACGAGCAGCTCGATTTCCCGACCCTGTTCGCCTCGGGACGCAATGGGTGGGCGGCCGAGAGCCTCGAGGCGCCGCGTGAAAGTCTGGCGCCGCTGTTCGATCTCATCATACGGCACGTGCCGCCGCCGACGGTCGAGCCGGACAAGCCGTTCGCGATGCTGGCGACGACACTCGAATATGACCCCTATCTCGGCCGCGTTCTCACGGGCCGCATCCATAGCGGTACGGCCAGGGTGAACATGCCGGTGAAGGCACTGTCGCGGGAGGGGCATTTTCTCGAGGAGGGACGGCTCACCAAGCTGCTTGCCTTCCGCGGGCTCGAGCGCGTGCCGATCGAGCAGGCCCAGGCCGGAGACATCATCGCGATTGCGGGTCTTACCAAGGCGACGGTCGCGGATACGATCTGCGATCCCGCCGTCACGGAACCGATTCCGGCGATGCCGATCGACCCGCCGACGCTGGCGATGACGTTTTCCGTCAACGATTCGCCGCTCGCGGGCCGCGAAGGGACCAAAGTCACCACGCGCATGATTCGCGACCGCCTGATGCGGGAGGCGGAGGGCAACGTCGCGATCCGCGTGCGCGAGACCGAGGACGCGGATGCATACGAGGTTGCCGGGCGCGGCGAGCTCCAGCTCGGCGTGCTGGTCGAGACCATGCGCCGCGAGGGTTTCGAATTGTCGATCGGCCGGCCGCGGGTTCTGTTCAAGACGGATCCGACGACGGGCCAGCGCCTCGAACCCATCGAGGAAGTGCAGATCGACGTCGACGATGCCTATGCCGGCGTCGTCGTCGAAAAGCTCGGCAAACGCCGTGGCGAGATGACCGATATGCGCCCGTCGGGCGGTGGCAAGACCCGCATCACCTTCCTGGTTCCGACGCGCGGCCTGATCGGCTACCAGGGCGAGTTCCTGACTGATACGCGCGGCACCGGTATCATGAACCGGCTGTTCCACGGCTATGCGCCCTACAAGGGACCGATCGAGGGCCGGCGAAACGGCGTATTGATCTCCAACGCAGAGGGTGAAGCCGTCGCCTACGCGTTGTGGAATCTCGAAGAACGCGGCGTGATCATGATCAATCCAGGGGACAAGGTGTATCCGGGCATGATCATCGGCGAGCACAGCCGCGAAAACGACCTCGAAGTTAACCCGCTCAAGGCAAAGCACCTCACCAATATTCGTGCGGCGGGCAAGGACGAAGCCGTACGCCTGACCCCACCGCGGATCCTGACCCTCGAGCAGGCGATCGCTTACATCGCCGACGACGAGCTCGTCGAGGTGACACCGAAATCGATCCGGCTGCGCAAGAAGATCCTCGATCCGCACGCCCGCAAACGCGCCGAGCGCACCGCCGATGCGGGCTGAACGCATGATCGGCGTCGGGACGATCAGTCCCTCCCGCCTGTTCCGGACGGGAGGGATTTTCGCTTGCGGCGGCTAGACTGTCGCCTCGGCCTAGCCGCGGGCGTGCACGCCTTCCCGGATTTCCTCGATCATCTTGCGGCAGAACGCCGGCAGGTCGTCCGGTTTGCGGCTGGTCACCAGCCCGTTGTCGGTGACGACCTCCTGGTCCACCCACTTCGCGTCGGCATGCTCGAGATCGGTCTTGAGCGACGGCCATGACGTCATGGTCCTGCCCTTGACGGCGCCGGCCTCGATCAACGTCCACGGCCCGTGGCAGATCGCCGCGATCGGCTTCTTCGACTGGACGAAGTGCCGGACGAACGCGACGGCCTTCTGGTTGATGCGAAGCTGGTCGGGATTAGCCACGCCGCCCGGTAGCACCAGCGCGTCATAGTCATCCGCGCCGACTTCATCGAGCGTCTTGTCGACATCGATCTGGTCGCCCTTGTCGTGGTGCCGCATGCCCTGGATCTTGCCGGCTTTCGGCGCGACGACATGGGCCTCGGCACCGGCTTCCTTGAGCGCCTTGAGGGGCTCAGTCAGCTCACTCTGCTCGAACCCGTCGGTCGCGAGCACTGCCACCTTCTTTCCCGTCAGATCCTGCGCCATGAACCTGCCTCCATTCCTGTCGCTTGCTCGCAGCGCAAAACGCCCCGGGCGCGGTGCGGTTCCGGGATCGGTCCATGGCGCGCCAATTTTCCCGCCAGAAAGAGGCGGTGCCGTTTACAATCCGTGAATACCTATGCCCGATAAACCCGAACGACATGAAAGCCTGGTTTGAATCCCTTGCCGTCTATCGCGAGCCGCGCATGCTCGCCGTCCTGTTCATGGGGTTCTCGAGCGGACTGCCGCTGCCGCTCACCTTCGGCACGCTTTCGTTCTGGCTGGCCGAGGCCGGAGTCTCACGGACCTCGATCGGCCTGTTCGCGTTAATCGGGATCTCGTACAGCTTCAAGTTTCTCTGGTCGCCGTTCATCGATCGGCTGCCGCTTCCCGTCCTCACCCGTCGGCTCGGCCGACGCCGCAGCTGGGCGCTGCTGATCCAGAGCCTTCTCGCGCTCGCCATCTTCGCCCTCGGCATGACCGATCCGAGAACGGAACCGGGGCTGGTTGCGCTGTGCGCCGTCATCGTCGCGTTCCTGTCGGCGAGCCAAGACATCGTCATCGACGCCTTCCGCATTGAACTGTTGACGGCTGAGGAGCAGGGCGCCGGCGCCGCCGCAACGCAGTGGGGTTATCGTTTCGGCATGATGGCGTCGTCCGCCGGGGCGCTGTATGCGGCGACGTTCGGCGGATGGAGCTTCGCCTACGCCGTGATGGCGCTGCTGATGGGCGTCGGCATGGTCACGGTGTGGCTGACGCCCGAGCCTGCCGGCTCCGTCAAGGCGCTCGAACCGATACCGGGCGACACCGCCGGCGCGCGCGTCGTCGCCTGGGTTCAACGCGCCGTTTTCGCGCCTTTTGCCGATTTCATGACCCGGCCCGGCTGGATCGCCATCCTGGTTTTCGTCGTCCTTTACAAGTTCGGCGATGCGCTCGCGGGCGTCATGGCAAACCCGTTCTACGTGGCGATGGGCTTCAGCAAGATCGAGGTCGCGAACATCAGCAAGGTGTTCGGCGTCGTCGCGACGCTTGCCGGCCTCACCGCCGGCGGCGCCGTCGTGTTCCGGTTCGGCCTTTACAGAAGCCTGCTCATCTGCGGCGTGCTGCAGGCCGTCTCGAACCTGATGTACGCCGTGCAGACCCTGATCGGCCATGATGTCACGATGCTGACCGTCACCATCGGCATCGAGAACTTCACCGGTGGCATGGGCTCGGCCGCGTTCGTCGCGTACCTTTCGAGTCTGTGCAATATCGCGTTCACGGCGACGCAGTATGCTCTGCTGTCCTCGCTGGCGACGGTCGGTCGAACGATCCTCTCGTCCTCGGGCGGATGGCTTTCCGAGCAGCTCGACTGGTTCGCATTCTTCGTGTTTACGACGGTTGCGGCCCTGCCCGGCATCATGATGGTCGTCTGGCTCATGCGGCGCTTCCCGCTCGGCGCCGTGTTGCTTAAACCGGGATTCGCTTCCGACGATTGACACGAATGCCCCGGCCGCGGGGCGAGTTGACCGGCGGCGATGGCCGCCGCATCCTCAAGGCAACAGTCAAGCCCTGCGGAGCGGCGGCGATGCGCATCGGTGTCCCGAAGGAGATCAAGAGCAACGAAAATCGCGTCGGACTGACTCCGGCCAGCGTTCGCGAGCTGGTCCATCATGGGCACAGCGTCGTCGTGGAGACGATGGCCGGTTACGGCATCGGGTTCGACGATGACGATTATCGGGCGGCCGGCGCCCGAATCGTCGACAGCGCCGACGAGGTGTTTGCCGCCGCCGAACTGATCGTCAAAGTGAAGGAGCCGCAGCCGGTCGAGATCAAGCGCCTGACCGAGCGCCATACGCTCTTCACCTATCTCCACCTCGCCGCCGATCCGGCACAGGCGAATGCCCTGATGGCGTCCGGCTGCACCGCGATCGCCTACGAAACCGTCACCAACGACCGTGGCGGCCTGCCGCTGCTCGCTCCGATGAGCGAAGTCGCGGGCCGCATGTCGGTACAGGTCGGTGCCCACTGTCTGGAAAAACCGCAGGGCGGCGCCGGCGTACTGCTTGGCGGCGTGCCGGGCGTGCAGGCAGCCAAGGTCGTGATTCTCGGCGGCGGCGTCGCCGGGACCAATGCGGCGCGAATGGCGATGGGTCTCGGTGCGGACGTGACCATCATCGACAAGTCGCTTCAGCGACTCTACGAGCTCGATCTCCAGTTCGGCGCGCAGCTTCACACCGTGCACGCAACGCGCGATGCCGTCGAGAAGCACGTCATCGAGGCGGATCTCGTCATCGGGGCCGTGCTCGTGCCCGGCGCGGCCGCGCCCAAGCTGGTCAACCGGGACATGATCAAGCAGATGCGGCGCGGCTCGGTGGTCGTCGATATCTCGATCGATCAGGGCGGCTGCATCGAAACCAGCCGTCCGACCACGCATGACGCACCGACCTACATCGTCGACGGCGTCGTGCATTACTGCGTGACCAACATGCCGGGCGCGGTGCCGCGAACCTCGACCTTCGCGCTCAACAATGCAACCCTGCCGTTCGTCATCGCGCTTGCCGACAAGGGGTCAATGGCGGCGCTCGCGGCCGATCCGCACCTGTTGAACGGCCTCAATGTTCATCGCGGCCGCATCACGCACCCGGCGGTCGCCGATGCGCTCGCGCTCGAACATATGCCGGCATCGCACGTCATCGCGGCGTAAGGAAAGTGCATCGGCCGGCCGGTACGAATCGGAGAGGCGATTCCGGCGGGCGTCGGCCGGCCCGAACGTATCACGGCCGACTATTTCGTGGGGCTTGCGGGGACAAGGCCGGGATGACTCAGATCAAGGCCGAGTTTCCGTCGGGATACAAGCTCCGCCGTGGAACCGATCGTCGCGGCAGACCGTGAAACCTGATCAGCGGAGATACGCATGTCGATCCGAAACCTCGATGCGATCTTCAAGCCGACCTCGATAGCGTTGATCGGCGCCAGCAAACAGGAGCGATCCGTCGGCGCGGTCGTCGCGCACAATTTGTTCAATGCAGGCTTCGACGGGCCGATCATGCCCGTCAACCCGAGATACAAGGCCATCGAGGGCGTGCTCACCTACCCGGATGTCGGCAGCCTGCCGGTAACGCCCGATCTCGCGATCATCGCGACGCCGCCACACACCGTGCCGGGTTTGATCCGCGAACTCGGCGCCCGCGGCACGCGGGGCGTGATCGTGATCACGGCGGGCTTCAGCGAGCTGGGTACGACGGAGGGCGAAGCGCTGGAGCGCGAGATGCTGGAAGCAGCGGCACCGCACCTGCTGCGTATCGTCGGGCCGAACTGTCTCGGCGTTCTCGTACCGCGCCGGGGCCTCAATGCCTCGTTCGCGCATTTGCATCCGCCGGCCGGCGACATCGCTTTTGTCGCGCAATCGGGTGCACTGCTGACGGCGGTTCTCGACTGGGCAGTGCCGCGCGGGATCGGATTCTCGCACCTGGTCGCGCTCGGCGACATGTCCGACGTCGATTTCGGCGACATGCTCGACTACCTCGCCCAGGATCCCGATACGCGGGCGATCCTGCTCTACCTCGAGACGATCACGCATGCGCGCAAGTTCATGTCCGCAGCCCGATCGGCGGCCCGAATGAAGCCGGTGATCGCCATCAAGGCCGGGCGGCACGCGGAGTCCGCGAAGGCCGCCGCGTCGCATACCGGCGCACTCGCCGGCGCGGACGAAGTATTCGACGCGGCGTTCCGGCGGGCCGGCATGCTCCGCGTGTTCGATCTGGACGAGCTGTTCGATGCCGTCGAAACCTTGGCGTCACCGCCGCCGCTGCGGGGCGACCGGTTGGCAATTCTCACCAATGGCGGCGGCTTGGGCGTACTGGCGACCGATTCGCTGCTCGACCTCGGCGGAAAGCTGGCGGAGCTTTCCAACCAGACGATCGCGCGGCTCGACGCGGTTCTGCCCCGGATCTGGTCGCGCGGCAACCCCGTCGACATCATCGGCGACGCGCCGGGCAAGCGCTATGCCGATGCCCTCGGGATCCTGCTCACCGCGCCCGAGGTGGATGCCGTGCTGGTGCTGAACTGCCCGACCGCGGTCGCCTCCAGCATCGAGGCGGCCGAAGCGGTCGTCGCAGCACTCGGGCCAAAGCCGCGCCCGGTCCTGACGAGCTGGATCGGCGGTACCGCCGCGGATGGGGCGCGGCGCCTGTTCGCCGCCCGGCGGATTCCGACCTACGAGACGCCGGACAAGGCCGTGCGCGGCTTCATGCATCTCGTCCGCTATCGCCGCAACCAAGAAATGCTCATGCAGGTTCCCCCCTCGGTACCGGGCGAGTTCGAAACGAACCCCGTCGAGGCGCGCACCGCGATCGCCGCGGCGCTGAACGAGGGTCGCGAGTGGTTGTCGCCGGCGGAGGTGCGTCATGTTCTGGCCAGCTACGGCATACGAACCGTCAGAAGCCGCGCGGCCGCCACCCCCGAGGACGTCGCACGATCCGCCGCGGAGATCGGCGGCCCCGTCGCGCTCAAGGTCGTCTCGCCCGACATCCTGCACAAATCGGATGTCGGCGGCGTCATGCTGAACCTCGAGACCCCGGACGAGGCGCGCAACGCGGCGCGGGCGATGGTCGATCGCATCCGCCGCCTGAGACCCGAGGCGCGCATCACCGGATTCACGGTCGAGGAGATGATCCGGCGTCCGCATGCGCACGAGCTGATCGTCGGCATGGTCGAGGATCGCCAGTTCGGTCCGTTCATCCTGTTCGGACATGGCGGGGTCGCGGTCGAGGTGATGCGCGACAAGGCGGTGGCGCTGCCGCCGCTGAACATAGCCCTGGCGCACGAACTGATGTCGCGCACGCGCGTCTTCGACCTGCTGAAGGGGTACCGCGACCGTCCGCCGGCGGCGCTCGACGAAATCGCCCTGACGCTCGTGCGCGTCTCGCACCTTGCCGCCGAGCTCGACGAGGTCGTCGAGCTCGACATCAATCCGCTGCTGGCGGATCCGCAGGGCGTGATCGCGCTCGATGCGCGCATACGGGTACGTGCCCCGGCGGGACCGCGCGGCGCGGCGCGGCTGGCGATCCGCCCCTATCCCAAGGAACTGGAAGAGGCAATCGACCTGCCGGGCATCGGCAAGGTACTGCTGCGTCCGGTGCGCCCGGAAGACGAGCCGGCGTTCCATGCGACGTTTGCGAAGCTGTCGGACGAAGATATCCGCATGCGGTTCTTCGCGCCGCTCAAGACGCTGCCGCGGGATATGGCGGCCCGGCTGACGCAGATCGACTACGACCGCGAAATGGCCTTCGTTCTCGAACAGCTCTCGGACGGCGCCATCATCGGCGTAAGCCGTTTCGTGGCGGACCCCGATGGCCGCAAGGCGGAATTCGCTGTCATCGTCCGCAGCGATCTCAAAGGTCGCGGCATCGGCCGCCTGCTCATGACGCGGATCGTCGATTACGCGCGCCGTCGCGGCATCGGCGAGCTGTTCGGCGACATCCTGCGCGAGAACACGGCAATGCTGGCACTGATGCAGGAGATGGGCTTCGAGATCGTGAACCTCGAGGAGACCGAAGCCATCGTTCGTGCGCGACTGGTGCTGTCGACGGCGGCAGCCGCGACCTGAAGGCGTCGCGAGGCACCGCGCGAGTCGCGCCCCGCGTCAGCCGCCGATCGGGCCACCGCCCTTCTTCGTGATCGCGATCAGCGATGGGCGCGGCGGCATGTCGTCCTTGAAATCAGGCCATCGGGTCGACGGCTTTTTGAAAAACGAATCCTTCTCATCCCCGGGATGCTGGATGGAGAGGAACAGCGTCGTCCCGTCCGGCGTGAATTCGGGCCCGCAGATCTCCGCGCCGCGCGGGGCACTGAAGAACAGGCGCGTGATGCCGCGCCCCGGACCGCGCGTGTCCGCCACATAGACGGCATCGCAGAACCCGGCGGCCTCGTCCTGTCCGTCCGTCGCGATCCAGATCCGTCCCTGCGGATCGAATGCGACGTTGTCCGGACACGCAACCCAGCCGTTCGCCGAGACCGGACCGTGATAGCGCGCACCATGCTCGGGGCGCGCGGGATCTCCGCCCATCAGAAAGAACTCCCACCGGCAGGTCGTCGCGGCATGGTCGGGTTTCCCGTCGACGAGTGGCGGGATGATCTCGATGATCTGCCCGAACCTGTTTCCGGCCCGCGGATTGGCGGGGTTCACCTTTTCGCGCGCGCTCGCTGTGGGATCGTCGGCGGCCTTGCGTCGTTCGTTGTAGGTAAGCACGACATAGACGCGGCCCGTGCGCGGGTCGGGCTCGATGTCCTCGGGACGATCCATGGGCGTCGCCCCGACGAGATCGGCCGCGCGCCGTGCCTCGATGACGACGTCAGCCTGGCTTCTGAAGCCGTTCGCCTCGGTCAGGGGCCCCTCGCCGTACACCAGCGGTAGCCACGTCATCGTGCCGTCGGCGTCGAAGCGCGCAACGTAGAGCGTGCCGTGATCGAGGAGATCGCGGTTGGCCGCGCGGTCCGCCGGATTGAAGCGATCCCGCGTGACGAATTTGTAGACGTACTCGAACCGTTCGTCGTCGCCGGAGTAGACGGCGACCCGGCCGTCATGGCTGAGCGCGGTCGCGGCCCCCTCGTGCTTGAAGCGGCCGAGCGCGGTACGCTTGACCGCCGGCGCGGCCGGATCATAGGGGTCGATTTCGACGATCCAGCCGAATCGATTGGGCTCGTTCGGTTCCTTCTCCAGATTGAACCGGTCGTGCCAGCGGCCCCAGACATAAAGCCCCTTGCCGTTGATGCCGTAGCGTTTGTAGGCCGCGGCCTCGGGTGAGATATCCGGATTGCCGACGAAATAAAGGTGGATGTTCTCCTCGCCGCTCAAGACCGTGCCCCAGGGCGTCTTGCCGCCGGCGCAGTTGTTGAGCGTTCCGATGACCCGGGTGCCCGTCGGATCGGCCGATGTCCGGAGCCGTGCGTCGCCCGCTGCCGGCCCGGCGATCCGAATCTCGGTATTGAACATCGTGAAGCGGCGATTGTAGGGACTGTCGGTGACGACCATCCAGCGGCCGTCCTGCCGCCGCACCTCGACGACCGTGTGCCCGTGCGAAGCCATCTCCACCTCGGTCTGCGGCCGTGTGACCTTGTCTTCGGGCTTCCCGGTCAGGTCCGGCCACATCAGCTGGCGCGTCGTGCGTTCGTGATTCACGCAGAGCAGGCCCCGCTCCGCATTGTCCGAGCCATAGGGCAGCGGCATGAAGGCGATGAAATCGTTGTCGTAGCCGAACTGCTTCAGCTGCGCGGCCGCACTCTGGTTGGCAATGTCGAATGCGGGCGCATCGGCGATCACCGGGTCGCCCCAACGCAGCAGGACCTGGACCTCATAGCCGGGCGCGACGTGATGGTTCGCATCGAAAACGTGCGCAATCTCGGTGAAGGTCAGGGAGGAGCGTGGTTCGGCGCCGGCGCTCGCACGCGTCAGGGTGCCGGCGCCGAACAGCCCGAAAACGGCCGTCGCCGCCGCACCCCGTAACACGTCGCGGCGCGCCAGTCGCCGCGCAATGATGTCGCCGAGTCGCTCCGCATCCGAAGGATTGACGCCGATTTCCTCGTCGTCGAGCGCCACATCCGGCGCTTGCCGATTTTCCATGGCCATCGTGTTTCCCCCTTGGCACCACCCGCGCACGCGAGCCCGTTTTTCGGAAGGAATCTAAACAGGGTATTTCGGCGTGGCTAGGCCGCTTGGCGCGGCCTATTGCGCCATTTCGTCGAGCGCATAGCCGGCCGAGCGAACCGTCCGGATCAGGTCGGTCTCGTTGGGTCCGTTGATCGCTTTGCGCAGACGCCGGATATGGACGTCGACCGTGCGCGGCTCGACATAGATGTCCCGCCCCCACACCGCGTCGAGAAGCTGCTCGCGGCTGTAGACGCGCCCCGGCCGCTCCATCAGGAAGCGCAGCAACCGGAACTCCGTCGGCCCGAGATGGATCACGCGGCCGTTGCGCAAGACACGATGCGACGCGAGATCCATCACCACGCCCCCATAGGTAAGAAGCTCGCTCGCCGTTGCCGGGCGTGTGCGCCGCAGAACGGCCCGGATCCGGGCGATCAACTCGCTCGGACTGAACGGCTTGGTGACGTAATCGTCGGCGCCGCCCTCGAGGCCGCGGATGCGGTCCGCTTCCTCGCCGCGGGCGGTCACCATGATGATCGGCACGTCCCGCGTGGCGGGTTTGCGGCGCAACTGCCGGCAGACCTCGAGTCCCGAGATCAGCGGCAGCATCCAGTCGAGAATGATCAGATCCGGCTTCGCATCGTCCACGGCGGCCAGCGCCTCCTCGCCGTCCACGGCAGCGGAGACCCTGAAGCCTTCCTTTTCCAGGTTGTAGCGCAGGAGTTCGATCAGCGCCGCCTCGTCCTCGACGATCAGTACATGGGGTTTCATGTGCCGGAACCGCCGTTTTGAGGTCTGACGATCGTGAAGCTCGTTTCGTCGCTCTTGGGCCGCGCCGGCGGCAGCTGCGTGCCGCGGACGAGGAAATGGACCGTCTCGGCGATGTTGGTGGCGTGATCGCCGATGCGTTCGAGATTCTTGGCAATGAACAGGAGGTGCGTGGAGGCCGTGATGTTCCGCGGATCCTCCATCATGTATGTCAGAAGCTCGCGAAACAGGCTCGAATACATGTCGTCGAGCTCCTCGTCGCGGTTCCAGACATCGATGGCCTTGTCGACGTCGCGCGCGGCATACGCGTCGAGGACGTCCTTCACCATCTGCTGGACGACGCGCCCCATGCGTGGAATCGCGTGGACCGGCCGTACCGGAGCCATCTGCGACAGCGCGATCGCGCGTTTGGCGACGTTCGCCGCGTAGTCGGCAATGCGCTCGACGTCGCTTGCGATCCGAAGCGCCGCGACGACGCTGCGCAGGTCTCTCGCCATCGGTTGACGCAGCGCGAGCAACGAGATCGCCTGGTCGTCGATGTCGCGCTCCAGGTTGTCGATCTTCTGGTCCCCCTCGACGACGCTTGCGGCAAGCTCCGTGTCGCGCCTGACCACCGCCTCGATCGCGTTCGCGATCTGCGCTTCGGCGAGGCCGCCCATGCGGCCGATGAGATTGGTTAGCCGGTTGAGCTGTTCGTCGTAGGACTTGACGATATGTTCATCCGCCATTGCCTGCCTCGCTTCCGGCATCCGGTTCAGCCGAACCGGCCGGTGATGTAGTCTTCGGTCTGCTTCTTGTTCGGATGGGTGAACATCACGGTCGTCTCGTTGAACTCGATGAGCTCGCCCAGATACATGAAGGCGGTGTAGTCGGCCGTACGCGCCGCCTGCTGCATGTTGTGGGTGACGATCACGATACAGTAGTCGGATTTGAGCTCATTGATGAGCTCTTCGATCTTCGCCGTGGAGATCGGATCGAGTGCCGACGCCGGCTCGTCCAGCAGCAGAACCTCGGGCTTCAGCGCAATGGCGCGGGCAATGCAGAGGCGCTGCTGCTGGCCGCCGGAGAGGCTCAGGCCGCTCTGGCGCAGCTTGTCCTTGACCTCGTTCCACAGGGCGGCGCGACGCAAGGCCGACTCGACGCGTTCGTCCAGCTCCGGCCGCGACAACCGCTCATACAGCCGGATCCCGAAGGCGATATTGTCGTAGATCGACATCGGGAACGGCGTCGGCTTCTGAAACACCATGCCGATGCGCGCGCGCAGGAGATTCACGTCCTCGCGCGGATCGAGGATGTTGCGGCCGTCGACCAGAACTTCGCCGGTCGCGCGCTGATCCGGATAGAGTTCGTAGATGCGGTTGAGGACGCGCAGCAATGTCGACTTGCCGCAACCCGACGGGCCGATGAAAGCCGTGACCCGCTTGTCGTAGAGCGGCAGGCTGATCCCCTTCAAGGCCTCGAAGTCCTTGTAATAGAAGCGGAGATCCTTGATCTCGATCTTGACTTTTGGGGCGGCCGCCAGAGCGCCGTTCGCCTTGGTGCCGTTCGACGCGGGTCGAGGCTTCGTGTCGATGTAACCATGCATGGCTGCCGTCCTGAATGCTGCCGTCATTGCTTGAGAGTGCTCAGGTTTGCAAGTACGCGCGCCGCGATGTTCAGCGCAAGCACGAACACGGTGATGATGAGGGCGCCGCCGAGCGCCAGTCGCTGCCAATCCTCGTACGGGCTCAGGGCGAAATGGAAGATGACGACGGGCAGGTTCGCCATCGGCGCATTGAGGTCGGTGCTCCAGAACTGGTTGTTGAGCGCGGTAAAGAGGAGCGGCGCGGTCTCGCCGCTGATTCGCGCGATGGCGAGCATGACGCCGGTCACCATCCCCTGCATCGCCGCGCGATACGACACCATCGTCACCACGCGCCATTTGGGTGTGCCCAGCGCGGCGGCCGCTTCACGCAGGCTGCCGGGCACGAGGGTCAGCATGTCTTCGGTCGTGCGCAGAACGATCGGAACGACGATGATTGCGAGCGCCATGGCGCCGGCCCAAGCCGAGAAGTGCCGCATCGGCACGACCATCACTTCATAGACGAACAGTCCAATGATGATCGATGGCGCGCTGAGGAGGATATCATTGATGAAACGGACCACTTCGGCCAGGCGGCCGTTGCGGCCGTACTCGGCGAGATAGGTGCCGGCCAGCACGCCGATGGGCGCGGCGACCAGCGTGGCGATGCCGGTCATGACGACGCTGCCGAAGATGGCGTTGAGCAGGCCGCCGTCGCTGCCGGGCGGCGGCGTCATCTGCGTGAACAGGCGAAGGTCGATCGCGGTGATGCCGTGGCTGACGAGGGTCCACAGGATCGCCGCCAGCCATATGATCCCGAGCGCCGCGGCAAGCATCGAAATGGTCATGGCTGCCGCGTTGATGAACCGACGACGTGCGTAAAGCTGCATGGCTCAGCTCCCGGCCCGTTTCTGCAGGCGCGTGAGGAGGAGTTTCGAGATCGCCAGCACGATGAAGGTAATGGCGAAGAGGACCAGGCCAAGAGCGATCAGCGACGATACATAGAGATCGCCAACAGCCTCGGTGAACTCGTTGGCAAGTGCGGCCGAGATCGTGGTGCCGGGCGCCAGCAGCGACGCACTGATCCGATGCGCATTGCCGATGACGAAGGTCACCGCCATGGTTTCACCGAGCGCCCGCCCAAGTCCAAGCATGATACCGCCGATGACCCCGAGCTTGGTGTACGGAAGCACGATCTTCCAGACCACTTCCCAGGTCGTCGCACCCAGGCCATAGGCCGATTCCCTGAGGATTGCCGGCACGGTCTCGAAGACGTCACGGATGATGGCCGTGATGAACGGCAGCACCATGATGCCGAGGATCAGGCCGGCCGTCAGCACGCCGATGCCAAGTGGCGGCCCCGCGAAAAGAGCGCCGATAACCGGCAGCTCGCCCAGCGTATCGACGAGGAAGGGCTGCAGTGTCGATTGCAGGAACGGCGCGAAGACGAACAGGCCCCAGATGCCGTAGATGATGCTGGGTACGCCGGCCAGCAGCTCGATTGCGATGCCGAAGGGGCGCTTGAGCCAAGGCGGACAGAGTTCGGTGAGAAAGACCGCGATCCCGAACGCGATCGGCACGCCGACCGCCATGGCGATCGCCGAGGTGACGAGGGTGCCATATATCGGCGCGAGTGCACCGAATTCCTCCGTTACCGGGTTCCAGGCGTCGCTCGTCAGGAACCCAAATCCGAAATGGCGCAGCGCCGGCAGTGCGCCCACGACGAGCGCCAGTATGACGGCGCCGAGCAGGAAGAGGACGAACAACGCGAAGAACGTCGTCGTTCCGCGAAAGAGCGCATCGAGCGCTCCCTGACGCCGCGTCCATTTGGCGGCTCCCTGTGGCGTGTCGATGGTACGGGTGACGGGCTGCATTGATGAAAAGGGCGGAAGGGCGTGACCCCTTCCGCCATTGGTTTCTGTTGCGAGAGTTACGTCGACGGGCCGTTCCAGACCGGCTGACCGTTCGGCCCCTTGATCGATCGCCAGGTGTTCTCGATGAGCTTGACGACGTTGTCCGGCATCGGAACGTAGTCGAGGCTCTCGGCCATCTGATCGCCGTTGGCATAGGCCCAGCTGAAGAAATCGAGGACCTGCTTCGCCTTCGCCGCATCGTCCTGCCGCGCATGCAGCAGGATGAACGTGGCGCCGGTCATCGGCCAGCTGTTGGCACCGGGCTGGTTCGTGAGCATGAGGTTGTAGGCCGGCGTGCTCGCCCAATCGGCGTTCGCGGCCGCAGACTGGAACGTTTCACTGTTGGGCGACACGAACTTGCCGTCGCGGTTGGCGAGCTGGGTGTAGGTCAGCTTGTTCTGCTTGGCATAGGCGTACTCGACATAGCCGATCGCACCATCGGTACGGCTTAAGGTTGCCGCGACGCCCTCGTTGCCCTTGCCGCCCAGGCCGACCGGCCACTGCAGCGAGGTGTTGACGCCCACCTTCTGCTGCCATTCCGGACTGACCTTCGCGAGATAGTCCGCGAAGATGAACGTGGTGCCGGATCCGTCTGAACGGTGAACGACGGCGATCGCCTGGTCGGGAAGATTGACGCCCGGATTGAGCTTCACGAGCACCGGGTCGTTCCATTTCTTGATCTTGCCGAGATAGATGTCGGCAAGCACCTCGCCGGTGAGCCTGAGCTGACCCGGCTGCACGCCCTTCACGTTGACGACCGGCACGACTCCGCCCATCACGGTCGGGAACTGGATGAGTCCGGATGCCGCCAGATCGTCGGGCTTCAGCGGCATGTCCGAGGCGCCGAAGTCGACGGTCTTGGCCTTGATCTGCTTGATGCCGCCGCCGGATCCGATCGATTGGTAGTTGAAGCCAATGCCGGTCTTTGCCTTATAGGCTTCGGCCCACTTGGCATAGATCGGATAGGGAAAAGTCGCACCCGCGCCCGAGATGTCGGCGGCCTGCGCGCCGGCGAACAGCAGCATGGACGCAGCCGCCGCTGCCGCCATACTGCGTACGATTCGTGTCGATACGATGCTCATACGACCTCCGTGACCATTCGGAGAATTCGGATCGGGCTTCGGTCGAACCCGCGACGATGACCCCATGCCATCGCCGCGTCGGACCCTACGGCGGTTCGACAACACAGATACTACCGATCGGCGACAGTTTTATGACAGCCGCCGAAATTATAGACCTTTGATATCTCAAGGGAATTTGCGGAGATGCGGCGACGGATGCCTGCGCGCCGCCCGGGTAGGCGTGGCTATGCCCCAGCCGGCGGCGACGCCGACGGAGCGGACGGGCTCGCCGGCAGATAGACGGTGAAGACGGAGCCGCGCCCGAGCTCGCTGTCGATGGTCAGGGCACCCCGGTGCCGGTTGACGATGTGCTTGACGATCGCAAGACCGAGCCCGGTACCGCCGAGCTGGCGCGAACGCCCGGCGTCGACGCGATAGAAACGTTCGGTCAGACGCGGCAGATGCTCGCGCGGAATGCCCTCGCCCTCGTCCGCGACGGCAACGGCGACGAACGGTGCCGCGACGCCGGCGCGGCCGGTACGGCGCTGAACAAGCTGCGCCGTTATCCGGACGCTGGTTTCCGGCCGGCCGTACTTGATGGCGTTGTCGATCAGGTTCTGAAACACCTGCGCCAGCTGATCGGCATCGCCCGTGATCATCGGCACATCGGCGGCGATGTCCGTGACGATCGACATGTTCTTGGCCCGGGCCTGCAGCAGCAGCGCCTCGACGACGGTGCCGATGAGCGGGCCGATTGACACCTGCCCGGTCGGCAGCGTGTGCTCATTTTCCTCGATTCGCGAGAGCGACAGCAGATCGCGCACGAGCCGTGACATGCGCGTCGCCTGATCATGCATGATGCCGAGGAAGCGGTCCTGCGCCGCGGGATCGTCGCGCGCGGGGCCGCGCAGCGTCTCGATGAAACCTACTAGCGTCGCGAGCGGCGTGCGCAGCTCGTGGCTGACATTGGCCACGAAATCCGCCCGCATCTGCTCGGCACGACGAATCGCGGTCACGTCGTAGAGAGCGAGCAGGATGGCGGTGCCGGAGCCGGCCTCGGCGGGCAGGCGGGCCGCCCGTGCCTCGAAGTAGCGTTCGACCGGACCGGGTATCGAGAAGCTCGCCGCGCGCGGCTCCTGTCCGGCCTGGACCGCGTCGATCATCTCGAGCACGCCGGGATCGCGCAGCACGCCTTCGATCTCGCGCTCGATGATTCCCTCACCCAGGAGCTCACGCGCCGCCGCATTGGCACGGCGAATGCGACGGCCGGCGTCCAGCAGTATGATCGGTGCCGGAATCGCATCGAGGATCGCGGCATTGACGGCGGCGGCCGCCTTCAGTTCCTCGCTGCGCAGGCGCCATTTGCGGTTCAGACCGACCAGGGCCGCGGCGAGTTCGGCGGCGATCCCGGACGTCTTGCCGCTCACGCGCTCGGGCAGCTGGTCGTCCGTCATCTGCTCGATCTGACGGCGCAGGACTTCGAGGCCCGCGACGTGCCGATGGACGATGACCGCGAGAATGCCGGCGACCGCGACGGCAGCAAGGAACCCGGTCGACCACCCGAGCACGCCGCCCCAGGCGAGCGCGACGACGAGAAGGACGGTCGGCGCTGCAAGGAGTGCGGTAACGACACAGAGCCGGCGGAGCGGAACGCGGCGCATCAATGCCGCCGATACAGGCCCGAAACCCGGCCCGTCAAGCCGTAGCTGCGACGGCGAGATTATCGCGTCGTACGGACGGGACAGGCAGGCGGCTCAGTACCGGTGCGGATCGAAGCCGAGCTTGCTCTTGACCAGGTTTCGCAGCGGCGCTTCCGGGCGCGCGCCGAAATGCGAGATTACCTCGGCCGCTGCGATTCCGCCGATGCGGGCGCAGGTCTCGAGGCCGTGGCCCTGCGTCAGGCCGTAGAGAAAGCCGGCCGCATAAAGGTCGCCCGCGCCGGTCGTGTCGACGACGTGTTCCACCTTCTCGGCAGGCACGGCATGGACCTTGCCGTCATTGCATACGACCGAACCTAGCGCACTTCGCGTCAACACGACGATCTTGTCCTTCCGGACGTGCACATGCGCGAGCGCGTCGTCGAAATCCTTGGCCTGGTAGAGCGAGATGATCTCGGCTTCGTTCGCGAACAGGATGTCGACATGATTCTCGACGAGGTCGCGGAATTCGTCGCGATGGCGTTCGACGCAGAACGGATCCGAGAGCGTGAGGGCAACCTTGCGGCCGGCGGCATGGGCCACGCGCATGGCCTTGCGGAAAGCTTCCTTCGCCGCCGGCTTGTCCCAGAGATAGCCTTCGAGATAGGTGATGCTCGCCGCGGCGATCATGTCCTCGGAAATGTCGTCGGGCCCGAGCTCGACGCACGCGCCGAGATAGGTGTTCATCGTGCGCTGGGCATCGGGCGTCACGAAGATCAGGCAGCGTGCCGTCGGCGCGCCCGATTTCAGGGCGGGCGTGGCAAACGTGACGCCGGCGGCGCGGATGTCATGCCGGAACACCTCGCCGAGCTGATCGGCCGCCACCTTGCCGATATAGCCGGCCCGGCCGCCCAGCGACGCAAGTCCCGCCATGGTATTGGCGGCCGACCCGCCCGAGCACTCGATCGCCGGCCCCATGGCCGCGTAGAGGATTTCGGCGCGCGCGGCATCGATCAGGGTCATCGTCCCCTTGTTGAGGCGGTTGCCCGTCAGAAAGTCGTCATCCGCCTTGGCCAGCACATCGACGATCGCATTGCCGATGCCGACCACGTCGAAATCGGTCTGAGCCATGAAAAATCTCGTGAATTCACGAAAAGGTCGCGGCCATCCGCCGTTGCGCCAGTATAGCTTCGCGGTGGCGCCATGGACAATGAAGCCTGACGAACGGCATGTTAACCATGATTTAAAGGAATCCGTTTACCAAATTTTCTGGTTTTCCCGAGGCCTCCGGCCGATCTGACGATGCTTTCTGCCTTTGCCAAGGCCCTGGCGCAGTTCGCGGATCCAGCGTTCCGGCGGCCCCTCGTCACGAGTCTGGCCGTCACCGCCGCCCTGTTCGCCGGCTTGTGGACAGCAATATGGTTCGTCTTGGCGCATACGAGGCTCAGCGACGTCGGCTGGATCGAGGTCGCGGTCGACTCGCTCGGCGGACTGGCGACCATCATTCTGACGTTCCTGCTGTTTCCGGGCATCGCCGCCGCGGTCATGTCGTTCTTCGTCGACAGCATCATCGCCGCGGTCGAGGCGCGCCATTACCCGCACCTGCCGCCGCCGCGGCATCAATCGCTCGGCGAGCAGATCGGTCTTGCCGGCCGCTTCGGGGGGGCGGTCGTCGTACTCAACCTGATCGCGCTGCCGTTCTATCTGATCCCGGTCGTGAATATCTTGGTCTTCTACGGCGTGAATAGTTATCTTGTCGCCCGAGAGTATTACGAGATGGTCGCGCCGCGTCGGCTCGGGGCCGATCCGCGCCGGACGCTTTGGCGGCAGCGTCGTCCCGTGTTCATACTCGCGGGGGTCGTCATCGCCTTCGTTTCGACACTGCCGCTCGTCAATCTGGCGGCACCGGTCCTTGCCGCCGCCGCGATGACGCATCTCGTCGAGCAGTATCGGCAATCCGCGCCGCGGACCGGGCGCGCTCACGAGGCTCGGTCGTGACGTGAACGACGCAAACACGAACATAACGACCACGGAGTCCGGATTCAGCCAACCGAAACCAGAGAGGGCATAGATGTTCCGCCGCAAGAGAGACGAGTTCGACAAACCCAGCACGACGCCGGCGAGAGAGACGGTCCCCGAGGCCACCGTTGCACGCACGGTCACGCCGACCAACCCGGCGCCGACCTTCGGTGGCAGCGGTATCGTGAAGCCGACGGCCGCGGTGGCCTCGGCTACAGCGCCCCGCACTGTGTCCCCCGCAGCCCTCCGTGAGAAGCTTGGAGGCGAATCCGAAGTGAAGAAGACCGAAGAAAAGAAGCTGACCGTCGGTCCCGAGATCGTCCTTTCGGGCCAGATCACCTCGTGCGATCGGCTGATCGTCGAAGGTCGCGTCGAGGCATCTCTATCCGACAGCCGGGCGATCGAGATCGCCGAAACCGGTTTCTTCAAGGGCACGGCCGAGATCGACCACGCCGTGATCGGCGGCCGGTTCGAGGGAACGTTGACGGTGCGCGAACGCCTGACGATCCGTTCGACCGGACGCGTCCAGGGCAAGATCCGCTACGGCCAGATCGAGATCGAGCCGGGCGGTGAGATCTCGGGCGAGGTCCAGGTTGCCGGCCGGGCGCCGGCCGGTCTGAAGGCGGTGCAGGACGCTCCCAAGCCGGCGGCGACCGCCCCGGCATATTCGGGCGAACCCAAGCTCGCCTGAGGTCGAGGCAACGGCGTGGCGGCGATACCCGCGCGCGGCGGCAGATCCTGGGGCAGGCTGATCGGCATGATCGGCCTCCTGGGATTGGCCGCCTGCGAGATGCGATCGCTGCCACCGCCACTCGCATCCGATGCAGGAGCCACCCTGCACCAAGCGGACCACGTCGAGCCCGGCAAGGCGGCGGACGAGGTCACGGATCCGACCGCGCCGCAGATTGCGGCCATTCCGCCGTCACTCCCGTCCGAGTCGCATACCCTGGAACGGCTGATCGGTCTCTCGCGCGAGCATCTTCAGGACCTCCTTGGGCCGGCCCCCTTCGTCCGACGCGACGGGCCCGTGCAGATCTGGCGCTATGCCGCCGAGCGCTGCTTCCTGGACGTGTTTCTCTATCGCGAAGACGCCGGTCTTCGTGTCCATCACGTCGATGCCCGTTTGCGTGACGGATCACGCGTAACGGCCGCCGAGTGTTACGGCCGCCTGCTCGATGCGCGGGGCCGTCGAACCGGTTGAACCGGCGGCGGCATCGTCGGGCGCATCCCGACCGCCGGCGTCTTGTCCTTGTAGCTGCACAGGTCGCGTATCGGGCAGACCGGGCAGTCCGGTTTACGCGCCTTGCACACATAGCGCCCGTGCAGAATCAGCCAGTGATGCGCATGGCGCCTGTAACGGTCCGGCACGATCTTCTCGAGCTTCTGCTCGACCGCGAGCGGCGTCGCGCCGGGGGCGAGTCCCGTCCGGTTGGCGACGCGGAAGATATGCGTATCGACGGCAATGGTCGGTTCGCCGAAGGCGACGTTGAGCACGACGTTGGCCGTCTTCCGGCCGACGCCCGGCAGCGCTTCCAGATCCTCGCGACGCCGTGGCACTTCGCCGTCATATCGTTCGACCAAGATGCGCGAGAGCGCCATTATGTTCTTGGCCTTGGTATTGAACAGGCCGATCGTCTTGATGTGCTCCTTGAGGTCGGCTTCGCCGAGCGCCAGCATTTTCGCCGGCGTATCGGCGATCTCGAACAGGCGGCGGGTCGCCTTGTTGACGCCGGCGTCGGTTGCCTGCGCCGATAGAACGACGGCGACCAGCAGCGTATAGGCGTTCCGGTACTCGAGCTCGGTCTTGGGCTCGGGCAGCCGTTCCGCGAGACGACGGAAAAGGTCCTCGACCTGGGCTGGTTTCATGGCACTGAATGTCGCGGACGTAGCTGTGAAAATCCAGCCCGATCCGCGGGTCCCCGCGTACCCGACCCGGGACCCGACCCCGGCCCCCGCATGGCCCGGAACTTGCGGGCTGGCTACTCGACCGCCTCTATGCTTTGATTCGCAGGCCGCCGAGGACACGACATGGCCACCGGACCGAACGACGACCGCGACACCGTACTCGACTTGGTGCTGCGCCCCCATCGCAGCCTGTCCCCGGCCGGATTCTGGGCGGTAATGGTGACCGTGGTCGGCTTCAGCTTCGTTGCCGGAATCGTGTTTTGGTCGCTTGGCGCCTGGCCGGTGGTGGGCTTCCTGGGGCTCGACGCCCTGCTCGTCTACATTGCCTTCAGAGCGAGCTATGCCGCAGGGCGGACCTACGAGCGCATTCGGCTGTCACCTGATTCGTTCGTGATCGAACGCGTGAGTGCCGCCGGCCGGCGGGAGTCGGTCTCGCTGCAGCCCTATTGGCTGCGCGTCGAGCTTGCCGACGAACCGGCGCCCGAGAATCATCTGCGCGTCTGGAGTCACGGACGCGCATATACGCTCGGCGCCTTCCTGCCGCCCAAGGAGCGGGCCGAAGTCGCCGGCATACTGCGTGCGGGTTTGGCGCGGATCCGATCGTCCTAGGTTATTCGGCCGGATAGACACCGACGAGCAGCATCTCCACGTCGCGCCCGGTCACCGTCAGCGGCAGGATCAGCCGCGCCATCACCATAGAGAAGAACTGGACCGAACGCCGCCGCGAGATGGCGAGCGGAACGGCATGCCTGACCACGTAACCGTACTCGGCATGGACCACCTCCTGCACCGAAGGGGCGAGCGAGCTTACGCAGCGGCCCGTGAGGTCGCGGTTGAAATACGACGCGATCACCGAGCCGTAGACGCGGTACCTGTAGTCCGCGCCGCCATCGATCACGTCGATCAGCATCAGGTGGCCGAGCCACGGCCGCAGATCGAGCACGTCGATGTCCCGACGCAACGGCATGACGCGCCCGGCCCGGCAGCGGTCCCAGAAAGCATGAAGACTGCGTAAGCTTTCCGGCAGTTGTTCGATCTCGACCGAGTCAGGAAGCGCGGCCAGGGTCAGGTTGCCGACGCTCATATACCGAGCACGTCGCGCATGCCGTAGAGGCCGGGTGGCCGGCCGCACGCCCATAGCGCGGCCTTGACCGCGCCGCTCGCATAGATTTGACGGCTTGCCGCTTTGTGCGTCAGCTCGAGCCGCTCTGCCGGCCCGCAGAACATCACCGTGTGCTCGCCGACCTCGTTGCCGCCGCGCAGCGCCGCGAAGCCGATCGCGCCGGTCTGGCGCGCCCCGGTATGCCCGTCGCGGCCACGGACCGCAACGTCGGCAAGCCGCACGCCGCGACCGCGCGCGGCTGCCTCGCCGAGCGCCAGCGCCGTGCCCGAGGGGGCATCGATCTTGTGCCGGTGATGGATCTCGAAGATCTCGATGTCGAACTCGGGCCCGAGGCGTGCCGCGACCTGCTCGGTGAGGGCGAACAGGAGATTGACCACAAGACTCATGTTCGGCGACCGCACGATCGGCGCGCGCGTGGCTGCCTCGGCGATCGCATCGTCCGCGGCCTTGTCCAGCCCGGTCGTGCCGATCACGAGCACCTTCCCCGTCTGCCCTGCGAGGCGTGCATGCATCGTCGTCGCCGACGGGGTCGTGAAGTCGATCACGGCGTCCGCGGCCGCGAACAGCGCCTCGGCGTCTGCGGAGATCGTCACGTTTACGGGCCCGATCCCGGCGACCTCGCCGACATCGCGCCCGATCAGCGCGCTGCCGGGCGCCTCGGTTCCGCCCGCGATGGCGCAGCCCTCTGTGGCAGCGATCTCACGCACGAGCATCTGGCCCATCCGGCCGCCGCAGCCAACCACCCCGATCCGATAAGTCATTCGACGTCCCCCCTCGACTTGGATTGCGTGGATTGAACGCAAGGTTCGGGCAAAAACAAGCTCAAATGTTGAGGCGCTTGAATAGCCGTTCCGGAATGTTGCGGATGATTGTCATGATGCCCCACCAGAAGAAAGGCACGTAGAGTTCCTCGCGGCCCGCCTTCGCGGCCTTGAGACACGCGCGCGCGACCGACTCGGGCGACGCAACCAGGAAGAGGCCGGGCAGACCGAACGTCATCGCCGTATCCACGAAACCGGGCTTGACGGTCGTGACCGTAACGCCGGAACGGTAAAGACGCGCCCGCAGGCCCTGCAGATAGACGGAGAGGCCGGCCTTCGCCGATCCGTAGACGTAATTCTTCAGGCGACCGCGATCACCGGCAACCGACCCGAGCGCAACGATCCGTCCGCGCCGTTGCGCTTCGAAGATTGGCGCCGCGACCTGGAGCAGGTTGACTGCGCCTATGTAGTTCACGGTAATGGCACGCAACGCGAGCGCCGGATCGCGGTCGATGTCGGATTGGTTCGGCATGAGGCCGAAGGCGAGAAAAAGGTTGAGCGTGCCGCCGTCCGCGGCCTCGCGGGCTGCCTCGATCAGTACGGCGTGTCCCGCGAGGTCGGTCGCGTCGAAATCCATCACCTGAACGCGCCGGCCGGTCCGGATCGCGATGTCGGCCGCCGTCATGTCGAGGTCGGCGCGGTCGCGCCCGGCGAGCAGAATGTCGGCCCCGTCCTGGGCAGCAGCCCGTGCGAACGCCCGCGCGATCGCCGAAGACGCGCCAAGAACGAGCCACGTTTCCGGCGCGGCGGTCACGCGTGACCTCCCCGGCCGCGGAGGGCCTTCAGACCGAGGCGGCGCGCAAGGTCCGAGGTAAATGTCTCATGCGGGTCCACGCGCGCCAGGACTGCCTTGAACTTGTCGATCTTCGGATACATCGCCCGCAGCGACTCCGGCGAAAGCAGCGCGTCCTTGGCGAGATAGACGCGCCCGCCATTTTCGATGGTGATCCGTTCGAGCTTCCGCAGCATCGCCTCGGCGCCGTTGCGTCGGGGGAAATCGAGCGCCAGCGTGAACCCGCGCATGGGAAAGGACAGATGGCCACGCCCTTCGCGCCCGAGCGTCTTGAGCACGGCAAGAAATGATGCGCCGCGGGCGCGGCCGATCTCGGCGAGCAGATGCCGCAGGCCGGCGGCCGCCGTCGCGTCCGGCAGCACGCACTGGAACTGGTAGAAGCCGCGCCGCCCGTAGATGCGGTTCCAGTGATGGATGGCATCGAGCGGATACAGGAACGTGGCGAACGGAACGGTTCGTTGCCGCCCGCCCGCCGGCACGCGGCGAAAATAGAACTCGTTGAACGCGCGTACCGTCCAGGGGTTCAGAACGAATCCGGGAAGGTCGAAGGGAACGGCGCGGGCACGGGCCGGCGCGCCAGCGGCAATGTCGCTCGCCGGTGCGAATTCCGCAGTCTCGAGAATGCCACGGCCGGTATCGGTCCCCGTCGCGAGCGCGTCGATCCAGCCGACCAAGAACGTCGCCGTATCGCGCACGCGCGCGAAGGCCGCAAGGAAGGCGTCGAGATCGCGCATGCGTTCCTCGCGCACCACGACATGCGTGCCTGCTGCGGGCAGCATCCGAAAGCAGATCGCGCGCATGATGCCGGTCAACCCCATGCCGCCGACGGTCGCCGCGAAGAGATTCGGGTCGGCCTCCGGCGATACGCGTCGCACCGTTCCGTCCGCCAGCAGCAGATCGATCCAGCGCACATGGTCGCCGAAGCTCCCGTGGCGATCGTGGTTCTTGCCGTGCACGTCGGCGGCGACGGCGCCGCCGATCGTCGCGAACGCGGTGCCGGGGCTGGCCGGCGGCATGAAACCACGCGGCAGGAACACCTCGATGAGATCGCGGAACGTGACGCCCGGCTCGACGACAACTTCGCCGGTCGATGCATCGAAGGACAGGATGCGGTTGAGCCGCGCCGTCAGGATCACGCGGCCGCCGGAATTGAGAGCGGCATCGCCGTAGGAGCGCCCGCCGCCGAAGGCGATGATGCCGTCAGCGGCGGCCTCGACAACCGCTGCCGCGAGTTCCTGCTGACGTTCGGGACGGCAGGCGCGGCTGCGCGCCACGGTGACGCGCCCCCATCCCGTCAGATCCATGTCCTTCCAGTTCACGGCTCTCACCCGTAGATCAGGGCGCCGAAGACGACGATCCAGCCGAGCACGGCGATGATCAGGAAGCGGTCGGTCAGCGCGATGTCGGTCGGCGACCCGGACCGTTCCTCGACCAGGGTGATCTGGAGATAGCGCAGCACGCCTGCGATCACGAACGGCGCCGTCAGGTAAAGCCGGTCGGTTCCATAACGGTCGATGACGGCACTGTCGGTCGTATAGATCAGATACGAGACGAGCAAAGCTCCCAAGGTCATCGCCAGTGCCGTATCGATGAAGCGAAGATTGTAACCTGCCAGACTCCGCCGGTGGTCGTGCGACATGGACTTGACAACGTCGTCGCGGCGTTTTGCCAGCGCGAGGAAGAGCGCCAGCAGCCCTGTGCAAACCACGATCCAGACGGTCGGGTCGACGGCGATCGCGGCGGCGCCGGCATCGACGCGCAGCACGAACCCGGCCGAGACGATGAGGACGTCGAGCAGCGAAATATGCTTGAGCCAGAAGGAATAGAGGAGGTTGAGCGCGAAGTAGAGAACGGCGAACTGCGTAACCGCCCAGGGCAACAGCATCAGCGCAACGGCTGCCGCCGCCGCAACGAGCAATCCGCCGAAGGCCAGCGCCACACCCGGCAGGATCTCGCCGGCCGCGATCGGACGCTTGCGCTTGACAGGGTGCAGGCGATCCGCCTCGCGGTCAGCATAGTCGTTGACGACATACACGGCACTGGAGAGGAGACAGAAGACCAGTACGGTCAGAATGACCGCGACGATGGATTGCGGTGCCCAGACGGACGGCGTGAAGAACAGAGGCGCACCGATGAAGGCGTTCTTGACCCACTGCCTGGGGCGCATCAATCGCAGGATGACGTCAGGTCTGGTCACGGCGCGCATCAGTACGAAACGAACGGCAATGCAAAATGGATTGCACGTACATTAGCCGACGGGAGGCGCCGGAGAACAGTCAAGGTTGACGTGGGCGTTGGTCGGAATAACGCTGCCGCCTGTCCCGTCATTCCCAAGCCGTCCGGATTGGATTAGACCCGGCCGGCACCCGAGCAGCTTCGTTTCGCACCGCCTTGAACAATTTCACCATGTTCGCCGGCCCGGGAAAGACACGTCATGCCCATTCCTTGCGGCTCGTCCAGGTTCTGACCATTGCGGCGGCGATTGCGCTGCTGGCGCTTGCCTTTCGGCCGACCCAGCACGTGTTCGACATGCCGCTGACCGAGGATGGATACTACGCCCTCAGCGTCGCCCGGAACCTTGCCGAGGGACGGGGCCTGACGATCGACGGGGCCAATCTCACCAACGGTTTTCAGCCGCTGTTCACCGTCATCGAGAGTGCGGCCTTCGCCCTCGCCGGCGGCGATACCGTGCTCGCGATCCGCCTCGTCCTCGCCTTCGCCTGGCTGTTCCACGCCGCCGGTGCGCTCACGATCGCACTGGTTGCGCGCGACGCATGGCCCGCGACGCATGGCGAGGCGGAGCGCGCGATCCGCGGCTGGCTCGCGGCGTTCCTCTATCTCGCCGCGCCTCTCATGCTCAACCACGCCTATAACGGACTCGAAACCGGCTGCGTGATGTTCTTCTACGCGGCCTGTTGGCGATGGATGCAGACGGAACGCGACGAGAGCTGGGGCGGCCTCGCCGTCTTCGGCATCCTGATCGGGTTGATGGTGCTCGCCCGCATCGATGCTGCATTCTTGGCGCTGGCGCTCGGACTCAACGAGCTGCGCCGCAGCCGGCAGCGCGGCTTCGGTATGATGCTCGCCCGCGGCGCCGTGTTGGGTGTCACCGCGCTCCTCGTCTCGGCACCGTGGTGGCTCTACAACCTGATCCATTTCGGCTCGCCGATGCCGACGAGCGGCGCGGCACAGCAGGCATGGGCGCTTGAATGGATCCGCCTCGAACATGCGGCGTGGGCACTTCGGCTGGTCCTGATGCCGTGGCTGTTCGCCGGCGCGCACGAGCAGACGATCGGCGTATGGATCCAGTGGCCGTTCAGCCCGATCGGTGAAATCCGGATCACGGCGATCGGCGTCGCGCGCGGCATTCTGCTCGCGGGCGTTGCCGTCGCCGCCTGGCGCTGGTGGCGGCAGGGCGGCATCGCCGCGGCGCTTGCCGAGATCGGACCCGCGCAGCGACGCCGCACATGTAGGACGCTCGAGTTTGCCGCCTGTCTCGGCGTCGCGCTGGCGGCTCTCGTCGTCTACTACGCACTGTCCTTCGTCGCGTACTGGTTCTATTACCGCTACTTTGCGCCTGCCGCGCTGTTCGCCTTCGTGGTCGCGCCGATCGCTCTCGGCCGGCTGTTCACGGGGAACGCCCGTCCGGCCGGGCGGACGGTCGCCGGACTGGTCGTCGTCACGCTCGCAGTGCAGACCGCGACGCTCGCCGCGCTCGCACAGACCGGCCGGGGTCTTGGCGGCAATACGGTCTATCACGACCAAGTTGCGCTGGTGCGCCAATACGTACCGGACGACGATTACGTCGCTGCCGGACAGTCGGGTACGCTCGGGTTTTTCCGCGAGCGCGTCATCAATACCGACGGCAAGGTGAATCGCGCGGCACTCGCCTATCAGGACCACATGTGGGACTACTTGCGCGAACGCGACGTGAAATGGTTCGTCGACTGGCCGCATTACGTTCGCAAGTATCTCGGCGTCCCGATCGTCGGACCGGACGACCGACCGGCGGCGCAGGCCAATGGTTGGCGCCTCGTCGTCGAGCGCAATTACTTCTATCTGTACGAATATGTCGGCGCCGGAGACCAACCCTGACGCGGCGTGGCATCGACATGATTGAGTGAGATCCATCGACAGGCGCGCCGGGGCCGGACGGCGCGCCCGGGCCCCGACGACGCGGCCGACGGACCGTTCTGAGTAAGGTCCCGCGACACCCTCGCGATGGTCTCGGCCCCGCGACCAGGGTTAGGAACGTCGGTCGCGCCGCAGCGCGTGAACGAATGCGGCGAATTCAAACCATGGCCGCTCGTTCCAGAAGCGGGCGGCACGTCCCGAGGTCGACGGCAGGACGAACACGACCAAGCCCTCCCAGTCGGGCTGGCGGCCATATGTCAGAGCCGGGCGATCGTGGAACCGGCGCGCGGCGTTGAGGCCGTTGAAGCCGATCGCACGCGGCCGCAGCATCTGATCGCGAAAACGCGGCACGTCGTAGGCCGCGTCCGGAATTTCGTGATCGGTGCCGAACGCGGTCTTTGCGACGTCGGTCATGCCGAGGCCGAACCGCGGCAGATCCCGGAACGCCGTCATGTCGAAATCGGCCGGCACGAGCCCGGTCTGCCTGGGCACGGGCCACAGCTTGTTGCCGGGCCCGGAATAGGGAATCCCGCGCCGGGCCGCGACCGTGCCGGCGGCGGTGCCGCAGATCACGGCATCGAGGCCGGGTGCGAGAACGTCATCGGGAACGTCGCGCGGCGGCTCCCGACCTTGCTTCAGTCGCGCAGGTCCTCGAAGAATTCCTTCACCTTGGCGAAGAAGCCGGTCGATTGCGGGCTCGTATCCTTGGGATTGCCGCCTTTTTCGAACTCGCGAAGCAGCTCCTGTTGCCGCTTCGTCAGATTGACCGGCGTCTCGACGATGGCTTCGACGAACATGTCGCCGCGCGTGTTGGAACGCAGCACGCTCATGCCCTTGCCGCGCAGGCGGAACTGGTGGCCGGTCTGGGTGCCGGCCGGTACCGTGATACGCGCGCGACCGCCATCGATCGACGGCACCTCGATCGTCCCGCCGAGTGCCGCCGTCGTCATCGGGATCGGCACGCGGCAATAGATGTCGGCGCCATCGCGCTGGAAGAACCGGTGCGGCGCGATGCTGAGGAAAATGTACAGGTCGCCCGGCGGCGCGCCGCGGACCCCGGCCTCACCCTCGCCGGCGAGCCGTATGCGCGTACCATCCTCGACGCCCGCAGGAATATTGACGTTGAGCGTCCGCTCGCGGCGGACCCGTCCTTGCCCGCCGCAGCTCTTGCAGGGCCGCTCGATCACCTGGCCCTGCCCATGACAGCTCGGGCATGTCCGCTCGATCGTGAAGAAGCCCTGCTGCGCACGGATCTTGCCGTGGCCACGGCAGGTACCGCAGGTGACCGGACGCGAGCCGGCATCGGCCCCCGTACCGCTGCACGAGTCGCACACGACGAGGGTCGGCACTCGGATCGTCGCGGTCTTGCCGCGGAATGCCTCTTCCAGCGAGATCTCGAGATTGTAGCGCAGGTCGGCGCCACGGCTCGGCCCCGTTCCGGCACCGCGCCGGCCGCCCATGAACTCGCCGAACATCTCGTCGAAGATGTCGGCGAAGCCGCCGGCGCTGAATCCGAAATCGAAGCCCTGATGGGTCCGGCCGTTGCCGCCGTTCTGGAAGGCGGCATGGCCGAAGCGGTCATAGGCCGCCCGCTTCTGCTCATCCTTCAGGACGTCGTACGCTTCGTTGATTTCCTTGAAACGGGCCTCGGCCTTCTTGTCACCCGGATTGCGGTCCGGGTGATACTGCATGGCGAGCTTGCGGTAGGCCTTCTTGATCTCCTCGGCGGTGGCCCCGCGCGGAACTCCGAGAACCTCGTAGTAGTCCTGCTTCATCTCGACCGTCAGCTGTCAGACGAGAGGAGGTAGAACGCCGTGCGATCTGCCTGCATTCTACCTCCCGTCCGTTTACCGGTCGCCGGTTCCAGATGCGTTAGGCTGAGCCGCCCTTCTTCGAGTCGTCGACTTCCTCGAAGTCGGCATCCACGACCTTGCCGTCGCCGCCGGCGGCACCCGTGGTGCTGCCACCGGCCGCACCGCCACCCTCGGCACCGCCGCTCTGGCTTGCCTTGTACATCGCCTCGCCAAGTTTCATCGACGACTGCATCAGAGCCTGCGTCTTCTGCTGGATCGCCGTCAGGTCGTCGTCCTCCATCGCCGACTTCAGGGCGGCGATGTCGGCTTCGATCTGCGAACGCGTGGACGCGTCGACCTTGTCGCCGTACTCCTTGAGATTCCGCTCGGTCGTGTGGATCAGGCCGTCCGCATGATTGCGCGCCTCGACCAGCTCGCGACGCTTCTTGTCCTCGGCCGCGTACTGCTCGGCCTCCTTGATCATGCGCTCGATTTCGGCTTCGGACAGGCCACCCGACGCCTGGATGCGGATCGCCTGCTCCTTGCCCGTGGCCTTGTCCTTCGCCGACACGTTGACGATGCCGTTCGCGTCGATGTCGAAGGTGACTTCGATCTGCGGCACGCCGCGCGGCGCCGGCGGAATGCCGACCAGGTCGAACTGACCCAGCAGCTTGTTGTCGGCGGCCATCTCGCGCTCGCCCTGGAACACGCGGATCGTCACCGCGGTCTGGTTGTCCTCGGCGGTCGAGAAGATCTGGGACTTGCGGGTCGGGATCGTCGTGTTGCGGTCGATGAGACGCGTGAACACGCCGCCGAGCGTCTCGATACCGAGCGAGAGCGGCGTCACGTCGAGCAGCAGCACGTCCTTGACGTCGCCCTTCAGCACGCCGGCCTGAATGGCAGCGCCGACGGCCACGACCTCGTCCGGGTTGACGCCGCTATGCGGCTCGCGCCCGAAGAACTGCCGCACCGTTTCGACGACCTTGGGCATGCGCGTCATGCCGCCGACGAGCACGACCTCGTCGATCTCGGACGGCTTCAGTCCGGCATCGCGCAGCGCGGCGCGGCACGGCTCGATCGTCCTCTGGATCAGATGATCGACCAGCGCCTCGAGCTTCGCGCGTGTCAGCTTGATGTTGAGGTGCTTCGGCCCGCTCGCATCCGCGGTGATGAACGGCAGGTTGACCTCGGTCTGCATCGACGAAGACAACTCGATCTTCGCCTTCTCGGCCGCCTCCTTGAGGCGCTGCAGCGCCAGGCGGTCGTTGCGCAGGTCGATTCCGTGCTCTTTCTTGAACTCGTTGGCGAGGTAATCGATGATTTCCTTGTCGAAGTCCTCGCCACCGAGGAACGTATCGCCGTTCGTCGACTTCACCTCGAACACGCCGTCGCCGATCTCGAGAATCGAGATGTCGAACGTGCCGCCGCCCAGGTCATAGACGGCGATCGTGCCCGACTTCTTCTTGTCGAGACCATAGGCAAGTGCGGCTGCGGTCGGCTCGTTGATGATGCGCAGCACCTCGAGGCCGGCGATCCGGCCGGCGTCCTTCGTCGCCTGGCGCTGGGCGTCATTGAAATAGGCGGGAACCGTAATGACGGCCTGGGTAACCTTCTCGCCGAGATAGGCCTCGGCGGTCTCCTTCATCTTCTGCAATACGAAGGCCGAGATCTGGCTGGGGCTGTAGCGCTTGCCCTGCGCCTCGACCCAGGCGTCGCCGTTGTCGGCCTTGACGATCTTGTAAGGGACGAGGCCGATGTCCTTTTGCGTCATCGGATCGTCATAGCGACGGCCGATCAGGCGCTTGACGGCGAAAATCGTGTTCTGCGGGTTCGTTACCGCCTGACGTTTCGCGGCCTGGCCGACGAGGCGCTCGCCGGAGTCGGTAAATGCGACAATCGACGGCGTAATATTGGATCCCTCGGCATTGTGAATGACCTTGGGCGTCTTGCCTTCCATTACGGCGACGCAAGAGTTCGTCGTACCGAGGTCGATACCGATCACTTTGCTCATAGCGATATCCCTCTTCGCGGCAGGTCATACGGCCGACCCGACGTCGGCGCCGGCCAGGACCCCCTGGGTGGTTTGAACCTTATGACGGGTGGGGTCTTTCCGCGGAGGTATATAGGCAGGCTTTCATGGCACTGCAACGGGCCGCACCGGTCCTTGGCAATTTTCTGCCGTCCTCGACTGCCTTTCTGAAGGATGGAAACCTGATGATGACGCCGAGCCGATGGACAACCCCTGGTGCGGCAAAGCTGCGTGGCCGACGGGCGGCCGCCCGCTCGGGCGTGCCGTCTGATGGCTCGGGGTACGGAGGCCACGGCCCGGCGGTCGAGGCCGGCGGGCTTAAACTTTAGTGAAGTATTCGGCACGTACCGCGGATGGCACCTCGACCGGGTCCGGATATCGGCCACATTGCACGACGGAACTTGGCCTTAAGGGGCGCTGACCGTTCCGGCCGATCCCGCTCCTGACGCACGAGGGGCATAGGACGAACTCGATGTTCGCAACGGACTCGGGCTTGAAGGCATCCGCTAACGACGCGGCGGCTGAAGACGATGCGGCGCGTTTGTATGTCGATAGCGACGCCGACGTTAATAAAAAAGGCTGTTGCTTGTATTTAATCTTGACAGAACATTCAAGACGTTTATTGACTATGCTTAGATCAAAGCATGTATTCGGATGTATTTGTCATGAATACTGCTAAAATTTTAGATATTCTGCCGCATCCGACGTCGGGCCCCACCCCGTCGGTGACGTGGACGCAGCCGTGGCCCAGTGCCCGCACCGTGCCGGCGATCAGCCACGAGACGACAGCCGACCTGATCGAGAAGCGCGCCCAGCGCCATGCCGAGGCGTCCATGGAACGCCGGCGCGCGGCAAAGGCCGCAGCGTCGAGCCCTGCCTTCAATCACGAGGTCGGGCTCGTCAGGAACACGTTCAACGTGTTCATCGATTTGGTAAGCCGGCAGGCCGCGTTCTATCGTGTGCGGATCTTCGGTCCGCCGGACAACATGCCGTATGCAAGACCACCTGCGGCACCGACGGTGGCGCCGGCAAGTGCGCTTGCGGCATATTCGGCTGGCGAATCCGTTCCGCCGGCTGCACGCATCAAGGCCGACGTGTAAGGGCGGGATCGCCCACCCCGATCATACGGTATCGCGCGGCGGATTTTCGGTTCAGGCGCTGGTATCGACTCGTGCACCTGTAGCTTCGGCGCCGCTTCCCTTCGCGACAGTAACCATGGCCGGGCGCAGCAACCGCCCATGGATGGTGTAGCCCGCCTGAAACACCTGGACGACGGTTCCGGGCGCATGGGTCGGGCTGTCGACCTGCATCATCGCCTGATGGAAATTGTGGTCGAACGGCTGACCCGTCGGGTCGAAGCGCTGGATGCCATGACGTTCCAATATGGCAAGGAATTCCCGTTCGGTCAGTTCGACGCCGGCGACGAACTTGTCGAGCCGTTCGTCGGCCTGCCGTGCCTCGCTCGAAACCGATTCGATGGCCCGGCGCAGATTGTCAGCCACCGGCAGGATATCCCGGGCGAATCCGCTGATCGCGTACTTGCTGTTTTCCTCGATGTCGCGTTGCGCCCGGCGCCGCGTGTTTTCGGCTTCGGCCAGCGCGCGCAAGACTTGGTCCTTCAGACGTGCGACTTCGGCCTCGAGCTCGGCGATACGGGCCGCCTCTGACGGTGCCGCCGTGTCGGCCGTGGCATCGGCGGCCGTATCGGCCACCGCCTGATCGGCCGCTGCCTGTTCCGGTGCTGTGTCGGCCGTGGCTTCGGCCGGGTTCGCGTCGTTGAGTGTGACCCCGTCCTGCGGGGCGCGCTTGTCGTTGTCGTCCATTGTCCTATTCGTGTCCTGAAAAAAGTGTCTTGAAAGTAAAACGCTCGGTCGGGGCTAACCGATCAACCGACCGATGACCTTGGCCGTGTAGTCGACGATCGGGATAACGCGAGCATAGTTGAGGCGCGTCGGTCCGATGACGCCGATTGCGCCAACGATCTGCTCGCGGCTGTTCGCATAGGGTGCGATGATCATGGAACAACCGGCCAGCCCGAACAGGGCGCTTTCCTTGCCGATGAAGATCTGGACGCCCTCTGCGCTCTGCGCCGCATCGAGCAGCTTGACCATGGTTTCCCGCGTCTCGAGCGTCTCGAACAGCAGGCGTATCCGCTCCAGATCCTGGATCGCCGTCACGTCTTCGAGAAGACGCGCCTGGCCGCGGATCAGCAGGTAACTGTCCTTGCCCTCGCCGGCCCAGGTCGCAAGGCCGGCCTCGACCACCTTGCTCGTGAGTTCGTCGAGCTCGGCACGTTTCTCCTCGAGCTCGGTAAGAATCATGCCGCGCGCCTCGGCGAGGGTACGGCCCATCAGGCGCGCATTCAGATAGTTGCCCGCTTGGACCAGCGCCGACGGCGGAATGCCGAGCGGTACCTCGATCACCCGGTTTTCCACGAGGCCGCTTTCCGTTACCAGGACGACGAGGGCTCGGCCCGGCCCGAGCGCGACGAACTCGACGTGCTTGAGCGGTCCCTCGGTCTTGGGCGCGAGCACGAGACCGGCACACCGCGACAGGCCGGCAAGCATCGTGGTCGCCTCCTCCAGGACCTGCGGGATGCTCTTGCCCGCAGCCGTGCACTGGCTGTCGATGCTGGCCCGCTCGTCGTCCGACAGCCGGCCAACCTCGAGCAGGCCGTTCACGAACAGCCGCAGGCCCGCCTCGGTCGGTAGACGGCCCGCCGACGTATGCGGCGCGTAGAGAAGACCGGCTTCCTGCAGATCCGCCATGACGTTGCGGATCGTCGCCGGCGACAAATTGGCGCTGAGCATACGCGAGAGCGTCCGGGAGCCGATCGGCTCCCCGGTCTCGACATAGGCCTCGACGATACGCCGGAATACTTCGCGACTGCGCTCGTTCAGCTCGGCGATCGGCGAGGGCCGGTCGCTGTTCGCCTTCTCCGGAGTCGTCGACATCATATTCATATCGTTGAAAAATGTAGGGAGGGCCGCACAGCACGTCAATGCGGGGCGGCCCTTGCCCTTCCTGCCCGCTGGACGCGAAGCGGGTAAGTCAGTAGGGTCCGCGCGCCTTAGTTTTCCCTGCCAGAGGAGATCCCGATGCGTCCGTCCGGCCGTGCGCCCGACGCGCTCCGAACCGTCCGTCTCGAGCCCGGCGTCTCCAAGTATGCCGAAGGCTCCTGTCTTGCCTGCTTCGGCGACACCCATGTACTTTGCACGGCCACGATCGAAGACAAGGTCCCACCCTTCCTGCGCAATACCGGATCCGGCTGGATCACCGCCGAGTACGGCATGCTGCCGCGTTCGACGCACACGCGGACCGAGCGCGAGGCCTCGCGCGGACGCCAGAGCGGCCGCACACACGAAATCCAGAGACTGATCGGTCGGTCGCTGCGCGCCGTCACCGATCTTCAGGCGCTGGGCGAGCGTCAGGTCAAGATCGACTGCGACGTGCTTCAGGCCGACGGCGGCACGCGGACGGCCGCGATCACCGGTGCCTGGGTCGCGCTCCGGATCGCGCTCGACGGGCTGGTGAAGTCGGGGACGCTGCCGCAGAACCCGCTGCTCGATCACGTCGCCGCCGTCTCGTGCGGAATCGTTGAGGGCGTTCCGGTGCTTGATCTCGACTACGCCGAGGATTCGGCCGCGGAGGCGGACGCCAATTTCGTGTTCACCGGATCAGGCGGAATCGTCGAGATCCAGGGCACGGCCGAACGGATACCGTTCTCGGAGACGCGCTTTCTCGAGATGCTCGCGCTTGCGCGCAAGGGCGTCGAGCAGCTCTTGGCTCTCCAGCGGCAGGCGATCGGCGCGTAGACGATCCCCTACACACAGCCGAAGCGAATCCAGACATACTGGGGCCCGTCGATGCCAACGAAATGACGGTCGAGGACCCGGTAGTCGCCGTCGCCGCAGACAAGCCGCGCATAATTCCTGAGCTCCCGCTCGATGACGTCGGGTGAGGCGATTCTGCCGCCATAGTCCGCCCGGTAGTCGTAAGTAGGGGCGACCGCACCCGGCCCGCAGCCCGTGACGAGCGCCAGGAAGACGGCGGCGACACCTGTCTTCGGTCGGACGGCATCCATGTTGCGGCCTCTCGGCGCGACGCGGTAATTGCAAGGCTTGCGCCCGTGCCGACATTCCACCGAAAGCCATCGCCATGCCACGTCGTCTTGCAGACAAGCGCCTTATCATTGCCAGCCACAACCCCGGCAAAGTCCGCGAGATCGCGGCGCTGTTGGCACCGTTCGGCGTCGAGGTCGTCTCGGCGGCGGCGCTGGGCCTGCCCGAACCCGACGAGACCGGGACGACGTTCGAGGCCAACGCGGCGCTCAAGGCGCGCGCCGCCGCGCGGCGCGGCGCGCTGCCGGCGCTGGCCGACGATTCGGGCCTGTGCGTGCCGGCGATCGGCGGCGCACCCGGCATCTATTCTGCGCGGTGGGCAGGTCCGGAGAAGGACTTCCGGCGGGCGATGGAGAAGGTGGAGGCGGCACTCGGCGGAAAAGAGGATCGTCGCGCCTTCTTCGTCGCCGCCCTTGCCCTGGCCTGGCCGGATGACCATGTCGAGATTTTCCGAGGCGAAGTTCACGGGCGGCTGGTCTGGCCGCCGCGCGGCGACCGGGGGTTCGGCTACGACCCGATGTTCGTGCCCGAAGGACACACCCTAACGTTCGGCGAAATGGAACCCGCCGCCAAGCATGTCATCAGCCATCGCGCCGCTGCTTTCGCGAAGCTCATCGATGCCTGTTTCGGACGGAGCTGAGGCAAGACCGCATGCCGATCCCACGGCCGACGCAGCGCCTGAGGACGGCTTCGGGATCTACGTGCATTGGCCGTTCTGTCGATCGAAATGCCCGTATTGCGACTTCAACAGCCACGTGCGCGAGCGCATCGACGAGGACGTCTGGCGGGATGCCATCCTCGCCGAACTCGATCACTACGCAGCCGAGACGCGCGGCCGTACGGTGATGTCGGTCTTCTTCGGCGGCGGGACGCCCTCGCTGATGGCGCCGCGGACGGTGTCGGCGGTGATCGACCGCATCGCGCGAAACTGGCGCGTGGACGAACGGGTCGAGATCACGCTCGAGGCCAATCCCAATTCGGCGGAGCGTCGACGTTTCGCCGGCTTTCACGCGGCAGGCGTCAACCGGGTCTCGATCGGCGTGCAGGCGCTCGAGCCGTCCGCGCTGCGCTTCCTGGGGCGCGCGCACGATGTTGCCGAAGCGCGCGCCGCCATCGCGGCCGCCGCGACGCATTTTTCGCGCTACTCCTTCGATCTCATCTATGCGCGGCCGGCGCAATCGGTGGCGGCATGGCGATCCGAGCTTGCCGAGGCGATCGCGCTCGCCGGCGATCATCTCTCGGTTTACCAGCTGACCATCGAGCCGGGCACGGCATTCCATGCGCTCGCCGCGCGTGGCGAACTCCCCCTGCCGGACGAAGCCACGGCCGAGGCGCTGTATGACGTCACGCAGGAGTTGCTCGCCAACGCAGGCCTCGCCGCGTATGAGGTTTCCAATCATGCGAGACCCGGTGGCGAGTGCCGGCACAATCTCGTCTACTGGCGCTACGAGGACTACGTCGGCGTGGGCCCCGGCGCGCACGGCCGCTTGACGGACGGAAGCATCCGCATCGCGACGCGCCAGGAAAAGGTGCCGGAGACCTGGATCGATCGTGTGCGACGGACGGGGCACGGCACGGCGGAACGAACGGTCGTGCCCGCACAGGATGCGGCGGTCGAGGCGTTGATGATGGGTCTGCGTCTGTCCGAAGGCGTCGACCCGGTTCGTTTCGCGCGCCGAACGGGCGTGCCGCTCGACTGCGCGGTCGATGCCAGCCGGCGCGACCGGCTGGTCGCGGGCGGGTTCCTCGCGATCACGGCAAAAGGCGGCCTTCGGGCGACGCCGGCGGGCCGCAAGGTGCTGAATGCCGTCCTGGGCGAGCTCCTTGCCTGACCGGTGGCTATTGCGTCGGGGTCTCGAAGCTCTCGGCCGCCGGTGACACCGTCCGGAAGCCGTTGCGCTGCACCTCCAGCACCGCGAGATTGCGGTCGACCGATCCATCGGGACGCAGACGGAACACGCCGTCCATTCCGGCGAACCCGACGGGGTTGGTGAGCGCCTCCACCGAATAGTTCGCGCCGTTCTCATCGCGCGCGAGAACGGCGGCCATCGCGACGGCGTCGTAGATGATTGTCGCGATACGCGGCGGATCCTGGCGGTACACGGCGCGATACCGCTTGACGAAGCCGTCGCGTGCTTCGGGTGGCGGGGCCGCGAACCAACCGCCGATAAGGGCGGGCTCGCGCGTGATCCGCGGATCGTCCCACAGCGTCGTACCGAGAAACCGCACGCGCGACGGATCGATGTCGTAGTAGGGCAGAAGGGGCGCGATCGCCAGCAGGCGATCACCGAAATCGGGCAGAAGTACCGAATCGAAGGGGACCTCCCCCAGCGTCTCGATGCCATCCAGTCGCCGCAACGCCTGACGGCTGATCTCGTCATTGCGGCGTTCGAGCTCACGGCGCTGCCGCTCGAGCGCCGCGCGGCGCTGTTCGTAAGAGGCAAGACGCCGGACGACCGGTGATATATCGGCGGCACCCGGCTCGTAACGTTCGATCGCCGTGATCTGTCCGCCGATGCGGCCCGCCGTTTCGTACAGGGCCGCTTCGACGGCGTCACCATAGCTGTCGTTCGGCAGCAGGGCGGCATATCGGGAAAGGCCTCGCGCGCGTGCGAATGTCAGGACGCGCTCGATCTGGAGACGGGGTGTCACGCCGAGAACGAAGACGCCGGGAGCCGCCACCGACAGGTCGTTCGACAGGCTGAGGACGTTGATTCCGGCTGCCTGCGCGCGCGGCGCGACCGCGGCGGTTTCCGCGGCGAAGACGGGACCGACGATGAGCCGCACCCCGACGCTCAGCACGTCCTCCACGGCCGCCGCAGCACCTTCCGCTGTGCCGCCCGTGTCGCGCGGCAACAGTTCCAGCCGTTCGTCGCCCAGATCGAACAGCGCCAATTGCGCGGCGTCCAGAAGCGCGCGACCGAGGGCGGCATGCGGTCCCGAAAGCGGCAGCAGGACCGCGACCCTGATCGTCTCGGCCGTGGTTGGTGGCTGCGGCAGCGGCTCCGAGGTCAGCGGCGCGATCTCGACCGGCATCGCGCCCGGCGGCACGACAGGTTCAGCTGGCGGAATCGCGGCTTGAACGCCGCCCTCGGGACTCCGTACCTTGGTTTCGCAGCCCGCGAGGGTCAGTACGGCAGCCGCGACGACCGCTACGAGCCGCACCCGGGTCTTCCCCCGTCCGCGCGACTCACCATCGACGAACAAAGAGCAAAGACGAGCGATCAATCATGCCCTCCCATCGAAAGGTCGAGCGTAACGGCGAGCCGGACGCAAGTAAATTGGCCTCGGGCCTGTATGTCGTCGCGACTCCGCTCGGCAATCTCGGCGACATCTCGCGTCGGGCGATCGCGGTCCTCGGCGGGGTCGACGTCATCGCCTGCGAGGATACGCGTGTGACCGCTCGGCTGCTGCAGGCCCTGGGGATCGGGCGTCCGCGGTTGGTCCGCTACGACGATCATGCGAGCGACCGCACGCGGGACGAACTCGTCGACCAGATTCGGGCGGGGAAAGCCGTCGCGCTGGTATCCGACGCCGGCACGCCGCTCATCTCCGATCCCGGCTATCGGCTCGTGCGGGCCGTGCGTGAGGCGGGCTTGGCGGTCACCGCCGTTCCCGGCCCATCGGCCGCGGTCGCCGCGCTCTCCATCTCGGGCCTGCCGACGGATCGGTTCCTGTGCAGCGGCTTTCTTCCGCAGAAGCTGGGACCGCGTCGCAAAGCGCTCAAGGAGCTCGCGCGCGTGTCGGCGACGCTCGTCGTTTTCGAGGCGCCGCACCGCCTGCCGGAATGCCTCGCCGACATGGCAGCGATCCTGGGGCCGCGCGAAGCGGCGGTCGTCCGTGAGCTCACCAAGCTTTTCGAGGAAACGCGGCGCGGAACGCTGGACGACCTTGCGGCGCACTACGCGGCAGCCGGGCCGCCCAAGGGCGAGGTCGTCATCGTCGTGGGCCCGCCGCCGAAATCCAGCGATGTCGCAACCGACATGGCGGCCCTTGACGCCCGGCTCGCCACCGCCCTCGCCACGTCGAGTGTGCGCGACGCGGCCGCCGCCGTCGCCGAGGCCACCGGGCTGTCGCGGCGTCAGGTCTATGCGCGCGCACTCGAACTTGCCAAGGGACGGTCGTGAGCGCGGCGCGGGAGCGCGTGCGCGCCGAACGCCGGGGGCGCTATGCGGAATGGGTTGCAGCCCTGCGTCTCCGGCTCGCCGGTTATCGTATCGTCGCGCGCAATGTCCGCACGTCGGTCGGGGAAATCGACCTCGTCGCGCGCCGCGGGCGCCAACTCGTTTTCGTCGAGGTGAAGGCACGCCACGCGGTCGCCGCCGCGGCCGAAGCGATCATGGCACGACAACAGGCCCGGATCGCGCGCGCTGCCGCCGCGTTCCTCGCATCCAGACCGGAACTCGCGGGTCTGGACTGCCGGTTCGATGCCATTTTTGTCACGCCCTGGCGCGTCCCAAAGCACGTCGTCGACGCTTGGCGAGACTTGCACGCTCGTACTAAATAGATACGGTGCTGCCTGTCACCATGTTGGGGGGTTCCTTGACCGACCGTTCTGGCCGTCTGCTCGTGTCGACTCTGCTGCTCGCCGCGGCTCTGTCGTTGCAGGGCTGTGTCGGTGCTGTCATCGGTACGGGCGCCGTGGCCGGCGTCACCGCCGCGCAGGAGCGCGGCGTGAAGGGCGCCGTCAGCGATACGGCGATCCGTGCCGAGATCAACCATTACTGGCTGCAGAAGAGCGAGACGCTGTTCCTCAACGTGAACCTTCAGGTCCATGAGGGACGTGTTCTTCTCACCGGCGCCGTCAAGGACCCCGAAACGCGGGCCGATGCCGTCCAGCTTGCCTGGAAGGCACGCGGTGTTCGCGAGGTCATCAACGAGATCGAGGTGACCGACGAGGGCGGCTTCGGAACCTATGCTCGCGACACCGCGATCGTCACCGAGCTGCGTTCGCGGCTTCTCTTCGCCAAAGACATACAGTCGGTCAATTACTCGATCGAGGCGGTCAACGGCGTGGTCTATCTGCTGGGCGTCGCCCAGGATCAGGCCGAGCTCGACCGCGTCCTCGACATTGCGCGGAACATCAATTACGTGCGCCGCGTCGTCAGCCACGTGCTGATGAAGGACGATCCGCGACGGTTCGCGCCGCCGCCGTCCTGAACGCATCCGGGCGTGAGCATGGCGGCGGCCGGGATCATCCTTCGCACCGCGGGCACGCTGCCTGATGACGCGATCGAGCCGGCCGGGGCGATGCCTGCATTCGTGAAATGCAGGTTACCGGTCGCGCCGGGCGAACCGACCCGTCGGCATCGACGCGCCCGCCGTGGTCGCCGGTTCGAAAACCTGCGTGCCGCGATCCATTGTCTCCGACGGGTCTTGGCCCTTGCTGGAAGCAAGGCGACACGCCATGGTGTCGCCCACGGGATTTGAGGTGCGCCGCAGCCGGCTCGGTTGAGCGCGTCGGCGGACCAAGGGATAGGGATAAATAGAATGTCGCTGCTCGTCGCCATCCAGATGGATCCCATCGAAGGGATCAACATCGACGCCGATTCGACCTTCGCACTCGCGCTCGAGGCGCAGGCGCGCGGACACAGGCTGCTCCACTACCTGCCGCAGCACCTGAGCTTCGCGCACGGCAAGGTGCGCGCGAAAGCGCGCGCGCTCACCGTGCGACGCGAGAAAGGCAATCATTTCACGCTCGGCCCTTACGAAACGGTTGATCTCGCCGAAACCGACGTGGTGCTCATGCGCCAGGATCCGCCGTTCGACATGGCGTACATCACGGCGACGCACATTCTCGAGCACATCCATCCCGACACGCTCGTCGTCAACGATCCGTTCCACGTGCGCAACGCGCCGGAGAAGTTGTTCGTCACGCATTTTCCGGACCTGATGCCGCCGACGCTGATCACGTCGGATCCGGCCGAGATCGCCGCATTCCGCGAGGCGCACAAGGACATCATCATCAAGCCGCTGTTCGGCAACGGCGGTGCCGGCGTGTTCCACATCCCGCCGGCGGACGAGAATTTGAACGCGCTGCTCGAGATGTTCACGAGCCGCTCACGCGAGCCGATCATCGTGCAGCGCTACCTGCCCGAGGTGCGCAACGGCGACAAGCGGATCATCCTCGTCGACGGACGTCCGGCCGGGGCGGTCACACGCGTACCGCCCGCGGGCGAGGCGCGGGCGAATCTTCATGTCGGGGGCAAGGCGATGAAGGCGACGCTCACCCCGCGCGAACAGGAGATCTGTGCTGCGATCGGGCCCGAGCTGTCCAAACGCGGCCTGATCTTCGTCGGGATCGACGTGATCGGCGATTACCTCACCGAGATCAACGTGACCTCGCCGACGGGCATCCAGGAGATCGACCGCTTCGACGGTGTGAAGATCGAGGCGCAGATCTGGGATGCGATCGAGGCGCGGATCGCGGCGAAGCCGGCGCGACGGCGCGCCTAGATCCCTTCCGTCATCGCGTCACGCCGCACGATGGCGGCGGGGGCCCGCCTATTTTTCGCAGAGCCGGTGGGGCCCGATATCGAAATGGAAGTGGTCGGCGTGGGCGGCGTCGCTGTCGGGCGTGAGCACGACGTTGAACGACTCGCAGGCGCGCTTGGCGAGTTCGCGCAGGAACCGGCCGCGCGGTCCCTGGTCGCGCCAGTGCGATTTCACGCTGACGCGCGATCCGTCCGCGATGTCGAACGCGGCGATGTCGATTGCACGTCCGAAGGCATGCTCGCTCAAACGGCCGGGCCGGCCGGCGCGGGCACGGCAACTATAGGCGCTCCAATGATGAATGGTCACGACGGGGCGGCCGAAATGACGCAGGGCGGCCGGCTGGATCACGCTCCGCTCGAATTCGGCAAGCGTCACGGCCATCGGACAGGTGAGCGTCGCCTGCGGCTGATACGAAGCCTCGGCCCGTCTCAAATTGATGCCGTCGATCGGCTTGCACCCCCGGGCGCCGGCCGGCGCGACGGCCGGTTCGAAGGCGACGCCGCGGCGCTCGAGCGCCTCGAGACAGGCAAGCGGCGGCGGCCGCAGCTCGATCGCCGGCGACGATGGCGGAACGGCTCGCGGGGCGCCGCAGGCGGCAACGAGCAGCGCGAGCAGCACGGCGGGGACATAAAACGGGCGTTGCGACAAAGGGCGAGTTCCGGCGGTAACACCGCCACTATAGGTAATTGCCCCGTGCCGAAAAACGCCTCCCGCGTCGCGGCTGCAACCGCCGCCATCCGATGCGGGCACGCGATGCCTGATCGGGTGTCGGCGGATGGCGTGACGTCGGGAGACTTGACGGCAGCGCGTGGCGGGCGCAAGCTTACGGATAGTTGCATTTGCAAATAATCACCGTGGTCTGCGGAGGAAACCATGAAGTTCGGCTATTTCACCCTGAGCGACAACCGGTATCCGAACAATCCCCGCACGCCCGAACAATTCGTGCGCGAGATCTACGAACAGGCGCTGCACGCCGAGAAGATCGGCATGAACTCGGCCTGGATCGGCGAGCATCATTTCAACCTACTCGGCGTCAATCCCTGCCCGAACATCCTTCTCGCGAAGCTCGCCGGCGCGACGACGCGGATCCGACTCGCCCCGGCGGTGGTCCTGCTGCCCGTCCATCATCCTCTGCATGTCGCGGAGGAATGGGCGACGCTCGACCTGCTGTCGAACGGGCGCGTCGACTTCGCGGCAGGCCGCGGGTACGACCGGCTTGAGTATGAGCCGTTCGGCGCGCCGTTCCAGGACTCCGCCGAGCTGTTCGCCGAAGGGCTCGAGATCGTCTGGCGGGCCTGGACCGAACCTGGCAAGTGGTCGCACAAGGGCAAATTCTATTCCTTCGACAACATCGAGGTGCGTCCGCGCCCGGTGCAGCAGCCGTTGCGGCCCTACGTCGCGTGCTTCTCGCGTTCGTCGATGCAACTTGCCGCGCGCAACGACTGGAACATCATCTTCGCACCGTTCGCGGCGGCGATGGTGTATGGCAGCCTCGCCGACGGCGTGAAGGCGTTCCACGCCGAATGCGACCGGTACGGCCGGCCGGCCCGCCGGGCGATGTGCAGCTACTTCGTGCACATTGCCGATTCGAAGCGCGACGAGGACTACGGCCGCGAGGCCCTGATCCGCTACTTCAAGGAAGCACTGATCGCGGCATTCCCGTCCGACCCCGAAACGGTGCCGCCGACGCTGCGCTACTTCCTCGACATCGTCGACATCCTCAAGAACATGAAGGCGGAGAACCTGACCTCGAAGTCGATCCTGGTCGGCTCGCCGCAGAAGATCATCGACGATCTGAAGACCGTCGAGGCCGCCGGCATCAGCGAGGTCATTCTCTACTTCAACTACGGCCGCAAGCCGCACGAGATGGTGCTCGATCAGATGAACCGCTTCATGGCCGAGATTGCACCGGCCTTCGCCGAGGCGGGGGCCGCAGCCGCGGCTCAGTGACGGCGCGCCGGGATCGGCATGAGATCCGCGCCGCGCGCGGGAAAGGGCGCTGCCGCCGCGACACGTCCGGCCGCAGTCGAGGAGACGTCAAGGTTCGATCTCGGGGGCTATCTTCCCTACCTGATCAACCGGGTGGGGAGCCGGCTGGCAGTCGCCTTTGGCCGCGCCATCGCGCCCCACGGCATCGCGCTGCAGGAGTGGCGGGTATTGGCCGCGCTCGGCGCGAACGGCGCGCAGCGCCTCCTCGACCTTGCGGCGCTGACATCGATCGACGTCTCGACGCTCTCGCGTCTGGTGGGGCGGATGGTTCGGCGGCGCCTCGTGCGCCGCGACCGGAACGGCAATGACCGGCGCGAGGTGAGCGTTGCCCTCACGCCGGACGGACAAAGGATCTTTCGCATGATCGTGCCGCTTGCCCGCCGCTACGAACAGATCGCGCTCCGCGGCCTGAAACCGGATGAGGCCGCGCGACTGCGGAACATGTTGCGACGAATTTATGCTAATCTAAGTGAATTGCCGGACTGACCGCGCACGATGCGAGCTTTTTCTTTCATCGCCAGCCCCGCCGGGTCGTGGTACACGACATACTACCGGATGCGGCGAAGGGGCGGCGGGTCAGGCGGCAGCCGGCGCCTTTCATGGTTAACGACCGTGGATGAGGGCGATATCGTGGCGGTCGTGTGGCAATAAGCCACACAATGTCACCAATAAGGGGCATGGGGCCGCGCATCACCTGTAGTTTATAGTCTGGCCCTAACGCGGTCAGGAGTTGCAGTACCCATGGCTTCCGGTGGAAGAAAATCGCGGCGGGGACAATCGCCGCTGCGCAAGCCGAACGTTATCGACGCGCACGTGGGCGCGCGCATGCGACTGCGGCGCACCTTGCTCGGCATCAGTCAGGAGCAGCTTGCCGAAGCCCTCGGTCTGACCTTCCAGCAGGTACAGAAATACGAACGGGGCAGCAATCGGATCAGCGCCTCCCGCCTGTTTCAGCTGTCGCGCGTTCTCGACGTGCCCGTAAGCTATTTCTTCGACGACATGGAGCCCGAGACGGCGGCCGCCGGCGCCCGTCCGGCCAAGGGTCTGGCGGAAGCGGAGCCCGAAGCCTACGAGGCCGATCCGATGTCCCGGCGCGAGACGCTCGAGCTCGTACGCGTCTACTACCGCATCAGCGATCGCAAGGTCCGCAAGAAGCTTTACGAGATGACCAAGGCACTGGCCGAGGGCGAAGACGACTGAGTGCCAGGCGCGATGGCGCTGCCTTCGCGGATGGCGAAAATCAAAGGGCCTCATGGCACGCCATGAGGCCCTGTCGATTCCGTGAATCGCCCGTCGCCGTTGCGACGGCGGTGTCGCCGGCTCACACGGTTCTCGGACTCCGAACCATTGGCCGTAAGCCTACCGGCCGCCGCCCCTGATGGCGATACGCCGTGCCGCGCGCTGGACTTCGGCCGGCTTCGGCAGCGTGACCGTCAGGACACCTTTGTCGAACGATGCCTCGACCTTGTCGGGATCGACCTCGAAGGGTAGCTGGATGGAACGCGAGAACGAGCCGTACGACCGCTCGACGAGATAATAGTTCTTGTCCTTCTGCTCGCGATCGGACCTCTTCTCGCCACGAATGGTCAGCATGTCTCCGCTGAGCTGGACGTCGAGGTCTTTTTCATCGACGCCCGGGAGTTCGGCGACGACTTGAAGCGCGTCGTCGGTTTCGGACACGTCGATGCTCGGCGAGATCGCCATCCCACCCTCGCCCCGACGCATCAGGCCCGTGCCGCGGAAGAAGTCCTCGAACAAGCGGTCGATGTCGCGCCGCAGTTCCAGGAACGGGTCGTCCTCGAGGCGGCGGCTTGGTGCCGTCCGTCCCCAGCCGAACGGCATGAGTGATCGAAATGCCATGGATTCTCCTCTCTCGGATGATCGCCTCCGGTCGGGCCAACGTCATCGATGCCGGGCCCGGACGCGGAAGGCGTGCCGACTCTAAACGCCGGATCGCCGGGCGGCGTATCGTCGGCAAGGGGTAATCCGGATTGGGGCGCGGCGAACGAAACCGCCTTGTGCGCGCGTGTGAGCGCAGGGACGCCGGACAACGCCGCCATACCGGTGACGGACGGCGCGCCCAGAGAAGCGTGGCGCGATCCTACCGGCGGTTGTATGAATGGGACCGGGGGCGGGGGCACACGATGGTCGCGCGGGTCAACACGGTCGCATTCCAGGGCATCGACGTCGTCGATGTCGACGTCCAGGTCCATGTCGGCAACGGTCTGCCGAACTTCACGATCGTCGGCCTTCCCGACAAGGCGGTGGGCGAAAGCCGCGAACGTGTGCGCGCGGCCCTCGGCGCGCTCGGTCTGGCGCTCCCGCCCAAACGGATCACGGTCAATCTGTCGCCCGCCGACCTCAACAAGGAAGGCAGTCATTACGACCTGCCGATCGCGCTGGGCCTGCTTGTCGCGATGGGCGTGATCGAGGCCGAGCCGGTCGCGCGTTACACCGTGCTCGGCGAGCTCGCGCTCGACGGCAAGCTCGCGGCCGTGGCCGGCGTGCTGCCCGCAGCGATGGGCGCGGTGGCGCGCGAGCGCGGCATCATTTGCCCCGCGTCGTGCGGCGGCGAAGCCGCATGGGCCGGTACCGCCGCCCATGGGTTCGACGTCCTGGCGGCCGACTCGCTCCTTGCCCTCATCAATCATTTCAAGGGCAGCCAGGTCCTGCAGGCGCCGGTGCCGCGTCTTGCCGATGACGACGGCCCTTATCCGGACCTCAGGGACATCAAGGGCCAGGAAACCGCCAAGCGCGCCCTCGAAATCGCCGCCGCCGGATCTCACAATCTGCTGATGGTCGGGCCGCCCGGTGCCGGCAAGTCGATGCTGGCGCAGCGCCTGCCCGGCCTGCTGCCGCCGCTGACCCCGGCCGAGGCGCTCGAGGTCAGCATGATCCAGTCGGTCGCGGGTCTGCTGCACGAGGGCCGCATCAGCCGGCGCCGTCCCTTTCGCGATCCGCACCACTCGGCATCGCTGCCCGCCCTGATCGGCGGCGGCCTGCGCGCCAAGCCGGGCGAGATCTCGCTCGCGCATCTGGGCGTGCTGTTCCTCGACGAGCTGCCCGAGTTCGCGCGGGCGACGCTCGAGGCCCTGCGGCAGCCGCTCGAGACCGGGCGCGCGGTGGTAGCGCGCGCCAATGCGCACGTGACCTATCCCGCGCGCGTGCAGCTCGTCGCCGCGATGAACCCGTGCCGCTGCGGCCACCTCGACGATCCGGCCCAGGCCTGCGGCCGCGCACCCAAATGCGCGCTCGACTATCAGGCGAAGATTTCGGGCCCGCTGTTCGATCGCATCGACCTGCACGTCGACGTGCCGGCCGTGAAGCCGGCCGACCTGTCGCTGCCGCCGGCCGTCGAAGGCTCGGCGGATGTCGCGCGGCGCGTGGCCGCGGCACGGGCGCACCAGACCGCACGCTTCGCCGCGATACCCGCGCCGCGCCGGCCGCGGACGAATGCGGAGCTCGACGGCGAACTCCTGGAAGAGTTGGCCGCACCCGAACCTGCCGGCCGTGCGCTGCTCAACGACGCCGCCACGCGCCTGAAGCTGTCCGCGCGCGGCTATCACCGCGTGCTGCGGGTTGCCCGCACGCTCGCCGATCTTGAGGGCATCGAGACCGTGACGCGTGCCCACATCGCCGAAGCGTTGAGCTACCGGCGCATCGGCCTCGCGCGCTGAACGGCCGGCGCCAGCCGTCACGGCTGATCCGGCGACAAGCCGGGCCGTGCGCCGCGTTCGACCCGACGCGAGCGTTCGGGTGATGGCGCGGCCGTATGGCCCTGGCTGCTCCGTATATCAGAGTGTGTCAGCCGGTGCGCTTGCGACACTTCGCGACAATTCCGGCTCTTCCCGGCAAAGATTTGCGAAACCTGGACCGCACGTTAACCGTGGACCGACGTTCAAGTCACGTGCGCGTTCGAAGCCCTCGCGCGGCGGCAGAGCCGCGCCATCGCCCCGCGTGAACCTTATCGGCCGTCTCTTTCGTTACGCTTGATTGTCTTCGTTACGCTCGATTGTCCCGGATGGCAGCCGAAGCCTTGCACGACAATTCGAACCTTCAGGGAGACATTCATGTCCAAGACTGTCGGATCTCGCCTGGTAACCATGGTCGGCGTTCTTGCCGTCTTCGGCATCGCCGACGTTCAGGCACAGCTCGCTCCCAAGCTCGACGTTCCCTTCGTCCCCACGCCGCAGGAGACTGTCGATCGCATGCTGTCGATGGCGGATGTCCGCCCGGATGATTTTCTGATCGACCTCGGCTCCGGCGACGGACGCATCGTGATCACCGCCGCGCGACGCTTCGGCACGCGCGGCCTGGGCATCGACATCGATCCGCAACGGATCCAGGAAAGCGTGGCGAATGCGAAAGCGGCCGGCGTGTCGCACCTGGTCGAGTTCCGGAACCAGGACCTCTTCGAAACCGACTTTTCGCAGGCGACAGTCCTGACGATGTATCTACTGCCGGAAGTCAACATCAAGCTGCGGCCGCGCATCCTGAGCGAACTCAGGCCCGGCACGCGCGTCGTCTCGCATGCCTTCGACATGGACGACTGGAAGCCCGATGCGGGGACGACCGTGCGAGGCGCCGACGTCTTCATGTGGATCGTGCCGGCGAAAGCGGCCGGCCACTGGAACGTACGCGTCGCGCTGCCCGACGGCGGCGAGCGGACCTACCGCCTCGAGCTGACGCAGAACTACCAGGAGCTCCGCGGCACGGCACGCGGCGCAGATCAGGCCATGGAGGTGACCGGCCGGCTCGCGGGCGACCGGATCGAGCTCACCATCCTCGACCGGATCAACGGCCAGCCGGTCACGAGCCGCATCAGCGGCCGCGTCAACGGCGACACCATCACGGGCGTCATGCGCAACGATGGATCGAGCGCATCGGGCACGAGTGCGCCGGCCGAGATGGCTTGGCAGGCCAAGCGCGTCTCCGGCTAGCGGCGCAAGGTTGCGCGCCCGCGTTGGGCCGGCCGGCATGACCGGCCGGCATCGCCCACCCGCATGAAAGGCGCACGCATGGCAAGAGATTCGATCGGCGCAGCGGGCCGGCCCAGCGCCAGCCTTTCGGTTCTCGACGCCGCGGCGATCGTCATCGGCATCGTCGTCGGCATTGGCATCTTCAAGACTCCGGCCTTGGTCGCCGACAGCACCGACAGCGAAGCCGTGTTCCTGCTGCTGTGGGTCGCGGGCGGTGTCGTCTCGCTGCTCGGCGCGCTGTGCTATGCCGAGCTTGCGGCCGCGTACCCGAGCGCCGGCGGCGAGTATCATTTCCTCAGCCGCGCCTACGGACGGGCGATCGGATTTCTGTTCGCCTGGGGACGGATGACCGTCATCCAGACCGGCGCGATCGCGGCGATCGCCTTCGTGTTCGGCGATTACGCCGCCGTGCTCCTGCCGCTCGGCCCCCATGGCCCCTCGCTCTACGCCGCACTTGCCGTCGTGATCTTGACCTGGGTCAACGTCCGCGGACTCCGCAGCAGCCGGCCGGTTCAGCTCGTCTTCACCGCCGCCACCGTGGGCGCACTCGGGGCCGTGGTGCTTGGTGGGTTCGGCAGCGACGCGATTGAGCCGCCGGCGGCACGAAGCGATGCGGCCGGCACGATCAGCCTGGCCATGGTGTTCGTGCTTCTGACCTATGGCGGCTGGAACGAGGCCGCGTATCTCTCGGGCGAGATACGCGATGTTCAACGCAACATGATACGGGTGCTGCTCCTAGGGCTCGGCGTCGTCGTCGCGGCCTATGTTCTCGTCAACCTCGCCTATCTGAACGTGCTCGGCCTCGCCGCGATGCGTGGATCGTCGATCGTGGCGGCGGACCTGATGCATCATGCCTTCGGCCCGGCGGGCGCCATGGCGTTGAGCGGCGCGATCGTCGTCGCCGCGATCAGCACCCTCAACGGCACGATCTTCACCGGGGCGCGGACGAGCTACGCCCTCGGCCGCGACTTCTCGCCATTTCGCGCGCTCGGTCATTGGGACGGGCGCGCGATGGCGCCGGCCAACGCGCTGCTCGTTCAGGGTGCGATCTCGCTGCTTCTCGTGCTCCTCGGCACGCTGACGCGCGACGGGTTCACCACCATGGTCGAGTACACCGCGCCGGTATTCTGGCTCTTCTTCCTGCTCGCCGGCCTTTCATTATTCGTGCTGCGTTGGCGCGATCCCGAACGCAGATTGCCATTCCGCGTGCCGTTTTATCCGCTGACGCCGCTCGTCTTCTGCGGGGCCTGCGGCTACATGCTCTATGCCAGCCTGGCCTACACGGGCATCGGCGCTCTGTTCGGCGCCGGCGTCCTGCTCGCGGGCACGCCGCTCCTGGCGTGGCTGCGCCCCGTCGCCGCCGGGCCCGCGTACCGCGCCGGAAACAGACCCCGTCTCTATCGGTCGAGGGCGTTGCGCCGCATCTGAAGACGTGCCGCCGCCGAACGTCGGTAGTGCACACGGCGGGCGGAATGCGGCGTCATGCAACCCTCGTTATGAGTTTGTTGACGTATTCTCTCTACGGTTGTGTTATGGTCGTGCCGGACGACGACGACCGGATCCTCGTCATTGGCACCCGACCACAACGTGCCTACAGAAACGCGGCCACGATGGAACACGCTGCTGCAGGTCGAGACGCGTGGCATCCCAGGATCGTGCAGATTCACGACTATTGGATGTCGATCCGACCGGGCCCGGATCTCCTGCCGGGACGTGCGCATATCAAGCCGCATGAAATCGCACCCCTTCTGCCATCGCTGTGGATGCTCGACGTTCAGCGCGATCCGTTTCGTCTGAGGTTCCGCCTTGTCGGAACCCGCGTCGTGCAGGCAGTCGGTACGGATTCGACGGGCAAATGGATGGACGAGCGCTGGCCGACGGCCGGCCCCAGATACTTCGAACGCTATGCCGAGGTGGTCAAGACCGGTCGGCCCTCCTGGCGCCGTGGCCCGCCGGACTTCCACTCCGACCCCCGCTTTACTGAGGTGGAGAGCATCCTCCTTCCGCTCGCGACCGACGGCATCACGGTGGACATCCTGCTCGCTCTGTCCGTGTTTTACCGGAACGACGGTCGGGAGTTCTGATCCGTCCGGGGCTCGGGTGAACGTGCGGGAAGCAAAAAAGCCCCCGGCCGCAGCCGGGGGCGAGACGGGCCGTGGCGGAGTTCGAGAAGACCGCGGCCGTCACGCCCGAAATATACCCCCAGCGGAAGACCGATGGAACCAAACTGACGCCGCGCTCAGGCGACCCAAGGACCGATGCGGCGCGCGCCGTCTTTATCGCGTTCGTGCCTGGCGGATCGGCGGCGCACGCGAGCCGCCGCCGGCAGACGCGCGACGTCCCTGGCGACGCCCGTATCGCAACCGGTCGTCGGATTATCAGCGGTGAAGAACCACGATCCCCATGCTTGCGAAAGGGCAAGCAGTTGCGTCTCGACGGCCGCCGGCGTTCCGGTCAGCCGTTTGTTCCTCTGTTTCGTCGGACTACGCGCTGGCGGGCCACGGCTCAAGGTTCGCGTTCCTGCCGGCGCGACGAGATGCTTACGGAATCGGCATCGCCGTTCATCTTCGTGACGACCTGCGAACGATGCGTCGCGCATCGGAACGGCGCGTGCGGACACCACGCGGTCGCATCGCACGGCACTTCCACGCGGGCGACGGTCCGAAAGATGCAGCCGATCGGACCGATGTGGGGTGTTCGCCGGCGAACACGCGCCGGATCGGGGCGGCCCCCGATCGTTAACGGGGGTTAGCAAGTTACTTGTGAAATCGCCGTGGTTGATTCATAAACGTCATGTCGCGCGCTTGCGATCGGGCACGCGCGACGTATCGCAACTCGGAAAATAGGAGTCTGCAATGGCAGCGAAGAAGGCTAAGAAGAAGACTGCGAAGAAGACGACGAAGAAGGCCGCCAAGAAGACGGCGAAGAAGGCCCGTCGGAAGTAAGCGCTTCCAACGCGACTTCACCGAAGCGACGTCGGGAAACCGGCGTCGCTTTTTTTGGCGCATCCGCGTGCGATGCGCATCGGCCGCGTCGCTACGACGCGGCGCGATAGGCCTCGAGCGCCTGCGGCATCAGTTCGTTGAGCCGCCGGATGCGGTTCTCATCCGACGGATGGTCCGACAGAAGCTCGGGCGGCGCGTTGTCGCCCGCCCGCGCCATCATGCGTTTCCAGAACTCGACCGCCTCGCGCGGGTCGTAACCGGCGCGGGCCATCAGCATGAGACCGATGCGGTCGGCCTCGTATTCCTGTTCGCGCGAGAAAGGCAGTTCCAGACCGAAGGTGACGCCGGCCCCGAGCAGCGCGCCGACCGTCTGCTGATCGGCGGGCAAGGCGCTGCCGAGCAGGATGCTCGCCGCCCCCGTTCCGGCCTGGATCAGCTGCGAGCGGCTGATGCGCTCGGCGCCGTGATGCGCGATCACGTGGCCGATCTCATGCGCGATGACGGTCGCGAGCGCCGCGTCGCTCTGCGCCACCGACAGCATCGGCTTGTAGACGGCGATGTATCCGCCGGGAAGCGCGAAGGCGTTCACCTGCGGCTCGTCGATCACGATGAACTGCCAGTCACCCGCGAGCGCATTCGCCTTGATCAGGCGTGTGGCGACGCGACGGACGGTTTCGTTCGCCTGCGGGTCGTTGGAGATCCTGCTTTCCGCCTTGACCTGCGCGAAGGCCTGCGCGCCGAGCTGCGCTTCGGTCGCCGGATCGATGAAGTTGAGCTGACTGCGGCCGGTGATGGGCACCGTCTCACAGGCGGCCGCAAGCAGCGCCGCCACGAGCATCAGGTTGCGCAATGCGAACATGATACGTCCCTCCATTCGGCTTCACGGCAACGAAGCGGGACGGTTTCGCGTTCCCTCGGCCCCCACCCGGCCGACGGCGATGCTGATGGCGGTGGCTTCGTCCCGACTACAGGACGCCGTATCGCTTGAACACGTCGGCCAGCTTGTCGCCGCGCTTCAGCGCGGCCTCGGTCTTGTGCTCGCGCGACACCTTGTCGAAGGCGCGCGCGAGGACTTCGTCCTCGGCCGCCTTCGGGATGACGATGACGCCGTCGGCGTCGCCGAAGATGAGATCGCCCGGCACGACGCGCACGCCGGCACATTCGACCGGGACGTCGATTTCCGCGATCTCGCCGCGCCCCTTCGAATCGAGCGGGCCGATGCCACCGTGGAACACCGGGAACCGCATGCGGCGGATGACGCGGATATCGCGTACGAGCCCGTCGGTGACGCACCCCGCGGCACCGCGCGCCTTCGCCGCCGTCGACAGCAGACTGCCCCACGGCGCGATCCGGCCGGAGGTGCCACAGGCAAGCACCGGTACCTCGCCCGGCTTGAGGTCGTCGATCAGCTTGATCTCGAGGGCATACGGATTCCGGTCCGGCGCGACGTGATAGACGTCGCGATAGATGCCGGTCCGCGCACGGCCGATCAGGACGAGCGTATCATCGAGCGGCCGGATATGCGGCGGCAGCGCCTGGTCGCGATAGCCGAGCGCATCGAGAACATCCGAGACGACGGCGACGAAAAGCTGCCGCCGCATGCGCTTCGCGAGCGCGGCGAAGGCGGCGTCGGTTCGGTTCTGCTTGTGCATGTTTCCCCCCTGCTCGTTTGTTGGGCCTGGTCGAAGAGAAGCTGCGCCTTCCGGCCGCCGATGGTTGCTTCGCCGGTCTCGGCAAGGACGAGGACGAACGGGCGCTGGGCGCGAAGTCGAACGGCTTCGGTGGAAAGAAGCGTAAAAGGCGGACTGATGAACGTCGCGCACGACCCGGGATATCTCAAGCATGATGCCGGGGGTTGCCTTCCCCGGACCAGCGCGGTCGATCCCGCATCCCGATGCGGGATCACCCTCCGTATCGCATCGTCTGCGGGAGCCATAGCGCGATCTCTGGAAACGCGATCAGGATGGCGATGGCGAGGATGAGCATCAGGATGTAGGGGATCGCCGCCTTGTCGATCTCGGCGAGCGGCGCCTTGGTGATCGACTTGATCACGATCAGGTTCATGCCGACGGGCGGCGAGATCAGCGCCAGTTCGAGGTTGATCGTCAGCAGCACGCCGTACCAGACCTTGTCGATGCCGAGTTGATCGAGCACCGGCAGCAGCACCGGCGTGGTGATGAGGATGATGGAGATCGACTCGAGAACGAGCCCGAGCAGAAAGATCAGCACCATCGCCGCGACCAGAAACTGGTACTTCGAGACGTCGTAGGTCGCGACCAGCTCGACGAGCTGGTTGGGAATGCGCAGGATCGTCAGCATGTAGCCGAACAGACCCGCGGCGATGATGATCATGAACAGGACGGCACTGGTCCGCGCCGCATCGCAGGCGCCCTCCCACAGATCGCGCACGCCGAACTTGCGATAGATGACCGTGGCGATGATCAGTGCCCATAGCGCGCCGGCCGCAGCCGCTTCGGTCGCCGTGAAGATGCCGAAATACATGCCGCCCAGGACGAACGGCGGCAGTGACAGTGCCCACACCGACTTGCGCAGCGAGGCGAGCGCTTCGCCCCACGTCGCCCGCGGCAGCCGCACATGGGCCAGCCCCATCCGCCGCTCGCGCCGTCCTTCCGTGACCATGCAGTAGAGCGCGAAGATCGCCGAGATCAGCAGGCCCGGCAGGACACCGGCCATGAACAGCGCACCGATCGAGGTATCGGCGACGAAGCCGTAGAGCACCATCGGCGCCGACGGCGGGATGAGAACGCCCAGCGTGCCGCCGCCGGCGACGACACCGTAGGCGCCGCGCGGGCTGTAGTTGTAGCGCAGCATCTGCGGGATCGCGACGGCACCGATGGTGAGCGCCGTGGCCACGCTGGAACCCGAGATCGCCGCGAACACGGCGCAGGCGAAGACGGTGGCGACGCCGAGCCCGCCCGGCAGATGCCGCACGAGGGTATGCGCCGTGTCATAGAGATCGTCGACGACCTTGCCGCGCACCATGAAGTGCGCCATCAGCATGAACAGCGGGATCGCGACGAGAAGATAGACGTTGAGGTGGCCGAAGACGAACTCGCCGAGATTGCCGATATGCCCTTCGGCGAACCACAGCACGGCCGCGGAGAACAGCAGCATCCCCGCGAACATCGGCATGCCGAGATAGAGGAGCGCGATCAGCGCCACGAGAATGACGATGAACGTCATTCGATCGAGTCCTTGGGATGTTCGCCCATGTCGCGCGGCGCGATGCCGACGAAATGACAGGCGAGCTGGACGACGGCGACGAGGGCCAGCAGCGCGCCGCCCACCGGCACGAAGGACTGAATGATCCAGAGATCGATTTCGGGAATGTTGTTCGACAACAGCCCAAGCATGCGGGTGAACAGGACCGTCTCGATCCCCTCGCTCACCAGGAGGACGGCACATACGAGGACCGTGCCCACGCTCAGGATCGCCAGGGCCCGTCGGCGTCCGCCGGACACCCGCTCGGCCAGCAGGTCGACGCCGATGTGTTCGCCGCGGCGCTGCGCCTCGGGCAACGCGAGCATGACGATGATCACCATCAGCCAGCCCACCGCCTCGTCCGTCCACGATTGCGGCTGGTTGAAGAAGTAGCGCATGCCGATGGCATAGCAGACGAGGCCGAACGCCCCGAGCGTCGCCGCGGCCGCAAGCCATAGCCCGACGCGGCTGACGGCCGCAACGGCACGCTCGACCGTGCGGATGCGGTGTTGTACCGGTGTCGGGCTGGCGTTCTCGGCCGGCTGGTTCACGGGATCGACGTCGGTTTAAGGCAGGCGCGGCGCAACCCGGGTCTCTCCGGATCACGCCGCGCCCGATCGGTCAGAGCTTGTTGATTTCCTCGATCAGCTTGGCGCCGTCAGGTGCCTGCTTCAGGTACGCGTCCATGACCGGCTTCTGCATCGCGGCCTTCCAGGCCTCGATCTCGTCCGGGGTCTGAACGTGAATGGTCATGCCCTTTTCGCGAAGCTGGCCGACTGCGGCGGCGGCGGTGTCCTCGGTGATCTTGATCGCGTCCTGCTCGGCCTTCCTGGCGGCGGCCTCGAGGGCGGAACGGTGCTCAGGCGACAGCTTGTTCCACCACGTCGGATTCACGTAGACGTGAAAATAGACCGAGAAATACGGCGCGACGGTGCCGTATTTCTGGACCTCGTAGAAACGGCGGCTGACCGCGGCCGACAGGTCGGTCAGGCCGGCGTCGAGCACGCCCGATTGCAGGGCCTGATAGACCTCGGAACCCGGCAATGCCGACGGGGCTGCGCCGACGGCGGTGAGGGCCGTATCGGCCAGCTTGTTGAGGCCGCGGATCTTGAGTCCCTTGAAGTCTTCGACCTTGATGATCGGTACCTTGTTGGAGGTGAAGATCGACTCGCGCGTGATGTAGAGCCACATCAGGTTCTTGACGCCGCGCTGCTCGAGCTTGTCCTCGAGAATCTTGGCGGCGGGCGAACCCGGAAACTTCTGGATCTTGCGCAGATCGGTGAAGAAGTACGGGATCACCGTCACGTTCATCTCAGGGATGGTGTTGCCCCACTGGAAGTTCACCGACGTGGCGGCTTCGATCACGCCGCGCGCGACGGCCGGATGATTTTCGGCGGCCTTGTGCGCCTGCTCGGCGGGAAAGAGCTGCACTTCCACTTGTCCGTTGGTGCGCTGCTTGACGTCGGCGGCAAAGCCTTCGAGCATCTTGTGCAGATGATGCGCGGTCGGCACCTGATGGCTGATGCGCATCACGACCGGAGCCTGCGCCAGCTGCGTGTCCTGAGCGAGCGCCGGCGCAGCGGCAAGTGCTGCCGCGACGAGACCGAGCGCGAAGTGTCGGCGATACATGTCGTTCCTCCCTTGGTCGTAGGTGAGTCAGCGGCGAACGTGGCGCGACATTACACGAGCCGGATCGGCGGTGTCGATTGGTCAGCCGCCGGCAATGCGGCAGGGCCCGGTCCGTCAGGGGACCGGGCCTTCGGGCGCGGTTCCGACGGACAGGCCGGATGAACCCGCGCCTATTCGCCCGGCAGCATCCGGCCAAGGGGCCGGCCGCCCAGGACGTGGAAATGGAGGTGCGGCACCTCCTGGTGCCCGTTGCGGCCGGTATTGGCGATGACGCGGTAGCCGGTCTCGGCGACGCCGGCCATCCGTGCGACGGCACCGATCGCGCGCATCAGCGCGGCCTGCTCGGCCTCGCTCGCCTTGGCATGGAAATCGTCGAGCGATTCGTACGCACCCTTCGGAATGACCAGGATGTGCACCGGCGCCTGCGGCCGGATGTCGTGGAACGCGAGGACATGCGCGTCCTCATAAACCTTCTTGCACGGCAACTCGCCGCGCAGGATTCGCGCGAACACGTTGTTCGTGTCGTAGCTCATGCGACGCCCTTGTTCCGCATCCAAAGGATTTCCGCAACGGGAAGATGAAGATTCGGCTCAATCCGGCGCGCGCGACGCCTTCTCGGCGATGCCGGAGATCCCCTCGCGGCGCGCGAGCTCGACCCACACGTCGCCCGGCGTGATCCGTGCATCCGCCCACAGGACGAGAAGATGGTACATGAGGTCCGCGCTCTCCTCGATCAGGCGCTCGCGTTTGCCGCGCACCGCCTCGATCACCGTCTCCACCGCCTCCTCGCCGACCTTCTGGGCGATCTTGCGCGTGCCCTTGTTGAACAGGCGCGCGGTGTGCGAGATCGCCGGGTCGGCACTGCGCCGGCTCTCGATGACGGTGAACAGCCGATCGAGCACGTGCCCGGCGCCACGACCCTCGCCATTCGACTCTTGGCTCATTCAAGGCACTCCTGCACGTTGCCGATCGGCGGCGCGAATCGCCGCCGCCCCCGAAAATCGCCGAAATGTGCCGATTTTTCAACGCGGGCGTTCATGTCCGCATCAGGGCGTCAGCCGTACCGGGATCGCGGCGGCCCTGAGCCGCGCCTTGACCTCGGCAATGGTCACGACGCCGAAATGAAACACCGACGCGGCAAGGAGTGCTGCGGCGTGCCCGTGGCGCACGCCGTCGACGAAATGGTCCAGCGTACCCACGCCGCCCGAGGCGATTACCGGAACCGGCACCGCGTCGGCGACGGCGCGCGTCAGATCGAGGTCGAAGCCTTCCTTCGTGCCGTCGCGGTCCATCGAGGTCAGCAGGATCTCGCCGCAACCATATTCCGCCATGCGTTTCGCCCATTCGACGGCATCGAGCCCCGTGGCCTTGCGGCCGCCATGCGTGAACACTTCGTAGCGGCCGCCTGACCTCTTGGCATCGATCGCGACGGTGATGCACTGGCTGCCGAACTTCGCCGCCGCCTCGCGCACGAACTCGGGTCGATGCACGGCGGCGGTGTTGATCGACACCTTGTCGGCGCCGGCGAGCAGCAACTTGCGGATGTCCTCCACCGTCCGCACGCCGCCGCCCACGGTCAGCGGCATGAAGCACTGCTCGGCGGTACGCGCGACGACGTCGAACAGCGTGTCGCGGTTTTCCGCGCTTGCGGTAATGTCGAGGAAGCACAGCTCGTCCGCACCGGCGCGATCATAGATGCGCGCCTGCTCGACCGGATCGCCCGCGTCGACCAGGTTGACGAAATTGACCCCTTTGACGACGCGCCCGTCCTTCACGTCGAGGCACGGGATGATTCGAACCTTCAGCATGTCTGCATTCTATCCATAGGGCGTGCCTGCGAAACGGGACCGCCGGGAACACCAGGGCACGTCAATCGTCCGCCTGCGTGTTCGTCGTACTTGCGCGAGTTCGATCCTACTTGCCGGTTCATCCGCCGCGTTACGTGCGCAGGAGTTTGACGGCGCTGGCCAGATCGATGCGCCCGTCGTACAGTGCGCGGCCGCAGATCACGCCGACGATGCCGGCGTTCTCGTGCGCCTTCAGCGCCTCGAGGTCATCCAGCGACGACACCCCGCCCGAGGCGATCACCGGCGTGGTGAGCTTGGACGCAACATCGACCGTTGCCTCCACGTTCGGCCCCTCCATGGCGCCGTCGCGGCTGATGTCGGTGTAGACGATCGCCGCCACGCCGGCGTCCTCGAACTTGAGCGCGAGCTCGAGCGCGGTGACCTGCGAGGTCTTGGCCCACCCTTCGACCGCAACGAGCCCGTCGCGCGCATCGATGCCGACGACGATCCGGCCGGGCCAGCGACGGCAGGCCGCCTTGACGAAGTCGGGCGACCGCAGTGCGATCGTTCCCAGGATGACGCGGGCAACACCGGCCTCGAGCCAGGATTCGATCGCGGCCTCGTCGCGGATCCCGCCGCCGAGCTGTACCGGCACCGGTGCTGCGGCAATGATTGTGCGGACCGCCTCGGCATTGACCGACCGCCCGGCAAACGCCCCGTCGAGGTCGACGACGTGCAGCCACTCGCAGCCCGCGGCGACGAACCGGCGCGCCTGATCGGCGGGGTCGGTGTTGAAGGTCGTCGCCTGGCTCATCTCGCCGCGCAGCAGGCGGACACAGGCCCCGTCTTTCAGGTCGATCGCCGGAAACAGAATCATGGGCGCCACCGCAGGAAGTTGGCGATGAGGCGCAGGCCCGTCGCCTGGCTCTTCTCGGGATGGAACTGCGTACCGGCGATATTGCCACGCGCGAGCACCGCAGCCACCGGTCCGCCGTAATCGGTATGCGCGAGCACGACGTCCGGATCGCCGGCGACGAAATGATAGCTGTGCACGAAATAGGCGTGATCCCCGCTTTCGATCCCGGCCAGCAACGGGTGCGCCGGCTGCCGCAGATCGAGCTCGTTCCAGCCCATGTGCGGCACCTTCAGGCCCGCATCCGCACCGGCGAGGCGTACGACCTCGCCGGCAATCCAGCCGAGCCCCTGATGCTCGCCATGCTCGCGCCCCGTCGTCGCGAGGAGCTGCATGCCCACGCAGATGCCGAGGAAAGGACGTCCCTGCTCGCGCACCGCGCGCTCCATGGCCGCGACCATGCCGGGAACGGCGCGCAGGCCCGCGGCGCAGTCGGCAAAGGCGCCGACGCCCGGAAGCACGAGGTGGCTTGCCCGTTCGACGTCGCGCGGGTCAGCCGTCACCTTGATGGCAATGTCGAGATCGGCCTCGCGCGCGGCGCGCTCGAATGCCTTGGCGGCGGATCGGAGATTTCCCGATCCGTAATCGATGATCACTGCCTGCATGGGACCGGGTCAGGTTGCGGCCACGGCCGCGTGAGGAAACTTGTAGAAGAAATGCCGCTCGGCCTCGCCGATGTTTGCGCCGAAGACGATGCCGGTCGTATCGAAGCCGCGGCGGGCAAGCGCGCGGCGCCGCGCGTCGTTCGCTTCGAAGCCGATCAGCAGGCTCCAGCCCAGCACGGCTGCGGCTTCCGTCACCGGATCGAGCGCGAGCAGCTCGCTGGTGAGACCGAGCACAGCCGTGCCCGCGATGATGACGAGCGTGAACATCCACAGCCCGTGCCACAGCGACCAGACGAAGCTGAAGAAGAAGGCCGGCCACGAGAATCCGTCCTTCACGAGAACGACGTCGCTCTCGCGCCGCGGTCCGCGGCGTCGCACATGTGCGGTATAGGGCTTCGGCTTCGCCATGCGCGGATCACACCGGCAGCGTGCCGCCGAGGACGCCCTTGGTCGAGGGCACGGCATCCGCCTTGCGCGGATCGAGCGCGATCGCCTGCCTGAGCGCCCGGGCCAATCCCTTGAAGCACGACTCGATCATGTGATGGTTGTTCTCGCCGTACAGGACCTCGACGTGGAGTGTAAGGCCGGCTTCCTGCGCGAATGCCTTGAACCACTCCTTGAACAGCTCCGTGTCCATGTCGCCGAGCTTGGCGCGTGTGAAGTTGACCTTCCACACCAGATAGGGCCGGTTCGATGCGTCCAGCGCCACGCGCGTCAGCGTCTCGTCCATCGGGATCAGCGCGTCGCCATAGCGCATGATGCCGCGGCGATCGCCCAGCGCGCGGCTGATCGCCGCGCCGACGACATAGCCCGTGTCTTCGGTCGTGTGGTGGAAATCGATGTGCAGGTCGCCGTCCGCGCGCAGGTTCAGATCGATCAGGCTGTGGCGCGACAACTGCTCCAGCATGTGATCGAGGAAGCCGATCCCCGTCTTGACGTCGTAGATCCCGCTGCCGTCGAGGTTCACGTGCGCTTTGATGCGCGTCTCCTTGGTGTTGCGCTCGACGGTCGCTTGACGGACCGGGGCCTGGACAATCGACACGGGCGATGCTTGGGGCATGGTTCAGTCGGCGCCCATGGCGCCGCCTCGGCAGTTCGGTTGGCCGACGTTTTAGCAAAGCCCCCGCGCCGGGGCCAGTCCGGGGCGCCGTGGATGGAAGTCAGGCGCCGCTGCGCCCGGTATCGCGGGGCCGCGCCTTTTCCTGCCCTGCGGGCGGGTTGCGCCCGTGGCCCGACTGGCGTCGCCGCACCAGCCGGCCGCCGTCGGGCGGCGGGCTGCCGGGCGGGTGGCCCGGCTGGACGTTCGGCCCGCGCGTGAAGTCGCGCGGTGATGTCTTGGTATCCGGCTTTCGTTGCATGAGTTCGCCCTGCCTGCCCTCTTGAAACGGTCCGGGCGGCAAAAGGGTTCGCCGCGGCGACATCGATCTCGGAGGACCTCAGGCTTGATCGTAGACATGTCGCGGCCTAAATCCTTAAAGGCGTCCGCGCGGGCCGGGCGTGCCTCCTGTTCTCCGGATCTCGTCGATGTCTTTCACCCACGAAGCGCCTCAGTGGCACGGCACGACTATTCTTGCCGTGCGCAAGAACGGACAGGTCGTCATCGCCGGTGACGGCCAGGTCAGCATGGGACAAACCGTCGTCAAGTCGAATGCCAAGAAAGTGCGGCGGCTTGCCGGCGGCGGCGTGATCGCCGGATTCGCCGGCGCGACGGCGGATGCGTTCACGTTGTTCGAACGACTCGAGGCCAAGCTCGAGCAGCATCCGGGCCAGCTCATGCGCGCCTGCGTGGAGCTTGCCAAGGACTGGCGGACGGACCGTTACCTCCGGCGGCTCGAAGCGATGATGGCCGTCGCCGATGCCAACGTGTCGCTCGTGCTCAGCGGCAATGGCGACGTGCTCGAGCCCGAGGATGGCCTCATCGGCATCGGTTCCGGCGGTCCGTTTGCGCTCGCGGCAGCCCGCGCCCTCATTGCCATCGACGGTCTCGACGCCCGCGAGATCGCCGAACGGGCGATGAAGATCGCCGCCGGTATCTGCGTCTATACGAACGACAAACTGGTGATCGAAAGCCTCTAGGTGAAGCGCCCCGCCCTCAGGCATGCCGGGCTTGAGCCGGGCATCGGAAGATCCGCGGGGACCGCCGCGGACCCGGTCCGGGCGTCGCCGGCGACATTCAAAGGAACCTCGTTGACGCCATGACCTTCTTCTCTCCGCGTGAAATCGTCTCCGAACTCGACCGCTACATCGTCGGCCAGAATGCGGCCAAACGTGCCGTCGCCATCGCGCTCCGCAATCGCTGGCGGCGGCAGCAGCTGCCGGAGGGGCTGCGCGAGGAAGTCCTGCCGAAGAACATCCTGATGATCGGTCCCACCGGCTGCGGCAAGACCGAGATTGCGCGCCGCCTGGCGCGCCTTGCCCAGGCGCCCTTCCTCAAGGTCGAGGCGACGAAATTCACCGAGGTCGGCTATGTCGGGCGCGATGTCGAGCAGATCATGCGCGACCTGCTTGAGGTGGCAATCGGCATGACGCGCGAGCGTCTGCGCAAGGAGGTCGCGGCAAAGGCCGAGCTCGCCGCAGAGGAACGCGTGCTCGACGCCCTCGTCGGCCAGAACGCCTCCCCCGAAACGCGCGCGAAGTTCCGTAAGATGCTGCGTGAAGGACAGCTTGCCGACCGCGAGATCGAGGTGCAGGTGCAGGACACCGGCGGCCTGCAGTTTCCGACCTTCGACATTCCGGGCATACCGGGCGCGCAGATGGGTATGCTCAACCTCAACGACATCCTCGGCAAGGCGTTCGGCGGCATGCGCACGAAGCCGCGCCGCATGACCGTCGCCGAAAGCTATGCCGTACTCCTGGCCGAGGAGAGCGACAAGCTGCTCGACCAGGATCGCGTCATCAACGAAGCCAAGAATGCGGTCGAGCAGAACGGCATCGTCTTCATCGACGAGATCGACAAGATCTGCGCGCGCGGCGAACGCATCGGCGCCGATGTCAGCCGCGAGGGCGTGCAGCGCGACCTGCTGCCGCTGATCGAGGGCACCACGGTCGCGACCAAGTATGGCGCGATCAAGAGCGACCACGTCCTGTTCATCGCTTCGGGCGCTTTCCACCTCGCCAAGCCGTCGGACCTGCTGCCGGAGCTCCAGGGCCGTCTGCCGATCCGGGTCGAGCTGAAGGCGCTCGACCGCGACGACTTCGTGCGCATCCTGACCGAGCCCGAGAACAGCCTGATCAAGCAGTACAAGGCGCTGCTGAAGACCGAGGATGTCACCCTCGACTTCACGCCCGATGCGATCGCCGAGATCGCGAGCCTCGCCGCCGAGGTCAACCGCAATGTCGAGAACATCGGGGCGCGCCGGCTGCAGACCATTCTCGAACGCGTGCTCGAGGACATCAGCTTCACGGCGTCCGACCAGCCGGGGACGACGCTGACCGTCGACGCCGTCTATGTCCGTGACAAGGTGGGCGACCTCGCCAAGAACGCCGATTTGAGCAAGTTTATTTTGTAGGCGAAAACGCGTAGAGTTTCCTCGCGCGTCGGTTGTGGTGCGGGGGACACGATGGCCGAAAACTTGCCCACGGCGGGTGCCGTGCCGTTCCAGGATGCCGATCCGCGATTGCATACCGTCTTTGCCTATTGGAACGAAAAGCGCGGTGTCCGGGTCATGCCGGCGCGCGCGGATATCGATCCCGCGGAACTCAAGAGCGTCCTGCCATATCTCATGCTGACGGACGTCGTTGATGGCGGCGTCCGCTTCCGCTACCGGCTTTGCGGAACGGCGGTGGCCGAAGCGTTCGGCCAGGAACTCACCGGCCGGTATGTCGACGAAGTCATGACCGGCCGCTACCGGGAATTCATCGAGGGCCTTTACCGCGATGTCGTCGCGCAGAAGCGCCCGGTCTACTCCATCTCCAGCTACGGCGGCTGGCGCCGGGCGCAGATGTGGACGCAGCGCCTGATGATGCCGCTGTCGAGCGACGGCGAGAACGTCGATATCGTCCTGTCGATCCAGGTCTTCCTGCACGGCTCGCCGCTGAAGACGCTGACGGTCCGTCTCGCCCAGGACCACGACGAGCCGATCGACAACCTGTCGGCGAAGCTCGATTGAACCGTTCCTGATCCCGGGCGCAACCGGTCGGACGTTGTACGGCCGGGAAGCGTCTGCTCGAACGGGCGCGGCAACGTCATGAAAACTTAGGCGGTCGCGCTGCCGCGACCGCCTAGCCTTTGCCTCCCTAAACTCGGGCCTTGCCCCGTCAACTCGCAGCCGTTACATCACCGCAACACCGGCCTGTGGAAAACCGAGCAGAGGCACTACCACGTTCGCGCTGGCGAAGCTTGCCGGCACCCGGTGACGGATCGGGCTGTCGAGCACTTCTTCGCCCACTCAGCTACGCCGCTGCTTCGGCCGGGGCCTTGGCAGGCGCGTCGTAGAACTGCTCGGTCTCGGTCGAGCCGGACAGCGCCGTCGTGGACGACATGCCGCCGGACACCGCCATCGCCACCGCGTCGAAATAGCCGGTTCCGACCTCGCGCTGATGCCTGATGGCGGTGTAGCCGTGCTTCGCCGCCGCGAACTCGGCGTCCTGCAGATCCGCATACGCCGCCATGCCGCTTTCGCGATAGCCGCGCGCGAGCTCGAACATGCTGTAGTTGAGGGCGTGGAATCCGGCGAGCGTCACGAACTGATACTTGTAGCCCATCTTGGCGATGCGCCGCTGGAATTCGGCGATGTCCTGCGGGGCGAGCTTCTTGCGCCAGTTGAACGACGGCGAACAGTTGTAGGCGAGCATCTTGTCCGGGAAGTGATGATGGATCGCCTCGGCGAACCGGCGCGCGTCTTCGAGGTTCGGTTCTGCCGTTTCCCACCAGATGAGATCGGCATACTCCGCATAGGCGAGCCCGCGCGCAATCGCGTATTCCTTGCCCACACCGGGCTTGATGCGGAAGAAGCCTTCGGGCGTACGCTCGCCCGTGAGAAACGGCCGATCACGCGGGTCGATGTCGGACGTCAGCAGTTGTGCGGAGTCGGCATCGGTGCGCGCGAGAAGAACGGTCGGCACGCCCTCGATGTCGGCGGCAAGCCGCGCAGCGTTGAGGGTGCGGATGTGCTGTTGGATCGGCACCAGCACCTTGCCACCTAGATGGCCGCACTTCTTCTCCGACGCGAGCTGATCTTCGAAATGCACGCCCGCGGCACCTGCTTCGATCATCGCCTTCATCAGCTCGAAGGCGTTGAGCGGGCCGCCGAACCCGGCTTCGGCATCGGCGACGATCGGCGCGAACCAGTAGATGTCGCCCTTCCCCTCCAAGGTCTGGATCTGGTCGGCGCGACGCAGCGCGTTGTTGATGCGCCGCACGACGTCGGGCACCGAGCTCGCCGGATAAAGGCTTTGGTCGGGATACATCTGGCCGGCGTTGTTCGCGTCGGCAGCCACCTGCCAGCCGGACAGGTAGATCGCCTTGAGTCCCGCCCTGACCTGCTGGACGGCCTGATTACCGGTCAGCGCGCCGAGTGTCGGGACGAATTCTTCGGTCCGCAGCAGGTGCCAGAGCCGCCGCGCACCCTGATCAGCCAACGTATGCGCGATGCGGAGCGAGCCGCTGAGGCGCCGCACGTCGGCTTCGGTGTAATCGCGCTTGATGCCGCGCCAGCGGTCGGAGTCGGACCAATCGAGTGCCATGGGAGCAATCCTTCGGTTGCGGTTCGATGTAAATATCTTGACATTGCACTTGCGAACGGCAATCAGAATTTCGCAATATAATTTGCAAATTCGTGCGTGAAATTTCCGATTGCTGCGCGATTTTGTAAAACTTGTAAATAAACCGGGAGGCACCCATGGTGCGCAAGGCGCTGCTCGGTAAGAAGATCCGCCGGCTGCGGCAGGACCGCGGACTGACCCAGCAGCAGATGGCGGCACGCCTCGGCATCAGCCCGAGCTATCTCAATCTGATCGAGCACGATCAGCGGCCGGTCACGGTTTCGCTCCTGCTGCGGCTCGGCCAGGTCTTCCAGGTCGATCTGAACGATCTGTCCGAGGAGGACGAGCGCAAGCTCGCCGTCGGCCTGCGCGAGGTCTTCGCCGATGCCAGCCTGAGCGGATTCGAGGTCGGCGTGGACGAGCTGCGCGCCCTCGTCGACGCCGCACCGAATGCCGCACGCGGCATCATCGAGCTCTATCGCGCCTATCGCGCCGCGCGCGAGGATGCACAGGCGATCGTGCTCGATCTCGCCGGCGGCGGGCCGCCGCGCACGCGCCGTCTGCTCCGTCCGACCGAGGAGGCGCGCGACTTCTTTCACGACCGCACCAACCATTTCCCGGCGCTCGAAGAAGCGGCCGAGGCGCTGTGGCAGGCGGCGCGGCTCGATCCGGCGGATCCATATCGCGGCCTCGTCGAGCATCTCGCCGCACGACACGCCATCAGCGTGACGATCATGCCCGCCGATGCGATGGCGGGCGCCGTGCGCCGCTACGATGCGGGCGCGCGGCGGCTTGCGCTGTCGGAGGTGCTGCCGCCAAGCAGCCGCAACTTCCATCTCGCCTATCAGATCGGCCTCATCGAGACGAAGACAGCGGTGGATCGCATCCTCGCCGATGCCAAGCTGTCGTCGCCGGAGACGGAGGCGCTGTGCCGCGTCGGGCTGACCAACTACTTCGCGGGTGCGGGCTGATGCCGTATGCGCCGTTTCTCGCCGCGGCGCGGGCGGCGCGCTACGACATCGAGGTTCTGACGCATCGTTTCGGCGTCTCGTTCGAACAGGCCTGTCACCGTCTGTCGACGCTGCAACGCCCCGGCGACCGCGGCGTGCCGTTCTATCTCGTTCGCGTCGACATCGCCGGCAATGTCTCGAAGCGCTACTCGGCCGCGGGCTTCCATTTTTCGCGCTTCGGCGGTTCGTGTCCGCGCTGGGTCGTGCACGAAGCGTTCATGACGCCGGGGCTGATCCGCACCCAAGTGGCCCGACTTCCCGACGGCACCACGTTCTTCTGCATCGCACGCACGCTGGACAAGGACAGCGGCTCGTTCCGCGAACCGCGCTCGCAGCTCGCGATCGGCATCGGCTGCGACATTGCTCACGCGCGCGAGCTCGTCTACGCCGACGGCTACGACCTCGAGCGGCTCGACCGCGTCACCGAGATCGGCGTCGGCTGCCGCCTGTGCGAACGCCTGAACTGCCGCCAGCGGGCGTTTCCGCCGTTGCAGCACCGCCTGATGATCGACGAGCAGGTGAAGGGCGTGTCGGCGTATCCGTTCAGCGCCGGAACCTGAAATGGATCGCGTCCGGCGCAAGAAGACGGCGCGGGGAGGGCAGGACGGCGCGCCACGAGACGCCGCGCGGCGCGGCTAAAGCAGTTTCTCCATGACGAGGACGTCGACCCAGCGGCCGTCGAGCTGGCCCTGCTCGTGATACGTTCCCACCGGCGTGAACCCGACGCGCCGGTAGAGGGCAAGGCCGGCGGCGTTGAACGGGAACGTCGCCAAGACGAGCTTGTGAAACCCCCGCTCGCGCGCGGCGATGACGAGATGATCCAGCAATCGCCGTCCAATGCCGTGGCCGCGCCAGTCGCGCGCCACATAGACCGAGATATCAGCCACGCTGTCATAGCAGCGGCGGGGGTTGAAGACGTTGAGACTTGCCCAACCGACGATGCCGACGGCGGCCACGGCAACGAAGACCGGATGACGCGGACTCTTGCCGGCGAGCCATTGCCGGCGCTCGGCTTCGGTCCTGAGTTCCGTCTCGAGCGTCGCGATGCGATCGAGGATGCCCTCGTTGTAGATCCGCGCGATCGCCGATGCGTCCTCGGCCGTCGCGGGACGGATGACGATGTCGAGACTGTCGGGGGCCGGCGGGTGCGCCGGCCATGCATTCGGATTCTGCATGTTCGAGTTCTGCATGTTCGGGTTCGGCATGTCGGCGCAAGTCTCGCGTCCGGCATGGAATAAGTGAAATGAATTGTTCGGATACAGACGATCAGGATAATTTTGGAATCAAATGGACATTCGACTCGCCCATCTGCGCACGCTGCGCGAGGTCGGGCAGCGCGGCAGCTTTTCGAAGGCCGGCGAGGCGCTGCGCCTCAGCCAGCCGGCGGTCAGCCTGCACGTCCGCGAACTCGAGCGGGCGTTCGGTCTTTCGCTCCTGGAACGTGTCGGCAAGCGTGCCTTTCCGACGGCAGCGGGCAACGTACTGCTCGCCCACGCGGCGCGCATTTTCGACGAGATCGACGCGGCGCGGAACGCGCTGTTGGCGATGCGCGGAACGGTTGCCGGCCGGGTGCGGCTCGGCGCCAGCGCGACCGCCAGCATTTATCTGCTGCCGCCGCTCCTGCGCCGGATAAGGAAGCAGAACCCCGGCGTCGAGCTCGTCGTCGTCACCGGCAACGCCCCGGACATCGTCAAGGCCGTCGTCGACAACACGCTCGATCTTGCGGTGGCGACGCTGCCGGCCACGAGTCGGGAGCTCGAGGTCACGCCGTTCTACGCCGACCGGCTCGTCGCGATCGCGCCGCCGGAACCACGCTGGCGCGGCCGTCGGCACCTGACGCCCGCGGAGCTTGCGGCAATGCCGCTCATCCTCTACGAGCGCGGCGGCGCCATACGCCGCATCATGGACGCGTGGTTCGCGCGCGCCGGGCGGGCGCCGAACATCGCCATGGAGCTCGGCAACGCCGAGGCGACGAAGAAGATGGTCGGGGCCGGGCTCGGCTTGTCGATCGTGTCCGCGGTCGCCGTGCGACGCGAGGTAAGGGAGGGCGAGCTCGTCGCCATTCCGCTCAATCCGCCGCTCGTGCGCGAACTGGGCATCATTCGTCGCCGCGACAAACCGTCGACGCCGGCGTTCACAGCCGTGTTCACCGTGCTTCACGCCTTCGCGGGGCGTCGCTGTACCCGCGCCGACCGTTGACGCGCCGTCACACCACCACGTTGACGATGCGGTTGGGAACGACGATCACCTTGCGCACCGGCTTGCCCGCCATCGCCGCGACGACGGTGGGAGCGGCGAGGGCGGCCGCCTTCACGCTTTCCTCGTCGGCATCGCGCGGCAAGTCGATGGTCGCGCGCAGCTTGCCGTTGACCTGGACCGCGATCTTGACGACGTCGTCGACGATCAGCGCCGGATCGGCCTTGGGCCAGGGCTGATCGCACAGCAATCCCTGGCCGCCGAGGGCCGCCCACATCTCCTCGGCGAGATGCGGCGTCATCGGACCGATCAGCTTCGCCAGGATGCGCAAGCCCTCCGCCAGCACCCAGGCCTCGCCGGGGCCGGCCCCCTTCAGCGTCTCGAGCGTGTTGGACAGCGTCCGGATCTGCGCGACCGCGACGTTGAACCGCAGCCCCTCGAGGCTTTCCGTGACGGCTGCGATGGTCTTGTGCACGAGCCGCCACGCGGCATTCGCCGCCGGCGACAGCGGTGACGGCTGCGGCGTGCCCGGAGCGGGAAGGGGCACCGGCGGCTCGCTCACCAGACGCCAGAGCCGGTTGATGTAGCGCCAGGCGCCCTCGACGCCGGCCTCGGTCCATTCGAGGTCACGCTCCGGCGGCGAGTCCGACAGCATGAACAGCCGTGCCGTGTCGGCGCCGTAGGTATCGATGATGGTAGCGGGCGCGACGACGTTCTTCTTCGACTTGCTCATCACCTCGCGCCGGCCGACGGTGACCGGCCGGCCGGTCGTCGCGTGCACGGCGCTGCCGTCGGGCAGCTTCTTCACTTCTTCGGGATAGAGCCACTTGCCGGACTCGTCCCTGTAGGATTCGTGCAGGACCATGCCCTGCGTGAACAAGCCGGTGAACGGCTCGTCGAGCTTCACGTAACCGGTGCGCTTCATCGCGCGGGTGAAGAAGCGCGAGTAGAGCAGATGCAGGATCGCGTGCTCGACGCCGCCGATGTACTGGTCGACCGGAAGCCAGTAGTCGACCGCCTCCCGCGTCACCGGTACATCCGCGCGCGGACTGCAGAAGCGCGCGAAATACCACGACGAGTCGACGAACGTGTCGAACGTGTCCGTCTCGCGCCGCGCCGACCTCGAGCACTGGGGACACGGGACATGCTTCCAGGTCGGATGGTGATCGAGCGGGTTGCCGGGCCGGTCGAAGCTGACGTCGTCGGGCAGCAACACCGGCAGATCGGAGTCGGGCACGGGCACGATGCCGCACGATTCGCAGTGGATCACCGGAATGGGGCAGCCCCAGTAGCGCTGGCGCGACACCAGCCAGTCACGCAGGCGGTAGACGGTCGTGGCGCGGCCGGCGCCCATCGCCTCCAGGCGGCGTCCCACTTCCTTCTTCGCGGCCTCGACGTCGAGACCGTTGAGGAAGTCGGAATTGTAGATGATGCCGTCGTCGGTGAAGGCCGTGTCGCCGATCTCGATCGAGTCCGCATCGCGCGGCCGCACGACGGGAATGACCGGCAGACCGTATTTGCGGGCGAAGTCGAGGTCGCGCTGGTCGTGCGCCGGACAGCCGAAGATCGCGCCGGCGCCGTACTCGATCAGCACGAAATTGGCGACGTAAACCGGCAGTTCCTTGCCCTTGATGAAGGGATGCAGGGCGCGCAGCCCGGTGTCATACCCCTTCTTCTCCTGCGCCTCGATCGCGGCCTCGGACGTGCCCGCGTGGCGGCATTCGGCAATGAACTCGGCGAGCTTCTTGTCGGACTTGGCCAGCTCCTCGGCCAGCGCATGGTCGGGCGAGATGGCGCAGAACGACGCGCCGAACAGCGTATCGGGACGCGTGGTGAACACGACCAGCCGATCATTGCGCCCTTTCAGCTCGAACCGGATCTCTGCGCCCGACGAACGGCCGATCCAGTTCTCCTGCATCAGCCGCACCTTTTCGGGCCAGCGGTCGAGCGTGCGCAGCGCGTCAATGAGTTCGTCGGCATAGGCCGTGATCTTCAGGAACCACTGCGCCAGTTTCTTCTTCTCGACCGGCGCGCCCGAGCGCCAGCCGCGGCCGTCGATGACCTGTTCGTTGGCAAGGACGGTCTGGTCGACCGGGTCCCAGTTGACGAAGGCCTCCTTGCGGTAGACGAGGCCGGCCTTCATGAAATCGAGGAAGAGCTTCTGCTGGTGCGCGTAGTAGCCGGGGTGACAGGTGGCGAGCTCGCGCGACCAGTCGATCGACAGCCCCATGCGCTTCAGCTCGCCGCGCATGGTGGCGATGTTGTCGTAGGTCCAGGTCGCCGGGTGGATCTTCTGGTCGCGCGCCGCATTTTCGGCCGGCAGGCCGAACGCGTCCCAGCCCATCGGGTGCAGCACGTTGTAGCCGAGCGCACGGCGGTAGCGGGCCACCACGTCGCCGAGGGTGTAGTTGCGCACGTGCCCCATGTGAATGCGGCCCGAGGGGTAGGGAAACATCTCGAGCACGTAGTATTTTGGCCGCGTGGGATCCTCGGTCGCGCGGAACGAACCGCGCCGTTCCCATTCGGCCTGCCATTTGGCCTCGGTCTCCTTGACGTTATAGCGGGACATTTGCGTTCGTACGCCGTATCGGCTGTTGCGGTGCGGAATTTGTCCCGTGGATATCAGCAAAGCGGCTTCAGCGGCAAGGCCCGCTCCGTCCGGACGGCTGCCGGCGGTCGCAAAAATAAAATCAAGTAAAAATCCAAGAACAATGAAGTGACAACAGGCAAAGCTATCCCAATGGGTAGTATCGAAGCCGTCATTCGGCCGCTTACGTTCAGCGCGTCCATATCACGGCACAGGAGAAAACTTACATATGGCGAAGACGAAACGCGCGTTCGGAAGCTCGGCGGCGGACGACCTGACGGGGAGCGACCGCGCCGACTGGTTCAACGGCCGCGGCGGCGACGACAGGATCACCGGAGCGGGGGGAAATGACTGGCTCTACGGCAGCGGCGGCAACGACACGCTCAACGGCGACGAGGGCGACGACCGGCTGTTCGGCGGCGACGGCAACGACCGGCTGGACGGCGGAGCCGGCGACGACCGCCTTCGTGGCGATGACGGCGCCGACACGCTCTTCGGCGGCGATGACGACGACCGCCTCTACGGCGGCTCGGGCAACGACGTGCTCTGGGGCGACGGCGAGGCACCCGGCGGCATGGATGGCGACGACCGGCTGTTCGGTAATGGTGGCAACGACCTCATCCACGGCGGTTTCGGCAACAACTATGTCGAGGGCGGCGACGGCGACGACGAGATCTACGGCGCGTACGCGTTCTACACGTTCGCCGGCGGCGACAACGAGATCCACGGCGGTCGCGGCAACGACCTGATCTATGGCGGCCGGGGCAACGACACCATCGTCGGCTTCGAGGGCAACGACCGCATCTATGGCGGCGACGGCGACGACCACTTGACGGGCGCGAACGCCGACGCGGCGTGGGGCATCACGATCCTCGACGGCGGCGACGGCGACGATCGCCTCATCGCCGGCCGCTTCAATCAGGGCCTCGGCGAGACGCCGCCGCCCGATTTCGACGGCGGCGCGGGTTTCGACACGTTCGACCTCAATATGCGTCCCGCTTTCGACTTCACCGGTGAGGAAGGCGCGTACGTGAGAGGCATCGAGCGCATCGACATGACCAACCCCGATGCGAGCGCCCGCACCGACATCACGCTCGACGCCGACAGCGTGCTTGGCCTGTCGGACGAGACGGACACGCTTCGGGTCGACGGCGACACCAGCGACCGCGTCGCCCTGCTCGGCGACTGGCAGAACGGCGGCACGGAAACGATCGAGGACGTCACCTATGTCAGCTTCACGCTCGCGGGTGCCACCGTGCTGATCGATACCGATATCGGCCTGTTCACGGCGTGATCGCAGGTCCGCATCGGACGACCTGCAAACCTGCATCATGTGCGGTGCCCCTCGTCTTCTGCACGCCGACGCGTGTGGCGATGCCGACCGGCATCGTCGTTCTGCCCCTGGCGGGGAAAGAGTTAAGAGAGTTAAAGGTGAGGGGCCCCGCGCCATGACGCAGGCGAACGGACGTTAGTCCCAATACGGAGCGCGGCCGTAATAGTGGAACAGGCTCCGCTCATAGTCCCGCTCGACGTTCCGGTTCGGATTCCACTCCGGGCTGCCGCGCACCTGGGCCTGTGTCAGGTCGAGGTGCACCGTCTCTTCCGTCCAGCTGATGTCCTCGATCCACTGGGGCGAGATCAGCACCTTCCGCCCGGGAAGCCAGTTCCGCGTGTCCGCGACCATGTAGCGGATCGCCCGAGCGTCGGTATCGACGAGGAATTCCTCGACATGGCCGATGTCGCCGTCGCACGCATGGATGTAGTAGTGCGTGACGGTATCAGCGCTGCGCAGATGGGGCGCGCTCGCCTCTTCGACCGTTCCGGCACCGATTGCAGCGGGCGGATTTGCGGTTTCGCTCTCTGTCGTGTCGCCGAGCGGTCCGCGCCGTTCCGGCACGTCGAGCGGCAAAATCCCCTCGCCCCAGTACGGCGCCCATCCGTAATGCCTGTAGAGCTGTTCCTCCATCTGCCGCGAAACCGGTTTCGCGAGATCGACGTCCGGGCTGCTGCGAACCTGATCCTGTGTCAGCCGGACGGGGATTTCGTTGATGCCGAGATCCGGCTCGCCCAGGACATCCGGCGCGATCAGTACCCGCCGGCCCGGCAGCCATGAACCGGTATCGACGACGGCGTAGCGGACCATCCATGTCGCATCGTCGAAATAGATGTCGTCGAGCGCGCCGATCGTGCCGTCGGTCGCGCGCAACGACATGCCGCGCAAATCGGATACGCCGATGAGCATGGCCCTCTCCCTTGTTGCCGGTCAGGTTCTCAACCGGTGGCAAGGCGATGCGTTCCCGTGCGACGCATGGGTCCAGTGAAGCGCCGCGGAACGGCGGCAGCGCTCGGGCCGTTGCTGGAGGAATCATGGCCCGCCTCGACGTCCTGCCCGCCCTCGTGTCGGCGGCATTCCCGTCCGTCGTCACGGCGGACCCGTGGCTCGGGCGGCCGGGGCCGCCGACCGGCGATGCCGGCGGCATGCCGGCGCATCCCGGCACCGCGGACAGATGATGCGGAACGGAGGTGGCGAATGCGGCGAATCCCTCTGCGCTCCGTCGTTCTTCGCGCCGTCGGCTACGATCCCGTCACGCGTACGCTCGAAGCCGAGTTCCGGGCCGGCCGCATCTACCGGTATACCGGCGTCCCGCTGGAGCTTTTCCTGTCGCTGCTCGTTGCTCGCTCGAAGGGGCGGTTCTTCAACATCGCGGTGCGCGATTTCTATCCGTATCAAGAAGTCACGCCAGACATGGCACGCGACGAAGACGGACGACGGCGCGCGCTCGCCGAAACCGACTGACCGGCAGGATGGAGCGCTGGCCCGTCGTATCCTCCACGTTGCGATCGGCCGGTTACGATGCGGCGACGCGCACGCTGGAACTCGAATTCACGAGCGACCGGATCTACCGCTACTTCAACGTGCCGCCGGACATATTCGCGGCGCTGATGTCGGTGCCATCCAAGGGCTATTTCTACAATGTGGCGATCCGTGACTTCTATCCACGCGCGGAAGTCGTGGAAGGCCGGCTCGGCACAGTCAAATACCCCTGACGACAACGGTGCGGCGGGCAGATTTCCAGGCAGTCCGGGCGCATCGTCTTTAACGCCGTGTTCATCTTCCGAAACGATACTGCGGGACAACCGATGTCCCCGATTCCGCCCGTCCGACCCCATGCCGCCGCGACTGCGTCGGCGGAGATACGCAGCGCCATTCGCGAGGTGAGCGCGCGCACGGGCGTATCGTTCGATTATCTGGCCAACCAGGCGCAACAGGAAAGCGGATTCAGGCCTGACGCGCGGGCGAAGACGAGCAGCGCGGCGGGCCTTTACCAGTTCATCGAATCGACCTGGCTTTCGCTCGTGCGCGAGCACGGCGCCAAGTACGGGCTGGACGAGTTCGCCCGCGCGATCACGCCGACCGGCAACGGCGGCGTACACGTCGCCGATCCCGAGCTGCGCGCGCGTATCCTCGCGCTGCGTGACGACCCGCGCATCGCCGCCACCATGGCAGCCGAGTATGCGCGCGACAACCAGGCACGGCTCGCACGCGCACTGGGACGGGAGATCGGCGCGACCGACCTCTACCTCGCGCACTTCCTCGGACCGAATGGTGCGATCAGGCTGCTCGGGACGATGCGCAACGAGCCGGACCGGCCCGCGGCAGAGCTTCTGCCCGAGGCGGCGGCCGCCAATCGCAGCGTCTTCTTCGAACCGGACGGCCGACCGCTGAGCGTGCGGGAGATCTACGACCGTTTCGCCGCGAAATTCGATCCCGGACGGATCGATACTGCGACAGGCGGCGCGCGGAGCGAGCCATCGTCAAGCCCCAAGGACTTCGGCGAGACGCGTGCGCTCGAGGCGGTGCTGCGGCGGACGGCGCTGGCGGCCGTCTCGGGCAACATTCTGTCGCCGACGGTGATCGCCGCACTTGCCGCACTGGACGTGCCGGAGACGGCGTCCGACGGACGCGAATCGTCCCGTTCCCGCATCACATCCGACGACAGCCGCTGAACCCGACAACCGGCGTGGCCACCGACTTGGTGAAAGGCGGTCGCGTGCGCGAGCAAAGCTGCAAGCGGGCATACACGCATAGCAGTGGCACGCATAGCGGTGGTACCCGAGGGTGCACCGGACGGACGTCGCTCGCCGCCTAGTCTCGCGGTGATTCAATCTGGTTCGGCAGGTCCGGCTGCCGGAAAAGAAGTGAGAGATTCGGCCGTCGGCGCCGGTCAGGCGGCGACGAACGAGGCTGGCCGGTCAGCCGTCGTCGCTATCCAATCCGGATTCGAGCGCGCGGATGATGGCGGCTTCGAGTTCCTCGGGCATGACGGGTTTCAGCAGATAGCCGCTCGGATTGATCGCGCGGATCCGTGCGGACGTCTCCGGATCGCCGAATCCGGTCACGAAGATGATCGGCGTTGCGATGCGACGCGCTCGCAGCTCGCGCGCGGTCTCGATACCGTCCATGCCGTCCTTGAGATTGACGTCCATCAGGACGACGTCCGGCCCGCTCTCGGCTGCCTGCCGAAGCGCTGCCGCGCCGCTCGATACGATGCCGCAAACCTGGAACCCAGCCGCCTCCAGCGACAGACTCATGTCCCACGCGATCATCGCGTCGTCCTCGACGATGAGAACGCGCGGTGATTCCTTGGACGTCCCCGCGCGACGGGCAGGTTCATGTTTTTCAGACACGTAGCGAGGGTCGTTGTTAATGGATCAGCCGTGCAGTGGGGGCGAGCAAAGTTATCCCGGTCGAGCTAAAACGCAACACGATTCTGCCGCACCTGCATCGCTTCTGCGCCCGAAACAGCAGCATCCTGCCTGCATTTCTGAACCTGCGTTAATGTCGCAGGCATGTTCATGATGCGGCGAAAACGAGGCATCTGCCCGCAAGCCGATCGTTCGGACGTTAACCGACCGGTGGTCTGATGCCGGGGTGCCACGCCGAAACACGAGACCGGAGCCGGTGCTGCTGCGGATTCCGGCACGCCACGCGCACGGTGAGATGAGATGTGCTTCGGGTGCGGCTGGCGGATGCCATGCCTACCGTAACGGCGCGCTGCGCGTGGCGACGGTCGCCATACGTTGCAACAGCCGCACCGCTCGTACCTCCACGCTCACAACCCGAAGGCGATACGCCTTGTGAGGACAGCGGTGGCAGGGAACACCTTCGTACAATCGGGCGTTTGCGCGTGTGGGTGTCGCGGATGGGTGTCGCGGACACAATGTCAGATGCGATGCAATGTCGGCCGCATCGACGCAAGCTTGCAGTGACGCAAGCTTGCAGCGCGTGGCGGCGAAACGGCGTGCTGCTACCAAGCATGTATGACGGAAATTCGGCCTGTCACGATTCGGCACTGATTCCACGATCCGGCACTGATTCATTGAGCAGATGATCACCGGCGCCGGACGGACCTGGGCAACAGGCATGCGCCAGGCGATGGAAGGCGATTCGCGCCGCGTGCGGCGTTCGGATATGCAACGAGATGGACGAAGGAAATGGCCGGTCACGGCAATCTTGAGGGCGACATTGGTAGCGCACTGTCGTATGACGACAGTGTCCGGCGGCTGCGTGACGCGCAGCACCGCTTTAATAACACGTTGCAGCTCATTCGGACGCTGATCGCAATGCAGCGGCGGCTGCATCCGGCGGCAACCAAACCGCTCACAGCGCTCGAACTCCGCATCACGGCCATCGCGCTCGGCGAACGGCACATCCAGCAATCGGACGGCGCGGGCGTGCCGCTCGGGGCCTGTCTGGACGCACTCGCGACCACGGTGCTGCAACATCAGGCCGCGGTACGCGTGACACAGGAGGACGACGTCCGGCTGGCACAGCCCCAGGTCGTTCCGGTTGGATTGCTCGTCTGCGAGATTTTCGCGCAACTCGCGGACATTGGGCGCGACGCGAAAAATGACGGGCGGCCGCCCGTTCCGATCGACCTCCTGTTGCGCCGATCGGAACCGACACACGCCGTGCTCGAAATCGGGACGCGGCAGGTGAATGCGGCCGAAATAACCGACGACGATGAGCACGGCCGGCTGATCGAGCTGCTGGCCCGTCAGATCCGTGCGTCGATCGAAGTGCGGCGCGATTCGGACGACGGTACGAGCGTACGCGTCTCCTTTCCACTGCAATGATCCGGACTTGACGCCACGGCCAAAGCGTCAGGCCGCAAGCCTGTCCACGGTATGGCGGTCGCGCGAACGTCGCGGTACGCGCCCGTCGGGCAGGCGCCGGGCCGGGGGCTGGCGGACGAACGGCAGCTTGAGCAGGGAAGCCAACCGGACATCGCGACACCTGCGAAAGGCGGGAACGCCGATGATGATCTCCCGCTGCGGGACGTCGACGCGAAGTGTGCCATGGAGCCGGTCCCATAGCGTAAGGCCGCTCGACCAGTTCGATGCCATCTCTTCCGGCACGATCGAGTGATGGATGCCGTGCAGGCGGGGTGTGACGATGATGCGGCTGAGCCACCGTTCGGCTGCGATCGGCAGCCGCAGATTGGAATGGTGGAACAGGACAGACAGCAACGTAACGGCCCGCCACAACGCCAGCGCGCGCGGGCCGACGCCGAGCATGGCCACCTGCAGCGCGCGCCACGGCACCGATACCGCCATCTCGACGAAGTGGAAGCGCAGCGCGGTCGAGACATCGAGGTCGCGGTCGACATGATGCACGATATGCATGCGCCACAGCCACGGCACGCGATGCGTGAGGACGTGCCAGAGATAGAGCGTGTAATCCATCAGGGCGAAAGCCAGCGCCGCGTCGATCCATCGCGGTGCGCCGATACGCTGTAGAAGCCCCCATCGCCGGCGCTCGACCGCGGCGGCGAGCCGATCGACGAGCGGCCGCTCGACGAGATTCACGGTGGCGGTGCTCAGGGCGGCAACGGCCAAGTTGCGGGCATGGCGCGTGGCCTTGGGCTCGGCCGGTTTGCGAAGCGGAAAGCGGCGCTCGAGACCCGTCAGTCCGACATAGACGCTGGCGAGGAGAATCGGCACGAGCCAAGGCGACAGGTGAATCCTGGACAAAGGATCCGTCCGTGGAAAGTCACCCCGACCAAATGAGCGAGCCGCGCGTGCCGTTCCGCCGCGGCGGTCGATCAGGCGGCGCAGCGTTCCCTATCCGTGAGGAGCTCGACCAGCGCCCATGCCTCGTCCGGGGTGAGATCGGGCCGGACGGCACGCACGGCCTGAACCGCGCGACGGGCGGCGGTCAACGAGTCGAGACCGGCCGCGCGGCTGCGTTCGAGTACGTCGCTGACGAGTCGGTCGAGATGTGCGGGGCTGTTCGTCATCGCTGGTCCCTGGTTCAAGCTTAACTTCTGGCCCAGACAAGCGCGGCCGCACAAGGTCACGGTCAGGTTTCCGGATTATACCTTGGGACAGGCTCGGCGCTAATTCCGTGTTAACGAGATCGGCACAGGCTGACCTACCGCGACGACGGAATGAGGTCCGGATGAGCCTGGTCGAGTGGAACGCGACGATGACGGCCGGAAGAGGGCGAACCGGCACCCGCCATTTCATCGCCGAGACCGGCAGCCAGTGGTCGATCAGCGTCGACGGCGACATGCTGTGCCTGACGGATACGGCAGCCCAGGCCGTACAGCGGACCGAGTATCTCGAGGCGCTGAAGCACGTCGTCGCCGGTGAAATGAAGGATGCCTCGGAAGCGATCCTGGCGAAGGGAACGCTGCCCCTCGACGAACACGAGTCCGTCGAACATTACGGTCGCCGCCTCGGCGACCTGTTTTGCCTGATCGCGACCGAACAGGATCGCCGCCGCAAACGGGCGCTGGGTTAACACCGGTCGCAGACGCCGCGGCGTGCCGGCGCACTGGGCGGCGTCAGGACGGCGGCAGGACCTCGAACGTCCCGGCCAGTGTCGCGCCCTGCGCGACCTCGATCTGCCGGTATCGGATCGTGCCCGCGACGATGGCCTTGTCGTGGACGACGAGACGCCGCTTGGACACGAGCTCGCCGTCGAAATGACCGCGAACCTCGACCACGTCCGCTTCGACCGAGCCGCGATAGTGCCCGCCTTCCATGACGACGAGGACGCGGCATTTGACCGACAGCTCGACGTTCGTTTCGACGTGCAGGGTATCGGCGCCTTCGATCGTCCCGCTGAAGCCGATTCCCGGTCCGATCGAAACGCCGGAACCCTTCGGCTCCTCCGCGGGCCCGTGCCTGAAATCTGACATGCTCTTGGCTCCCCTGACCTGCATCATCGTGACACCTCAGAACTCGACTGCGCGGCCGCGCCGGACGCGGCATCTGACTTCAGGACGGGCTGCGCGCAGCACCGTTTGGCGGAAAGGGCCCTAAGGCTCGGCATTGAACAACCTAATCTTGAGAACAAGCGTAAGCGTAGGCCTCGACCGGAACGAACGGCGGTCCGCGCCGCAGATTGACGGCCGTCTGGCGAACATTTTTGTACGCTTAGCACAGAAACGGTGGAGAAATGATGGCGTGGATGCCGGACCGCGACAGCCCGCCGCGGCTTGGGCCGCAGCGCGCGTCACGGGTTCGGGACGGTGCAGCCAAGTGACGGCAATCGTCCCGGCACATTGCGACGACCCGAGCGTACGGCCGGACCGGACGGCCGAATCCGGGTAGCGGAATTTCAACACAATTCATCTCCAGAATGTAAGGTTTACGGATGGAATCCCCGCAGCCGGCGGTGGCATCGACGGGATCGAGGCCGGACACTGTCCCGCGCAATCTTAAGGTGCCGCCGACGGCGCCAGCAAACGAGGAACACTGATCGCATCATGACCGTCGTGACCAACCCGGACTTTTCCAGGCCAGCGCCGCGCGACAATGCAGCGCAGCGCAACTCGCCGACCTATCGTCTGGCGGCGTTCGACATGGATTTCATGCTCAGCGACAGCATGCGCGGCGTCCGGTTCCTGCTCGAGTACGCCAAGCCCGAGGAGGCGCTACGGGCGTGGGGGGTGCGCTCCACCATCGTCGCGTTCGGCAGCGCGCGTATCCGCTGCGACGAGAACGGCTACGACGTCGGCCGGCGGGCCCCCAATGGCCGACGGACGCGCTGGTACGAGGAGGCGCGGCGGTTCGGCCGCATCGCGTCCGAGCGCGGCGGTGCGCTGCATGCGCCGGACGGCCGGCGCGACAACGTCATCGCCACCGGCGGCGGCGGCGGCATCATGGAGGCCGCCAACCGCGGCGCGTGGGAAGCCGGCGCGCCGAGCATCGGGTTCAACATCACCCTGCCGCGCGAGCAGGAGCCGAACGCCTATACGACGCCAGAACTCACGTTCCGCTTCCACTACTTCGCGATGCGCAAGATGCATCTCGCCATGCGGGCGAATGCGCTCGTCATCTTTCCCGGCGGTTTCGGGACGCTCGACGAACTGTTCGAGCTGCTGACTCTGCGCCAGACGGGCAAGGTCTCGCATCTGCCGATCGTGCTGTTCGACCGCAGCTACTGGACACGAATCATCAACTTCGAGGCCCTGGCCGAGGAAGGCATGATCGATCCCGACGATCTGGAGCTGTTCGAATTCGCGGACGATGCCGAGGAGGCGTGGCAGGCGCTGTTGCGTCGCGGCCTGAAAATACCCACGGTGCCGGAAGCGCGGCCGAATGGAAGCTAGCCCTGGCGGACAGGGTGATGTGGTGCGCGCGACTCAACCCGTGGGAGACGGTCGCTGATAGGGTGTCGAGACCTGCCAGCGCATCTCGAAGTTGCGGACGAACTGGTCGGCGACGCAGCGGTCGCGGATGATCGTCACGTTCTCCGCATTCCGCTTCTCGGCGTTGCCGGTGAAGTTGTAGCTGCCGCCGATGACGACCTCGCCGTCGATGATGATCACCTTGTTGTGGGCGATCGCGACCTTTTCATCGATGCGCACGGGAACGCCGTGATTGTCGAGGTACGTGGCGCCGGTGTAGCGGCTCTTCCGGTTCTCCTTGTCGAGCACGACCCGCACTTCGAGGCCGCGCTCCGCGGCCCGGCCGATCGCCTGGATGATCGGCGGCGACGTGAAGTTATAGGCCTGCACGAGTACGGAGCGTTGCGCGCCGTTGATCAAGCCCACGATCTGCTCGAGGCACGATGCCGGGCCGGGCCGGAAGCACACGTCGACCGTCGCGTTGCGGCATTCCTGGGCGAGCGCTGCGCCGCCGGCAAGCCACACGGCGACGGCCGCCGCCAGCACGCGAGCACATACGGTCGTGATCGTCGGTCGTGTCGCAGCGCCCATACCAAACGCAACGCCGCAGCGGCGTGGCCGAGCGCAACGCGCATTCGTCTTAACGCGCGATCACCCGGCGCAGCCGAGTGTGATCCACGGACGGACGAAGATTAGATCTTGGGTGCGCCGGTCAACTTGGCCAGTAGCTCATCGAGCTGGTCGAGTGTCCGGTACTGGATCGACAGCGTGCCGGACTTACCGTCCTTGGCGGTCTGGATCTGCACCTTGAGACCCAGCGCCTCGGTCAGGCTGCGCTCGAGCGCACGCGTGTCGGCATTTCTCTCGTCGCGTGCACGACCGTCGGTCTTCGACGGCGACGGCTTCGTCTTGAACGCGTTGACGAGTGCCTCCGCCTGCCGCACCGACAGGCCCTGTGCCACGATGCGCGCGGCGATGTTCGCGGCATCAGGCAGGCCGACCAGAAGGCGTGCATGGCCGGCGCTGAGCTTGCCGTCGCGCACGAGCGTCTGTACCTCGGCGGGGAGATCGAGCAGGCGCACGATATTGGCGATGTAGGGCCGGCTCTTGCCGAGGCCCTGTGCGACCTGTTCCTGGGTGTAGCCGAACTCGTCCATCAGACGGCGATAGGCGATCGCTTCTTCGATCGCATTCAGGTCCTGGCGCTGCAGATTCTCGACGAGTGCTGCCTCGAGCGCCTCGCGATCGGTGAGGTCGCGGACGAGCGCCGGGATCTCGTGGAGCTGCGCAGCCTGGGCCGCGCGCCAGCGGCGCTCGCCGGCGATGATCTCGTATTTCGTCGCGTCCTCGGGGTGCCGGCGCACGAGGATCGGCTGCAGCACGCCTTGGGCCTTGATGGAGGCGACGAGCTCGGCGAACTCCGCCTCGTCGAAATCGCGCCGCGGCTGATACGAGCCGGGCACGATCTGTGCGACGGGCAGGGCGCGGGCGCCGCCGCGGTTTGCCGGAGCAGCACCCGCTGTCGTGCCGGCCGGCGTGGCAGCGGACATGGCGCCGGCCGTACCGCCGGCAAGCGGCGAGCGAATGTCGCCCAAGAGGGCCGACAGGCCGCGACCGAGCTGCTTCTTTTGGTTGTGTTCCTTCGTCATCGGATCAGGTCGTCGAAAGAGCGGAGACGGTCAGGCGGCGACGCCGGGCTGTCCCGGACTCGGCGCCTTGTGGGCGGCCTCCTGTTTGAGAAGCTCGCTGGCGAGCATGATGTAGGCCTGGCTGCCGGAGCAGCGCAGATCGTAGAGAAGCACCGGTTTTCCGTGGCTCGGCGCCTCGGAGACGCGTACGTTGCGCGGGATGACGGTGTCGTAGACCTTGTCGCCGAAAAAGCCGCGGACGTCAGCGGCGACGAGATCGGAGAGTTTGTTGCGCTTGTCGTACATCGTCAGCACGACGCCCTGGATTCGCAACCGAGGGTTGAATTTCTCGCGCACGCGTTCGATCGTGCGGATGAGATGCGAGAGTCCTTCGAGCGCGAAGAACTCGCATTGCAGCGGAACGAGGACCGCGTCCGCGGCGACGAGGGCGTTGAGCGTCAGGAACCCGAGCGCCGGCGGACAGTCGATCAGCACGTAGTCGAAATCGATCGTCCCGCGCGCGGCCGCGAAGGCATCGGCAATCCGGAACTCGCGCCGCTCCAGGTCGACGAGCTCGATCTCGGCGCCGGCGAGGTCGGCCGTCGCCGGGACGATCGACAGGTTCGGCACCAGCGTGGGAACGACGGCCGCGGCCATTGCTGCTGCACCGATCAGGACGTCGTAGGTGCCGGTCTGCCGCTGCGCCGCCTCGAGACCCAGGCCGGTCGACGCATTGCCCTGGGGATCGAGGTCGAGGATAAGGACGCGTTTGCCGACGGCGGCGAGCGCCGTCGCCAGATTGATCGCGGTCGTGGTCTTGCCGACGCCGCCCTTCTGGTTGGCGACGGCAAGGATGCGAGGAGATTTGTGAGATTCGTCAGAAACTTGGATGTTCGTCACGGGGTCCGGAGGGCCTGTTGTCCCGAAGCACGGCGGCAACGCTCGGGCGCGCTCGTCCGGCCGGGAAAGTCGTCAGATGGCCATCTTCTACGTTCGGGTAGTGCGGGTCAATTCATGATGGTCATGATGGCGTGCGCAGCCGCGACGACGCCGTGACCGCCCGTTGCGCGAACGGCGGGACGGCGGTCGCCATCATTTCGTTAGGTTCCGGGTATGCAATGGGACATGGGACAATGGGACAGCGTGGCAGAGGCACCGACGTGAACGGGCAGGACGATGCGCGGGCGATCAGGAGCGGCGGGGCGCCGGTCTGGCGCGGACCGGACGGGAAGCCGGTCGCGTGCCTGGAAAAGATCAAGGTGCTCAACGACAACTTTGCGGAGATCCGGCGTCTGGCGCAGGATGCGTTCGAGGACGCGCTGCTGATGGGTTGCGACGAGGCCCAGTTCCGGGCGGTGCTGCATCAGCTCGTCGACGCGCTGGAGAATCCCTACCGGCGCGGCTGAAGCCGGGACAGAGCCGGACGCGGCCGGATGTTTCACGTGAAACATCGGGACGCGTTGCCGACTCAGCGTGCCGGCGCGATGTCTATCACCGTCAACACGGTGCCGTCCGGATCGGAGCGACTGGGCCTGCGGTCGAGCCGGAACCGCCAGTCCCGCCGGGCCGCCTCGATTTCCGCCTCGGCCTTGGCGCCCTTGAGAAACAGGCCTATCCCCCCAGGGGCCAGCAGCGGATAGGCCAAAGCCAGCAGCGTGCTGAGCGGGGCGAGGGCCCGCGCCGTGACGACGTCGGCCGCGGGCAGCCGCCCCGCCATCGTCTCGACCCGCGCCGTATGGACCTTGGCGGCGGCGCCGGTCTCACGCACCGCCTCGATCAGGAACGCCGCCTTCCGGGCGTCGGATTCGACCAAGTGAACCACCAAGCCCGGCCGAACCGCACTGGCCAGGATGGCCAGGACCAGACCCGGAAACCCGGCCCCGCTGCCAAAGTCGATCAGCGTGGCAGCTGGGTCCGGTACGAGGGGAAAGAGCTGGGCCGAGTCGAGGAAATGCCGCCGCCAGACGTCGTTCAGCGTCCGCGGGCCGACGAGATTGATGCGCGCCTGCCATTTGCGCAGCAGCGCCTCGTAGCGGCTGAGCCGGTCCAATGTTTCACGTGAAACATCGTCGGGCCAGCCAGCCAGGACGTGGGCCGCGAACTGTGCACGGGTATAAGCAACAGGGCGGGACATCTGGGACAAGTGGAACAGACAGGGACGGGTTCTAGGCCAGCCGGGCCGGATCCATGAAGCGAAATTCGTCCTCCGTCCCGCAGCGCTGTCCCAGCCGTCCCAACTGCCGCACGCGTCGCGGTCGTCTCACGTGTTCCACCCGTCTCACCGATCTCTTTTGCCTCACGTGTCTCGCGTGTCTCACCCGTCTCACGGGTCTCAGCCGTCGCATGCCGTTCCGGGCGCGAGAAAGGCCGGCCGCAAAGCAGAACGCCCGCGCAGAGCGGGGTCCGCGCGGGCGCAGTTGTTCTGTCGCGATTCAACGGGACCGGCGTTTTCCTGTCAAGCTGACGGCCCTGTCCTTTGTCACGCGGCGTTGCGGTCGCGCCGGCGCACGTGGCGCAGCAGAACGGTGAGGGCAGCCGGCGTGACGCCGGAGATCCGCGCCGCCTGGCCCAGCGTCGTCGGCCGGACCTGGGCCAGCTTCTGCCGCACTTCCATCGACAGCGCGGTCAGGGCGAGATAGTCGAGGTCGGGCGGCAGTACTAGGCTCTCATCCTGGCGGAAGGCACGGATGTCGCCGTCCTGGCGGTCGAGATAGCCGCGATAGAGGGCGTCGATCTCGAGCTGCTCGACGATCTCGGGCCGGAGCGTGCCGAGCTCGGGCCAGATCGCCGCGAGCCGCGGCAACCCGATGCCGGGCAGCGCCAAGAGATCCAGCACCGTGCGCGGCACGCCGTCCTGGTTCACCTGGATGCCGTGGCGGGCGAGCTGGGGCGGGGTCGCCTTGAGCTGCGTCGCCAGCGCCCGCGCCGCCGCCAGCGCCGCCGCCTTCTCCTGCCAGGCCCGCGCCCGAGCGGAGCCGACGCAGCCGATGGCGAGCCCCTTGGGCGTCAGCCGCTGGTCGGCATTGTCGGCCCGCAGCACCAGCCGGTATTCAGCCCGGCTCGTGAACATGCGGTAGGGTTCGGACGTGCCGAGGGTCACCAGATCGTCGATCAGCACGCCGATATAGGCATCGGCGCGGTCGAGGGTGAAGGCCGGGCTGCCGGCCACGGCAAAGGCCGCGTTGAGCCCGGCCATGAGCCCCTGTGCCGCGGCTTCCTCATAGCCGGTGGTGCCGTTGATCTGCCCGGCGAGGAAGAGGCCGGGCAGGCGCTTTGTCTCCAGGGTCGGGTATAGCTCGCGCGGATCGACGAAATCATACTCGATGGCATAGCCGGGCCGGATCATCCGCGCCCGCTCGAGGCCCGGAATGGTCTTGAGCAGCGCAAGCTGGATTTCGCGCGGCAGCGACGTCGAGATGCCGTTCGGATAAACCGTGTCGTCGTCGAGGCCCTCGGGTTCGAGGAAGATCTGATGCCGGTCGCGCCCGGCGAAGCGCACGACCTTGTCCTCGATCGACGGGCAGTAGCGCGGTCCAACGGACGCGATCTGGCCCGAATACATCGGGGCGCGGTGCAGGTTGGCCCGGATCAGCGCATGGCTTTCCGGCGTCGTCGCCGTGATGTGGCAGACGATCTGCGGCGTCGTGATCCGCTCGGTCAGATACGAGAACGGCACCGGTGGATCGTCGCCCGGTTGCACCTCGAGCGCGGCCCAGTCGATCGTGCGGCCGTCGAGCCGGGGCGGGGTCCCGGTCTTGAGGCGGCCGAGGCAGAAGCCGAGCCGCTCCAGTGTCCGCGACAGCCCCACCGACGGCGCCTCGACATTGTCGCCGGCGATCTCGCCGTGGCGACGCGCGCGACCGGCTGGAATCTTCTCCTCGCCGATATGGATGAGGCCCCGCAGGAAGGTGCCGGTCGTGAGCACGACGGCGCCGCAGGCGAGCCGCCGCCCGTCACCCGTCAGCACGGCGGCGACCCGGCCGTCGGGTCCGATCTCGATGTCTTCGGCACTGCCGGCGAGAATGGTCAGGTTCTCTTGCTCGGCCAGCAGCGCCTGGACGGCCTCGCGATAGAGCTTGCGGTCGGCCTGCGCCCGCAGGCCCCGCACCGCCGGTCCCTTGGAGCGGTTGAGCAGCCGGAACTGGATACCGGCGCGGTCGGCAGCGCGGCCCATGATCCCATCCAGCGCGTCGATCTCGCGCACCAGATGACCCTTGCCCAGCCCGCCGATGGCCGGATTGCACGACATCTCGCCGATCGTCGCCGGGTCCTGAGTCAAGAGCGCGGTGCGCGCGCCGACGCGCGCCGCGGCCGCAGCCGCCTCGCAGCCGGCATGACCGCCGCCGACCACGACAACGTCAAAGGCGAAATCCCTGGGTCCGTTCATGGCGGCGGAATGTAGGCGCAAGGCCGGCAGGGGTCAAAGGCGTTCGCAGCGCGGCACGAGGGCCTCACCGGCGTTTCGTCACACATGATGTTTCACGTGAAACACGACAAATAATTAAATTTTATCAGCAACTTACCGCAATACTGCGCCGCACAATAACCGCAGCATAGGTGCAGCAAACAATGGCGGTCGACCGCCTCTACGCGCAACGGTTGTATTGTCGCGGTGCGGCTATACCATTACGCTCCGGCCGTGGGCCTCTCGTGTGCGTCGAATTCGTCGACAACCCGATTTTCAATCCGCCGCTCCTCGAACCGACGCACCATTGACCGCTCGACAACGACAACTCGCCACCCAGGATCGCTAACCAAATCCAGCGACCGAGCGCCGAAGCCGTGTCGATCGCCAGAATCAAAAAAAGATGCATCGGACGGCTCGTCGAGAAGCAGGCGACGAAACGCACGGACGCCGGTGAATGACCGAAGGCCATGGACGCCTTCGCCACCATCATCGCCTTCCGTCTTTCTGATCTTTATCGACCCTTTGCCGACGAAATTCGATCACTCCGCCGCCAAGGCGACCGGTGCGACTGGAACGGCTATCGGTACGACGTCGCTGACGACGCACACATACGGCGTGCCGTGCTCACGGGCGATCGCTTCGGCCAGGGCGCGGGCCGCCGGTTCGGTCATCGGTTCGAACGGCACCTTGCGCGTGGTGCGCGGCGCGAGGCGTGCGCGGCACAGGCCGCGGTGGCGGACCACGTGCTCGAGCACGTCGATCGACGCGAGGACTTCATCGGGTCGATCGGATCGGAAGAGATGGAGCAGGACGACTTTCCGGGCCTCGCCGACGTAGGCTGTTCTGGAGTCGATGTACTGAGTCATGCGGCGCGTGGACAATGTGCACGCATTCTCGCCGCCATTCCTTAAGACTTGATTGCGTGCGGCCGCAGCCATCGCGCGGCCATCCACGCCTCAGCCCGCCGGTTTCGTGCCGTCGTCTTTCGAGTTGCCATCGCGCGGCGGTGCCGTGTGCGCCGCCGGATCGCGCGCGGGCGGCGTCTCCGGCTTCGACTCCGCCGCTTCGCGCATGCCCTGCTTGAACGCCTTGATGCCCTTGGCCATGTCGCCCATCAGGCGCGGAATCTTTCCGGCGCCGAACAGCACGAGCACGATCAGCACGATGACGATGAGTTCGGCGAACCCGATGTTCATGGCACCTCCGGCGTTTTCTCACCCGTCGCCGCTCGGCGCATGACCGGCGGCAACGGCGATTGTCGACGCACGCGGCGGCGTTGCGCAACCTTCGTCATTTGCCGATGCAGAATTCGCGGAACACGACGTCGAGGACATCCTCGACGCCGACACGGCCGGTGATGCGCCCGAGCGCGCGCGCGGCAAGGCGGAGATCCTCGGCGAACAGCTCCGGGGCCCCGGCGTGACTTTGTATCGCCGCCAGCGCCCGGTCGAGCGACTCCACACATGCTTCCAGCGCCGCACGATGACGCGCGCGCGTGATTACCGGGGCGGCACCGTCCTGCGTGGCGAGCCGGCGGGCGACAATGTCGGTCAATGCCGCGACCAGCGCATCCAGCCCTTCGCCGGTGCGCACCGACACGCGCCACACTTGGCCCGGCACGATCGGTTCGGCATGTGGTGCGATGTCGATCTTGTTCAACACGACGACCGATTCCGCGTCGATGAGCCGCACCAGCGATTCGTCCGGCTCGCCGGCGGTGGCATCGAGGACCACGATCCGGAGATCGGCCGCCTCGGCGCGCGCCAGCGCCCGGCGGATACCCTCGCGCTCGATCGCCGTATGCGCGTCCGCCGCCGATTCCGACAGTTCACGTATGCCGGCTGTGTCGGCGACGACGACGGGATAGCCGCCCAGATCGAGCTGAACCTCGATCACGTCGCGCGTCGTTCCGGCCTGCGCCGATACGATCGCCGCTTCGCGGCGGGCCAGGGCGTTGAGCAGGCTGGACTTGCCGGCATTCGGCGGACCGAGAATGGCGATCGAGAATCCTTCGCGTAAGCGCTCGCCGCGACGGCCGTCGGCGAGATGCGCGCGAATCTCGCCGGCGAGCTGCTCGAGATCGGGTGCGAGCGCGGCGATCAGGCCGCCCGGCAAGTCCTCATCTGGAAAGTCGATCTCGGCCTCGGCATGGGCGAGCGCACGCAACAGGCGTGCGCGCCATGATTCGGTCAACTCTCCGAGCGCGCCGTCGAGCTGGCGACGTGCCTGCCGACGCTGCGCCTCGGTCTCGGCTGCGACGAGATCGGCGAGCCCTTCGACCTGCGCCAGGTCCAGCTTGCCGGCATCGAAAGCGCGGCGCGTGAACTCGCCGGCCTCGGCGAGACGCAGACCAGGAAGCCGGCCGAGTGCGTCGAGCAGCGCAGCGAGCACGGCGCGGCTGCCGTGAACGTGAAGCTCGGCGACGTCCTCGCCCGTGAAACTGCGCGGGCCCGGAAACCACAGCACCAGCCCGTCGTCGATCGCCTCGCCCGAAGCCGGGTCGACGAAGGTCGCCCGCGTCGCGCGGCGTGGTTGCGGCAGCCGGGCGCGCCGGCCCAGCAACGCGCCGAGCGCCGAACCGGCGGCAGGGCCGGAGATGCGCACCACCGCCACCCCGGCCCGGCCCGCGGCGGTCGCGATCGCGAAGATCGTGTCACGCGGCGAACTGCTCATGCCAGACGATATAGGCTAATGCCGCGCGGACGCCTATGCGCTCTTGTGCCGGCGCTCGCGATCGAAGGCATAGAGACCGCTGGCCGCGATGATGGCGCCGCCGACGATCGTCCACAGATCGGGAAACTGCCCGAACGCAAGAAGGCCGAGCACCGCCGCCCAGATCATGAGCGTGTAGCCATAAGGCTGAAGCCGCGAGGCCTCGCCGAGCTGCATCGCCTTGGCCAGGGCGAAATGACTGCACGACCCGAGCAGGCCGGCGATGGCGAGCCACGCCCAGCCGGCTGCATCGGGCGGCGTCCACGCAAACGGCCCGATCGCGGTCAGCACCACCGCGCCGACGACGGCGGAGTAGAGCACCGTCGTCTCCGGCCGGTCGTAGCGCGCGACGATGCGCAACAGGATCTGATAGATCGCGAACAGCAGGGCGCCGAGAAGCGGAATGAGGATGCGCCAGTCGATCTCGGCGAAGCCCGGCCGCACGATCACCAGGACGCCGATGAAGCCGCTCGCGACCGCGCACCAGCGGCGCCATCCGACGCGTTCGCCTAGCATCACGACCGACAGCGCCGTCACGAGCAGGGGCGTGATCGCCGCCAGCGCGTGAACGTCGGCAAGCGGCAGGTATCGGAACGCCCAGACGAACGTTCCGATCTCGGCGATCAGGAGCAGGGAACGGACGACCTGAAGCCAGAACCCGACCGTGCGAACGGGCAGGGCGATGCGACGGGGCCTTACGAGCAGGATGGCAAAGGCGACGAAGAACAGGTACCGGACCCACACGATCTGGACGATCGCGTAACTCGCCGCGAGGTACTTATTCACCGCGTCCATGCAGGCGAACAGGAACATCGCCAGCAACATGACCGCGATGGCGCGGCCGGAATCGGAAGAGCGAGGGGGCAATGTCTGATTCGACGGACGAGAACGTTGAGACCGTGGCGGTATCGAAGACACACGGCCGATCAACGTGATCCTACCAGAACCCCGCACGCCGCCAAGTTTCGGAAAATATCGCGTGGCGACCGAGGAACCTGCCGGAGTCTCTCCCGTTAATCCGACGCGCGTGCCAAGCGCGCCTCCCCTAAACTCGGCCGTTGCCGGTGCGTCAGCCCTGCGGCGGCTTTCTTTTTTGATGAACGATCGAAGGGAGAGCCATGCAGTCCCCACGCCCGCGCCTCGTCGGCATCGTTCTCGTCATCTTCGGTCTGCTCCTGGCGCTGCTGCTGGCGCTGGCCCAGAGCGCAAACGAGACCATGCTCAATGAATTCGCGATCGCCGCGGTCGGGCTGCTCGCCGTGCTTTCGGTGACGTTCGGTCTGTTCATGATCATCAGGAACCGCGGCGTGCGAACGGATACCGGCGTCCGATAAGCGCAGGCCCGGCCGGGCTTCCAGCCTTGTGGATGCCCGTGCCGCCCAGCCGAACACAACGACGCTGCCCGCGTTGAAGTCGCGCGACCACGACACCCGGCCGAGTCACGGAGACTACCATGCCGCACGAACCCAGCCACAATCCCCCTGGACACCAGTTCGACAACCGCGGCCACCAAGGGTGGGATGACGACGCCGGGTCCCCGTCCGGGGCGCAACCCGTAACCGACAACGGCAACGGACAGAACGACATTGCGGAATCGGCGCGACAGCCTGCCAGCGGCGGCGATAAGAGCGCGGCGCCGGACGACACGACGCCGAAGCCGGACGACAAGCAGCAGGCGCATCTTCAATCCACGACCGAGCCGACGACGGACGACGGGGCGCCGGACGACGGCGCCCCGAACGGCGGGGTCGACCAAAATGGCGGCGATGCGGACGACGGCCGCGATGCCGCCGGCGGATCGGCACCCGAGGCTTCATCCGAAGCCAGCAGCGGCAGCGATGGCAGCGACCGTGATCGCGATGGCGACGATGACCATGACGATGACGACGGCCGCGGCGACGGCGCCGTGAACGGACAGCCTTCACCATCGGACGATGGCGACCGCGGCCCCGGTCAGACCATCGTTCAGGCCCCCGAGCAGAACATTGATCAGAAGATCATTCAGAACATCGACGTCATCATCCGGCAGAACCTGAACCGGAACCGGGGCGACGACGACGATGATGACGACGATGCACGGGACGAAGGCGCATCGATCGACGTCGATGTGCATCAGGCGGTCGAGGTCAGTCAGAAAGTCGTGGTCGTGCAGCAGAACGCGCACCCGACCGCGCCGACGCAGGTCATCAACATCAACACCAACCTCGATGTCAACGTCGACAACGACGTCAAGGTGATCCAGGGCGGGCCGCACCAGAAAGTCGTCAGCGGCACCGAGACCAGCGACATCCTGTTCACGACCGTCAACAACGCGACGCTCACGGGCGGCGATGGCGACGATATCCTGGTGGCCGGCGCCACCAACGTCTACATCGCGGACATCGAGCCGCTGAACGTATCCGGGGTAAGCGGCACCGCCATCCTCGTCCAGGACGAGGACACGCTGACCGTGCGCGTCGTCGCCGAGGGGCTGGAGCCCGGACAGCCGCACATTCAGGACATTCACGGCCGTTTCGCGGGCGACGACATTCCCGATGCCGGCACGCCCGCGGGCGAAGACCGGGCCGACGAGCCGACGCCGATCGACTCGATCATTCCGCCAACCGAGGCCGACGCCGACGGCGACGGGTTCATCGAGTTCGAGGAGGGCCTGCCGTATTACGGTCCGGGCATCCTGTCGCTCGCCTCGCCGCAGGGCGCCTTCGCCACCGGCTTTCCCGTTCCCGAGCCGGACGGCGCGATCACGTTCATGCAGGCCTATGACCTGCGCGCGACGCTCGACTTCGAATTCACGCGCGACGACCTCGAGCCGCTCGAGCTGCGCGAGGTCGTGCTTCACGGCCTGTCGAACGACGGCGACGGCGAGGATACGCCGGGCGAGATCGACGGCACAGCGGGTTATAAACCCGATCTGCCGGTCGCGGCCGGCGAGATCGAGCTGATCCAGGCGACGGCGCGCGTCGAAAGTCCCGGCAGGCTCAACGCGACCATGAACGGCGACGCCGGCAACGACATCCTCTTGGGCAAGAGCGGGAACGACATCCTGCGCGGCGGCGACGGCGACGACTGGCTTGCCGGCAGCGGCGGACGGAACCGCCTCGACGGCGGCGACGGCGCCGACATCTTCGTGCTTGGCGAGGGACGCGACGTGATCGAGGATTTCGACTTCGACGAAGGCGACCGTCTGCTCGTGCCCGGCGATCAGGCCGATCTCAACGCCGTGGTGACCAGCGCCGAACCGGTGGTGACGGGGGCACGGATCGCGACCGACGGCGGCGAGGTGACGCTCGTCGGGATCGCGGCCGGCGACATCAACACGGACTGGTTCGTCGTGGCATAGGGGCGCCGGCATGGGCGATCCGCACCCCCGTCCCGTCGCGACCGGAACGTCACGGTCACGACAGAATCATGGCCGGCAATCGCATGGCGTGGCCGGACGGTGTCAGGTGCGCGGCTTCGGCGTCTTGCCGTACTGCCGCGGCGGATCGTCGCCCGGCCTGAGCATCAGGCGCCGGACCCGTCCGCCGGCGACCAGATGCGTCGTCAGGATTTCGTCGATGTCCTCGGTCGTCTTGGGCGAATACCAGATGCCCTCGGGATAGATGACCATGGTCGGGCCAAGCTCGCAGCGGTCGAGGCAGCCGGCGCTGTTGATGCGCACGTCGGCGAGCCCCAGCTCCTTGGCCCGGGCCTTCATGTAATTGCGCAGCCGCTCCGAATCGCGGGCCTTGCAGCAGCCGCGGGGATGTCCGGCCGGACGCTCGTTCGTGCAGACGAAGACGTGCCGGCGGTAGAAGAGCGGCGGATCCGATTCCGGCGCCATGTTTTCGCTCTCACGGGCATTCGGCTTGGTCTCGTTCATCGTCGTCAACAGGCGCCTTCGTCGGTTGGTCGCGCTTTCGGGATCGTGGGCCGCCGACGGCCATCGCGGGCGGCCGCGACATCGACCTAGAAGCCCGAAACCGCGCGTATTTGTCAATTCGTGCGGGCGGACGGCCGCCCGCACCGTGCGCCGACCATGGCTATCTCCGGGGCCGCAAGTCCGTTAAGCTTCCATCCAGCAGAGGAGGCATCCCATGAAGATCAAGTTCGACATCGACTGCACGCCCGAGGAAGCGCGAGCGTTCCTGGGATTGCCGGACGTGCAGCCCATGCAGAAGGCGGTCATGGAGGAGGTCACGCAGCGCGTGAAACAGGCAATGGCCGCCATGGATCCCGAAACCATCCTCAAGACGTGGCTTCCCGCATCGATCGAGAGCTGGGAACATCTTCAGAAGGCGTTCTGGGGCCAGATCGACCCCGACAAGTGGAGCGGCGGAACCGAGCCGCCGCGAAAGTAGGGTCGGGCGGCTGCCGGCAGACACGACCGTCCAGCGGCATGCCGCCCCATCGGGCGGCGTCATGCGTTTTGATTGAAACGGAGACGGCAGATGCCGAACTGCTCACTCTTTGGCGCGAGGATGCGATGACGACCGCCACAACGATGCCGCCTGCGGCCAATCTTCTGGGCCAGGAAACGTCGCCCTATCTGCTGCAGCACAAGGACAACCCGGTGCATTGGCGGCCCTGGGGCGAGGCCGCGCTGGCCGAGGCGCGCGCCACCGGAAAGCCGATTCTGCTGTCGATCGGCTACGCCGCCTGCCACTGGTGCCATGTCATGGCGCACGAGTCCTTCGAGGACGAGGAGACGGCGCGGCTGATGAACGAGCTGTTCGTCAACATCAAGGTGGACCGGGAGGAGCGCCCGGACCTCGATGCGATCTACCAGATGGCGCTCGCGCTGATGGGCGAGCAGGGCGGATGGCCGCTGACCATGTTCCTGACGCCCGACGGCGAACCGTTCTGGGGCGGCACGTATTTTCCGCCGTCCGCCCGCTACGGCCGGCCGGCGTTCCGCGACGTGCTCATCAACATCGCCGAGGCGTATCGCACGAAGCCGGACGCGGTGCGCCGGAACACCGAAGCCCTGGTCGGCGCGCTGCGCGCCCGCCCGCAGTCGAGTGTCGGCGGCCCGATCACGCGCGACATTCTCGACCGGGTGGCGGAACGTCTGCTGCAGGAAGTGGACCCCGTCCATGGCGGCATCGGCGGCGCGCCGAAGTTTCCGCAGCCGTCGATCTTCGAGCTGCTCTGGCGCGCCTGGAAGCGGACGAAATCACCCGAGTTCAGGCATGCGGTAACGCTGACGCTCGACCGCATGTGCCAAGGCGGCATCTACGACCACCTGGGCGGCGGCTTCGCCCGCTATTCGACCGACGCGCGTTGGCTGGTACCGCATTTCGAGAAGATGCTCTACGACAATGCCCAGCTCGTCGAGCTGCTGACGCTCGTGTGGCAGGAAACCAAGTCGCCACTCTACGCGCAGCGCGTCGCCGAGACCGTGGACTGGCTTCGCCGCGAGATGATGGCCGAGGGCAACGCCTTCGCCGCGACGATTGATGCCGACTCGGAGGGCGAGGAAGGTAAGTTCTACGTCTGGACTGCGGCCGAGATTGACCGGCTTCTCGGTGCGCAAGCCGCCGCCTTCAAGGACGCCTATGGCGTCACGCCCGAGGGCAACTGGGAAGGGCGCACGATCCTGAACCGATCCGGACGCATGCTGCTGGGCGACGCCGAGCACGAGGCGCAGCTCGCCGCAGCCCGGCGGATCCTGTTCGAGGCGCGGCAGCAACGCATCCCGCCCGGCCGCGACGACAAGATCCTCGCTGACTGGAACGGGCTGATGATCGCAGCACTGGCACGCGCCGGATTTGCCTTCGGACGGCCGGACTGGATCGAGCTCGGCGCGCGCGCGCTGGCGGGCGTGCGACGGTTGCTGACGGCGACGGACGGCCGCCTGCGCCACAGCTATCGCCACGGTCGCGCGCAGCACCCGGCGACGCTCGACGACCACGCCAATCTGGCGCGGGCGGCCATCGCCCTGTTCGAGGTCACGGGCGACACGGCGCATCTCGCCTATGCGGAGTCGCTGGTCGAACAGGCGAACGCGTATTACTGGGACAAGGTCGGCGGCGGCTATTTCTTCACGGCAGAGGACGTGCCCGACCTGATCGCGCGCACCAAGCACGCGCACGACAACGCTACGCCGTCCGGAAACGGAACGATGGCGCAGGTGCTCGCGCGGCTTTACCTGCATACCGGGAAGTCCGCTTATCGCGACCGCGCCGACGCCGTCATCGCCAGCTTCGCCGGCGAGCTGCAGCGCAACTTCTTTCCGCTGTCGACCTTGCTCAACGCAGCCGACGTCCTCGAGCAGCCGCTTCAGGTCGCACTGGTGGGCGAACACGACCGGTCCGACACCGACGCCTTGCGACGGACGGTCGCGCAGGCGGCGTCACTGCCGAACTTGGTGCTTCAGCTCGTTCCGCCACAGGCGGACTTACCGACCGACCACCCGGCGCGCGGCAAGGGCATGGTCGAGGGTCGCGCGACGGCCTATGTGTGCGAAGGCCCTGTCTGCTCGGCGCCGCTGACCGATCCCGATGCCCTGGCCACGGACCTAGCGGCGCGCTGAGCGCCCGGCGTGCACCCCTTGCGCATGGCGTGGCGCCGATGGCAACGTTTGGGACCGATAAAGAGAACAGCGAACGGAAAGGAGCGCGCGCATGCCCGACATCACGATCAAGGCCAAGGACGGCAGCTTCAGCGGTTATCTCGCCCAGCCCACCTCCGGGCGCGGCGCCGGCATCGTGCTCATCCAGGAGATCTTCGGCGTCAACAAGGTGATGCGCGACATCGCCGACGGCTTGGCGCAGCAGGGTTACGTCGTGCTGTGCCCGGACCTGTTCTGGCGCCAAGAGCCGGGCATCCAGCTCACCGACAAGACCGAGGCCGAATGGGCGCGCGCCTTTGAACTCTACAAGGGTTTCGACGAGGCCAAGGGCGTCGAAGATCTGATCGCGACGCTCGACCACCTGCGTGGGCTGCCGGAGGTCGCGGGCAGCAAGGTCGGCTGCGTCGGCTTCTGTCTCGGCGGCAAGCTCGCCTATCTGATGGCGACACACTCCAACGTCGACTGTTCGGTCAGCTACTACGGCGTCGGCATCGAAAATGCGCTCGACGAAGCCGTGAACATCAAGCGGCCGCTGCTCATGCACATCGCCGAAAAGGACCGCTTCGTGCCGGCGGAGGCGCAGGCGAAGATCAAGGAGCGTCTGTCGCAGAACGCCAACGTGACGATCCACACCTATCCCGGCCAGGATCACGCCTTCGCGCGCGTGGGCGGCGAGCACTACAACAAGGAAGCCGCCGACCTCGCCAATCAGCGTACCCGGGAGTTCTTCGAGCAGCACTTACGCTGAACCGGGCGGCGGCGCACGCCGCCCCGGCATACGCCATTCGGTCGGCGGCCGCGGCGTCAGAACCTGTACCGCGCCGATAGCCCGATGTTGTGCGTCTGGTATTCGCCGTCTACGGTCGTGCCACCGGCGGCGTCGAGTTCCGGGTCCTGTGTCGCGAAATAGCGATAGTCGAGCGAGACCGTGATGTTCGGGGCCACGTCGAACCCGACGCCGACGCCGAGCTGATAGGCAAAGACCGTATCGCTGTCGTCCAGGAGCTGCACGCCCCGCACGGAACCATCCACCGACAGCCGGGCAAACCCGATGCCGCCGCCGACATACGGACGGAAGCCGCGGATCATGAAGTCGTACCAGCCGTTCACCATCAGGTAGAAGGCGTCCGTCGTGCCGTCCGTTTCCAGCGTCTGGCCGCTGAGCGAACCGACGCCGGCAGCGGCACCGAGCCCGCCGTCGTTCGTGATCTCGAACTGATCGAGACTGTTCCGGCGATATCCGAACTCGCCTTCGGCACGCAGGCCGTTGCCGAAGTCGTAACCGCCGATCGCGCTGATGCCGAATCCCTTGGAAGCCTCGCTCTGAATCGCCAAGCCGTCCGTGTAATCGGCGTCACGCAGGGTCACGTATTGGGCCTGCAGACCGGCATAGAATCCCTGGTATCCTTGCGCCTTTGCGTTGCCGCATATCGCAAGACCTGCCAGGGTCAGAACGGCAATGATTGTCGAAGTTCTCACGTATGCCCCCGATATTTCTTGGTTTGACTATATCCGGGGCTGATTTCGTCGCCAGTTACATTTCGGAAGACAAATAAGACTGCTGCGTCGACGGCCTATTCGTTTGTGGTAAGCGCAGATTCAATCGCGCAACGCGGGCGTCGTTCGACACCGCGATCCCGCGCCGGACGTGCGTGCGGTCATGGACTTGGCGGTTCGACGCGACGGGCAGGCGGATCTGCCCTCCGGCAACGCGTGCGCTTTATGCGTGCTCTTTTTGCGAAACAGCGGGACGTCGGCCGTCGCTAGCTTTTGACGGCCTCGGCCACGCCGACCGGACATGTGACGCCAGTGCCGCCCAGACCGCAATAGCCGCCCGGATTCTTCGCGAGATATTGCTGGTGATATTCCTCGGCGAAGTAGAATTCCGGCGCGTCCACGATCTCGGTCGTGATCGGGCCATAGCCGAACCGCGACAGCGCCTGCTGATAGGCGTCGCGCGACGCTTCGGCCAATTGCCGCTGTTCCGGCGAATAGACATAGATGCCGGAGCGATACTGCGTGCCGATGTCATTGCCTTGGCGCATGCCCTGCGTCGGGTCGTGATTCTCCCAGAACACCCGCAGCAGCGTCTCGTAGCTCGTCACCTTCGGATCGAAGACGACGCGCACGACTTCGTTGTGGCCGGTCAGGCCGGTGCAGACTTCCTCATACGTCGGGTTCGGCGTGAAACCGCCGGCATAGCCGACCGCCGTGACGTAGACACCCGGCGTCTCCCAGAACTTGCGCTCGGCACCCCAGAAGCAGCCCAGGCCGAACATGGCGAGTTCCATCCCCGCAGGATAAGGCGGCGCGAGCGGATGGCCATTAACGAAATGCCGCTCAGGCAACGGCATCTTCTCGAGGCGACCCGGCAGCGCCTCTTCGGGCGTGGGCAGGGTCAGCTTCTTCCTGGCGAAGAGCATCCGTGATCCTCCGGCCTACGTTGCGCCACAAGATATAGGACGGCCGGCGCCGGACGTCACCGGCGGCAGACCTGCCGGGCGATCACATGCGCGTGTTCCGGTGCGATGGCGGATCAGCCCGCCGTGGTCTCCGCACGGTCCCGCACGGCCTCTGCGCCTTCGGCGTGGGCGCAATGCGCGCAGCAATAGATACGATCGCCCTGCTCGACGCCATGGCCGATGACGTGTACGCCGCAATGCGCACAGGTCGGCGCCGCGCCGCGGATCGCACATTCGAAACTGTCGAAGACGTGCGTCCGCCCGCCGGGAAGGACGACCTGGAACGCCTTGTCGTAGTCGTTGCCGCAAACCTCGCATCTCGCCATCGCCGCCTCCGTCCTTGACGTCCGGATACGTTCGCCTTCGGGCGCGAGACCCTCTTGCGCCCCAAGCTGCAAACGGAATGCAGCATGACCGGTTCCGCCGCGATGCTTGGAGTACACGGTCACGGCTTGCTATCGTCCCCGGTCGAAGCTTGGCCGCGGCCCCTCGGCCGGTACCTTGCGTCCGCAAGGCGCATGCCGACGTTTGAATGTCCGCGCGAACAGAACGAAAGGGAAGGAAAAGGCGTAATGGCAAAGGCAATCCGTATTCACCAGACCGGCGGTCCCGAAGTCCTGAAATGGGAGGACATCGACGTGCCCCCGCCGGGCCAGGGCGAGGTACGCATCCGTCATACAGCGGTCGGCCTGAACTTCATCGACACCTATCACCGCAGCGGGCTCTATCCGGTGCTGCTCCCGACCGTCATCGGCAGCGAGGGCGCCGGCGTAGTCGAGGCCGTAGGCCCGGGCGTTACCGATCTCAAGCCCGGCGATCGCGTCGCCTACGGCAATGCGCCGATCGGCTCGTACGCGGAAGTGCGGAACATCCCGGCGGGCCGGCTGGTCAAGATCCCCGACGGCATCAGCGACCAGCAGGCCGCGTCGATGATGCTCAAGGGCATGACGGCGCAGTACCTGCTCCGCCGCACCTACAGGGTCCAGAAGGGCGAGACGATCCTGGTCCACGCGGCCGCCGGCGGCGTCGGGCTGATCCTGGTGCAATGGGCGAAGCATCTGGGTGCGACCGTCATCGGCACCGTCGGCAGCAAGGACAAGGCCGAGATCGCCAAGGCGCATGGCTGCGACCACGTGATCCTTTACCGCGAGACGAAGTTCGTCGACGAGGTCAAGCGCATCACCGGCGGTGCGGGCGTGTCGGTCGTCTATGACGGCGTCGGCAAGGACACGTTCATGGACTCGCTCGATTGCCTGCGGCCGCTCGGCTACATGGTTTACTATGGCAACGCCTCGGGCGCTGTGCCGCCGTTCAACCTGCTGACGCTGGCGCAGAAGGGCTCGCTGTACGTGACGCGCCCGACGCTCGCGACCTACGTCGCCAAGCGCGAAGACCTCGTCGCCACCGCGAACGACCTGTTCGACGTCGTCAAGAGCGGCGCGGTCAAGATCGAGATCAACCAGACCTATCCGCTGAAGGACGCGGCGCAGGCGCATCGCGACCTCGAGAGCCGCAAGACGACCGGTACCACCGTTCTTCTGCCGTAGCCGCACGGGCGGGCGGCATCGACGTCCGCGATGCCGTCGTTCGGTGCCTGACGATGCCGCCGTCCCGCCTGGTCCGGGACGGCGGCGCATTCATTCGATCATCTCCGGCGGTCCGATCGTCGCATCTTTCCTCGTGACGTCGCCGACGCAGCCGTATGGCCCGCGCCCGGATTCCTTGCCGGGATTCCTTTCGAGCCGCACCACCGCTTCCTGCCGAAGGCGGTGCCGATTTCTCTTCCCGGATCGGACGCCCGCAACGCTCGGCGCCGACCGGAACTCCGCCGTCCCATCATCGTTCCGCTAGGTCGGGGATGATCCGGCCTTCTTCGGCCCGGCCATCCGCCCCGTTCCCAGGTACGATCCCCTTCAGAAGGCGCAAGCCATGAGCACCACCGGACTGGAAGTCTTCGACGACACGGTTCAGAAAACCAATACCTGGCTCAAGGAAATCATGGAGACGATGGGCCCGGATCGCCGCTGTGCGTATCAAATTCTGCGCGCCGTCCTGCATTGCCTGCGCGACCGTCTGACCGTCGATCAGGCCGCGCATCTGGGCGCGCAGCTGCCGATGCTGGTCCGCGGCATCTACTACGAGGCCTGGCGGCCTGCTGGCAAACCCGAGAAGATCCGCTCGCGCGACGAGTTCCTCGCCCACATCGCGCGCTATTTCGAGAACATTCGCCCCACCGATCCCGCCGATGCCGCCACGGCCGTGTTCGGCGTGATCGCGCACCATGTCGATCCCGGCGAAGTCGCCAAGGTCATCGAGGCGCTGCCGAAGGAGATCCGGACGCTGTGGCCGGCGCACACGCAACATGCCGCGAACGCCCCGGCGTCGGCGTGATGACGCCGGCCGGATGTCAGTCGCGCGGCTGACGCCGGACGATCTGGACGACGACGTACGTCATCACCTCGTCGCCGTGCTGGTTCAGCGTGCGATAGCGCATCTTCACGATGCCGCTGTCCGGCCGCGAGGATGACGGCCGCGCAGCGAGGACCTCGGCCTCGAACCGCAGCATGTCGCCCGGCCGCACCGCGCGCGGCCAGCGCAGTTCCTGGATGTGGAAACCGATCGTGCCGCCTGCCGGCCGGATGTCGCTTTCCGCTATCATGCGCATGGTGAGCGCCGCGGTATGCCAGCCGCTCGTCACGAGCGTGCCGAAGAGACTGTCCTTCGCCGCGATCGGATCGACGTGAAACGGCTGCGGATCGAATGATTTCGCGAAGGCGATGACCTCGTCCTCGCGCACCTCGACCGGCCCGCCGCTGAATCGGTCGCCGACCTTGAAATCCTCGAAATAGCGGACTTGCACGCCCTCCTCCCTTTCCGCATGCGACGGCAATCTATCGCGTGACGGGTCGTCGTGCATGACCGGCGTGAACGGGCCGTCGTCGCATTCGCTCATGGATCGCGGCCTCCTGCCCCACCGGTCGTTCCAGAGCTGCTCTGGACCGAGGCGAAGGCGCCAAAGCAAAACGGGGCGGATCCGACGATCCGCCCCGCCGGTTCCGATGGCAGGTCCGATCTCGCCCGCACCCGATTCAGGTGTTCATCGCGTCGAAGAAATCCTTGTTCGTGCGCGACGTCTTGAGCTTGTCGATGAGGAACTCCATCGCGTCGACGGTGCCCATCGGCATCAGGATGCGCCGCAGGACATACATCTTCGCGAGCACGCTCTTGTCGACGAGCAGCTCTTCCTTGCGGGTGCCGGACTTGGTGATGTCGATCGCCGGGAAGGTGCGCTTGTCGGACAGCTTGCGGTCGAGAATGATCTCGGCGTTGCCGGTGCCCTTGAACTCTTCGAAGATGACTTCGTCCATGCGGCTGCCCGTATCGATCAGGCCGGTGGCGATGATCGTCAGGCTGCCTCCCTCCTCGATGTTACGGGCTGCGCCGAAGAACCGCTTCGGCCGCTGCAGTGCGTTGGCGTCGACGCCGCCGGTCAGCACCTTGCCCGACGAGGGCACCACGGTGTTGTAGGCGCGGGCAAGACGCGTGATCGAGTCCAGCAGAATAACGACGTCGCGCTTGTGCTCGACCAGCCGCTTCGCCTTCTCGATCACCATCTCGGCGACCTGTACGTGGCGCGCGGCGGGCTCGTCGAAGGTCGACGAAATCACCTCGCCCTTCACCGAGCGCTGCATGTCGGTCACCTCCTCGGGCCGCTCGTCGATGAGCAGCACGATGAGATAGACCTCGGGGTGATTATGCGCGATCGCGTGCGCGATGTTCTGCAGCATCATCGTCTTGCCGGTCCGCGGCGGCGCGATGATGAGCGCGCGCTGTCCTTTGCCGAGCGGTGCAATCAGATCGATGATGCGGCAGGTGATGTCGCGTTTCACCGCCGGGTGATTGGACTTCTCCGACTTCGCTTCGCCGCGTGCGCCGGACAGCCGGCTGCGCAGCGCCGCGTCGCCCTCGTCGCCCTGCGGCCGCCGCGACGCCCGTGTCGGTGCCGGGGCGGGCGGCTCGTCGTCCGTGATTTCCAGGCGAAGGCGTTGTTCGGGATAAAGCGGCGTCAGGTTGTCGAAGTTGATCCGGTGACGCGCGACCTCGGGATGGTCGAAGTTGATGGTCTTGACGTTCATGAGCGCGAAGTAGCGCTCGCCGTCCTTCGGAGCACGGATCTGCCCCTCGACCGTGTCACCGGTCCGCAAACCATGGCGCCGGATGTGGCTGGGCGAGACGTAGATGTCGTCGGGACCCGGCAGGTAGTTGGCCTCGGGGCTGCGCAGGAATCCGAATCCGTCGGACAGGATCTCGAGCACGCCGTCGCCATAGATCGGTACGTCGTTCTCGGCAAGCTGCTTCAGGATGGCGAACAGCATGTCCTGCTTGCGCAGCGCCGATGCGTTCTCGATCTGGAGTTCCTCGGCGTATGCCAATAACTCGGCGGGGGGTTTACGCTTGAGTTCCTGAAGATGCATGTGAGACTTCGCTTGGGGGAAACGGCCCGATTCGTCGGGCGCGGCTCAAATGGCTCGGGACGGCATGGCCTTGGGACGACCCAAGGCCGTGAACGCTACGAACACCAACCCGCACGCGGGCCGAACGAATCAAGTTTTCGGGGGTTGGCCGGCTGCCGACACCGCACTTTGCGAGACAGGCGCAACGTCGGGCAGACCACTGTTGTCGCCTCGAAGGAGGCGATTCACCAGAAGCATTTAGTCGAAGGCCCCTGGCAAGTCAACCCGGTCCGGTGGCGTTACCCCCACCGTTCCGGCGGCGTCGATCGGCGACCGGCCGGCGTCATCCACCACGCCTGCCACCGCTGGCCCCGGTCTCTGTCCGAGGCCGGCGACCCTTCATGCCGCAGCGCAGCAAATGCGTCGTCTGTCGAACCCGCGTCTCGCCTCAGAACGGTTTCACGATGACCATGACGACGATGACGATCATGGCCACGGTCGGGATCTCGTTGGCGACGCGGTAGAACCGCGCGGGCCGTGTGTTGCGATCGGCCGCGAAGTCCTTGCGCCAGCGTGCATACAGGTGATGGAGTACCGTGAGCACGACGACGAAGACGAGTTTCGCGTGCAACCAGCCCTGACGCCAGTCCTGCACCCAGAGCAGCAGCAGGCCGAACACATAGACGGCGATCATGGCCGGGTTCATGATCACCCGCAGCAGGCGCCGCTCCATGACTTTCAGTGTCTCCGACAGCGCGGAGCCCTTCGGTGCATCGGCGTGATAGACGAACAGGCGCGGCAGATAGAACAGGCCCGCCATCCACGCGATCACGGCGATGAGATGCAACGCCTTGATCCAGTCGTACCAAGATACGATCCAGTCGGTCATGGCCGGGCACTCTAACCGCAAGCACCGACCGCGGACAATTGCGCACCGGATCGCAGCGACTGCGGGCAGCCGCGCCGGTCGACCGGGCAGAGCCGGCCGCCGCACTGAGACATGAAGCTGCCGGAATCCGCATTCATCGCCTGCATGACGAGCCGGGCCAGGCCGGCCACGAACGCCGGATGGGTCGAAACCGTCGGCACGCGCACGTAGAACGGCACGCCGCAGGCCGCGGCCCGTGCGCGGTACTCAAGGTCGAGTTCGACCAGCGTTTCGGAATGTTCCGACACGAACGCGACCGGTACGACGACAAGCGGCACGCGATCGCGCCCGGCACGTTCGATCTCGGCATCCGTGTAGGGTCCGATCCAGGCGAGCGGCCCGACGCGACTCTGGTAGCAGACCGACCAATCGAGATCGGCGATGCCGAGGCCGCGCACGATCGCGGCGGCCGTCTGTTCGACCTGCCACTGATACGGGTCGCCCCGCGCCACCACGCGTTCGGGCAGCCCGTGCGCCGAGAACAGCACACGCGGCCGGCCGGCGACCTGTGCCGCGGCATAGGCCGGCCGCAGCAGGTCAACCACCGCATCGACGAACCCCCTCTCCGCCGGATAGCAACAGACCGCTGTCGTCGGCGCCGTCAGTCCAGCTTTCCTCGCCGCCCGGTGCCAGACACGAAGCGAAGATGCGGTGGTGGTGGTCGAATACTGCGGATAGAGCGGCAGGAGAACCACGCGGTCGGCTCCCCAGGCCTTGACGGCCGACGCCGCGGCGTCGCTCATCGGGTGCCAATAGCGCATGGCGATGAATACGCGCACGTCGCCGGCAGCGGCGAGCCTCTCGCGCAGCGCTTCCGCCTGCGTCTCCGTGTTCGCCAAAAGCGGCGAGCCGCCGCCGATCCGCGCGTAGATCTCGCGCGCGGCCGGCGCCCGGCGGGCGGAGATCAGCCACGCCAACACATACCGGATGGGCCCCGGCGCCCCGATGATCGACGGGTCGTTGAACAGATTGAACAGAAACGGCTGCACTGCGGCCTGTGTGTCCGGGCCGCCGAGATTGAACAGGACGACCGCCGTCTTCATCGCGCGGTCGAACCCGCTGGCGGCCGGCCGTTGTCGCTCCGAAGCCGTTCGCACAGCGCCGCGACGTTTTCGGGCGGCGTTTCCGGCACGATGCCGTGCCCGAGGTTGAAGATGAAGGGCCCACCCCCCAGCGCGGCGAGGATACGATCAACAGCTGCCAGCATCGGCTCTCCGCCGACGACGAGCAGTTGGGGGTCGAGATTGCCCTGCACGGCCGCGGCCGGTTGCAGCTCAGCGGCGGCCCATTCCGGCGGTACGCTGGGATCGAGACCGACGGCTGCGACTCCCGTCGCCGTCGCATAGTCGCGATAGCCGACTCCCGCCCCCCGGGGAAACGCGATGACCGGAATCGACGGATGGCGCACCCGCAGCCGTTCCACGATGGCCCGTACCGGCGCCACACACCAACGCTGGAACCCCGCCGCGTCCAATATGCCGGCCCAGGTGTCGAAGAGCTGCAGCGCCTCGGCACCGGCCTCGATCTGCGCCTCCAGGTAACGCACCGTCGTGTCGACCAAGAGATCGATCAGAACCTGGAACGAGTCCGGGTCCCCGTACGCCCAGCGGCGCACGATCGCAAAGTCATGACCGCCACCGCCCTCGACCATGTAGGTCGCGACCGTCCACGGCGCACCGGCAAACCCGATCAACGCTGTCTGCGGCGGCAGACCGGTACGGACCCGGCGTACCGTCTCGTAGACCGGTGCCAGCCGTTCGACGGCTCCGTCCGCAGCGCGCTGCAGCCGATCGACGTCCCGTCCATCGCGCACCGGCGCCAGCTTCGGGCCTTGGCCTTCGACGAAGGCGATGTCCTGGCCGAGCGCATGGGGCACGAGAAGAATATCGGCGAACAGGATCGCCGCATCCATGCCGTAGCGCCGGACCGGCTGCAGCGTGATCTCGGCCGCCAGCACGGGATCGAGACAGAGGGCGATAAAATCTTTCGCCTGGGCCCGCACGGCACGGTATTCGGGCAGGTAGCGCCCAGCCTGGCGCATGAACCAGAACGGCGGCGGATCCAGGACCTCGCCATGCAAGACACGGATCAGCGGTTTGGTCGGCGCTGATGAAGCTGAATTCGACACGCTGCGGTCGGCAGAAACGTCTCGGGAACGCGAAAGCGGGCGTTCCTCCATACTACGTCTGCCGAAATGAATCAGTAGAGAAGTGAAGGCAGTAGTTCCCTGTGGATAACGGGAATCGGCCTGGTCCGGCGAGTCTTCCACAGCGCGGCCGCTGTGCCGCCAGGCGGTGGATAGATCTGTGGACGAAACCGACACGAACCGCGCTGAACGGGCGATTCCATGCCGGTTTCGCCTGTGCAAAGCGGACGGGTGGAAACCGGGGGACAACTCGACGCGCACGGCTTTCTTCCCCTGACTCCCGCGGATAGGATAAGGACATCCCCAGTCGAGCAATTCGCTGGACGCATAGCTTGCAACGTGAGCCGATTCCGGGGACCCGTGGATAACCCGCCACTTGTCCCCAGCGAGTTCTGGTCATCCCCAGCCGGGCGGTGCATGAAAACATTCCACCTGCATCTCGTCTCCGACGCGACCGGTGAGACCAACAACGCGGTGGCGCGTGCCTGCTTCGTGCAGTTCGAGGATGTGGAACCGATCGAACACAACTGGTCGATGGTCCGCACCGAGCGGCAGCTCGACAAGGTGATCGCTGGCATCAAGGCGAACCCGGGCGTGGTGATGATGACCATCCTCGACCGCCGGCTGCGCGCCCGGCTGGAGGAGGCCTGCCGCGAGCTCGCTATCCCGTACATCTCGGTGCTGGATCCGGTGCTCGACGTCCTGTCGAACTATCTTCATGCCCAGGCCCGCAACCTGCCGGGCCGTCAGCACGTGCTGGACGCAGAGTACTTCGCCCGGATCGAGGCGATGGATTTCGTCATGGCCCACGACGACGGCCAGGGCCTCAACGAATTGCACAAGGCCGACGTCGTTCTCGTCGGCGTATCGCGGACGTCGAAATCCCCGACCTGCATCTATCTCGGCAACCGCGGTATCAAGGCGGCCAACGTTCCTCTCGTGCCCGGCCTTCCGCTGCCGCCCGAGCTCGAGAACCTGGAGGGTCCGCTCATCGTCGGCCTGACGAACGACCCGAACGTGCTCGTGCAAATCCGGCGCAACCGGCTGCGAATGCTCAATGAAACGCGTGACACCACCTATATCGATCCCGACGCCGTCAAGGCCGAAGTCGCAGCCGCGCGACGGCTGTTCCAACAGCGCGGCTGGCCGGTGCTGGACGTGTCCCGCCGCTCCATCGAGGAGACGGCCGCCGCAATCATGCAGATGATCGCCGAACGCCGCGAAAAGAAACCGAAACGCGCATGATCGTCTTAAAGAAGCCCGGATCGCCCGACGTCGTGCTCGCGTCGGGCAGCGCGATACGTCGCGCCCTGCTTGAAAATGCCGGCGTGCCCGTGATCATCGACCCGGGCAAGGTAGACGAGGACGAAGTGAAACGTGCCATGCGGGCGGACAAGGCGCCGGCGGCCGCCGTCGCTGAGACGCTGGCCGAGATGAAGGCCGCCCGCGTCGTGCGGCGCCATCCCGGTGCGCTCGTGTTCGGCGCCGACCAGATGCTGGAGTGCAACGGCGTGTGGTTCGACAAGCCGGTCGACCGCGACCATGCGGCCGCCCATCTCGCGGCGCTGTCCGGGCGCGCGCATCGCCTGATCAGCGCCGTCGTCTGCATGCGCGACGGTGCACGGATCTGGCGTCATGTCGCGGTCGCAACACTCACGATGCGGCCGCTCTCCGCGGATTTCATCACTGCCTATCTCGATGCGCTCGGCCCCAGAGCCTTGACGTCGGTAGGCGCTTATCAGCTCGAAGGCTTGGGTGCGCAGCTTTTCACCCGCATCGAGGGCGACTACTTCACGGTCCTCGGCCTGCCGCTACTGCCGATACTCGACTTCCTGCGCGCGCACGGCGTGATTCCGGAGTGACGACGATGTGGATCACGGGCGCGGCCCGCGTGGCGGGCGTAATGGGATGGCCGGTCAAGCACTCGCGTTCGCCGCGGCTGCACGGTTTCTGGCTTCGCGAGCATGGCATCGACGGCGCCTATGTGCCCCTGGCCGTCGCGCCGGAGCGGTTGGCAACGGCATTGAAGGCGCTGCCAGCGCTCGGCTTTGCCGGCGTCAATCTGACCGTACCGCACAAAGAGGCGGCGCTGAAGATCGTCGATCGCGTCGATCCCGTGGCCCGGCGCATCGGTGCTGTCAACACCGTCGTCGTGCGGCCCGATGGCACGCTCGATGGCAGCAACACCGATGCTTACGGCTTTCTCGAAAGTCTCAAGACCGGCGCGCCGCACTGGCGCCCGGCGGATGGTCCTGCCGTCGTGCTGGGTGCCGGCGGTGCAGCCCGCGCCGTCATCGTGGCATTGCTCGATGCTGGCGTGCCCGCACTCCGCGTCGTGAACCGCACGCGTGCCCGCGCCGATGACCTCGCCGCCGAGTTCGGGCCCGCGGTCACGGCACATGACTGGGGCCAATGGTCGGTGCTGGCCGATGCGGCGCTCCTCGTCAACACGACATCGCTCGGCCTCGTCGGACAGCCGGAACTCGACATCGACCTGGAAAAACTGCCGACTGAAGCAGTCGTGAACGACATTGTCTACGTCCCGCTCGAGACGCGGCTGCTGGCGGCGGCGCGGCGGCGCGGTAACAGCGTCGTCGATGGTCTCGGCATGCTCTTGTATCAGGCGAAGCCGGGTTTTCACGCCTGGTTCGGCGTCGAGCCGGCCGTGACGCCGGCGCTCCGCGCCCACGTCGCCGCCGACCTTCTTTGAGGCCTCGGGCATCCCGTGTTCATCCTCGGCCTCACCGGATCGATCGGCATGGGCAAGAGCACGGCCGCCGCCCTTCTGCGTCGCCAGGGAGTGGCTGTGCACGACGCCGATGCTACCGTCCACCGTCTGTTCGCGCGGGGCGGCGCGGCGGTGCCGCATATTGCGCGTGAATTTCCCGGCGTCGTCGTCGACGGCGCCGTCGACCGTGCTGCACTCGGACGGATCGTATTCGGCGATCCCGACGCCCTCGCGCGGCTTGAGGCGATCGTGCACCCGATGGTGCGGGCCGCGACGCGTCGTTTCCTCGCCGCGCAGGCGCGCCAGCGTCGCGACATCGTCGTCCTCGATATCCCGCTGCTTTACGAGAGCAGCAGCCAGAACCGTTGCGACGGCGTCATCGTCGTCAGCGCGCCGGCGTTCCTTCAGGCACAACGCGTCCTGCGACGGCCCGGCATGACCGACCGCAAGTTCGCGGCGATCCTGGCGCGCCAGCTGCCCGATCGCCTGAAACGACGCCGGGCCGACTGGATCGTCACGTCCAGCCTGGGCAAGGGCGTAACCTACCGCCAGCTCCGCGCGATCATCCGCAAGGTGCGAAAATGCGGCATACCTCGGGTCTGGGGGCCGGGATACCGCTGACGCCGAGCCGACATCCGTCACGGTCGGACCCATCTTGCCGGCGCCGCCGTTTTAAGGACCGGATCCGATGCCGGACGACGTGGCCGGATCGTTTGCGGGAGGACATCGGTGCTGAAGGTCATCGAGTCGGTTTCGGACGCGCTGTCGGTAATCGCGACATATGTCCTGCTGACCATGGCGGCGCTACTGCTGCTCCAGGCCTGCTGGGCGATCCTCGACTCGTTGTGGATCACCGCGACCTCGTCCGGGCCGATCCTCGAGAGCATCAGCCTCATCATCATCGCCTTCGCGGTGCTCGAGCTGTCCAAGTTCATCGCCGACGAATTGATCGAGAAGAAGCGCGAGCTGCGGTCCGCGCGCGAAGCGCGACGGTCGCTGACCCGGTTCATCACGACGATCATCATCGCATTCAGCCTCGAAGCCCTCGTCATGGTGTTCGAGGCCAACCGCCGCGAACTCGGTGATGCCATCTATCCGACGGCGTTGTTCGCAGCGGCGGTGTTCGCGCTGGTCGGGCTCGGGACCTATCAGTGGCTCAGCAACAAGGTCGAGCCGTCCGGCGAGTCGATCGACGAGACCGAAGCGGGACAGCTGTCCCATCAGACGCGCCGCAGCAAACCATAGCGGCATGGATCCGTCCGATATGATAGGGTAACGCCAGTCGATCCGTTCGCAAGTTGCCGGCAATGTCGTTGCGTGAAGTCGTCCTCGATACGGAAACCACCGGCCTCGATCCCGACGCGGGCCACCGCCTGGTCGAGATCGCCTGCGTCGAGCTCGTCAATCATCTGCCGACCGGGCGGACGTTCCAGCGTTATATCAATCCGGAGCGCGACATACCGGAAGACGCGCTCGCCGTTCACGGCCTCACGCAGGAATTCCTTTCGACCATGCCGGTGTTCGCGTCGGTCGTGAACGAATTTCTCGACTTCATCGGCGACGCGCCGCTCGTCATCCACAATGCCGAGTTTGACCTGAAGTTCGTCAATGCGGAGCTGAAACGGCTCGGCCTGCCGCCGATCGACGCGCGCCGCGCCATCGACACAGTACAGCTCGCCCGGCGCAAGTTCCCGGGTGCGCCCGCCTCGCTCGACGCGCTATGCGCGCGTTTCGGCATCGACAACTCGAACCGTACGCTCCACGGCGCACTGCTCGACGCGCAGCTGTTGAGCAGCGTGTATCTGGAACTGGTCGGCGGACGTCAGGCGACAATCGACCTGATCGCCGCCCCGAGCAGGCCCGTCGCCACCGTTGCGGCCAACCGCCCGGTCCGTGCGCCGCGCCCGCACGCGCCGACCGCGGAGGAACTCACCGCACACGAGGCCATGCTGAAACAGCTCAAGAACCCGATCTGGCTCGAGACGTGAGTCCCGACGGAGACCGGTTGGATCCGACGATCAGGCGGTTCCGGCGGGGGTTGCGGCCGCGTCCTGCGACTGGCGCCGGTAGAGCGCGGCAAAGTCGATCGGATTGATCATCAGCGGCGGGAAGCCGCCGTCGCGGGTTGCATCGGCGACGATGGCGCGCGCGAACGGGAAGAGGAGCCGCGGGCACTCGATCAGCAGCAGCGGCCGCAGATGCTCGGCCGGCAGGGCTGGGACCGTGAACAGGCCGGCATAGGTCAACTCGACGAGGAATACCGGGTCGTTGCCGGCCTTTGCCTCGGCATTCAGGGTCAGCGTCACCTCGTAGACGTTGTCGCCGACCTGACGCGCGCCGACATCGACGTTGACCTGGACCTGCGGCGGCTGGTTGCTCGGCACGAAAACCTGGGGTGCGCGCGGGTTCTCGAAGGACAGGTCCTTCACGTACTGGAGATTGATGGCGATCGCCAGATTCGACGACGTGGAACCGGTCTGGCCCGCGCCGGCCGGCATCGTATCGGACATGATGGAAACTCCCAGGAAGCAACGGGCGCTGTGTTAACACGCGATCGCCCGCCGAGGCAATCACGCCGCCGGCACTATGCCGCGATGGTCGGCGGGTCCGCCGTCGGGTCGATCCGCACGATCTCGCAGTTGCCCACCGGTCGTCCGGTGAAGGCGCGGATGAACCCCCAATGCGTGATGACCGCGACCTCGTGCCAGTCCGCGGTGGCCGCCATCGCGGCCCGGAACATGGCGCACCGCGCCGCGAGTGCCGCCTCGCTCTCGGCCTGGCCGGTGCCGATGTGGTCGTGCCACCACGGATCGTCGAGATGGTCGAACCGGAGCTGCGGATAGAGGCGGCTGAGTTCAGCAGGCGACGTCCCGATGTCGCAGTGAAACGCCGCACGCTCCCGCACCAGCGGCTCGATCGTGATGGGTACGTCCAGGACCTCGGCGATGATGGTCGCCGTTTCGATGGCGCGAATGTACGGGCTCGAGATCAGCCGGCGCACGCCGGCACCGCGCAACAGGGCTGCCGCACGTTCCGCCTGACGGCGGCCTTCCGGCGTAAGCCGCGGATCCGGAATGCCCGGGTCGACACGCGACACGGCGAAGGCGGCGTTGAATTCGGACTGGCCGTGGCGGACGAGAAACATGCGAATCCGGCGTCGGAATAAGACTACTTGCTTACGAGAAGCGTGGAGCCATGTGCAACGGCTTGCAGCCTCGCTTGCGCATACCTAAGTAGATCAAGAGCGTGTCACAAGCGATTGTCGACGTCTCCACTGGACCCCGGCCCCGTGGGTCGGTACCTTGGGACCTCGATACAGGCCGGCAGCTCAGGATCGGCCAGCCTCTCGACCGGTCGACGGAAGAGTCTGGCCTCGCAGACCCGAGGCGAGAAAGGCCGGATCGGAGTGGCCGTTCGGTTTTTTAAGGACAGACCCGATGGACGGTGGCTTCGCCTTTTTCGACATCGTGTTTTTCGCCATGGTGGCCGCCTTCCTGATCCTGCGGCTGCGCAGCGTCCTGGGCCGACGCACGGGCAACGAGAATCCAGAGCGGTGGACGACGCGCCCGCCGCAGGAAAGGCAGACCCGGGCGGAACTGCCGGACAACGTCGCACGGCTGCCGGACCGCAGCCGGCCGACGGGCGAATCTGCGCCCGACGTCAAGGTTCCGGCCGGCAGCCCGGTCGAAGCCGGCCTGACGCAGATTCGTCTCGCCGATCCCAACTTCGACACGTCGGCCTTTCTCGACGGCGCCCGCACGGCCTTCGAGCTGATCGTGCTCGCCTATTCCCAGGGCGACACGGCCACGCTGCGGCCGCTGCTTTCCGACGAGGTCTATGACAACTTCGTCTCGGTCATCCGCGCACGTCAGGACGCGAAACAGACGCTGGAGACGACCCTGGTCGGAATCCGCTCGGCCGACATCACCGACGCGCGCATGGAGGGCCGTACGGCCTTCATCACGGTCAAGTTCGTCAGCGAGCAGATCAACGCGCTGCGCGACGAGGAAGGCAACGTGATCGAAGGCAGTCCGACCGATGTCGCGAGCATCACCGACGTCTGGACCTTCTCGCGCAACACCCGCGCCCGTGATCCGAACTGGACGCTGGTCGCAACGTCGAATACGTAGCCGCGCCGATCTGTCGACGTGAGAAGGCGACTTCGCTGTGGCCTTGCCGGCCTGATCGCGATCATCGGCCTTTTTGGGCTTGCGGCCTGTGAAACCAAGCCGCCGCCGCAGCAGCTAACACTTGAGCCGGCGCGCTTCGCCGATCTGCCAGGATGGACGTCCGATCGCCACGGCGAAGCGCTGGTCGCCTTCAAGAAGTCCTGCGGACGGATCCTCACGCTCGAGGACGGAGTCCAGCTCGGCGCGGCCGGCATCACCCGCCCGGCCGCCGTCTGGCGGACGGTCTGCGAGGCGGCGCTGGGGCTCGACAGCGATGATCACGCCGCCGTCCGGAATTTCTTCATGCAGCATTTCGAGCCGTTCATCGCCGCCGATAACGGCAGGCGCGACGGCCTCTTCACCGGCTACTATGAACCGGAACTGCGCGGATCGCGTCGCCAGAGCGGCCGCTACACGGTACCGATCCTCGGCCGGCCGGCCGATCTGGTCATGGTCGATCTCGGCCTGTTCCGCAGCGAATGGCGCGGTCAACGGATCGCGGGCCGGGTCGAGAACGGCACGCTTCGGCCCTATCCCACGCGCGCCGAGATCGAAGCCGGTGCGCTCAAGGATCATCGCCTCGAAATCCTCTGGGTCGACGATCGGGTGGACGCCTTCTTTCTTCATATTCAGGGCTCCGGGCGGATCGTGCTGGAGGACGGCACCGCAGTCCGTGTCGGCTATGCCGCGCAGAACGGCCATCCTTACGTCGCGATCGGCCGCGAACTCGTCGCGCGCGGCATCATGCGGCGCGAGGACGTGTCGATGCAGTCGATCCGCGCTTGGCTTGCTGCCAATCCCGATGCCGCACCGTCGCTCATGAACATGAATCCGTCCTACGTGTTCTTCCGCGAGCTCGACGGCGATGGACCGATCGGCAGCGAAGGGGTCGTCCTGACCCCGGGCCGCAGCCTGGCCGTCGACCGGACGTTCATACCGATGGGCGTGCCGGTCTGGCTCGATGCCGAGGATCCGCTCGATGCGAACGCGCGTCTTCAGCGCCTGATGGTGGCGCAAGATACGGGCGGCGCGATCCGCGGTCCGGTGCGGGGCGACATCTTCTGGGGTCACGGCCCTGAGGCCGCCGAGCGGGCCGGACGCATGCGTTCGACGGGGCGCATGTGGATCCTTCTGCCGCGCGACGGCACCGGCCCCGTCGCGGCGGCCGACTAAGCCGCCAAACCCCTTAACCAGTGCTGCATCGATGATCACGCGGCGACGCTTGCCTTGAAAGGGGCCGCCGGCCATTAATAGCGTCGCCAAGGAAACCCGCGGGCGGATGACGGATCGTGGGCGGCTTCGGACTTCGTCGCGCGAGGGCTTGACCCGGCGATGACGAGCGCCAGGCGCATGCCAGCCGTCGCGCCGCCAGCTCGGCAAGCAGGACTCAAAGGACGAACGCGTTGAACTCCCCTTCCTCGCCATCGCCGCGGCCGCGCGTCGGTCTGTTCGTAACGTGCCTCGTGGATTTCTTCCGACCCTCGGTCGGATTCGCGGCCGTGAGCCTGCTCGAGGCAGCGGGCTGCACGGTCGAAATTCCCGAGACACAGACCTGTTGCGGCCAGCCCGCCTACAATTCCGGGGACCGCGCCGATACCAAGGATCTGGCCAAGCGCACGATCGCGCTGTTCGAGGGCTTCGACTACACCGTCGTGCCGTCAGGCTCGTGCGGCGGCATGATCAAGGAGCACTATCCCGAACTCCTGCGCGACGAACCCGATTGGGCACGTCGCGCGCGTCAGCTTGCCGCGCGGACATACGAGCTGGTGTCGTTCCTGCACGACGTGCGCGGCGTGCGCAACGTGCCGGTGCGCTACGACGGCACCGTGACCTATCACGATTCCTGCTCGGGACTGCGCGAGCTCGGCATCAAGGAACAGCCGCGCGCGCTGCTGCGGTCGATCCCCGGCCTCAAGCTCGTCGAACTGCCCAGTGCCGAGGTCTGCTGCGGTTTCGGCGGCACGTTCTGCGTCAAGTATCCGGAAATCTCGGACAAGATGGTCGCGAACAAGGCCGCCGATGTGATCGGGACCGGCGCCGACACGCTGCTCGCTGGCGACATGGGCTGCCTTCTCAACATGGCGGGCAAGCTGAAGCGCCTGCGCATCGAGGAAGGCGCGCGCCCGGTGCGTGTGCGGCACGTCGCCGAGGTCCTCGCCGGAATGACCGACGAGCCGCCGATCGGTGAAGGCCAGGACAAGGGCAGGGCGTGATGCAGCCGACCTCGCACAGGTTCAAGGAAAACGTCCGCGGCGCACTCGCCGACGCGGCGCTGCAACGCGCGCTGCGCTTCTTCGACTTCGGCCAGGCCGGGCTCGCCGAACGGCGGCGACAGGCCGTCGCGAAGCTGCCCGAGTTCGAGGCGCTGCGCGAGCAGGCCAAGGCGATCAAGGATCACACCCTCGCGAATCTCGACTGGTATCTGGAGCGTTTCGAGAAGAACTGCACGGCGGCCGGCGGGCACGTGCACTGGTGCCGGGATGCCGAGGAGGCGCGCCAGACCGTGCTCGACATCTGCCGTCGGGTGGGTGCCCGCACGGTGACGAAGGGAAAGTCGATGATCGGCGAGGAAATCGCGATCAACGATTTCCTTGCGGCGAACGGCATCGAGCCCATCGAAACCGATCTCGGCGAATACATCGTGCAGATCCGGCACGAGGCGCCGTCGCACATCATCGCGCCTGCCATTCACCTGACCAAGGACCAGGTCGCCGCCTCGTTCCGCGACACGCACAAGCAGTTCGATCCCGCGCGCCCGCTCGAGGAGCCGCGCGCGCTGCTCGACGAGGCGCGCGGGGTGCTTCGCCAGAAGTTCCTGGAAGCCGATGTCGGCATTACCGGCGCGAACTTCCTCATCGCCGAGACCGGCAGTTCGATCATCGTCACCAACGAGGGCAACGGTGACCTGACGCAGCTTCTGCCCAAGGCGCATATCGTCCTCGCCAGCCTCGAGAAGGTCGTGCCGACGCTCGAGGACGCCGCGACGATCCTTCGCGTTCTCGCGCGGTCGGCGACCGGTCAGGAGATGTCGGTCTACACCACGTTCTCGACCGGCCCGCGGCGGCCCGGCGATCTGGACGGCCCGGGCGAATATCACGTCATCCTGCTGGACAACGGCCGGAGCCAGCTCCTCGGCACCGAATTTCAGGAGATCCTGCGCTGCATCCGCTGCGGCGCCTGCATGAACAACTGTCCGGTCTATGCGTCGATCGGCGGACATGCCTATGGCTGGGTCTATCCCGGGCCGATGGGCGCGGTCCTGACGCCCAGCCTGATCGGCATCGAGAACGCCCGACACCTGCCGAACGCCTCGACGTTCTGCGGGCGCTGCGAGAGCGTGTGTCCGATGAAGATCCCGCTGCCGAAGCTGATGCGGCACTACCGGGAGCAGGAATACGAGCGCCGGCTCGCGCCAGCGACCGTCCGCATGGGGCTTGCCGCCTGGGCGTTCCTCGCCCGACGCCCGGCGCTCTATCATTCGATGGCGCGCCTCGCCGCGGGCGTGCTCGGACGCCTCGGACGGCGGCACGGCAGCTTCTTCAACCTGCCGCTTGCGACCGGCTGGACGGCGACGCGCGAGATGCCGGCGCCCCAGGGCAAAACGTTCCAGGCGCAGTGGCGTGCGCGTCAACGGAGCAAGGGACGCCGATGAGCAACGCCCGTACGCAGATCCTCGACGGCATCCGCCGGTCGCTCAAGCGGGGTCCGCTCGATCAGGCGGCGGCGCGCGCGCTGGAGATGCGGCTCGAACGGCCGCTGCGCGGCCCCGTGCCGGCACGCACACGCGGGCTCGACCGCGACGGTCTGGTCCGACTGTTCGAACGCCTGGCGCTCGAGGTGAACGCGACGGTCGTCCGGGTCCGCGATCTCGACGCCGTGCCCGACGCGGTCGCGGATTTCCTGGCTGCGCACAATCTTCCCGCCGACATCGCGATGGCCCCCGACCCGCTGCTCGACCGGGTGCCCTGGCACAAACGGCCGTTGCTCAATCTGCGCCGGGGGCGCAGCCACGGCCAGGATGCCGTCGGCCTGTCGGCCGCGTTCGCCGGAATCGCCGAAACGGGAACTCTGATGCTGGCCTCGGGCGTGGACAGTCCGTCGACTCTCAACTTCCTGCCGGAGACGCACGTCGTCGTGCTGCCCGCCGCGCGCGTGGTCGGGCCGATCGAGGACGCGTGGGATCGTCTGCGGGCGGCCCAGCCGGGCGAACAGCTGGCGGGACCGACCATGCCGCGTACGGTGAACTTCATCACTGGGCCGTCGCGCACCGGCGACATCGAACAGAAGATCCTGATGGGAGCGCATGGGCCGCGCCGCCTGCACATCGTCATCGTCGAGGATGAGTCTGCCGGTCCGCAACCGTGAGGAACGTCCAGCCTGGCCGACACCGGAGGAGCGCGAGCTGTTCCGCACGGTTCTGCGCGACGTGCAGCCGTTGCGTACACGCGGACGATATGTCCGGGACCATGTTCCCGATATTGGCACGGTCGGCGCAACGGATCGGCCGGTCGCGACGGCGGGCAACGGCGAACGGCAGTCGGCCGACGTCCGGCCGGCTTCAAAGCCGACGTCCGTCGCGCGCCCGGAACCGAACCCCGGGCTCGACCGGCGAACCGCGATGCGGCTGCGCCGGGGCGACATTCCGATCGAACGCCGCCTCGATCTTCATGGCATGACCCAGGCGGACGCGCATGCCGCCCTCGGCCGCTTCATCCGCCAGGCTTGGGCGGACGGCAAGCGGATGCTTCTGGTCATCACCGGCAAAGGCAGCGTCACCAGCGGCGGCGGTGTGCTGCGGCGCTACGTTCCGCATTGGCTTACCGCCGGCGAGCATGCAGCGCGCGTGCTGAGGATCGAGACCGCACGGCCGCAACACGGCGGGAGCGGTGCGTATTACGTGCTGTTGCGTCGGAATCGGGGCGCATCATGACGCCGTTCGGTGCAAAGGTCCGCGAACTCCGGCGCAAGAAGGGTGTCACGCTGAAGCAGATGGCCGGCGCGCTGGAGCTGTCGCCTGCCTATCTGTCGGCGCTCGAGCACGGGCATCGCGGCCGCCCGACACCCGCCCTCGTCGTCCAGATCTGCGAGTACTTCCACTTGATCTGGGACGATTACGAGGAGATGCACCGTCTTGCCCGGCTGTCGCATCCGCGCGTCACGATCGATACCAGCGGCCTTTCGCCCGAGGCGACGGAGCTTGCCAATCTTCTGGCGGAGCGGATCGCGGAACTGGACGGGGCGACCATCAAGGCCCTCCGCAACCTTCTGCTCGTCAGAATGGATCGGCAGGTCCGATCCGCGTCCGTGACTAGGTAGCGACGGCGGCGCGCCCCGTCATGAAGATCGATGCCCGAAACGTCGCCGGATTTCTGAAACGCCCCGATGCCGCCTGCCGCGCGATCCTCGTCTATGGCGAGGACGGCGGTCTGGTCCGCGAACGTGCCGAAGCGCTCGCGCGCACGGTGGTCGAGGATCTGTCGGACCCGTTCCGTGTGGCCGAGCTTTCCGGTGCCGATCTCGTCGACGATCCGGCCCGGCTCACCGACGAGGCGGCCGCCTTGTCGTTCACCGGCGGGCGCCGCGTCGTCCGCGTGCGGCACGTTGCGGCGGCGCAGGGCAAGAGCATCGCGGACGCGTTCAGCAGCTTTCTCGAACATGGGACCGGGGAAGCGCTGGTGATCGTCGAAGCCGGCGAGCTCGACGGCCGGTCGCCGCTCCGAAAGCTGTTCGAAAATGCGCGCAACGCGGCGGCGATCGCCTGCTACCGCGACGAAGGTCGCGATCTTCCGGGCGTGATCCGCGCGATTCTCGCCGAATACAAGGTCACGGCGACGCCCGATGCGCTGACCTGGCTTGCCGGTCGGCTCGGCGCCGACCGCGCCGTCACGCGCAGCGAGCTCGAAAAGCTTGCGCTCTATGTCGGCGTGGGACGGGAAGCGACGCTCGAGGATGCGCGCGCGATCGTCGGCGACAGCGCCGAGATCGATTTCGACGATATCACCAACGCCACGGCCGCCGGCGACGTGCCGGCGCTCGTCCGCGCCTTCGACCGGCTCGTGGCCGAGGGCATCCCGCCGATCCCGATGCTGCGGGCGGTGCAGCGTCATTTCATGCGCCTGCATCTGTGCGCCGGCCTGATCGCCAAGGGCCAGGATGCGGAAGGGGCGATGGCGGCCCTGCGGCCGCCGGTATTCTGGAAGGAGAAGGAGGCGTTTCGCGGCCAGCTCCGCCGTTGGCCGCTGGACCGGCTGTCGCTCGCCCTCGAGCGCCTCCTCGAGGCCGAGATCACCTGCAAGAGCTCGGCCCAGATCGTGGAGGCCGTCGCGTCGAATTGCCTCATCGACCTCGCCCAGATGGCCGCGCGCCCGGCCCGCCCCTGACGAGGAAACGGGCGGAAGATCCGAACCCTGCAACACAAGGACCGAACGAGATGCTGGTCGTCATCCCTGATGTTCTGACCCCGGACGAGATCAAGAAAATCAACGCCGCGCTGCGCCCGGAACATTTCCTGGACGGCCGCCTTACGGCCGGCGGCCGAGCCGCGTCGGTCAAGGCGAATCTGCAGACCGACGTGAAGGGCGATGCGACCAAGGAGCTGCAACAGATGATTCACGCGGCGCTGATGCGCAATTCGACCTTCGTCACGGTCGCAGCGCCCAAACGCATCCTGCCGGTGCGGTTCAATCTCTACAAACAGGGGATGTACTACGGCGATCATGTCGACAACGCGCTGATGGGCGGCGCGCCCGGCGAACCCGACATGGTCCGCGTCGACATGTCGTTCACGCTCTTCATCTCGCCGCCCGACAGCTATGACGGCGGCGACCTGGTCATCAAGACCGGCTATGGCCGGCATACGTTCAAGCTGCCGGCCGGGCACCTCGTCGTCTACCCGACGTATTTCTTCCACGAGGTGACGCCGGTCACGCGCGGCGAGCGCCTCGCCTGCGTGAGCTGGCTGCAGAGCATGGTGCGGGACGCAACGAAGCGCGAAGTGCTGCTGGACCTTGCGATCGCATCGCAGATGCTGGCGAGCAACGCGCCCAACGCCCGCGCCGGCGCCGCCGACCTCCTCGACAAGGTCCGCAAGAACCTCCTGCGGCTCTGGGTCGAAAACTGACCGGACCGGCGCGGTCGAAAATCGCGCCGTGCCGATCGTCGTGGTTGGAACTACGTATCGTCCGGCACGGAAGACGGCCGGCGGTCCGCTTCAGGAGATTTCGCGCAACACTCCTCGGCCGGCCGGCCGAATGAATCGGCCTGTACGAAGCAGGCGGATCGTCAAGGCCGGGCCATGTCGATCCGAAGCTGGCGCGCGCGGGTCAGAATGGCGTTCTCGAGCTCGGTCGCGGTCTTCGCCTCCACTGCGGCATCGACCCAGTTGCCATTGGCGTCGCGCCGCTGCCGGAACACCGCGACCTTGATGCCGTCCGCCCGCAACTGACGGCCGAGAATGTAGACGTTCAGCTTGATGCGCTCGTCCGGCGTCTCGGGCGGGGTGAACCAGTCGGTGATGATGACGCCGCCGAACGGATCGGCCGAGACGAGCGGCATGAACGAGATCGTGTCGAGCGACGCGCGCCACAGGAAGCTGTTGACGCCGATACCGCCGCCGCCCGGATCCTCCGGTTGGCTGCTGCCGCCGAACAGGCGGAAGCCGTCCGTGCCGAACACGCCGTCATAGGTCTTGTTGCTGCCGGTCGGGTCCATGATGCCGCCGGGCTTGCGGTCCGGGTAGCTGTATTCCTTCGGCACATCGCAGCCGGCCAACACGGCGGCGAGGAGCGCTCCCGATACCCGTACAAGGGTCCGGACCGGACGGGCGTTGATCGCACGCATGATGTCGACCTGACCTGATGAAGTGGCAGCGCGTCGCGGGAGATAATACGCGACACCTGTGCTTTGCAACATTGGTCTGAACTGCCGAGGCGGCCCGGGTTCAATTTCCGATGGCGCGGCCGCAAAAAAAGCATGGTCGGCGCCGGATTGCGGCCAAGTTTCCCAAGGCGTTATCCGAATCCGGGTCCGGTCCCGGAACGGCCCCGCCGATCCCGCACCGTCGCCCCGCCGCCAAGACCGCGGGGGCACCGACCCACGCCGTTCCGCCGACCCGGTCGCCACCAAACTTATCTTTTTTGTCAACGACTTACCACCCAGTTCTGTACGTGTTTAAGCGAATTTGCCCGCTATCGCCCTGTGACACAAAAACAACACTGCGCGATTTTCAGCACAATTTCCCGCCGGTTTGCTTGACCGTGGCACCCGCTCCATGAAAAAACTTCCCCGCCTAGGGATTAGGCGCAGTCTGGCCGCAAGGCCGGCTAAGCACAACCAGAGGGGTAATCTTATGAAGAAATATCTGTTGGGGACGACGGCGCTGGTGGCGGCCGGCATGCTGGCCACGGCCGGCACGGCTTCCGCGCAGACCCAGGTCCAGCCGGTCCAGGTCTCGGTCGGCGGCTACTTCTATTCGTATTTGGGCTACGTCGACCAGGACTTCGATCCGGCGCTCTCGGTTGATCAGCAGACCGATGCCGAGATCCACTTCAACGGCCGCACGGTGCTGGACAATGGTCTGACGGTCGGTCTTCGCGTCGAGCTCGAGGCGAACACCGAGAGCGACCAGATCGACGAGGCGTATGCGTTCGTCGAGGGCGCGTTCGGCCGCATCGAGGCGGGCTCGATCAACAACGTCGCCTACCGGATGCACTACAAGGCGCCGGACGTGGGCAAGGGCATCGTCGCGAACGAGGGTAACTATCCGAACTGGATCCAGAACATTACGAAGTCGCATTTCAACGACACCGCCCTCGGCCAGACGTCGCTGCGCCTCGGCGACAACGACTCGGACAAGATCAACTACTACACGCCGCGCATCGCGGGCTTCCAGCTCGGCCTGTCGTACATCCCCGAGATGTCGCAGGACCGCAGCGGCCAGGGCCAGGAGGCGCGTGACGACTTCACGTACAATACCGGCTGGTCGGTCGGTCTGAACTACGTCCAGTCGTTCGGTGACTTCGATATCGCGGCGTCGGCCGGCTATGTGACCTTCGAGGCGCCGGAGGGCACCAACGCCGACGACATCAAGGGCTACAGCGCGGGCCTGCAGGTCGGCTTCGCCGGCTTCAAGGTCGGCGGCAGCTATGCCCGGATCAAGGATGGCGTGGTGGCGAGCAACGCCGGCATCGGCGACTCGACCAAAACTACTTACTTTGACCCCGGTAGCACCAGCTTCGCCCAGAACGATGGACAGAGCTGGGACGTCGGCGTGTCGTACACGTTCGGTCCGGCGGCGGTCAGCCTGACCTACTTCCACGGCGAGAACGAGCCGGTGGCGAACGGCGGCGACGACGAGTGGACACTGTATCAGCTGACCGGCGTCTACACGCTCGGGCCGGGCGTGCAGCTCCAGGGCACGCTCTTCCGCGGCGAGTTCGAAGCCGCCACCGGAGGGGAGAACGAGGCGACCGGCCTCATCACCGGCCTGCTGCTCGTGTTCTAAGAAGAACAGCAAGCTTGGAACTGCGAAGGGGTGGCTTCGGCCACCCCTTTTTCTTTCTGCCCGTTTCCCCTCAACGGGGACCGCGCGCCGACCACATGTCGCGGTAGGCTTGCTCGACCGCGCGGGCGAACGCGGCTCCGTCCAAAAGCGGCGAGCGCCGCATGCGTTCCCGCATGGTCTCCCGATAGAGCTTGAGCCGCGCCGGATCGGCGGCGAGTGCCACGGCGCGCTGCACGTAATCGGCGCGCGACGTCGCGATCAGCTCCGGCAGGCCGAGATGCGTCAGCAGGCTCGCGCCGACCCGGCCGGCATGCCGACGTCCGGCCAGCGTGACGACGGGCACACCCATCCACAACGCCTCGCACGTGGTCGTCGTGCCGTTGTAGGGGAACGGATCGAGCGCGATGTCGACCATGCCATAGGCCGCCAGATGGTGGGTGACATCGTCGTGCCAGCCGCGGATCTCGATCCGGTCGGGTGCGACGCCCTGCGCCGCAAAGAGCGCACGGAAATGGTCGGCGACGTACGGATCGCTTAGACCTTGCGCCTTCATGACCAGGCGCGCATCCGGTACCGCGCGCATGACCTCGGCCCATGTCGTCACGACCGCAGGCGTGATTTTTGCGGCATTGTTGAACGAGCCGAACGTGATCCGGCCCGCCTCGATCGACGGGGGCGGCACCACCTCCGGCGCATCCAGGGCCGGCGCGTAGCAAAGAAAGCAGCGGTCGAGCCGCACCAACGATTCCACATAATGCGCATCGGTCTCGCCGACCGGATCCGCAATGCCATCGGTCAAGCGATAGTCGATGGTGGACAGTCCCGTCGTCGCCGGATAGCCGAGCCAGGATGCCTGCACGGGCGCCGGCTTGCGTGCGAAGACGCCCAGCCGATTGCCGGTTGTATGGCCGGCGAGGTCGACCAGGATATCGATACCGTCGTCGCATATCCGGGCGGCAAGATCGGCATCGGACATGCCGACCGTGTGCCGCCAGCCCGTGAAGAGCGGCCTCAGCGCGTCAGTCACGTGATCCGGGCGGTTCACCTCGGCATAGGCGAAGATCTCGAACCGGTCGCGGTCATGGTTCGCAATCAACGGCCCCAGGAAATAGGCGCAGGAATGACGGCGCAGGTCCGGCGAGACATAGCCGATGCGGAGCTTCGCGCCGGCACGGCGGACCGGCGTCATCGGCTTGACGCCGCGCGTCGCCAGCCGCGCCCACGCGAGACTCTCGGCCAGGATGTCCTGTTCCGATGCGGCGTCGTCGTATAACTTGGTCACTGCCGTCATGACATGTAAACTTGGTTCGTCCGGCCACTGCCGGATGGCGGCCTGCAAGATCTGCTGTCCCTCGGCAAGCCGCCCTGAGGCGGCAAGCATCAGGGCGAACTCTCGGAACGCCGCCGGTTTTCCGCCCGATTCGATCGAGTGCCGATAGGCTGCGACGGCATCCCCAATCCGACCTTGGCCGCGCAGGGCTGTGGCTTGCTGAAACCAGGCCTCCGCATTCGCAGCGTCGACGGCCAGGACGGCCTGCGCCGCGGAAATCGCATCGTCGTGTCTTCCAAGACGGTTGCGAACGGCCGCAAGGCGAAGATTTGTCTCGACATGCCCGGGCTTAAGGCTTGCCGCCCGCTCGTAGAGGTCGGCCGCCTCGGCGACCTTGCCCAACCCGTCCAGCGCATTTCCCAGGTTGAACAGAGCCTCCGCCGAGCGGGGATTGAGCGCCGCTGCCCGCCTCAAGCATTCAACCGCTTCGTCTGCGCGGCCTTTCCGCAGCAGGGCATTTCCCAGGTTGATATGCGCCTCGACGAAGTCCGGCCGCGCCGCAATCGCTTTTCGATAGCCCTGAATCGCTCCATCAGTATCACCGTCATCGCCGGCAAGAGCCGCGAGCCCGAACTCGATGTCGGGATGACCGGGCGCGAGCGCGCGAGCCTTTTCGTATGAAGCACGGGCGCCGCTACGATCGCCCGTCTCGCGCTGCAGATGGGCGAGATTGAGCCACGCGGGCACGAAGCGTGGCGCGAGCTGCGTCGCGCGCCGGAAATGCCACAGGGCCTCCTCGCGTTGACCGAGGTCCCGCCGCACGACGCCCAGCCCGTTGTGGGCCGCGGCGAACGCCGGTTGGCGCTTGAGCGCCCGCTCCAGCGCCGCCGCGGCCTCGTCGAGCCGCCCCTGGGCGTGACGCACCAGACCCAGATTGTAATGCGCCTCCGCATAGGCCGGCCTGAGGCTCGCCGCCCGGGAAAAGGCCTCGGCCGCATCATCGAGACGGCCCAACACCCGCAACGCCTCGCCGAGGCTGTTCTGATACTGGGGATTGGCTGGCTGTGCCGCGACGGCGCGCGAAATCAGCGCATGACCCTTGTCCGGCATGCGCGCGGCAAGAAACACGAGCCCGAGCAGATGGAGCGCATCCGGATGTCCGGGTTGAATCCGCAGCACGTCCTCGTAGATGCGTCGCGCCTGGTCGAGACGCCCCGCCTGATGATGCTGGACTGCCGTTTTCAGAAGTGCCGAAACGTTCATCGAGTCCTTCGACGGTTTAACCAGGGCTGTGGTCGCGACGCTTCCCAGAGGTGAGCGTTGCGGGTCTCTGCCGCCGTGAGCAACGGACTTGGGGCGATGGCGGACTGTTCAAATCGGAGAAGGCGCTGAAGCTGCCGCCGCCGCTCCATCTCCGCCGTGTCGAACGGAGTCTGCCGGATGTAATCGAGATCCCCAACGGTCGAGTTCAGACTGAACCTCGACGAGAAATTCGAGAGCCGCTCGAGCCCCTCGATGGTCTGTGCGGCAAACCACAGGCTCGGATTCCGGCCGAGCGCAATCGTCTCGTAACGCGCGAGCGGACACAGGAACGGTTCGCGAAGCGTGACGCCCGGGCGGTTCAGCATCGCTGCGACCTCCTGTAGCGCTGCGACGGCACGCCCACGCAGTCCGACCTCGGCGTAGAGCCGGGCCGCGGTGCAGAGGCGGGCCAGATTGCGCACCTGCTCGAGCGCGGCTTCCAGCCTTCTCAGGGCCGCGGTGAGATGGGCCCAACGCAAATCCGGCGCAAGCGTCGGATGAGCTGCCGTGACGGCGTGGTCCAGCGCGGTCATATAGTCGGCATGACCATCCGGCGTGGGCGCGGCCGCAGCGTCCATGACGATTCGCTCGAGCGGGGCGAAGTACGTCCTTTGCCGCAACCACCGGTGTCCAATGCCGGGTTCCACCGCCGGATTCGGCACTGCCTGTCGTGCCAGCAAGCCGCGTGCTTCCAACGCTGCGGCCCGGCTTGGGCGACAGGCGAACAGGTTGAGCTGGTAGGGGTCGAGACGGTCCGAGCTGGGCATATGCCCATCGTCGACCGGAATCAGGAACTCCGGACCGGGGGCCAGGCGGTAGATTTCGTATCCAAGCTCGCGCAGCGCATCGACAGCCCGAAGATCGACACGTCCGCCATTGTTGATCTCGACCATGATCAAAGGATCGCACGTCCGGAGAAAGGCGTGGCCGCCGGCAACCACCGCCGGTTCGGCGCCTTCCACGTCGATTTTCACGAAATCGACTCTTTCCGGACGCTGCCGCTCGTACCAGCCGTCCAACGTCACGGCCGGAACGAATTCTCCTGCTTCGCCGTTCGATGCGATGTGACGGTGAACGGCATCGGCGCCGCCGAGACATACCGTACCTTCGGCATCCGACACCGCAGCCTGGACGACCTGGAGCTGCGCAAATCCATTCCGCGCCACGCTTTCGCGCAGGAAGGCCGCGGTCGAGGCAGATGGCTCGAACGCGAAAACAACGCCCGCCGGGCCGACCCGAGCCGCCATTGCCAAGGCATAGACGCCGAAATTCGCGCCGATGTCGAGGCAGCGCATACCAGGCTGCAGAAACTTCCGGACGAACGCGATCTCGGCTTCGAACCAGTCCTCTTGCTCGATGAGCACATAGGTCGTGATCTCATCGATGAAGGCGGGAACCAGGATCAGCACGTCGTCAGGGAGACGGATCTCCACCGCCGGCTCGGGCAGATCCACCGTTTTCAAGTCATCGGGTTGCACGCCAACTCCCATGACACTCCCATGACATCAGCATAACCCGTGACGATGGCTTGGTGTGACCGGGCACATGAGGCCGGGCGACAAATCGTTCATTTGCGAGGCCGGGCATACCTGCGCTAAGAGTGCCGGACGAGCGCCATCCGCCCCGCCTTTTCCTAACCGATGCAGAACATCGCCGCAAATCTGAGCGCCGTTCGTGTCCGCATTGCCGAAGCAGCCCGCGCGGCTGGCCGGAACCCGGACGACGTCACCCTCGTGGCGGTCGCCAAGACGTTCGGGCCCGAGGCCGTCGAGGCGGCACTCGCGGCCGGCCAGCGTGTGTTCGGCGAGAACCGCGTCCAGGAGGCGCAGCGCAAGTATCCGGCGTTTCGCGAGCGGTTTCCCGACATGGAACTGCATCTGATCGGACCGCTGCAGACGAACAAGGCCCGCGACGCGGTCGCGTTGTTCGACGTCATCCAGAGCGTCGACCGCCCGAAGCTTGCCGCCGCGCTCGCCAAGGAAATGGATCGGCTCGGACGGCGACCGGTATGCTTCATTCAGGTCAATACCGGCGAGGAACCCCAGAAGGCGGGAATTCCGCCGGGCGATGCCGATGCCTTCATCGACGAGGTGCGCCGGCACTATGGGCTACCGGTCGAGGGCTTGATGTGCATTCCGCCGGTCGACGAGTCGCCGGCACTGCACTTCGCGCTGCTGCGCGAGATCGCGCGCCGAAACGGAATCTCTAAACTCAGCATGGGCATGAGCGGCGATTTCGAGATCGCGATCCGTTTCGGCGCAACCCATGTTCGGGTCGGGAGCGCTATTTTCGGTGAACGCCCGCCGCCGCCGAGTGAATCACGCCAAGGCAACGGCGCCTGATCTTCGAGGGATCACGGGCGGGGCGAGGTCCGGTCGCCCAAATCCGGGTTCGCGTGTACGCAGATCTGATCGCCTGGACCGGCGGCAGCCAGCAGTGCCAGCAGCGTCTCCCGCGTCAGCCCGATGCAACCTTCGGTCGGACCGCCATCCTCGCGCGCGAGATGCATGAAGATGGCGCTGCCCGCGCCAGGCACGACCGGATCGTCGTTGTGACCGAGAACGACGACCACGTCGTAGAGATGATCGTCGCGCCAGAGCCGTTCGGCACTGGCGGGGTAAGGCAGACGAACCATGCGGTTGTATGCGGGGTCATCCGGCGCGTCGCACCAGCCGTCGTCGGGCGCGATCGGGCTGCAGGGAAGCCGCGTTGCCGGCGCAGCCATACGGTCGGGCCGATAAAGCACGCGGCGGAGGACGAAACAGCCGACCGGCGTCGCACCGTCGCCCTCGCGTTTGTCCAGGCGCACGCCGCTGCGCCCGAGCGTGCAGGGAAACGTTCGCCCATCCCAGGAAAGGGTGCCGCATCCGTCGCCAATGCAATGGACGTCGATTCGCATGCCGGCGATCTTAGGTGCGCCTAATGGGACACGTCGAGACGCGTCGACGTTTGTCCAAGACGCTGCATCGCGCGATACTTGTCGAGTCCGTGAAGCATTACCGACGCGAACCAGGTCGACGGCGCGTCGACATGATGCGCGGCGTCGGCCTGATTTGCCGCCAGGGCGGAAACCACCGCAGGCGCACGGACGAGGTCGGCGCGAATCGGATACGTGTCGGCGGGCGTAGGCGACGTCACCGGCAGACGCCGGCCGGCATAGGCCTGATAGAAGGCAAGGTTTCGACCATGCATCGGCCGTAGCCCCGGATTCGTGTCCGGGCCCGGTCCACCGTGATGCGCCGGCGCCGTGATCGCGCCGGTGTCGATCGTCGTATTGGTGTGCGAGGGTATCGCATCCGCCGCCACCGTCGCGAGGGGCGTCGCGGTCATGGCCGATACGTCATTCGGCAACGTGTCGGCCGATGCCACGAGGGTCGGCACGGTACCGGCCGGCTCCTCGTCGGGCCCGAACATTGCCACCACCTGTTTGCCGAGGTCGGCCCCCTTGACCTGCTCGACCGCGGCGTTGAGCACGGATGTGAACAGCCCGATCGGTCCGCCATAAAGGGCGCCACCGATCGCACGCGCGACCGGGTGGATCGTGTCGCCGGTAATCCAACGATAGATCGATGACACGATCGGGATGTGCTGAAGCGGATTCAGGATCGACAGCACGTCGCTGAACGACAGGCCGTCCGCCGCCGCTCCCGTGGCGGTGCCATGCGTCGAAGCGGCAGAGACGGTACGATCCTGGCCCGAGAGGCCGGTGGGCGATACCGCCGATGGCGACAACGATACGTTCATCGACTTCCGACCAGCAATCCGGATGCCAACATCTTTTCGGTTGAAAACAATGGGTTAGACGACGCGACACAATGCGGCGGCAAATTTTGCCGCTCCTTCTTGCCGGGTTGCGACCGCGGGTGAGCGTTTGGATCGGGCGATACCGCGTGCCGCCGGCATCGGCCGCCGGCAAGGCATGCCGGCGGGTGGCGAGCCTTTCGATCCGCGAAGACGTGCTCGCGATCGCAACGCGACACGGACGTCGACGTTTCGCGGGTCGCAAGGGGTGCGTTGCAACAGCAGGCCGCAGCGGGGGCGCGGTGCGCCTGAGTCGGGGCCAATGCGCGCCGTCGCGACTTACGATCTGTCGCACCGAGGCTCGGCGATGCATGGCCCGGATTGATCGCCAGCGTGACCTCCGTTAAGACCACGGGAAGCGCGGCGGCAGATTGCGTCGCATCCGATCGGGGGAAACGATGAAGGTCTATCGCGACTACGATCAAGCGCAGCTCGACGCCCAGTACAATCTTCGGGCCCGCTTTGCCGATCATCCAAAATTCATCGAGCAGTGGCAGAAGCTGGGCGACGCCGAGCGGGCGAAACCCGGCTGGCAGCTCGACCTTGCCTATGGGCCGACGCCGGCCGAGCGTCTCGATCTGATCGCGCCGAAGCTGCCGACCGGCCAGCGCGCGCCGCTGTTCGTGTTCATCCATGGCGGCTACTGGCAGAACCTCGACAAGCGGGACGGCGCTTTTCTGGCGCCCGCTTTTCTCGATGCCGGCATTGCCTTCGCCTCGATCAACTACGCGCTTGCGCCGACTGTCAGCCTCGACGAAATCGTGCGCCAGGTGCGCGCGGCGATCGCCTGGCTGTGGCGCAACGCACCGCTGTACGGGTGCGACGGCGAACGGATGGTGATCTCAGGACACTCGGCGGGCGGACATCTCGCGATGATGCTCGCGGCGACCGACTGGACCCAACTCGGCGGGTTGCCGGCGGACCTCGTCAAAGGTGCGATCTCGGTCAGCGGCATCTACGATCTCGAGCCGATCCGCCTCTGCTATCAGAACGCGGTACTGAAGCTCGATCATGGCGCCGTCGCACGAAACTCGCCGTTGAGCCTGCAGCCCCGGACGGGCCGTATCATCCTGACGGTGGGTGAGGAGGAACCCGAGGAGTTCCGGCGCCAGCAGGCGGCGTTCGCGGCGGCTTGGGCACAGAAAGGGGTGAAGGTCGAGACCGTCCCGGCCCCCGGTCTCCATCACTTCGATATCCTCGAGAAACTCGGCGATCCGACGCACCCGATCGGCCGCGCCGCGTTGGCGCTGGTGAAGTCGGTGTGAGGGTCCGAATTCCCGTTCCTTCGACGGGCGTTTCCCGAACGTATCGAGGAACGAGCCCGTCGAAGGACGGGATCCGCACGCGCCCAATGATCTCGCGCCTTCGTGGGCCGAAGCGCGGCCGGGTGCATGCTGTCCCCTTCTTCTAGAAGCTGCGGGATACGGCGAACGTGAACCGACTGTCGCAGGTCCCCGTCAGTCCGGATCCAGCGAAGCATTCGTCATCGTCGATATCGGTTCCGACATAAGAAAGGGTGAGCGTGAATCCTTCCACTTGGCCCGAAACGCCGACGAGCCAATCGGTATAATCCGGCGCGCCGAAACGTCCGTTGTTCTCGATGCTCTGATGGCCGATATGGCCAAGCGCCGCGATGTCGAAGGGCAGGAACGGCAGCGGCACCGTCACATCGGCGCTCAAGTAAATGCCTTCGCCGGTTTCGCTGAAATAATCGTCGGCGTAGTTGATCCCGCCGGTGACGGACGCGACGCCGAAATCGTAGCCGAGCTTGGCCACGATCTCGGTGAAGTCATAGTCGAAATCCGCGGACGGGCTTGCCTGCGGGTAGGTGTAGCGGATGACGCCCAACTGCCAGAGAACGCCGCCGATGTCGCCCTTTACGCCGCCATAGAGATCGAATTCGGCGCTCGCCTTGTCGACGCCCGGGCCCGACGCCTCGTCGAAATCGACATTCGACCCGAAGATGCCCACGTAGATGCCGATCTCCGGCCGGAACATGTAGGTGTAGTCGAGCGAGCCCTGGACGGCCGGGCCCTCATCAGTCTGGGAAATCCCCCGGAACACATAGTCGGTCGTGAAGGTGACGGATCCCGTGAAGTCGCCGGGAATGAGTTTTCCGTCGCCGTCCTGGGCCAGGGCGGCAGGTGTCGCGAAAAGGACGCCCGCAAGGGCCATGGCGGTGAGCTTTCCGATCTGCATTGTTCGCCTTTCTCGATTGGGTGCGGGTGGTCTGCATGCCACCCGGGGATGCAGCAGTCGGCGCGTTACAAGAACCGAGCCAATCCAGGGGCTGCCGGAATATCCGTTGAATGTCAGTCGTTTACACTTGAAGCCGGAACCCGGACGTCGCCCGCCGTGCCTGCCGGTGAGGCAGGGCGTCAAAATGCGTGCAACCTGCCCGTGCGATGCGCCAAGTCCCCCTCAACCGCATCGACCCGGTGGTTTGGCGGCGCCGGCTTCAAATGGTAGAAGCAGCGCCATGAGCCGCCGTCGGAAGATTCTCATCATCGACGACGATGCAGCATTGCGGAACTCGCTCGCCGAGCAGCTCGCGGCCGAATACGATACGGTCGAGGCCGACACCGGCGCCGACGGGCTCGACGCCGCCACGACCAGACAGTTCGACATCATCCTGCTGGACGTCGGTCTGCCCGATCTCGATGGCCGCGAGGTCTGTCGCCGGATGCGGTCTGCCGGCGTGACCGCGCCGATCATCATGCTGACGGCGCTCGCCGGCGACAGGGACACGATCGAAGGGCTCGATGCCGGCGCGAACGACTATGTGACGAAGCCGTTCCGGCTCGGTGTCCTACTGGCGCGACTCAGGGCACAGTTGCGGCAGCACGAGGCGTCCGAGGACGCCGTCTTCACGATCGGCCCCTATACATTTCATCCGGGCGCCAAGCTGCTGATCGACACGACCTCGCGCCGCAAGATCAGACTGACCGAAAAGGAGACAGCGATTCTGCGGTTTCTCTATCGCGCCGGCGCAACCCCGGTCTCGCGCGAGACTCTGCTCGGCGAAGTCTGGGGTTACAACGCCGGTGTCAACACCCATACGCTGGAAACGCACATCTATCGCCTACGCCAGAAGATCGAGCGCGATCCGGCCAATGCCGAGATCCTGACGACGACGGCGGGCGGCTACCGCCTGGTATGCTGAGCTGACGGACGGACCGGTGGACGGCGCTTCGGGCGAATTCAGCGTGCGGTTCTGGGGGGTCCGCGGATCGATTCCCTGTCCCGGTCCCGGCACCATGCGCTACGGCGGCAATACGGCGTGCCTCGAAGTCCGATGCGGGGAAAAGCTCTTGATCTTCGATGCCGGTACGGGGCTGCGGCCGCTTGGTGCGCATCTCGACCAGTACGGGCCCATCGATGCGGATCTCTATCTGACCCACGCGCATTTCGACCACGTCTGCGGCCTTCCGTTCTTCAGCCCCGCCTACTCGCGCGAGAGCCGGCTGCGTGTGTGGGCCAGGCACCTGCTTCCCGACCACACGCTCCGCTACGTTCTCTCCGAAATGATGATGGAGCCGCTGTTCCCGGTGCCGATCAGCATTCTGGGGGCCGACATATCGTTCCACGATTTCCATGCCGGACAGACGCTTTCGCCGGCCCCCGGCATCACGTTGCAGACCGCGCCGCTCAACCACCCGAACGGCGCAACCGGCTATCGCGTCGAATACGGCGGCCGGTCGATTTGCTACGTCACCGACACCGAGCATATTCCGGCCAAGCCGGACCGGCATGTTCTCGACCTGATCGCCGGCGCCGACATCGTCATCTACGACGCGACCTACACCGACGATGAATATCCCCAGCGGCGCGGCTGGGGTCATTCGAGCTGGCAGGAGGGTGTACGTCTCGCCACCGCCGCTGCCGTCGGCACCTTGGTCCTGTTTCACCACGATCCCGACCACGACGATGCATTCATGGACCGCGTCGCTGCGGCGGCAGACGCCGCCCGGCCAGGGACCATCGTCGCGCGCGAAGGCATGATCCTGAAGCCGTGAGCCGGCATGTTCGCTCGCGGTATTGGCGCCGCGCTTTCCTGACGATTACGACGCTCGCCGGCCGGGCGCGCGCGTTCATCATTCCCTACCGGTATGCGGACCAGGTGAAGCCGCCTGCGCGTTATCCGGCCCTGCTGCCGCTCTTCGAGGCGGCGGCGCCGCGGTTCCGCGCCAATCTCGAGGTCGCTGCGCGCCATCTCCCGCGATTGCTCGAGTTCGCCAATGGCACGCCGCCCGAGCCGCGATTCGACCAGGACTGGTTCCCGCGGCTCGATGCCGTCATGGCCTATACGCTCGTGCGCACGCTGCGGCCGCGCCGCGTCGTCGAGGTCGGTTCGGGACATTCGACCCGCTTTCTCGTCCGTGCCGTGAAGGACGAAGGTATCGATATCCGCGTCACGGCGATCGATCCGGCGCCCCGGGCCACGCTCACCGGCCTTCCGGTCGAATTCATCCGCACGACGGTCGAAAAGGCGGGTGCGGCGCCGTTCGCATCGCTCCGGGCGGGCGACATGCTTCTGGTCGACTCGAGCCACATCCTGATGCCCGGCAGCGACGTCGACTTCATCCTCAATAGCGTCCTGCCGACGCTTCCGGCCGGCGTTCACATTCACTTCCACGACGTCTTCCTGCCCGACGGCTATCCCACCGATTGGGCCTGGCGCGGCTACAACGAGCAGAACGCGGTGGCGGCATTGATCGCCGCCGGCGGATACCGGCTGATCTGGTCGTCACACTACGTGTTCCGCTACATGCAGGACGATCTGACGGCGGCGGGCTTCGGCCGCCTGAGGCTGCCGGAAGGTGCGCGTGAGTCCAGCCTTTGGCTGATCAAGACGTAGCAGCGCTACCTGTACGGATCGGCCGCGTCGCGCAAGCCGTCGCCGAGGAAGTTGAAGGCGAGAACGGTGATGATCACCGGAACGATGGGGGCGAGCAGCCAGGGATAGAGCGCGACGACGTTGATGTTCTGCGCTTCGGTGAGCAGCACGCCCCAGGACGTGATCGGGGGCCGCAGCCCGAGACCCAGGAACGACAGCGCCGTCTCACCGAGGATCATCGCGGGAATGGAGAGCGTCGCGGACGCGATGAGGTGGCTCGTGAAGCTCGGCAGCAGATGGCGCGCGATGATCCGACCCGGGCTCGCGCCCATGAGGACCGCCGCGGTACAGAAATCCTCTTCCCGCAACGCGAGCAGCTTCGAGCGGACGGCACGGGCGAGGCCGGTCCAGTCGATCAGGCCCAGAATCAGGGTGATGCCGAAGTAAACCCAGAGCGGATTCCAGGATACCGGCAGTGCCGCCGAAAGCGCCATCCACAACGGCAGCTCGGGGAAGGAGCGGATGATCTCGATCACGCGCTGGACCAGACTGTCGATCCAGCCGCCGTAATAGCCGGCGAGGCCGCCGAGCGTCACGCCGAGGACGAAGCTGATCGTGATTCCGATCAGGCCGACGGTCAGTGATATGCGGGCGCCATAAAGCAGACGCGAAAACATGTCGCGGCCGAGCCGGTCGGTGCCGAGCAGGAACAACGTGCCGCCCGCGGCCGGACATACGAGGTGCAGATCGCCCGGCACGAGTCCCCAGAAATGGTAGGAATCGCCGCGGCAGAAGAAGCGCAGCTTCTGGACCCGTTGCGGGTCCGGCGTGTAGACCCGCCGCAGGGTGTCGAGCTCGAGCCGGTAGTTGAGACCGTAGACGAACGGCCCCACGAATGCGCCGTCGTGGAATAGATGAACCCGTTGCGGCGGCGCGTAGATGAAGTCCGTGTGCCGGGTATGAAGGCTGTAGGGGGCGAGAAACTCCGACACGAGAATCGTGGCGTACATCACGATGAGAACGACGCCTGATGCCACCGCCACGCGATGCCGCCGCAGCTTCCACCACATCATCCGCCACTGCGAGGCCATGTAGTAGCGCTCGAGCGCAGGCGTGAGCCGCTCGGACTCGCCCGAATCGAACGGTGCCTCGCTGACGTAATGCGGGAGCCTCGCGTCGTTCATCGCTTTGCCTTCCCGTGCAGCCGGATGCGCGGATCGAGTGCGGCCAGCGCGAGGTCGGAGATGAATACGCCGACGACGACCAGGACGGCCTCGATCATCAGGAACGAGCCGGCCAGATACATGTCCTGGCTTTGCAGGGCGCGCACGAGCATCGGACCGTTCGTCGGCAGCGACAGCACGACCGAAACGATCGCCGAACCCGAGATCAGGTGCGGCAGCAGATTGCCGATGTCAGCGATGAACGGGTTGAGCGCCATCCGCAACGGGTACTTGAAGAGAAGGCGGCGCGGCGGCAGTCCCTTGGCGCGCGCGGTCACGACATACTGCTTCTGCAGCTCGTCGAGCAGGTTGGCGCGCAGGCGGCGGATCATCGCCGCCGTACCCGACAGGCCGATGACGATCACGGGAATCCACAGATGCGCCGCGATCGATCCCAGCTTGCCCCACGACATCGGCTTGTCGAGATAGTACGGGTCCATCAGGCCGCCGATCGAGGTGCCGAAGGCGACGTTCGCGACGTAGAGCAGCAGCAGCGCCAGCAGGAAGCTCGGCGTCGCCAGGCCGAGAAATCCGATCAGAGTCAGAACGTAATCCCCCCACGAATATTGATGGGTCGCCGAGTAGATCCCGATCGGAAACGACACGGCATAGGTGAACAGCACCGTCGCGACGGCGAGGATGATCGATACGAGCATGCGGTCACCGATCACCTGCGTGACCGGCATGTTGTACTCGAAGGACCAGCCGAGATCGCCCTGGAGCATACCCAGCATCCAGCGTCCGTACTGCTCGATCGGCGGCCGGTCGAGCCCGTAATGCTCGCGCAGGAAGGCGATCCTCTCGACGTTCGCGCTCTCGCCCTGCGCCTGCAGCTCCATCATCATCGTGCTGAGGTAATCGCCGGGCGGGAGCTGGATGATCGTGAACACGATGGCGCTGATCGCGATCAACGTCGGAATCATGATCAGGATGCGCCGCACCAGATAGCTCAGCATGGGCCGCCATCCCCGTTCATTGCACGCCTGCCGCGGCGGCGTTCCGGAACCAGAACGTATCGGGCCGGTAGATCCCGAAGAACGCGCCCGGGTCGAAGTTGTAGATGCCCTCGACCGGAACGTTGCGCAGCCGGTTGGCAACGACGATTGGCTGCTTCACCGCCGCGATCAGCCCGATCGTGAAGACCTGATCCGCGTGAATCGAAAGCATGCGGTGCCAGATCTCGGTGCGTTCGGCGCGGGTCGCCGCCCGGCGCCATGCGTCGGCAAGCCGCGCCAGCTCGCGCGCCGCCGGCTCGTCCACGGGGACGCCGCTTGTCCCGCCCGTTTCCGCGTACTGGCCCCATTTGGGCCATTGCAGTTGCTGTTGCGACGTCGGCGCGAGCTCGTCGGGCGGCATGATCGCGGTCGGAATGCCGTTCTCCAGTCCGGACCAGATCGACATCACGGTGGCACCCGAGAAGATCCGGTTTCGGAACACCTCGCGCTGCGAAGGTCGGGCGAAGAGCTTTATGCCGGCCTGCAGCCACGAATCGTGAATCAGTTGCAGCATGTCGGTCTGTTCCGAGTCTTCGCCGGCGGTCTCGACGATGATCTCGAGCGGCCGGCCGTCGGGCAGGAGTCGAACACCCCGGCTGTCGCGGCGGGTGAGACCCAGTTCGTCCAGAAGCCGGTTCGCCTGCGGCAGGTCGAACTGTGCAAAGGCATCGCGATAGTCCGGCCGGTAAAGCGGACTCGCCGGCAGCACGGTGTTTTGTCCCTCGATCGCCAGGCCGAAATAGACCACCTGGTTGATTTCATGGCGGTTGATGGCGAGCGACAGCGCGCGGCGGAAGCGCACGTCGCGGTTCAGGGCCCGCCACACGGGATCGGCGGCATTGAGGTTGGGATAGAGCGCGAGGTGCGCGCCCTTCGCCGTACTCCACAGATGCACGGCAAAATCGTTCCGCTTGGCCGACTGCCGCAGGAACGTGAAGTCGCCGAACGACAGGTTCCGCGCCTGCAGGTCCGACTCGCCGGCGGCGGTCTTCGCCGCGATCAGGCGACTGTCGGCCACGGTTGCGATCACACGGTCGATATAGGGAAGCTGCCGCCCGTTCGAATCGATGCGGTGAAAATAAGGATTGCGGACGAACACGAACCGGTCCGCCGGCGGACGCGTCTTCAGGACCCACGGGTCCAGCGTCGGCAGATCGGGATTGTCGTTGCGGTACTGGTTGTCGAGCCGGTTGTGAAGATGCGCCCAGTTGCGCGTATTCGTCTGCCGAACCGCCTTGGCCAGCTTTTCGGGATCGGCATAGCGCGCGTGAAACGCCTTCAGATAATGGGCCGGCCGGTAAATGTAGAGCGGCGCGGCCGCTGCGAGCGCGGGCAGGAAATAAGGGTTCCGTTCGGGCCATTCGTAGCGGACCGTATGACGGTCGGGGATGGTCACAACGGGGGCATGGCCGTCGACGATCAGCACGCGCGGCGGGCCGGCGGGCGAAAGCTCCGGATTGTTCGCCACGTCTTCCCAATAGTATCGGAAGTCCTCGCTCGTGAACGGATGGCCATCGGACCAGCGGTGACCGGGCCGCAGCTTGAACGTGAAAACGCGCTCGTCCTCGACCTGCACGCTTTCGACGAGGTCGGGGATGATCTCGAGTTCCGGCGTGTACGTCACCAGTCGCGTGTAGCCGTGGACGGTCATCATGCGCGTATCCTGCGGCCGCGCGATCAGGATGTGCAGGTCGCCGCCGTGGCGCCCGGGCGTGAAGTCCGGCCGCTTCGGCTGCACCGTGAAGGGCACGGCCGGAATACGCTCTGCCACCGGCGGTAGCCGCCCGGCGTTCACTTCGCTTGCGAGGAACGGGCTTTCGATGACGGGTGCGGCTCGTGTCGCGCCGATCGCGACGAGGAGGAGAAGGAGCCCGAGGCCGAGGCGGCGCGTCATGCGGCCTCCGTGGCCCGGAGAAGTGCAGCCGGGTCCGTATCGTGGTGCGCACGGACCAAATGCCCGCCGCCGACGTCGATCAGGTCCGCAGGGACCGTGCCGTCGAGCGTGAACGGCGGCGGCCATGCGCGGGGATCCGAGGCGCGACCTTCCATCAACAGGCGGAGGTCGAGCGGCCGGTCGGGATCGGGCTCGGGTACCGCCGCGACGAGCGCCCGCGTGTAAGGGTGAACGGGGCGCCGGAACAGAGCCGCGCGCGGGGCGATCTCGACGAGACGTCCGGCGCACATCACGGCGATCCGATCGGCGACATAGTTCACCACCGCGAGATTGTGCGAGATGAAGAGATACGTAAGCCCGAGCTGCGCCTTCAGATCCTTGAGGAGGTTCAGGATCTGCGCCTGGATGGACACGTCCAGTGCGGATACCGGTTCGTCGCAGATCAGCAGTTCCGGCTTGAGGGCAAGCGCACGCGCGATGCCGATGCGCTGGCGCTGGCCGCCCGAAAAGCTGTGCGGATACCGGTTGAGGAAGCGCGGATCCAGTCCGACGAGACGCATAAGCTCCTGGACCATTTCCTTCCGATACGCGGCGTCGCCGATCCCGTGGATCAGCAACGGCTCGCTGATGATGTCGAAAACGGTCATGCGCGGGTTCAGGGAACCGTACGGATCCTGGAAGATGAACTGGATCTTGCGCCGGAAAGACGGAAGCTCGTCCGGACCCAGCGCGAACACATCGCGCCAGGCGCCGCGCTCGTTGAACGCAACGCTGCCGGAATCCGGCGTCAGCGCGCGCATGATGACCTTCGACAGGGTGGTCTTGCCGCAACCGCTCTCGCCGACCAGGCCGAGGCATTCGCCGCGGCGGATGTCGAAACTGACGTCGTCGACCGCAAGGATCGATGCCATCTTGCCGGCACCGAACCAGCCGCTCTTGCGTGTCGAAAAGGTCTTGGAGACATGTCGAACCGACAGGATCGGCTCACCGGGCGCATGCACGGGACTCTCCGTCGGCGTCAACAGATGACCCGTCTCGGGCCTGATTTCGCGCAACGGAACGAGCCGCTCGTCGCTTCCCATGTCGAGACGGGGAACAGCCCGCAGCAGCGCCTTCAGATAGGGATGCTGCGGCCGGCGGAATATGTCGTCGCGACCGCCGGCCTCCATGACGCGACCGCGGTAGAGGACGATGACCTCCTCGGCAAGGTTCGCGACCACGCCGAGATCGTGCGTGATCATCAGGATCGCCATGCCCAGCTCCGCCTGGAGGTCCTGAAGCAGCTTCAGGATCTGCGCCTGGATCGTGACGTCGAGCGCCGTCGTCGGTTCGTCGGCGATCAACAGCGCCGGGCGGCAGACCAGCGCCATCGCGATCATCGCGCGCTGGCGCAACCCGCCCGACAGCTCGAACGGATAGGTGTCGAGGGCCTTGCGCGGATTCGGGAATCCGACGCGGGCAAGCATGTCGATGACGATTTCGATACCTTCCTTCCTCGAGACGCGCCGGTGCAGATGCAGGGCTTCGCCGATCTGGTCGCCGATGGTGTGGAGCGGCGACAACGACGTCATCGGTTCCTGGAAGATGATCGAAATGCGACCGCCGCGGATCGCGCGCATGGCGTCGCCGTCGGGATCGAGCCGCGCAAGATCGGTAACCGCTCCGGACTGCTGCGGATCGGCAAAGAGGATCTCGCCGGCGCGGATCCGGCCGACCCGCGGCAGGATGCCCATGATCGCCTGGCTGATCACCGATTTGCCCGATCCCGACTCGCCCACCAGTGCGACGGTCGAACCCGGACGGACGCGGAAGCTGACACCGTCGACGGCGCGGATGGTCGCATCGTGAATGCGAAATTCGATCGCGAGATCGCGAACGGTGAGGAGATCAGGCATCGACATGGATGCCGAGCGCATCGAAATTCGCGCGCGTCGTCTCGGAGACGCGTATGCCGCGGGCACGCACCGCCGCGGCGACATGCCGCATCACTTCGTCAAATCCGTCGAGCGCCGAATCGATGCGGATCGTGCCACCCTCGGCGCCGCCCGTACCCTTGAGCGTCACCTGCATCCAGCCCGAGGACCGGTCCGATCTCGTGGAATAGTAGCTGACCCGAACCGCCCGCAAATTGCGCCATGCGAGTACGGTCCGCCATGGCGCGTCGAGGCAAATACCGTCCGGCAACAACCGGACCTGCGCAACGCTGCGCTGCCAGGTTCGGAACGCGAACACCAGGAAAAGCGCCGCAAGCGGCAGAAGAATCAGCTGGGCCGCGGCGTCGAACGGAATGGCGAGCGCCGGACCGGCGGTCAGGACGAGACCGCCCGCGGCGCGAACGTAATCACCGGTCAGGGAGTCGCGTGAATAGCGGTAAATGCTCATGCCGACCCGAATGCCTGGGCGGCCCCGACGAATCGGACCGCCGCATGGGCGCGCAATGCGGTGAGCAGGGCATCGAGAAAGCGCCATGCCGCGTCATCATGCGCGAGGTGATGGGTCAACAGGCCGGTCGGCTCGGCCGCATCGACGTCGCCGCGCCGTCGCGCCCGCAGATGGTTCAGCACGAGCGCGAGGCAGGTTTTCTCGCCGGCGAAGGCCCGTGTCGTCCAGTTCATGACATCGACATGCGTATTAACCAGCGTCAGTCCCGCGATCGGCCGTTTTCGGGGCCCATAGGTCGAAAGACCACTGTAGCCCGCCTGCGGCAGCGCGGCCGCGAGGTCCGGCGCGATACGGTTGTGCGGCGGGACGAGAACCTTGATTGCCTTCGGCCCGAACAGGCGGTCGATGACGATCCGGCCGCGGGCGAGCTCGCCCAGCATGAAGGCGACGGATCGATCCGGCCCGAGTTCGGCCTTGGGCATCCCGACCGGGGCATGATTGGCATGCGCCCATCCGTGCTGCAGGACCACGACGTCCCGTTCTGCGGCGAGGCGATCGGCAAGGGCCGTGTCGGCGCGCGCCGGAATCACGGCGAGGCCGATCGGAACATCGTGATGCCGTCGCAGCGCCAACAGACGGTCCAACGCAGACGTTGTTGTCGCGGCATCATCGTCGCGCCACCAGAACGTTGCCGTCCGGCCGCTACGCTGCCATTCATCGAGCTCGCGCGAAAGATCCTGCCAAGCGCTCACGCCTGCACGCTCCGTTCCGCCAGCCAGGCCCGAACCAGCCGAGCCGTCGTCGCCGCGCCGTCGCGCCGCACCCAGCCGGCTTGCGGGCGCGGCATCTCCGCCGCAAGGTCGACCGCGCGGGCCAGGGTGGATGGGGTCAGTTCGGCCTCATCGACGACCTGTGCCCATCCGTGACGCCGCAGCGCCTCGGCGCGGAGCTTCTGCTCCGTTTCCCCCGCGGCCGCGAACGGCACGAATACGGCGCGCGCGCGGGCGGTCAGTACGTCCATGATCGTATTATAGCCGGCCTGCGACACCGATACATCGCAGCGGGTCAATAACTGTCGGAAATCCTTGCGGGCCGGCTCGATGACGCAGGAGGCGCCGGCCTCCCGCATCAGGGCGTCGCGCGCGAGCGCATCGAGATGCGATCCGACCAGCAGCCGCCACCGCCGGTTGCCCAGTTTGCTCAAGGGTATCGCCGCAATTGCCATACGCAGCAGGCCGGCGCCGACGGCACCACCGCCGACGGAGACGATCACTTCGTTCACGCCGTCGTCGGTTTGCCGGACGTCGGGCGACCCGTCTCCGTCGACATATCCCGTGTAGACAAGCTTGTCCGTCAGACGGTGTTCCGGAAACGTCGCCGACAGCGGGATCAGCTCGGGATCGCCATGGACCAGGACGCGGTCATACCAGGATCGGACGCGCTCGATCGCCAGCTCCACCTTTCGCGGGTCCGATTTCTGCACGAGAACATCGCGGATCGAGGAGAGGATGAGCGGCCGGGGCGAAAGTTCATGCGCGGCTTCGAGCAACGGCACGAGTTCGAACGCAAGCGCACCGCGGCCGAATGGAAACAGCTCGGTCACGAGAACGTCGGGCCGGAAGCGCCGCAACTGTTCAAGCAGCAATTCCCGGCGTGCCGTCTTCCACGTATCGTCGATCGGCCTTCCGTGTTCGTCGACGAGCGTACGAAACGTCGCGTCGAGCGCGCGGACCGGCGGCAACTGGATGAGCCTGGCGCGTCCGAGATCCAGATCGGCGATCGGCATGCCCCCCGATACCAGCTCGACCGCAAAGCCCTGACGCGCCAGTTCGGCCGCGATCGCCGCCGCGCGGCGCAGATGTCCTGAGCCGAGCAGATGCTGAACGTGAAACAGCACGCGCGCCGTCATCGCCGCACCAGCGGAATGTTGAGACGGTCGACGGTCGGCCGCCCGTTCGGATCCAGCCGGAACAGATGCACGGCTTGCGGATCGAGTTCGTCGGGCGGTGGCCCGACCATGTTCCATCCGGTCGCCTGCGCATAGACGGCACGAATCACGCCGCGGTGGGTGATCGCGAGCGTCGGCTGCCGACGTCGCGCGATCTCCGCCATCAGCGGCATGATGCGGGCCTGGACGTCGCGCGGGCTTTCGCCGCCGTCGGGACGGAAGTCGAGGCCGCTCGCTTCGTTGGCGGCGAACGCCGCACCGTACGTCGCCCTGAGCTCGGCCAGGGTCCGGCCCTCGGAACGGCCCCAATCCATTTCGATCAGGCGCGCATCCGGCGATGCGACGAGGCCCAGGCCTGCAGCCGTTTCCAGACAGCGGCGAAGCGGCGACGAGAGGACGCGAAAATCTGCAAGCGGCGCGGGCAGCGCGAGACGGGCGAGATCGGCGCGACTCTCGTCGAGGAGGGACACGTCGACGCGTCCCTGCATCCGCCCGGTCCGGTTCCATTCGGTCGGCGCATGCCGAAGCAAGGCAAGAAGGGTCATCGGGCGTCACCGACCGCCACGCAAAGGATACGGTCGAGCATCATGCCCGCCGCATCGATGTCATGCGATGCAGCCACCTTCGCGAGCGCAGCCCGGCCGAAGCCGTGCCGCCGATCCCGGTCGGCAAGCAGCGTCTCCACCGCATTGGCGAACGCATCGGCATCGCCGACCGGGACGAGCAACCCGGTCTCGTCATGTGCGACGATGTTGCCGACACCGCCGCTGGCGCCGGCGACGACCGGCAGACCTGCCGCCTGTGCTTCCAACAGCGCCATGCCGTAGGCTTCGTTCACGGCCGGCCAGACGAACAGATCGGCGGCCGCGAGCATCGGCGCGAGATGATCGCCCTCCCGAAGCCCGACGAACGTCGTTCGCCGGCGAAGGGGCGCCAGGGCCGCCTTGACGTCGCGACGTGCCGGACCGTCGCCGACGATCAGCAAATGCCAGGGCCGGTCGGTCAGGCGATCGAGCGCTTGCGCGAGCAGCCGATAGGATGAGAGCTTGTCGCCGAAACGCATCATCGCCACGGCGATGAGCCAGGGTTCATCGATCGGCAAGGCGTAGGCATGGGCGATCTCGAGCCGGCTCGCCTCGCGCGCGCGTTGCGCGGCGACATAGGGCGCGGCATCGAGAAACGGCTTCAGCGAATGCAGGCGATCCGGTTCGGCAAGGTAGGGCCGCACGCCCTCATCATCCGCCGGATTGAGCGACACGACCGCGGCGCTTCGCGCCAGGGCGCCAAGGACGGCCGCATGTCCCGGTGCCCAAGGGCCATCGGCGTGTTTTGCGGCGACGGAAGCCTCGATCGCGACATAGGGTATGCCCAGCCGGCTCGCGACGTTGGGTCCGATCCAGTCCGGCGCCTTGTAATACAGATGGTACGTGATCCAGACGCGCGGCCGCTGGGAGGTCGGCCAGTTCTGCCAGCGCCGGATCAGCCGCGCGGCGAGTCGTTCGCCGAGCATGCCGAACCGGCGCTGCCGGACGATGTCGCCGTCGCGCTCGAAGCTTCGCAGCCGTGCCGCGAGCTCCACCTCGTGACCGGCGCGCCCGAGCGCGGCGACGAGCAGTTGCGCCATCCGCCGGTCGCCGGAGGGAACCGGATGATCGGGAGGCTTCAAGGGGGCGTAGAACGCAACGCGCATCGACGTTCGGAAAGCGATGCCGAGGCCGCCAGACTTGATGCGAGTCGGGCGGCGATCCGATCAACGCCGCGCTCCAGCGGAAAGTCCCGCCGGACGCGGATCTCGCCGGCCCGGCCGAGCCTACCGCGAAGGTCCGGGTCGACGATGAGCCGGTGGAGCGCCGCGGCCAGTGCCTGCGGCTGGGCGGGCGGGGCGAGCAGGCCAGTGACGCCGTCGGCGATCAGCTCCGGGATCGACGACACGGCGGTCGCCACCACAGGGCAGCGCTGACTCATTGCCTCCAGCAGCACGTTCGGCACGCCATCGCGGTCGCCGTCGGGGGTGATGCGACTTGCGAGAACGAACAGATCCGCCTCGCGATAGGCATTGCGGATCACGTCTTCGGTCTGCGCGCCGCGCCATGTTATGCGCGCCGACAGCCTGAGCTTTGCGGTCTGTCGTTTCAGCGACGGCAGCAACGGGCCGCCGCCGATGTGCACGAAACGCCAGCTCAATGATGGCGGAAGAGCGGCCAGGGCGACGAGAAGATCGTCGTAACCTTTCTTTGGCACGGCGCGGCCGACCGAGAGCAGCACGACCGGATCGGTCGGCTTCGAGCCGTCGCGTCGCGGCCGCTCGCCCGCATAGGGCGGCATACGGCTTTCGTCGATGCCGTGATAGACGAGCTCGACGTCGTCTGGGCGAGACGTCAGGCCTGCCAGATGATCACGACCGGCGCGGGTGCAGGTGACGGTCCAGTCGGCACTTTCGAGCTTTTCGCGTTTTTCCCATTCGGGCGACGTCCAGATGTCCTTGGCGTGAGCCGAGACGCTCCACGTCAGGCCGCGGATCAGCGCGGCATATCGGGCGACCGAGGCCGGCGTATGCAGGAAATGCGCGTAGAGATGTCGGACGTCGTCCGCCATTTCGGCGGCAAGGACGAGGGCCTGCCCGAAGCGGCGGATCCGGTTCGGTGTGGGATCACGAATGAGATCGCGCAGCCATATCCGGCGCGCGGCGCGGTAGCCGTCATGCCGGCGTGCCGTCACCCAGCCCCGGAACACGCGCGCGGGTTCGCGCCAAAGATACTCCGGCAAATAACGGACCGGTGCGGCGACGCTGCGTGCGACATCGTGGACCTTGGAATCGGTCGGCAACCGAAGCGAATGGATCCGGAGCGCGAAGCCGCGCCGTTCGAGCGCATGCAGCTCCTGCGCGATGAAGGTTTCCGACAACCGCGGCCAGCCCTTGACGACGACGCCGATCGTCGCCGGTGGCTTGTCTACGATGCCGCGTTCAGGCTCGTGCGATCGCGCCGGATCTTTCATCGACGGTACGCTTTTGCGATGAGCGCATTCGAGCGTGCGCCCGGAATCGACCGGCTCAGAGATTCGTCGCCAACGCCAGCTCGCCACGGCTCGACGTCTCGACAGACAACCAACGGTCGACGAGACGCCCGACGTTCTCCAGCCCGTCCATCAGACCCGGCACCGCCATGTCGGAAGGCAGAGACTGCATCGGCAACTGGCGCAGCGCCTCGGCCATCAATCGGGCATCCCGGTTGCCATCGTCGGGAAGCATGCGAAGCAGGCCAAGCTGCTCGGCGCGACTCGCCCGAATGTACTGTTCGCGCCGGGGCGTCGTGCGAGGGACGACGATCGCTCGCTTGTTGAACGACAGGATCTCGCAGAACGTGTTGTATCCGCCCATCGCGACGACCCCGGCCGCCTGCGACATCAGCATCTCGAGATGCGCGTCGAAGGTGATCATTTCGACACGATCCAACCGTCGCGTACGCTCCATGAACTCCACCTGACGCTCGGGCTGCATGAACGGGCCGAGCACGACGACGGCACGATTGGGCAGACCGCGATCGTACTCGTAGGCCCGCAGGACCCAATCGACCAGGATATCGCCGTCACCGCCGCCGCCCGTCGTCACCAGCACGAACGGCTCTGCCGACGTTTCATCGTGGCGCGTGCGTTGCGTGAGACTGGGTGCCGTACGCGGCAAGTAGCCCGTGAACCTCATCTTGCGGCGGACGACCTGCGGTACACCGATGCCGGCCAGCGGATCGCAGATCTGCGGCAGCCCGTAGACCCAGATCTCGTCATAAAGATCGCGCAGGGCCGGGATGACGTTCTTGCGTCGCCACTCCGGTTCCAGCAGGGCGGGATCGTCGATGACGTCGCGCAGGCCCAAGACGAGCGGAACGCCCTTCGACTTGAGCATGACCAGGGTATCGGCGACCTCGCCGCGCAGGCCCAGCGGCTCCTTGTCGACCAGAAACAAGTCCGGCCGGAAGGCCTCGGCCGTGTGCCGGATGATCGAGGCGCGAATCGCGATCGTCTGCTGTATGTCGATGTGCAGACTGAGCGGCGTATATTCGCCGTTGCGCAGTTTGATCACGCCCGGCACGCGGACGAAATCGACACGTGCCTTGAAATCGAAACTTCCGATGATCGGTGAGCCCGACAGGATCAGGACCGACAGATCCTTGTTCCGTTCGACCAGCGCATGCGCGATTGCCCGGCATCGGCGCAGGTGCCCCAGCCCCATGGTGTCATGGCTGTAGATGAGGATACGGGCCCCACCTCGCTTCGTGGCATCGACCGTGGTGCTCAAGAGCAGCCCCCCTTCTGCTGAGCCGGGCCCATCCACGCCGAATATCTCACACGTCTTCGCGGGCCAAAAAGCCACGATTTCGTGACATTGCCTCGTTCTACGTGACGATCCGCGCGACGGCGTCCATCCCGCTGACAACACGGATGTTTTCGAGGCTCACCATTTCTTCTGAGTAACTCTTCCGGAGAGGTTACCGGCAGGAAAGCCGGGCTCTCGACAGAGGATTGGTGCAACCACATGAATGCTCGAATTGGAACGTTATTCGGTTGGCGCCACAGGCGATCGCGGACGTGCGTCGTGAGATGTCGACGCGAAGGTTCCGCGGGCGAACATGTCGGTATGGGATCGCCGAATTGCAACTGGGAGCCGCAACTGAACAGGGTCGTCGTTGCATGGGTGCACGAACACTACGGCCCATACGCACAAGATCGCAGCGCCCGGCAGCGTTCATCTGCACATTTCTTCATCAGCTTGACATTTCGTCTGATGAATTCCGGTCGTGGGAAACACGGCAAAACACCATATGCCGGTTTGCTGCGATATCCGACGTATGCACACCGACGGCCGTCTCGATGCAGATCGAACCACCATGCCGGCGTCTCACGGTCGTCCGAACCTCGAGAAGCGACATTTGCCGCTATTCGATTGAAATACGCGCTTCGACGCTGTCGGCAGCGTTGCTCTGATCGCGACTCGGTACAGGCGCCGAACCGAGAGTTTCAATTCCGGCGCGCCTCTCGGGCTCTAGTTCACGTCGTCGATCGCGACTAGATTCGGACTCCAGGCCGTCGTCGAAGCGCGTGGCGGTCAGAGGCCGCACCGGATTCATGGAAACGAATCTCTACCGCTTTGTTCTGAAATATGCGCCGGTCCAGACCGCGGTCGTCTGCCTGCTCACGCTCGCGTCGCTGCCGCTGTATTACCTTTCGCTCGAGGTGCCGAAGAACATCTTCAACCAGGCGATCCTCGGCAAAATCGACTTCCCGACCGAAGTCCTGGGCGTGTCGTTCGGCAGGGTCGAGTATCTCTTCCTCCTCTGCGCGTTCTTTCTTCTGCTCGTCATCGGCCACGGCGGCCTCAAGCAATACGTGAACACGCTCAAGGGCCGGCTCGGCGAGCGGCTGCTGCGGCAGCTGCGTTACGAACTCATTTCGCGCGTTCTGCGGTTTCCGCTGCCGCATTTCCGCAAAGTCTCCGCCGGCGAGATCATCCCGATGGTGACGGCCGAAGTGGAGCCGCTCGGCGGCTTCATGGGCGACGCGATCGCCCAGCCGCTCATCCAGGGCGGCACGCTGCTGGTGATCGTGACGTTCCTCTTCGTTCAGAACCCCGTGATCGGGCTTGCGGCGATCTCGCTTTACCCGCTGCAGGCATATCTGATTCCGAAACTGCAACGGCGGGTGAACCAGCTCGGCAAGGAACGCGTGCGAGCGGTGCGCAAGCTGTCGGACCGGATCGGGGAAACCATCGCCGGCGTGCAGGAGGTCCGTGTGCACGGCTCGGCGGCGTGGGAGCGCGCCGATTTCTCGGATCGTCTCGGCATCATCTACCGGATCCGGTTCGAAATCTATCAGCGCAAGTCGCTGGTGAAGTTCCTCAACAACTTCCTCAACCAGCTCGTGCCGCTGCTGTTCTATTCGATTGGCGGTTATCTGGTGATCCAGGGCGATCTGACCGCCGGCGCGCTTGCGGCGGCGCTGACGGCGCACAAGGACATGTCGTCGCCGTGGAAGGAGTTGCTGGATTACTATCAGCAGCTGCAGGATTCGCGAATCAAGTACGAGCAGGTTATCGAACAGTTCATGCCCGACGGCATGTTGGACGAAACCCTGCAGGCCCCTGTCGAAGGGCCATTGCCGCGCCTCGATGGTGCAATCGAATTGACCAACGTCTCGCTGATCGAGGACGGAAACACGAAGTGGCTCGAGAACTTGACGTTCAGGATCGAGCCGGGCGAGCACGTGGCCTTCGTCGGTCCGGCCGGCGGCGGGCGCGACTTCGCGGCGATGCTCATTGCGCGGCTTTACCGTCCGACGGCGGGCCGAATCACCATCGGCGGCCAGGATCTTCTGTCAATGCCGGAAACGGTCAGCGGCCTTCGCATGAGCTATGTCGGGCCGACGGCGCACCTCTTCGCGGCAACGATCCGCGATAATCTTTGCTACGGTCTACGCCAGCGACCGGTCAGGCCGCGCGAACGCGATGCGGGCGACGAGCGGCAGCGCCGGCGCTGGCTCGCCGAAAGCGCAAGGGCTGGGAACCTCGCGCTCGATGTCGAGGATGACTGGATCGACTGGAGCGCCGCCGGCCTGCAGGACGGGCAGTCGCCGACCCGGCTTCTCGTCGAGATTCTCTCGACCGTCGACCTGACCGAGGACGTCTATCAGGTCGGCCTTCGCGGCACCATCGATCCGAAGGCGCGTCCCGACATCGCCGAAAACGTGCTTCGTGCCCGAGCGGCGTTGCAGGCGCGCATGACGGATCCCGAACTCGCCAGTCTGATCGAGACATTCCACCCCGATCGGTACAACGCGAACGCGACGCTCGCCGAGAACCTCCTTTTCGGCACACCGGTCGGTCCGGCATTCGACGTCGATCGCCTGGCCGAAAATCCCTATGTGCTGCGCGTGCTCGACAAGGTCGGTCTGACCGAGGATCTCGTATGGATCGGCCGCGAAGTGGCGGCGACCATGGTCGAGATCTTCGCCGATCTCCCGCCCGGTCACGAGTTCTTCGAGCAGTTCAGCTTCATTTCGTCGGACGATCTGCCCGAGTTCCAGACGCTGCTCGCCCGCGTCGACGGCCGTCGCGACATGTCACCGGCGGATCGAGGCCGACTTCTGTCCTTGCCGTTCAAGCTGATCGAGGCGCGCCACCGCCTCGGCCTCATCGACGATGAACTCAAGGCGCGCATCCTCGAGGCCCGCCGCGTCTTCCGGGACGATCTGCCCGAGAGCGCACGCGCCGCGATCGAATTCTTCGAGCCGAGCTCGTACAATGCCGCGGCAACCCTGCAGGACAACATCCTGTTCGGGAAGATCGCCTATGGCGAGGCGCGCGCGGCACAGCGCGTCGGCCGCCTCATCGTCGACGTTCTCGACGAGCTGAATCTGCGCGAGGCGGTGATCGAGGTCGGCCTCGACTATTTCGTCGGCGTGGGCGGTGCGCGCCTGTCGCAGGCGCAGCGCCAGAAGCTGTCGATCGGACGGGCGCTGCTGAAACGCTCGGACATCATCATGATCAACGAAGCGACGGCGACGTTCGAGGCCGCGACGCAGGCGCGACTGATGGATGGAATCCTCAAGGCCTGTGAGGGCCGGACCGTGATCTGGGTGCTGCACGATCCGATCCTGGCGAAACGCTTCGATCGCGTTCTCGTGTTCGTCGACGGACGTCTCGCCGAATCGGGCGGCTTCGGCGACCTGCAGCGGCCGGGGACCGCCTTTACCGAACTCATCGCCGCCGCATGACGGACAAAACGGATAAACGGGGAAGGCCCATGTCGATCAAAGAGGAAGTGGAGGCCCTGCGAAGCGTTCCGCTGTTTGCGAAGCTCGAACCCGCGAAACTCAAGCTTCTTGCCTTCACCAGTCAGCGCCTGACATTTGCGCCCAATCAGGTGCTGTTTCACCAGGGCGATCCGGGCGACGCCGCCTATATCGTCCTTGAGGGCGAGGCCGAGGTGCTGATCGATACGCCGCAAGGTCCCGTCAAGGTCGCCGAGATCGGCCGCCATACCATCATCGGCGAAATCGCCATCCTGTGCGACGTTCCGCGCACGGCGACGGTCATTGCCAAGTCGCGCCTCGTCACCCTCCGCATCGACAGGGATTTGTTCTTCCGGCTCGTGAACGAGTTTCCGCAGATCGCCGTCGAGATCATGCGCGAGCTTGCCCACAGACTCGAAAAGACGAACGAGCAGTTGCGGCGCGCCGTCAGCCGGGCGCCGATGTGACCTGATATGATGTGATCTGATGTGACAGGCATGAGCCGTCTCGACAGCTTCATCCGCCGACTCGAGGCGCAGCGGGCCTGTCTCGATTGGGCGGTCGATGCGGTCCGCGACCTGCCCGGGCCGGTCTTCGAGCTCGGGCTCGGCAACGGCCGGACCTACGACCATCTCCGGTCGCGTTTCGGCGGAAGCCGGGAGATCTTCGTATTCGACCGGCGGTTGGCCGCCCACCCGACATGCATCCCCGACTGGGATCATGTTTTCCTGGGCGATTTTCGCGAAACGCTGCCTGTCGCCGTGGCGCGATTCGCCGGGCAGGTTGCTCTCGTACATGCCGACATCGGCTCGGGCGACGCGGCGGCGACGGCCGCGCTCGCACCATGGCTCGGCCCGGCGCTCCGGCCGGCGCTGCGCGATGGGGCGATCGTGCTGTCGGATCAGCCGCTCGATGTCGGCCTGCCGCCGCTTTCGTTGCCGCCGGGCGTACCGGAACGGCGCTATTTCATCTACGGGCGGCGCGCCGTCGGCACCTGAGCCGAACCGACGTCAAAGGGCAAGGTCGAGTACGACCGGCACGTGGTCGGACGGGCTCGGCCAGTCGCGCGCCGACTTGAGCACATGCACGGCGCGGATATTCGCCTTGAGCTCGGGCGTGACCCAGACATGGTCGAGCCGGCGGCCGCGATCCGACGCCCGCCAGTCGCGGTTCCGGTAGCTCCACCACGTATAGATGCGTTGCGGCTCGGGGAACAGCAGGCGGGTCGCGTCGACCCACTGATGCGCTGCCTGCAGCTTAGTCAGGAGTTGGACCTCCACCGGCGTATGACTGACGACGTCGAGCAGCTGCTTGTGCGACCATACGTCGTTCTCGAGCGGCGCCACATTGAGATCGCCGACGAGGATGCGCTTCCTGCCGCGCGGCTGCCGGCTCCAGAACGCCTGGAGTTCGCGCAGGAACTGCAGCTTGTGAGAAAACTTCGGGTTGAGCGCCGGATCCGGAATGTCACCGCCCGCCGGGACATAGACGTTGTGAAGCTCGATTCCACCCGGCAGGGTGACATGCACGTGGCGCGAATCGTCCTTGTCGCACCAGCTCAGGCGTCCGTGATCGGCGAGCGGCCGACGCGAGAGGATGGCCACGCCATTATAGCCCTTCATGCCGTGGAAGCATTGGTAGGGATAGCCGGCCTTTTCGATCTCCTCGCGCGGGAAGTGCTGGTCTTCCGTCTTGGTTTCCTGGAGACAGACCACATCCGGATCGGCGATGCGGATCAGCTTGTGCAGCAGCTTCAGCCGCAGCCGAATCGAATTGATGTTCCAGCTCACGATGCGCAGGCCGCCGCGCCTGGGGGCCGGCGGGAGGGAGTCGCAGGCATAGGGCGAGGGCGCGGCAGTCGCCGTCACGCTGCGGGGTCGCCCCGCCGCACTGGAAGCCTTGGGCATCTACATCGATCCGGTAAGCAGGAAACGCCGAAGAAACCGGGGCTTTTGTGCCCCGTCGGTCGGGACGCGGTCAAGTTCTGCGTCGCGGACGACCGGACCGCAAAACGAAGCGCCCGGCCGGGGGGGAGACCGGGCGCTCGGAAGCTCCTCATCGGAGCCCGGTGGGCGTCAGGGGAGCCGCCCACCGAGCGGTCATTCCTTTCAGAACAACCGCCTCTGTCGCATCAGATGGTGACGGGTCGACGCAATACAAGCCCCTCCCGCAGGCGGCCGAGATAGCCGAAATGGTTGCTACCGACAGACGGTCGGTGTCCCCACATTATCGCGCCGCGGCACGCCGGCGTGCGCGGTCGCGGGCAGCCTCGCCGAAGGCCGCGAAGATCGCACGCGACAAGGCGTCGGCGGCGATGTGCCACTCCGGGTGCCATTGGACGCCAAGGGCAAAGCTCTTCGCCGTCGCGACGCGGACCGCCTCGATGACGCCGTCGGGCGATGTCGCTTCGATCACCAGGCCATCGGCAAGGCGGTCGATCGCCTGCGAATGCAGGGAATTCACGACCACCTCGTCCGTGCTGGCAAGTCCGGCCAGGACTCCGCCGGACACCAGCCGGACCGAATGCGCGAAGGCATAGCGCTTCTCATTCGGCTCATCCGCGGGGGCACGGTGATCGGCCCGGCCGGGCAGTTCATGGACATGCTGGTGGAGGCTTCCGCCCAGCGCCACGTTCAGCTCCTGATGACCGCGGCAGATCGCAAGGAGCGGCAGACCGTCCTCGATCGCCCGGCGGATCAGCGGCAGAGTCGTCGCATCGCGCGCCGGATCCTGCAGCGTTCCCGGCCGCGCCGGCTCGCCGCCGTAGCGTTCGGGCTGCACGTTGCTCGGACTGCCGGTCAGCAGCAATCCGTCGAGCCGCGCCACGACCGCATCGAAATCCGTTCGCGATGCGAGCGCCGGCAGGATGACCGGGGCACCGCCGGCTCCGGCGGCGACGGCCTCGACGTACTGAGCAGCGGCACCATGCACGACATGCCGGTCGACGAATCGCGTGCAGGCGGTTACGCCGATCAGCGGCACCGGACCCTGCAAGTGCTCACTGCGGGAAGTTCGGGTCTGTGAAACGGAACAGGGCCGGATCGAGCGGCACGTCCACCTTGGGCTCGATCAACGCGACACGGGTCACGTTGCCTTGGGCGTCGACGACCTGCCAGTTCGACAACGCGAACGGCCGCTCGCCAAAGACCAACGTCAACTGCCCGGCATCGGGATCTTTCGTCTGGACCAGGGTCACCCGCAGACTGCCCGGACCGCGTTCGACCCGCGTGACCGTAACGTCGCCCGACAACTGAATCTTCTCGCGCACCAGCAGGCCAGCCGGCGTGCTGTTGAGCGGCAGGTGTGCGACCGTCTTGAGATCCTTGTCGTAGTGGATCAGGAACGTGCCATTCGCGACCAGAAGGATCGGTACCGGCGGGTCGTATTCCAGCCGCAGGCGTCCGGGTCGAGACAGGTACAGCGTGCCCTCGGCCGTTCCGCCGTTGTCGGCGATCTGCAGGATGCGCGCGCGCAGCGTCCGCACGCTGTTGAGATACTGTTCGACGCGGGCGATATCGGCCCGATCTTCTGGCGTGAGCCGTGCGGGCGTGGGGCGGTTCGCGAACGCGCCGGATGCACCGACCGCCCAGACGGCGGCGGCGGCGGACAGTCCCAGGAGCGTGCGACGGCGCAGACGTGTCGAAGACATGCCGGAAACATAGGGTTTCGACCACGTCGGGGCAATGACCCGGACCAAGGGAAAGCCGTCGCATCCGGGCGGATGGCGCCGGTCTCAGCGATCAGGCCGATGGGATCCGCCTTCGAGATGGTCGCGCAGGATGCGGATGTTGCGCAGATTGGCTTTCCACCAGGCGTCGAACACGTCGCCGGCGACCGGGACCGAACCCAGGACGGTTTCGAACGCGACGTTGGCGATCATGCGCGCCAGCGCAGGCGCCGGCACACCAAGCCGCCACGCCTCGTAGACGATATAGCCGGACAGCACCGCACCGGCCGCGTCACCGACGCCCGGGACGAGACCGAGGAGCGCATCGAGCCCGAACCGGAACTTCGTGCCGGGAATGCCGACGGATGCGTCGAGCGCCCAGGCCAGCCGTTCGAGCCGGCGCAGGACAGCCGCCGCATCACCGGAAGCATATCGTTTTTGCGCTCGGCGCCAGCCGTCGCGGTACGTACCTCTCGCCATCAAGGCCGTTTATAACCGTCGGCGGCGCCGTCGATCATGGGCCATGATGCGGCGAGATTCTGCATGAACCGGCAGGAGTGGGGCGCGTCGTCGCGCCCCCCGATTTCGCCCGCGGGACTACTTCGCCTTCTCCTGTGTCCACTCGCCGGCCCGCTCGACGTCCCGGCCCACACCTTCCATCGTGTTGCAGCCGACGAGGGCGAGGGCGGGCGCGACCAGCACCGCCGCCAGGACAAAAAGATTGATCACGCGCTTCATGCAGGAAACTCCCGGAGGTTGACGTTTCGCCGATGCAGCTCGGCTGGCGGGATAACGCCGCGCTCGACGGGGGGTTCCGGAACGGCCGCGCTCGAGCAAGCGTGGCCGTACGTTCATTGTCGCGCCTGCTCAGTTGTTGTAGTCGCCTTTGGGCGCAAGGACCTCGCGGCGCCCGACGTGATTGGCCGGGCTGACCACGCCCTCGGCTTCCATCCGTTCGACGATGCGCGCGGCACGGTTGTAGCCGATCTGCAGATGACGCTGGATGAAGCTCGTCGAGCACTTCCGCTCGCGCGTGACGAGGGCGACGGCCTGGTCGTACAGCGCATCGCCGCCACCATCGCCGCCGCCGGCACCACCCCCGCCGCCGATCGAAGCGAGAGCGGTTTCGTCCTCGGTGACTTCCTCGACATAGGTCGGCTCGCCCTGTTCCTTCAGGAACTTGACGACGCTCTCGACCTCGCGGTCCGAAACGAAGGGGCCATGGACGCGGGTGATGCGACCACCGCCGGCCATGTAAAGCATGTCGCCCTGGCCGAGCAGCTGCTCGGCGCCCTGTTCGCCCAGGATCGTGCGGCTGTCGATCTTCGAGGTGACCTGGAACGAGATGCGGGTCGGGAAGTTGGCCTTGATCGTGCCGGTGATCACGTCGACCGACGGACGCTGCGTCGCCATGATCAGGTGGATGCCAGCAGCGCGTGCCATCTGCGCGAGGCGCTGCACGGCCCATTCGATATCCTTGCCGGCGACGAGCATCAGATCGGCCATCTCGTCGACGACCACGACAATGAAGGGAAGCGGCTCGAGGTTGAGCGGCTGATCCTCGAAGATCGGCTTGCCGTCCTCGTCGAAGCCCGTCTGCACCTTGCGCATCAGGACTTCGCCCTTCTTCTTCGCCTCGGCGAGCCGCGCGTTGTAGCCGGTGATGTTGCGCACGCCGAGCTTGGACATGGCGCGGTACCGATTCTCCATCTCGCGCACGGTCCACTTGAGCGCGACGACGGCCTTCTTCGGGTCCGTCACCACCGGCGCCAGCAGATGCGGGATGCCGTCATAGACCGACAGCTCGAGCATCTTCGGGTCGATCATGATGAACCGACAGTCCTGCGGCGATAGCCGGTACAGGAGCGACAGGATCATCGTGTTGATCGCGACCGACTTGCCCGAACCGGTCGTACCGGCGATCAACAGGTGGGGCATGCGCGCGAGATCGGCCACGACCGGCGTTCCGCCGATATCCTTGCCGAGGAACAGCGTCAGCGCGCCCGGCGTGTTTCCTTCCTCGGCCGCCAGCAGCTCGCGCAGATACACGGTTTCGCGCGTGATGTTCGGCAGTTCGATGCCGATCACGTTGCGTCCGGGAATCACGGCGACGCGCACCGACACGGCGCTCATCGAGCGGGCGATGTCATCGGCAAGCCCGATCACGCGGCTGGTCTTGGTGCCCGGGGCCGGTTCCAGCTCGTACAGCGTCACGACCGGACCCGGCCGTACCTTTACGATCTGCCCCTTCACGCCGAAATCGTCGAGGACCGACTCGAGCAGGCGCGCGTTCTGCGCGAGCGCCTCTTCGTCCACCGCCGTGCCGCGTTCATTCGGCTTGGGCAGGGCGAGGAGATCCAGCGGCGGCAGCCGATACTTGTCATTGCCGCGAAGATCGAGGGTGGCCTGCTTCTTTGGTGCAGTCTGTTTCTTCGGCGCTTCTGTCACCGGACGACGGGCCACCAGTTCGACCGGCGGCGGACGGCGCGGCTCGGCGGGCTCGGGTGCGCTCTCGTCCTCCGGCATGTCAGAGTCCTCCGCCGTTTCGTCGTCGAGGCTCGGCTCGCGCCGCAGGCGCCGCGCGGCCTGCTTGGCCTTGGCGCGCCGTTCCGCCGGGTCGCCCAGTTGCGGACGCCATGCGGCCGCGCGCCGGATTCCACGGACGGCAAGGGTGGCCACAAGGGCGCAGAAGCGTCCCATTGCCTGCCACTCGCCCCAGGTGATGGCGAGCGCGAACAGCAGGGCGCTGATCGACAGCGCTGCCGCCAGCACGCCGAACGCGTCGGGTCCAAGTCCGATGGCGTGGCTGAGGGCGACCGTCCCGGCCAGGAAAAGGTGTCCGACGGCACCGCCGAGCCCGGCACTGAACGAACCCGTCCATGTGTCCGGGACGGGAATGAATGCGAGGGCAAGAGCCGCCAGCACGACCGCCAGCGGCAGCAACGCCACGCGAACCCACCAGAGCGGAAGGTGATGGACACGGATCAGCCGCCAACCCCAAGCGGCCAATGCCGCCACCGGCAACGTCGCGCCGAGGCCCAGCGTCTGCAACAGGATGTCGGCGAGCGTCGCCCCCCAACGGCCGGCGAGGTTGTGCACCGGCGCGTCGGTGGCGTGACTCCACGACGGATCGGCGGGCGAATAGCTGAGCAGGGCGAGAGCCAGGAGCACGCCGAGGCCGATGAGGCATATGCCGGCCGCCTCGATCAGCCGCCGCCGAAGCAGCGCCCATGCGCCATCCGGCAGGAGACCACCTTTCGCCGTTCGCGATGCGCCGGCCACCCGTCGCTCCCTCAGCCGGAATCCAGGACCTGGGCGACGCGCGTCAGCGCCGCTTCGGTCGTCTCGATGTCGTGGACGAGCGCCACGCGAATATAGGGCTGCCCGATGTTCCGCCCGGACGCATCGGGTCGTGTGACATAGGCACCGGGCAGAACCTTGATCGCGGCTTCGGACCACAGTCTGCGCGTCGCCGTCTCGCCGTCGCCGACGTCGAGCCAGAGATAGAAACCGCCATCGGGACGGTAATAGCCGAAGCGTCCGGACAGCAACCGATCGGCGATGTCATACTTCGCGCGGTAGACGGCCCGCGTGGCCTCGACATGCGCCTCGTCACGCCACAGCGCGGTCGCCGCCTCCAGCGTTGCAAGCGGCGTGGCGGCGCAGCTGTAGGAGCGCAGCCGATTGAACAGCTTGATCGTCTCGGGCGAGCCCACGGCAAAACCGGAGCGCAGACCCGGTGCGCTAGAGCGCTTGGACAGCGTATGAAACACGATCAGATTGTCGAGGTCGCCGCCCAACGCCGCCGCTGCCTCGAGCGCGCCTGCCGGCGGCGTATCCCCGAGATAGATCTCGGCATAACACTCGTCGGACACGAGCAGGAAGTCCCACTGCCGCGCCAGTGCCAGCGCCTTCTTGAGATAGACGAGATCGGCGACCGTGCCTTGCGGGTTGGCCGGCGAACACAGATACATGATCGCGGTCCGGCGGAGCGTCGCCTCGTCGAGCGCATCGAGGTCCGGCAGAAATCTGGTCTGACGCGTCGCCGGCATGAAGACCGGTTCGGCGCCGGCCATGACCGATGCGCCGTAATAAACTTGGTAAAACGGGTTCGGCATCAACGCGACCGGCCGGCCGGTTCCGTTGCTGCGCTCGGGCGAGACCGCAAGCAGCGCCGCGAGAAACAGGCCTTCGCGCGAGCCCGCGACCGGCGCGATCTGGCGCTCGGGGTCGATAGTCCCTGGCTTGAGCTTGTAGCGCCGCGTGAGCCAGTCCGCGCACGCCACCCGGAACTCGGGCGTACCGCCGACCGGCGGGTACCGGTTCCAGGTCCTGGCGCCGCGATTGATGATCTCGGCGACGAACGCGGGCGGCTGGTGCTGCGGCTCGCCGACCGACATGATGACGGGCGGGACGTTCGCCCGTGGCGCGATACCCGCCAGCAGCTCGTTGAGCCGCTGGAACGGATAGTCGTTGAGCAGGTCAAGCCGACTGTTAAGCATCCGGATCCACGCAGCATTCCTGCCGCGCTGACCCGCTCAGCGCGCAGTACAAATCGAAAACAATCATATCTCCGCGGTTCTTAATGTACAAGTCGAGGTAGCGGCAAGGCCCATGATGTAGAGGCTGCGACCGAGCCTCATCACAAGATCGCCGAGTCGCCTGAGTCGCAGGAACAATTCAAGAACAACCGCCCCGATTCGTCACAAAAATGCGCCAAAGGCGCCCGCAGACGCTCCTCGGGTGACCGCTCCGCAACGGCGGGATCAGTCCTTAGTCCCGCTCTTGACGGTCATACAGATACCCGGCGCCGGCACCGACAGCGCCACCGAGCGCTGCGCCGCCGAGCATGCTGTTGCCGGTGGCACCCCCGAGCACGGCCCCGGTGCCGGCGCCGAGGCCGGCCCCTGTCGCGGTTCGCCGCTGCGTGTCGGACATGTTCTCGCAGCCGGCTGCAGCAAGGCCGAGTGCCACGAGCGCGGCGATCGTGAAGGATTTCATGGCAAAGCTCCGTTCGATCCGTTGAACCGGGGTGCGGACGCGGCATTCGCGCCGGCTGCCCCGTCGGGCGAACGGCACGTGCAACTGACGGTTCCTGCCGCCGCGGTTGCGGGCCTGACAAAAAAGGGGGCGGCCGAAACCACCCCCCAAGGTCAAGGTTTTGAGGTGAGCCGAGCGTGACCGCCGGGTCTCTCTCCTACTGAACCGTCTCGCCGTGCAGCGCGAGATCGAGCCCGTCACGCTCGGCCTCCTCGCTGACGCGCAGTCCGAGGACGGCGTCGATGATCTTGAGGATCACGAAGCTCACCACGGCGGTGTAGATGACCGTGGTCACGACGCCGTAGATCTGCAGCAGGAACTGACCGGGGTTGCCTTCGAGAAGGCCCGCAGTCGACAACTCGCCGACCGAGAAGATGCCGGTCAGCAGTGCGCCGACGATTCCGCCGACGGCGTGGACGCCGAACACGTCGAGCGAGTCGTCGTAGCCCAGCGTCTTCTTCAGGCTCGTCGACGCCCAGAAGCAGAGGATCCCGGCGACGATGCCGATGACCAACGCCCCGCCGGGCATGACGAAACCGGCCGCCGGCGTGATGGCGACGAGCCCGGCGACCGCACCCGAAATGATGCCGAGCACCGACGGCTTTCCGCGCGTCGCCCATTCCGCGAACATCCAGGCAAGTGCCGCGGCGGCGGTCGCGATCTGCGTGACGGCCATGGCCATGGCGGCGCGGCCGCCGGCACTGATCGCCGACCCGGCGTTGAAGCCGAACCAGCCGACCCACAGGAGCGAAGCGCCGATCACCGCCAGGGTCAGGTTGTAGGGCGCGAAGTTCTCATGCCCGTAGCCCTTACGCTTGCCGAGGACGATCGCCGCAACCAGCCCGGCGACGCCGGCGTTGATGTGGACCACGGTGCCGCCCGCAAAGTCGAGGACGCCCCAGCCGAACATGAAGCCGTTGGGATGCCAGACCCAGTGCGCGATCGGCGCGTAAACCACGATCGACCAGATGGCCATGAACCACAGCAGCGCCGAGAACTTCATGCGGTCGGCGAAGCCGCCGCAGATCAGCGCCGGCGTAATGATGGCGAAGGTCATCTGGAACATCATGAAGAGCGGCTCGGGGATCGTCATCGTCGACGCGCCCTCGAGGCCCGCGCCGATCGTGAACGGCTCGTCCCACGTCAAGCCGCTGAGAAAGAAGCGCGACAGATCGCCGACATAGGCGTTACCGTTGCCGAAAGCGAGGCTGTAGCCGATCACCATCCAGACGATCGTGATCAGGCAGCAGATCGCGAAGCTTTGCATCATGGTGCTGAGCACGTTCTTCTTGCGCACCATGCCGGCGTAGAAGAGCGCAAGGCCTGGCACCGTCATCATCAGGACCAGCGCGGTCGAAGTCAGCATCCACGCCGTGTCGCCGGTGTCGATCGCGGGCGCGTCCTGCGCCATCGCCTCGTTCGCACCGGCCAACGCGGCACCGAACGCGCTCGCCAGCGCCGCCAGTCTGCCCCAACTCCCCCAACTCCTCATTTCGACTCTCCTTCGGTTTACTGCACCTCGACGGTGACCGTTGGGCAGGGCATCAAGAATCGTGCCATGCCATCCAAAGCGGGACGGTTTCAGATGGTGCAGCAAAGGGCGGTTTATGTTGCCCGGGCCGCGACTTCGCGACCCGCGATCGTTCGTTCATCAGATCTACGGCCGCGGATTGAACAATTTTTAGGCAAACCGCCATCCTCGGCGGCAGTTGCAAGTGCCGTTCACTTCACCGGATGGCGCGCGGCTGTTCAATCGATGAGCAATCGCCGAACTAAATTGCCTCGGCATTGAGCTCACCCGTCCGGATCCGCATCGCGAAACCGATGTCGAGGACGAAGATCTTGCCGTCACCGATCTTCCCCGTGTTCGCCGCGGTCCGGATGGCATCCACCACCCGCTCCACGATTGCATCGTTCACGGCGATCTCGATCTTCACCTTCGGCAGGAAGTTCGTCGTGTACTCGGCGCCACGATAGATTTCAGTCTGACCTTTCTGCCGTCCGAATCCCTTCACTTCGGTTACGGTCAGCCCCTGAATTCCGAGCGCCGTCAGCGCCTCGCGCACCGCGTCCAGCTTGAACGGCTTGATGATGGCGACGACCAGTTTCATGTTTGCCCTCCATGTCCCGGCCCGCCCTTGAAGCGCGTCCCCGCAGGCCGGCAGCGGTGCCATGGTTCAAGAACCATGCCGCCATACCGCCGCCGTCGGCCGGATGGTCTGGACACGGGCCGCCGCCACAGGCCATGTTGGGGCATGTCGTCCGCAAGACCCGACCAAGCCGACCGTACCCTCGCCGCCGACGTCGTGATCATCGGCGGCGGCCTGGTCGGCCTTCCCTTGGCAATCGCGCTCGGTCAGGCCGGGCTCGACGTCGTCGTCGTCGACCGCGAGAACCCGGCGGTTGCTGCGGCTGATCCCTTCGATGGTCGTGGTTCGGCCATCGCCTGGGGCTCGGCGCAGGTCCTGCGCGGGCTCGGCCTGTGGCAGCACCTGGCGCCGCACGCGGCGCCGATCCTGGACATCCGCGTCTCGGACGGCGAATCGTTACTGTTCCTGCACTACGATCACCGCGATCTCGGGACCGAGCCGCTCGGCTACATCATCGAGAACCGCTTCACGCGGCGTGCCCTTTATGCACGCCTGACCGAACTGCCGAACGTCAGACTCGTCGCACCGTCGTCGGTACGCTCACTCGAGCGCACGCGCAGTCGTGTCCGTGCCGAGCTTGAAGACGGCACCCGAGTCGATGCGAGTCTTGCCGTTGCCTGCGACGGGCGCGAGTCGCCAACCCGGCGCGCCGCCGGCATCCGCGTCATGCGTTGGGACTATCCCCAGACCGGCATCGTCTGTTCGATCCGGCACGAACGGCCCCATCGCGGCATCGCGCATGAACGTTTCCTTCCGGCCGGTCCGTTTGCCGTCCTGCCGCTGCCGGATTCGGAAACGGGGGCGCATTACTCGTCGATCGTATGGACCGAACGGGCGGATCTTGCGCCGGCGATGATGCGGTTGAACGACAACGAGTTCGCCGCCGAGATCGCCGTGCGCTTCGGCGATACGCTCGGCGCCATCGAGGTCGCCGGCGGGCGCTGGGCCTATCCGCTCACGTTGTTGCAGGCGGAGTGTTATACCGATATGCGGCTCGCGCTCGCCGGCGACGCCGCCCACGCCATTCATCCGATTGCCGGGCAGGGCCTGAATCTGGGCCTGCGCGACGTAGCGGCGCTCGCCGAGTGCGTCGTCGATGCCCGACGGCTGGGCCTCGATATCGGGGCTGCCGACGTGCTCGGCCGCTACGAACGGTGGCGCCGCTTCGACACGCTGACCCTTATGGCCGTCACCGATGGACTCAACCGGCTCTTCTCCAACGATATCGGGCCGATACGGCTTATGCGCGACGTCGGTCTGGCAATCGTCGATCGGCTGCCGGCCGTAAAGCGCTTCTTCATGCGTCACGCGATGGGCGTGGTCGGCGATCTGCCGCGACTGCTGCGCGGCGAGGCGCTCTAGCGGCGAGATATCCTATCCGGCCGGCTTCTTGGTCGCGCGCGGATCGCGCGACAATCCTTTCGCCTCGAGTGCGGCCAGATATTCCTGCCAGATGCGCTCGCGGTTCTCGCCCAAATGGCGCAGGTACTGCCAGCTGTAGATTCCGGTGTCGTGCAGATCGTCGAACTTGATGCGCACGGCGTAATTGCCAACCGGCTCGATGCCGATGATGCCGACGTCCCGACGTCCGGCGACGATCTGCTTCTGACCGGGACCATGACCCATGACTTCGGCGGACGGGCTTTCGACACGCAGAAACTCTGCCGGATAACTGAAGACGCATCCGTCCTCGAATTCGATCTCGAGCGTCTTTTCCGCCTGCTTGAGGCGGATTTCCTTCGGCCAGTGCCGCGTTTCGAACTCGCTCACGACTCGTCCTGGTCGAGCTTGCGGGCCTCGTCGATCAGCATGATCGGTATGCCGTCACGGATCGGGTAGGCGAGCCCCGCCTGCTCGCTGATCAGTTCCTGGCGCTCGGGGTCGTAGCGCAGCGGGCCTTTGGTGAGCGGGCAAACGAGGATCTCCAGCAGTTTCGGATCGACGCCAGAGCCTTTCGCAGCCATTTGACACCCCTCGGTGTTGAGCCGTCGGCGGTCATCGCCGGGGCGGTCCGAGTCATGCCCCATGTCGCACAAGGGATCAATGCTTCGCCGACTCGCCGTCGGGTCGGTCGAGGACCGCCATTTCGAGTATCGCGATCAATGCGGCGGCGCGCGCGGCCGGAGTCTCGCTCTCGAGCAGGGCCTGTTTCTCCTGCGGGCTGAACGGGCAGGCCATGGCGAGTGTCGTCATCAGGCGGCCGTCGGGCGTCTGCTCGATCGCCTCCCAGTCGGCCGTGATGCCGTGGATCGCGAAGTATCGCCGCAGTGCGCCGAGGAGACGCTGACGATCGATCGCCGGATCGCCGTCGTCGGCCGCCAGGTCGTTTTGCCAGCGGGCGAAATCCGGCATGACGCGGCGATATCCGCGAACCGTCGGAAGTTCCTCGACGATCGAGAACCGGCAAACGCCCACAAGCGTGATGAGATAGCGCCCATCGTCCGTTTCGCTGAATGCCGTTATCCGCCCCGCGCAACCGACGGAATAAAGCGGCGGCGGCTTTCCCGGCTGCTCCGGCTCGGTCGGCTGGATCATGCCGATCAGACGCCCCGACGTGGCCAGAGCGTCCTCGGTCATGGCGAGATAACGCGGCTCGAAGATGTTCAGGGGCAAGCGCGCGCGCGGGAGCAGGAGCACGCCGGTAAGCGGAAAAATCGGCAGCACACGCGGCAGCTCCTCGAGCCTCGGCCGGGTGCTGCGCGGCGTCATGACTTTTCGCCGGCCGTCAGGCGAACATCAGAGACGAAAGCCGCCGTCGTCCGCTCACGGTCAGGGGATGGGTGGGGCCGAGCGCTTCAAAGAATTTGAGAAGCTGCTTGCGTGCGGCCTCGTCATTCCATTTACGGTCACGCTTGAACAGCTCGAGCAACTGGTCGACCGCGGCCTCCTGCTGGCCGCCGCCGAACAGGGCAAGCGCGAGATCGAAACGCGCCTGATGGTCGGCCGGGTCGCGTTCGACACGTTCGCGCAGCTCGTGCACCTTGGCGCTGGCTTCGGCCGTCTGTTCGGCAAGGTCGAGCGCCGCCCGGACCTGCTGTACGTCCGGGTCGTTCGCCGCCTCCGGCGGCAGCGTATCGACGATTTGCTTCGCCTGTGCCGTATCGCCCGCCAGCACGTAGCAGCGGGCGAGCCCGGCGCACGCGCTGACGTTCTGCGGATCACGCGCCAAAACCTGGGCATAGAGCGCGCTGGCAGTTCCGACGTCGCCCGCGGCAAGCGCGGCCTTTGCCTGTTCGACGGCCTGGGCGATCGGCGAGGTCCCCCCGCTGGCAGCGATCAGCCGCTGCACGAACTGCTTGATCTGGCTTTCCGGAATGGCGCCCACGAAGCCGTCGACGGGCCGGCCGTTCCGGAACGCGAACACCGCCGGAATCGACTGGATGCGCATCTGCTGCGCGATCTCGGGGTTCTCGTCGATGTTGATCTTAACCATCCGGACCGCGCCGCCGGCATCGCGCACGGCACGCTCGAGCGCCGGGCCAAGCTGGCGGCACGGGCCGCACCAGGGTGCCCAGAAATCGACGATCACGGGGACCTGGCGGGACGCCTCGATGACATCGGTCATGAAGCCGTTGATGTCGGTGTCCTTGACCAGGTCGGCGCCGCCATTGGCGCGGCCGGCGCTCAAAATCGGTTCCATGACGTTATCTCTTCCATTACGCCGAAAGGGGTATCGGCCGGACCGGTGCCGGTAAGCGCGTCCGGCGTCGGGCTCTTTCCCTTACATGGCGGTTTTCCATCGACAAGACAACCCCGTCACGGATCAGCGTCGACCTCGGGTACGACCCAAGCGGACACCGGGCTTGCATTTGGGGTGGAAGCCCGTATATTCGGCCCGCTTTTTCGATCCGATCGCCGGTCATCGGCGCGGACGCCCGCGGGAGTAGCTCAGGGGTAGAGCATCACGTTGCCAACGTGAGGGTCGCGGGTTCAAATCCCGTCTCCCGCTCCATATTTCGACACGCCGACTTTCACAGGGACTTGCGTAAGGGGGCTCGACGTCGAGCCCGCTGCCGTTCTGTTGCCTCTCGAAAAGAACTGGATCCGTCAGAACTAGATCCAATCGGCTGCCCCGGCGGGGCCGGAACGCCGAGACATGGATCGAGCGCTCATCCCGGGGCGGGTTTCGACTCAAGAGCGGCGTCGGCGCATTACCCTTTTGCCGGCGATCCACGGCACGATTCGTCTTTCGCATCCTTCCGTACCGGTACGTCGGGCGCCCGTATCAACGACGCCGAGCCTGTTTTGTGATGATTCCTGCTGCCGCCGATCGACCTTTCCGCAGCCGGTATGCCCGGGTTGGCGGCGCCATGCGGCCGCAACCCTCAGGCGACCCGTCGCTCGCAAGGCAAACCCACGGTTAACCAATCCTTCAATCGTTAACCCTAACCTTCAGGCGTTCGAAAACGGCGCCAGACGAGGCACGACGGTGGAAGGTTCCCGATTTCAGGGATGGCCGGTGGCGGCCGGGACGGGACGGCCGGGCGATGGGGCCACCGCCAATGGAAGCGCATGTGCGCTGAACGCCTATGACGACGCGCCCATCAACCTTACCGGCGCGTCCGTTCTGATTACCGGAGGCACCGGCTCCTTCGGACGGAAATTCGTGCGCACCGTACTGTCGGCCGGCCAGGTGCGGCGACTGGTCGTCTTCTCGCGCGACGAGCAGAAGCAATACGAGATGGCGGCGGAGTTCGACCAGGAACGATACCCCGCGATCCGCTACTTCATCGGCGACGTACGCGATCGGGCGCGCCTCGAAATGGCGATGAGCGGCGTCGATATCGTCATCCACGCCGCGGCGCTGAAGCACGTGCCGACGGCCGAGTACAACCCGATCGAGTGCATACACACCAACGTGATCGGCGCCGAGAACGTCGTGCACGCGGCGATCCGCAACGGCGTGAAGAAGGTGATCGCCCTGTCGACCGACAAGGCCGCGAACCCGATCAATCTCTACGGGGCAAGCAAACTCGCGTCAGACAAGATTTTCATCGCGGCGAACAATCTGAGCGGTGCCGCCAAGACCAGATTCTCCGTCGTCCGCTACGGCAATGTCGTGGGCTCGCGCGGCAGCGTCGTACCGCTGTTCAAGCGGCTCGTCGCAAGCGGTGCGGACAGTTTGCCGATCACCGACGAGCGCATGACGCGGTTCTGGATCACATTGGAGCAGGGCGTCAATTTCGTCCTGTCGTGTCTGCGGATCATGCGCGGCGGCGAAATCTTCGTGCCGAAGATTCCGAGCATGCGCGTCGTCGATCTCGCGCGAACGATGGCCCCGCATCTGCCGATCCACGTGATCGGAATCCGTCCCGGGGAGAAGCTGCATGAAGTGATGGTGACCGAGGACGATTCCCGCACCACCATCGACCTCGGGGACCGGTATGTCATCGAACCGGCCTTCACCTGGTGGGAGCGGAAGTCATACGCCAACGGCAAGGCCAAACCCGTACCGGAGGGTTTCCGGTACAGCAGCGATTCGAACGACCAGTGGCTCGATTGCGACAGCATGCGGCATCTTCTCGAGACCGTCGCGTGACATACGAAGGCGCCTTCCTGCCTTACGGCCGTCAGCAGATCGAGGCCGACGATATCGCCGCAGTCGCGGCGGTGCTGCGTGGCGAGTGGCTGACGACCGGCCCGAAGGTTGCCGAGTTCGAGCGTGAATTCGCCGCAGCGACGGGCGCCCGCCACGCCGTCGCCGTGAACAGCGGTACCGCCGCACTTCACCTCGCAGCCCGTGCCGTCGGGCTTTCGCCGGGATGCTGGGCCGTGGTTCCGACCATCACGTTCCTCGCGACCGCCAACGCCGTCCGCTTCGTCGGCGCTGATGTCGTCTTCGCCGACGTGGATCCGGAGACCGGACTTCTCGGGCCAGCACAGTTCGAGGCGGCGCTCGCCAGGGCCCCCGGTCCGGTAACGGCCGTCTTTTCGGTCCATCTGGGTGGGCAGTGTGTCGGCATGGATGCGATCGCCGCAATCGCCCGATCGCGCGGCATCGCGGTCATCGAAGATGCCTGCCACGCACTCGGCACGACGGAATGCGGTGCTCCTGTCGGATCCTGCCGCGTCAGCGACGTCGCCTGTTTTTCGCTTCACCCGGTCAAGACGATCGCGGCCGGCGAGGGTGGCATCGTAACGACGAATGACGAGGCGCTCGCCGCCACGATGCGGCGTCAGCGCAACCATGGCATGGTTCGCGAACCCGCCGACTTCCATAACCGCGATTTGGCCTTCGCGGCTGACGGCACGCCCAACCCTTGGTACTACGAGATGGTGGAAGCCGGATTCAATTATCGGCTCAGCGACATCAACTGCGCGCTTGCGCTGTCACAGCTCGGCAAACTCGAACGGTTCGCGTCACGGCGACAGGCACTCGCACGGCTCTATGATGAACTGCTCGCGGAGCTTGCGCCACTGGTCCGCCCGGTTCCGCGCGTGCCAGGATGCCGGCCGGTCCTGCACCTCTATCAGGTTCTAATCGACTTCGACGCAATACGGCTGGATCGGGCCGACCTGATCCGCGCCCTGTCGGACCGGGGAATCGGCACGCAAGTGCATTACATTCCAGTCCATCGCCAGCCTTACTACAAGGCGCTGTACGGCGACCTGTACCTGCCCGGCGCCGATGCCTTCTATCGCCGCACGCTGAGCCTGCCGCTGTTTTCCGGCATGACCGAAGCGGACGTCGTGCGCGTCGTGACCGCGTTGAAGACCATCATCGGAGCGGCAACATGAATGTACGGTTCGGCAAGCGGGTTGTCGGCGACGGCCACCCGTGTTTCATCACCTTCGAGGCGGGCCCGACTCACAGCGGACTCGAAAGCGCGAAAGCACTGATAACGGAGGCTGCGAAGGCCGGCGCCGATGCGGTCAAGTTTCAAGTCATCAATCCCGATCGCCTCGTTGCCGACCGGTCGCAGCTTTTCGAATATCAGGTGCTGGTCGACCGCGAAACCGGACGCACGGAGACGGTTGTCGAGCCGCTTTACGATCTACTGAAGCGACGGGCCCTGTCGGATCACGAGTGGCGGGAACTCAAGCGCCATGCCGACCATCACGGGATCGTTTTCTTTGCGACCGTCGGTTTTCCCGAAGAGGTCGAGCTGATGCGCCAGCTCGGTTGTGCGTCTATCAAGATCGCATCCGGAGACGTCAACCATGTACCGCTTCTTCGCCAAGTGGCGGAAACCGGCATGTGCATACAGCTCGATACCGGCAATGCGACGTTGGGTGAGATCGAGGCGGCGGTCGACATCATCCGTAGCTGCGGCAACGAAAACATCATCATTCATCATTGTCCGAGCGGCTATCCGGCGCGTCTCGAAGGAATCAATCTCAATATCATCCGCACGCTCAAGAGCATGTTCCCGTATCCGGTCGCTTATTCCGACCATTCGCCCGGATGGGATATGGACGTGGCAGCCGTGGCGCTCGGCGCGAACATGGTCGAGAAGACGATCACCTTCGACCGCATGACGCGCAGCGTCGAACACATGTTCTCGCTGGAGCCGCCCGACATGACTCGCTTCGTCGAGACGATACGTTCGCTCCACACGGCGTTCGGCGCACGCCGCCGCATCTTGACTCCGGCGGAGCTCAGGAAGCGGCAGGAGATACGCCGCAGCGTCCATGTGAAGCATAACCTAGCGGCAGGGCATCGTCTTTCGCTGTCCGACCTCGACTACCGTCGTCCAGGCCATGGCATTCCGCCGAGTGAGGTCGACCGCCTCGTCGGGCGCCGGCTGCTGCGCGACAAGTCGGCCGGCGAACGGCTGGAATGGAGCGACCTTGAGGAATAGCCATGGTGGCCGAGCGGGTCGCGATCATCCGCCACGTTCCGGACATTCGGTGTCCCATGTCCGGTAGCGGCGGTCATTCAAGGTTCTTGGAACTCGATCCCGATACGTCCTTCAGCGGCGCGGTCCCGAGGTTTGATGCTGGACCTCTCACCCCGGGTTTCTTCGGACGATGACGGGCACGGGCGACAACAACTGGCGGCTCCTCTCCGAATGGTGATGAGTGTGGCGACCTTGACCCGAAGCGAGCGCATTCTCGGCCTGATTCCAGCAAAAGGCGGATCGATACGGCTGCCGCGCAAGAACGTGCTGCCGCTTGGCGGCCGTCCGCTAATCGCCTGGACGATCGACGCGGCACGGGCGAGCGGTGTGGTCGATCGTCTGGTCGTATCGACGGAGGATCCGGAAGTTGCAGACGTGGCGCGGGCCTACGGCGCGGAGCCGCTTCGGCGCCCGGACCATCTCGCCAGGGACCCGGCCGGCGTCGTCGATGTCGCCCTGCATGCGCTCGACGCGCTCGAGGCGGAAGGTGACCGCTTCGATACGATCGTCATCCTCCTGCCGACCTGTCCGTTCCGCACTCCCGAAGACATTCGCGCCGCGCACCGCCTTCATCGCGATCGGCCGGATGCGTTCATCATGAGCGTGTCGCCGTTCAGCCACCCCCCGTTCGCCGCGTTCGGCCTCGATGAGGTGGGACTGCTGAAACCACATTTTCCCGAGTATATCGGTCGCAAATCACAGGAGATGCCGGCAGCCTACCGCCCCAACGGGGCCGTACACGTTCTCGGTGCAGCGCGGTTCCGACAACTACGTAGCTACTTTGCCCCGCCGCTCGTGCCTTATGTAATGCCAGTCGAGCGTTCCATAGATATCGACAGCGCCGCTGACATGCGGGAGGCGGAGCTGCGTTTGAAGATGGAAGGCGGGCCCGCATGGCAGTAGCCGCGAGGACATCCCGGCAACGGCGGCCGGTCGCCATCGTCCGGGCGGCCGCCTCGGAGCGAATCGGCATCGGCCATGTCATGCGCTGTCGCTCGCTGGCCCATGCCCTGCGCCAAAGGGGGTGGACGTGTCTGTTCGCCGTCGATTCCGCAACGCGACGCGCCGTTGCCGGGCTAGAGCTATCCGACTTCCTGGTTGATCTCGACGACAATCCGGATGATCCGTCAGTGCTGCTGGCAACCTGGCCGGACGGTGTCGATCTTCTTGTCGTGGACCATTACGAGTGGGATGCGGATCGGGAAGTACGATGTCGACCCTGGGCACGTCGTGTCCTCGTCATCGACGATCTCGCAGATCGCCCCCATGCCTGTGATGTTCTCGTCGACCAGACGCTCGGAAGGACCGAAGACGACTACCGCGGACTCGTGCCTTCGCATTGCGAACTGCTTCTTGGCCCTGAATTCGCGCTGCTGCGACCGGAGTTCGCGGAACGACGGCACGCGGCGCTGACGCGGCGCGTGCGTATGGAGAAACCTCGACGCATCCTCGTGAACTTCGGCGGCGGACGCCAAGATCCGGTCATTCGGGACGTTCTGCTGGCGATCAGCGCGATGGATCTCGACGCCGATGTCGATCTGGTCCTCGGCGCATCAGAGGCCGACCTCCTGTCCGTGCCGCAGCCGGGCAAGATTCGGTTGCGCGTTCATCCTCGCACACCTGACATGGCCGGCATGATGTCGGCGGCCGATCTCGCGATCGGCGCCGGTGGAGTCTCGACTTGGGAACGTTGCTGCCTGGGTCTGCCGAGCGTCATCATCGTTGTCGCCGACAACCAACGCGGGATTGCCGCCGCCGTCGCTGCCGCCGGGGCTGCGATCACCATCGATTCCCGAGGCCCTGAAAAGCAGTCCGAAATCCGTCGTGCGCTAGCGCTTCTTTGGACCGACCGGCATCGCTATGCGGCCATGAGTCGGGCGGCTGCTGCGATCTGCGACGGGTTGGGCACCCAGCGTGTTGCAAGCAGGTTCTCATCATGAAGGACGTGCACGACTGGTGGCAGCGGCCCCGCCGCGTCGCGGTCCTCGTCGACAATCCAAGCTGGATTCTGCCCTATGCAGAGCGGCTCGTTTCGCTGCTCGAGGCCAACGGCGATCGGGCCCGGCTATGCCGAAGTCACGACGAACTGGAAGGAGATGTTGCATTTTATCTCGGCTGCATCCGTATTACGCCCCGGGCCGTGCGCGAGCGGATGCGGCGCAATCTGGTCGTACATGCGAGCGATCTGCCCAAGGGACGCGGTTTTTCACCTTGGACCTGGCAGATTCTCGAGGGGAAGAATGAGATTCCGATCTGTCTGCTGGAAGCGGTCGATGAAGTCGACGCCGGTCCGGTGATCTACCGGGATCGCATACGCTTTGCCGGACATGAGCTGATTGACGAGTTGCGGGCCGCGATCGGGCAGGCGACGATCGATCTTTGTCAACGCTTCATGATGGAAGCCGTACCCCTCGAAGGTACGCCCCAGAGGGGCGAAGCGACAATCTATCGCCGCCGCCGCCCGGACGACAGCCGTTTGGATCCGAATCTCAGTCTGGCACAGCAGTTCGATCTGTTGCGCACGGTCGACAATAACCGTTACCCCGCTTTTTTTGAGCTACGTGGCCACCGGTACATCGTGAAAATCGAAAAGCAGGGACTGATCGGAGGCCGGCCGTGACGAACTCGATCTCCATTGCAGGTCGCCCGATCGGTCCGGGTCATCCTCCCTACGTGATCGCGGAGCTGTCGGGCAACCACAACGGCCGCATCGAGCGGGCATTTGAGCTCATGGAGGCAGCCAAGCGCGCCGGGGCCGATGCGGTGAAGCTTCAGACCTATACTGCGGACACGATCACGATCGATCACGACGGGCCCGAGTTCATCATTTCCGGCGGGCTCTGGCACGGACGGCGGCTGCACGAGCTTTATCGGGAGGCGCACACGCCCTGGGATTGGCATCCGGCCTTGTTCGCCAAGGGACGCGAGCTCGGAATCACGGTTTTCAGCTCGCCGTTCGATGCGACGGCGATCGACTTCCTGGTTAAGCTCGGAGCACCGGCGATCAAGATTGCGTCGTTCGAGATCGTCGATCTGCCGCTGATTCAACGTGCGGCCGCCACCGGACTTCCCCTCATCATGTCGACCGGCATGGCGAGCGAGTCGGAGATCATGGAAGCGGTCGACGCGGCGCAACAGGCGGGTGCGCGCGAGATCGCGCTTCTCCATTGCGTCAGTGCATACCCGGCACTGCCCGAGGATGCCAATCTGCGAACCATTCCCGAACTCGCTCAACGATTTGGCACCGTCGTCGGCTTGTCCGATCATACGCTCGGGACAAGCGTTGCAATCGCCGCGGTCGCCCTCGGCGCCAGCATGATCGAGAAGCATGTGACCCTGCGCCGGGCGGACGGAGGCCCCGATGCGGCCTTCTCGCTGGAGCCAGAGGAGCTGCGTCAGCTCTGCGACGGCGTTGCGACGGCTGCCGCCGCCTTGGGCAAAGCGACCTATGGGCGGAAGAGCAGCGAGACCGGCAGTGTCATTTTCCGGCGTTCGCTCTACGCGGTGAGGGACATCATGGCCGGGGAGAGGCTGACGCCCGAGAACGTGCGCAGCATCCGGCCGGGGTATGGACTGCCCCCGAAGTACCTGCCCGCGGTGCTCGGCCGCCGTGCAGCGCGTGCGATCCCGCGTGGAACGGCATTGACGTGGGATCTGCTGATGTCGATCCAAGAACGATCAGACTGATCGGCTTCTCGGGCAGCGACGCACCGACCCGCACAATGTTCCCAAAGCCCCGTTCTCTAATGCTGCGGTCCTGACGGCCCCATGCGGCCGTCCGGCAACCGAAGAACATTTTGCATTGCGGCAGTGCCGGTTCCTACCGGGCCTGCAGGCCCGTCACCCCGAATCAGTTCGCGGCCGGTCAAATTTTCCGATTTTTTAGCATGTGCTGTGCATAGATGCGCAAATTCGTAAAGACGAGCGTCCGGACATGCTCAACACAGAAGCGTTCCGAAGGGTGGCCGTCGCTCCGCCTCACCCGTCCATAGAAATCGCATTGGCGCCCGAAACCAACCGTTCGGCCTTCATCGCGTCACTCGCGCGAATTCTGTACTTCGAGGCGCTCCCGCTTCCGCCCGCGTCGGAATGGTACGGCATAGGCAACGTGCTGCGTGATCTGCTTGGTCTGCCGCCCGGTTTCCCGCTCAACGTCAATCTTCATCACGGGCCCTGCCTGACGGAGAAGACGATAGATTTCTATGATGCCGACGACCGGCCTGTGCTCGTCTGTCGGCGCAGCTTCCTGCCCATTGCGGGACGGCGTCCAGGGAAGATCGCGCTCAACTGCGGAACGATGCAGGTCCATTATCGGCGCCGCGCCGGAGTTGTCCCCCGACCCGATCGACGTGGAACTTTGGCGTTTCCGCGCCATTCAACGCACCACGTGCGTTCCGTCTTCGAAACCGATGCCTACGCCGAACAGCTGTTGCGGCTGCCCTCGAAATTCCAGCCTGTCGTGGTTTGCCTGTATTGGAAAGACATACTACACAACCAGGCGAAACCCTTTCTCGACCGTGGTTTGCCGGTTGTGACCGCGGGCCACATGGCAGATCCGACCTTTGTGGAACGGCTCTACGCCCTGATGTCGCGCTTCCGCTATGTCACGGGGAACGACGTGGGATCGCACGCCACGTTCGCGCTGGAGATGGGCATTCCCTATTTCCATCTCGGCGACCTGCCGTTCGTCAGAGACGAGACCGGCGGCGACCCGCTGTGGGCAGGTAAAGGCCGACAGCATCCGGACCGGCTCATCTCCATCGAGGACATGGGACCGGTCGTCGGCCGCTATCGGGAGCTCGTACCCGGTCCCGATGCAGTGGAGCCGATCAACCCTGTGCTTGCTTCGTTTGTCCAGAACTTGCACGGATGCGACGAACCGATCGATTTCGACGCGTTGCGCGAATGTGTCGTCCACGCCGCCGTCGGCATTGCGGGTCGGGGCAATGATTTGCATCGCGACGCCCGCGATCATGCCTGAAGACCGTCGCGCAGCAGCCGGAAAGATCTGATTCGGCCGCCGTTGCGCGCGGTCACCATATGCAATGACATGGTAGTCGCAGGGTCCGGCGCGCTACCCGACGATACGGGAAGTGTGTACGGCCTTCGTTCGGGTCAGGCTTGCTCGCGCCGGCGCCGGGCCCGTGCCGGATGGGAATTCCGGACGAGATCCACGACCGCCGTTCGTGTTCTGTAATCCGTTTCGCACGCCACCCGACGTCGGCATGCTGCCCGCCGCCGTGCCTCACTGGACCTTCAGTCGACACATATGCCGACGCTGGCCCGTTGCCCGGATCCTGAGCTACCCTAATATGAAATACAGCATCCGTACGTTGCCGAGGGACAGGGTTCATGCCGACCGACATGGAGGCTCGCAAGCGCGAGCTGATTGAACGGATCGTCGAACTCGCGCGCATCCGACTGGGTGCCAAGGCCGCCCCCGCGGCCGCGTTCCTCCGGGCCTTCTACGCGAATGTCGCGCCGGAGGACATGATTTCACGCACGGACGAAGATCTTTACGGCGCCGCTCTGGCGCTCTGGCAGTTCGGCAGCACGCGAACGCCAGGCCAGCCGAAGATTCGCGTCTACACGCCGCGGTTTGCCGAACACGGCTGGAGCTCGACGCATTCGGTCGTCGAAATCGTCAACGACGACATGCCGTTCCTCGTCGACTCGGTCACAGCGGAGCTCAATCGTCGCGACATCAACGTCCATCTGGTCATCCACCCGATCGTGCGCGTGGCGCGTGACGGGAACGGCGTCGTCCAGGCCATTTCGGAAGGCGCGCCGGAATCTTTCATGCACGTCGAGATCGACCGCCAGGGTGCGTTCGACGTGATAGCCGATATCGCCGCCGGCCTCAATGCAGTACTTGCCGACGTGCGGGTAAGCGTTGCCGATTGGAAGCCGATGCTGGCGCGCATCCGCAACGTCGTCGACGAGCTTTCCGATCGGCCGCCACCCCTTCCTGCCGACGAGGTTCGAATCGCGCGCGAGTTTCTGTCCTGGATGGCCGATGACCATTTCACGTTCCTCGGGTACCGCGAATACGAGTTCAGCGGCGAGGGTGACGGGGCGCGGGCCAATGTCGTTCCGGGCTCGGGCCTTGGACTCTGCCGCGACGACTCGTTCCTGGTCTTCGACGGACTCAGGAATCTCGGCGCGCTGCCGCCGGACGTGCGTCACTTCGTGCGTCAGCCGCGCCTGATGATGATCACGAAGGCCAACCGCCGCTCGACCGTCCATCGTCCGGTTTATCTCGACGCGATCCTCGTCAAGTGCTTCGACAGGGGCGGCCGCGTGACCGGCCAGCGCCTGTTTCTGGGCCTGTTCACGTCGACCGCGTACCACCAGAGCCCGCGAACGATTCCGATGCTGGCGCAAAAGGTGGAGCGCATCGTCGCCCGTGCCGGTTTCGCGCCGAACAGCCACGACGGCAAGGCGCTTCTCCATATCCTCGAGACGTTCTCTCGCAACGAGCTCTTCCAGGCGACCGAGGACGAGCTCTTCGAAATGAGCCTGGGCGTCCTTCGGCTTCAGGACCGGCAGAAAATCGCGCTGTTTGTCCGCAAGGACTCGTTCGAGCGGTTTCTGTCGTGCTTCGTCTACGCGCCGCGCGACCGATATACGACCGAGCTGCGACTGCGGTTCCAGAGAATCCTCGAGTCGGCATTCAACGGCAAGGTCATCGCGTTTTCCAGCCATTTCGGCGACGAAACGCCCCTCGTGCGCCTGCACCTCATCATCCAGACGACGCCCGGCCGGATCCCGGACTTCAGCATCCCGGAGATCACGGGCCGCCTCGTCGAGGCGGCGCGGACGTTCTCGGACAAGCTCAAGGACGCACTGGTGGCGCTCGAGGGAGAGGACCGGGGTCTCGCCACGTGGCGCCGCTATGCGACGGCCTTCTCGGCCGCCTATCGCGAGAGCTTCACGCCGGAGGCGGCGGTCGACGACATCGGCAAGATCGAATCCGTGCTTGCCGGTCATACGACGCTCGCCCTCGACGTGTACCGCGATCCCGACGCGCCCAGCGACGAGATCCGGCTTCGGCTGTTCCACAAGAGGCGCCCGCTGCCGCTGTCCGACATCCTTCCGATACTCGAGGCGTTCGGTCTGCGCGTGATCTCGGAAACGCCGTTCGAGATCGCGCCGGCCGGCAGCGATGACCGCGTATGGATGCATGACTTCGTGATGGTCGTTCCGGCCGGCGTCGAGCTCGACTTCCCCGTGATCAAGCCGCTGCTCGAGGAGGCGTTCGCGTCCGTCTGGGCGGGTGCCACGGAGAACGACGGTTTCAACCGGCTCGTCGTCGCCGCGCGCCTGTCGGTGCGCAAGGTCAGCATCCTGCGCGCCTATGCCAAGTATCTGCGTCAGATCGGGATTCCCTTCAGCCAGGCCTATATGGAAGACGCGCTCGCGCGTTATCCGCGGATCGCCGGTCGTGTGGTCGAGCTTTTCCTCGTCCGAAACGATCCGGCCGCGCGTGAAGGCGCCGAAGCCAAGGCGGCGGCAATCGAGGCCGAGATCGAGCGTCTGCTCGATCAGGTCACGAGCCTCGACGATGACCGAATCCTTCGACGCTTCGTGAATCTCGTGCGCGCCACGCTGCGGACGAATTATTTCCAGCGCGACGCTCAGGGGCGTCCGAAGGACTGGATTTCGCTGAAGCTGGACAGCGGCATGATCGACGACCTGCCGCTGCCGCGGCCGTTCGTCGAAATTTTCGTCTACAGCCCGCGCGTCGAGGCCATTCATCTGCGCGGCGGCAAGGTCGCGCGCGGAGGTATCCGCTGGTCGGACCGGCGCGAGGATTTCCGGACAGAGATTCTGGGCCTGATGAAGGCGCAGATGGTGAAAAACGCCGTCATCGTGCCGGTCGGCTCGAAAGGCGGGTTCTACGTGAAGCGACCGCCCGCCGCCGAGGCAGGGCGCGAGGCCGCACTCGCGGAAGGCATCGAATGCTACAAGACGATGATGCGCGGCCTTCTCGACGTTACCGACAACCTCACCGTCGACGGCGTGAAGCCGCCGCCCGACGTTGTTCGTCATGACGGGGACGATCCGTATCTGGTAGTCGCGGCGGACAAGGGCACGGCCACCTTCTCGGACATCGCCAATGGAGTCGCCCGGGACTACAGGTTCTGGCTGGGTGACGCGTTCGCCTCGGGCGGATCATCGGGTTACGATCACAAGGGAATGGGCATTACCGCGCGCGGCGCGTGGGAAGCCGTCAAACGTCATTTCCGCGAACTCGGCATCGACGTCCAGACGACCCCGTTCACGGTGGTGGGCGTCGGCGACATGTCGGGCGACGTGTTCGGAAACGGCATGCTGCGGTCGCGTCATATCCGGCTCATCGCCGCGTTCGACCATCGGCACATATTCATCGATCCGGCTCCCGATCCGGAAAAGTCCTTCGCTGAACGCGAACGGCTGTTCCGCCTGCCGCGCTCGTCCTGGGCGGACTACGACCCGGCGCTGATCTCGCCGGGCGGGGGCGTGTTCGACCGCAAACTCAAGTCCATCAAGTTGACGTCGCAAATCAAGCGCGCGCTCGGCGTCGAGGCGGATTCGATGACGCCGGCGGATCTGATCCGCGCAATCCTGAAGGCGCCCGTCGACCTGCTGTGGCTCGGTGGAATCGGAACGTACGTCAAGGCGTCCGACGAAACCAATGCCGAGGTCGGCGACCGGGCCAACGATCCCCTTCGCGTCGACGGCCGTGACGTGCGTGCCCGAGTCGTCGGTGAAGGTGCCAACCTCGGCTTCACCCAGCGCGGCCGCATCGAATATGCGCGGTACGGCGCCGGCGGCAAAGGCGGACGAATCAATACGGACGCCATCGACAATTCCGCCGGCGTCGATACCTCCGACCACGAGGTCAACATCAAGATCCTGCTCGACGACATCGTCGCGCGCGGCGACATGACGCTCGAAGAACGCAACCGTCTGCTGGCGCAGATGAAGGACGAGGTCGCTGCACTCGTTCTGCGCGACAATTACCTTCAGACCCAGGCGATCTCGCTCGCCGAGCGGGAAGGCAGCGCCACATTCGACAGCTACGTGCGCCTCATGCGCACGCTCGAGCGGTCGGGCCGGCTCAACCGCGCGCTGGAGTTCCTGCCCGATGACGAGGAAATCCAGCGGCGGCAGGCGGCCGGAGAGGGGCTGACGCGGCCCGAGATCGCCGTACTGCTGGCCTATTCGAAACTCGCACTCTACGACCAGCTCCTGGCGAGCAGCCTTCCCGACGATCCGGCGGCCGTCGATGATCTTCTCCGCTATTTTCCGGCACCGCTTTCGACCCGCTACCGCGATGCCATTCTTCGGCACCGGCTCCGCCGCGAGATCATCGCGACGGTCGTCACCAACAGCCTCGTCAACCGGGCGGGACCCGCCTTCGTTCACGACATCGCCGAGCGAAGCGGCGCGTCGGCCGAGGCGATCGCGCGCGCCTACTTTGTCGTGCGCCGCGTGTTTGGTCTTCGGGATCTCTGGGCGGAGATCGAAGCTCTCGACAATCGCGTGGAAGCCGACGTCCAGTACCGCATGCTGCGCGTGACGCAGCAGGTGATTCTGCAGGCGGTCCTCTGGTTGCTCCGTCATGCGCAGCCCGCCATCGAGATCGAGAAGCTGATCGCATCGTACGGAGACGGTATCGCCGAACTTGCGCGCACGATCGATACGGTCCTGGGCCCGGAAGGGCAGGCCGAGCTCGCCCGGGCCACGGAAGCGCTGGTGCAGTCCGGGGTCCTGGATGACCTGGCGGTGCGGGTGGCTCGTCTCGAATATCTGCCTGCCGGACTCGACATCGTCCGGATTGCCGGCCACGAGCGTGCCCCGGTGCCGGTCGTCGCCAAACGCTACTTCGCGCTCGGAGCGCGGCTCGGAATCGATTGGCTCCGTCAGGCCGCGAGTCGCGTCAGGACCGAAACGGCGTGGCAAAAGATGGCCGTCGCGGCCATTGTCGACGATCTCGCCGCCATTCAGGGCGAGTTGACGGAGCGCGTCGTTGCCGGAGGCACTGCTTCCGATGAGGCCGATGCCGTCATCGAGGCCTGGATGGCGCGCCACGGGTCCGGGCTGGCCAGACTCAATGCGATTCTTGCCGAACTCAGGTCGATGCCTGTGCCGGAAATCGCCGCGTTGACCGTTGCCAGCCGCGAACTGCGGGCATTGGCGGACAGCTGATCGGATCTGTGCGACGCATGCCCGCTCGCGTGATATTTCGACGGCGCCTTGCGTCGATCCGATCAGGGCGATCCGGCGTACACACCGTCGGGTGAGCCCGCGACGAACGAACGAGCAGACCGATGACCCGATGCGACCGGCGCGCCATCGCCGCCTGGTGTCTTTACGATTGGGCGAACTCCGCGTTCCCGGCGGTCATTACGACGTTCGTCTTCTCGACCTATTTCACCACGGCCGTCGCGCCGGACGCGGTCACCGGAACGACGCTCTGGGGTCGTGCGCTCGCCGTCGCCGGCTTCGCCATCGCGATCCTGAGCCCGCTCCTCGGCTCGATTGCCGACTACACGGGACGCCAGAAATCATGGCTCGGCTTGTTCAGCGTCATAACCGCACTCGCCATTGCCATGCTGTGGTACGTCCGGCCCGATCCCGGCTCCGTTCCGCTGGCGCTCGTCGGCATCGCGGTGGCCACGATCGGTTTCGAGGTCGCGACCGTGTTCTACAACGCGCTCCTGCTGGGCGTGGCGCCGGCCAACTACATCGGCAGGGTATCCGGCTGGGCCTGGGGTCTCGGCTATGTCGGCGGAATCGTCTGTCTGAGCCTGATCCTCACGGTCTTCGTCCAGGCCGAAACGCCGCCTCTCGGGCTCGACAAGTCGTCGGCAGAACACGTCCGAGTCGCGTCGCCGTTCTCCGCACTCTGGTATGCGGTCTTTGCGTTGCCGTTGTTCCTGTTCGTGCGCGAGCCCGCATCCCTGCGCCTGTCGTTCATGACCGCTTTGCGAAAGGGCATGGCCGAACTCGCGTCGACGCCCGGAACATTGCGCGCGCATCCGCGGTTCGGCTGGTTTCTTCTTGCCAACATGATCTATACCGACGGGCTGACGACGCTCTTTGCCTTCGGCGGGGTGTATGCCGCCGGTACGTTCGGCATGAGCCTCGACGAGGTTATCGTCTTTGGCATCGCGCTCAACATTACGGCCGGGGTTGGCGCCCTTGCCTTCGCGTGGATCGACGATTGGATCGGCGCGCGGCCCACGATTGCGATCGGGCTCGCCGCACTCGTCATCATCGGGGCCGGGCTCCTGCTCATCGAGTCGAAAACCGCGTTCTGGGCGCTTGGCCTTCTGCTCGGCGCTTTCTTCGGGCCGGTTCAGGCCGCCAGCCGGTCGCTCGCCGCGCGAATGGCGCCGGCCGAGCATCGCGCCAAGACGTTCGGGCTGTTTGCGCTGTCGGGGAGGATCACGGCCTTCCTCGGGCCGGCTGTGCTGTCATGGACGACTGCGCTTGCCGCAAGCCAGCGCGCCGGTATGGCGACCATCCTGGTGTTTCTCGCAACCGGCCTCGCCCTCCTCTGGGTCAAGGTCCGGTCCGACGAGCCGTAGCGCGGCAACGACCAATCGTCAGACCGGGTTGCCGGCGATTCGGCCTCAGCTTTGCGTCCCGCACGCTGCGGAATCCGCGCCATCCGTGGCTTTCGCTCGACGAGGCCAGTATTCGACGAGTTTCCATGCCTCGCTTTCGCGCCGGAGCAGGACGGCGGCATCTGCCGGCAATGCCAAGCCGATTCGTTCCTGCACGTCGACGGGTGCGCAGTACAGAAACACGAACGATTCGTCGGCTGCGTCTGTAAAGGGTTCTGGCGGCACGCGGGGCTTCATGTGATCCGGCGGCTCGTGGGGCTTCATGTGAATCGTGCGTCCAGGCGCCCAGGCCCGGAAAAGCACCTGCATCTCCTCATCGACCGCGAAAGGCGTTACGAGTGTTATCACCGCATCGGATGGAAGAAGTTGCGCCAGATTTCTGCCGATCTCGGTGAGCTCAGGTTTGGGCGGCATCAGATCGAAGCGGATTTTCGGCGCGAAGGCGACAGGCGCCGCGAGGACCAGCGTCACCACGGCTCCGGAGACGGTGGCAGTGATCCGGTCGTCGAAACGGTGCCACAGCGCCAAGAGCTTGTCGCTCAGGAAGACGGCCGCGATGATCAACGCAAGCGGGCCCAGCTGCGTCTGGTAGCGCCAGAACGATTGTATGTTTCGTCCGGTATCGCCGACGAAGAGGGCTACATACGTGAAAATGAGGAACAACAGGTATCCGAGAAAGACGACGGCGAAAATCTGTGCGAGCCGCGTCAGACCATCGCGTTTTCTCTTGACGAGCCCGACGAGGGCGAGCGCAAGCGCGATCACGCACAAGACGGTGTATCCGCTCTTCTTCGTAAACACGATCGCGATGTTGAAAAGAATCTCCGGCAGCGCGTCGATTTGCCAGTCGGTGATGGCGTGCAGTTTGTTCTCGCCGCGGCCGCCCATCTGCACGGCAACGTACCAGCGCCAGACCGCGTAAAGGCCGATCGCCGGTCCGAGCCAGATCGGAAGAAAGCGGAGCAGACGCACGACCGTCAGACGGCCGGACAGGACCGCGACCGTGATGGCGCCGATGGCCAGCAATCCGGTGAGAACGATGTTGGCCTCCTTGGTGTTGACGAGGGCCGCCATGACGAGGCCGAGATAGAGCGCCGTCGCCCGGACGTCCGCGCCGGCCTCGATCCGATGCATGAGGTCGACGAGGAGATAGGCGGCCAGCGCAAGGCAGATACCCGTCGCGAAGTCGGCATAATTGGTCAGCACGATCTTCGGCACGAAGGTCGGATTGAGAAGGGTTACGAGCAGGAGGAAGACTGCCGCCGTCACCACCGGCCGGCGGATCATCGCGACGCCGGACGCGGTCAGCTTCCTGATGGCTTCCGCAGAGAGCAGGGCCAGCACGCCGCAAAGCGTCACGTTGAACAGGACGAGCGCCTGCTCGGCCAGCCCGCCTGCCAGCGCACTGACGAGATAGGTAATGAACGGCAGGTTATAGGGAAACGCCGGAAAGAACGAAGCGCTCGGCGGACGGTCGATGGCTGGAAACGCGTGATTGTCGAACAGGTATGCCGCGTTCGGCAACCAATGCATGAACTCGTCCATCTGCGACGGTTGTTTTGTCGCGGCAACGACGAGGAACGGAACGAGGCAGAAGAGAACCGCAACCGCCGGGCGGTCGATCGACTGCCTGATCCTGACAACGCGTATGAGAGTCCCGCCGACACCGAGAAAAAATGCAGCGGCCAGCGCGGAGAACGGCACCCCCACGACGCCGCCGGCGGTGAATGCGATCGACACGATACCCCAGCCGGCAATGAGCCCACGGTCGGGCATATCGGGTCGCCCCGCCAACACGCGCCCGATCAGCGCCAGCCCCACGGCCACCACCGCGTAACACGCCAGGAACCGCATATCGGCGAATGTCGGCATCAGACTCATCGGCCGGATACCCGCGACGTGATCGGTGCACACCTTTTCGACATCTGCTGCATGGCGGCGGCCAGACGCGCAAAGTCGCGGCCCGGCAACCCGAAGCGAAGCCAGTTGGGGCGGTTGGAGAACCGGCGTACCCAGATTCCCTGCGCACCGAGATGCGCGAACAGGTCGCTCGCGTATGGCGTCTCGACCAGTCGAAACAGCGGCGTGCCGCCGATCACGGTCAGTCCAGTTACGGACAACAAGCGGTCCAGCCGGTCGGCTTCCAATGCGAGCATCGTGCGCATCCGATCGATCCAGGGCTTGTCGGCGAGTGCGGCGCATCCGATCGCCAGCGCCGGACCGCTGACGGGCCAGGGACCGAGTGCGGCACGGAGCGACGATGCCAGCCCGCGCTCGGTAAGCGCAAAGCCAAGCCGAAGGCCGGGCAGCCCGAAGAATTTCCCAAAGGATCTCAGCACGATCAGCCCCGGCATTCCGGCATGATCAGCGACGCTGACATGGGGAGTCGCATCCGCGAATGCCTCATCGACGATCAGGAAGCCGCCGCGACCGGCGAGATGGCGTGCGATGGCAAGCAGGCGTTCCCGCGGATGAACGCGGCCATCCGGGTTGTTCGGATTCGCGACGACGACGAAATCGGCATCGGGGACGGGGTCGAGCGTCTCGACATGGATCACGGATCTGCCGGCGCTTGCCCACACGCGGGAAAGCTCTGCGTAAGTCGGGCCGAGCACGGCAACGGTTCCGGGGCCCAGCACGTAGCTCAACAACTGCAAAATCGCCTGGCTGCCGGGGGCGGCGACGACGCAATCCGGGTCGCCGATGCCATAGCAGGCTGCTGCCGCGCGACGCAGCGCCAGGTCATCCGCGGGAAGCCGGGTCCAGCAATCGGCCGGGAGCGGCGGGACTGGATAGGAAAACGGATTGATCCCGGTGGAAAGGTCCAGCCATCCGCTCCGCGGGCGTCCGAACAGGGCTTCGGCTTCGGCAAGGTTGCCGCCGTGCTGGGCACAGGCGGACGTGCTTGACGACGGAACGATCACGCCACGGGCCTTTCTGCCGCACGCCGGCGCCCGCCCAGCCTAGTGGCGGAAGTGCCGGAGACCAGTGAATACCATGGCCAGTCCCCGTTCGTCGGCGGCCGCGATGACTTCGGCGTCGCGCACCGACCCTCCGGGCTGAATGACCGCGGTCGCGCCGGCTTCGGCGGCGGCGAGCAAGCCGTCGGCGAACGGAAAGAAGGCATCCGATGCGACCACGGACCCGACGGTGCGGCTCTGTGCCTCGCCGGCGGCCTTGGCGGCTTCCGCCGCCTTCCAGGCGGCGATCCGTGCCGAATCGACACGACTCATCTGTCCGGCGCCGATGCCGACCGTGGCGCCGTTCTTTGCGTAGACGATGGCGTTCGACTTGACGTGCTTCGCCACCGCGAACGCGAACAGGAGATCGGCGCGTTCGGCTTCCGACGGCGCACGTTTCGTCACGACCTTCAGATCGGCGCTCGTGATCCGCCCGTTGTCGCGACTCTGCACCAGGTAGCCGCCGGCAAGGGACTTGACGGTCAGGCCGCCAGTTGCCGGATCAGGCACGCCGCCGGTCAGAAGCAGGCGCAGGTTCTTCTTTTCGGCGATGACCCGGCGGGCGGCCTCGTCGGCATCGGGTGCGATGATCACTTCGACAAAGATCTTCGCGATCTCGGCAGCCGTCGCGGCGTCGAGCGGGCGATTGAGTGCGACGATGCCGCCGAACGCGCTCACCGGGTCGCATGCATAGGCCTTGAGATACGCTTCATGCAGCGACCGTCCGATCGCCACGCCGCAAGGGTTCGCGTGCTTGATGATGGCGACGGCGGGGGCCTCGAACTCCGCGACGCACTCGAACGCCGCATCGGTGTCGTTGAGGTTGTTGTAGCTGAGTTCCTTGCCCTGGACCTGCCGTGCGGTCGCGATACCGAACCGGAGCGGGCCGCCTTTGTAAAAGGCAGCCGTCTGGTGCGGGTTTTCGCCGTACCGAAGTGTCTGCACGAGCTCGCCGGCAAGAACCAGGCGACGCGGATAGGCGTCCTTGAGTTCACCGGAAAACCACTGAGCGATCGCCGCGTCATAAGCGGCGGTCCGGGCATAGGCCGCGGCGGCAAGCCGGCGCCGCAATTCAAGCGACGTTGCCCCGTTCTTCGCGTCCATTTCCGTCATCACGGCGCCGTAGTCGCTTGGATCGGTGATGACGGCGACAAAATCATGGTTCTTCGCCGCCGCGCGGATCAGCGCCGGCCCGCCGATGTCGATGTTCTCGATGCACGTGGCGAAATCCCCGCCCTGCGCGACCGTCGCCTCGAACGGGTAAAGGTTCACGACGACGAGGTCGATCGGCGCAATTCCGTGCGTTTCCATTGCGCGGATGTGATCGGAATTGTCGCGGCGTCCGAGAATGCCGCCATGCACCACCGGGTGCAGCGTCTTTACCCGGCCGTCCATGATTTCGGGAAATCCGGTATGAGCGCTGACCTCGATCACTTCGAGGCCGGCATCGGCGAGTACGCGCGCCGATCCACCCGTCGACAGCAATTCCACCCCGTGACGTGTCAGGCAACGGGCGAGGTCGAGCAGTCCTGTCTTGTCCGAGACCGAGATCAACGCACGACGGATCCGGATGTCACTCATGGCAGCTCAAGTGATTGGGGCTGGGTCAGAAAGGCCGCTCTTATCGCACGAACGCGGGCCAAACGGAAATGGCGTGAGCCGTACGAGGCGGGGGCGCGCCAACCTCCCGGCGCGGTCGTAAAAAAAAAGCTTGGCAGTACCCTTTCTTAACCCGGAATGAAGAGAAAAGGAGGTGAGACGAAGGGAAGTGGAGACAACGATGAGGTGGGCACCTTTATTTCATGGCATCGTTTTTCTTTTCTTGATCATCGTCTCATTCTGGCTGTCTTTGCCTGCCGACGCACTTCGCCTGGAGGTGAGCGACATTCCGCTTTCCGAGGAAGCGCCGCTCGCCGCCGACATCAACAGTAACAAGCCGTTCACCGGCGACCAGAGCCGCGGCTTCTACCCCATGCCGTCACAGTCGAGCGCAGATCCGGGGGGTGATTCGCGACTTAAGCTCGAATATCGTGCGACTTTCCCGGTCGCGGTTACCGTCGAGACGGACGGCGCCGTTTCCAGCGACAGCGTCGGGACGGATGGGGCGTTGAACATTTCTGCGCACGTGATTTTGACGAAGGCATGGTGGTCGCCAAGCATTTCCGCGTCCCTTCTGAATCTCAACGCCGCTGAAATCGCCGACGGCCGTGTGGTGCCCGGCCAGACCGCGGTGCGGTCCGAGTGGAAGATCAGGTTCTAGGCGCAGGCGACTACGCAAGCCACTGCCGCAAGACTAGCCGAGCTGCGCCGCCGCTGCCGATTCGTTCGCCCCATATTCGGGAACCAGTCGCTTGAGCGCTGACAGAACCGCATCGATCCGTCCGGCACGGGCAGCGGTTTCGAGTTCATCGATGCCGCGCGCGAGGATCGCGTAATCGGCGGCGCGTGGACTTGCAAGGAGAATTCCCTTCGCGACCGTCGGCTGCAGCGCTTCGCCGGCGTGGAACAGCTCCTCGTTCAATTTTTCGCCGGGTCGAAGACCGGTAAACTCGATCCGGATGTCCTTGTCCGGCTGGAGTCCCGCCAGGCGGATCATCTGCCGGGCGAGGTCGACGATGCGGATCGGCTCGCCCATGTCGAGCACGAAGATCTTGCCTTCCGCGGGCGTGCCGTGGGGCCCGGACCGTTCTCCGGCGCCCAGTGCCGAGGCTTGCAAGACGAGTTCGACCGCCTCGCGAACCGTCATGAAGTAGCGCTTGATCTCCGGGTGGGTCACCGTGAGGGGCCCTCCCGCCGCGAGCTGTCGCTGGAACAGCGGAACGACCGAGCCGGTCGAGCCGAGGACGTTGCCGAAGCGGACGGTGACGAATCGCGTATTGGAAGTACGGCTTTGTGCGATCAGGTCCAGGGCCTGACAATAACTTTCGGCCAGCCGCTTCGTCGCCCCCATGATACTGGAGGGATTGACGGCCTTGTCGGTGGAAATGAGCACCATCGCCGCCACCCCGTTCGCGCGGCACGCTTCGGCGACGTTACGCGTGCCGACGACGTTGGTGAGGACGCCCTCGAGCGGATGCGCCTCGACCATCGGGACATGTTTGAGAGCGGCCGCGTGAAAGACGAGGTCCGGTCGCTCCGCCGCGATCAGCGCGTCGATTACGGCCCGATCGCGGATGTCGCCAAGCACGGCGCGTCGTGCCAGGCTCGCTGCGCGCTCGCCGATCTCGAGATCGATCGAGTACAGATTGAACTCGGAATTGTCCAGGAGGATCAGCCGCGATGGGCCGATCGCGGCAACTTGACGGGCCAGCTCGGCGCCGATCGTGCCCCCGGCGCCGGTTACCAGTACCCGGCGGCCGGCAATGAGGGCGGACATGGCAGTCCGGTCGAGGACGTTCTGCGGCCGCCCCAGCAGATCCTCGAGCGCGATGGGCCGCACATCCAACTCGTTGCCGCCGGCGGCCCGGAACTCCGTCAATCGTGGCAGCCGCGACACCGTCATGCCCAACTGGCCCGCGGTGTCCACGAGCTGCCGGAGCCGTTCGCCCGTGATGTCGGGCTTGGTCACGATCAGGCGCTGCGGCCGCTTCCCGCGGCGCTCGAGCCGCTCGACCACATTCGGCAGCTCGTCGAGCCGGCCCATGACCTGAACGCCGCCGATGCGGCGGCCGATCCGGCTCTCGCCGACGTCGACGATCCCGACGGGACGGTATTCGCTTTGCGGGCCGCGCCCCGTCACCTGGATGAACATCTCGGCGTCGCTTCCCGTCCCGACCAGCAGCACGTTGACGCGGCGGTCCGGTACGGGGCTGTAGGACAGATCGAACCGGCCATCCTTGAGCAGCCGGTAGGCGATACGCGGCGCCGCGAGAAGCGTCATCAACACGAACCAGTTGATGAGGACGAGCGAACGCGGAAGATCCTGCAGCCGCGTCGTCAGAAACATGACGGGGAGAAAAATCAGGATGATCAGCGTCACCGCCCGCGCGATCAGCGCCAGGTCGTTCAGCGACGCGTATCGCCAGATGCCCCGATACAGGTCCATCCACAGATAGACCGCGGCAGCGACAACCGTAAACGCTGCCGTTCCCCGCAGCAGGAACTCGGTATCATAGGTGCTGAAATCCGGCCCTACGCGCAGATAGAGGGAGAGCAGAAACGACGCGGCCGCCATGATCACGTCATGAGCGAAGGCGACCGTCGGACGAGTGAAGCGACGCAGGAGCGGGCCCATTCCGAGGCGGATAATCAAGTCATTGTAGTCCGCTGTTTACCACAAACACGGCAGGATTGTGACGCTTGTTTTCGGCCTCCGGCCGACGGGGCGGCAGCCTATCCGTCACTCCGCCGGCCATCACGACCGATGCCCGGTACGGTGACGCTGCGTCTGTTCTGCGCACATGTCTCCGGATGCACGCGGTGGCAGGGGCATCGACCGCATGCCATCCGCACCAGGCTTTGCCGTTCCCGCAGTGCGTCCGGCGCATCCGATTATCATCGCCACAGGCAGCCAGATAATGAGCCATTGTTCGGAAGGACTCTTGAAGATCTGGCCAAGATCGGACATGCCGGAAACAACGATGTGAACGAGCAGGCAGAGCACGAGCATGCGGTCCGGCGGCCGGACGCCGGTCGTGACGCGTGCAGCGAGGCTGGCCCAAAGGGCAAACAATAGGACTGCGCCGACGATTCCGCCGTAGTATAGCGTGGCGAGGTAAAGATTGTGCGGCTGGCTGAAGGGCTCGGGCAGCGGAAATTCAGCGGCAAGACCGTGTCCGAACAAAGGCCGACTCTGGACGGCATCCCAAGTGATTTCCCAGATCATGAGACGATAGGAGTCGGCGCGGGCAAGCATTTCGCGAAGAAGCCATTCGGCCTCCGCTGCCATCCCGACAAGGGCTGCGACGGCGAGCAGTGCCGGCAAGACGAGGAGGGCCATTACCCGCCGCCGCGGCAGGCAGAGCGCGGCAATGGCAAACAGGCCGAACGTCACGGCGATTGCGGCGCGGCTGCGGGTCAGCACCACGAATGCGACGAATGCGGCCGCCAGGCCGATCAAGGGCCAGTCGAGGTGCTGCGCGCGACGGATCCTGTCCAGAGTCACCGCCAGACAAACATTGATCACATAGGCGCCGAGAATCGAATGCCGCGTTTCGGCCCAGCCGGTAAGTCGCCGATGAGGGTCGAAGTCAGCGAAATGGATCGCGAACGAGATCGCAACGTTCAGGGCGGCCGCTGCAAGCAGCGCTTTCTCGAAGCGGTCGATGGTCGCTTCGGTAGCGCGGGAGAAGAACGCCACGGCCGCGGCGATGAAGATGCCGTTGGTGATGACGGCCCTGAAATACTTGATTTCCCGTGTGGCCGACGCCGTTTCCGACCACAGGATCGAGATCGCGAAATAGGCGAGCAGCGTCCCGATGAGCCAGGTCTCGCGGACCGTCGGCACGGATCTCGAGCCGGCCCGAAGAGACCAGGCGAACAACGGCACGAGGACAACGTAAAAGACGAGAGCCCAGACGGGAGTCGGCCTTAGCACCAGCGCCGCCGCGACGAAGGCGACGAAAGCCAGATCGAATACCCGCCCCGGCTCCCGTGCGAGCAATCCCGCCCAGGCGTTGGGCGATGAGACCTTGTTCATGACGAGGCGGCGGTCAGGCACGGGCCGACATTATACCAGCGTCGGCCACGGATAGTTCGTGCGCTCGAGCCGGTCAAACAGGACATCAGTGATGTAGGCGGCCACTCTCCGTTCGTTGAACAAGGCCCGATAGGTTTCGGCGCCGCGCCGCGCGACCTCGCGCCGGCTCGCATCATTCGAGAGGAAGAAGCGGATCTTGTCGATGAGTTCGTCGACATCGCTGTGGAAGGCCGCCATGTCCTCCGACAACAGGTCGGTATATCCGGTGGCGCGATCGATGAAGGTAAGAAGCCCGTTTCCCATGAGCTGCGCCAGACGGTCCGACGAGTAGAGATAAAGGTCGTTGCGCTTGCTGATGTTGAGTCCCATTCGTGCCGATTCGAGAATGCGCTGATACGCGCCGCCGACGATGCCGGGCTTGCCCAGCATTCCGTAGAAGCCGGTTCTCAGTTCCGGGATCTTGCGGACGATCAGATTCGCCAATTCCTCCACGTTCCAGGGCCGGCCGCAATAATGGCGCGTGTCCTTTGGGCTGCCGACCACCCAAAGCAGATCGATCGGCAGGTCGTGATACGCGTAGGCATGGCCGCGTTCGATCGACGGATCGGTCGGATTGGGAAGAAAGCCGACGGTGTGGCCGCCGCGGGCAAAACGCCGCAGCGCGTCACCCGCCGTGGAGATCAGCGTCGCGTCGACGACGTCAAGCTTTGCTTCGATCCGGCGCGCATTCGGCTCGTCGAACACGGGATCCACGTTCCATTGCAGCATGCGCACATGCGGCAGGCGGGCCCGAATCTCACGGATCGTATCGGCAGTGATTACATCGGCGTGTCCGAACACGATTCCGTCCGGGACCACGTCCTGACACAATTTCAGGAATATCTCGTTCGTGCGGCCCACACCCCATTTGCGGTGCCCGAACCATGACACGGCACGTGCCGTGTCGCGGTCGCAGAAATTGATCACGTGATGGCCGTTGCGAATTAATCCATTGGAGATCTTGTGGGGAACGCCGTGCTGGAAGGCGCCCTTGGCGCGCCACGTGAACACGCTGGCATGGATGATTCGCTTTGCGCCCGACTGCATTCCGGTGTCCTGCGATCTCTTGTGCGATGCGGCTTGTTCTTGCTCTGGCCTGGGGTGTTCTGGTCGTGCCGTGGCTCAAGTCTTGACGGCGGGTACGGTCACCGCGGCGATGACGGTACCGACGATGCGCTCGATGGTCTCCCGATCCAGATACGGATGCATCGGTAGCGCGAGAATGTTCAGACAAAGGCGCTCGGATACGGGCAGTGATCCGGGACCATCACCGTACTGACGAAAGGCCGGTTGGAAATGCAGCGGTTTCGGGTAGTAGATCGCGGTCGGAATACCGGCATCGGCGAGCGCCTGGGCGACGCGATCGCGGTCCTTGACCAAGATGCAGTACTGGGCCCATGCGCTCGTCGCCCCCGGCCGACGTGGTGGTACAGCGACGTGGCCGGCAAGGAGATGATCGTAATCCTGGGCAATGCGCTCCCTTGCCGCAAGCTCGTCCTCGAACACCTCGAGCTTGGCGAGAAGTATGGCGGCCTGCAGGGTATCGAGCCGCGCGTTCGTCCCGATGCGGACGATGTCATAGCGGTTTTCACCGGCGCCATGTGCGCGCAGCGAGCGGTAGATTGCGGCGCGCGCCGGATCGTCGGTAAAGATGGCACCCCCCTCGCCGTATCCGCCCAGCGGCTTGGCCGGAAAGAAGCTGGTCGCTGTGACGGGAGCCAGTGAACCGACCCGGCGGCCTCCGAGCGAGGCACCGAAGCTCTGTGCTGCATCCGCCAGCAGAAACAACCCCTCACGGTGGCAGATCTCACCGAGCCGATCGTAGTCGGCCGGCAGTCCGAACAGGTCGACGGCGATCACGGCCCGGGGACGAAGCCTGCCTTCCCGCCGTATGCGCGCAATCTGGAACTCGAGCGAGGCGGGATCGATGTTGAACGTCGTCGGATCGACATCGACGAATACAGGGCTGGCACCCAGCGCCACGGGCACTTCCGCGGTCTCCGTGAACGTGAATGCCGGCAGGAACACGGCATCGCCCGGCCCGATCGATTCCGCCATCAAAGGCAGGCGCAGCGCATCGGTACCGCTCGCGACCGTCACGACGTCGCGGGCGCCCGAGAAGGCGGCAAGCGCTCGTTCCAGTTCCATTACCTCCGGGCCCAGAATGTACTGGCCGTGGTCGAGAACGCGCTGGATGCGACGCTCGATCGACGGCTTCAGCCGGCGGTACTGGCTTTGCAGGTCAATGAACGGGATCTTCGTGGACGCGGTCAACGGCGGCTCCGGCAACCTAAAGCGATTTGAACGGGGCTGCGCCGGCATGAGCACGGCGCGAGAAATGCGGGTGAGATTACGCGCTTCCGATACGCTGTACCATAGGTGCGTCGCCAGACACCGGTCGATGATGTCGCAGGCGTAGTCGATCTTGTCATCGGTCGACGCCGGTCCGCGAGGGGGGTGAGTCCTGCATCCGGGAATCCGTGTCGCGCCGGAGATCCCCCGCGATCCGGTTTAACCTCGACAGGTCAGCATGACATCAGAAGACCAGGTGGGTCTCGATTCCCGCCTTGTTCGGTGGCGCCGTCAGCCGATAGCGGTCAATCCCGAACCGGCGCCTGCCCGGGATCGACGAGGAAAGCTGGTAACTTATGGTCCATCCGTCGCGTCCGGCGGGAAGCCGCAGCCCGCGGGTTCACGACAGGCGGCACCGAAGGTGTGGTCCGGCACGTCGACTTGTCGTCCCGGCCGCGGGGCCCGAGGCGGTAAGCGCCGGATGCAAGGTGACGGTACCGTCGGCGATCGCAAGCGTATACTTCAATTCGTCCGTAGACGGAGACAGTTCGGTTCACTCGTAAGTACATGCACCACGGCGTGACCCGCCACCGGCATCTCGTGCCGTAATATCCAGTCCCGGAATGGCGCCGGAAAGAAGCTGGATCCATCAAAAGGCGGGTAGGCCGTCGTACGGTGTTCGACAGGCTAGAATCAACGGCTTCGCCGATTGACGCCCGGGAATACGATAAAGATACGGGAACGCACCGCGAAGCGTCCGTACCACGTTTTCCGCCCGACAGCGGTTCGGATGAATTTCGATGATGATCGCCCCGATACGGGCGAGCAATGCCTCCTGGCCGACGAGGAACGCTTCTTCCGATCCCTCGATGTCGATTTTCATGAGATCGACGAATGGAGAGCCGACACGAGCCAGCACGCTTGCAAGGCCAAGCGTCGGGACGGCCTCGTCGCCTTCGGCCTCAGATACGTGGCTTCCTGTACTGCTGGCCGCATTGGCAAAGCGGACCGTCGTATCGTCACGCCACGCGGCGTATCGCGCGCAGTGCCACCGGAGACCACCATTCAAATCTGCGTTCTTTGCGAGAAGCTGAAACGTCGCCGCGCTCGGTTCGAGCGCGTGTACGACCGCTTCCGGACAAAGAGAGAAGACATACAGCGAAAAGGCGCCGATATTCGCGCCAAGATCGACGATGACGGGCTTCTGCCGATTCAAGAGCTGGTCGATGAAGGCATATTCACGGCCGATCATGACCTCTTCCACGCCGGGCCAGTCGCGCCACCGCGCAACGAAATGAAGCTTGTCGAAGGTGAATGGAAACGGATGTTCCGGCTTGGAACGCCCTTGAATCGCGAAGGCGAGTGCTTGGCCGAGACCTCCGCTGAGCTGCCGCGCCTTCCAGGCGCAACTTGCGATGATTTTCGCGGAACCGATCATGAATATTTCACCGTCTCATGCGGCGGTTTGCACCCGATCCGTTAAAAGCTTGTCATAAAGGCATCGGAAATGCTGAGCCACTGCATCAAGCGAGAAATTTTCCTTGATGCGCTCCCGAGCACGGGCGCCCCACGCCGCCCTTTCCACCGGGCTCAGGCCGGCTAGTCTCATGATTCCCTGCGCGAGCGCGCCGGCGTCCATCGGTGGAACCACGAAACCCGTATCACCGACGAGCCAGCCCGCATCGCCGACGTCGGTTACGACGCACGGCACGCCACAGGCCATGGCTTCGCCGATCACGTTCGGGAATCCCTCGCTGCGAGAAGAGAGGCAGACGATGTCCAATCCGGCCAGCAATGCGGGCACGTCGGAGCGCTGGCCGAGCATGACGACGCGCTGATCGAGCCCGAGCGCCGCGACCCTCGATGCCAAATGTCCGTTTTCCCGGTCGACGCCGGCCCCTGCCATTACGAAACGGGCCTGCGGCATTCTCATTGCAACCTGCGCGGCCGCATCGAGAAAGCAGTCATGATCCTTGTGCGGATGGTAGCGGGCGATCAGCCCGATCAGTAACGCGTCCTCAGGCAGGGCAAGGCTGGCCAGCAGCCGTGATCGTGCGGCCGGATCAGGGCGGAAGAGCGACAAATCGAACCCGTTCGGGACGACATGCCTGCGCCAATGAACGTAGCCGAGCCGTTCATGCTGTTCGGCACTGACAACGGAATTATAAATTATCGCCTGCGGCAGGCGCGACAACAATGCCGATGAACGTACGATGCGCGCCGTGCGCGGCTTCTCCCAGCCGAGGTCATAGATGGAATGGCGGATATTCCATACGAGCGGGAGTCGGCGCGCAGCGCCGACCCATGCGAGGGTCGCTGCCAAGTTGCCATGATACATCCAGCCCTGAATGATAGCCGTTTCCGGGCGCCGTGCGGCCGCCAGAACGCGCATGAAGGATTTGAGCGGGGGGGTTCCGGAACGCGGCATGCCCAGCGTCTCGACGCGCGCACCCGTGCGCGTGATCAGGGGGCCGACATCGCCTTCCGTCGAAAGCGAGATGATCCGGTGCCGGAAGACGGCGAGCGGACCCGACTTCACCAGGCGATACAACGCCATCTCGGCTCCGCCGGTCTCGAGTCCGGCGATGAAATGCAGGATCTCGCGTGTCGGATTGGGCCGGGAGGTCATCGGTATCGGGCTTCGAAGGCGACGCCTGGATCTTCCGGCGGTTCGTCGAACCAGAGGCGCTTCCAGGCGAGCGCCATCAGGATGCTCCAAAGGAAATGATGCCAGTTGCGCGCGCCGGAAAGGTGCTCGCGCCAATGGCGATGGATCACGTCGGCATCGAACAGTTCATCATTCTCCAAACGGCTTCGATCAAGGAGCGATTCGGCCCAGTCGCGCAGTTCGCCGCGCAGCCATTGTCCGATCGGCACCGCAAAGCCTTGTTTCGGGCGGTCGAGAAATTCAGCCGGAATGTGCCGGTACGCTACCTGCCGGAGGGCCCATTTCGAAATGCCGCCTGAGATCAGCAGCTTCGGCCCGAGCGTGCCGGCAAATTCGATGACATCGTCGTCCAAGATCGGAACGCGAGCCTCGAGGCTGACGGCCATGCTCGCGCGATCCAGCTTGGTCAGGATGTCGTTCGGCAGGTACGTGACGAAGTCGAGCTCCTGCAGGGCGCGCTCGTACGGCAGGTCGTCGCGCAAATCGAGGATCGCGCCCGATGGATTTGCGCCGGGCACGATCGGTCGATCGGGCGGCCAATGCGTCATCAAGCGCCGATAAAGATCGGTCCGATCCACCGCCTCCAGCAGTCGCGTCGCCTTGTGGAGCCGATCGCCTGAAAGCCAGTGGCGGTTGCCGAGCATCCGATCCCAGGCTTTCGGCGGAACCATCCGGATCGCGGCGCCGACCAGGGACCGCATTGCCTGCGGCACGGACGAGATGATCGGGGCAAGGGAGCGCGCCTGGTGATAACGGCGATAACCGGCAAAAAGCTCGTCGCCGCCGTCGCCCGACAGCGCGACCGTTACGTGTTCGCGCGTTATGCCGCTCAGGAAGAGCGTCGGCAGTGCCGAGCTATCGCCAAAAGGCTCGTCGAACCAACGCGGAAGGTTCGGGACGATGCCAACCGCATCGCGTTCCGTCAGGAGGACTTCGGTATGATCCGTCCCCAGATGTGCCGCGATGCGGCGCGCGTGGTACGCCTCGTCGAATCCGGCCTCGGTAAAACCGATCGTGAACGTTTTGACGCGATCCGTGCGCTGCGCCTGCATCAGCGCGACGACCGTCGAGCTGTCGACGCCGCCGGAAAGGAAGGCGCCCAACGGCACGTCCGAAACCATGTGGCTTCGAACCGCCGCCGCGATCGTATTCTCGAGCGCATCGATGACCTGATCGGTCGGTTCAGCGTGCCGCGTAACGTGAAATACTCGACGTATCCAGTAGCGTTCGGCGACAGCATCGCCCTCGCCGTTGATCGTGACGAAATGGCCTGGATCGACCTGCCGGATGCCTCGTAGAATTGATTTCGGCGCCGGCACGTAACCGAGCGACACATAGGCTTGCAGGGCGTCGCGGTCGATTTCGAGGCGACCTCGCGCAGCAGCAAAGAAGGGCTTCAGCTGCGAGCCGAAGATGAGCGCGCCGCCGACCCAGCCCCAGTAGAGAGGCTTGATTCCGACACGGTCGCGTGCGAGCACCAGCTCGCGCCGTTCACGGTCCCACAGGGCGAAAGCGAACATTCCGTGGGCGCGGCGGAGTGCTTCCTTTATCCCCCAGCATTCGATCGAGCGAACCAGGACCTCGGTGTCAGATGTGCCGACGAAGACGCTTCCCTCGTCTTGCAGCTCACGCTTCAAGGTGCGGAAATTGTAGATCTCGCCGTTATAGGTGATGACGTAGCGTCCGTCGCGCGATGCCATCGGCTGGGAGCCGGCTGGTGACAGATCCAGGACCTTGAGCCGTCGATGGGCGAGGACCACGCCGGCCGCCGCATCATGCCAGATACCTTCGCCATCCGGGCCGCGGTGACGGAGGCTCGCCGACAGGGCGCCGCCGAGTTGGCCGAGCCGCGCCGCCGATTCGCCCTTGGGATTCCAGTAGCCGGCGATGCCACACATCAGTGTCGGCCTTCGGCGTGTTCAGTAACGTCGCGATACACGTCGGTCGTGCGGCTGACCATCGCGTCAATACTGAAGTTGGCTTATACGTGCTCCCACGCGCGGGCGGCGATCTCGGTGCGGAGCGCACGGTCGCGCGCAAGCCGTTCGAGCGCCGACGCGAAGCCGCTGACATCGCCGGCGTCGGCCAGCACGCCGCACCGGCCGTGGTCCAGGATTTCGGGGATTGCGCCCGCGCGCGATGCGACGATCGGGATGTGGCGAACCATCGCCTCCAGGAGCACGAGGCCAAGGCCTTCCCACCGCGACGGCAATGCCAGCACGTCGAACGCCGGCATGAGCGAGGCCGCATCTGGCTTATAACCAAGGAACCGCACGTGCCGAAGCCCCAGCGCCGCGGCCAGACGCTTCAGCTCTTCTTTCTCCTCGCCCGTACCCACCAACATGGCATGAGCATCGGGAAGGGCCGCAAGTGCCCGCAGAAGGGTCGGCACGTCCTTCTGTGCGGTAAGTCGGCCGATGAAGCCGACGGTGAACGCGTCTTGCGGGATTCCCAAGCGATTGCGCAGCTCCTCTCGGGTCGGCTGAGGGCCGGAAGGGGGCCTGATGCCGTAATGCACCACCGCGATGCGCGCCGGATCGAGGCCGACCACCCGCACGAGATGGGTGCGGATGTGCTCGGAGATCGCAATCGTGCGCGCCGTCATCTTGTCGAGCAAACGCAGCCGCAGACGCCAGCTCGGGCGCGCAAACCACGGTTCGTCGTTGTGGACCGTGTCGACGATCTTGGTATTCCCGGTCATCCATGCCGCGAGACGCCCGAGCTGCGAGGCGTGGGGCAAATGCGTATGAATGATACGATCCCGACGTTGCGCGAGCGCCAGCACGAGCCGCGGCAGCATGAATGCGCGTGTGGCACGCCCAACGATTTTCGTCAGGATCTGCTCATGCACGAGCGGCAGTACGGCGATTCCCTCCTTGCGCAGGTTTTCGATCTTCAGATGAAGTCGCGGTCCGTGACGGGCGATCAGCATGATGAGCTCGACGTCCAGCCCGGCTTGAACCTGCGCCGCCATGAGCGTGAACAGATGGTTCTCTGCGCCGCTGAACACGGCGCCATCGTCGCGATCGGCAAAAGCCATGATGTGCGACACACGCAACGCGGGCCCGGTTCTGCTCATTCGATGTCCTCGAGGATCCGGACATAGGCGTCGACGGTTCGTGAAAAATCGAACCGATGCGCGCTCGCCCTGGCATTGCGACCGAGCATCGTGCGCAGGGTATCATCGTCCCGCAATCGGACGAGCGCGTCGCGCAGTGCGCCCGGGTCGCTGTACGGTACAAGAAGACCGGTCTTCTCGTGGGAGATGACTTCGGCGTTGCCGCCCGCCGCCGATGCCACGCAGGCGAGACCGCATGCCGACGCCTCGAGCAGCGTGTGAGACAGGCCCTCGTAGTTGGACGGGAGGACCAGCACGTCGGCCTCCCTCATCATGTCCTTGACGGCGGACTCTGGCCGTCGCCCCGCGAACCGAATGTGCTCGGTACCCGGAAGCTGGCGCCGCAGGGCCGACAACAGCGGAAGCTCGGGGCCGTCGCCGACGATGGTGACCTCGATCCCCTGCAGCCCGGCGGCGGCCAGGAGCAAGGTTTCGACGCCTTTCCAATTGGTCAGGCGCCCGACGAACAGAACCCGCAGCGGTCCATTCCGTGGCGGCTGCGATGCGGTGCTCCAATCCTCGAGGGATATGCCGTTCGGAACGACGCGCAGCTTCGACTCCGGAACGCCCCAGCCCGCGACGATGCGCTTCAGATACGCGCTCGGCGTTACGATGATCGATGCACGCTCCATATATCTTTTGCGCTTGCGCGCGAGCGCGCCGAGGCGGGCATCGGTCGGCAGGGTTTGCTGAAACGCGTCGAAGTCGAGCGTCGTCAGGCCGGCATTCCGCGCCGTCTCCCAGACCGTATCGCCGACGATCTTCAGCACATATCGCCGCGGCACGATGCGGGCCACGTCGTCGACATAGGATTCCAAACCGTTGACCAGGATGCGGCTGTGGCGCGCGAGCTCCTGCGCCAGGACGAGCCGGACGCGGACCTCGTAAAGGTACCGGTTCGCCAGGCAGACGCGCCGGACCCGGAACGGCCGCTCGCGATCGCGCCAGTCCGTCGGTGCATCCGACGAGCAGACGACGGTGACATCATGGCCGCGGCCGCTGAGCGCGTGGGCCAGGCGATCGATGAAGGACGCCGGGCCGCCGATATGCGGCGGGAAGATGTTGGTAATAAGCAGAATGCGGGCCATGTCAGGATCGTGGGACAACGTGCATTCGAATGCACCCGGCGCAAGGTCACTGTTACATGGCGCGCGGCGACGCTACATAGCCGGTTTTGCGCCGCGAAGATAGTAGCCAAGGGCGGTCCGCACGCCGCCATGTGGCAGTCCGGCAATATGAGTCGAACCTATGGTGAACGCCCCGGCTCCGGCAGGCGCACCGGTGGCTAGGTACGTGTGACGGCTGTCCGCGCGCAAGGCCTCGATCGCTGTACAGGACTTGGCGCTTGAGGGTGTCCGATGCCGTGTCGGAAGCGAAAACACTCGCGTCATATCCGACCTGAACGAAATGAAGCGGCTGCGCCGCAGTACACCCGCCGTCTCTCGCCATGTGCATCATCGGGCAGTCGCGACGCCGGGCGAAGTACGGCGACGCATCAACATGATGAGTACGGCCGGATAGATCACGACGTAGTAGCTGACATACCCGAGACTCCCCGCCGCCGCACTGGGCCAGATCCAGGCCAGCAGTGCTGCGGTCACCCCGGCCTGCACGAGAGCCGCCAGGATCGAGAGCGCGGCGAAATGGCCGATCTCGCCGCGCTCGACCAGAAGCGGCCACAGCCAGAGATGGACCCCGCAGATGACCAGGAACGGCAGGATCAGGATTGCCAGCGCGGTCGCGATGCCGTCGAACGCCGGAAGGTAATAGGCTGCGAGCGGCGGCACGATGACGAGAGCGCCGGCGACGCTCGGCACGGTGACGGCGGCGGCGATCACGGCGAGCCGGCGCGCCGCGCGCCAGAACTCGGACAGCCGTCGTTCGGCCCTAAGCCGGACGAGCACCGGAAAATAGTACTGGGAGAGCGCGTCCGTCATGATTTGGAGGCCATCGGCAACAGTACGGGCTAGGCGGTAGACGCCCGTGACCTGGTCGCTGGTGAAATAGCCGATCATGAGGACGTCGGACCAGCGATGGATCATCTTGCCGTATCCGATGACCGTTCCGCCCAGGATGAAGCGCCAGCTCTGCCGATACGCCGGAAGTGCGAGCCCGGAAGCACGGGAGATCAGCCGCACGCCATGACGGCTTGCCCAGAGCCGGTCGAGCACGACGAGCGCGCCAACCAGATTTCCGAATGCAGCGATAATCGCCCCTGCAAAATAACCATCCAGATTCGGAAACAGCCAGATGCTGCCAAGAATGACGCCGGACCCCAGGATCTGATGGGCGATCCGGGCGGCCCCAAACGCATAGAACCGCTCTGTCAGCCGCTGCAGGGCGAACACCGTGCCGAGAAGGCTGGCGGTGGCCGTCAGCATCGCCTGCGCGACGATCCAGCGGAGCGCGACCGGCTGATCGACGAAGAGATGGACCGAAAAAGTCGCGACCAGCATGGATGTCGCCGCCGCAAGCAAAACGATTGCGGCGCTGAAAACGAGCGTGAGCTGGGCGACGCTCTTGCGGTAGATCGCCGGCTCCTGCCCGTCCGGCGGCGCCTGAACGAGCAGTCGCATCGCCAGGTCGAACAGGCGCACGTCCCAGAAGTTCAAGATGAAGCTAGCCATAGCAACGAGGATGCCTATGACGGCATAGGCCGGCGCGCCGAGCGTTGCGGCTACAACCAATGTCTGGACGAGGCCGACGACCGCGCAGAACAGGTTGACGGCGATCAGAAAGATCTCGGGCCGGACGAATCGCTTCACACGGTTACTCACTTGTGTGCGGAGCCGGCCACCGCCGCATCCCCGCTCGAGGGCGCGACGGGTTGGAGGCGTCGGCGCGTTTCCGGCAACCACATGCTGATGATGCCCATCATGAGCGTGAGCCAATGGAATTGTATGTTGCCCGGCAGCAGCCATGCGGCCGTTTGGTGGACGAGAACGAACAGAATCGCCCAGATCGCGCCGGCCGTCGCCATATCATCCAACCCGTCGCCAGCTGCCGCACAGGCATGACGGCGCCGTTTGACGTATAGGCGGCTCGCACGGACCACGACGAAAGCGGCCAGGGCAACCGCGATTGCAATGCCCGGCAGTCCCATCTCCGCCGCAAGTCGAACGACGTGGTTGTCGATGCCATAGATGGCCTCGAAGTGCGTGGGGGTAATGCCGCAGCATTCCTGCAACCCGAATACGTCGACTCTGGCGGCCTCTTGAACCCGATCTGCCGTCAAACCGTATCCTGCCCCAGTCAGCGGATGATCCACGAAAAGTACGTATCCAGCCCCGATGGAGGCCAGCCGAAGCACGCCGGTATTCCGAACCAACCGCAGGAACAACTGCTGGTCTGGCGACAGTCTGGACCATGTGCTGGTTCCAATTCCCTCCACTGGTAAAATCTGAGGAGTCTCCTTCGGCGGAATCCGGTCGCGATCGATCAGGTCAGGCAGACGGGACACGACGTTCGTAAACAAAATGACGGCGGTGGCTGCTGCCAGTATGCCGCCGATCAGGACGCGCGCCGGCCGCGCCGACGCCGTCGCCGCAATCGGCACCGACAGGACGGCGAGGCCGAGGGCCGCTTTACCTCCCATCATGAGCAGCGCGAGCCAGGCGACGAACGCCCGGACGAAGCGTTCGGTCAGCGTGTGATAGATGACGAAGAACACGAGAACGAGGGCAGCCGCATCGCCGATCCAACCCTGCGCGCGAATTTGGCCCGTGCGAAAGACGTGCACTTCGCCGACGAGAAAAAGAAAACTGGCGGCAATTTGACCGATGATGATGACTTCGACCCCCGATAGCCCGTATGTCAGCAGGCGCGAAATCCGGGGCGACTCGCGCCAGAGCGCGAAATAATTGATCACCGCCAGATGCGCGGCGAGAACGACAGCGATCTTGTAAAGAGTTATATCGTCCCACCGATCGAAAGCGGCCAACTGGATCGCGAACGCCGCCACGATGAGAGCGGTCAGAAAGACAACCGGCCGGTCGAGCCGGATCGACCCATTCACGACGGAAATCGCGGTGAGCGCCGCGCCGAAGAGCAGGATGCTGAACTGCACGAAATCGAGCCACCCGATAACCGACGCTAACGTGGCGACCAGGAAGAACCCGACCGTGTAGGCGAAGAGAGAGGCGACCTGCAGGCAGCCGAATATCGCTGGAAGCTGGAAACCCATTCTATGCGATCGGGGCAGGGCGGAGTTTCTTGACTTCCCTCAGGGCGACGGATACCAGACCTGCCAGTCCGGATTCATCGGAGCTGAGGTGCAGCATGCTCCTGACCAGTTTTGTGGAGAGCTTTGTTGGCCACCCAGGCTTCTGGCAAGGGCAGTTACGTATATAACGTTCCGAGGTGGCTGCAAACATCGGCCCGTTGAGCAGAGCCGCTTCGGCCTCGAAATGATGCGAAGCGGCGGACCTAAGTCTGGCCGATGTCGTGATTGCTGGAATCGGTATTGGCCGAGCGCATGCGGCCCGGAGAGCGAAGCATGTTCTGGCAATTGAAGATCCTCGCCAAGATTGTGCTCTCCCGACTTCCGATTCGGTACGGCAGCTTCAAGCGTCTGGGGATCTTCAGGTCCGGCCGCATGGACGAACCGGCCTATGCCTGGTCCGTATTTCGGCGTCATTGCGCGCATGCCGGGCTTACGGAGTCGCTCGCCGGCGCCACGGTGCTCGAGTTCGGTCCCGGCGACAGCCTGCTGACGGCCTTGTTCGCGCGTGCCCTCGGGGCGCGGCGGACTTATCTCGTCGATGCGGCGGATCTGGCCGGTCGCGACCTCGGCCCCTTCCGAGCGGCGCAGGATCTGCTCCGGGCCGAGGGGTACGCACCGCCCGAAATTCCGCAGGACGGATCGATGGAGCAGGTCCTCTCCGCGCTGGAGGCAGTCTATTTGCCCGAAGGTGCCAAGGCGCTGGCAAGGATTCCGACAGCCTCGGTCGACTTCGTTTTTTCCCAGGCCGTCCTCGAACATGTCCGGGCCGCCGAGTTCGACCATGTGTTGCGCGAGTTGCGGCGCATCATGTGCGATGGCGCAATCGCGTCGCATCGCGTGGATCTTCGGGATCACCTGGCCGGCGCGCTCAACAATCTCCGTTTTTCGGCCTCCGTCTGGGAGTCCGATTTCATGGCGAGATCCGGGTTCTGCACGAACCGGATCCGTTTCTCCGACATGTTGGAGCGGATGAAGGCAGCCGGTTTCGCGGTCGAAGTCATTGGGGTCGACCGGTGGGCCCGCCTGCCGACGCCGCGCGGCCGGCTCAAGGCGCCGTTTCGCGACCTGCCCGACTCGGAGCTGTGCGTATCCGGGTTCGATGTGTTGATGCGCCCCGTGCGGGCTGGCGCGGCAGCCGCGTAAGGTACGGTTTTCCATGCGGGTTCTGATCATCAATTTCGAGATGGACGAGGACAGTGGTGTCCTTGCCTGGCAGGCATCGGTCGCGCGCCGCATCGCCCGGCACGTCGAGGCGGTCGCCGTTTTCACCGAGCGCCTCGGGCACGTCCGACGGCCCGCGAACATGGAGATTGAGGTCATGCCGCGCCGGCCGCTCGGCATCCCGCGTCGGCTCGGCAGCGGCTGGCTCATAAACCCGCAGCTTTTCCGCTTGTGCCGGCGGTTCCGGCCGGACGTTTGCTTCATTCACATGGCGCATGAGTGGAGCTACCGGTTCGCGCCGGTCCTCAGAGTTCTCGGGATTCCGGTTCTCATGTGGTATGCCCACGGCTCGGTGCCGCTTGGCCTGCGCCTCTCGACGTTATGCGCGACGCTATGCGTCACGTCGACGCCCGAGGGGTTCAGACTCCGCACGCCCAAGTTGCGCGTGATTGGCCAGGCGATCGATACGGATCTGTTTCGGATTCCGGAGGATCGGCAACCCGGTCAAGACATCGTCTATGTCGGTCGCGTCTCGCGCCGCAAGCGTATCGAGCATCTCATCGAGGCCATGGCCATCTTGCATGGCTCCGCCGCCGGGAAGGGAATTCGGCTGCGGGTCGTCGGCCCCATGCTGACGCTCGATGATCTCGCGTATGACCGCGAGCTGCGGTCGTCGGTCCACGCAAAGGGGCTGCATGACACGGTCCTGTTCGAGGGATTCATGCCGCAGCGCTTTACACCCCGTCTCTATCGTTCGGCCTTCCTTCACCTCAATGTCAGCGAGACGGGCAGCATGGACAAGACGGTGATGGAGGCGCTCGCGTGCGGGTGTCCGGTTCTTACCAGCAATCCGGCTTTTCGCGCGGTCCTGAGCGGATACCCCGAGTTCATCTTGGACAGCAGCGATCCTGCCATCATCGCTGAGCGGATCATGTCGCTTTACGAACGGCGGCACGGCTACGATCCGGAGAGTCTGCGCGCGTTGGTGGCCGGCCATCACGACGAGGAAGCATACGTGGAGAAAATCTTGGCGCTATTGAGGGATCTGGCGTATCCGCGGGGCTCCGTCTCGGAAAGCGCCGTGAAGTGAGACCTGCCGGGTTTCGTGCGACGGGGCTGCATCGGTGTGCGAGCGGCGGGAAATGACCAGCGCGCGTAAAATCGTCTACGTCGTCGGCGAAGACTGGTTCTTCCATTCGCATTTTTTGCCGATGGGGCGCGCCGCCAGGGCGCTCGGCCTCGACGTGATCGTCGCCAGTCATCTCGGCCCGAAGGCCGCGGCGCTCGAGGCCGAGGGGTTTCGCGTTTTTCCGCTTCCCGGCCGCCGCAACGATCTCAGCCCTGCAAATCTGTTTCGCACGTTTTGGGTCCTGCGACGCCTCTTCGCCCGGGAGCGTCCGGCGCTTGTCCACAACATCGCGCTCCTTTACGTGCTGGTCGGTGCGGCGGCGGCGTGGTCCTCGGGCGTGCCTGGCGTCGTGAACGCCGTGACGGGGCTGGGCTTTCTGGGGGCGCGGCGCGACGGTCTGGCAGGGCTGATCCGCGGCGCGCTCCGGCTGTGCCTCGTGCCGTTGCTGTCGCGCCGGAACAGCCGGCTGCTTCTGGAAAACCTGCAGGATCTCGAGACCCTCCGGATCTGGGGTTTCCCGCGGCGAAGCAATGCGGTCCTGCTCGGCGGCGCCGGCGTCGATATCGCCGCATTTCCGGCGACGCCCGAGCCGCCGGCGCCCCCGGTCGTCATCACGATGGTCTCCCGCATGCTTTGGAGCAAAGGGCCGGACATTCTGGTCCAGGCCCATGATCTCCTCATGAAGCGCGGCATCGCGTGCCGGTTGCAGCTGGTCGGCGACACCGACCCCGAAAATCCGGCGGGCATTCCCGCCGATCTGTTGCGCGCCTGGAACAGCCGGCCCGGCGTCTCGTGGCTCGGCCATCGCGCGGACATTGCGGACATCTGGCGCCGCTCGCATATCGCGGTTCTGCCGTCCCGTGGCGGCGAGGGGTTGCCCCGGGCGCTCATAGAAGCGGCAGCGTCAGCGCGCCCGATCGTTACGACCGACGTGCCCGGATGCAATCGAATCGTGGAGAACGGAAAAAGCGGACTGATCGTCCCACCCGACGATCCCGAGGCATTGGCCGATGCGCTCCAGCGACTTGTCGCTGACCGCGAGCTGCGCGAGCGCTACGGCGCAGCGGGTCGGACGATCGTCGAGCGCGGCTTCTCGCTTCGTCACGTCACGGACGCGGTCACCTCGGTCTATAAGGAACTGCTATCCCGGGACCAGGGAAAGGCGGATCCTTCCGGACACGCCGGTCAGGTGTCGACGCAATGACCAGAGTTCTCGTCACCGGCGGAACCGGTTTCGTGGGGCGGCGGCTTGTGAGCGCGCTGACCGCCGGCGGCTATACGGTCCGTCTCGCGACGCGGGCCACCATGGTGCCACCATCTGCCGATGTCGAGATCGTGCCGGTCGGTCCGATCGGCGCCCGGACCGACTGGCGAGAGGCGTTGTCCGGGATCGAGCACGTCGTCCACGCCGCGGCAATGGTCCATGTAATGCGGCCGTCGGCTGACGACGAAAAGGCCTTTCACGAGGTGAACGCCTTGGGGACCGAGACGCTTGCACGCGCGGCAGCGTCCGCCGGCATCCGACGATTCATTCTTCTGAGCACGGTCAAGGTGCTTGGCGAAGAAAGCCGCAACCGGCCCCTCCGCGATGACGATCCGCCCCGGCCGCACGATGCTTACGCCAAGTCGAAGTATGAGGGCGAGGAGCGCGCTGCCAATGCGGCTGCGGGCGTCGGAATGGAACTCGTCGTGCTCAGACCGCCGCTCGTATACGGTCCCGGCGTGAAGGGCAATTTCGCGACGCTCCTGCGCCTGTGCGATTCCGGGTTGCCGCTTCCATTGGGCGCGATCCGAAACCGCCGGAGCCTGATTTACGTCGACAATCTGGTCCAAGCGATCATCACGGCGCTGGCACATAAGAATAGTCTCTCGGGGCGCTTTCTCATCAGCGATGGAGAGCCGGTATCAACCCCGGAACTCATCCGTGCACTTGGTTCCGCCCTGGAACGGCCGGTGCGCCTGATACCTGTACCTTTGAACCTTCTATGCCTTACGGCTAAAGCTTTCGGAATGCGGCCGGTCATGGAACGCCTGATCGGAAGTCTTGAGGTCGACGACGGGCGATTCCGCACATCGACTGGCTGGGTACCGAACGCTACACTCGGTGATGGGCTGCGAGCGACGGCGGCATGGTGGCGTTCAGGACGATGCCACTGACGGCGGCCGCCGACGAGGATACTGGCCAATGGGACATCCGGCCGATCGTCGGTTTGTAGAAATCAGACTTGCCGTTCCATGCCGTGCCAATGGAAAATCTCCGACATACTGAACGAAACATTTCGATTTCGAGGCACCACGAGCCCGAAACGCTGCAACGGCAAGCTGAATTACCGGATCGGTGCTGCAAATGAAGACGCCAAGAATTGCGGTGATCGGGTTGGGCTATGTCGGCCTGCCGCTCGCGGTGGCACTCGCAAAGCACTTTGACGTGCTTGGCTTCGATGTCGATGCGAACCGCGTCCGAGAGCTTGCTGCCGGCCGTGACCACACCGGCGAGGTCGACCCTGCCGTCCTTGCGGTCGTCCGCCTTGCCGTCACTGCGGACGCGGCACGTCTTGCGGGCCGCAACGTCTACATCATCACCGTCCCGACGCCCGTTGACGAGTCGAACCGACCCGATCTGACCGCGATCCGGGCGGCCTGCCGGACGGTCGGCGGCGTTTTGGGCAAGGGCGCAATCGTCGTCCTGGAATCGACCGTCTACCCGGGCGTGACCGAGCATGTCTGCGGTCCGATTCTCGAGGAAATCTCGGGCCTCGTTTGCGGCCGCGACTTCTTCCTGGGCTACAGTCCAGAGCGCATCAATCCGGGGGACCGCGAGCACACGGTCGATCGCATCACCAAGGTGGTCGCCGGGCAGACGCCGGAAGTGACTCGAAATCTCGCTGACATTTACGGAAAAATCACCTCGGGTGGCGTGTTCATCGCCCGCGACATCAAGACGGCCGAGGCCGCCAAGGTCATCGAGAATGCCCAGCGCGACATCAACATCGCCTTCATCAACGAAGTGACGATGATCTTTCATCGTCTGGGAATCTCGGTTCACGACGTGCTCGATGCCGCCCGGACGAAATGGAATTTCCTACCCTTCACGCCGGGGCTCGTCGGTGGCCATTGCATCGGCGTCGATCCCTATTACCTCGCCGATCTCGCGCAACGCGTCGGTCACCATCCGGAGGTCATCCTGGCTGGCCGCCGTATCAATGACTCCATGGGCCAGTACATCGTTCTTCAGGTTGCCCGTCTGCTGGCCGCCCGCAACCGGGCGACGGGTGCCCGTATCCTCGTGCTCGGCCTGACCTTCAAGGAGAACGTGCCCGACCTGCGCAATTCCAAGGTCATCGACGTCATCCGGGGCCTTGCCGAATGGGGCCACCAAGTCGATGTGCATGATGCGTACGCCGACCCGGACGAGGCGAAACGGGAATATGGGGTCAGGCTCCTGTCGTCGCTCGACGGACTTTCCGGTTACGACTGCGTCATCGGCGCCGTCCCGCATCGCGTCTACACTGCGTTCGATGCGGCGCGCCTTCAGAACCTGTTGGCGGCGCAGGGGCTCCTCGTCGACATCAAGGGCATGTGGCGCAACATTGCCCTGCCACCGGAGATCGGCCGGTTCCAGCTATAGCCTTGCCGGACGTCGGTGTCCCGTATCCTGTCCCGCGCTGCATGCGCGGGTGTCGGTACAAGTACTTGTTTTTATTTGATTCGGACGGCTGGGACGTCCCATTGTCCCATCACGACAATGCCGTCTCGGCCGATCTGGCAAGAAGCGCCCTTACCCCCGGCAACAATTTCCCGGTCCGGCCGTCGGCAGCCGTATCTCTCTTGGAAAATCATGTTTTGTTTCAATTAGTTAGATGATGGCCCGCTCTTTGCGTGCCCGGGCATCGAAGCGGCACGAGGCCGCGAGCGAGAGGTTATTCCATGAATATCAGTCCCGTCGGCCAGTCGAGCGCCACGACATCGGCAATATCGAACTTCTCTCAGAACTTCGATGCATTCCTGCTGCTGCTCACGACCCAGCTCAAGAACCAGGATCCGCTCTCGCCCATGAGCTCGACGGAGTTCACGACCCAGCTCGTCCAGTTCGCCGGCGTCGAGCAAAACATCCGACAGACCCAGCAACTCGAGCAGCTTGTCGCGATGCAGCAGGCTTGGCAGGCCGCGAGTGCGGTAAATTTCATCGGCAGGACGGTTGAGGTCACCGGCACGAGCATCGTGCTCAAAGATACCAAGGGCACCTTCAGCTACACGCTCGATGAGCCGGCCGCCGAGGTGACGATCACGATCAGAAACGCCGCCGGCGAGGTTGTCCGGACTCTGGCAGGCGAAATCGCCAAGGGGACGCACGACATTGAATGGGACGGGAAGTCGGACAGCGGCTACGCCCTGCCCGATGGCATCTATTCATTCACGGTCTCGGCCAAGAACAGCGCCGGCAAGACTATCAAGGTGGAGACGACGTTCACTGGCGTCGTTTCGTCCGTCGAGGCTGCGGGCGGCAGCATCGTCTTTCAGGTCGGCGACAAGAAGGTACCGATATACGACATCAGGTCGGTCCGCGAGACGATCCCGCCCGGCGATCCGTCCGGGGTGCCGCAGGCCTGACGAGGGAGCGCATCGGCTGGCGACGATCCGGCGGCGCTGTCGCTCCGCATCAGGCCTTGGTGATGCGGCGCAGCGCCCACTTGATCTGGGCGCCGTTGGAAATCGGTCCCGAGATGACGATCTGCTCGCTCCGGCGCATCTCGTTGCGCCGGCCCAGATAGACCGTCTCCGCCAGCTCCAGCTTGCCGCCACTGGCCAAGAACCGCCACGCGGTACCCGATGGTGCCCGCAGCAAGGCAGCCGTTCCGTTCTGGACCAGGGATACCTGCATATCGGGATGCAGGTGAAACCGCACCGCGAAACTTCCGACGTGCGGTCCGGTCAGCGTATCCTCGCCGCGAAAATCGTCCCCGTCACGCGACAGGTACAGGCGCCGCTGATGCATCAGCCGGAACAGCGGCGCATAGCCGTCGTGACTGGCGGTGATCCAGACATTGCCGCCGTCTTCCTCCCGCGTGCACGTCACCTGCTCCGGCCGCCAGCCGATGCCGCCGGCCGTCAGGATCTCGGCCGAATTGGTGTCGTCGACGACCAGCGTCGAATGAGCCGCGGTCGCGCGCTGGGCGAAGCGCCACGCCGCGTCGGCCGATGCCATGGCGCCACAGTTCACGATGACGCGCTCGCGGCCCGAACTGAACTCGAAGCTCAGCGTCCCGGCATGGGCATGACGGTCGAACCCGGCGGGCGGCGGCCGTCCGACATCGGTCAGGACGAGCGCCGTTCCGGCCGCGAGGCGCTCATAGCCCATGTCGGGCGCGGCTGCCGCCCGCGTATCCGGGCCCGCCGCGCGCGCGAGCACCGCTTCGATCAGTGCCGGACTGGCTTCGTTCGCACCGTTGAACAGGGCCAGGCCACCGTCGCCGTGGCGTAGGAACCGCAGCATCGCGGACATGCGGGCAATGGCCTGGGGCAGCTCCGCCGGCACTTCGAGGCCGGCCATTTCGGCCATGTCGCGCATGTCGATCAGGGCCGCAAGGGCGGCGAGCTGCGATGCCGGCGACCGTTCGACATGCCCGCCATCGGGCAAGACCTGCCGGCGGATCTCGTTGGTCAGCAGTTTCACGGCCCGTTGCGCCATCCGATCATTGCCGATGCCGCAGCAGGCGCCATAGAACAGCCCGCGGATCGCAATGAGCCGGGCCAGACCGTCTTCGCCGCTGCCGGCCACGCGGGACAGGTGTCGCATCTGGCGGGTCAGCGACCGAAGCATGCGCCGGCCCAGATCGTCGTCGGCGCCGTCGACGACGAACTTGGCGTGGGTCAGCCAGCTGGCGATGCGCCGGCCCGCCACCGCCGGGGCCGAGGCGATCGGATGCCAAGCGCGCTCGGCATCCAGCCAGCCGGCGATGAGCTCGCGCGCCCGGCGCTGGGCCGATTCGCTGCCGACGGCGGCGAGGTCATCGAGCCAGCCGAATCCGTGGAGCTCCGCGAAGGCATCGGAATCCAGATCTTCGGCGTACCAGTCGCGGCGCCTGAGGTCGATGGTTCGGCCGGCACAGACGAGCCGGCCTGCGACGACCGCGGCGCCGTGCTCCGTGTCACCCGGCCACGCCGGCGGCGGTAACCGGACGAGGCGCTCGGGCACCCGCGCCCGGAGAGTAAGGCGGTAGAGCGGGCTCGCGTAGATCGCGCCCGCGAGGCGGTTGACCAATTTGCGGGTTGTCTCTCCGGGTCCTATTGTCATTTTGCCGGCCCGGATCAGCCGCCGCGCAGACGGCGGATGTTGTCGGCATAGGCCGCGGGCCCGCCCACGAACCCGGCCGTTCCGGCGACGAGCACATCGGCCCCCGCCGCAACCGCCTCGCGCGCGGTATCCGGATTTATTCCGCCGTCGACTTCCAGATCGATCTGCCGACCCGTGGCATCGATCCGCTGACGCAGCGCACGGATCTTTGCGAGCTGGCTGCGGATGAAGGATTGACCGCCGAAGCCCGGGTTGACCGACATGACCAAAATCAGGTCGACGTCGTCCAGCACGTGTTCGACGGCTTCGATGGGAGTCGCCGGGTTCAGCGATACGCCGGCCTTTTTGCCGAACGATTTGATCAGCTGGATTGTGCGATGGAGGTGCGGACCCGCTTCCGGGTGGACGGTGAGGATGTCGGCCCCGGCCTCGGCAAAGGCGCCGATATAGGGGTCGACCGGCGAGATCATCAGGTGCACGTCGAACGGCAGCCGCGAATGCGGGCGCAAGGCCTTTACCACGGCCGGCCCGATCGTGATGTTCGGCACGAAATGCCCGTCCATGACGTCGATGTGGATGTAGTCGGCTCCGGCTGCGCTCATGGCCCGGATTTCGTCGCCGAGGCGTGCGAAATCGGCAGAAAGGATGGAGGGCGCGACTCGGACAGGCTGCTGCATCCCTTCGTTCCTAATCGCTTCCCGGCGCGCCTGCAACGGTGCTGTCGCCCCCGACACGGTTCCGCGAGCCCATGTCTTGGCCCCGATTTTTCACGGGACCTATGAAACTTGATCTAGGCATCGGAATCCCTGCCAGTATAATCCGCGGCCGATCGATCTCGGTTATCGGCCGCGTATAAGGGGGACGGCCCGGCTCGTGAAACGAAACTGGACGCACGTTGCCGCGGGCATTGCGATCGCCTTTTGCGTGAATACGTCGCCGGTGCCGGTGCTGGCGCAGGACGAAATCCGCGATCTGCCGGCTGTGCTCAAGGCCGACGAGGTCACGTACGACCGGGAACTGGACATCGTGACCGCCCGCGGCAATGTCGAGATCAGCCAGGGTGATCGGGTCCTCCGTGCCGACACGCTCACGTACAATCGCCGCGTCAACCTGATCACGGCGACCGGCAACGTCACGCTGATCGAGCCGACCGGGGACGTCCTGTTTGCCGACTTTGTCGAGCTGACGGATGATTTTCGCGACGGCATCATCCAGAACTTTCGGGCGCTGCTCGCCGATCAATCCCGGCTTGCCGCCGTCAGCGGACGCAGGGCAAGCGGAACCCTCGTTTCCGTCCGCAAGGCGGTCTACAGCCCGTGCGATCTGTGCAAGACCGACCCGACGCGGGCACCGCTCTGGCAGCTCAAGGCGCAGCGTGTCACACATGACGAGGCGGCGCGCCAGATTACGTACAACAATGCGTGGCTGGAGATCTATGGCGTGCCGGTGATGTACACGCCCTACTTTTCGCACCCGGACGGTACGGTCCAGCGCGAGAGCGGCTTTCTGGCACCCGAGTTCGGCAGCTCCAGCGTGCTGGGCACGATCTTCATCGCACCGTATTTCCAGACCCTTGGCTCGTCGGCGGATTTCACGTTCGAGCCGATGTATGTCAGCGAGGATAACCCGGTTCTGGGTGGCCAATACCGCGAGCGGACGACGCGCGGCGCCTATGAGTTCAACGGCAGCATCACGAACGCGCGCAACCGAGATTCCAACGGCGAACCCGTCGCGGGGCACGAGATCCGCGGCCACATCAAGGGCACGGGACGCTTCGACATCGACGACGAGTGGCGCTGGGGATTCGATATCGCGCGTGCAACGGACGATACGTACCTGCAGCGTTACAGATTGCTGACACGCTACGGATTTCTCGATCAGAACACGCTTACGTCGAATCTTTTCACCGAACGCTTCCAGGGCCGCAGCTATGCGGCGATGAACGCCTACGCGTTCCAGGGGCTGCGACCAGGCGACGATCCGGGCCTGGCGCCCTTGGTCCTGCCGCTGCTCGAGTACAGCACGATTGGTGAGCCTGACGCCTATGGCGGCCGTTTCTCGTTCGATGCGAACGGCCTGTCGATTTATCGGTCCGACGGTACACGGACGCAGCGCATCGCGACGCAGGTGGGCTGGTCGCTGCCCTATTATGCGCCGAGCGGCGAGATCTACACGCTGTCGGCGCGTTTGCTCGGCGCCGTCTACAATGTGACGAATGCGGACAATCCCGACGATCCAAATCGCCCGGCCGACGACGGCGTCATGGGGCGGATCTTTCCGCAGGTGACGCTCGGCTGGCGCTACCCGCTCGTCCGTCAGAGCGAGACGTTCCGCACGATCGTGGAGCCGATCGTTTCGTTCACCGCCGCACCGAACCTCGGCGATCAGTCCGACTTTCCGAACGAGGACAGCCGCAGCATCGAGTTCGACGTGACCAGTCTGTTCCGGCCGAACCGGTTCACCGGCATCGACCGCCTCGAAGGCGGCCAGCGCGTCACCTACGGCATCAACACCTCGATCACCCGCCTGACCGGCGGCAGTGCCAGCCTCCTCCTCGGCCAGAGCTATCGATTGCAGGATCAGCCTGGTTTCACGGAAGCCTCCGGCCTCAAGGATCAGCAGTCCGACATCGTCGGGCGCTTCGCCATTTCGCCGCATCCATGGCTCTCGGCTTCATACAGCTTCCAGCTGGACAAAGAGAACCTGGAGGCGCAGCGGACCATCGCCGGCCTTGCGCTCGGCCCGCCCGCCTTGCGACTGGGGGTTTCCTATGTGTTCTTCGAGCGCGACACGCAGACGGTGTCGCCGTTCGACATCGAGCAGGTCTCGACCACGCTGAGTGCCAATCTCACGCGATATTGGCGCGTCCAGGTCTACGATGTCCGCAGCCTCAGCGAGGAGGACGAGGGGCAGCTCCTCGGCGGCGCCAGCCTGATCTACGAGGACGAGTGCATCCTGGCCGGGATCGATCTCTCGCGACGGCGCATCGGCACGGGCGACAACCCGCCGGACGACACGATCCTGTTCCGCGTCGTGTTTCGGAATCTGGGCGAACTCAGGAGTCAGGTGTTCTAGCGCGTCGCCGTCGCGTTGGGCCGTGCGGCGTGCTGGCGCTGCTGGCCGTGGAAGAACACCGCCAACTGGTTGCGGATGTCGGCGCTGATCGCCTGCATGACGCGATCGCGTGCATCGCGCTGGCTCGAAACCGTTGCGAACTCCGAGCTCGAGGCTTCGAACGTCGTCGACGAAGAGGCCGAGCCACTGTAAACGGTACGACCACCTGCGTCGTTCAGCGTGAAACGCGCCGTGGCCGAGTAACCGTAACGTATCACCGTGTCGCTGCGATCGATCGCCAGATTGGTCCGCGGCTCGATGAGGCGGATGTTCAACACGTACTCGGCCTTGGCCGGGGTTCCGCGCGGCGAGAGGTCGTCCAGCAGGTAGTTCCGCAGGATCTGACTCGAGCGCGCGTTCTCCGGCTGGAAATCGAAGTCGGCCAGAATATGCGGGACCGGTGCGCTGATCTCCCCGATCCGTATTTTCTGCAGCTGTTCCGGAACGTTGACCTGTCCTTCTCGCCGGGCATAGAGTGGCTCGAAGCCGCATCCCGCTGCGCCAAGCAGGCCAGCAAGAAGGATCGCAAGTGGGAGTCGGCGCATCACGGTCGAGGATCGTCGCTGTTGCGGCTCGCGATAGTACCGGTCTGCGGTCGTTGTGCCAATCAGTGAGATCGGGATACCGGATCTCAGGCTGTTCGAACGAGGCGCGCCGCGTAGAACCCGTCGACGCCACCCAGGTCGGCCAAGTGGCAGGGGAGCGTCCGCAGGTCGCCGTCGGACGTGATCAGGTCGGCGAGGCCGGCGATCTCGCTCGGCTGGATCGCCCGCCGGACGACCCGTCGACTGCGTGCCAGCAGCGCCGATATTCTCTCGGGCCCTTCCTCTGGTTGAAGCGAGCAGGTCACGTAAACCAGGACGCCGCCCGGTGCCAGCATTTCGACCGCGGCGTCGAGGAGACGGTCCTGCAATGGCGTCAGGCGTGTCACGTCCTCGGGCGATTTAAGCCAGAGGGCATCGGGGTGCCGGCGCAGCGTGCCGGTCGCGGAGCAGGGTGCGTCGAGCAGCACGAAGCGGACCGGTTCGGGTGGCCGCCACATGACGGCGTCGGCCGCGACCACCGTCGCGTCGAGCCGCAGGCGCGCCAGGTTCTGCTTCAGACGCGCAAGACGCGGCTCCGATCTGTCGACGGCGATGACGCGTGCGCCGGCAGCCGCGAGCTGCGCGGCCTTGCCGCCCGGCGCAGCGCAGAGGTCGGCGACCGTCTCGTCACGAATGTTCCCGAAGAGGCGGACGGGGATTGCGGCGGCGGCATCCTGCACCCACCATGCTCCTTCGTCGTAGCCGGGGAGTTCGCTCACGAGCCCGACGTCGTCGCGCCGCAGCGTCCCGGTCGGCAGAAGGCGCGCGTCGAGCCGCCGTGCCCATATTTCCGGCTCTCTCTTGACCGTTATGTCGAGGGGCGGCGCCGTCATCAGCATCCGGGCGATCGCGCGTGTGGCGGGCTCGCCGTACGCGGCGGTCCAGGATCGCCACAACCACGCCGGCAGGTTGACGCGTTCGGCATCGGTTGCCGCAAGCAGGGCGGCCCCTTCCCGTGCCAGCCGTCGCAGCACGGCGTTGACGAGGGCGCGGTAGGCGGCCCGTCGACAGCCGAGGATCGATACGCTGGTACTGACGGCGGCGTGCGGCGGGACCCGGAGGAACAGGAGCTGGACGGCCCCGATGCGAAGGACGTCACGAACGACCGCCGCGCGCGGCGGCAATGGTCGATCGAGGCAGTGTCCGAGCACCGTGTCGATCTGCCCCAACCGGCGCAGCAGCGTCGTCACGATCAGCCGGACGAAGGCACGGTCGCGAACCGGAAGAACGGCAAAACTGTGGCTCTGCGCCAGGGCTTGGTCGAGCGGCTGCCGACGCTCGAGCACATTCTGTACAACCTCCAGTGCCGACCGCCGTGCGGCAAGTCCGTCGGCTAGCATGCGGCACGGGCGGGCGACGCGGCTTGGCGGGGAATAGACCGGGCCCGCGCGCCGTTATGGCCGGTGATGGAGCGAAAAGGCATGTCTCACATCGAAGCTCTTGTCCTGGCCGTCGGTCTGATCCTGCTGGGCATCGCGGCAGCGAGCGCAGCTCCACCGCCGGCCGTTGCGGCCGTCCATCTTAACGCCGATTCTGTCGTGTGGGCGCCGGCGCGTTAGCCGTCCGGCGTTGACGCGATTTTCCCCTCAGCCCCAGGGACCTGCGGCGGCGCCGGCCATGAGGCGCAGGCGCCGGATCCGCTCCTCGGTCGGCGGATGCGTCGAGAACAGGCTGTCCCACGCGTGGCCGTGGAGCGGATTCACGATGAACAGGTGGGCAGTCGCCGGATTGCGCTCGGCATCGTAGTTCTCGATCACGGCGGCAGCGCGCTGGATCTTGGCCAGTGCGTTGGCCAGCCAGAGCGGGCGTCCGCACAGTCTGGCGCCTTCCCGGTCCGCTTCGAATTCGCGGCCGCGGCTGATGGCGCTTTGCACGAGCATCGCCGTGATCGGCGCCAGGATCATGACCGCAAGCGCGCCGATCCATCCGATGGGCGAGGGGTTGCCGTTCTCGTCGCGCGCACCCCCAAAGAGGAAGGCGAAATTCGCCAGCATGCCGATGGCGCCGCCAAGCGAGGCGGCGATCGTCATGGTCAGCGTGTCACGGTGTTTGATGTGGGCGAGTTCGTGCGCCAGGACGCCCGCGATCTCCTCGCTGTTGAGCATGCGCAGGAGTCCGGTCGTCACGGCAACCGCCGCGTTCTCCGGGTTTCGCCCCGTCGCGAAGGCGTTGGGTTGCTCGTTGTTGATGATGTAGACCTTCGGCATCGGCAGCCCGGCGCGCTCGGCAAGCTGCTCGACGATGCCGTAGAGCTGCGGGGCCGTAGTGCGATCGACGGGATGCGCCCCGTACATGCGGAGAATCAGCTTGTCGGCGTTCCAGTACGCGAACAGGTTCGTCCCGAGCGCGAACAGGAACGCGATCACCATGCCCGACGTGCCGCCGATCAGCGAGCCGACGGCAACGAAGAGCCCCGTGAGAACGGCCAGCAGCAGACCGGTACGGAAGTAATTCATGGCGCGACCCGGATTGATCGACCTTGCGCCGCCTACATAGTTGCCGCCGTGCTTGCGTTCAAGCCTTGCCCAGGCGATGCAGGTGCGTCATATCGATGATATGAGCATCAATCCGGATCCAAAATCACGAAGCGACAGCGATCACGCGTCGGTACCGAAGTCGGAGGAGCCGGGGAATCCGGCGCCGCCTGAATCGGGTGCTGCGTCCCCGGATCGCAGCCGGGCGGCACCGCACGCGCGACCCGAGGAAATTGGTGGGCCGGCCGGTCCCGAGCCGACACGTTTCGGCGATTGGGAACGTGGGGGCCGGTGCATTGATTTCTGACCGGGATTTCTGACCGGCGGCAACGGTCGTGTCTCCGGCTCCGGGGATGGGGCCTGGAGCCTGGAGAATGCGATCGGCGCTAGCGTGCATCTCCGCCGTCGGGGACGGCAGTCGGCCGCCGCTGGAACAGCCAAATCGCCCCGCCGGGCAGGCCGGCTGCAACCTGAACGAGGCCGAAGACCACGGACATGGCCAGTGCCTCGGGGGCGGCGACCCCCAGGAAGCCGAACCCGACGACCATGGCGCCTTCGCGAACACCCCAGCCTGCAATCGAGATCGGCAGCGTCGTCAGCAACACCACGGGCGGAATTAGGACGATGCAGTCGACCAGCGTGACGTCGATCGACAGGGCGCATGCAATCAGCCATCCGACGCTGATCACGCCTAGATGCACGGCGACTGAGAGCGCCACGATTGGCGCGGTGCGGACGGGATCACTCAAACTGCATCGCAGATCGGCCACGAGGCGCGCCAGCGGCGCCGTCACGCGCCACCGCGCCAGGACAGCGGTCGCACGATCGCTCACGGTGAAAAAAACGAGCAGACCCGCCGCTGTCGCGGCGACGATCCCTGCAGCCGCGCCGTAGAACGCCGGGTCCGGGACTCTGTCGGCCAGCAGCGGCAACGTCACCCCGATGATCATGATCAGGACGAGCAGCGCGATCACGCGATCGATCAGCACGCCGTTGATGGCTTTGCCCAGGGGCAGGCCTTCGTACGTCGCGAGCCAGGCCCGGACGGCATCGCCGCCGATCGCCGACGGCAAGGTCTGATTGAAGAACTGGCCGATCAACGTCAGGCGAACGACCGCTCGGCGGCGGAGTTCGTCACCGAGCGCCCTGATCACGAGCGACCATCGCCAGCCGGCGAGGAGAAGCTGTGACAGCATCACCATCGTGGCGGCTGCGACGAGGACGACATCAATCCGGCCAAGACGCTCGGCAACCGGCTTGAGGTCGACGCGATAGGCCAGCAGCCCGACGAGGAAGAGCGTTACGGCGGCTTTTGCCGTTGAGAACAGCCAGGAACGGCGCATCAGGGCCGAGATGTAGACGGCCTCATGGCCGCCGTCGTCAACTCTTTTCGTCTTGCCGTCGCCCGGTTCTGCTAATAGAGCACCGGACGGACGATCGAACGGGAGCGCAAGGTGGGTCGCAACATTCTTGTGACGGGGGGCGCCGGCTATATCGGCTCACACGTCGCCAAGGCGCTCGCCGCCGCCGGATTCACGCCTGTCGTTCTCGACGACTTCCGCTCCGGACACCGGGAGGCGGTCCGCTGGGGGCCCTGCGTCGAGGGCGATCTGCTGGATCGGCCGCTCGTCGAGCGCACACTGGCCGCGTACGAAATCGCCGCGGTCATTCACCTTGCGGGCTCCATCGAGGTGGGCGAGTCCGTCCGTGAACCCGCTCACTTCTATCGCAACAACTTCGTCGGCGTCTTGTCCTTGCTCGAGGCAATGCGCGCCGTGGGCGTTGCGACGGTCGTCTTCTCGTCGACGGCAGCCGTCTACGGCGAACCGGAACGCGTGCCGATTCCCGAGAGCCATCCGACGCGTCCCGTAAACCCCTATGGGCAATCCAAGCTCATGGCCGAATGGGCACTGGCGGCGATGGAGCGGGCCCATGGATTGAAATGGATGGCGCTCCGCTACTTCAACGCGTCCGGGGCCGATCCGGACGGCGAGATCGGCGAGGACCATCAGCCGGAATCACATCTCATTCCACGCGCCTGTCTGGCCGCTCTCGGGCATCTGCCGCCGGTCGACATCTACGGAACGGATTATCCGACGCCGGATGGGACGGCGATTCGTGACTACGTACATGTGACGGATCTCGCGCTGGCACATGTCCGCGCGCTGGAGGCTCTCATGGCCGGCGGCGCGTGCCGTGCGCTCAACCTCGGCGTCGGACGCGGGCACTCCGTCGCGGAGGTCCTGCAGGCAGTCGAGCGTGTCGCCGGCCGCAAGGTGCCCACTCGCCTCGCACCGCGCCGCGCGGGCGATCCTCCCGTCCTTGTCGCCGACCCCGCTGCTGCTCTCGACACCCTGGGATGGCGCGCCGCCATCACGGACATCGATGCCATCGTGTCGTCGGCATGGCGTTGGCATGTCCGTCGATACGGACAGAGGTGAGCGGCGCTCGCCTTCAGTCCTGCGGGGGCGGCAGCCGATCCCGTGATGGCGTGACGTCCTTCATGGGGCGGGGCTGATCGCTCCACACCGATCGTGCATCCCAGAGCGGATCCGGCGGGCCCACCTCGAGCTGAAGTGCGACTCGTCGCAAGAACAAACCGATGGCGCCGATGGCGACGCAGCCGAGCAACCAGATTACGAGGATCAGTCCGACGCCCAATCCCTGCACGAAACGGATCAGCGATCCTACGACGGCCACGAATTCTCGATTGCCGGCGAAGAGCCAGTCGATCGACGCATAAAGCAGATCACCGCCGATCTCGACCGCCGCCCAGACGCCCAGGCTCAGCAGGGTCCAGAAGGCAGCCGCGACAATGCTGAATGTCGTGATGAGGCGAGCCACGTGGCCGATTCCCTCTTGAATCTTCAGGTCGCAAAGATTCTGCGACCTGTCTTTATCTAGGAACGATCGGCACCGGCGCAAAGTCCCAAGGTCGTTTGCGCGTTTGTCGATGGCAGGGCGGCCGTCGCGGCGCGACGTCATCCGGCCGGCATGTGGGGCGCCGTCGCAGCTCGCTGCGCAAATCAGTGAATTGTACAGGATTCCCATGCCGCTGGAAGCCGGAGACCGGATTGCTGCAGCGGCGGCTCCGCCGTGATCGCGATGGCGGTGACGATATCGATCGGAACACCTCGCGTCGCGCGCGCCACCGCGTGGGCCGCTTCGCCGGGAATCTCGACAGGTGTGTGCGTGGCGATCGACACGTAGAGCTCGGCGCCGCCTTCGTAGACCGCTTCGCGGTAAAACCCGGCCGGCGTCGTTCCGCCCTCGGGTCGCCTTGCGAACGGCACAGAAAGCTGGTGGATGGGCTGCAAGCCGACTTTTGCCATGTTCGCAAGCTGTTCGAGAATCACGTCCGGGCCGCGGACCGCAATCTCCGGCGCGACATGCAAGCAGACGAGGACCATGGCCATACGTGCCGTCCGGTCTTCCCGGTCCGTTTGCGCAACGCCGACATGGCCTTTGCGTACGGTCACGGCCTGCATCGGCACGATGACCGTGAAACACAGGGCGCGCCTTTGCCCGGTCATTGCCTGGAACTGAGCTGCCAGTGCTGCGCTCGGCAAGAAGTTCAGCGCGCTCGGTACGGCCGTGAGTAAGTGCAGATCGTAGTCGCGACCGAGCGCGTCGATATCGAGCGACATGAATTCACCATTCAATCAGCCTCGCACGTTTAAGGCCAGATCCGGCGTCAAGACTGAGCTCGGATACGGTCGCGCCGTATCCTTGAATCCGGGCGTCAGGGCGTCTCGACCTCGCCCGAGTAGCAGCTCCCGAAGTCCAGCTTCCGGGAAGCTTTCCTGAAAAGATAAGCGTCGCTTTAATAACAATAAAAACATAATGAAAATGAAGATCTGTTCTTGTATGTGACTTCAGTGTGATCTGAAACGGCTGCCCTTCAATTCGGTCTTATATTGAAATTTTTCCCTTGTTCGGAACCTCGCCCGCGCGCCTGCGTCTAGGCACATGCAACGCGGGAACGGTAACGAGGGGCGCTCCGGCGTCGTCCTCTCACGAAGCTTTTCGCGTCACATCACAGCAATGGTTTGTATGAGGAGACTTGAGCATGGCAAACGGTGATACGTCCGTAACCGGCGCCGGATCGACGAACCAGTCGGACACGACATCGCAGACGACGGGTGCGAATACCCAGGCGGACCAAAGCACACAAACCAGCCAGAGTTCGACGACGTTGTCGTCGACTGACCAGGCGCAGGTTCTGGTTCTCGGCGACGCGCAGGTCGATACGACGAATGTCGATGCCGCGCGTACGGCGCTGCTGACCGGGCCTGAAGCCGAGGGCATCACGGTCCAGTTTACGGAAGGCCAGGTCCCCACGATTCAATTCGCGCCGGAAGGCGAGGCGGGACAGGACCAGCAAGGAGAGGCCGGACAAGATCAGACGCAAGCCGGCGGTGAGGCGCAGAGTTCGACCCAAGCTGGCGCGCAGACCGATCAAGCCGATCAAACTCAATCCGATCAAACCGAACAAGCCGACCAGACCGGCGAGCAGGGCGATGCGGGCGAAACCACCACTGACGTCACTGGCCTGTTCACCGTGACCGGTTCCGCGCCGGAATTCATCACCGGCAGCGAAGCCGACAACGTCATTCTCGCGGGCGACGGCAATGACGTCGTTCTCGCCGAAGCCGGCAATGACCTTGTCTTCGGTAGTAATGGCGACGATGCTCTCAACGGCGGCGAGGGCGACGACTCCGTCATCGGCGAGGCCGGGGACGACAACCTGTTCGGTGCCGCGGGCATCGACATTGCGATCGGCGGTGACGGCCAGGACGCGATCTGGGGCAATGCAGGCGACGATCGTCTGTTCGCCGAGCTCGCGTCGGACGCCCTGATCGGTGGTGAAGGCAACGACACCCTGTCGGGCGGCGACGGAGCCGACGCGTTCGTGTTCGACGACGGAAGCGGCGAGGACGTCATCATCGATTTCGAGGACGGTATCGACAAGATCGTCGTCAAGGCCAACATCAACGGTTCGGCGGTCGCGAGCGGCGAAGATCTGGTCCAGAACGTGCGGGCTCTGTCGAGCACGGGCACGGATACCGACACGACGACCGGATCGGAGGGGGACACGCAGACCGCGGACACGGCCGGCAACGAGACCCAGCCGTCAGGCACGACGGATACCGCAGGCGGTGCCGTCGACGGAGCGGCCGCCAGCGAAGCTGCCGGCGTCGTGGTCGACCTTGGCGGCGGCAACACTGTCACGCTGCTGGGTGTCACGACGGAACAGATCGACGCCGATGATTTCGTCGTCACGGCGTGATTTCGTGGTAACCGAAACGGCAGGACCCGAAAGGGTCCCGCCGATGTCTGTGCGGAACCGCTAGAATGGCGCGCTGATGGAAGCGATCCGTCGATCCATGTTGCGCGTTCTCGTCGCGATCGGCGCCTTCAGCTTCTTCGTGCATCTGCTCGTCCTGGCGGTACCTTTGTACTCGCTCCAGGTCTATGACCGGGTCCTGTCGAGCCGGAGCGAGGAGACGCTTGTTTGGCTGACGCTCATAACGGTCCTCGCGATTGCCGTGCTGGCCGTGATCGACGGCTTGCGATCGCGAATCCTGGTTCGCCTGAGCGGTTGGCTCGAGCGTCAGCTCGCAGCACCGCTTCTCGGCCTGAACTTTCGCGGCCGGCTGGCAGCTCCGGGCCAACAATTGTCGGACGATGCGCGGGGTCTCGAAGACTTGGCTGCGTTGCGGCAGTTTCTCACGGGGCCCGGCGCGATAAGCCTGTTCGATGCGCCATGGATGCCGCTCTACCTTGTCGTCATCTGTCTTCTTCATCCCGCGCTGGGCGTGATCGCGGCCGGTGGTGCCGTTCTGCTATTCGCGACCGGAGTCGTCAACGAGCTTGCGACGCGACGGCCTTTGACCGAGGCGAACGTCGCACATGGCGATGCCTTGAGTCGCGTCCGGTCATTCCTGCGGGGCGCCGATGTGGTTCGGGCGCTCGGTATGGTCCAGCCGGTCATGCGGCGCTGGCAGCGCGACGAGGAGCGGGTCCTGCAGTTGCAGGCCCGGGCTAGCGACCGCGCCGGCGCCATCCAGTCGTTCGCCAAGTTCTCGCGTCTCTTCATTCAGATTGCGATCGTCGGTATGGGCGCATTGCTCGCGATCGAGCGCGAGATCACGCCCGGCGCCCTGATTGCCGCGGCGATCATCGTCTCGCGTGCCCTTGCGCCGGCGGAAAATCTCATCGGCAGCTGGCGCAGCGTGATCGGTGCGCAGACGGCCTATCGTCGTATCGCGCGACGGCTCGGTCGCAACGACGCGCCGGGGCCGGCCGTTCAGCTTCCCCCGCCGCAAGGCCGGATCGACGTCGAGAACGTGTCACTGCTGGTGCCAGGCGTCGATCGGGCCATCCTCCACAACGTCCGCTTCTCGCTGTCACCCGGCGAAAGTCTAGGCATCATCGGCCCTTCCGCTGCCGGAAAGTCGACGCTGGCGCGCGTCATTCTCGGTTTGGTTCCGACGAGCGCCGGAACCGTGCGCATCGACGGCAGTGACATCAATACCTGGGATCGGGACCGGTTGGGGCGGTATGTCGGGTACATGTCGCAGGAGGCTCAGCTTTTTCATGGCACGATCGCCGAGAATATCGCCCGGCTCGGCGAGCTTGATGACGAACGGGTGATTGCGGCGGCACGGTTCGCCGGCGCGCACGAGATGATCCTGCGGCTGCCCCGCGGTTACGATACGCTTATGGAGCCGAACGGTCCGTCGCTGTCGGGGGGGCAGCGTCAGCTCGTCGCATTGGCGCGCGCGTTCTACGGGGCGCCGCGTCTCGTCGTTCTGGACGAACCCAACAGCAATCTCGACCGGGACGGGGAGGCGGCGCTGCTCCAGACTCTCGAACGTGCTCGCGAAGCCGGTATCACGACGATCGTCATCGCGCATCGCACGAATGTCCTGGCGAAGCTCGACAAACTCATGATCCTCCGCGACGGTCGTGTCGTCATGTTCGGGCCGCGAGCCGAGGTCCTGGCCGGGGCCGCCCCGGCTGTCGTGGCGCCTTTCAAACGACAGGCCCCGGCGCGCGCCGACGTACCGGAATCGGCGTAGCCAGGGAGATCGGCCATGGCCACGACGACGGATCCCGTCGATGCCGGTTCGCCCCCCATCGGCCGGCTCGTCCGCGGGCCGTTTCTGCTGGGTTGCGGGCTCATCCTCGCCTTTTTCGGCGGGCTCGGCGTTTGGGGCGGATTCGCCCCGCTTCACAGCGCGGCGATCGCACCCGGACAGATCGTCGTGCAGACGAATCGCAAGACCATACAGCATCTCGAAGGCGGCATTGTCCGTGAGATACTCGTCAGGGACGGCGATGTCGTGCAGGCGAACGACGTGTTGATCCGTCTCGACGACACGAAGGCGCGCACGTCTCTCGACGCATTGCAGGCCCGCTACTACGCGACGCTTGCGCGAGAGGCGCGATTGGCCGCCGAACGCGACGGCCGGCCGGACGTCATCTTCCCGCCGGAGCTCGTTCAAGCAGGTCATCCGGCCGTCGCCGACGCGATGGCCGGGCAGCGGCGCATCTTCGCGGCCCGCCGGCAATGGCTCGAGGGACAGGTTGCCATTCTTCGCCAGCAGATCGCGCAGTCGCGCGAGGAAATTACGGCATTGCGCGCGCAGGTCGCCTCGGAGACGCGCCAGGCGGAGCTGATCGCGGAGGAGATCGAGGGCGTTGAATCGCTGGTGGCGAAGGGGCTCGAACGAAAACCGCGGCTTCTTGCGCTTCAGCGCGCGGCCGAGGAGATCAATGGAAGCCGTGGCGAGCATCTGGCACTCATTGCGCGCGCCGAGCAGCGGATCGGCGAGGCGGAATTGCAGATCTCCGATCTCGAGAATCGCCGTATCGACGAGATCACTCGCGAATTGCGCGACGTCCAGTCGGAACTGTTCGAACTGCGGGAAAAGGTCCTTGCGGCGCGCGACGTCCTCGAACGGACCGAGATTCGCGCGCCGCGGGACGGCGTCGTCGTTCAGCTCCGGGTCCATACGATCGGCGGCGTCATCGGTCCGGGCGAGCCCATCCTCGACATCGTTCCGCACGAAGACAACCTCGTTCTCGAAGCCCGGGTCAGGATGGAAGACATCGACTCGGTAAGGGCAGGCCTTCCCGCTCAGATCCGGCTCGTCGCCTATCGGCAGCGATGGACGCCGACGGTCGACGGCGTCGTCGAAACCGTGTCGGCCGATCGTCTCGAGGATAGTCGCACGGGGGAAGCGTTCTTCATCGCGCGGGTACGGATCGATCCGGCCTCCCTCGCGACGCTCCCGGACGTGTCGCTCTACCCGGGCATGCCTGCCGAAGTGCTGATCCTGACCGGGGCGCGCACCCCGTTCGATTACATGATCGCTCCGATCACCACCAGTTTGACTCGCGCGTTTCGCGAGGACTGAACGGGCTGTCGTCGAACGGGTTCTTGCCGGGCAGCCGCCACAGCTCGCTGTCCAGCCGCATTCTGCACTGGATGGGCTTGTCGCGTTTCGTCAGCGGCGGCACTTCGACGTCATAGACCCGGTGGCCGTTCTCGACCAACCGCCGCCCGTTGGGGCTGTAGGCATCGGTGACCTTGGTCCGGTGAATATCGTAAGCGACCCCGCGTTCGCCCTTCCGGGCAACGCATGCCCGGCCCGCGCTGTCCGAGGTGAAGGCAGCGCAGGCGAGCAACGCCGCGACGGCGACCGAGGTACGGACAAGGCGCATCGAACTCCCCTCTCGCAAGCCGGACCGGATGCCACAATGATAAGGCGCAGGCGGCGCAAGACTTCCTGTCGTTCGGGCGTACCTCCGGCGGCTTCTGGCTGGGTAGTGCCTTGAGGCTACCGATTTTGAGACCGGCCGGCCGCGGGGTCGAAAATTGATGGCCTTGCCCCGGGGACGCCGGCCCGGCTTCCGGTGACGTCGCTCACACTGCCCTTTGCGGGTAAGCCTTTAGGCGCTGCGCCGGCAGCCCAAGACGGTCTGCCGGCGCAGCAATATGCATTTGACCTGGAGGTCCGGACGGCGGCGGCCACATGGACCGCCGCTTGGGCGTTCTAGCCGCAGTTCATCCGGTTCGCGACAAGGTCGTTGACCACGCTGGGATCGGCGAGGGTCGAGGTATCGCCGAGGTTCTGGTAGTCGTTGGCAGCGATCTTGCGCAGGATGCGACGCATGATCTTGCCCGAGCGGGTCTTGGGCAGGCCGGGCGCCCACTGGATGAGATCGGGCGCGGCAATGGGGCCGATCTGTTTGCGGACCCACTGGACCAGCTCCTTGCGCAGATCTTCGCTCGGCTGCTCGCCCGCGTTCAGGGTGACATAGGCGTAGATGCCTTGACCCTTGATGTCGTGCGGATACCCGACGACCGCGGCCTCGGCGACTTTCGGGTGGGCCACCAGCGCCGACTCGATCTCCGCCGTACCCAGCCTGTGTCCGGAAACGTTGATGACGTCGTCGACACGGCCGGTGATCCAGTAATAGCCGTCCTCGTCGCGTCGACAGCCGTCACCCGTGAAGTACTTGCCTTTGAACGTGCTGAAATAGGTTTCGACGAAGCGTTTGTGGTCGCCGAAGACGGTGCGCATCTGGCCGGGCCACGAATCCGCCAGGCACAGATTACCCTCGCACGCGCCCTCGAGCTCGCGACCCTCGTTGTCGACGATCACGGGCTTGACGCCGAAGAACGGCTTCGTCGCCGAGCCCGGCTTGGTCGGAATGGCGCCGGGCAGCGGCGTGATCAGGATGCCGCCCGTCTCGGTCTGCCACCACGTATCGACGATCGGGCAGCGGCCTTCACCGACGACGTTGTAGTACCACAGCCACGCCTCGGGGTTGATCGGTTCGCCGACCGTGCCCAGGAGGCGCAGCGACTTGCGTGACGTTTGCTTGACCGGGGCGTCACCCTCGCGCATCAGCGCGCGGATTGCCGTCGGCGCGGTATAGAAGATGTTGACCTTGTGCTTGTCGACGACCTGCCAGAAGCGCGAGAAGTCGGGGTAGTTCGGCACGCCTTCGAACATCAGCGTCGTCGCGCCGTTGGCGAGCGGGCCGTACACGATGTAGCTGTGGCCGGTCACCCAGCCGACGTCGGCCGTGCACCAGTAGATGTCGCCGTCGTGATAGTCGAAGACGTACTGGTGCGTCATCGACACGAAGACGAGGTAGCCGCCGGTCGTGTGCAGCACGCCCTTGGGCTTGCCGGTCGATCCCGAGGTGTAGAGGATGAATAGCGGATCCTCCGCATTCATCTCGACCGGCGGGCAGTCGGCCGATACGCTCGCGCACTCCTCGTCGTACCAGAGGTCGCGCCCGTCGACCCATCCGATCTGGCCTCCCGTCCGCCGCACGACGAGGACCTTCTTGACGCCGGGGCAGGACTTGAGCGCTTCGTCGGCGTTCGCCTTGAGGGGAACCTTGCGGCCGCCGCGCAGGCCTTCATCGGCGGTGATCAGGAAGCTCGAATCGCAGTCCTGGATCCGTCCGACGAGCGAGTCAGGCGAAAATCCGCCGAACACGACGGAGTGGATGGCGCCGATGCGCGCGCAGGCGAGCATCGCATAGGCTGCCTCGGGGATCATCGGCAGGTAGATCGTGACCCGATCGCCCTTCTTGACGCCGTGCTTCTTGAGGACGTTGGCGAGCCGGCACACGTTCTCGTGCAGCTCGGCATAGGTGATCAGCTTGTGCTCCGACGGGTCGTCGCCTTCCCAGATGATCGCCGTCTGGTTGGCGCGCGTCGGGAGATGACGGTCGATGCAGTTGGCTGCGGCGTTGAGCGTGCCGTCATAGAACCAACGGATGTGGACGTCACCCTCAAACGAGCAGTCCTTCACCTTGGTATACGGTTTGATCCAGCTGATCCGACGGCCATGCTCCGCCCAGAAGCCTTCCGGATCCCGGATCGAGTGGTCGTACATGGCCTGATACTTCGCCGCGTCGACCCACGCGCTACGGGCAAGAACATCGGGAACCGGAAACATGTTGCCTTCGGGCATGAGGTACCTCCCTGGCGGTTCATGGACATTTGTGGTCCCTGACGGGTGGATGGCCGGAATTATTGGACGAAGGCGGCGTCGAAACAAGTCTCGCCGGCCCTTGGTTGCAGGGGGCGGATGTCCGTGACCGACCCTGCCGGGGGCTATACGATGGGCGGGCGGTCCAAGTCAGGACCGCGGATGGACCTGCCCGGTCACGTGTGGGCGGGGTGCCGGCGCTTCGCGCTTCGGGACCGACGGCAGGGTCACAACGCGGCCACGGCGAGGACCGGGACCGGATGAGCCTGCCGGCCCGGTTTCAGCCCCGGCTCGTCGACAAGGCCAAGGCGTGCGGCCGCGAGGGCGGCCTCCGTCCGGTTCCGCACGTTGAGCCGCTTCATGATCTGCTTGAGGTGCGTCTTCACCGTGTTCTCGCCCATCTGCAGCGCACGTGCGATGGTCTTGTTCGATTCGCCGCGGCTGAGGAGGCGCAGAACGTCGATCTGCCGCGGGGAGAGCGGGCGCAGGGCGCTGGCCGCGTCCAGCGGAAGCATGCCACTGTAGCCCGACGTCGGCGTTGCCGTCGTATCTGTCCGATCTCGGGACGTAAGCGGCGGGATATAGCGGCCGCCGTTGATCAGGAGTTCGATGACCGTGATTGCGATGGCGGCCGGCATGTCCGTCGGCAGCACGCCGGCGGCACCGGCTGCCATCACCGTCGCAACGAAGTCCTTGGTCGGCTTGTCCGTCATGACGGCGACGGCAAGACCGGGCTGCCCGGCACGCAGGCGCCGAATAGTCTTCGCGCCCGCCGCCGGATCCGCCGTGCCGTCGCATAGCGCGAGGTCGAACGGCCCGGCTGTCGAAACGACCATCGCCGCTGCGTCGGGATCGGACGTGCATGTCACGTGTGCGCCTGCGATCCTCGTCTCCAGCAGGGCGCGCAGGCCCTCGGCGAGGAACGGCGAAGCGTGACAGACGAGCAGGTGCATCGTGCGGCGTTCAAGGTCCTTGGTCATCGCGTTGACCGGGTCGACGTGCTTATGCGGGATCGGGTGATGTTCGTCGGTTGCCGGACACTTGCGAAGATCGGGCCAAGGCCCCGTGTCGCGGCAGGGCATGAGCGTACGCCGCAAGCGGTTGCTTTTCGCGTCGTTTCGATGGGCGGGGGCGCTTTCGCGCGTTGGCCGGCCTGGGCCGCTTTGCATTTTGCAAAGCGATTTGCCTGCGGCGCGATTGGTCCGTTTATTTCAGGACGTCGCGTGTCGTCAGGCGACGCGCTTCAGCGGGACGGTTGACGTCGTCGTCCCAGGCCGGTGCGGTAACATGGGGTGCAAGTCTGTCGCATCAACGATATCACGCCGTGGTCGGTCGTCGACACGGGGGCCTCAGCGCGCCGTCCGGATCGCGACGAGAGCGGCTTCGGTCCGGTTCCGGACCCCCAGGCGGCGCATGATCTGCTTGACGTGCGTCTTGACCGTGTTCTCGCGCATGCCGAGTTCGCGGGCGATCGCCTTGTTCGATGCGCCCCGCGCGATGAGCCGCAACACGTCGTTTTGACGCGTCGACAGGGGCAGTCGCGGCTCGCCGCTATCGGGCGGCGAACCGACCGAACCGGATTCGTGCGCCGGCGTCTCCGGCGACGAGCAGGCGGGGACGTAGGTGCCGCCGGCCAGCAGCAGACGGATGATGTTCACGGTGAGCCGGCCGGAGTTCTTGATCGGCAGCAGGCCCGATACGCCCGCGATCATCGCCTGGTCGAGCATGGCGGGATTGACGTTGTCGGTCAGGAACGCGACGGCGGCGTCCGCCTGAACCATCCGGACGCGGTTGAGCACATCCGTCATCCGGGTGTGCTCGTCCATGCACCACAGAACCAGGCCGAAAGGACCTTGTTGCGACAAGGCCGTAAACGCCGCGCCCTCGGTCGTGGTCTGACAGACCTTGAGTTCCGGGGCCTGGGTGGTGATCAGCAGGGCAAGCGCATCAGCAACAAGCTGTGCAGGGTGGTATACCAGCACCCGCTCACGCACGCGTTCCGCGACGGGGCGATCCTGGATCAATTCGACCGATCTTGACGGCAGCGATACCATTCTTTCCTGTCCATCCGCCGTCCAGCGGCTAATGCGCCTTTTTAACCTAAGATTTTCTTAACCTAAAATTAGGTCGCAAACCATCTAACTGTAATGGCTTTTTTTTGCAAGCCACGATTACACGGTTAAAAGTACACGTAACCGACGCGGCCGTCGTAACCGGGCCGCCCCGTCTCCACTGCGGACCGTTCAGCGCTGCTCCGTCGCCGTCCGGAGCATGACGACGACGTCGTTTCCCCGCACGCTGACGGGAATGGCCTTGAGCGACTGTCCTTTGCACGGGCCGGCGATGCATAACCCCGTCGCGATCTCGAACATCGCGCCATGGGTCGAGCACAGCAGATATCGCCGATCACGCGTCAGAAACTGATCCGGCAGGAAGTCCAGCGGCGTGCCGATATGCGGACAGGCGTTCACATAGGCGAACACATGGCCCGCTTTCCGTACGACGAGCACGTCGTGACGTACGTCGCCGTCATCGAACGTGAAGCCCTTTGCGCCCGGATCGGCGAGGTCGTCGAGACGGCACAGCCTGCGTTCGTCCGTCGTCATGCCTCCGTCTCGCCCATGGCGCAAATGAGACGCCAGTGTTCGGGACTGACCGGCATGACGGACAGCCGCGATTGTCGGACCAGTGCCAGATCCGCGAATCGGGGATCGGCCTTGATCTGCGCGAGCGTCACCGGCCGCTTGAACGGGCGCAGCGGAACGACGTCGACCATGCCCCACCGGCCGGTCGGATCGGTATGATCCGGATAATACTCGCGCACGATCTCCATCACGCCGACGATCTCTTTGCCGATATTGGAATGGTAGAAGAAGGCACGATCGCCTTTGCGCATGGCCTGCATGTTGCGCGACGCCTGCGCATTCCGGACGCCGTCCCAGTGTCCGCGTCCTTCCGCTACGAGTTGATCCCAGGAATAGGCATCGGGCTCAGACTTCATGAGCCAGTAGTTCATGGCAGCCTCCATCCGGTCCGGGAAACAAACGTCAGTCTTCGTTCTTGAACGGCCGCGCGAGCAGGCTCGCGATCGCCGTATCGATATCGGCCTCTTCATGGAGGATGGCATGAACCGCGCTGACAATCGGCATTTCGACGCCGACGCGCGCGGCAAGCGTGTTGACGGCTTCGGCACTGTCGACGCCTTCGACGACGGCGCGCCGACCGGCCAGCGCCTCGTCGAGGCTCAACCCGCGGCCGAGCGCCATTCCCAGGCTCATGTTCCGCGACTGCGGCCCGTTGCATGTCAACGACAGGTCGCCCAGACCTGACAGTCCCATCAACGTGTCGCGCCGGCCGCCCAGTGCCGTGCCGAGGCGCATCATTTCGGCAAGTCCGCGTGCCATCAGCGCGGCGCGCGCGTTGTCGCCCAGGCCCCGGCCGGTGACGATGCCGCAGGCGATGGCGATCACGTTCTTGACGGCGCCGCCGATTTGCACGCCGGTGATGTCGTCGCTCAGATAGGGGCGAAAGCCGGCACTGCCGAGCGTCGTGAGCAGTCTCGCACCGAGGCCGCGATCAACAGCGGCGAGCGTCACGGCGGTCGGAAGCCCGCGCGCGACCTCGCCGGCGAAGGTGGGGCCGGAAAGGATCGCAAGCCGCGCGCCTGGTAGGGCCTCGGCAACGACATCGCTCATCAACTTGCCGCTGCCGCGTTCGATGCCCTTGGCGCAGATGACGACCGGCGTGCCGTCGCGGACATGGGCCGCGAGCTGCCCCGCAACCATGCGCACGTGCTGCGCGGGCGCCGCCAACAGCACGACGTCGGCGTCGGCGACCGCCGCGGCGTCCGTACTTGCGGTAATCGCCGCATCGAGCCTCACGCCGGGAAGAAAGGCCGGATTCTCGTGCCGCTCGTTGATCGCCATCGCAACATCCGGTTTTCGTGCGACGACGACGACGTCGCGCCCGGCGCGTCCGGCGACGATCGCAAGCGCCGTGCCCCATGCGCCGGCGCCGACCACGGCGATGCGCTGAAACGGTGTCTCCGTCATCGATGCCATCAGGCTTTCACGCCCGCGCCTGGGGCGCGCGGCGCCTTCGGGTCAAGCGGCCAGCGCGGACGCGGCGCGAAGTCGAGCGAATCGGTCAGGCCGAGCCGGAAACGCTCGATGCCGGCCCAGGCGATCATCGCGGCATTGTCGGTGCAAAGCTGCGGGGGCGGCGCGATCAGGGCCAGACCGTATTTTTCGGCGAGCGCGTTGAGGCGCGCCCGCAACGTGCCATTTGCCGCGACGCCGCCGGCGACGACGAGGCTGGATCCGGTCGGATGGCGTGCGCGGAAGATCTCGATCGCGTTTGCTGTCCGGTCGATCAGCACGTCGCCGACGGCGTCCTGAAACGACGCGGCGATGTCGGCCGCGACGCGATCGATGGATCCGGTCACCGACAGGCTGTCGACCAGCTGGCGGATCGCCGTCTTCAGGCCGGCAAAAGAGAAATCACAGCCGGGCCGGCCCTTGAGCGGCCGCGGCAAAGCGAAACGCGACGGATCGCCCGACCGGGCAAGACGCTCGATCGCGGGTCCTCCCGGATAGCCGAGCCCAAGCAGCTTCGCCGTCTTGTCGAACGCTTCGCCAACCGCGTCGTCGATGGTCGTGCCCAGTCGAACGTAGCGACCGACGCCTTCGACGATGAGCAGCTGGCAATGCCCCCCTGAGACCAGCAGAAGGAGATAGGGAAAGTCGATGCCGTCCGACAGGCGGCCCGACAGGGCGTGTCCCTCGAGATGGTTGACGGCGATGAAGGGCAGGCGACGTGCAAGCGCGATCGCCTTTGCCGTCATGACGCCGACGATCACGCCACCGATCAGGCCGGGGCCGCCGGTAGCCGCGACGGCGCTGAGATCGCCGAATCCGATCTTCGCCTCGTCCAACGCACGTCTGATCAGCCCATCCAGATGATCGAGATGGGCACGCGCGGCAATCTCCGGCACGATGCCGCCATAAGGTTCGTGCAGAGCGATCTGGCTGAGCACCGGATTCGCAAGAATTCGACGGTTGGAATCGACGACGGCGGCGGCGGTCTCGTCGCAGCTCGTCTCGATACCCAGTACGAGTTGAATGTCGCGGCCCATTGCCCTGCCTTACCCGGTTCACCGTGCCCTGGCAATGCCGGGGATGACGGCACCGGACGTGTCTGGACGCGGTATCGCCAACCCGCATTGGACGGTGCAGATCGCGGGCTAACCTGCTAGACAGGGTTCATGACCGCAACCCGACGTGTACGTATCGGCACGCGCGGCTCGCCGCTCGCGCTTGCGCAAGCTGAAGAAGTGAAGCGTCGACTTGAGGCGGCGTGGCCCGACCTCGGCGATTCGGATGCGATCACCCTCGTCCCGATCAAGACGACGGGTGACCGCATTCAGGACCGAACGCTCGCGGCGGCGGGCGGCAAAGGGCTCTTCACCAAGGAGATCGAGGAGGCTCTGTTCGCCGGCACCGTCGACATCGCGGTCCATTCGATGAAGGACATGCCGACCCGGCTGCCCGAGGGGCTGGTCATCCCCTGTCTTCTGCCCCGCGAGGATCCGCGTGACGTCCTGATCGGCGGTGCGGCACGCCGCATCAGCGATCTGCCGGCGGGCGCCGTCATGGGAACGTCGTCGCTGCGCCGGCAGGCGCAGCTCCTCGCGCTGCGGCCGGATCTGCGGATCGTCAACCTGCGGGGCAACGTCGAAACCCGGCTGCGAAAGATCGCGGCAGGCGAGGCCGACGGTACGCTGCTCGCGCTCGCCGGGTTGAAGCGTCTCGGTCTTCAGGACCGGGCGGTCGCCGTGCTCGAACCCGCGGAAATGCTGCCGGCGGTCGCACAAGGAGCGATCGGCGTCGAATGCCGTGCCGATGACGACGAGATGCTGCGGCGGTTGGCGCCGTTGCATGATCAGCAGACCGGTGCTGCCGTTGCGGCCGAACGCGCCCTTCTGGAACGGCTGGACGGCTCCTGCCGCACGCCGATCGCGGCACTTGCCGTCGTTTTACCGGACGGCGGTCTCCATCTCGACGCGCTTGTCGCGACGCCCGATGGATCGCGCGTGCTGCGGACGACGCGCGACGGGCGCATCGGCGATGCGGTGGCTCTCGGTCACGACGCCGGCGAACAGTTGCGGCGCGATGCCGGGCCGAACTTTTTCGGGGGCGCCTGAGATGCGAATACTGTTGACACGCCCGCGCGAGGATTCCGAGCGGCTGGCGCGAAAACTCGAGGCGCTCGGTCATGAGGTACTGATCGAGCCGCTGCTCACGATCGAACCCGATCTCGGCAGTCCGCTCGATCTCGACGGCGTCCAGGCCGTGCTCTTTACCAGCGCCAACGGTGCACGTGCCTTTGCCTTGCGCTCGGCCCGGCGCGATCTGCGCGTGTTCGCCGTCGGCGACGCGACGGCGGCTGCGGCCCGCGAATTCGGTTTTACGCAGGTCGAGAGCGCGGACGGCGATGTCGGGGATCTGGCGCGGCTGGTCCGCGAGCGCCTGAAGCCCGGCGACGGACCCGTGCTGCATGCGGCAGGCAGCGTCACCGCCGGCGACCTGCCCGGGATGCTTGAGGCCGACGGGTTCGAGGTGCGGCGGGCCGTACTCTACCGGGCCGAGCCGGTCACCGCCCTGTCCGATGACACGGTCGCCGCACTGCGCGCCGGCCGCGTCGACATGGTCGTTTTTTTCTCCCCCCGCACCGCGAAAACCTTTGCTAGCTTGGCCGCGGCGGCGGATCTCCGGGCGGCCTGCGCTAGGATCGTCATGCTCGGGCTGAGCCCAGCCGTGGTCGCCGCTGCGGCGGAGCTGCCGTGGCTCGCGCGGGAGGCGGCAGCACGTCCGAACGAAGCGGCGCTGATCGAAGCCATTCAACGACGTGAAGGAGCGATGGCCGACGCAGCCACTCAGGAGGGGAACGGGAAGACGCCGGAACCGGCGCAGGCGGCATCAGGGCCGTCCGCGAACGTGCCGGCCGCGACTGCCGGCCGGCAGGGCAGCGGCTGGCGGGTGGTGTCCGGCCTTGCCTTGCTGCTCGCCATCGCAGCACTCGCCTGGACCGCCTGGCGGGATCTCAATCCGGCATCCGACCCGGCTGCGGAGCGCCTCGCACAGCAGGAACAACGGCTCGCGACGATCGAACGGGACGCGAGCACGCGCATGGCAGCCCTCGAGCGTGATCTGTCCCAGCGCCTTGCGACTCTCGAACAGGGGCGCGGCGATGTCGACCGGCGGCTGGAAGTGCTGGCCGAACGTGCGTCAACGATTGAGACACGCATCGCCGAAGTCGTGCGCACGGTGGAAGGATTGACCGAACGGCTCCGGCAGCTCGAAGAGGCGCCTCGGGTTCAGGCGGATCCTGCCCGGCTTGCGTCGATGACGGCGGAGAACCGTCGGCTCGCGCAGGAGCTTGCCCGCCTTCAGGAGGAATTCGCGGCCCTCAACGCCAGCATCAACGAGCGTGCCGAGCTTCGACGCAACGAAAGCCTCTCTCTGGCTCTTGGACAGCTTCGCGAGGCGATCGAGCGTGGAAGACCCTACGCGGCCGAACTCGCGACGTTGCGCGCGATCGCCGGCGACGATGCCGGTCTGACGCCGGCGATCGCATACCTGGAGCCGGGGGCGGCTGCCGGCGTGCCGGGCCGGACGATTCTGCGCGCCCGCTTCGAGGCGGTCGCCAAGGATGTCATACGGGCGGCCCGCACGGGCGGCGACGACAGCTGGTGGCGGCAGCTGCTCGACAGGCTGACGTCGCTCGTCACGATCCGGCGCATCGGCGAGGTCGACGGCGACACGCCCGAGGCGGTGGTCGCCCGGGCGGAGCGCCGGCTCGCGGCCGATGATCTCGCTGGCGCCGTCGCCGAGCTCGAACGGCTGCAGGGAGAGCCGGCCGCTGCTGCCGGATCGTGGCTCGCCGATGCGCGCACGCGACTCGCGGCCGAAGCCGCGCTGGCCGGGCTCGCCGCGCACGTTCTGCGAACGGGATCGGACGCGCCGTGATTCGTGCGATCGGTCTGCTCATCCTTCTTGCGACGGTGATGCTCACCGTCTCGTGGTTTGCCGATCGGCCGGGCACCGTCGCGATCGTCTGGCAGGAATGGCGCGTTGACACCTCCGTGCCGGTCCTGCTCGCCGTCGTGGCACTGATCGCCGCGGCGGCGGCGTTTCTCTATCGGTTCTGGCGCGGCATTGTCGGGGCGCCGCGCGCCTTCGGCCGTTGGCGTCGGGAGCGCCGCCGGCGCAAGGGCTATGTCGCGCTGACGCAGGGCATGGTCGCGGTCGCGGCCGGCGATCCGGACGAGGCGCGGCGCCAGGCACGCCGTGCCGACGTTCTTCTCAACGAACCGCCCCTGACGATGCTGCTGTCGGCACAGGCAGCACAGCTCAACGGCGACGAGGAGGCCGCCAGCCGGTACTTCACACAGATGCTCGAGCGGCCCGAGACGGAGTTTCTCGGCCTGCGCGGGCTGCTGATCCAGGCCATGCGGTCGGGTGACGATGCGCGCGCGATCGAACTGGCGCGCCGTGCCCGCCGGCTCCGGCCCAAGACACCGTGGGTGTTGCGCACGCTGTTCGAGCTCGAGGCGCGCGTCGGCGAGTGGCGGGCCGCCGCCGAAACGCTCGCCCTCGCACAACGGGCCGGTGCTTTGCCTGCCGCCGAGGCGCGCCGCCACGAGGCGGCCGTCCTCATCGAGCTGTCACGCGCTGCCGCCGCCGCCGGGGATGGACGGGACGCGCTGCGGCTGGCTCAGCAGGCCTACCGGGCCGATCCGGATCATCCGGCAGCGGCACTCTGGCTGGTCAGATGTTCGATCGATACCGGCAAGACGCGCGCGGCCGAGCGGGTCATCGAGGAGCAATGGGCCCGCACGCCGCATCCGGATCTTTTGGCCGCCTATCGTCAGGCGCGCCCGGTCGCCGAGCCGCTGCAATGGGTGAAACAGGTCGAGCGTCTCGCCCGCCTCGCACCGCTGCATCGCGAGAGCATGCTGGCGCTGGCGCAGGCCAATCTCGAAGCGAGGCTGTGGGGAGAGGCGCGGCGCCATCTGACCGCGGCGCTCGATGCAGCGAACGGCCAGCCAGATTCCGGCATATGCCGGCTGATGGCCCAGCTGGAGGACGATGAATCGGGCGACCAGGCGGCCGTGCGACGCTGGCTTGCCCGCGCGGCCGAAGCACCGCCCGAGCCGGCCTGGGTTTGCGACGCCTGCGGCGCCGTATACGAGCAGTGGCAGGCACGCTGTGCCCGCTGCCACAGCTTCAACCGTCTTGCTTGGCGTCAACCGGCACGGGTCATGCCGAAGCTGGTCGAGTCTGCGGGGCGAGGCGACAAAACGGAAACGGACGCACTTCCGGCCACGTCTCCGACCGCTGCCGGTTCGGCGGATACGACCGACAGCCGCGATGTGAACGCTTAGTGAGCGGCCGCAGGACCGGCCTTGTGCGCAAGCCAGCGGGCGAGGCGTAGCAGCCGCGCATCGTCGCCTCGGGCGCCGACGAGCTGAACGCCGAGCGGCATGCCGGCCGGCCCGCGCAGCAATGGCGCCGTCACCGTCGGAACGCCGAGCAACGTCCAGATCGTGCAGAAGGTGGGGCTGCCCGTGCTCTGCAGCCCGATCGGGGCCTCGCCCGTCGTTGCCGGCGTCAGGATTGCATCGTAGTGCACGAAGATCTCGGCGAGCGCCTTGCTGAGGGTCATGGCGCACTCGGTTGCGCGAATATAGTCCACCGCCGAGTGCCGCTGTCCGTTTTCGATCATCTCGCGAAGGCGCGCGCTGAGCTTCTCGCGACCGCGCTCGTATTCCGGTGCGAAGCTTACGGCGAGATCGGATTCGTGGATGACGCGGTGCGCATCGACGGCGCGGTCAAACACAGGCGGCAGATCGACGTCGTGCACGTGTTCGCCCAGTGAGCGGGCGAACCGGGTGATCGCCGCCGCCGCACTCGCGTCGAGCTGATCCCAGACCGGCGTCCTGACGAACGCAATGCGCGGCGGAACCGGCGGCTCTTCGGCCGTCGTGCGCGACAGCGCCGGCCGGGCACGCGGGCGCATGTCGCGATCGTCCGGATCGTAGCCCATCATCGCTTCCGCGAGCAGTGCGACGTCCTCGGCGCTGCGCCCGAATACGCCGACGTGATCGAGCAGGTACGATTGATGCAGCACGCCGCGCCGCGAGATCAGACCGTGGGTCGGCTTGTAGCCCCACACGCCGCAATAGGCGGCCGGTCGAATGACCGACCCGTTCGTCTGCGAGCCGATGGCGAGCGGCACCATGCCGGCCGCCACTGCCGCGGCCGAGCCGCTGGAAGATCCGCCCGGCGTGCGATCGGGATCCAGCGGATTGCGGGTTTTCCCGGGCGCGTAGACGGCGAGTTCGGTCGTGACGGTCTTGCCCAGGATGACGGCGCCGGCGGCGCGGAGCTGTGCGACGGCCGCCGCATCGGCCTCCGGCTGCCGCCCGGCGTGAAGGACGGTGCCGTTCTCCGTCGGCATGTCGGCGGTATCGAAGATGTCCTTGATGCCGACCGGAACGCCGTGAAGCGGGCCGATCGGTTCGCCCTCCCGTCGCCGCTGATCCGCCGCTCGGGCCTGCGCAAGGGCAAGGTCGCTGTCGATGAAAGCCCAGGCCTGAATGCGCGGTTCGAGGGCATCGATCCGCGCCAGACACGCCGCGACCAGTTCTTCGGACGTGATCAGGCCTTCGCGGATCGCGGCGGCTGCGGCCGCCCCGCCCATCTCGGTCAGTTCCAGGCCTTGCCTCGTCATGTCCACCGTCCGGTGCGGCGGCGACGCCGGCCCTCATGGGCCGGCGTCAGGTTCGTCTCAGGCTCCATACAGCCGCCTTGGCAGCCACAGTGCGATTTCAGGGAATATGTACAGCAGCACCATGCAGAGAATGACGATGCCGATGAACGGCATCACGCCCGCGAAGATGTCATTGATCTTGATATGGGGCGGTGCCACGCCCTTCAGATAGAAAGGCGCCATCGCCACCGGAGGCGACAGGAACGAGGTCTGCAGGTTCAACGCGACCAGCACGCCGAAGAACAGCGGATCGATGCCGAACTCGTCGAGCAACGGCAGAAAGATCGGCAGAAAAATCACGATGATCTCGGTCCACTCGAGCGGCCAGCCGAGCAGGAAAATGATCACCTGGGCCAGGATCATGAAGCCGAATGAACCCAGATTCAGACCCAGGATGAATTCCTCGACCACCTGCTGTCCGCCGAGGTAACCGAACACGGCCGAGAACAGGTACGAGCCGACGAACAGCCAGCACACCATCGCCGACGTACGGGCGGTCAGATAGACCGACTCTTTCAGCCGCTCGAAGGTCAGCGCACGATAGCCGGCGGCGAGCACGAGCGCGCCGAGCGCGCCCATCGAGGCTGCCTCCGACGGCGTGGCAAGTCCGAACATGATCGCGCCGAGCACGGCCAGAATGAGCGCGGCGAGCGGCAGGAACGACGTCACCAGCGCGTAGATGATGGTCGTGAAGGGGACGTTTCGCTCCTCGGGCGGCAATTTCGGCGCTTTCGACGGGTCGATGATCGCGACCCCCATCGCGTAGAGAATGTAGAGGCCGGCGAGCAGAAGACCGGGGAAGAAGGCGGCCGCATAGAGCTTGACGACCGAACTGCCGGCCGTCGCGCCGTACAGGATGAGCATCACCGACGGCGGGATGAGGATGCCGAGACATCCGCCGGCACAGATGACGCCGGACGAAAGCCTCACGTCATAGCCCGCACGCAGCATCGCCGGAAACGCGAGAAGGCCCATCAGCGTCACCACGGCGCCGACGATGCCGGTCGCGGTCGCAAACAGGGCACACGTCGCGAGAGTCGCCACGGCAAGCGCTCCGGGTATCGCGCCGGATGCCAGCTGCAGCGCGCGGAACAGGCGGTCCAGGATGTTCGCGCGCTCGATGACGTAACCCATGAAAACGAACAGCGGCACCGAGATCAGGACCTCACTCGCCATGACGGCATAGGTCCGTTGAACGAGCAGATTGAAGACGAGATCGCCCATGCCGAGGTATCCGAAGAAGATGCCCAGGGCCATGAGCGTGAAGGCAATCGGGAATCCCAGCAGAATGCAGACGACGAAGAGGGCCAGCATCAGCAGGCCGAGCTGCGGGTCGGTCATCGCGCGGCCTCCTGGCGCTTGGCAGCTTGCGCCTGTTCAAGGACGATCTTTTCCAGCTCTTCCACGTCGTGGAGGCGTTGCGGCCATGTCCCCGTGCGAATGCAGATCACGCAGCGGATGACTTCGGCCAGACCCTGCAGAATCATGAGAACGCCGACGATCGGGATCAGACCTTTGAACGGCCATATCGGCGGTCCTGCCGGACTGAACGAAGATCGCTCGTTCATCAGCCAGGAAAGGTTGAAGAACTGCCAGCCCGAGTAGACGAAGGCGATCATGCCGGGGAAGAAAAACAGAACGTAGAGCACCAGATCGAACATCGCCTGCCGGCGGGGCGAGAGGGTGCGGTAGATGAAGTCGCCACGTACGTGACCGTTCCGCGCCAGGGTGTAGGCGCCGGCCATCATGAACAGCGTGCCGTAGAGAATGTAGCTGACGTCATACGCCCAGTCGGTAGGTGCACGCATGAGGTAGCGCGCGAAAACCTCGTAGCTGATGCCGAGTGTCAGGATCACGATGGTCCAGGCGAAGACCTTGCCCGTCCATGTACTGATCTCGTCGATCAAGAGCAGAAACCGGTTCACGTTGCCTCCCAAGCCCCCTCGAATGCTGTCCCGTCGTGCAGGAAAGTGGTCTTCACGTAGTTACGGGGCGGCGCATCGCGCCGCCCCGTCAGTTGATCTGAGTTCTTGTCGAAGATGAGGCAAATGTTTGCGATTATCCGCGCTTCGGGAAGTAGTGGTTGTAGGCCATTTCCACCGGCGCGTCGTACTCGAGGAAGAAGCCGGTGACGCGCTGCGCCCACGCCTTCTGCGACTCGTACACCTTGTTGAAGAAGGGATCCTTGGTGAGCTCCGGAAGCAACCGGTCCCAGGCGGCGAGCTGCGCCTCGAGTACGGCCTTCGGCGTCTGTATGGCCTTGACGCCCTGCTCCTTCTTCATCGCCTCCAGATCCTTGGAGTAGCGATCTTGCGCCTTCCAGGACATGTCCGACGATGCCGCTTCAGCCGCGTAGCGAACGATCGCCTTCAGCTCGGCCGGCAGGGCGTCGTATTTGCTCTTGTTGAAGATGATCTCGAAGCATTCCGCCCGCTGGTGGAAGCTCTGGATCATGAAGATCTTCGATACGTCGGGGAATCCCAGGGCGCGGTCGGACGAGGGGTTGTTGAACTCCGCACCGTCGATCAGGCCGCGGTCGATCGCCGGCACGATTTCGCCTCCCGGCAGGATGGTCACCGCGGAGCCGAGCTCCTTGAACAGGTCCGCGGACAGGCCGACCGTACGGTATTTGAGGTTCTTCAGCTGGTCGGGGCTCGTGATCTCCTGCTTGAACCAGCCGAGCGGCTGCGTCGGCATGGGGCCGGTCAGGAAGCCGACGATATTGAGCTTCAGTATGTCCTGCACGAGCTCGTTGTAGAACTGCTCACCGCCCCCGTAGTAGAACCAGCCGAGCAGCTGGTTGGCGTCGGGGATGACCGGCGGCTGCGTGCCGAACAGCGAGAATGCCTTGTGCTTGCCGTACCAGTAGGCAGCCACGCCGTGGCCGCCGTCCAGCACGCCGGCATGCACCGCATCCTGCATCTGGAATGCGCCGACGACCGCGCCGGCCGCGAGCAGCTCGAGGCGCAGACGCCCACCCGACATCTCGTTCACGCGCTTGACGTAGTCCTGCGCGAACTCGTGGAAGATGTCCTTCTGGGGCCACGTGCTCTGGAAACGCCAGGTGATTGTCTGGGCACGGGAGATATTCGGTGCGGCAATCGACCCGGCGGCTGCCGCAACGGTGCCGGCTGCCGTCGCCTTCAGGAACGAGCGCCGGCTCTTGGCCCGACCTGATCTGTTTTTCTTGAGATCCGTCATGAGCGTATCCTCCTCCGCTACGTCGTCTATTAAACAGCCGCGGGCTATCCTGAATTCCCGCCCGTCTGAGGACGGCTCATTCACCCCGCGAGATCACCCTTTCTGACGAGGGCCCGCGAAATTTGCCCTATCCCCGGGCATAAAGGCAAGGGTGGCTTGGCGACACGATGGCGAGCGCCCCGAGGTCCGTCGTTGGCCGCCACCGGGGATGTCCAGCCGTGGTATCGTCTGACGAGCCCTGCTAGACTGGATCAAGAACATGGCGGACGATCCGGGCGCATCGGCCGTAACACATTGGATCAGCCGGCCGGCCAGCCGGGTCGCAGGGAGATTTATTCGCAGGGAGGTTCAAGCGTGCATTTCGTACTGGCGGCCATTGCCGTATTGTTCTTCGCGATCTATTTGGGGTTTTACGGCATCAAGATCGCGCATCTGCCCTTCTGGGTGGTGGCCGGGATCGGCTTTGTGCTGATGCTGATCGACACGGCGCAGGAACTGCGCAAGTAGGTCTGCACGGCCGGATGTCGCCGCCGCGACATCCGGCTATTGATAGCCCAGTACGTCGGGCAGCCAGAGCGCAAGCCCGGGTATGAAGGTCACCAGCAGCAATGCGACGAGCATTGCCGCGACGAACCACACCACCCACGGTACTGTCGATTCCACCGGGATTCCGGCGATCTTCGTCGTCACCATCAGATTCACCGCCATGGGCGGCGTGAACTGGCCGATGGCCATGTTCATGGTCAAGATCACGCCGAACCATACCAGGTCCCAGCCGAACGTCTTTGCGATCGGCACGAGAATCGGCAGGAAGATCAGAAAGATCGACACGGCGTCGAGCAGCATGCCGGCGACCAGCAGCATTGCCGTGATCAGCAGCAGCATGACCGTCTCGTTCTGCGTCAGCTGAACGAGCCCGTGCGCGAACGCATCGAAGGCGCCGAGCGTCGAACCGGCATGCGCGAACACGCTGGCGAGCGCGATGATGATCATGACGATGGCCGAGATTTCGGCCGAATCGACCAGAACCTCGTAGAGCTTGCGGAGGGTCAGCGTGCGGTAGATGAACACGCCGACGAACAGGCCGTAAAAGGCGGCCACCACCGCCGCCTCCGTCGGCGTGAAGGCGCCGGTCCTGAGACCGCCGAGGATGATGACCGGCGCCAGCAGCCCCCAGCTTGCTTCCTTGAAGCTCGTCCAGACCGGTGGCCGTTCGCCGTCGACATCGGCGCCGAAACCGTGCCGGCGCGCGAAGATCAGCGTCGGGATGATCAGGGCAAGACTGGCGAGAAGCCCGGGCACGATGCCGGCCGCGAACAGCGCCGGCACCGACGCGCCCGGTACCAGCACGCCGTAGACGATGAAGGCGATCGAGGGCGGGATCAGGATTGCGGTGGCGCCAGCCGCCGCGATCAGGCTGGCCGAAAACGCCTTCGGATAGCCCTGCTTCACCATGCTCGGAATCATGACCATCGCGACCGCGGCCGCATCGGCCGGGCCGGAGCCGGAAATGCCGCCGAGCACCATGCAGACGAGGACGGCGACGACACCGAGTCCGCCGCGGCGCGGGCCGACCAGCGCCGAGGCGAATTTGACGAGACGCAGCGCCACGCCGGCGCGCTCGAAGATCATGCCCGCCAGCACGAATACCGGCAGCGCGAGAAGCGGGTACTTCGCGATGCCCGTGTAGGTGTTGGTGGGCACGGACATGATCCCGAGTCCTTCGACCAGGATCACGACCGTTCCCGTGATGCCGAGGGCGACGGCGAGCGGCGCGCCGAGCGCAAGCAGGACGGCGAAACCGACGAAGAGGAGAATGCTGCCCTCGAGCAACATCAGCGGGCGGCCCGCGCGATGCGCCAGATGCGCCCGAGGATCCGGGCGACGATCAGGGCGGAGAGAATCGGCAGCCAGATCGTGTACCACCACTGCGGCACGCCGAGGCCCGGCGACGTCGTCTCGAATTCATAATCGTCCCACGTGATCCAGGCGCCGTACCAGACGAGCATGCCGAACATGATCACCGACAGCGCCAGGACTAGGTATTCGACCGGCCGAGCGAGACGGACGGGCAGGCGGTCGACGAGGAACGTCATCCGGATATGCCGGTTGGCCGCGAACGCCGCAGCGCTGCCGAAGAACGTCAGCACCACCATCAGGAATACGGAATACTCCTCGGTGAAGGCGAAGGAGTAATTGGTGAGATAGCGCGCGATGACGTTGGCGAAGGTGATGCAGCACAGGAGCGCCATCGCCATCGCGGCGAAGAACTGTTCGAACTTGATCGGGATCCGCGGCGGTGTTTCGGGAATTCGCGATTCGGCTTCGGGCAAGTCGGTCATCGCTTTCTTGAACGAAGCGGGCGCCGCCGGTGACCGGCGGCGCCCCGGGTTACGGACTCAGCGGTTGGCGATCGCGGCTTCCGCCTTCTTCACGAGCTCGGGTCCGATCTGCTGCGCCCATTTGTCGAAGACGGGCCGGGTCGCTTTGCGGAACGCATCGAGCTCGGCATCCGAGAGGCGCGTGACGGTCACGCCCAGCTTCTCGATCTCCTTGATCGTGCTGTCGTCAGGCGGGATCAGGCCCTTGCGCGCGAGCTCGATGTTCTCCTTGGCGGCCTGGATCGCTGCTTCACGCACGATCTTGCGGTCTTCCTCCGTCCAGCTCTTCCACACGTCGGGATTGACGACGAAGACCAGCGGGTCGGCGACGTAGCCCCACAGGGTCACGTATTTCTGTCCCACCGTATGCAGTTTTGCGGCCGTGAAGATCGTCAACGGATTCTCCTGGCCGTCGACCGCGCCGGTCGAGAGCGCGGGCTGCGCATCGGCCCAGCTCATCTGCGTCGGGTTGGCGCCGAGCGCGGTGAACGTGTCGTTGAACAGCGGCGAGCCGACGACGCGGAACTTGAGGCCCTTCATGTCCGCGGGCGACTTGATGGGATGCTTGGAGTTCGAGACCTCGCGGAAGCCGTTCTCGCCCCAGGCCAGCGGGATCGCGCCGCGCTTCTCGATGATCTCGAACAGCTGCTTGCCGACCTCGCCCTGCGTCAGCGCGTCGATCGCCTTGTAGTCCGGCATCAGGAAGGGGAGCGAAAAGAGGTTGAGCTCCTTGATCTGCGGCGACCAGTTGATCGTGGAACCGATCGCCAGGTCGATCGCTCCCTGCCGCAGCGCCGTGAACTCGCGCGTCTGGTCGCCGCCCACGAGCGCAGCACCCGGATACATCTTGATGTTGATGCGGCCTTGGGTGCGTTCCCGCACCAGCTCTCCCCAGCGTTCGCCGGCGATGCCCCACGGGAACGGCGTGCCGACGACGGTCGACAGCTTGTACTCGGGTTTGTAGGTCTGCGCCCCGGCGGGAACGGCGGTGATCATGCCGATCGCGGCCAATGCGGCAAGAACTGTTCTGCGTTTCATATCCCTGGCTCCTTGCTTCTTGGTCGGACTTGTTGAACGAACGCCTCCTTGCGGGCCTACTCGGCGGCGGAGCGCCGGCGCCGCGTCGCCGCGACGGTTTGCCGGGCGGCGGCAAGGATCTGTTCGGCCGTGATGCGCGCCGCATCCTCGAGCGGCGGCGCGTACGGGACGGGGATGCGCGGCGCGCCCAGCCGCCGCACCGGCGCCACCAGCTCGCCGTCGAGACATTCGGCCACGGTGGCGGCGATCTCGGCGCCGAACCCGGCAGCCTGGACGGCCTCGTGCACGACGAGCAGCCGGCCGGTCCGCGCTACCGAGGCGAATACGGTCTCGCGGTCCCAGGGCCACAGCGTACGAAGATCGATCACTTCCACGGACAGGCCGTCCCGCGCGGCGGCGTCGGCCGCTTCGAGGGCGAGGTGCACGGCCTTCGACCACGTGACGATGGTAAGGTCGTTACCCGGGCGCGCGATGCGCGCCTTGCCGAGCGCGGCGTCGTATCCGTCGGGTACGTCGCCGCTCGTCGCCCACAGCTCCTTGTGCTCCATGTAGATGACGGGATCGTCGCAGCGGATCGCCGCCGAAAGCAGTGCGTAGTTGTCGGCCGGCGTCGACGGCGCCACCACGACGAAGCCCGGCACATGCACGTACCAGGCCTCGAGCGACTGCGAGTGCTGCGCGGCGAAACCGGTCCAGATCCCGATCGGCTGGCGCACGACCAGCGGGACGCGCCCCTGGCCGCCGAACATGTACCGGGCCTTCGCGCCCTGATTGACCAGCTCGTCGGCCGCGCACAACGCGAAATCGGCGATCCGCATCTCCACGACCGGGCGATGGCCAACCAGTGCCATGCCCACGGCGGCGCCGACGATGGTCGCCTCGGAGATCGGCGTATCGATGATGCGATGCGCGCCGAATTCCTGCTGCAGTCCCTTGTACTGTCCGAACACGCCGCCGCGGCCCAGATCCTCACCTATGGCCACCACGCGCGGATCGCGCCGCATCGCGTCGCGCAGCGCTTGCCGCGCCGCTTCGGCGTAGGTCATCACCGCCATTGGCCGGCTCCGACATCCTGCACGTCGCTGAAGGCGTGCATGGCTTCCGGCCAAGGTGCCGCCGCGGCCGCGGCATAGGCGGCGTCGATCTCGTCCTTGGCCGCGCGTTCGATCGCCTGGATCGCATCCGGCTGGACGCCCAGCTCGACGAGCATCCGGGCCGCACGCTGCAGCGGATCGCGCGCGATCTGGGCGGCGAGCTCATCCGGGCTGCGATAGGCGCCCGGGTCCGAGGAGGTATGGCCCTTGATCCGGTAGGTCCTGGCGTGCAGGAGCATCGGCCCCTCGCCGGCGCGAACGCGCCGGATCAGTTCGCCGGCCGCGCGATCCACGGCGACGACGTCGTTGCCGTCTACCTCGAGGCCGTCGAGTCCGATAGCCCGGGCGCGGGCGAGCGGGCCCGCCCCGGCCGAGACCTGTGCGGTGCAGGTCGTGGCCGAATACTGGTTGTCCTCGCACACGAAAAGGACCGGAAGGCCGTATGCCTTGGCCCAGTTGAGCCCCTCGAGAAACGGACCGCGGTTGATCGCGCCGTCACCGAAGAAACAGACCACGATGCGGTCTTCGCCGCTCAGTTTCATCGCGTGCGCGGCGCCGACGGCGATCGGAATGCCGGCCGCGACGACACCGTTCGCGCCCAGCATGCCGATCCCGAAATCGGCGATGTGCATCGAGCCGCCCTTGCCGCCGCATATGCCGCTCGCGCGTCCGAACAGCTCGCACATCATCGACCGAGGATCGGCACCCTTGGCCAGCGTGTGGCCATGGCCGCGATGGGTCGAGGTGATCAGGTCCGTGCGCGTCAGGTTGAGGCACACGCCCGCCGCCACGGCCTCCTGGCCGGTCGACAGGTGAACGACGCCCTTTACCAGGCCGGCACCGACGGCGGCCTCGGCCGCTTCCTCGAAGGCGCGGATACGCGCCATCGTCCGATAGAGCTCGAGGAGGCGCGCGACATGGGCATCGTTACGGCCGCTTGCGCCCGAGGTCGTGATCAGCGTTCGCTCCATTGTAATTTTGAACGCAGAGAATGGTGCGCACGGATGGCAAAGGCAAGCGTGGTTTGCGAGGGAGAATCCCGCGCCGCGTGAACGAATTGCGAGGGTGCTCGGCGCCCGGCCGGGCCGGGCGTTTCAGGAACTCGTTCGGTGCGTCATCGCCCGCTCGGCATCATCGCCCGGCGCTGGCGCGGCATCGTGGCGGGACTCTATAATCGCCGCCATGTCCGAACGCGATGCCGTCCTGTTTGTCAATGAGCTGTTCTATCGCGCCTTTACCGACCGCGACGTCGCCGGCATGCAGGCGCTTTGGGCGGACGACCCGGTTGCCTGCATTCACCCCGGCTGGGGCGCGCTGACGACCCGCCATGACGTGCTGGAAAGCTGGCGCCGCATCCTGACCAGCGACAATGCGCCGCAGGTCACCTGCCGGCAGCCGCGCGCCGTCGTCATGGGCGATGTCGCCTTCGTCATCTGCTACGAGGAAATTTCCGGCAACTTTCTCGTCGCCACCAACGTGTTCCGGCGCGACGGACGCACGTGGAAAATCGTCCACCATCAGGCCGGACCGACCGCCCATGTCCCGGCCGAGGACGAGATCGTTTTGGTCCGGCCGAACTGACCGTTCAGCTACTGCCGCAGACTGAAGCCGTAGACCGCGAGCGCGATCCAGCCGGCGATGAACAGCAGGCCGCCCGTCGGCACGATGGGACCAAGCGAGCGCAGGCCCGCGAGCGCCATCAGGTAGAGCCCGCCGCTGAACAGCACCATTCCGCCGAGGAAGCACCACGCGGCGATCCGCAGCGCCGGACCCGACCGCTGTTCGCCGGCGAGTCCGATCAGGATCGCGACGGCGAGCAGGGCGAGCGCATGCCACATGTGATAGCGTAATCCGGTCTCGAGCCAGCCGAAACGCTCCGGCGTGAGCGTTCCACGCAGCACGTGCGAGCCGATGGCGCCGAGACCGACGCCGACGATCCCGTTGATGGCCGCAAGCACGAGCCAGATCCGCATGCGCACTTCCTCCATCGTGCTGTCGCTGCATCCATGGCTGTTTTGTGCGGCCGGCCTGTGCTTGTCAAACATGCCGGCGCGGCCTATCGGCATCGTCGGCCACCTTGGCGGATGATCACGTCGATCGGGGGAAGCGCATGGATCTCGGGCTGAAGGACAAGATCGCCGTCGTGACGGGGGCAAGCGGCGGCATCGGACGCGCCGTCGCCGTCGAACTCGCAAAGGAAGGCTGCGACATCGTCGCCGCGGCGCGAAGCGCCGACCGTCTGAAAGAACTCGCGGACGAGATCGAACGAAACCATGGCCGGCGCGTCGTCGCGGTGGCCCGTGATCTGCGGGCGGCGGACGGCATCGCAGCCCTCGTCGATGCGGCGATCGGCGCGTTCGGGCGGATCGACATCGTCGTCAACAATGCGGGCGCCACCAGACGCGGCGACTTCTTCGCGCTGTCCGACGACGACTTCGTCGACGGATTCGCGCTCAAGTTCCACGGCTATGTGCGGCTGTCGCGCGCGGCGTGGCCGCATCTGAAGTCGAGTCGGGGATCGATCGTCAACATCATCGGCGCCGGCGGCCGCACCGCATCGCCCGATTTCACCATCGGCGGCGCGGTCAATGCCGCGCTCTACAATTTCACCAAGGCATTGGCGCAGATCGGCATCCGTGACGGCGTGCGCGTCAACGCCATCAATCCGGGATCGGTCGAGACCGACCGGCTCAAGGCCCGCCTCGAGGCCCTGGCGCGCGAGCTCGGTGTCGGCGAAGACGAGGCCCGCAGACGCAACCTCGCCGCGCTGGGCGTGGCGCGCTTCGGTCGGCCGGAGGAGATCGGCCAGCTCGTCTGTTTCCTCGCCAGCGCGCGCGCCGACTACATCCAGGGCGCGCTCGTCGACATGGACGGCGGCATCACGCGAAGCATCTGAAGCCGCCTGCGCGGTCAGGCAAGCGTGATCCCCTCGCGCGCGACCGCGCGTTGCACGGCGGGACGGGTCTTCATGCGCTCGAAATGCATGGTCCAGGCCGGGAAATCGTTGCGCATGTCGAGGCCGGCGAACTTGCCGCAGCCCCAGTTGTAGAGGACGAGCAGGAACGGATCGACGACCGAGTAGCGCTCGCCCAGCGCAAAGGTCCGGTCGCGAAGCTTTTCCTCGATCATGCGGAAGTTGTCGCGCAGGTTCATGCGTCCCTTTTCGATGACCGGCGGATAGTCGCGCTCGTCGGCGACATAGCGCTCGGGCCGCCGGATCTGCGCATATGCCGGATGCACGGTGTTGGAAAGCCACGAGAGCCATTCGAGCGCGCGCGCATGGTCGCGGCTGCCGGGAAGCGGGATCAGGTCGGCCGATGGCACCGCATGCGCGATGTAGCAGAGGATCGCGACGAGTTCCGTCAGGATGAAATCGCCGTCGACCAATGCCGGTACGCGGCCCTTGGGATTGATGGCGAGGTATTCGGGCCTCTTGTGCGCTCCCTCGGCTGTCGACACGCATTCGACCTCGAACGGCGTGCCAGTATCCTCGAGTGCGATGTGGGCGGCGAGCGAGCACGCGCCGGGCGAGTAATAGAGCCGCATTCCGTTCACCGTCTGGCTGGTTGCGACCCTTCGGTTATAGCTCGCCCGCGCCGGTGTGCAATTTCGCCGCTGCCCGGCCGGCAATCCGCCCCAGCGTCACCGCCGACAGCAGGCCGTTGCCGGAGAGATAGCCCGAGGCCGTCGGGCCGGAGACGCCGCAGGCCGTGCCGCCGGCGGCGAACAGGTTCGGCAGGGTCGTGCCGTCCGTACGGCAGACCCGTGCGTCGGCGTCGACGACGAGGCCGCCCTGCGTATGGAACAGCGCGCCCGTCACCTTGACGCCGTAAAACGGCGCGGCGAGCGGCGGCTTCGACATGAATTCGCGGCCGAACGGATCGGCGGCCGATCCCGCCGCGAACCGGCGCGTTTCGTCGATCGTGGCGGCAAGTGCGGCCGGCGGCAGGCCCAGCGCGACGGCAAGCGCCTCGATCGTTTCCGCCGACTTGATCGCGCCGGCCTCGACGGCCTGCCGGTAGTCCTCGAACGCGACGCCCAACGCATGCAGCCGTGCGTCATAGATATTGTAGGCGACGCCGCCGGGCTGGGCCAGCACCGCCATCGCCTGCTCGGAATAGCCCTGGTGTTCGTTGGAGAAGCGCTTGCCGTGCGCATTGACCTGGATGCCGCCTTCCATCATCAGCGCCCAGGTGATGAGCACGTTGTAGGGCGTCGCGACCGACCCATGCCCTTGATAGGCTCCCATGTGCCGCACCGCCGCGCCGAGCGCCATGCCCCAGGCGATGCCTTCACCCTGGTTCCCAGTATGGCCGAAGAACAGCGCGTCGGCCATCTCGGGAATGTAGTGCCGGACCATCGCCGCGTTGCCGCCGAAGCCGTTGCAGGCGAGCACGAGCGCGGTGCACCCGACCGCTTCGACCGAACCGTCGGGCCGGCGGATGCGCACTCCGGCGACGGATCCGTTGCTGTCGGCATAGAGCGCATCGACATGCGCCGACGTCACGATCTCGGCGCCCGCGCCTGATGCCGCCGCGGCCAGAAACTGCATCAGCTCGCTTCCGGTTCGCCGCGGCGTGCCGTGCATGCGCGGCACGCTGTGCCCGGGATAGAGGAAACCCTCGATCAGGGTGAACGGCACGCCGTAGCTGGCGGCAAGCCAGTCGACCGTCGGGCCCGCATGGCGCGTCAGGAGATCCACGAGCGTCGGATCGGCCTGCCCCTTTGCCTTGTTCTGAATGTCGCGGGCGAATGTCGCCGGACTGTCGTCGACTCCCTTGGCGTGCTGGAATGTCGTGCCCGCGGCCGGAATCAGCCCGGACGACAGCGCGGTCGAGCCCTGCGGGACCGGATCGCGTTCGAGGACCAGGACGTCGGCCCCGGCCTCGCGCGCCGCCAGCGCCGCCGTGAGGCCGGCGGCACCCGCGCCGACGATCACGACCGGAAAGGCGGCTTCGAACCTGGCGTCGGACGCGTCGAGGATCGTCATGCCGAAATGGCGGCGGTGAACTCGGCACAGGTCATGACCGGCGAGATCGCGGCCAGCGCGGCGACGGTCGTCTCGTGCACCTTCTCGCTGAAGGCGGCACAGCCGTCGGACAGCAGCACGGTCGCGAAGTCGCGTACATGCGCATCGCGAAGCGTCGAGGCGACGCCGCCATTGGTCACGATCCCGGCGAAGACGAGCGTCTCGATGCCGGCCCTGCGCAGCACGAATTCGAGCCGGCTCATGTAGAAGGCCGAATAGGCGACCTTCTCGACCATCAGGTCTGCGGGCTTGAGTTCGTCGACCAGATCGTGTCCGAACGACCCCGGCGCGAAATCGCCCATTGTCAGAAACGGCCGCAGCTTCTTGAGATGCGGCGAGATCATCGGCGCACCGTTCTTGCCGGGCACGAGGGTGAACTGGGTGGCGACGATCCATCCGCCGGCGCGCCGCACCGCGTCCGCGACCGGCTTGAGGCGCTGCGGCAAAGCGGCGATCGCAGGCGCGGTCTGGCCGGCACGGCCATAGGCGCCGTTCGGATGCAGGAAGTCGTTCTGCAGGTCGACGAGGACGAGCGCCGTCGTCGCCGGCGTGAAGCGGATATCGGTCATGGCTTCCGCGTCAGGATGAGGTTGCCGAAGCGGTCGACGCGCCCCGTCAGGTCGGGATCGATCCACGTCGTCGCATCGGGCTGCTCGAGGATGGCCGGGCCGGGAATCTCGGCGCCGACCGGAAGGGCGAGGCGGTCATAGATCCGCGTCGTGTGCGGGCGGCCGTCGAACCACACGGTGCGCTCGCCGCGTTCGGCGGCGGCGAGCGTGCCGGTACCGGGGGCCAGAATGGCCAGATCGAATTTCGGCCGCCGGCCGATGGCGGCCACGCGCAGGCTCAGCACGCGCAGCGGCACACCCTCGAGCAGGCGGCCGAACGCCGTGCGGTAGGTGGCTTCGAACGCCTGGCGGATGGTGCTGGCGTCGATGACGCCGTCGGCCCCGATCGTCAGCGGCACCGACACCGTGTGGGTCTGTCCGACATAGCACATGTCGAGTTCGACCACCGTCGCGAGCCCGTCGAGCTTGACCGCGCCGCGCGTGACGAAGTCGCGCCCCTCGGCCGAGATCGCCATGATCGCGGCGCCGAGCGCCGCGCAGTCGAGGTCGTCGAGCGGCCGGTTGATCGTCTGGACGAAGTCGTGGCGCATGTCGGCGATGACGCAGCCGAGCGCCGACGTGACGCCGGGATAGCGCGGTACGATCGTCGAGGCGAGACCGACCTCCTTCATCAACGCGCCGGCATGGAGCGCACCGGCGCCGCCGAACGGCATCAGCGCGAAGCGCTTGGGATCGTGACCCCGCTCGATCGACACCAGCCGGATGGCGCCGGCCATGCGCGAGTTGGCGACGCGGATGATGGCCTCGGCGGCCTGCATGACGTCGAGCCCCAGCGGCTTTGCGACATGCGCCGCGATCGCCTCGCGCGCGGCCTCGACGTCGAGCCGCGCGAGCTTGCCGCCGATCGGGCGCTCGGCGTTGATCCGGCCGAGCACGATGTTCGCGTCGGTGACGGTCGGGCGCGTCTGTCCCTTGCCGTAGGCGGCGGGTCCGGGATCGGAGCCGGCGGACTCGGGGCCCACCTGCAGCAGCCCGCCGCGATCCACGCCGGCAATCGAGCCGCCGCCGGCGCCGATCGTCGTGATCTCGATCATCGGCGTGCGCACGACCATGCCGAAATCGATCGTCGTCTGCGCCGACAGGACCGAGCGACCGCCAGCGATCAGCGCCACGTCGAAGCTGGTCCCGCCCATGTCGCCGGTGATGACGTTGGGAAACCCGGCGCTTTCCGCGATGTGCGCGGCCGCGATCACGCCCGCCGCGGGGCCGGACAGCGCGGTGCGGATGGGCAGCCGTGCCGCCGTATCGACGGTCATCACGCCGCCGTTCGACTGCACGATCAGGAGTGTGCCCGTGCTTCCCGCTTGGCTCAGACGCTCGTCGAGCGACCTGATGTATTTCGCGACGACCGGCTGCAGATACGCGTTCAGCGTTGCGGTCGAGCAGCGCTCGAACTCGCGGATCTCGGGCAGGATCTCGCTCGAGGCGGTGATGAACGGATTCGGCCACACCTCGCGCAGCGCGGCCAGCGCCGCACGCTCGTTCGCCGCGTTCGCATAGGCGTTGATGAAGAAGACGGCGACGGCCTCGGCGCCGCGGGCGAGCAGCTCGCGCGCGGCGCGCTTGACCTCGTCGGTGTCGACGGGAATGCGAACCGTGCCGTCGGCGAGCGTACGCTCCCGGACCTCGAGGCGCAGGTCGCGCGGCACCACCGGGACGAAGTCGCCCCACAGGCCCCAGGTCTGCCGCCGGTCGCGCCGGCGCATCTCCAGCACGTCGCGGAATCCTTCCGTCGTGATGATGCCGGTCGTCGCTCCCTTGCGCTCCAAGAGCGCATTGGTGCCGACCGTCGTGCCGTGGATGACGGCGGCGAGCGAACGGAAATCGGCCGGCTTGCCGTTGGCGAGCCCGGCGGCGATTCCGTCGAGGAACCCGAGCGACTGGTCGCCGCGCGTGGAAGGCACCTTGTGGGTGCGTGCCGCGCCCGACGCCTCGTCATAGAAGAAAAGGTCCGTGAAGGTGCCGCCGACGTCCACGCCGACGACGGTCGTAGGCCTGGTGCTCATTCCGCCGCCCTCCGGCGCAGCATGGCCGTGGCGGCCATGTCAATTCGGCCGTCCGCATCGACGACGACGCCGTAGTCGCGCCGCGCCGCCTCGGGGCTCACATAGCCTTGCCGCACGTCGCGGGCGACGTCTTCGGGGGCGCGCGCCAGAGGCGGGCCGTAGCCGCCCCCGCCCGGCGTCTCCAGCCGTACCCGCTCGCCGCGCCTGATCTTGATGCCGACCATCTTCGAGACCATCGGCGGCGTCTTGAAGTCGTCGCCTTGCTGATAGGTGAAGCGGTTGAGGGCACCCGGACCGCCGCCGATCACGCCGGCGGGTGGGAACTTGCCGCGCTCGCCGAACACGAAGACGTCGGCCTCCTCTTCCAGGAGTTCGATCTCGTAGATCGCGCCCAACCCGCCGCGATGCCGTCCCGGGCCGGCACTGTCGGGCCGGAGCGCCCAGCGCGTGAACATGACCGGATAGGCCGCCTCGAGGATTTCGAGCGGCGGGATGGTCGCGGTCGAGATCGGCGCGTTGCCATGATTGAGGCCGTCGCCTTCGGGGTTGCCGCCCAGTCCGCCGCCGAAGAACGAGAACATCACCCAGCGCCGTCCGTCGCGACGGTGGCCGGCCAGGGACAGCGCGTTGATGGTGCCGTAGGCACAGCCGTTGACGCGATCGGGCGCGGCCTGGGCCAGTGCCTGAAAGACGACGTCGATCACGCGCAGGATCGTCTCGGTATAGCCACCGACCGGCTTCGGCGCCTTCGCCGACAGGATCGACGTCTCGGGGATGACGAACCGGATCGGCTCCAGGCAGCCGGCATTGGCCGGCACGTCCCGGAACACGTGCTTGAGGGCGACGTAACAGCTCGCGATCGCGGTGGACCGCGCGATGTTGACCGGCCCCAGGCACGCCGGCGCCGAGCGCGAGAAGTCGAGCGTCATCTCCTGCCCGCGGATGGTGACGTCGAGCGCGATCTTCAGCGGGACGTCGTCGATGCCGTCGTTGTCGAGAAAGTCTTCGGCCGAATAGGTGCCGTCCGGAAGCTCGGCGATGTTGGCGCGCATCAGTTGCGCCCCGCGCGCGCGCAGCTCGCGCAGGGCCTCGGCGACCGTGTCGGCGCCGTAATCGGCGAGAAGCTCGGCGAGACGCCGCGCGCCCAGGTCGAGCGCGTTGAGCTGTCCGTTGAGATCGCCGTAGAGCGACAGCGGTAGGCGCGAATTCGCCTTCAGGATCTCGACGATGTCGCCGTTGAGAACGCCGCGCCGCACCAGCCGCACGGGCGGAATGTGCATGCCCTCCTGATGGCTTTCGGTCGCGATCGGGTTGTAGTTGCCGGGCACATTGCCGCCGACGTCGTGCCAGTGGCCGACCGAGGCGAGCCAGCAGAACAGGCGTCCCTGGTGGAAGAACGGCCGGACGAGCTTGAAGTCGGAAAGATGCGTGCCACCGTCGTAGGGATCGTTGAACAGATAGACGTCGCCGTCGGCGAGATCGCCGTCGCGTGCCGCCTTGTCGATGGTCGCCTTGACGGCGAACGCCATGACGCCGACGAAGATCGGCAGCCCGAACTTGCCCTGAACCAGCGTATCGCCGGTCACCGCATCGTAGATGCCGTGCGAGGCGTCGTGCGCCTCGGCGATGATCGGGTTGAAGGCGGACCGGAACAGCGTCGCGTCCATTTCGTCGGCGATCTGTTCCAGCCGGCCCTTGAGGACCGCGAGAGTGACGGGATCGATCATCGGGCCGCCTCCGTCGGGTCGAACCGTTTGCCGCGCGCAAGAAATCCGTCGGTATCGAGCAGCTGGTTGAGCGCCGCAAAGTCGAGCATGCGGTCGCGGAACGGCGTCGTGGTGCCGTGCGTCTTGAGCATCGCGAAGTATTCCCTGAGGGCGAAGGCGAGCGCCCGCACCGTCCCGCCCGGGAAGATCACGAGTTGGAAGCCCAGCGCCTGAAGCTCGGCGGCCGAGAGGATCGGCGTCACGCCGCCCTCGACCATGTTGGCCATCACCGGCACGCGGTCGCGGAACCGTTTCGCGATGGCGACGAGCTCGGTGCGGTCGCGCGGCGCCTCGATGAACAGCACGTCGGCCCCGGCCTCGGCATAGGCCTCGGCGCGATCGAGCGCGGCCGCGAAGCCTTCGACGGCGATCGCATCGGTGCGGGCGATCAGCAGCGTGTCGCGCGAGGCGCGCGCGTCGACCGCCGCCTTGATCTTGCCGATCATCTCCGCCGTCGAGATCAGCGCCTTGTCCTTGAGGTGGCCGCAGCGTTTCGGCGTGATCTGGTCCTCGAGCTGAAGCGCCGAGGCGCCGCGCCGCTCGAACACCTGTACGGTCCGGCGGACGTTGAGAGCGTTGCCGAAACCGGTGTCGATGTCGACGATCACCGGAATCGTCGTGCGCTCCCGCACCATGCCGAGGACGTCCGCGACTTCGGCCATCGACACGAGGCCGATGTCGGGCAGCGCGCGCGCATAGCACACGCTTGCTCCCGACAGGTAGATCGCGCCGAAGCCGGCCTGCTCGGCCAGGATCGCCGTCAGGCCGTCATAGACGCCGGGGGCCACGACGATCTCCGGCCCCTCGAGCAGTTCGCGCAGGGTCGTCATACCGATTTCTTCTTCAGCTTCTTCTTCAGATGCGGGAGCAGTCCACCGTCGCGGATCATTTCGACGAGATGCGGCGGGATCGGCTCGCACGCATAGGTCTCGCCGGTGGTCAGGTTGGTGATGCGCCCCGCTTCGGCGTCGACGGACAGGCGGTCGCCGGGCCGGATTCTGTCCGCCGCCGGGCAGACCAGGGCGACGAGGCCGAGATTCAGCGCGTTGCGGAAGAACAGCCCCGCGAAGCTCTTGGCCACGACGGCGGCGACGCCGAGATGACGCAGCGCCATCGCCGCCTGCTCGCGCGACGATCCCATGCCGAAATTCTCGCCGCCGACCACGATGTCGCCGGGCCGCACGGTCTTGGCGAAGGTCGGATCCAGCGCCTCCAGGCAGTGACTCGCCATCTCCTCGATCGGCCGCTTCATGTAGAGGCCGGGCGCCAGCGTGTCGGTGTCGACATTGTCGCCGAAGACGAAGGCGCGGCCGCCGTCGGTCGTCGTCATGCCGCTGCCCTTTCTGCCAGGATGACGCGCGGATCGGTGATCCGGCCGGTGACGGCCGATGCCGCGACCGTGTAGGGCGAGCCCAGATAGACGAGCGCGGAATGGGCGCCCATGCGTCCCTTGAAGTTGCGTGCCGTCGACGACAGGCACACTTCCTTTTCCGCGAGAAGACCGGCACCGAGGCCGGCGCAGGCGCCACAGCCGCTGGGCAGCAGGATCGCGCCCGCTTCGGTCAGCGTGGCGAGAGTGCCGTCCGCGGCCGCCTGCGCCGTGATCCGCGTCGATGCCGGCGCCACCAGCAGGCGCGTCGTCGACGCGACCTTCCGGCCGCGCAGGACTTCCGCCGCCATGTGGAGATCGCTGAGCTTGGCGCCCGTGCAGGCGCCGATGTAGCACTGGTCGATGGCGACACCCTCGTAGTCGGCGGCCGGGGCCGAATTTTCCGGCGAATGCGGGGCGGCGATCTGCGGTTCGAGTGTATCCGCATCGAACGTCCAGGTCCGGACGTAGCGCGCGTCGGCGTCGCTTTTCCAGCTGAGCGCATCGGGCGCATCGACGCCGATGTCGCGGAGCGTCTGCACGGTCACGTCGTCGGGCTCGATCAGGCCGGTCTGCGCGCCGAGCTCGGCCGCCATGTTGGTCAGCACCATGCGCTCGGCCATCGGCAGGGCGGCGATCGCATCGCCGGTGTACTGCACCACGCCGTAGCGCACGGTGGAAAGTCCGATGTCGCGGCACATCTTCAGCATCATGTCCTTGGCGACGACGCCGTGCCGCAGCCGGCCGTGCCAGCGCACCAGATGGGTTTCCGGCACCTTGACCCAGATTTCGCCGGTGACGAGCACGCCCGCCATTTCGGTCGCGCCGATGCCGAACATGAAGCAGCCGAACGCGCCCGCGGTCGGCGAATGGGAGTCGCCGCCAACCGCGAAGAGACCGGGCCGCACGTGGCCGCGCTCCGGCAGCACGACGTGGCAGATGCCCTGCATGTCGTAGAACGACTCGATGCCCGCGCTCTTCACCCACTTGCGCGTCAGGTTCAGGATCGCGGCGCTGTCGGCATCGATCGCCGGAACGTAGTGGTCGGCGATGACGACGACGCGGCTGGGATCCCACACCTTGGCGCCGAGCCACTCCAGCATCGGCGCGACGCGGCGCGGGCCGCCCGAATCGTGCATCATCGCCAGATCGACCTTGCAGGTGACGATCTCGCCCGGCCGGACCTCGGATCGTCCGGCCGCCCGCGCGATGATCTTCTCGGCAAGCGTCATGCCCATGGTTCACATTCCCAGATAGGCTTTTCTCAGGGCCGGATCCTCGCGGAGCGCCGCCGCCGGTCCCGACAGGACGATGCGGCCGTTCTCGATCACGTAGGCGCGCGCGGCGAGCTCCAGCGACTGCACGACGTTCTGCTCGACCAGCAGGATCGAGAGGCCGTCGGCGTTGAGGCGCCGGACGAGGTTGAACATCTCCTCGACCATCAGCGGCGACAGGCCGAGCGATGGCTCGTCGAGGATGAGGAGCTGCGGTTCCGCCATCAGTCCGCGGCCGATCGCCAGCATCTGCTGCTCGCCGCCCGACAGCGTGCCGGCCGTTTGCGCGAGGCGTTCCTTGAGGCGCGGAAACACCGTGACGACGCGTTCGAGATTCTGCGCGCGCCGGCTGCGGCCGCGCCGGTAGCCGCCCATCTCCAGGTTCTCGCGGACCGTGAGGTTGGGAAAGATGCGGCGCCCCTCGGGCACCTGGATCAGGCCGGCCGCGACGATGTGCTTGGGATCGGCGCCGGTGATGTCGACGCCGTCGAAGCGGACCCGTCCGGCATAGGGGCGGAACAGGCCGCACACGTTGTTGTTGAGAGTCGACTTGCCGACGCCGTTTGAGCCGAGCACGGCGACGATCTCGCCCGTCTCGACGCGAAGATCGACGCCGCGCAGGACCTCGACGCCGTTGTAGCCGGCCCGCAGGGCTTCGACTTCGAGCAGCGCGGTCATGCGGCACCGCCCGCGCGGGCGCGCAGACGCGCCGCCGCGCCATGTCCCAGATACGCCTCGATCACGTGCGGCATTTCGGCGACCGCGTGCGGATGTCCTTCGGCGATGATGCGTCCCTGGTTCAGGACATAGGCGTGATCTGCCAGGCTCATTACCGCCTGCATCACGTGCTCGATCAGCAGGATCGTGACGCCGGAGTCGCGGATCGCCCGGATCACCTGAACGATCTCTTCGACCTCGGTCGGGTTGAGGCCGGCCATGACCTCGTCGAGAAGCAGGAGCTTCGGGCGGGTCGCCAGCGCCCGCGCGAGTTCCAGCCGCTTGCGTCCGGCAACGGTCAGCACCGCCGCCGCCCGATCGAGGACGTCCCCCATGCCGACCTGCCTTGCCACCTCTTCGGCAAATGCGAGTGCGGCCTTGCGGCTCTTGAGGCGCAGATGGGCGCCGACGGCGATGTTCTCGCGCACGGTCAGCGCGCCGAAGGGCTGAACGATCTGGTAGGTACGTACGAGGCCCAGCGCGCAGATACGGTGCGGGGCCATGAAGGTGATGTCCTGGCCCAGGAACATGACGCGGCCGGCATCCGGTTGCGTGAACCCGGCGATGATCGCGAATAGCGTCGTCTTGCCGGCACCGTTCGGTCCGATCAGCGCGACGATCTTCCCTTCCGGGACGCTGAATGACACGTCGGCCACCGCGACGAGCCCGCCGAAATGCTTGGTGAGTCCCTTCGCCTCAAGCATGCGCCGCCCCCGGCTTGTGTCGCCGCCGCAACAGGCCGATGACGCCTTCGGGCAGGAAGCGCACCATGACGATCAGGAGAACGCCGTAGAAGACGAGGTCGAGCCCCGGCACGTCGCCCATCAGTCGGCGCGCGAGCTCGCCCGCTCCGTGCAGCACGGCCGAACCCAAGAGCGGTCCCAGCATCGTCCCGAGCCCGCCGATGATCGGCACGAGCAGGACCTCGACCGAGACGCCGGGTCCGTAGGCGATGGTCGGATCGATATAGAGATAGTGCTGGGCATAGAACGTGCCGCCGACACCCATCATGGCGCCGGACAGGATGATGGCCTTCAGCTTGCACGCGAACGCGTTGACGCCGAGCGCCTCGGCGGCAGACTCGTTTTCGCGGATCGCCATGAGCGAGGCGCCGAAACGCGAGTTCTCGAGCCAGGCGCCGATCGCAAGCGACAGGCAGGTCAGCGCGAGCGCCAGGTAATAGAAGCCGGTCTTGCTCGGGAACTGCAGGTTCCACCAGCCGATCTTGAGCGGCACGTACAGGCCGACGCCGCCGCCGGTGAACTCGAACGAATTGGCGAGGATGCGGAACACTTCCGCGAAGGCGAGCGTGATGAGCGCGAAATAGGATCCCCTCAGCCCGTAGCGGAAGCTCAGATACCCGATCAGCGCGCCGACGAGGCCGGCGGCGACCGCCGCCGCGACCATGCCCAGCCAGGGGTTGAGGCCGAACGAGATGTGCAGGATGGTCGAGGTATAGGCGCCGGTACCGAAGAAGATCGCGTGGCCGAACGAGACCTGGCCGGCATAGCCGCCCAGCACGTTCCAGGCCATGCCCATGTAGGCATAGAGCAGCGTCGTGATCAGGAACCCCATCCAGAAATCGGAGTGCACGACGAAGGGCGCGATCAGCGCCGCGGCGAAGGCGATGACGGCGAATGCCGTGCGGGCGGTCATGACAGGCGGCTCCCGAACAGGCCGGTCGGGCGAAGCAGCAGGATGGCGATGAAGATCAGGAAGATCCCGATCTGGCCCAGCGACTCGCCCAGGAGCAGGCCGCCGAGCGATTCGGTGACGCCGATGATGAATCCGCCGACGAGCGCGCCGACGAAGCTGCCCATGCCGCCCAGCACGACGACGGTGAAGGCGATCAGCACGAAGACGTGTCCCACGCCCGGCGACACGTAGAAGGTCGGCAGCAGCAGACAGGCCGCAGCCCCCAGGCACGCCGTGCCGATGCCGAAGCTCATGGCGAAGATGTGGTCGACGTCGATGCCGACGAGTCTCGCACCCTGCCGCTCCTTGGCGACGGCGCGGATGGCGCGGCCCAAGTCCGTGCGCGCGATGATGAACCAGAGCACGGCGGTGACCGCCAGTGCTGCGATGAAGGCGATGACCCGCGGCAGCGGCACGAAGGCGATGCCCAGATCGACCATCTCGAACGCATAGGGCGTGTCGATCGTGCGCGTGTCGGCGCTGAACAGCGCCAGCGCGAGGTTCTCGATCACGATCGCGATGCCGAGCGTGACCAGCAGCACGTTCTGGTCCTTGCCGTGGCTCGCCTTGCCGATCACGCTGCGCTGCAGAACGTAGCCCGCGGCGAACAGCGCCGGCACCATGACGACGATCGCCGCGTAGGGATCGATGCCGAGACCGGTGTTCAGGAAGAAGACGCCGTAGAGCGCCGCCATCAGCAGGCTGCCGTGGGCGAAGTTGATGATGTGCAGCACGCCGTAGATCAGCGTCAGCCCCAGCGCGACGAGGGCATAGACGGCCCCGAGCGTAAGGCCGTTGATCAGCGCGGGAAGAAGGATCGTGAGCTCGAGCATGTGCGGATTCTTTGCGGCGCCTCGGCCCGTCCCTGCCGCCGCGGCGGGGGACGAGCCTCGACGCCGGGACGGACTCAGCCCTTCCGCTCGGGCACCGGGAACACGGCGTTCGCCGAGGCGAACTCGAGCGGGAAGATCACCTTGATGTCGTTGTCCAGCACCTGCGTGTTCACCGGCTGGGCGCCCTCGTTCTGTCCGTTGACGAACTTGGTCGGCCCGTAGGGCATGATGTGCTTGTCCCACGTGCTGCTCGCGAGCGCGGCGATGATGTCCTCGCGCTTCGTCGACGCCGCGCGCTCCAGGGCATCGGCCAGCAGATAGACGTTGCAGTAGTTGAGGAACACCTCGTAGGTGAAGAACAGGCCCTGCTTCTCGACCTTGTCCTTGAGGGCGAGCGCCTGCGCCTTGCGCGGATCGAACCAGTGATTGCAGTCCATCACGTAGGCCGCCGCGTCCGGGAACTCCTTGACGAACTTGTAGCTCGAGGCGCCGCCGCCGAGGATCGAATAGATGCCCTTGGTCTGGACGCGCTGCTGCCGCAGCGCGCGCGCGAACAGGACATATTCGTTGTAGTAGTTCGACGGGATGATCAGGTCGGGCTTGCGCGCCTGCACGCGCAGCACGATGTTGGAGAAGTCGCGCGTCGGGTTGGCGTGCTTGATCGTCTCCACGATCTCGAAGCCGTGCTTCGGCAGTTCGGCGTTGAGCGTGCTGGCCATGCCGGAGCCGAAGGCCGACTCCTCGTGGATGATCATCACCGTCTTGACCGGCTTGCCGGCCGCCTCGTTCAGCTTGACCAGGTTGTTGATCGCGGTCTCGACCGTCTTGGCAAGGCCGGGCGCGAAGCGGAACGTATTGGTCAGTCCCCGGGTGACGACCTGGTCGGCGACGCCGACGTCGACGAGATGCGGCAGGTTGTGCTTCGCGGCGGCGGCGGTGGTGGCGATCGCGATCGCGCTGGCATAGGGACCGATGACCGCGACGGCGCCGGCCTCGTTCAGCTTCTCGATCTCGGCGGCGCCGACGTCGGGACGCGACTGCGCGTCGGCGAGCAACGGTTCGATCTTGGCCCCGCCGAGCGCCTTGATGCCGCCGGCCGCGTTGATCTCCTCGATCGCGATCAGCGCGCCGGCGCGCGACTGCGTGCCGGAATAGCTGATCGCTCCCGTCACCGGGTGCAGGATGCCGACCTTCACGCTCGGCACTTGCGCGCGCAGCACGGCCGGAAATCCGAGCGTGCCGATCGCGGCACCGGCGGCGGCCCCGGCGAGCAGCTGGCGACGCGTCACATTCGTCTTCGTCCTTCGCATCATTGCTTTCCTCCTCTGTTCGATCGATTGTTCGATCGGTCCTCGTGTCCTGCGCGTCATTCCGCCTGCGACCACATCTTGGTGGCGGCGCCCTGAACGCGCGTCAGCTTCATGCGGTATTGGTAGCGGTCGGGCCGGTACAGCAGGTTGATGTATTCGACCGGCCGGCCGTTCTGGTCGAACACCGTTCGCGTGATGGACAGAAGCGGCGAGCCGACGCGCACGCCGAGGCGCGGTGCGACGACCGTGTCGGCGAGCGTGGCGGTGATCGTCTGGTCGGCGCTGCCGATCAGGATTCCCGCGCGCTCGAGCAGGGCGAGAAGCGGACTCGTCGCCAGATCCTTGCGGTCGTAGGCGCGGCCGATCTCGGCGGGAACGAAGCTGGTCGTGTAGGAAAGCGGCTCGCCGTCGAGCGAGCGGACGCGGACGGCGCGCTGCACCTCCGCGCCCGGGGCGAGGCAAAGCGCGCTGCGCACGTCGTCCGGGGCCGTGACGTAGCCGAATTCGAGGATCTCGACCGACGTCTTGAGCCCCATCATCAGCAGGTTCTCGAGCAGGCCCGAGAGATTGGCGTTGTAGGGGCGCGTCGGCAGCGGCCCGGCGACGCTCGTGCCGCGACCCCGCCGCCGCACGACCAGGCCTTCGGCCGCAAGCTCGTCCAGCGCGCGCTTGGCCGTGATGCGTGACACGCCGAAGCGGCGGCTCAGCTCCTGTTCGGTCGGGACCATCGCCTGGTCGCCGTAGACGCCGGAGAGGATCTGCTCGCGCAGCAGGACATAGATCTGGTGATAGAGCGGGGTCGGCAGCCGCGGATCGACCGTCGCGGCGGCCGCGGGACCGGGCCGCGACGGTGCCGTACCGGCATGCGCGGGCGGCTGGCGCGTCGTGGCGCGGGCCTGCGTGCGGGCGGGGTGACGAACGACGTTCGGCACGGGCGGATCACCGGTCTGATTACGGTGAAGCTAGCACGGCAAAACGTCTAAATGCTATATGAATATATCATTTGACGGGCGGCCGTCGGTGGCGGCGGCCCGAGGGGGAAGGGAAATGCCGGTCGTCAGCGTGACATTGCTCGAAGGCTACGATGCGGAGACGCGCGAGGCGCTGGCGCGGCGGCTGACCCGCGCCGTCCGCGCGACCATGGCGGCACCGCTCGACGGCACGACGATCATCATCAACGAGGTGGCGCCGTCGTCCTACATGCGGGGCGGCGTGTCCGGCCGCCGGCCGGGGCCGCCCCTGCCGGACGCGGTCGGCGTGGTGCGCGCCTTCCTCGCGGCGACGGAGGCGCGCGACCTCGACAAGGCCGCGACGTTTCTCGCCCCCGGCTTCGTCATGACCTTTCCCGGGGCCCGGCGTTTTACGGCGCTCGCCGATCTCGTCGCCTGGGCGCGGACGCGCTACCGCACCGTGCGGAAGGTCTACGAACGGTTCGACGAGGCGCTGGCCGACGACGGCACGGTCGTCTACTGCTTCGGCACGCTCGAGGGCGAATGGCCGGACGGCACGACGTTTGCCGGCATCCGCTTCATCGACCGCTTCACGGTCAGGGACGGCCGCCTGGTCGATCAGCAGGTCTGGAACGACCTCGCCGAGCTTGGCCGCAACACGGCTGCCGCACGCGCGCCGGCCTGATATGGCCGCGCCGGGCCCGGGACCGGGCCGGCCGGCACCGGTTTCTGCCCTGCCTCTGGCCGGGCCGGGGCGGCGTTCCCATCTGAAATCAATCTGACGCTTGCGATACCGGGCGGTTGGCACTACTTTCCGCCCGCCCACGGCATGCCGCAGTAGCTCAGGGGTAGAGCAGCGCATTCGTAATGCGCGGGTCGGGGGTTCAAATCCCTCCTGCGGCACCATCCTCCATCTAACGACATGTCCGCACGGGCCGCGCCGGTGAAGGCCGAATGGCTGTCGATGAAGACGAGGCGGGCGTGTGTCGGCGGTCAGCGATGTTCGTCGCCACGGCGTCCCCGTGTTCCACCGTCGCCGTGGTCATCCGCATCCAGGAAGATTTGCAGTTTGTCCGCGCGTTGTGATCGGCGCCTGCTCGTGTCCGTGAGGGCAGAGGGCACCGCTGCATTTTGCGAACGAAGATGCGTCCGTTCATCAGGGGCGCCTCATCAAGAGCATCGTCGCACTGCCATCGCCCGCGCGTGAGACCGGTCAGGCGTCGAATGCGCATCAACATTGCGGGCGAGAGCGGCGCCGACGAGCGCCGGGATAGGCATCCTATCCGAAATTGACGGCGGTGCTACCACCGGTCCGATTGAGCCGCGGCGGCTTTCATGCGCGAATCGCTCGTCCGATTCCGCTCGGGAAGAAACACGATCGATCGTTGCCATGTCCGTTCCCACCGCACGCCGCGTGATTGTCGACGTGTCCGGTGACGGGCGGGATGTCTGGCGAACGCTGGCGAACGGTCGATGTCTGGCGAACGGTCGGTGGCGTGAGCCAGTTTGAGGGGGCGGTTTGAAACGCTTCGATCCATGTCGGCGTCGAACCATGGTGGGTGTCGTCATGCCGGTTCGCCGTGCGACGCGGACGAAGCGGTCGGCGCGCGCGGGCTGTCCGCTGGTCGCGTTTGACGACGCTGGTCGCGGCGGCGTCGAGCCGGTGCGCCCCGTTCCGCGGCGATGGGAAGTCCCGCGGCGAAGGAAAAGGGCACTGCCATGACGGCTCCGCCGCGGATCAGCGTCGTCATTCCCACCTATCGCCGCCGTGCATCGGTCGAGCGGGCATTGCGCGCGCTCGCTGTCCAGACCCTGCCGGCCGATCAGTACGAAGTCGTCGTGGTGGTGGACGGTTCCGAGGATGGGACACGGGAAATGCTCGCGCACTTTCCCGCACCCTATCGACTTCGCTGGCTCTGGCAGCCCAATCGCGGGCGCGCTGCGGCACGCAATGCCGGCATTGGCCTCGCCGAGGCTGAGCTGGTGGTGCTGCTGGACGACGACATGGAGCCGACGGCGGGATTCCTCGACGCTCATCTTCGGGCGCATGCAGCGGACGCGGATGCGCCCCGCTGCGTGATGGGCGCAGTACCCATTCCGGTCGATCACGCATCACCGCCCGCGACCCGGTACATCGCCGACAAATTCAATCGGCATCTCGAGCGTCTGGCGCGGCCCGATCACAAGCTCGCGCTCAGGGATTTCTACGGCGGCAACTGCTCGATCCCGCGTCGTGCGTTGCTCGCCGTCGGCGGCTTCGACGAGGCGTTCACGATCTACGGGAACGAGGATCTGGAACTGTCGGTGCGTCTCGCACAGGCCGGAATCCGCCTTGCCTACGATCCCGATGCGATCGCCCTTCAGCATTACACGAAGACATTCGCGCAGCTCGCCCGCGACAACATTGCGAAAGGGCGCACCGCCGTTCTCTTCGCCAGCAAGCACCCGGCCGTACTGCCCGACCTTCAGCTCGGCGCCTATCGTCGCGCATCGCCCGAATGGCGCCTTCTTCGCTCCGGTCTGCTCGGACTGCAGGCGCTTTGGGGCGGTACGCCCGAGGCGCTGATCCGCCTGATCGAATGGGCGGAGCGGCGTCGCCCGCCCGGCCTGAACACGATCTACAGGCTGGCACTCGATTACTTCTACTGGGTGGGGGTCCGCGCCGCCTTGCGGGCGAACCGGCGTACCGGACGGGGCCTGACGGCTCTGCCCCGGACGACGTGAGAACGCCCGCCCATGCGTACGGTCGTCCATTTTGTCGATGGTCAGGCCTTCGGTGGCGCGGAGCAGATCGCCGCGATGTTGCTTGCCGGTCTCGATCGCAATCGCTGGCGGCCGGTGCTCGTTCATCACCCGGCACCAGGTCTTGCGCCGCTGCTGAAGGACGCCGAGCGGCACGGCGTCGAGCTGCGGCCCGTGCCGCGCATGGGCGACGCTCTCGCCGGCATCGTCCAGCTTCGGCGTGTCCTGCGGACGGTGCGGCCGTCCGTCTTCCACGCGCACCTGAATTGGCCTCTGGCCTGCAGGCGCGGGCTGGCTGCCGCGGTGCTTGCGCGCGTGCCAGCGGTGGTGGCCACCGTGCAGCTTTTCGGCGGGCCTGAGCGGTGCCCGCCCAGTCTCGTCCAGCAGGTCATCTCGAAGGGCGTCGACCGGTTTCTTGCCGTGTCGGACTGGGTGGCACACGGGCTGTGGCACGTCTCGAAGGTGCCGGCGCGGAAGATCCGCGTCGTCCGCAATGGCATTCCCCTGCGCGCCTTCGAGGGGCGCGTCGACGAAAGACTGCGCGCGATGCTGTCGGGCGGATCGGCGCGGTCTTTGATTCTGACGCCGGCCCGCCTCGACGAGCAGAAGGGTCACAAATACCTCCTGAAAGCCGCCGCCATGGTGCCCGAGGCCGTGTTCGTGCTGGCCGGCGACGGTCCGTTGCGTGCCGAGCTGGAAGAGCAGGCCCGCGCGCTGGGGGTGGCGGATCGGGTCGTGTTTCTCGGCTACCGCGAGGACATTCCCGCGCTCCTTGCCGCCTGCGATCTGTTCGTTCTTCCCTCGCTGTTCGAAGGCTACCCACTTTCGGTCATGGAGGCTGCCGCGGCGCAAAAGCCCATCGTCGCCACCGCTGTCGGCGGCACCGACGAAGCAATCCGCCACGGCGAGACCGGTCTGCTCGTGCCGCCCGCCGATCCCGCCGCCCTGGCGAAGGCGATCCGGACGTTGCTGTCCGAACCGGCCTTGGCGGCGCGACTGGCGGCTGCCGCCCGGGCGCGCGCCGCGGAGTTCTCGGCCGAAACGATGTGCAAGCAAACGTTCGAAATCTATGACGAGGTCCTGAGCTTGCGCGGAGGAAATGCCGATCGTGGATGAATTGCCGCGGGTCGAGGATCGCAACGCATGCCTGCGCCGCGTGGACTGGCGTTTCCTTTTGCCGGATCCCGCGCCGGCTCGCAGCCTCTGCCTCGCCGGCGGCCTCTTGGGTGAGGCGGTCGCCTCGATCTCCGGCCGGATCAAGACGGACCCGAATCTCGGGGACGCGTGCGATCTGGTGGTCGCGGTCGATCCCGATGTCTCGACCCTGCGCGCTGCGCAACGCACACTGGCACCCGGCGCGTGGTGTTATATGGAGTGGCACGCGCCGTTCGCGGCCGGACCGCGGCGCATTCGCGGCATGCTGAGGGCCGCCGGGTTCGATGACGTCGCATGCTTTTGGCCGTGGCCGTCACCGACCCGGGCGCGCTTCTGGATCCCGCTCGACCGCTGGGGCGCACCGTGCCACTTCCGGCATTTGCAGCGGGGCGGCCGCACGCTGGTTCGTCGCGCCGGAAGGGCAGCGCGCCGAATCCTTTGGCCCATCGCCGGGTGGGCGCAACTGCTTCGCCCGGTCTGCGCGATCGCCAGAAAGCCGCCGGACTCGGCGTTCGATGCGTCTTTCGAACGCCGGGCCTTGCTCGACCGTGTGCGCGAGGGCTGGCCGGTATGGGGGCTCGGTCCAGTACCCCGGAGTCTTTCCTGTCTCTTGGTGACCGAGGGCCGTCGCAGCATCAGCAAGTGTGTCGCCCTGGTCTTCGCGGGGCCGGATCCACGGCCCCGGCTGGCGATCAAGCACCCGCGCGTGCCGGAGGCCGTCCCGGCCCTGGCACGGGAAGCCACCGTCCTCAGGACGCTTCATGCACGGCATCCGGGTGCGTTTCCCGGCATCCCTCGGATCGTATTCGAAGAGAAGCGGGGCGCCGTCACGCTCCTCGGCGAGACTGCGCTGCTCGGCGCGCCCGTGAACGCCGTCGTCCATCGTGGTAACTATCGCGACCTGGCGCTGAAGGCGACGACGTGGCTGGCCGATTTCGCGCAGCGCACCGCGCGGCAGCCCAGCGCCGACTGGCGCGAACGCATCGCCGCACCCGCGCTCGCCGACTTCACCGATGCCTTCGGCGCGGTGGCCGATGACGGCCTGCTTCGCCGGACGCGCGCGGCGATTGCGTCGCTGGGGCCGTTGCCGGTCATCGTGGAGCAACGCGATTTCTCGCCTTGGAACGTGCTGATCGACTCGCAGGGCGAGTTGGTCGTCCTCGACTGGGAATCGGCGGAACTCGACGGCCTGCCCGGTCTCGATCTGATCTATTTCCTTACGTATCTCGCCTGCGAACTCGACCGCGTCCCGTACGACACGGCATCGGCGCGGCTTCGCGAGTCATATCGTCGGGCGCTCGATCCGGCCAGCTTCACGGGGCGAGTGCGCGCGGAGTGTCTGGCTTTGTACGCCAGGCGGCTCGGCCTGGACGCCGCGACATTGCCATCGCTTGCCGCACTCGCCTGGCTCATCCATTCGCGCTCGGACTATCGGCAGCTTGCGGCCGAAGCCGGTGGTCCGCCGGATCGAACGGCCCTCGGCCGTAGCGCGTTTCTGGCATTCTGGGAGGAAGAGGTTCGGTCAGCGTCGTGGACGACGCGCGCCGGCGTGTCCGCACGCCATACGCGAAGACCTCTTCCGCAACAGGTGGGGCGGTCCGCATGTACGACCCGGTCGTGACTCTGGTGCGCACATTCTTTCCCTTCGTGCCGCCGGACCGGCTGCGCCAACGGCTCTGCCGTCTGCGGCGTCCGGCGTCCTTCGGCACCCTTCGTCGGACGACACCCCTGAGCGACCATTGGGGCGCCGAACGGGGGACGCCGGTCGATCGGTATTTCATCGAGCGGTTCATCGCCGAGCATCGCGGCGACATTCGCGGCCATGTGCTCGAGGTAAGGGACAGGCGTTATACGAGCCGGTTCGGCGTCGCCGTCGAGCGCAGCGACGTGCTCGATATCGACACGTCGAATGCCGAAGCAACGATCTACGCCGATCTGGCCGCGGCGCATTCGATTCCGTCCGGACAGTTCGACTGCTTCATTCTGACCCAGACGCTTCAGCTTATCTACGACACGCGCGCCGCGCTTGCCCACGCGCACCGGATTTTGCGTCCCGGCGGCGTGCTTCTCGTCACGGTGCCGTCGGTCAGTCGGCTGGCGTGCGAAAAGGACTACTGGCGATTCACCGCCGCGTCGTGCGGTGAGCTCTTTGGACGGCTGTTCACCCCCGATCAGCTGACGATACGCACCTACGGGAACGTCCTGGTCGGGGCCGCCTTCCTGTTCGGAATGGCGGCGGAAGAGCTTTCCGCGCGCGAGCTCGATACGGCCGACGACCGCTTCCCCCTTGTCGTCGCCATCCGGGCCGTCAAGACGTGATGGCGTCGGGCGAGGCCGATTTATGCCCCGGGTCGATGACGCCGCCGCAACGCCGTCACCGATGCAGCCGTCTCTGTCGCCCGCATCGCTGATCATCGCCACGCGCAATCGCCCCGATCGCCTCAAGGCCGCGGCCGCCTCGATCCTGGCGGGCGAGGACGTGCCGGCGGAGCTGATAATCGTGGACCAGAGCGACGCGCGGCACCCGCGCCTGTCCTGCCTGCGTACTGCGCGCCTGTGCGGCATCCGGTACTTGAGGACCCGCTCGGTTGGCTTGAGCCGTGCCAACAACAGGGGCGTCGTCGCCGCCCGTCACGACCTTCTGGTCTTCACGCATGACGATGTTCTCGCGCCGCCGGGCTGGTTCGGTGCCATCGTCCGCGCGCTTTCCCGGTCGCGCCGGGCGCCGCATCTGGCCGCCGGCGACGCGCCGTATGCCACCGGCGTCATATTTGGAGCATTGGAATGGCTGCTCACCCACCGGATGCTGCGGTCGCGATCCGCCGACAGGTTCTGATCGCGACGGCCGGCAATGCCGCAGGCAAGCTGGTCACGGTGGTGCTGGCGTTTCTGCTCATGCCGTTTCTCCTGCACCGGCTCGGCGAACTCCAATATGGGCTCTGGATCCTCGTCGGTTCGACTCTTGCCTACGTCGGCCTGCTCGATCTCGGCATTGCCGATGCCATAACCAAGTATGTCGCGGAGCATCGCGCCCGGGGCGAGCACGCGCGCACGAACGAGGTCATCGCCGCCGCATTCCGTCTCTACGCCGTTCTGGGTGTGGCCGCGCTGATGCTCAGCGCCGCCTTCGCGCCGATCTTCCCCGATCTGTTTGCGATACCGGCATCCTTGCACGCGACGGCAGAGATTCTGGTCCTGCTCGTCGGCGTTCAGGCCGCGATCTCGATTCCATGTGCCGTCTTCGCGGCGATCCTGCGGGGGCTGCAGCGGTTCGGCGTCCTCAATGCGGTCAGCGTGTTCGGCCAGCTCGTGTCGGCTGCGGCGATCGTGTGGATCGTGTTGCGCGGCGGCGGTCTCATCGAGATCGCGATTGCGAGCATGCTCGCATCGTTCGGCGTCCACGGCCTCACCGCATGGTGCGTGCGCCGCCTTGCGCCCGAGCTCCGTTTCGGATGGCGGGGAGCGCGGCGCGGCGTCGTGCGCAAGGTCGTGACCTTCAGCTCGTCGATGTTCGCCATGCAAGCGGCCTTTCTCGTGCAGATGAAAGGGGCGGAAATCGTCATCGGTGCGTTCCTGTCGGCGGGCACCGTCGCCCCTTATGCCGTGGCGCGCCGGTTGAGCCTTCTTCCCCAGGTCGTCAGCGACCAGTTCCTCAAGATCCTCGTGCCGCTCGCCTCGCAGCTTCATGCCGAAGAGGATATGCGCCGGCTGCGGTCGCTTTATCTCGTTGCCAGTCGCCTGACGCTCGCGGCCCTGACGCTCGTCGCGGGGCCGCTCATCGCGCTCGCCGGATCGACGCTGACGGTCTGGATCGGCCCGGACTATGCCGCTCATGCCCCGCTCGTCGTCATCCTCACGCTGGCGATCGCCATCGAGACCAGTCAATGGCCGGGCACGTTCATCCTGCGGGGCATGGCGCGGCATCATCTTCTCGCCGTCGCCACGGTCGTGATGGCGGTTGCGATTCTGATCCTCTCGCTGCTGCTCGTCCGGCCCTATGGCGCCGTGGGTGTGGCGGTCGGCACCCTCGTCCCGACCGCGGCGGTCTGTCTCGGCTTCGTGCTGCCATACGTGAACCGAATGCTCGGCGTCGGCATGCGCGACGTGATCGGGCAGATTCTTCTGCCTGCCCTGTTGCCGGCCGTGCCGATGGCGGCCCTGCTTCATGTTTCGGGCTGGGTCGTCGAAACGCACTCCGTCGTCTCGCTCGTCGCGACGGCGGCTGCCGGTGCCGTGGTGTACATGACCGGCTACCTTGGTCTCGCCGGCGATCCGGAGCGGCAGATGATTCGCGACGCGCTGCGATGGACTGTCGCGATCTTGCCGTTCGGCGTGGGACGACCGCACGACGCGCCGGAGAGGTTTCGGCACGGATCGCGCAACGGCTAGAGGCTTAGGGCGAGGGGCGGTGTTCGACCCGGTAGACGCGATGGTGTTCCTCATCGCGCGACGGCCTGAATGCGCCAGCGTTTCACGACCACCGTGGGTTGAGGGATGGCCGGTTCGTGGTGTCCTCGGGGCCGGATCGGTGCGCCCGCCGGGTCGAAAGGCTAAAGGCGGGCGTTTCGTTTGGACCGGCTTCCGCAGGTGCCGTTGTCCCAGGTGTCCCACGGTCCCAGCGCCCCGCTGTCCCGCGGTTCCGGTGTCCCGCTTGTCCCGCAAACGGCTGCGACGCCGGTCGCGTGAAACGAGGCAACGCATTGAAATGTCGGTTGGACTCGCAGCCGACGCCGGCCCGATAGATGTGGCGGGTGGGACGGTGGAGCACCGTGTTCCGGAACGCTGTCTCGGGACACGGTCCCATACCCGGTCGTCGTCGTGTCCCGGCGGTTTCCCGGTCCGTCGCGCCGGTAAGGGGCCGGCACGTGGGCGACGCGACCAGGCTCTCAATACCGGAAGATCGCTGCGGCGAGCGCGCCGCGTGGCATCTCCGCGCGCGGCAGCAGGTCGACGCGACCGCCATTGAGCAGCGTCTGTGCGGCGGCGTAGTCGAGCAGGTCGCAGTCGTCGCCGTTCGGTCGGCCGTGTACCGTCACTTGACCCGTTTTCTCGTCGAACTGGCCCCACAGGTGTTCACCGTCCGCGACGAACAGTATCTCGACACGGGCATAGCGGGCCCCCTTGACGATGTCTTCGACGCGGATGCCGGCGCGCGGGTCGTTGTTGCCGAGCAGCGTGTTGAATTGGTCGAGCGCACGCCGGCGCGTATCGAGAAAATGTGGCCGGATCTGCTCGAAGGCGAGCTGGTGCAGCTCTCCCGGCTCGAATGCATCGGGGTTCAGTTCCAGTTCGCTCACGGGCTCGAGTCCGCTGATCTTCTTGAAGTGACCGCGGATCTGACTCTCGGCCGCCAGCACGACCGGGGCGTCGTCGCCGCCAAGGGCCGTATCGATGCCGGCCGCGACGCGACGCAGATACTCGATCTGCTGGTTCTTGCGGACCTGTTCCGGATCCTCGCCCAGGCTTTGCGAGCCTTGCACGCCGCCCGTCATGCCGGCCCGTTTGCGCCCCACCGGGTTGGCATCGAGCATCTCCTGATACTCGGTCTCCTGCACGATGGCCTCGACGCCGTGCGGCACGTTCAGGTCCGTACGTTCCGTCAGTTTGAAACGCGAGCACTCGAACAGGCGTGTGCGCGCGTTGCTGATCGTCAGCACCAGGAAGCGTCCGTCGACCGCCAGCAGATTCAGGAGCGGCTTGATGTGGAAGAACGGCCCGACGAACACGCGTTCCGGTAGCACCAGCGGAACGTGATAGCGGTGAAAGACGCCCGGGGCGAGGAACAGGGCAAGGCCCTGGTCCTGGTGCCGCCAGAACGGGCCGTCGTCGAGCAGGTCGCGTGCGGGTTTGAGCATGTCGCGCGCGGCTTCCGCGCGCTGGCCGCGCGCGACGAGCTGCGCCTCGGCCTCGCTCAGCAGATTTTTCAGCCGGATCGGGTCCTGGCGGATTTCACGGCCTCGAACGTGGGTGGGAAGGAAAATGGAAACGGCGGGGCGGGCCGTCTGGCCCATGAGGGTGCGCAGATCGTTGATGGTGAACATGCCGGACTAAAATATTTGCGCACACGAATTGTTCCGCTCCTCGGCCGCAGCGGGCGCCTTGGGCGCAACGTCCTCGGCGTGCGCTGCGGCACAGTTCCATCCGGTCCGGCAGGCCGGGATCGTTCGGCGCAACTCAGCTCGGCCGCATCAAATGTCTGGATACATGCCGAGGCTTGCGGGCACGGCCGGGGTTCGCGGTATTCTCGGCGGCGATGATGTCGTTCACGCTCGATGAGCTCGAAGCCGCAGCGCGGCAGGTCTACGCGGTGCTGCCGCCGACGCCGCAGTACCGTTGGCCTCTTCTCGCGGCGCGGGTCGGCGCCGAAGTCTGGGTCAAGCACGAGAACCATACGCCGCTCGGCGCCTTCAAGGTGCGCGGCGGGATCGTGTACATGGCGGCGCTGAAATCGGCCCGGCCGGGGCTCGCGGGCGTGATCGCTGCGACGCGCGGCAATCATGGCCAGAGCGTCGCCTTTGCCGCCGGGCGCGTCGGGCTCGCCGCGACGATCGTCGTACCTGTCGGCAACAGCGTCGAGAAGAACGCGGCCATGCGCGCCTTGGGGGCAGAGCTGATCGTGCACGGGGCCGATTTCCAGGCGGCGTTCGAGCATGCGCGCGAACTCGCCGCCGCGCGCGGCCTCTTCTTCGTCGAATCCTTTGCCCCCGACCTCGTCCGCGGCGTCGCGTCATATGCGCTCGAGCTGTTCCGCGCGGCGGGCGAGCTTGACCGTGTCTACGTGCCGATCGGGCTCGGCTCGGGCATCTGCGGTGTGATCGCGGCGCGTGACGCGCTCGGGTTGCGTACCGAGGTCGTCGGCGTGGTGGCCGAGCGCGCCGCCGCCTACGCGCTCTCGTTCGCATCCGGACGGCCGGTCAGCACCAACAGCGCCGACACGATCGCCGACGGCATGGCATGCCGCGTTCCCAATCCCGATGCGCTCGCCGTCATCCTGAAACGTGCCGCGCGCGTCGTCACCGTCAGCGAGGCCGAGATTCGCGCCGCGATGCGCGCCTATTTCAGCGATACGCACAACGTCGCCGAGGGTGCCGGGGCGGCGCCGCTTGCCGCCGCGCTCAAGGAACGTCGGCTGAATGCCGGCAGGCGGATCGGCCTCGTTCTTTCGGGCGGCAACGTCGACCGCGAGGTCTTTGCCGCCGTCCTTGCCGAGGCCGACGTCGAGGACCGGGCCGCGGCCCAGTCGGCCTGAGCGGGCGTCGGGCATTGCGTGGAAGTGGATGTATGGACGAGAGCGGGGGGGGGGCAGATGACCGAGGAACTGTTCCGCGATGACGCGTATCTGACGGAGTGCGACGCCACCGTCACCGCCGTGGACGAGGCAGGCATCCGGCTCGATCGCACCGTGTTCTATCCGATGGGCGGCGGTCAGCCGGGGGACAGCGGTGTGTTGCGGCGCGCCGACGGCGGTCCGATCGCGATCGTCGATACCCGCAAGGGCACTGCGCCCGGCGAGATCGTTCACATTCCCGCACCGGGCCAGGATCTTCCGGCCGTGGGCGAGCGCGTGGTCGCGGCGATCGACTGGGCGCGGCGCTATCGCCACATGCGCATGCATACATGCCTGCACCTGCTTTGCGCGGTGGTGCCGGCCGGCGTGACCGGCGGGCAGGTCGGCGCCGAGCGCAGCCGTCTCGATTTCGATTCCGGCGACATGGTGCTCGACAAGGACGCGATCACGGCAAAACTGAACGAGTTGATCGCGGGCAACCACGACGTGGTGCCGCGCTGGATCACCGACGACGAACTCGCCGCAAGGCCGGAGCTAGTCCGGACCATGTCGGTCAAACCGCCCACGGGACAGGGGCGGGTGCGGCTTCTCGACATCGTGGGGGTCGACCTTCAGCCCTGCGGCGGCACCCATGTCCGCGCGACCGGCGAGATCGGGCGTGTCGCGGTCGAAAAGATCGAAAGCAAGGGCAGGCGCAACCGCCGCATCGTCGTCGCGCTCGCGGAATAGGTCGGCGGTTGCCGCGTCAGCGGTCGGCCGGGACCTCGGCGATCTCGCGGATCAACTTGTTGAGGATCGCCTGGGCGAAGGCATCGAAGTTCTCGGCGGCGATGACGAAGGCACCCTCGCCGCCGATGACGTTGTCGCGGAAGTAGACGTCGAGCGCGCCGATGTCGCTGAGGATCGCGAGACCGTTGATGGTGATGCCCTCGCGGACGGCGTCGTCGCGCGCGGCCGTGGCCAGCCGGCCGGAATTGTTCACGCCGTCGCCGGAGATGTCGATGACGCGGCGGCTGCTCGTAATTCCGTGCTTGCCGAACAGCGTGCGGCCGAAATCGATGATCCCGCTCAGGCTCGTGCCGCCGCCGGAAAACGTGCGCGGCACCTCGAGCATTTCGGTTGCGAACGTGGCCGCCGTCTCGGCGCTGTCGATGATCATCCAGTCGATCGTCTGGTTCTGAAGGAACGGGCCGGCCCATTGCACGTAGGTCACGGCGATCGCGCGATGTGTCCCGGACTGTATGGCGCGAAGCACGCTGGGATGGCGGAAAGCCGCCGCATATCCCTGGATCTGCAGCGCGAACTCGCGGTCATCGATGCTGCGCGAACAGTCGACGGCGAGGACGAGCTCGAGGTCGACATGCCGCTCGGAGGCCGCCGGACGCGCGGCGAGCATCGTCGCGACCAGGATACCGACGAATAGAAGCCGGGCGCGCATGGCTCGCGCAGGCTAACATCTCCCGCGCGGTCGGGACGAGTCCCGATCTCGATACCCGTTCGACGTATCGGCGTAGGCTTTCGCGCCGCGGTCGGTCAGGTCCCGAAGCACTCGCGGCGTACGACGAGGCGCGCGGGCTCCGTCACCATCGCCGCGATGCCGCGCTCGCCGCCGGGGTCGTTGATGATGAAAACGAACGAATCCGGTTCGGCTCGCCGTGCGCCGGCCGGTCCGGCCAGGAGCCACTCGATGTGGGCCACGCGGCGACGCCGGTCGCCCGGCTCCGGTTCGACGCGCAGGATGCGATAGTGCGGGCCCGGCGGATCGACGAGTTCGGGCTCGTCGACCAGCTCCGTACTGCCGAATGCCATCGGCTCGAGACGACGCAGCGCAAGACCGGTAAGGCAGGTCTCGACCGGGTCCGGCAGGCGCCAGCCGGCAGTCTCGAGCGCCATGAATTCGCGTGCGAGTTCCAGGTCGAGCGCATGGTCGACACTCTGGGCGTCCGCCGGCGCAATCAGCGCGGCAGCGAGCGGCACACCCAGCAACGCGCGCCGGAGCCGATGCATCAGCCGGCATGCACCATATCCCGTCCCCATAAGGCGAACGTGGGTAGAGAGATAGGCCGGCGTACCGTCAAACCGGTACGTGCCGATGGAGCCGCGTCCGTTCGGATCGGTCATGCCGTTCGCGGTATCGAGCCGTGCGGTTGCACGGGCGAGTTAAGCGCACAATCACAACCGGAGGCAAGGACGATCGAATCCGATTCAACCCCAACTGCCGCGGTATCCGATTGCCACCGATACGACGCGGGTGCTTTACCCGAAGACTCATTGCGATAGAGTGGCAGCGGCCGCCTGCGTGGCGCCCGACGCCAAGGACGGAGAGGGAGCGCCCATGGAGTTTGGGATTCAGTTTTTTCCGGACGTTGGACCGCAGGTGAAGTCGGCCGAGCGGTACTTCGCCGAATCACTTTACTTATGCAGCCTGGCCGACGAGCTCGGCTACACGCATATTCGCACGGTCGAGCATTATTTCGAGGATTACGGCGGCTACAGTCCCAATCCGATCGTGTTCCTGACCGCAGCCGCGATGAAGACCCGCAAGGCGCGGCTGGTGACGGGGGCGGTGCTGCCAGTGTTCAACAACCCGCTTAAGCTCGCCGGCGAGATCGGCATGCTCGATGCGATCTCGGGCGGCCGGCTCGAGGTCGGCTTCGCCCGCGCCTTCCTGCCGCACGAGTTCCAGCGCTTCGGCATCAGTCCGGACGAGAGCCGCGCCCGCTTCACCGAGGGGCTCGAACAGGTGCGCCTCCTGCTCGAGAACGAACGCGTCAGCCATAACGGGCGCTTCCACAGCTTCCGCGACGTGACGTCGCTGCCGCGTCCGACCCAGAAGCCGCGTCCGCCTTTCTGGGTGGCGGCGCTGGGCACGCCGCAATCCTTCATCGAGGCCGGTCAGGCCGGCTACTGGGTGATGGCGATTCCGCTGGCCGGCGGCAAGATGAAGGATCTGTTGGCGCTCTACCGCGACGCCTGGGCGGCGGCCGGGCACCCGGGCCGCGGCAAGGTGATGCTGGCCTTCCACATGTACTGCGCCCCGACCACCGCCGAGGCGGTCGCGATCGCCCGCGAGCCGCTCAATCGCTACCTCAAGTCGCTGGTCGCTGCGGCGTCGGCCTGGACCGAGGGACTCAGCTCCAAGGACTATCCGGGCTACGACAAGATCATCGCCGGGCTCGCCGCCGAGACCTTCGAGAGCCAGGTTCAGAAGGGCGCCGCCTGGGTCGGCTCGCCCGACGACATCGCCCGCCAGATCGAAGCCTATCAGGAACTCACCGGCGGCTTCGAAATCGCCTCGCTCCAGGTCAACTTCAACACCATCGACCAGGATCAGGCCGAAGCCTCGATGCGCCTCTTCGCCGAGAAGGTCATGCCGCGTTTCAGGACGCAAACGGCGGCAGCGTAGCGCGTCGCACACACGACATCAGGAATCGTCGCGGCGGACGATGCGCGCGCGCATGATCCGTTCGACCGGCGGAAACGCCGCGCGCGCTGCCGGCGGCACGTCGGCCAAATGCCGGCGTGCCGCGTCGGCCTTGAAATAGTCGAAGGGAAGCAGGCCTGGGCCGTCCGGGTGGCCGACGATGAGCCGCCCGACCATGCCCGCCTGCTCGTGCGGCGCGCAGAAATAGTCGTAGACGCCCGGCACCGTCAGCGCGATCTCGAAGCTGCTGCCCGGTTCCACCAAGTAGCCGGAGTCCCACGGTTCCGCACTTTCCGGAATGCGCAGCGAGTGGTTGTCGTTGCGCGGATGGTAGGCCGTCGTCGTATGGACGTCGCGTTCGACGATCCAGCGGATGATCTGTCCCGGCTCGACCAAGGCGCCGATCGGGTCGAACCACATGTCGCTGCCGTCGGGCTTCGCCCGCATGCGGACGATCAGCGGCCGCGGCGCGGCGCGTGCGCGACCCGATCCGGCCGAAAGGCCGCAGAGCGCGGCGGCGGCGCCGCGCATCAGGACGTTGCGGCGCGTGAGCATGTTATTTGAGGCGCGCCTCCTGTGCCGGCGGAATGTGCCACAGCACGATGTGGTAGTGCGGCTCGGGAACGCCCGGGTGGCCGGCGTTGTAGTGAAAGTCGACGTGATCGACGCGGTCCGCGCCCACGGCAAGATCGTCGAATGTCTTGCGCGCCTCCATGTCCTTGATCGGCACCATGTAGATCGTGCTGACCAGACGCCCGTCGCGGTCATAGGCAAGGAACGGGCCGGCCGGCAGCGTCGACGGCTGGACATAGAGCGTCCCCAGCCCCGGAATGAATTCGGGCAGCGGGACGAGCGTGCTGACCTTCTTGTATTCGCCGCCCGGCGGCGCCCTGTTCGCGCTCGTCTGCTGGGCGTCGGCGGCGCACGCCGTGAGTGCAAGCCCGAACAGTCCCGCGGCGCAGGCAGTCGTTCCTCGTCTCATGATCTCCTCCATCGAGTGTCATGCGGAAATGATCGAAATGTGTCTTCGGCGCCCGTGGCCGATGGGCGCCGGCGATGGGTCAGGGTGGGGCGAGTCCCAGGCGCAGTCGCACCTGTGCGACGATGCGGTCGCAGCGCGCGCCGTCGAACGGATAAAGCTCGGGCATCAGATCGCGCGATTGCGCCTCGAGCGCGCGGCGCAGCCGCGTGCGCGCCCGGTGAAACCGGGTTTTCACCGTGGCCGCCGGAATGCCGAGGCATTCGGCGGTCTCGTCGACGCCCAGTTGCTCGACCGCCCGCAGCATGAAGACCGTGCGGAACGACTCCGGCAGCGCATCGATCGCCGCCTCGAGGATGCGGCGCAGCTCGGACGAATGGGCGAGATGTTCGGGGGTGGTTGCGGGAACGGTGAACATTGGCATGGGCTCTGTCTCGCCGTCGGCGTCCTCCGGCCGGCCGGGTTCGTCGAGGGGGAGATAGCGTTGGCGGCGGCGAAGACGCCCGCGGGCCTCGTTCACGGCGATCGTGACCAGCCAGGTCGACAGCCGCGTCGCGTCGATCAGATCGCCGATCGCGGTAAAGGCGCGCACATATGCCTCCTGGACGACGTCCTCGGCCTCGTTCACGTCCTTCGTGATGCTGTAAGCGACGCGGAAGAGACGGCGGTTGAAACGCCGCATGATCTGCTCGAACGCCAGCGCCTCGCCGGCCTGTGCCCGTCGCACCAGCTGTGCGTCGCTGTTCGTTCCGGCGCTCGCTTCTACGGTGTTTGCGTCCATTGCATCCGTCCGCCGCCGTTCTCATTCGTGAGATGCGGAACCGTGCCCGGCGGTTCCCGCGCCGCCGCTGGAGCTTGGCGCGGCCCCGATGTACTGTACCCCCGCCGTCGGCCGGGCCCCCGGCCGGCCCGACTTCGGCTACCTGACGCACCGCATCATGAAACGCCGATTTGAACGTTTACCCTGCCCGACCTTCCTTGCCGCCCTTGTCGATGAAGCCGCCGGCACGACTGTGCCACTCTGGCGGCGGGAGCCGTGACCATGCAGGCGTGGGCCAATATCGAGACGGTCACGCCCGAGCGGTTCAAGGAAGGCATGCGCCGGCTGGCGGCCGGCGTGACGATCGTCACGACCGTCCATGACGGCGAGCGGAACGGCCTGACGGCGACGGCGGTGACCTCGCTCTCGGCCGAGCCGCCGCAGGTCCTGGTCTGCGTCAACCGGCGTGCCGGTGCCCATGATCTGATCCACAAGGGTTCGCGCATGTGCGTGAACGTGCTGTCCCATCGGCACAAGAATCTGGCGGCGCGATTCAGCGGTCAGCTCGGCATCTACGGTCGCGAGCGCTTCAACGCCGGGCGCTGGATGACGTTGAAGACCGGCGCGCCCGTGCTCGAGGATGCGCTCGCCAGCTTCGACTGCATCGTCACCGAGCGTATCCAGGCGGCGACGCACACGATCTTCATCGGCCGCGTGGTGGACGTGCGCATCCGGCCCAAGGCGCGCCCGCTCGTGTATGCGAGCGGCACCTACGCACGGCTCGAACATCAACCAAAGTCGTCCCGCGCGAAGACGTCGTCGGCGAAGTCTGCGGCCCGCAAGTCCGCTGCGTCCCGTCGGCGGTCGGGACGCACCGCCCGCTGAGCATCGTCATCGCCGCCGGCCGTACCGCGGGCGGCCTGGGGGGCCGGCGTTCAGCCGGTGACACCGATCAGCGCGGATAGCCGGTCCGGATCGTCGAGCAGCGGCCGGCTCCCGCCGTCGTAGACGACGCGTCCGCGATCGAGGACGACCGCACGCGGCGCGAATTCGAGAGCAAGCCGCGCATGCTGCTCCACCAGCACGATCGCGAGCCCGTCTTCCTGCCGCAGCCGGTGGAAAGCGGCGATGAGCCCGTCGACGATGACCGGAGCCAGACCTTCGAGCGGCTCGTCCATGAGCAGCAGCGACGGATTGCCCATGAGCGCACGTCCGATGGCGAGCATCTGCTGCTCGCCGCCCGAAAGCTGGTTGCCCATGTTCCGCCGGCGATTGGCCAGGTTCGGAAACAGGTCGAAGATCCGTTCGGCGGTCCACCGCCCCGGGCGCTTTGCCACGTTCAGGTTCTCGTCGACGGTCAGCGACGGGAAGATCTCGCGTTCCTGCGGCACATAGCCGATACCGGCGAGCGCGCGCCTGAAGGTCGGCAGCCGCGTGACGTCCTGCCCGTCGAACCGGATCTCGCCGGCATGGAGCGTCGTATGCCCCATGACGGTGGCGAGAAGCGTGGTCTTGCCGACGCCGTTGCGGCCGAGGACCGCCAGCGTGGCGCCGGGCTCGATCGCCAGCGTCACGTTCTCGAGCACCACCGTTTCGCCGTAGCCGGCCGACACGTGGGCGAGGGCGAGCAGTTCAGACATGGCTGCGCTCACCCAGATACACCTCGCGCACCCGCGTGTCGGCGGCGATTTCGCCCGGCGTGCCCTCGACCAGGACGGCGCCCTGGACCAGAACGGTGATGCGGCGCGCGAAGCGGAAGACCAAATCCATGTCGTGCTCGATGATCAGCACGGCGATGTCGGGCGGCAGCCCCGCGATCATTTCGAGGATGATCGCGCTTTCGGTCGACGGAACGCCGGCCGCGGGTTCGTCCAGCAGCAGGACCTTCGGGTTCAACCCGAGCGCGATCGCGATCTCGACCAGTCGCTGGCGGCCATAGGGAAGCTCGCGGACGGGCTTCAGCGCGTCGTCCGCGATTCGCAGCCGCTCGAGCAGCGCATAGGCTTCCTCCGCCACCGCGCGTCGCGCGCGCGCGGCGCCGAACATGTTGCCGCCGACGCCGTCGCGTTCCGCCACGGCAAGCGCCACGTTCTCGAGAACCGAGAGCCCCTTGAAGAGCTGATTGATCTGAAAGGTGCGCCCCAGGCCGCGCTTGACTCGTGCCTCCGGGGGCAAATCGGTGATGTCCTCGCCGGACAGGAAAATCTTTCCGCCGGTCGGTCTGAGCCGTCCGGTGATCAGGTTGACGAGCGTCGTCTTGCCGGCGCCGTTGGGGCCGATCAGGGCATGGCGTGCGCCCGCCTCGAGGCGGAAATTGATGTTCTGGGCGACCTGCAGCGCGCCGAAGCTCTTGTTGAGGCCGCGGGTCTCGAGCACCGCCGTCATTTGCGCCTCCACCTGACCAGATGCATCGCCTGATCGATCAGGCCGAGAATGCCGCCGCGCGCGAACATGACGAGCAGAATCAGGATCAGGCCGATCCAGAACAGCCAGTACACGGGATCGGCCTTGGCGAGTTCGTCTTCCGCGATCATGTAGACCGGCGCGCCGATGAAGGCGCCGTAAAGTCGCCCGACGCCGCCGAAGATCAGCATGATGAGAACCGCGCCCGAGAGCTCGAAGCTGATGACGTTGAGCGCGACGAACTCGGTGGTCTGGGCGAGCAGGCCGCCAGCGACGCCGGCGAGGCCGGCGGAGATCGTATAGGCGGTCACGAGGCGCCGGCGCACCGGCGTGCCGATCGCGTGCATGCGCACGACGTTCTCGCGGATTCCGGTCAACGATCGCCCGAAGGGCGAATGGACCAGCAGACGGACGAACGCCCAGCCGAGGAACAGGACCACGAGCGCGTACCAGTACGCCGTGCGGCCGAACATGTCGAAGCGGAACGCGCCGAAGATCGGGTCGATGGCAATGCCTTGCAGGCCGTCGGCGCCGCCGGTGATGAAGCCGGCCTTGTTGGCGGCTTCGTGCAGCATGAAGACGATCGCGAGCGTCAGCATGAGCAGGGTCAGGCCGTGCGTCCGCAGGATGACGAGGCCCGAGACCAGGCCGACGACCGCGGCGGCGACGCCGGCGGCGATCAGGCCGGAAATCGGCTCGTGCCAGCCCTGAACCGCCAGGATGCCTGCCGTGTACGCACCGACGCCGAAGAACGCCGCGTGGCCCAGCGTAATGATGCCCGCATATCCCAGGATCAGGTCGAGCGACAGCGCGAACAGCACCATGATGAAGATCTGGGCGCCGAGCGCCAGATAACCCGGGAACAGGAAGTAGGCGGCGACGGCGATCGCCCACGGCAGCAGCTCGATCGGGCGCAGCCGGTGGCGTTTGATCAGCGCTTCGACGGCGGGCGGCCTCTTGAGGGACGATTTGCCGGGCGGGATCATGAGGGTGAACCTCAGGCGCGTCCGAACAGGCCCGCCGGGCGCCACAGGAGCAGCGCCATCGTCGCCGCGTAGATGAAGAAGGCGCCGATTTCCGGCACCAGATACTTGCAGGCCGTGTCGCCGATGCCGAGCAGCAGTGCCGCGAAGAACGGACCGCGGATCGAGCCGAGTCCGCCGACGGAAACGACGATCAGGAAGTAGACGAGGTGTTCGATCGCATAGCTCGGATTTATGGCGAGGATCTCCGCGCCCAGTCCGCCCCCCAGCGCGGCGAGCGCGCTGCCGAGTGCAAAGGTCAGCGTGAACAGCCGGCCGGTGTTGATGCCGAGCGACTGCGCCATCCGGCGATTGTCGACGGCGGCACGGATGCGTGCGCCGAGATTCGTCCGCTCGATTCCCAGCCACAGGCCGAGAATGATCGCGATGCTGACGACGATCAGAAAGGCGCGGTAGGCCGGAAAGCTCCGCGTGCCCAGTTCGATCTGGCCCTGAAGCGCCTCGGGCATGGCGAAGCGTTGTGCGAACGGTCCCCAGACGAACTTCGCCGCGGCGATCGCCATGAAGATCAGGCCGATCGTGAACAGCACCTGTTCGAGCTCGCTGGCCGTATAGAGGCGCGCATAGAGCGTACGCTCGATCACGATGCTGGCGAGGCCGACGACGAGGCACGCGATAAGAAGCGACGCAGCAAACGGCACGCCGTAGTCGTTCATCAGCGTGACGGTCACGTATCCGCCTGCCATGGCGAACACGCCGTGCGCAAGATTCGCGAAACCCATGAGGCCCATCGTCACCGACAGGCCGACCGACACGATGTACAGGATCATCGCATAGGCCGTCCCGTGGAACAGGATGCTGACGGCAGCGGAAATGGTCGCGTCCATCACCGTCTCCTCATTCCGCGGCGGCGCTGGACGGAATCCGGCGCGTCACCGGACGCGGGCCGGCCCTGCACTGATCCCTGTTTCGGCGTGCATCGGATCATGTGACGACGTCGTTTGTCGTAAACGAGAGGCCGCCGCGAGGGCACGCGGCGGCCCCGTTCGCCATCTCTTGTCGGGTTATTTCGGCGGGTTGAACTTCACCCACGGGTCCTCGACCATCGGGATCGTCTCGATCTCGACGTTCGCCAGCTTGCCGTTCACCCGCACCAGCTTGCGCAGGTATTCGTTCTGGACGATGTCGCGCGTTTTGGGGTCGATCATCATCGGCCCGCGCGGACTCTCGTGCTTCCAGCCTTTGAGCATCTCCATCGCCCGGTCGGGATCCCACTTGCCGTTCTGCGCCTTGATGGCATGGAAGATCGCCGCCATGCCGTCATAGGCACCGACGGCAAGGAAGCCCGGGACCGAGTCCTGCCCGTATTCCTTTTGCCAGGCTTCGACAAACGCCTTGTTCGCCGGGCGGTCACCGGCAGCGGAGTAGTGATGGATGGTGGTGATGACGCCTTCGGGCAACTCGTTCATGTTGGCGAGCTCGTCGTCCGGCGTCAGGTCGCCGGGGCCGATCAGGCGGATGCCGGCTTCGGCCATGCCCAGGTCGTTGTAGGCCTTGACGATCGCCGTCGCCTGCTTGCCGGCCGGCACGAAGATGCACAGCACGTCCGGCTTGGCGTCCTTCACGCGCTGCAGGAACGGCGTGTAGTCCTGGGCGAACACCGGCATGCGCACCGACCCGATGATCTCGCCCCCGGCCTCGGTGAAGCCCTTGATGAACGACTGCTCGATGTCATGGCCGGGGGCATAGTCGGCGACCGCCGTGTAGCCGGTCTTGACGCCCTGCTGCGCCGCCGCCCACTGGCCCAGCGGATAGCCGGACTGCCACATCGTGAACGAGGTCCGGACGATGTACGGCGACTGCCGCACGATCGCCGAGGTGCCGGCGTTCATGACGACCATCGGGACCTTGGCCTCGGTCGCGAGCGGCGCCGTGGCCATGGCGTTCGGCGTATAGGTGAACCCCGCCAGGACCTGGACCCGGTCGCGGGTGATGAGTTCCTGCGCCAGACGCTTGACGACGTCCGGCTTGGGGCCGGTCTCATCGCGGCGAATGAGCTCGATCTTCGTTCCCGGCGGCAGCTCTTTCTCGTGCTGTTTGATGTAGAGCCGCACCGCCTTGTCCATCTGGTCGCCGAGCGATGCGCCCGGGCCCGACAGGGTGAACAGCAGGCCGACCTTGATCGTGTCGGCCTGGGCTGCCGTGCCAGCCAGCATGAGCGCCGCAGCGCCCAGCCATGCCTTGAGGTGCTTCATCGACTGCGTCTCCTCCCTTCACCTGTTTCGGTCGCCATCGGCGACCGCTTGTCGCGTCCTGTCGTCCGCGTGCCCGTTTTCGGGCTTGTCTTGTGGTGATCGAGCCTAATGAAAGATTGTTTGACCGTCAAACAATCGCCCGTGCCGGCTGGCACCGGGGAGGGTACCGGGCGATGCCGTCGCACCGGCGCCCGGCCGACGGGCATCATCATTCCGGGTCGAGGGGGCGTCGACAGCCCCTCGATCGTCGAGATGGTCAAGAATTCGGCAGTCGTCGGCGCGGCCGAGGTTCTGCGATCGGCGACGGTCTTGCCGTCGTCAGGTGGGCGAGGGTCTCATCGGCCGGCGCGTCGATCGACGATCTGCCACGACCCGTCCGGCATCAGGCAGGCCGTTCCATAGACCTGCTGCGGCCGCCCGCCGATCGTAGCCGTGTGCTGATACTCGCGGCAGTAACGACCGCCGGACGGCGCGACATCACGGGTCGGCACCGCATAGATATCGTACGCGCGCGGCAACTGATGGATCGGGGCCGGCTCCCACACCACGACGAGCGGACGCACGACATGGACGTGCGGCGCGCGCCTGCACTTGTATTCCTCTTTGAACCCGTGCCGGCCGGCCTTGTACGCGTATTTGCAGCCGCCGATCCGGTACTCGTACGTGTACGGCCGGTGATGACGATGGTGGCCGTGGGCGGGGGCGGGACCTGCAACGGCGACCAGCACGGCGATGACGGGCAAGGCCATTCGGGACAGCTTCATAGGGCGACGTCGTCCTTGTCGGGCACCGCAAGCGAGCCCGTAGCGCAAGGGGGAACGTGCAACCCCGACGTTCTATTTCAGATATTTCAGCGGCAAGGCGGGGACTTCGCTGTGACAAGGGCACCGGGCCGTCACAGGGCGACCCGATTGCTCTCCCGAACGCCCGTCGGGATGCGCGTGCACCACATCAGGTGTGGCCCGGCGGCCTCTTCAAGCGACATAGCGCGAAAGCTTCGCGCGGATATCCTCGGGAATCGCTTGCGCTTTGCCGGTCGACAGATCGACCATGACGGACACGAGCTTGAGGCGGAACAGGATCTCGCCCGCGGGGCGCGCTGCTTCGCCGCGCCAGACGAAGGACGTGCTGCCAATCTTCTCCAGCCAGAGCCGCAGCTCGAATGGCTCGCCGGCATGGAGCGGTTTCTCGAACTCGCACGACGTGTGGACCCACGGCGTGCCGATGCCGTGCCGGATCTGAAACGCGCGCGGAAGGACAGCCCGACCGCGTCGATCCATGCCGCCTCGATCGCCTGAATCGCGAAATCGATCGCGCGCGGCGCATAGATGGTACCGGCCGGATCGGCCTCGCCCCAGCTCAGCCGCCGCCGTTCGATGAACGCCCGTGCGTTCATGTGTCCCTCTTGCGGATATGAATGCCCCGGCATAACGGCCGGCATGCACGTCCGCAAGGACGATGGGCCGTTGTGATGGTGCGGGCGACTCGGTAAGGTCCCGCGGCAATGGAGTCCACCACGCGATCGTCCCCCACCAACTGGTTTGTCGTCCTGCTCTTGGTCGGCGCCGGCGTCGTCGTCGCCTTTCAGATCGGCAAGGCCCCCGCCGCACTCCCCATTCTACGCGACGATCTCCGCCTCAGCCTCGTCACGGCAGGCTGGGTCATCTCGATGTTCAACGTGATCGGATTGGTCACGGGCATGGCGATCGGCGTGCTCGCCGACCGGATCGGCCACCGGCGCATGGTCCTCACGGGGCTCGCGGTCGTGGCGCTGGCGAGTCTCGTGGGCGCCGCGGCACAGGGGGCGGCGGCGCTGCTCACCAGCCGCTTCCTCGAAGGCCTCGGATTCGTCGTGGTTGTCACCGCAACGCCCGGCCTGATCGTGCGGGCGGCAGCGCCCGACGATCTCAAGCTCGCGTTCGGCGCTTGGGGCGCCTACATGCCGGCCGGCACGGCCACGATGATGGCGCTTTCGCCGCTTCTTTTGGCGCCATTCGGCTGGCGCGGACTGTGGGTTGCGAACGCGGTCCTGGTTGCCCTGTTCGCAATACTGCTGGCGCGCACGACGCAGGCCTATGTCGCACCGCGACGGACGGAGCTGTCTTCATCGATATTGGGCGACATGTGGCGGACCCTGACGTCGCCCGGCCCGCCGGTGCTCGCGCTTGCGTTCGCGAGCTACGCGCTGCAGTACCTCGTCGTCTTCGGCTTTCTGCCGACAATTCTCGTCGAAGAGGAAGGCCTGTCGCAGGCTGCGGCCGCTGGGTTGACGGCAATCGCCATCGCGGCCAACGTTCCGGGCAACCTCATGGGTGGAATGATCCTTCACCGCGGCGCGCCGCGTTGGGCGGTGGTCGTGGTGGTGAGCGCGATCATGGGGCTTCTCGCGCTCGGCATCTATGCGCCGGCGTTTCCGCTCTGGCTTCGCTACGGGTTTGCCGTCGCCTTCTCGCTGTTGTGCGGCATGATACCCTCGACGTTGCTGGGGGCGGCACCCGTTCATGCGCCGAGCCCGCATCTGATCGCGGCGACGAACGGCCTGATCATGCAGGGCTCCAATCTGGGCCAGGCGGTCGGCCCGCCGCTAACGGCGGCCCTGGCGGCGGCCGTCGGAAGTTGGCATTGGTCGCCGGTCGTGCTCGTGACGGCGGCATCGATCGGGATCGCGTTCGGCTTCGTGCTGCGTGCGCTTGAGCGTCGCGCCGGCGGGCGTTAGGGTCTCGGATACCGGCAGCCAGGGAAGGCCGAATGACCTGGTCGATCGTTGCTCGCGACCCTCGGACGAACGCCTTCGGCGTCGCGATCAGCACGCGGTTCTTCGCGGTCGGGGCGCTCTGTCCCTATGCGCTGGGCGGCGTTGGCGCACTTTCGACCCAGGCGCTCGTGAATCCGACCTATGGACCACGCGGCCTTCGACTGCTGCAGGAAGGCGTGCCCGCTGCCGACGTCGTCGCCATCCTGATCGGCTCGGATCCGGGCCGTGCGCATCGCCAGTTGCACGTCGTCGACGGCGCGGGCCGCGTCGCCGTGCACACGGGGGACGAATGCATCGACTGGTGCGGCCATGTTACCGGTGACGGCTTCTCCGTGGCCGGCAACATGCTCGCGGGTCCCTGGGTCGTCGCGGATACGGCCGCCGCCTACACGGCCAATATCGATCAGCCGTTCGCCGAGCGTCTGATCCATGCACTCGAGGCCGGCGAGGCGGCGGGCGGCGACAAGCGCGGCAAGCAGTCGGCGGCGCTCATCATCTATTCGACCGAGGAATATCCGGAGCTCAGCCTCCGCGTCGACGATCACCCCGATCCGCTCCGCGAACTGCAGCGGCTTTATGCGAAAAGCCAGGAGCGGTTCGTTCATTTCATGAAATTCTTCGCCCGACGCGATTGGCCCGGCGGCGTCTTTGACCGGGCGGTCATCGAGGCGGAGATCGCCCGACACGCGCCGCCGGACTCGCGATGACGCCTCTCCTCGAGGTGCGGGATCTCAAGACCTACTTCGCCGGCGACGCCGGCGAGTTTCGTGCCGTCGATGGCGTGAGCTTCGCGCTCGCGCCCGGCCACACGCTCGGCATCGTGGGTGAGTCCGGTTGCGGCAAAAGCGTGACGGCGCTGTCGATCATGGGCCTCGTGCCGCAGCCGCCGGGCCGCATCGCCGGTGGCGAGATTGTTTTCGATGGCGTCGATCTGCTGAAGCTCGATCGCTACGCCATGAGCGATCTTCGCGGCAACAAGCTGTCGATGATCTTTCAGGAGCCGATGACCTCGCTCAACCCGGCGTTCACCGTCGGCGACCAGATCATCGAGGTCATCCGCCGTCATTGGCGCATCGGCCGTGCCGAGGCACGGGCGCATGCGATCGAGATGCTGCGCCGGGTCCGCATTCCCTCGCCCGAACGCCGCATCGACGACTATCCGCACCGGCTTTCGGGCGGCATGCGTCAGCGGGTGATGATCGCGATGGCGCTCGCCTGCGATCCGAAGCTGTTGATCGCCGACGAGCCGACCACGGCGCTCGACGTCACGATCCAGGCACAGATCCTGGACCTGATGCGCCGGCTGCGCGAGGAGATGGGCACGGCCATCATCCTCATCACGCATGATCTCGGCGTCGTCGCCGAGCTCGCGCACGACGTCGTCGTCATGTATGCGGGCCGCATCGTCGAACAGGCGTCGGTCGCGCGCGTGTTCGACGAGCCGCAGCATCCCTATACGATCGGCTTGCTCGGCTCGATTCCGAAGCTGCACGTCGTCCAGGACCGGCTCGCCGCGATCGAGGGCACGGTGCCGAATCCACTGGCGATGCCGGGCGGATGCCGCTTCAGTCCGCGCTGTCCGTTCGCGACCGACCTGTGCCGGCGCGAGGCGCCGCCGCTCGCCGAGGTGAAGCCGGGCCACCGTGCTGCCTGCTGGCGGGTGCCGCTCGAGGAGCACGTGCTGTGACGGGCGTGCCGGCGCAAACGCACGACGTGACGCCGCTACTCCGGGTGGAGGGCCTGGTCAAACATTTCCCCGCGCGACGCAACCTCCTCGGGCGCGCGACGGCGTGGGTCAAGGCCGTCGACGGCATCAGTTTCGACATGCGCCGGGGCGAGACGCTGGGACTGGTCGGCGAGAGCGGATGCGGCAAATCGACGACCGGCCGTCTCATCCTGCGCCTCATCGAGTCGACCGCGGGCCGCGTCTGGTTCCGCGGCCGTGACGTGTTCGCGCAGGACACGCGCGGCATGCGGGCCCTGCGGCGCGAGATGCAGATCATCTTCCAGGACCCGTATGCCTCGCTCAATCCCCGCATGACGGTCGGGCAGATCCTGTCGGAGCCGTTGGCACTCCACGGGCTTGCGAGCGGCGCGGCCGCGAAGGCGCGCGTCGCCGAGCTGCTCCGCCTTGTCGGTCTCGCCGACTATCACGCCCAGCGCTATCCGCACGAATTTTCGGGCGGACAGCGGCAACGCATCGGCATCGCCCGCGCGCTCGCGGTCGAACCGCACCTCATCGTCTGCGACGAGCCGGTCTCGGCGCTCGACGTCTCCATCCAGGCCCAGGTCGTGAATCTTCTCATGGACCTGCAGGCGCATTTCGGCCTGAGCTACGTGTTCATCGCGCACGATCTCGCGGTAGTGAAGCACATCGCGACGCGCGTCGCGGTCATGTATCTCGGCAAGATCGTCGAGATCGCGGACAAGACGGCGTTGTTCCGGCAGCCGCGACATCCCTATACGCAGGCGCTGCTGTCGGCGATCCCGGTGCCGGACACCGGCATCCGGCGTCAGCGCACCCTTCTTCAGGGCGACGTCCCCAGCCCCATCGACCCGCCGTCGGGATGCCGGTTTCATACGCGCTGTCCTCATGCCCGGCCGCGGTGCCGGGCCGAGGAACCGGCCCTCGTTCCCGACGCCTCGGGCCATGCGACGGCGTGCCATTTCTGGCGGGAAATCGAGCGGCCGGCGGACGCGGTGCCGGCCGGCGCGGGGGCCGGAGCCGAGCGGCTGCGCCGCCTGCAATCCTTCTTCCGACGCCCGCCACCGCAGGCCAGGGGCGCACCGCTTGGCGCGCCATCGCCGACGGTGTCTAATGTTCCGGAATAACCGGGCGGGATCCGGGTAAATCGGATTCGGAGACGTCTTGAACAGGGAGAATCAGGAATGCGAAAGGTCAAGGGATTGATGCTCGCCGCGGCCATCGCGGTGGCCGCGGGTGCCGCGTCGGCACAGACGCTCCGCATCGGGCTCGCCGAGGATCCCGACATCCTCGATCCGACGCTCGCGCGCACCTTCGTCGGGCGCATCGTCTTCGCGGCGCTGTGCGACAAGCTGTTCGACCTCGACGAGAACCTGAACATCGTCCCGCAGCTTGCGACCGCCTATGAATGGTCCGGCGACAACAAGTCGCTGCTCATCAAGCTGCGCGAGGGCGTGACCTTTCACGACGGCGAAAAGTTCAATGCCGAGGCCGTCAAGTTCAACATCGAGCGCCACAAGACGATGCCCGGCTCGAACCGGCGGGGCGAGCTGGCGCCGGTGACGAGCGTCGACGTCGTCGACGAATATACCGTCCGGCTCAATCTTTCGGCGCCGTTCTCGCCGCTGCTCGCCATGCTGACCGACCGCGCCGGCATGATGGTATCGCCCAAGGCGGCCCAGGCCGCCGGCCAGAACTTCGGCGCGGCACCGGTCTGCTCGGGTCCGTTCAAGTTCGTCGAGCGCATCGCGCAGGACCGCATCACGCTTGAGCGCTACGCGAATTACTGGAACAAGGACGAGATCCATTTCGACCGGATCGTCTACGTGCCGATCACGGATGCGACGGTTCGCCTCGCCAATCTTCGCTCGGGCCAGCTCGACTTCATCGAGCGCGTCGCGGCGTCCGACATTCCGGGGCTCCGGTCCGACAGCCGTTTCAAGATCTCGAAGATCGTCGAGCTCGGCTATCAGGGCATCACCATCAACGTGAACAAGAGCGAGCTCGCGCAAAAGAACCCGCTGGGGCGCGATCCGCGCGTCCGCGAGGCGTTCGAGCTGTCGCTCGATCGCGACGCGATCGTCCAGGTCGTGATGGAGGGCGAATCGCAGCCGGGGAACCAATGGGTGCCGCCCGGCAATCCGTTCTACGCGAAGAACGTCCCGATCCCGAAGCGGGACGTGGCGAAGGCCAAGGCGCTGTTGAAGGAGGCGGGTGTCACCAACCCCAGCTTCACGCTGATGACGCCGACCAACACCGACCAGCAGAAGATCGCGCAGGTCGTCCAGGCCATGGCGGCGGAAGCCGGGTTCGACGTCAAGATCCAGTCGACGGAGTTCGCGACGTCGCTCAATCTCGCCGACAAGGGCCAGTTCGAGGCCTATGTGCTGGCGTGGAGCGGCCGCGCCGACCCGGACGGAAACCTGTATTCGTTCCTGCATACCGGCGCGCCGCTCAACAATTCCGGCTATTCCAATCCTGAGGTCGACGCCCTCATCAATCAGGCACGCACGACGCTCGACGTCGAGGCGCGGAAGAAGATCTACGAGCAGGTCGCCGCACAGGTCTCGAAGGACCGCCCGATCATCTATCTCTATCACCGCTACTGGCTATGGGCGTACACGAACAAGCTCAGCGGCCTGCGCACCGTCCCCGACGGGATGATTCGCGTCCAGGGCCTGAAGATGAGCTGATCCGAACGTGATGGTCCGGCGGCACGGGGCGGGGCCGTGCCGCCGGCCGCGATGGCGGCTGCGATGTTCACGTATCTCGTTCAGCGTCTGGCCACGATCATCCCGACGCTGGTCTTCGTCTCGATGCTGATCTTCGGGCTGCAGCAGTTGCTGCCCGGCGATCCGGCCATCATCCTCGCCGGCGAGGAGCGCGATCCCGACGTCGTCGCCTATCTCCGGGCCAGGCTTCACCTCGATGAGCCGCTGCCGGTCCGCTATCTCTACTGGGTCGGCGGGGTGCTGCAGGGCGATCTCGGCGAATCCCTGCGGATTCAGCGGCCGGTGCTCGACCTGATCCTCGAGAAGCTTCCGGTGACGATTCAGCTTGCCTCGATGGCGATCGTCATCGCGCTCGTGATCGGCGTCACCGCAGGCGTCGTCTCTGCGGTCAAGAAGGACACGATCTGGGACTACGCCGCGAACGTGATCGCGCTGTGGGGATTGTCGACGCCGAACTTCTGGCTCGGGATCATGCTGATCCTGCTGTTCTCGGTGTCGCTCGGCTGGCTACCGGCCTCCGGCTACGTCCCGCCGACGGAAGATCTCGGCGCCAATCTCGCCGCCATGATCATGCCCGCATTCGTGCTGGGCAACGCCATCGCCGCGGTGCTGATGCGGCATACCCGCAGCGCCATGCTGCAGGTCTTGAGCGCCGACTACGTGCGTACGGCGCGCGCCAAGGGCCTCGCCGAGCGCGTCGTCATCCTCAAGCATGCGCTGCGCAATGCGCTCGTCCCCGTCATCACGCTGGGGGCGCTGGAGTTCGGCACGCTGCTTTCGGGCGCCGTGCTGACCGAACAGGTGTTCACCATCCCGGGCTTCGGCAAGCTCATCGTTGACGCAGTATTCAATCGCGACTACGCCGTGGTCCAGGGCGTGGTACTGTTCACGGCGACGGCGTACATCACGCTGAACCTGCTCGCCGACCTCGCGTATTTCCTGGTCAATCCGCGGCTCAGGGGGTGAACGGCATGGCGACCGCCGCGGCCGAAGTCCTGACCGACGCCCCCCGCGAGCTGAGCCCGACCCGGCGCGCGCTCCGGCGCCTCGTGCGCCGGCGCGGGGCGATGTTCGGTCTCGCCGTGATCGTGTTCTTCGTCGCGGTCGCGATTCTCGCGCCCTATATCGCACCGCACGATCCGCTGAAGACCAGCTGGGCCGCCGTGCGCAAGCCGCCGAGCGCAACGTATCTCTTCGGCACCGACGAGATCGGCCGGGACGTGCTGTCCCGCGTCATCTGGGGTGCCCGCGCCTCGCTCCTGGCCGGTGTGGTGTCGGTATCCATTTCGCTGTCCCTGGGCGTGCCGATCGGCATGCTCGCGGGCTATCTCGGCCGGTGGCCGGATGCGATCATCTCGCGCATCACCGATGCCATGCTCGCCTGCCCGTTCCTCATTCTGGCGATCGCGCTCGCGGCGTTCCTCGGGCCCAGCCTCACCAACGCGATGATCGCCATCGGCATCTCGGCGACGCCGATCTTCATCCGCCTGACGCGCGGGCTCGTGCTGTCGACCAAGGTCGAAGACTATGTCGAAGCCGCACGCGCCATCGGCAATCCGCCCTTGCGCATCGCGTTCCGGCACATCCTGCCGAACATCGCGGCGCCGTTGATGGTGCAGGCGACGCTCGCGATTGCCGCCGCGATCATCGCCGAGGCCAGCCTGTCGTTCCTGGGCCTGGGCCAGCAGCCGCCGGCGCCGAGCTGGGGCAGCATGCTGAACACGGCGAAGAACTACATCGACAACGCGCCGTGGATGGCGGTGTGGCCGGGCCTGTCGATTTTCCTGCTCGTCCTCTCGTTCAACCTGCTGGGCGACGGACTGCGCGACGCGCTCGATCCGAGACACAGATAGTGATCGTTGCGTTGCGCGGGGACGCCGGCCTTTTTGAGCTTTCCGACGACGATGTCGCGGCCGTCCCGTCTCGGCGATCGTCGCACTCCGTCTTTGACGGCGAATTGCTCGCGTGAGATCCGCACGCGGGCGAGATTGTTCTTGATCGCCGTTGTGATTGGCTTTCTCTCGTGGGACAACGTATGTTCGATCGTCTCAACCTCAGCCTTCCGGGAACATTTCCGAAAGTATAGGCTCGTTTTGGAAAGAGCCTTGGGGGGCAATCCGGCTTGGAACCGGACCATTTTCGATGAAGCGAGGAGAGGGAGGCTGATATCCATGCACGCGTCGATCGTCATGAAGGCCGTGATCGGGCTGGGCTTGTTGGGGGCGACCTTGTCCACGGCGACACCCGTGCCGGCGCAGGATCGGGTTCAGCGCGGCGAATACCTTGCTGCCATCATGGACTGCACCGGATGCCACACGCCGGGCACGTTGCTCGGCAAGCCCGATCTGCAGCGCTATCTCGCGGGTTCGGAGGTCGGCTTCCAGATTCCAGGACTCGGCATCTTCTATCCGCCCAATCTCACCCCCGATCCGGAGACGGGTCTGGGCCGGTGGAGCGAGGCCGACATCGTCAAGGCGGTGCGCACGGGCGTGCGGCCCGACGGGCGCGTGCTGGCGCCGGTGATGCCCTATCACAGCTACGCCAAGCTGACCGATGCCGACGCTCAGGCTCTTGCGTCATACCTCAAGAGTCTCGAGCCCATCCGCAACCAGGTGCCGGTAATGGTCGGTGCATCAGAGACACCGACGGCCCCTTATCTCACGGTCGTGATGCCGAAATAAGTTCGCACGCGGTTCGCCGACATCCGTTCGCCACTGGCGCTTGCTTGCGCATGTCGACCGACAAGTCAGGTCGTGCTGTCTTCAAGCGGACGTCCGCGCTTCAGAACTTCAGAATATGCGAAAGTCGTTGCCGACCAGGCCGAGCGGCCAGCGGCCCGCCGCGAACAGGCGGAACTTGATGGCGAAGGGGTGCATGTCATCCGTGCCGGCGGCGAGGGCCAGTGCCGCCTGATACGCGGCCTGGGCCGCAGCCCCGGCGGCGACGCGCGCGAGTGCGGGATCGGCCACGCCGCTGTGCGCGGCGGCAACGGACGCGGCCCCCATGACCACGTCCGAGGCCTCGAGCATCACGCGCGACAGCGCGGTCATGACCGCGTGTTCGCCGTGGCGCTGCTTCGCCGCGTCGAGAAGCTGGTGCCGTGCGCGCTCTTCGGCGTCCCACCACGCGCGGTTCCAGGCGTCGTCGCGCGTGGTGGCTTCGGCGGCGCGCCAGTCGGCGACGGCGGAAATCGTCGTTCCGGGAAAACCGATCGCGGCGACGTAGTCGGCGGCTTCATGCCGCTCGTCGTCCGTGAGATCCTGGCCGAGTGCGACGAACCACGAGACGCGGCGCAGCGAGTCGGCGAAGCGCGAGACCGGCGCGAGCGGCTCCACAGCGACGACCGGGCGCCCTGCGCATGCGCTCATACGCTCTTGCCGGGTTCGTTGCCCCGCATCTCACGCCACAGGCCCAGTTTCTCTTGCGCCGGCCGGTCCGAGAAGCTGAACATGACCGCATCGTCATCGGCCTCGTGGTGATGCCACAGCCAGCTCGGCACGACGAAGACGTCGCGCGGACCCCAGGTGAACGTGATCTTGGCGCCGTCACGGTCCGTGATCACCGTGCGCCCCGAGCCTTCGATCACCGAGAACACCGTGCCGTCGGTCGACCGGTAGGGAACCGTCGTCATGCCCTTGGGCAGAAGCTGCATGAACGTGCCGATGGTCGGCATCGCCCAGCCCCCGTCGACCGGGTTGACGTAGCGCAGCTTCAGGCCGTGGCAGGGATCCCACTCCTCGGCACGGCGCATCTTCTCAAGCGCCTCGCGCGTGCGCTCGTAGGGATAGTTGAAGACGGGCGAGGTCAGGCCGCGGCTTTCATAGCCGATCGGCATCAGGCCCGAACCGTAACGGGCCAGCGCATCGCCCACCGGCCGGGTCACCGGGTGCCTGTCGTCCGGATAGCCTTCGGCGAAGGTGGCGTCGAACAAGGCCACCATCGGGATGTCGAGCCCGTCCATCCAGACCATCGGCTCGTCCGACTCGTTGCCGTGGTCGTGCCATGTCCATGACGGCGTGATGACGAAGTCGCCCGGCGACATGATCGTCTTCTCGCCGTTGACGGCGGTGTAGGCGCCCTTGCCCTCGATGACGAAGCGCAGCGCCGACTGTGTATGGCGGTGCGCGGGCGCGACTTCGCCCGGCAGGATCAGCTGCAGCCCGGCATAGAGCGAGTTGGTGATCTGCGAACGGCCCTTGAGGCCGGGGTTCTCAAGCACGAGCACGCGTCGCTCCGCCTCCTTGGCGGTGATCAGGCGGCCGGCCTCCATGATGTACGGCCGGATCTCGTCATAGCGCCAGTGCGCGGGCAGCGCGGACGAGCGTGGCTCCTTGACGATCAGGCCGCGCAACACCTCCCAGAGCGGCGCCAGATTGCGTTCACCGATCCTGGCGTAATAGGCTGCACGCTCTGGCGTCTGCTTCGGCTGAACATCCATTGTCCGTTTCCTCCCGGCATTGTCTGTTTTCTCCCGGCATCCGATGCTGGAATGCCAAGTCTAGCAAATGGGCGCCCGCCCGGCAGGGCCGGAGCGCTTCGCCGCATCGCCGTCAGGCCGCCTCGAGGGTGACCTCGGGCAGCGTCAGGCCGAGCTTGCCGGCCGCCTCGCGCGCGCGGTTCATGTAGTCGTCGCGCATGTCCTCGTTGGTGCGCAGCTTGATCCGCCAGCGGCGGAACATTTCGTTGTTCTTCGATTTCGGCCGGCCGAAGAAGGCCGGCATGACCGGGAACACCTTGTCGACGGCGGCCTGGAGACGTGCCTTGCCCTCGGGCGTCTTGACGAGCTCTAGCCCGAAATCGATGCCGAACTGGGCGTGGAACTTCTCCTCGGGCATGGTCATGCGCGCGAGATTGCGCAGCGGATGGAAGGAACAGTGCAGCAGGTCCTCGACCTGGAGAATCTCGGCAAGGTCGCCCAGCAGCTTGATCGCGACGAACTCCTCCCAGCTCTCGAGCGGATAGTCGAAGATCGACAGCGGACGCTTCTCGGTCCGTCCCGGAATCATGCGCTCGGCCGGAATGCCCATCTGGCGCCCCAGCTCGAAGAAGCGGACGTGGTGTCCGTATTCCTCCATGGCGACGCGGCAGGTGAGCCACTTCGCATAGGGCGTGGGGGCGAGTGCGACGGCCGGCTCGTCGAACACCTGCGCGCCGTAGAGCTCGTTGATCGCGTGGCTGACCACGATCTTTTCGAGCGCCGTGCGGTACTCGGCCGGATAATCCTTCAGCTCGTCGACCGTCTTGACCTGCAGATCGGTTGCGGACATCGGGGCTCCTTTCCTGTCAGACGACCGGTTCGGTGTTGAACGCTTCGAGATCGGTCGACAGTTCGGTGAACTTGGCGGCGAATTCACTCTCGACCGCGGGGGCGAGCGTCTCCGGCGTCCAGTCGGCATCGGTGCGGACGAGGCGGGCGATCGGCCGCGGCTGCGAGAACAGAAACACCTCGCGGCCGCGCACGCCGAACAGCTGTCCGGTGATCTTCTGCGCCGCCGGCGTGCACAGATAGGTCACGAACGTCGCGACGTGGTGCGAGCCCACCTTCATCGCCCGTTCCTTGTACTTGGTCTGGGCTTCGTTGGCGGGCTTGATCGACTCGGTCACGCGCGTCGCCGCGAACGGGGCCACGGCGTTGGCGGTGACGTTGGATCGCGCCATGTCCAGCGCGGTCACGCGGGTGAGGGCGACCAGACCGGCCTTCGCGCTCGCATAGGCGGCCTGACCGTAGTTGCCGTAGAGGCCGGCGGTGGAGACGATGTTGATGATGCGGCCCCAGCCGTAAGGACTGCCGCCGCGACCCGTCTTGGCGTTGTCGCGCAGGATCGGCGTCGCCGCCGCGGTGACGAACGCGGCCGCCGACAGGTTGGTGTGGATGACCGCCTGCCAGTCGCCGGGATCGAGCTTGAAGACGAATGCGTCACGCAGGATGGCGGCGTTGTTGACGACGATGTCGAGGCCGCCGAACCGCCTGGTCGCGAGCGCCACCGCCGCCGTCGCCGCCGAGGGGCTGGCGATGCTGTCCGGAAATGCGGCGGCGCGGGGACCAAGCGCATCGGCGACGGCTTCGACCAGCTTGGGGTCCGCCCCCGTTCCGCTGATGCTCGTGCCAGGATCGGCGAGCACGACGCTCGCTCCATGCGCGATCAGGTCGGTGACGATCGCCTTGCCGATGCCGGTGGCGGCACCGGTCACGAGCGCGACGCGCCCTTCGAGAAGTTTGGTCGTCATGTCGTTCCTCCCGCCATCGCCGTCTTCTCGGCCTCGGTGTAGAACGCGTCGGCATGGCAGTCCTGCCGGCGCACGCCGAGATCGGTCAGCGCCTTCACGGCGGTCTCTACCATGACCGGCGGGCCGGCCAGATACGCTTTCGCGCCGTCGAGCGACCGGAAATCCTGCCGCACGGCATCGGCGAGAAATCCGGTGCGCCGCGCGGTCGGACCGTCGGGTTCGGACAGCACGGGAATGAAGGTCAGGTTCGGATGGCGCGCCGCGAGCGCGCGGAAGTGATCCTCGAGGTAAAGGTCGCGCTCGGCCCGGACGCCGAAATAGAGCGTGATCGGCTGTCGCAGACCATGCGCAAGCGCCGTCTCGACGATCGACTTGATCGGCGCCACGCCGGACCCGCCGGCGAGCGCCACGATCGGACCCGTGTGCTTCTCGCGCAGATACGACGTCCCGTAGGGTCCGGTGACCTTCACTGTGTCGCCGGGCTTCAGCGCGCTGGCGACGTAGGTCGACACCGTCCCGCCGGGCGTCAGCCGCACATGGAATTCCAGCACCCGCTCGTCCGGCCGGTTGGCCATGGAATAGTCGCGCGGCGGCAGGCCGGGAAATTCGAGGCTGGCGTACTGCCCCGCGGAGAAGTCGAACGGGCCGCCGGATTCGATTTCGAGGCGGACGATGCGGATGTCGTGCGTCGCCTGCGTCAGTCCGACGACACGGCATGTCAGCCGGCGCGAAGGATGCGCCACCGTCTCGTCGGCGTCGAGGAAGCGTACCTCGCAGTCGGACCACGGCACGGCCCGGCAGGCGAGAATGAGGCCGCCCGCCTTCTCCTGCTCGGTCAGCGCGAACGCGGAGTAGGGCGACATCTCGACCTCGCCCGACAGCAGCTCCGACTTGCAGGCGCCGCAATTGCCGGAGCGGCAGCCGTGCGGATAGGGCAGGTCGCGGGCGAGCGCCGCCGCGAGGATGGTCTGGCCCATCCCGACCAAAAGCGGCTCGTCGAACTGGCGGACCCTGACCGTGAACGTCATGGCCGATCTGCCCACGCCTTCGCTGGAATTGCCCGAGGATATGGGATAGATTGTTTGGAAGTCAAACTGTTTGACTATCAAACAATTCGGCGATGGCGACCTCCACAGCTCATGCGCGCACCAGGCCGGATGCCGCCGGCGACCGCACCACGCGGCCACCCGTGAACGATCGTCGTCTCGCCGTTCTGCTCGGCTATTCGCTGCGGCGGGCGCAGCTGCGCGTATTCCAGGACTTCGCGACGGCAATGGCCGATCTCGGTTTCACGCCGGGACAGGTCGGTGCGCTGCTGTTGATCGAGTCCAACCGCGGTCTGAGCCAGAGCGAGCTCGGCGCGGCGCTCGGCATCGACCGCTCCTCGGTCGTGCCGCTGATCGACCGGCTACAGGCGATGAAACTCGTGCGCCGCGTGGTGCGTGCGAGCGACCGTCGGACGAATGCGCTCGAGTTGACCGAGGCCGGCGAGGCGGCCGTCCGGCGGATCCTGCCGGTGCTCGAGCGGCACGAGCGCCGCATCGCCGCCCGGCTGTCGCCGGCCGAGCGCCAGACGCTGATGGATCTTCTCGACCGCGTCGCGGTCGAACAGGACGCAAAAGAAAAATGACGAATCGAAATGGAACGGGAGGAACGCAGAGACCATGCTCGCGGGAGACATTCTCCGCCGCGCGGCGGCGCGGTTTCCCGACAAGATCGCACTGATCGACGGCGAGCACCGGCTGACCTACCGCGCGTTTGATGCCGCGGCCACGCGCATGGCGGCGGCGCTTGCCGCGTCGGGGCTGACCAAGGGCAGCCGGGTCGCGATGCTGGCGCCGAACGGTATCGAGAACGCGATCACGTATTACGGCGCGGCGCGTGCCGGCGCGATCTTCGCGACGATGTCGGTCCGGTCCACGGTGCGGGACCTCGCGTACATGCTGAACAAGATCGGGGCGGAGGCGCTGTTCTTCGCCGGGGCCTTCGCCGAAACGGTGGGCCGGGTGCGGGGCGAGGTGCCGTCGCTGCGCGCGCTTGTCGCGATCGGCGAGATGACCGGCGATCCGGGCCCTGGTGTCACCAGTTTCAAGGAATTCATCGAACGCGGCACGGACGCACCGCCCGCGGTCGACCTTTCGCCCGACGATCCGCAGGCGATCACGTTCACCGGCGGGACCACCGGCTTTCCCAAGGCCGTCGTCGTCACGCATCGCGCCCGTTACGCGACCGTCGTGACGGCGGTGGCCGAGTTCGGTCTCGACGAGCGCGACGTGGCCGTCGTCGCCACGCCGATGTTCCATGCGGCGGGCCTGTTCGTCTGGTTCCAGCCGGCCGTCATGCTCGGCTGCACCTGCGTCATGATGCCGGCCTGGGATCCCGAGCGGTTCATGACGCTCGTCGAGCGCCATCAGGCGACGGCAACGCTCCTCGTTCCCACGCAGCTCAGCGACCTGATCACCCACCCGGCGTTCGACGCCGCGCGCCTGCGGACGCTGCGGCACGTCAATTACGCGGGTTCGCCGATGCCGCTCGCGCTCTACGACCGCCTGCGCACGGCACTGCCGCAGGTCGCGTTCACCGAGAATTACGGACAGTCCGAGACGGGCCCGCTGACGGTGCGTCGCGCCTTCCATCCCCACGAAAAGCGCGGCACCGTGGGACGCCCGGCGCACAACGTCGACCTGCGCGTGGTCGATCGCGACGGCCGCGAGGTTCCGCCCGGCGTCGTCGGCGAGATCGTCACGCGCGGCGACCACGTCTTCAAGGAGTACTGGGGCGATCCAGACCAGACGGCGGCCGCCTTCCGCCGCGGCGACGGATGGCTGTGGACCGGCGATCTCGGCATGCGCGACGCGGACGGGTTCATCGCCATCGTCGACCGCGCCAAGGACATGATCATCTCCGGCGGCGAGAACATCTATCCGACCGAGATCGAAAACGTACTGTTCCGGCATCCGGCCGTTGCCGAATGCGCCGTCTTCGGCATTCCCGATGATCGCCTGGGCGAGGTTCCTGCCGCCCACGTCGTCCTGTGCGACGGGTGCACGGCGACGCCCGACGAACTCGTCGCCTACGTCGTCGAGCGGATCGCGCGCCACAAGCGGCCGCGGCTCGTCAAACTGGTCGACGCCCTGCCCAAGACGGCCGTGGGCAAGATCCAGAAGAGCCTGATCCGGCAGGCTTATTGGGCCGGGCGGGAACGCCCGATCTAGGTTCGGGGGACAGGTACCCGGCCCGTCCGGCCCTCTTGTCCTCATTGCGAATGACTTGCAAGTGGGCAGTGGCTGCGCTAGACATTGCCGCAATTGAGAACCATTTTCATTCGCGGCCATACCATCCGGTCGCGCGGGTTTCCAGCCAAGGAGGCGCAAGATGCGGTTCGGCAGGTTCGGTCTGGCGGCGCTGACGGGCGCGGTCGTCGCGTTCGCGGCAGCGTTCGCGCCGGCGGCGGCGCAGGAGGTCAACGTCTACTCCTCGCGCCACTATCCCTCGGACAAGAAGCTCATCGAGCTGTTCCAGCAGAAGACCGGAATCAAGGTAAACGTCATCGAGGCGGAGATCGGGCCGCTGCTGCAGCGTCTGCAGTCCGAAGGCCGCAACAGCCCGGCGGACGTCCTCATCACCGTCGATGCCGGCAATCTGTGGCGCGCCCAGGAGGCCGGCCTGTTCCAGCCGATCAAGTCCGCGGCGCTGGAAGAGGTGGTGCCCGCCAATCTGCGCGAGCCGAGCGGGCTGTGGTTCGGGTTGTCCCAGCGCGCCCGCGTCATCATCTACAACAAGGAAAAGGTCAAGCCGTCCGAGCTGTCGACCTACGAGGATCTCGCCGATCCCAAGTGGAAGGGGCGCATCCTCATCCGCTCCTCGAGCAACGTCTACAACCAGTCGCTGCTCGCCTCGATGATCGCCGCCCACGGCCCCGCGAAGGCCGAGGAATGGGCGCGCGGCATCGTCGCCAACATGGCACGTCCGCCCAAGGGCGGCGACACCGATCAGATCAAGGCCGTCGCGGCGGGCGAGGGCGACATCGCGATCTCGAACACGTACTACTTCGCGCGTCTCCTCGCGTCGAGCAAGCCCGAGGACAAGGCGGTCGTCGAGAAGCTCGGGATCTTCTTCCCGAACCAGAACGATCGCGGCACGCACGTGAACATCAGCGGCGCCGGCGTCACGCGCTATGCGCCGAACCGCGAAAACGCGATCAAGTTCCTCGAGTTCCTGGTGACGCCCGAGGCGCAGGAGATCTTCGCCCACGCCAACCACGAGTATCCGGTGCGTTCGAGCGTGGCGCCCACCGCGGTCGTGCAGAGCTGGGGCACCTTCAAGGCCGATCCGCTCAACGCGGCGGAACTTGGCCGCCACCAGGCCGAGGCCGTCCGCATCTTCGACCGCGTCGGCTGGCGTTGAACGAGCTCCCCATAGGGCCGGCCGTGCCGGCTCTGTGACACCTGGGCCGGGCTGCATGGTCGCCCGGCCCCTTTTCTTTGCGGCGCCGGCACGGCCCAAGTCGACCTTCGGCTTGGCTTTGTCCAGCGAGCGTCTACACTCCCGAAAAACGCCACAAGATGCCGGGAGGACGCTCATGGCCGCATCGTCGGGCGCGATCACGCGCCAAGAGCTTTCGGGGCTACCCCCTTCGATGCTCCTTATCGGCGGCGACTGGCGCTCCGCGAGCGGCGGCGCGCAGATTCCGGTGATCAATCCCAGCGACGGGGAACCCTTCACGACGATCGCCCGCGGCACGGCCGCCGACATCGACGCGGCGGTCGCTGCGGCGCGTGCGGCACTCGACGGCGCGTGGGGCCGGATGACGGCGACGGAGCGCGGCCGGCTGCTCATGCGTCTTGCGCTTGCCGTCGAGGATCACCACGACGAGCTCGCGCGGCTCGAGGCGATGGACACGGGCAAGCCGCTCAAGCAGGCGAAGGCCGACATCGTCGCGCTGGCGCGGTATTTCGAGTACTACGGCGGCGCTGCGGACAAGGTGCATGGCGAAACGATTCCGTATCTCGACGGCTATGCGGTGATGACCTTCCGCGAGCCCCACGGGGTCACCGCCCATATCATCCCGTGGAACTATCCGGCCCAGATCCTGGGGCGCTCGCTGGGGGCGGCGCTCGCCATGGGCAACGCCGCGGTCGTCAAGCCGGCCGAAGACGCGTGCCTGTCGGTCCTCAAGGTCGGCGAGCTCGTGCTCGCCGTCGGTTTTCCGCCGGGCGCGATCAACATCGTCACCGGTTACGGCGAGGAAGCCGGTGCCGCGCTCGCCGCGCATCCGGGCATCGATCACATCTCGTTCACCGGCAGCCCTGAGACGGGCGCGCTGGTCCAGGCGGCGGCGGCACGCAACAATCGCCCCGTGACCATGGAACTCGGCGGCAAGTCGCCACAGATCGTGTTCGCCGATGCCGATCTCGATGCCGCCCTTCCCGTCCTCACGAACGCGATCGTCCAGAACGCCGGCCAGACCTGCTCAGCCGGCAGCCGCCTGCTGGTCGAGGCGACGATCTACGATGACCTGCTTTCCCGCATCGCGGCGCGCTTCGCGGACTTGCGCGTCGGCTCGTTCGACATGGATCTCGACTGCGGACCGCTGATCAACGCGGATCAGAAAAAGCGCGTCGACGGTTTTCTTGCGGCGGCGCGCGAGGACGGCCTGGTGCTGCGCGCCGAAGGCAAGATCGCGCCCAACACGCCGCCGGGCGGCTATTACGTCGCGCCGACATTGATCGCCGACGTGCCACCGACGCACCGCCTCGCGCAGGACGAGGTGTTCGGGCCGGTGCTGGCGGCCACGCCGTTCCGCGACGAAGAGGAAGCCATCCGCCTTGCGAACGGCACCGCATACGGCCTCGTCGCCGGCGTGTGGACGCGCGACGGCGGCCGCCAGCTCCGCCTCGCCAAGGTGATCAAGGCGGGACAGGTCTTCGTCAACAATTACGGCGCGGGCGGCGGCGTCGAGCTGCCGTTCGGCGGCGTGAAGCGCTCGGGCTTCGGCCGCGAGAAGGGGTTCGAGGCGCTCTATTCGTTCAGCGTCGTCAAGACCGCCGCGGTGAAACACGGCTGAAGGGGAAACGCAAGATGCGGCTCGAGAACAAGGTTGCGATCGTCACCGGCGGCGGCTCCGGTTTCGGCGAAGGCATTGCCCGGCGCTTCGCCGAAGAAGGCGCCAGGGTCGTCGTCAACGACATCGACGAGACGAATGCCAAGCGCGTCGCTGACGTGATCGCGCAGCACGGCGGGCACGCGATGCACGTGCAGGGGGACGTCGCGAAGCGCGCGGACGTGAAGAAGATGGTCGATCGTACGCTGCAGGCCTATGGCCGCATCGACATCATGGTCAACAACGCCGGCATCACCCACCGCAACCAGCCGATGCTCGACGTGCCGGAAGACATGTTCGATCGCATCTTCGCGGTGAACGTGAAGGCCATCTATCTCGCCGCGCTCGAGGTCGTGCCGGTGTTCCGCCGTCAGGGCGGCGGCGTCATCATCAACACCGCGTCGACAGCCGGCCTGCGACCGCGGCCGGGGCTGACCTGGTACAACGCGAGCAAGGGCGCGGTCATCACGATGACCAAATCGATGGCGGTGGAGCTGGCGCCCGACCGGATCCGCGTCAACGCGCTGTGTCCGGTCGCCGGCGAAACGCCGTTGCTGGAGGCCTTCATGGGCGGCGATACGCCGGAGAACCGCGCGAAGTTCAAGGCGTCGGTTCCGCTCGGGCGGCTGTCGACGCCCCGGGACGTCGCCAACGCCGCCCTCTACCTCGCTTCCGACGAGGCCGAGTTCATCACCGGCGTCGCATTCGAAATCGACGGCGGGCGCTGCATCTAACCTTTCCTCGTAGATCGCGCCCTTTCGCTTGGGTTGTGCGGCTTTGCCTCGACTCGAGGCAGGGCGCCCATTTTGCCGTCACGTAACCGGCGATTTTCGCGCTGCGCCGGGCGCGTGGCCGCATCGGCGCTGGCATGGGACTTGCGTCCGTTTGAGCCCGGGCGTTTCGACCCGGGCCGGGGGTTCCGGCCCACGCGGATTGGGGAGGGTGCGATGAAGCGGCGTAAGTTCATCAAGGCTGCGCTCGGCGGCGCGGCCGGTACGATCGCGGCGCCGGCGATCGTCAGGGCGCAGACCACGTTCAACTGGAAGATGACCAGCGCGTATCCGCCGAACTCGCCGTTCTACATGGCGGGCCCCGGCAGCGCGACCGATCTCGCCCAACGCATCGAGGCGATGTCGGACGGCCGCCTCAAGATCCAGGTCTTTGGCGCGGGCGAACTGATTCCGGCGCTCGAAGGGTTCGATGCGGTGTCGGCCGGCGTGGTCGAAATGAACCATGCCAACGCGTATTTCTGGACCGGCAAGAGCTTCGCCGCGCAGTACTTCACGGCCGTGCCCTTCGGCTTGAACTTCCAGGGCATGAACGGCTGGCTGTACGAGGGCGGCGGCATGGAGCTCTATCGTGAGGTCTATGACCAGTTCAACCTCGTGCCGTTCCCGTGCGGCAATACCGGCGTGCAGATGACCGGCTGGTTCAAGCGGCCGGTCGAGACGGTCGAGGATCTCAATGGCCTGAAGATGCGCATTCCGGGCCTTGCGGGACGCGTCTATCAGGCGCTCGGCGTCGATGTGCGGCTGCTGCCGGGCGGCGAGATCTTTCCGGCGCTCGAGCGCGGCGTGATCGACGCGGCCGAATTCGTCGGTCCGTATCAGGACCGCCGTCTCGGCCTGCATCGCGCGGCGAAGTACTACTACACGACCGGCTGGCACGAATGCGCCACCGTGAGCGAGCTCGTCATCAACAAGGCGGCGTGGAACAAGTTGCCCAAGGATCTGCAGGCGATCGTCGAGAACGCGTGTGCCGCCTGCAACGTGATCAGCGAGGCGTGGTGCCAGGCGACCAACGCCGAGGCGATGGAAGACCTCATCAGGAACCACGGCGTGATCGCGCAGCCGTTGCCGGATGCGATCGTGAAGCGCCTGCGCGAGGTGACCAACGACATCCTCGCCGACGCGGCCGCGAAGGACCCGATGGTCAGGAAGGTCCACGAGTCCTACATGGCCTACAAGGCGAAATACGACTCCTGGGCCGGCTACAGCGAGGCCGTCTATCACGGCAGGATCCGCACCGGCATCTGAGAGGCATGGGCATGGCGGAAGGTCGTGCCGCCGGGAGACGAGGGCGTGCCGCGTGACCGCACTTGAGTGGTTCGCCCGGCGAATCGATGTCCTGATCGATATCGTCGGGCGCTTCGCGGCATGGACGACGTTTGCGCTCGTCGTCGTGATGGCGTCGAACGTCCTGCTCCGTTACCTGTTCGCGACCGGAACGGTGTGGGCGCAGGAGCTCGAATGGCATCTGATGGCACCCATCGTGCTGTTCGGCATGTCCTACGCCCTGCGCCACGGCGACCACGTCCGGGTCGACGTGCTCTATGCCGGGTTCCGTCCGCGCGTGAAGCGTGCCGTCGACCTCGTCGCCGCACTGCTCTCGGCGGCGGTTGCGCTCGCCGTCATCGAACTTTCCTGGCGCTACGTCCTGCAGTCGTGGTCGATCGGCGAGGGTTCCGCCAATCCGGGCGGGATCCCGTACCGCTACGTCCTCAAGTCCCTCATCCCGATCGGGTTCGCATTCCTCTTCCTGCAGTCGCTCGCCGAGGCGGCGCGAAGCCTCATCGCACTGCGCCGGGCGGATTGATGCCGTACAACGAAATCCTCGCCGTCCTGATGCTGGCGTCGTTCTTCGTCATGCTGATGGCGGGCATTCCGGTCGCGATGACGCTGGCGGTATCGGGCTTCGTCTTCGGCTGGCTCGGTTTCGGGCCGCTGCTCTTCAATCTGCTGCCGAACCGCATCTTCGGCGTCGTCACGAACTATACGCTCCTGGCGATCCCTCTGTTCGTCTTCATGGGCGTGATGCTGGAAAAGTCGCGCCTCGCCGAGGACCTGATGGAGGTCGTGGGACTCCTCGCCGGAAGACTGCGCGGCGGACTCGGGCTCGGGATCATCCTCGTCGGCGTGCTGATGGGGGCCACCACCGGAATCGTCGGCGCCACGGTCGTGACGCTCGGTCTGCTCACGCTGCCCGGCATGCTCCGCCGCGGCTACGACAAGGGCTTCGCGTGCGGGACGATCTGCGCCTCGGGCACGCTCGGCCAGATCATTCCCCCGAGCCTCATCCTCATCCTGCTTGCCGACATCATGGGCGAGTCCGTCGGCACGCTGTTCGCCGCGACGGTGTTCCCCGGCCTGCTGCTGGCCGCGATCTATTGCGCCTATACGATCGGCCTGGGCATCGTTGCGCCGCACATGGTTCCGGCCGTGCCGCCCGAGGAGCGCGACGCCGTCACGCGGTCGGCGCTGTGGGCCAAGGCCGCGCGCGTCGTGGCGCCGCCGCTCGGGCTGGTGCTCGCCGTGCTGGGCTCGATCATCGGGGGCATCGCCGCCCCGACCGAGGCCGCTTCCATGGGCGCGCTCGGCGCCATCGCCGTCACCGCGCTGGGCCGCCGCTTCTCCTGGCAGGTGCTGAAGGAGACGGTCCAGACCACGACGCGGATCACCGCGATGGTGATGTTCATCCTGATCTGCGCGCAGGTCTTCGCGCTCGCCTTCCGCGGCCTTCAGGGCGAGCGGCTCGTCCACGATCTCTTCGCTCTCCTGCCGGGCGGCATCAACGCCGACATCTGGTTCCTGATGGCGCTGATCTTCGTGCTCGGCTTCTTCATCGAATGGATCGAGATTTCCTACATCGCCGTGCCGCTGTTCCTGCCGGTGTTCCAGCAGGCCGGGGTCGATCTCGTCTGGCTCGCCACGCTCATCTGCGTGAACCTGCAGACGTCGTTCCTGACGCCGCCTTTCGGCTGGTCGCTGTTCTTCCTGCGCGGCGTGGCACCCCCTGAAATCGCGACCCGCGACATCTATCTCGGCGTGATTCCCTTCATCGGGATGCAGGTCACGACCCTGGTGCTCGTGTTCTTCGTCCCGGGTCTCGCCACCTGGCTGCCCAAGGCGATCGGCTGGTAGAACCCGCGCCGGACCGGGTAAGCTTCCCTTGAGCAGGGAGGAAGCCGACCGATGAAGATCAAGGCCGCCGTGCTGGAGGCGATGGGCGCGCCCGCGCCCTATGCGAACTCGAAGCCGCTCAGGATCAGCGAGGTCGATCTCGATCCGCCCGGTGCCGGCGAAGTGCTGGTGAAGGTGGCGGCGGCGGGTCTGTGCCATTCCGACCTTTCCGTCATCAACGGCGACCGTCCGCGTCCGACCCCGATGGTTCTCGGCCACGAGGCGGCCGGCGTCGTCGAAGAGGTCGGGCCGGGTGTCGAGGACCTGAAGAAGGGCGACCACGTCGTCATGGTGTTCGTGCCGAGCTGTGGTCACTGCGTTCCGTGCGCCGAAGGCCGGCCGGCGCTGTGCGAGCCCGGGGCTGCCGCGAACACCAGGGGCGAGCTTCTCTCCGGCGCGCGGCGGTTGCATCGCAACGGACAGCCGCTTCACCACCACCTGGGCGTGTCGGCCTTCGCCGAGTACGCGACGGTATCGCGCCGTTCCGTGATCAAGATCGATCCGGAGCTGCCGCTCGAGGAGGCGGCCTTGTTCGGCTGCGCGGTTCTGACCGGCGTCGGCGCCGTGATCAACACGGCCGGCGTTCGGTCGGGGCAGGGCGTCGCCGTCGTCGGTCTCGGCGGCGTCGGTCTGAGTTCGCTTCTGGGCGCGATCGTCGCCGGCGCCGGTGCGGTCATCGCCGTCGACACGAACGAGCAGAAACTCGCCTTCGCGCGTCAGCTCGGCGCCACGCATGCGTTCAACGCCGCCGATCCCGATTGCGTCGAGAAGGTGCGCAACGCCACGCACGGCGGCGTCGACGTCGCGATCGAGATGGCCGGCTCGGTCAAGGCGTTCGAAACGGCCTACAGGATCACCCGTCGGGGCGGCCAGACGGTGACCGCCGGCCTGCCGCATCCGGCGCATACCTTCGCGCTTCCGATCGTCAATCTCGTCGGCGAGGAACGCACCGTGAAGGGCAGCTATATCGGCGGGTGCGTGCCGACGCGCGACCTGCCGCGCTACATCGCCCTCTATCGGCAGGGGCGCCTGCCGGTCGACCGGCTGATGACCGACCGCCTGCGCCTGGACCAGATCAACGAGGGCTTCGACCGCCTCGCCGAGGGCAAGGCGGTGCGTCAGGTCGTCGTCTTCTGACCTTAAAGCGCGCCGCCCGCGTCCGCATCGCGCCGCCGCCGAACGGCCAAGCTTTTGATCTGGCTTGCCGAATCGACGTCGTTCCCGATACGTTCCGAAGGCGATGTCGTTACGCAGCCACCAGCAGGAGATGCTCGTCCTCGCGGAACGGATCGCCGCCGGGGCCGATGATGTGCGCGACATCCTGGCCGATGTCACGCCGGGTGGCGGCAAGAGCATGCTGCCGGTGATCTGTGCCGCCCGGCTGCTCGGTCCTGACCGGCCGATCCGGCAGATCCTCTGGATCGTGCCGCGCGACAATCTGCGGGCCCAAGCGGAAGAAGCGTTCCTCGATCCGCGCTGGCGCAGGTTCCTCGGTCACGCCCTGACTATCCGTGCCGCCGGCAACGAGGCCGACCCGGCGCGCGGGCTTGCCGGCTGGTGCACGACCTACCAGGCGATCGCAGCCAATCCCGCCCCGCATCTTGCCGCCGTCAAGGCGAAGCCGACGCTGGTCGTCGTCGACGAGGCGCATCACCTGCCCGAGGATCCGTGGAACGAGCACGGCGCCTGGACGAAGGCGGTCGCGCCAATCCTCGCGGCCGCGCGTCTCAGGCTGTTCATGACCGGCACGCTGCTGCGCGACGACCGCCGGCGCATCCTGGGGCTGCCCGTCGATCTCTTCGGGCGGATCGATCATCGCCGTCCCGGCTTCGCCGCCATCAGCTATGGCCGCCGCAAGGCGCTGGAGGAGCGCGCCATCCTGCCCGTCTGTTTCACCCGCGCCGATGCCGCCGCGCGGTGGATCGCGCTCGACGGCAAGGCCCGCGAGGTGGAAACGCTCGTCGGCGCCGGTGACGACACGCGGCCGGCGCTGTTCTCCGCACTCAGGACGCAGTACGCCGCCGCACTGCTCGAATCGGCGGTGCGGCTGTGCGGCCGGATCCGCATGCAGCGCCGCCGCGACCGCGGCCTCGATCCACACGCGATCGCGCCGGGGCTGGGCAAGCTGCTCGTTGCCGCACCGGACCAGCGGACGGCACGGCGCTATGCGGCCCTGCTCGAGCGCTGGCTGCCGCCGCATGCGGCGACCGGCTCGCGCGTCGCGTTGGCGATCTCGGACGAGCCCAGCAGCCTCGACGCGCTGCAGCGTTTCCGCAGCGCCGATCCGGCGAGTCCGCCGGTGCTCGTCACCGTCGCGATGGCGAGCGAAGGGCTGGATGCGCCGGAGATCGCCGTGCTCGCGGCGCTGACGCATGTCCGCTCGGCACCGTGGCTGACGCAGCTCGTCGCCCGCGCCACCCGGATCGATCCGCATGCCGGCCCCTACGAGGCGCAGGTCGCGCACGTCCTTCACCCGGATGACGATCTGTTTCGGAAGTTCCGCGGCCTCGCCGAGGCCGAGCAGCTCGCCGTCTTCGGCGTGCCCCAGCCGCCGCGCCCGGACGACGAACGGCGCGAAGGCATGGCGGCCGCGCGCGCCGCCGCCGTCATTCCGCTCGCCTCACGGGTCACCGCGCTCAAGGGCGAGAACGGCCCGCCGCCGATCGACCCGCCGCGGGATGATGCGCTCGTCACGATGCCGCCGCCGCGCGCGCTGCCGCCCAGCGTGCGCGAGAAGCAGCTGCGCCGCGCCATTACCGCGGCGGTCCGGCGGCAGGCGGCGGCGCACGCCCGCCTGACGGGTGCTGCTACCCCGGACTTTCATGCCTTCAACGCCGCCCTCGCCAAGGTGCAGGGAAAGGGAGTCAGCCGCATGACGCTGCCGGAGCTGGAGGAGACGCTGGTCTGGCTCGCCGAACACCGTATCGCCGATTTCCTGCCGCTGCTTGCGAACGATCATCGCTTCCACTGGTCGCGCCGCGCGCGGAACGGCTGAGCGATCGCATTCGGACGGCGATGGCCGGAACAAAAGAAAAGCCCCGGCGACCTGCGTCGCCGGGGCTGGAAAGGTTTGGTGCGTTGTCGATCAACTATTCTCGACGCTGACCCAGAAGCTGCATCAGCATGATGAACAGGTTGATGAAGTCGAGATAGAGGGCCAGCGCACCCATCAGCGCCTTCTTGCCGGCCACCTCGCCGTCCTCGCCCGCGATGTAGATGTCCTTGATCCGCTGCGTGTCGTAGGCGGTGAGGCCGACGAACACGATCACGCCGATCACCGAGATCGCGAACTGCAGGGCCGAGCTCTGCACGAAGATGTTGACGAGACCGGCGATGACGATGCCGATCAGGCCCATGAACAGGAACGACCCGAACTGCGACAGGTCGCGCTTGGTCGTATAGCCGTACAGGCTCATCGCGGCGAACGTGCCGGCGGTGATGAAGAACACCCGCGCGATGCTGGCCCCCGTGAACACGAGGAAGATCGACGCGAGCGAGGCGCCCATCGCCACGGAGAAAGCCCAGAAGATGGCCTGCGCCGAGAAGAACGACAGGCGGTTCAGCCCGAAGCTCAACACCATGACGAACGCCAGCGGCGCCAGCATCACCACCCACTGCAGCGGCGTGCCGAAGATCGCCTGAACCAGCGCCGGCGTGTTGGCGACGGCATAGGCGACGATACCTGTCAGCGCCAGGCCGGACGCCATGTAGTTGTACACGCGCAGCATGTACTGCCGCAGGCCGAGATCCAGTTCAGCCTGGGCTGCCGCGGTGCGTGTCCAGTAATCCCGTTGAATTTGAGCCATTGTCCGTTCCGCTCCCCCTGTCTGGGTAGTTGGCGTGAATGATATGGGAACCCGGCCGCCCGATTCAATAGCCTTGCCGCGGCGGCGGCCTGTTAAGCTGTTGAATTGCTATAAATTTATGAAGACCCGGCCGTTCGCCGCCCCGGCGGTCGCCGGCCGGATCCCGCCCGGTTCAGGCGTTACGCAGCACCGGTGCTGCCTTCTGCCCCAGGATCCGCCAGGTCGCGGCGAGGCCGAAGGCCACAACGGTCAGGACGGCACCGGCCACCGTCGCCACGGCCGGGACGGCCCGGGGAGCGAAGTCGATCCGCAGGTAATGGGCCAGGACCAGGTCCGCGCCCAGGCTGCCCAGCACGACGGCGATCAGGGCAGCGGCGAGGCCGAGCAGGCCGAATTCGAACATGAAGGCCCGTATCACGTCCCGGCGCGTGCCGCCCAGTACCTTGAGCACGACGGCATCGTAGATGCGCCGGCGGTGCGTGGCGGCGAGCGCGCCGGCTAGCACCAGCCCGCCGGCGAGCAGCGTGACGACGCCGGTAGCCCGGGCCGCGACCGCGATCGAGTCGAGCGTGCGTTCGACGGTCGCCAGCGCGGCCTTGACGCGGATCGCGGAGATGTTGGCGAAGCGTTCGGTGACGGCGCGCTCGAGCGCATCCTCGGCCGCCGCGTCGGCTGCCCGCGCCGTCGCGATGTAGGTGTGCGGCGCCGCCTCCAGCGTTCCGGGGGCGAAGACGAAGGTGAAATTGATGCCGAGACTCGTCCAGTCGATCTCCCGCAGATTGGCGATGCGGGCTTCGATGTCGCGGCCGAGCACGTTCACCGTGATCGTGTCCCCGATCCCAAGGCCCATGTTGGCGGCGATCCGCGCGTCGAACGAGATGAGCGGCGGGCCGGCATAGTCGGCCGGCCACCAATCGCCGGCGACGAGACGCGTGCCGGCCGGCGGCGTCGCCGCATAGGTAAGACCGCGGTCGCTCTGCACGGCCCATTGCGCCTCCGGTGCGATGGGCGCCTGTTCGACCGGCACGCCGTTGAGGCGGACGATGCGCCCGCGCAAGGACGGGACATGCTGAACCGCTTCGATGCCCGGCATGCTGCGCACCAGCGACAGGAACGGTTCGATCTGATCGGGCTGGATGTCGATGAAGAAGAACGACGGCGCCACGTCGGGGAGCTGTTCGCGCACCGTGCGGACGAAATTGCCCTCGATCTGCGTGATCATCACCATGACGGTGAGGCCAAGTCCGAGCGACAGCATCACCGCGCCGGTGGGACTGCCGGGGCGGTGCAGGTTGGCGAGCGCAAGGCGCAGACCGGTGACACGGACGTGACCGAGGGCCCGCGCGATGCGGGCGACGGCGAATGCGGCCGCGTGGAAGAGCGCGAAGGTCAAGGCTGCGCCGACGACGAACCAGATCGCGAGTCGCCGGTCGCCGGCGGTCGCAATCGTCAGGCCGGCGAGCGCGAGGACGGCGAGCGCCGTCGCGGCGATGGCACCGGCGCGCGGCCGGCGTCGTGCCGGCGCGACCAGATCGCGGAACAGCGCGGCAGGCGGCACTTCGCGCGCTCGCGCGATCGGCCACAGCGAGAAGGCGAGGGTGGTCAGCAGGCCGAAGGCTGCGGCAATCGCGAGCGGCGCGGGATAGATCCCGATGCGCGCCGCGACGGGCAGCGCCTGGGCGACGAGCGGCGCGACCGCGACCGGCGTCAACGCGCCCAGCACCAGCCCCACCGCAATGCCCAGCGATGCCAGCATGAGCACCTGGATGAGATAGATCTGCAGGATGAGGCGTCCCGGCGCGCCCACGCATTTCAGGACGGCGATGGTCTGGGTCTTGCCGTCGAGATAGCTGCGCACTGCATTGGCGATGCCGACGCCGCCGACGAGCAGCGCCGACAGGCCGACGAGCGTCAGATAGAGCGCGATGCGGTCGATCCAGCGCTGCACGCCCGGTGCCGCTTCGCTCATGCCCCTGATGCGCCAGCCGGCCTCGGGAAAGCGCTGCTTCAGCTCCTCGATCCACGCATCGACCGGGCGGTCGGCGGCGAGCCTGATGCGGTAGCGGTACTGCACGAGGCTGCCCGGCTGCACCAGGCCCGTGGCCGCAAGCGCCTCCTGCGCGATCATTACGCGCGGGCCGAGCGTGAAGAGGCTGGCGCTCCGGTCCGGCTCGGTCTCGATGACGGCGCGCACGGTGAACTGGGCATCCCCGACCGCGATGGGGGCGCCGGGCCGGATGCCCAGCCGGCTCAACGTCGCGGCTTCGACCGCGGCACCCCATAGGCCGTTCTCGCGGGAAAGCGCCCGGGCAACGTCCGCCCCGCCGGACAGAAGCACGTTTCCGTAGAGCGGATATGCCGAGTCCACCGCCTTGAGCTCGACGAGCGCGCGCGTCGATCCGGCGCGGGCCATCGCGCGCATCTCGGCGATTTCCGAAACCGTGCCGCTTGCCTCGAGGAACGCGCGCTGTGCCGCGGTCGCGGGACGATGCGTGAAGGACAGCTCGACGTCGCCGCCCAGCAGCAGGCGCGCATCCTCGCCGAGGGCGCGCGTCACACCCGCGGCAAGCGAGCCGATGCCGGCGATCGCCGCGACGCCGAGCACGAGACAGGCGAGGAAGATCCGAAACCCGCGAATGCCGCCGCGCAGCTCGCGCCGGGCAAGTCGGAACGCGAGCGCGAGCGAGCTCATCGTCCGTGCTGCGCGCCGGAAAGCCGCGCCGCTTCGGTCAGCAGGCGGCCGTCATGCATGCGCACGGTGCGGCTGCAGCGCGCCGCCAGCTCGCGGTCGTGCGTGATCAGGAGAAGCGTGGTGTTGCGCTTGCGATGAAGCTCGAACATCAGGTCGATCACCGCCGCGCCCGTCGTTGCGTCCAGATTGCCGGTCGGCTCGTCGGCCAGCAGCAGATCGGGGCCGGCGGCGAACGCGCGCGCCAGCGCGACGCGTTGCTGTTCGCCACCGGAAAGCTGGCCGGGATAATGATCGACGCGGTGCGCGAGACCGACCGCCTTGAGCTCGTCGCGCGCGCGATCGAACGCATCGGCGACGCCGGCAAATTCGAGCGGGATCGCCACGTTCTCGAGCGCCGTCATGGTCGGGATCAGATGGAACGCCTGGAACACGATACCGATGTTCCGGCGCCGGAACAGCGCCAGCTCGTCCTCGTCCATGACGGTCAGATCCGCCCCGGCGACGCGCACCGATCCCGCCGTCGGCCGCTCGAGACCGGCGACGATCATCATCATCGTCGATTTGCCCGATCCGGACGGTCCCACGACGGCGACGCTTTCGCCGCGCGCGATGTCCAGGTTGACGCCGCGAAGGATGTTGACCTCGCCGGCGGCGCTCGTCAGCCTGAGGTGCACATCCGTGAGTTCGACGATCTTGGCGTCTTGGAGAATGTTCATGCGGACGTTTGCGCGTCGGTTCGTCCCCGGGCGTTTCGGGCGCATCGACGCCCCGCCGCGCATCCGGCGTCCGATGTCGGGGCGGACGCGACTATCTGGGGCATATGGGCGACGTGCGGCGATTGTCAACGCCTTGGCCGTGATCCTGCTGGCGTCGGTCGCCGTCGCACAACAGGCGACGCCGCGTCTCGTCGTCCTCGGCGACAGCCTGACCGCCGGCTACGGCCTGCCCAAGAACCAGGCATTTCCGGCACGGCTCGAGGCCGCCTTGCGCGCCGAGGGCATCGCGGTCGAGGTCGTCGATGCCGGCGTGTCCGGCGACACGTCGGCGGGCGGGCTCGCCCGGCTCGACTGGGTCATCGGCAATCCGGCGCCGCCTTATGCGATCCTCGAACTTGGCGCCAATGACGGCTTGCGCGGGCTTCCACCGGCCGCAATGGAAGCGAATCTCGATGCGATTCTGACCCGGCTCAAGGCAAAAGGGACGCGCGTGCTGCTGGCCGGCATGCTGGCGCCACCCAATCTCGGGCGCGAATACGCGGCCGAGTTCAACGCCGTCTTCCCGCGGCTCGCGGCGAAGCACGACGTCGTGTTCTATCCGTTTTTCCTCGATGGCGTCGCCTCGAACCCTGATCTCAATCAGGGCGACGGCATCCATCCCAATGCGGCGGGCGTCGACGAAATCGTCAGCCGCATCTTGCCCTACGTCAAACGGCTTATCACCGAAGAGTAGAGGCGGTTCGTGAAATGCAAACGGCGGTGCGGATCGCACCGCCGTCGCTGCCTGTCGGCCCTGTGCCCCGCTTTTAGTAGCGCGGACCGCGGTCGCGACCGTAGCCGCCACCGCCGCCGAACCCGCCGCCGCGCGGACCGCGGCCGAAGCCGCCACCACCGCCCGGCGTGCGCTCGCGGGCCTCGTTGACCGTCAGCGTGCGGCCGTCGATCGCCTTGCCGTTGAGGTCCGCGATCGCCTTGTCAGCGGCCTCGTCCGTGGTGAACTCGACGAAACCGAAGCCGCGCGAGCGGTTGGTCACACGATCCATCACGACCTGCGCCGAGGTCACGGTTCCATGCGGCGCAAAGAGATCTTGGAGATTTGCCGACGTATACGAGAACGGCAGGTTTCCGACGTAGAGTCTCTTACTCATCTAACACCTTTCCAAACGGTCGCACGCGCGACCAACCCGACACGGGCGCGAATGTGCGAGGCATTCCGAAACCGGCATGACGACACCCGCCGCCACCGTTCTCGCGGTGGCAGGGTGACGCGGACCCGATTTTTCAACGAAGGCACCGACCATCCGACCCGAAGGCGTGGATCCCGCTACCTCACGGAGATTTCACGCCCGACTGCCAGCTGACGAACCGGTAGCGCTGGCTTTTACCGACCGAACAAGTGAGACGTATGCGTCGGACCTTTATTTGTCGGCTTCTGCTGACGCTTTTTCGCGGCGGGCCCCGTCTCGCATGAGCGCCGCCACGTTCCTCCAGCCTGATCGGTAATTCGGTTATAGTCTTTTTGACGCGACCTTGCCAAGCCGCTTTGGGCGGCATGGTTTCCGCCCGGGGCCACATGGTGAAGGAAAGCATGCATGAATGCGCGCAACCGTGACGGCAATATGACGGCGGACGGTCTGCAATTCGCCTTGGGCCATGCGGCGGCGCGCAATGCGCCGTCGACATGGGGCCAGCTCGTGTTCGACTGCGCGACGCAACTCGGCGACAGCGCGAAGCGGGCCAGTCTCGGGTTCGTTTATGTCACCGATGCGCTCGCCGAACATCTGTCCGACATCGTCGCATTTCTGCGACGCACGACGTCGATCCGCGACTGGATCGGCAGTGTCGGCATCGGCATTGCGGCGGCGGACCAGGAATATTTCGACGTTCCGGCCGTCGCCCTCCTCGCCGTCACGCTTCCGGCCGACGCTTACTGCCTGATTCCGAACCTGTCGGGCGGCATCGACGCGCTCGGCCCCGCGCGCGCATGGGCGAAGCGCATGAATCCGACGTTCGCCGTCGTGCACGCCGATCCGCGCGCGCCCGACCTCGCCGAAACCATCGAGACGCTCGCACGCGAGACGGTGCCGTTCCTCGTCGGCGGGCTGAGTTCGTCGCGCGGCGCAATGGACCAGGTCGCGGGCCGGGTGGTGCGCGGCGGCGTCTCCGGCGTGATGTTCGCGCCCGATCTCGCCGTCGTGACCGGACTGAGCCAGGGATGCACGCCGATCGGACCGATCCGCACGATCACGGACGGCGGACAGAACGTCGTGTGCGAGATCGATGGACGGCGGGCGCTCGACGTGCTCAAGGAAGATGTCGGCGATATCCTCGCGCGGCGGCTGGAGCGCATCGGCGGGCAGATCCATGCCGCCTTTCCTGTCGCCGGCTCGGATACCGGCGATTATCTCGTCCGCAATCTCATCGGTATCGATACGGCGCGCGGCTGGCTTGCGGTCGGCGCCGAGGTGACGTCCGGCGCGCCGATCCTGTTCGTGCGGCGCGATCCCGACGCCGCGACCCGCGACCTCGTGCGCATGCTCACGAACCTGAGGCGGCGATTGCCCGCGCCGCCGCGCGCCGGACTTTATTTCTCGTGCCTTGCGCGCGGTCCCAACCTGTTCGGCCCGAATTCGGCCGAACTCGGCATCCTTCGCCGCGAGCTCGGCGCGTTCCCGCTCGTCGGCATGTTCTGCAACGGCGAGATTTCCAACCAGCGGCTTTACGGCTATACCGGGGTCCTCGCACTGTTCCTGTGAAACCGGTCTCGGCGACCCCGACACCTCTTCGACATCTCAATCCCGACAAGAAGGCAAGGACGAATCCATGGAACGACGCCGTCTTGGCACGACCGATCTCTACGTCAGCGCTGTCTGCCTGGGCACCATGACCTGGGGCGAGCAGAACACGGAAGCCGAAGCGCATGCGCAGCTCGATCGTGCGCTCGACCTCGGCATCAACTTCATCGATGCCGCCGAGATGTATCCCGTGCCGCCCAGGCCGGAAACCTACGGCCGCACCGAGGAATATATCGGGACGTGGCTCAAGAGGCGCCCGGGCATCCGCGACAAGGTGATTCTCGCGACCAAGGTGACGGGTGCCAACAACAATGTTTCACACGTGCGCGACGGCAACGGGCGGCTCGACCGCAAGAACATTGCCGCGGCGCTGGACGGTTCGCTGCGCCGGCTGCAGACGGATTATATCGATCTGTATCAGACGCATTCGCCCGACCGTTACGTCAACGCGTTCGGGCGGCTGGACTACAGGCACGACCCGGCGCGCGACGGCACGCCGATCGCCGAGACGCTCGAGATCCTCGGCGAGTTCGTCAAGGCCGGCAAGATCCGCTATATCGGCGTCTCGAACGAGACGCCGTGGGGCGTAATGACGCATCTCAACCTCGCGCAGAAGGGGCTGCCGCGCATCCAGTCGATCCAGAATCCGTACAACCTGCTGAACCGCAGCTACGAGATCGGCCTCGCCGAGATCAGCCTGCGCGAGCAGTGCGGTCTGCTTGCCTATTCGCCGCTCGCGATGGGCGTTCTTTCCGGCAAATACCTCAACGGCGCACGTCCGGCGGGTTGCCGGCTGACGCTCTTCGAGCGCTTCAAGCGCTATTCGACGCCCGGGGCCGAACCGGCGACGGCGGCCTACGTCAAGCTCGCGCGCACGCATGGACTCGATCCGGCGCAGATGGCGCTCGCGTTCGTGACGACGCGGCCGTTCGTGACCTCGACGATCATCGGCTGCACGTCTCTTGAGCAGCTTGAGCAAAACGTCGCCGGCTGCCAGCTCAAGCTCGCGCCCGAGATCATTGCCGACATCGATGCGATCCATGCCCGGAATCCGAATCCGTGCCCCTGAATTCCGGTCCGGGGTCGTGCCACCAAATCGCCAAACGACGGAGATAACGTTTGATCGATTGACGCAAATCGGCTATCCGGAATCGTGAGCCTTGGCTAAGCCGTCGGCGCGGCGCCGGCCAAGCCCGTTCCGCGTTACAGGAGGCACCATGATCCGCCTGTTCGTCGGCATCGGCCTTCCCGAGGACATCCGCGCGCGGCTCGCGGGTCTGTGCGTCGGCGTCCCCGGCGCGCGCTGGGTCCCGCCCGAAAATCTGCATCTGACGCTGCGCTTCATCGGCGAGGTTCGCGAGGCCGAGATGGAGGACATCCATCACGCGCTCTCCACCGTGCGCACGCGCCAGTTCGACATTTCGCTGGCGGGCGTCGGTCACTTCGAGACGGGCGATCAGGTCCGGACCTTGTGGGTGCGGGTCGAGAAGAACCAGGAGCTCGCGGCGCTGCAGGCGCGCGTGGAGTCGTCGCTCGTCCGCATCGGCCTCGAACCCGAGGAGCGCCGCTTCACCCCGCACATCACGCTCGCGCGGTTGCGCGACACGCCGGTCGGCCGCGTCTCAGCCTTCCTCGCGCAGAACAACATGTTTCGCGCCGGCCCGATCCCGGTCGACAGCTTCAGCCTGTTCTCGAGCTATCGCAAGCCCGAGGGCGCGATCTACCACGAGGAAGCCGAATATCCGCTGATCCGCGCCGCGGCATGAGCGGCGGCGCAGGCGCTGTCGCGTCGCGTTCGGCGTCCTAGACGCCGAAGCGGTCGAGCGTGCGCTCGACTTGGTGCAGATAGGATCCGCCGAACAGGCGGACATGCACCAGGAGCGGGTAGAGATTGTAGAGATCGCGCCGCACCTCGAAGAAGCCCGGCTTGATCGGGTGGCGGGCGTCGTAGCTTGCGAAGAACGTGTCGCCGACGCTGCCGAACAGCGTCATGAAGGCGAGTTCGATCTCCGGATCGGCGAAATGAATCGCCGGATCGATGAGGGCGACGACGCGCGAACCCCGGCTCAGGATGTTGCCGGCCCACAGATCGCCGTGGACCAGGGTGGGCGGCGCGGGTGAGTCGATCCAGCGGTCGAGACGCGCGGCGAGGCGCTCGATGCGGGTCATGGTTCGCGCCGGCAGCCGGCCCGCCGCCGCGGCAAGGCTGGCCATGTAGAGCAGCCGGTGATCCCGGAAGAAGTCGCGCCAGTCGGGCGTCGCCGGATTGGGCTGTGGCAGACCGCCCAGCACCGTGTCGCGCTCGAACCCGAAGCTCGGTCCCGTCACGGCGTGAAGCGCCGCGACGATCTCGCCCAGATGCGCTTCGGCCGATGTCGACAGGCCGCCGTCGTGCTCGACGTAGTCCATCAGCAGCAGATCGTCGTCGGCGTGATGCACCGCCGGCACGGGCGCATCGGCCCGCTCCTTGAGCCAGCGCAGCATCCAGGCTTCGATCGCGAGTCCGCGGCCGAACTTGGCGACCAGGCGCCTTCCGTCCGCAAGCTCGATCCGCCGCACGTCGGCAATGCAGCCGCCACCGAGCGGCGCGCTGCGGACGACGGTGGCGCCTGTGGCCTGTTCGATCCGTGCCCGCCTGTCGGCACCCGGGCTCATGCCAGTCGTGATTCGAGGTCGTCGAGAAGCCGTGCGGCGGCGCTCTCGATCAGGTCCAGCGCGTGCTCGAAATCGTCCACGTCGCCGTAATACGGATCCGGCACGTCGGTGAGCCCGAACTCAGGGGCGTAACTCATCAGCAGCCGGATCTTGTCCCGCGCATGCGGAGGGGCGTGGCGCTTCAGGATCCGCTCGTGGCCGCGATCGAGCGCGATCAGCAGATCGAAGCGGTCGAAATCGTCCTTGTCGAACATGCGGGCGCGCAGGCCGGAAATGTCGTAGCCGCGCCGCGCGGCGCAGGCGACGGAACGGGAATCCGGCGGCTCGCCGACATGGTAGTCGTGCGTACCGCAGGAATCGACGTCGATACGGTCGGCGAGTCCGCGGCGCTTCGCCATCTCGCGCAACACGCCCTCGGCGGTCGGCGAGCGGCAGATGTTCCCCGTACAGACGAACAGGACTTTGAGCATGGCGATGGCGGCGGTTATGCTTGGCCGCCAACCCATAGCCGATTGTCGATTCTTGCCCAAGATCGCGTTCACCGGTTGTCGCCGGCCTTGCCTTGATTTCGCCCGTGACCGGGATGCAGGCGGATACGGGTGAACGCCGGCATCGGGCGCGATAGCATGCAGGCCATGTCCGAACGGTCGATCGTCATCCTGACCGGCGCCGGAATTTCCAAGGAGTCCGGCCTCGACACGTTCCGCGATGCCGGCGGAATCTGGTCCCGGGTTCGTGTCGAGGACGTCGCCACGCCCGAGGCCTTCGCCCGCGACCCGGCCCGTGTCCACGCCTTCTACAACGCGCGCCGGCGCGGGCTGCTGGCGCCGGGCGTCGCCCCCAACCCGGCGCATTTCGCCCTGGCGCGCCTCGAAGCCGAATGGCCGGGTCCGGTGCTGCTGGTGACGCAGAACATCGACGACCTGCACGAACGCGCCGGCTCGCGCAATCTCCGCCATATCCATGGTGAGCTGCTCAAGTCGCGCTGCAGCGCCTGCGACGACGTGCGCGCCTGCCGGGACGACCTGGACGTGACGCTTGTCTGCCCGGTCTGCGGCCGGGCCGGCGGGCTCAGGCCGCATGTGGTGTGGTTCGGCGAGATGCCGTTCCATCTCGATGAAGTCTACGCCGCGTTGGGGAACTGCGCCCTGTTCATCTCCATCGGTACGTCGGGCAACGTCTATCCCGCCGCCGGGTTCGTCGCCGAGGCACGCGCGGCCGGCGCCCACACGGTCGAGCTCAACCTCGAGCCGTCCGAGGGCCACAGCCTGTTCGCCGAGGCGATCTACGGACCCGCAAGCGAGGTCGTGCCGGCCTATGTATCGCGGCTTTTGAAGGAGAAATCGTGACCGTCAGTACCGAAGCCGATCGTTCGCTCGACGAGGCGCTGCGGGCGGTGCGGGCCTGCCGGCTCTGCGCGGACGAGCTGCCGCTCGGGCCGCGCCCGGTGCTGCTGGTGCGGCCGACGTCGCGCCTTCTCATCGTCAGCCAGGCGCCGGGCACGCGCGTGCACGAAACCGGGCTGCCGTTCAATGATCGCAGCGGCGACCGGCTGCGCGATTGGCTCGGCATCGATCGCGAGACGTTCTATGGCAATCCGCGGCTCGGCATCATGCCGGTCGGTCTGTGCTATCCGGGCGTCGACAAGAACGGCGGCGACCGGCCGCCGATGAAGATTTGTGCGCCGACCTGGCATCCGCGCATCCGGCCGCTGCTACCGGCGGTGACGCTCACGCTGCTCGTCGGCTCCTATGCCCAGGCGTATTACCTGGGCGAACGGCGCAAGCGAACAATGACCGAAACGATCGCCGCGTGGCGCGACTACCTGCCCGAGTTTCTGCCGCTGCCGCATCCTTCATGGCGCAATACGGCGTGGCTCGATCGCAATCCGTGGTTCGCGCGCGACGTGCTGCCGTATCTGCGCCGGCAGGTATCCCGTCTGCTGGCGCCGGACGACGGACGATGACGGGCGCGGTTCGGACGTTGTTCAGCGGTCTGCCGCGCCAGGGACCCGGCAGCGACGCCTGTACGCGCGCAGCGCTGCGCCGGCTTCCGCCGCTGCCGCAGCAGCCGCGCATCCTCGATCTCGGCTGCGGCACCGGGCGTCAGACCCTCGTCCTGGCGGAATCGCTGCCCGGGGCGCGCATCGTGGCCGTGGACATTCATCGGCCCTATCTCGACGAGCTGGCGGCGAATGCCCGCGCCCGCGGCGTCGCGGACCGGATCGAACCGCGCGAGGCCGACATGGCGGCGCTCGATCTGCCGCCCGACAGCTTCGATCTGATCTGGTCCGAGGGCGCGATCTACATCGTCGGTTTCGCGCGCGGGCTGGCCCTATGCCGGCCGTGGCTTCGCACCGGCGGCTTTGTCGCCGTGACCGAGTGCTCATGGCTCGTCGACGAGCGTCCCGATGCGGCCGTGCGCTTCTGGTCCGAGGCCTATCCGGACATGGCCGGCATCAAGGAGAACATGCAACGTGCGCGCGACGCCGGCTTCAAGGTGCTGGACACGTTCGTGCTGCCGGTGACGGCGTGGTGGGCGGAGTATTACGATCCGTTGCAGGCCCGGATCGCCGCCATCAAGGACGCGGCCGACGACGCCCTGCGCCGGGAGATTGCGACCGTCGAGCGCGAGATCGACATCTTCCGTCGCGACGGCGACTCGTTCGGTTACGTGTTCTACCTGATGCGGCGGGCGTACTGACGGCAGATATCAGCGGCGAGGGGGCGATGGACGCGGCAGACCGGATCGAAGAGGCGGCACGGTTCATGTGGCAGGCGCACCAGCGGCGCGAGCCGTATCGCAACCTGCCCCCGGAGCTCCGGCCATGCACGCTCGATGATGCCTATGCCGCGCAGGAGGTCTTCCACGCTCTTGCGCGACCGACGCATGGTCCCGTCGCCGGACTCAAGATCGCGACCACGACGAAGGTGATGCAAGAACTGATGGGAATCGACCATCCGTGCGGCGGCGTCATCTTCGCGAACACCGTGCACTCCGCGCCGGCCCGGCTCACGTGCGCGGATTTCGTCAACCTCCGCCTCGAATGCGAGATCGCCTTTCGCTTGGGCGCCGACCTGCCGCCGCGCGCGGCGCCGTACACGGCGGAAAGCGTCCGGGATGCCATCGCCGCGCTGATGCCGGCCTTCGAGCTGATCGAGGACCGCAACGCCGTCTATCGCGAGACCGACGCCTACAGCATGATCGTCGACAATTGCTGGAATGCGGGCGTCGTTCTCGGCGCACCGGTCGAGATGCGGCGGGACATCGATCCCTGTCGGCTCCACGGACGCCTCGCGATCAACGGCCGGCCGGTGAGCGAGGGCAAAGCCGACGATCCCCTGGGTGCGCTCGCCTGGCTCGCCAATCTCGTCGCGACGCGCGGCCGGCCGATCCGCCGCGACATGGTCGTGATCACCGGCAGCCTCGTCGCCACCGTATCGATCGCGCCGGGCGACACCGCCGTCTTCACGGTCGACGGGCTGGGGTCGGTGCGACTGGAATTGTGCTGAGCGTCTCTGCCGCGCCGCCCGACGGTGCCGCGCGCGGTCTTGCCGCCGCCCTTACTCGATACTCTGCGCCTCGATCGCCGCCATATCCGCGTCGGAGAATCCGAAGTGGTGGCCGATCTCGTGGATCAGGACGTGGCGGACGATGTGGGCGAGATCCTCGCCGCTTTCGCACCAGTAGTCGAGCAGCGGCCGGCGGTACAGGAACACCATGTCGGGCATGGCGTTCGGGTCCGTGACGCTTTTGTGAATCAGATCGACGCCGCGATAGAGGCCGAGCAGGTCGAACGGGCTCTCGAGGTTCATCTCCTGCTCCGTTTCCTCGTCGGGAAACTCCTCGACGCGGATCACCACGTTACGGACGTACTGGCGCAGCTCGTCGGGAATCGTCTTGAGCGCGTCGTAGGCAAGCCGTTCGATGTCGGCAAGCGAGGGCGGGCGGATCTCGGGCAAACTCATGCGGGAAAAGCTAGCGCGACTTGATCAACGACGAAAGCCGGTCCACGCTCATATCGGACCTGCGTGTCATGCGCAGCTTGGGAGGATGGGATGACGGAAAGACTGACCGGCGAGGCGCGGGGCAAGGCGTTGGCGGAACTGCAGGGCTGGACCCTCGCACCGGACCGCGACGCGATCCAGAAGGAGTTCCGCTTCAAGGATTTCAACGCGGCGTTCGCATTCATGACGCGCGTCGCGCTGATGGCCGAGAAGATGGACCATCATCCCGAATGGTCCAACGTCTACAACCGCGTCCACATCACGTTGTCGACGCACGATGCGGGTGGACTGACCGAACGCGACATCCGGCTCGCCAAGTTCATCGATCTCGCGGCCTAGCCCGCCGCACCACGATCCAGTCCACCGCGACGTCGCCGCGACGCGGGGCGGACGCCGCGGTCCACCAGGGGGCGCGCAGCCACGTCGTCACCGCTTGCCGGGCACCGGTGATCAGGCGGCGGTCGGCATCACGCAGCCCGTGATCACGGACGAGCGTCTCGGCGAGGCGGTCGGGATCGTCGATCTCGCCGCTCTGCGACAGCACGAGCCAGAATAGGCTCTCGCCACGCTGGGCTGGATCTTGCGCGCGCTGGAAGATCAGCCGGCCCAGCTCGGCGGCCGCCTGTTTTCCGCTCGGCAGCATGACGGCTTCGATCTCGAGCGGTTCCTTGGTCACGCCGTAATGGATCGCCGCCCGGTAGAGGCCGTGCGCGAGGCCGAAGAGCCAAGCCGCCTCGACGACGTCGCCGGCCGCCTCGCGCGACCGGGCGGCTTCCCGATAGGCGGTTCCTTGCTGCAGGAGAGAATATGCGACCGCTTCCAGGAAATCGGCCGGCTCGGCGTAATGGCAACTCTGACGGACCAGGGCGTCGTGCGCCGACGCAAGGCTGCCGACCAGGACAAGAACGGCTGCGAGGAAGACCCGCTTCGGCACGTGCATGAGGCGCCTCCCGTTCGACGGCGGCGGAAGCAGGTTTCCGACGTGACGTGTCGTGGCTGCGGTCGCACGCGGCAGCCGTCGCGGATGTGCCGCGGTCTTCGCGTCGCTCCATCTCACTCTAGGCCCGGCGCGCTGCCGCCACAAAGTCGATCCCGGGCGATGCCCGAAAGATCAGGGCGCTTCCGGTCACGGATCGCTGGATCTTCGCGCCGCAAACAAGGGCGGGGGCGCCAGAAATCGTTTCCGGTGTCCGGTTGTCCTCGAGCGATACGGTTCAGGCTGGGCTCGACGGCTGTCCCGTATGGAACGGCGTCAGCGCGGTCCCATGCGGATGGCGCCGTCGAGGCGGATGACCTCGCCGTTGAGCATCGGATTGTCGATGATGTGCATGACCAGCTTCGCGTATTCCTCCGGCGTGCCGAAGCGGTTCGGAAACGGCACCTGGGCGGCGAGACTGTCCTGCACCTGCTGCGGCATGCCGAGCAGCATCGGCGTGCCGAACAGGCCCGGCGCGATCGCCATGACGCGGATGCCGACGCGCGCGAACTCGCGTGCCGCAGGCAGCGTCAACGCCGCGACGCCGCCCTTGGAGGCGGCGTAGGCGGCTTGGCCGATCTGTCCCTCGAACGCCGCGACCGACGCGGTGGAGATGATCACGCCGCGTTCGCCGTCGGTAAGCGGCTCGAGCTTGCTCGCATCGGCGGCGACCAGTCGCATCATGTTGAACGTGCCGATCAGGTTGACGTTGATGACGCGGGTGAATTCGGCGAGCGGCAGCGGGCCGTCCTTGCCGACGATGCGCGCGGCCGGCGCGATGCCGGCGCAGTTGACGAGAATGCGTGCGGCGCCGTGCCGCTCGCGCGCCTCGGCGACGGCGCGCTCGGCGTCCTCCGCGCTCACGACGTCGCACTTGACGGCGAGGCCGCCGATCTCCGTTGCGACCTTCTCCGCGTCGGCGAGGTTGATGTCCAAGACCGTCACCTTCGCGCCAGCGGCCGCGAGCGCCCGCGCCGTTCCAGCGCCCAGGCCCGATCCGCCGCCCGTGACGATCGCCGCGTGCCCTTTCACCTGCATGGTGTGCCCCTGATCCGATGTTTGGGAAACGGTTGACTAGTAGCCGCTGCGCGGGCCGGGCGTCGAGCTATGCCGGCCCGGATTCTCTGCCCCGCCACGCTCGACTGGCCGCGTCCGTGGTCGTGCCGTCGCCAGGGGCGACGCTGCCCGCCGTGCCGACCTGAACCGGCGCGCCGGGCATCGCGGTGCCGGCGGTCACCGGGTGGCGCAGCTTCGCCTCGCGCCGCGTGATGTAGAGCGTGCTGGCGACGATCACGAGCGCGCCGGCGATGGTCCAGCCGTCCGGCAGGTTTCCGAACAGCACGAAGCCGTAGAACGTCGCGAACACGAGCCGCGCATAGTCGACGGGGTCGACCGCCGTCGCCTCGGCGATGCGGTAGCTGCGGATCGAGAAATACTGGCCGAGCGAGCCGAGCGCGCCGAGCAGCATCAGCCCGCAGAGCTCGGGCAGCGTCGGCGTGCGCCACACGTAGAGGGCGGGGCCGAGCGAAAGCAGCGAGCTGATCAGGGTGAAGTAGAAGATGATGGTCTCCGGCCGTTCGGTCGCGGCGAGCCGCTTCACCTGCACGCCCACGGCGGCGACGAACAGCGCGCTGGTCGCGGCGGCCACGGTCGCCATGTCGACCGTCGCCAGGCCCGGCCGCACCATGATGACGACGCCGGCGAAGCCGACCATCGTCGCCGTCCAGCGCCGCCAGCGCACCGTCTCGTGGAGGAAGATGGCCGCAAGCACGATCATGAACAGCGGTCGCGTGAAGCTCAGCGCCGTGGCGTCGGCGAGCGGCAGATTCGCGACGCCGTAGAAGCCGAGCGCCATCGCCATGTAGCCGGTGAGGCCGCGGGCGAGATGTCCGCCCCAGCGGCCCGTGCGCAGGATGCCCACGCCCGCGCGCAGCACAAAGGGCATGACGGCGAGGCCGCCGAAGGCGCAGCGGAAGAACGCGATCTCGAGCGCATGCATGTGCTGCCCGATCAGCTTGATGCATGCGTCCATGGTCGAGAACGACAGCGCGGCCAGCAGCATCCACAGGGCGCCGCGGACGTTCGGCGGCAGCATGCGGAGGCGTGCGCGGATCCGGCTCATCCGCCCGCTCCGCCGCTGGCCGTCGCCCTGCCGAGCCGGTACTCGCGATGGGCGATGTAGATGGTGCTGCCGATCAGGATCGTCGCGCCTGCGAGCGTCCACAGGTCCGGCACCTCGCCGAAGAGAAGCAGGCCGTAGGCGACGGCGAACAGCATGCGCGTCGAATCGAACGGCGTCACTGCGCTGGCCTCGCCGATGCGGTAGGCGCGCAACGCCAATGCCTGGCCCGCCGTCGCGCTGATGCCGACGAGCACCATGAGTGCGAATTCCACCGGTGTCGGCGCGATCCAGACGAGATACGCGGGAACGGCCGAGACCAGGGTCGTGATGGTGGTGAAGTAGAACAGGACTGTGACGTTGCGCTCGGTCGTCGACAGCTTCTTGACCATGATGCCGACGTCGGCGACCAGGAAGGCGCCGAGCAGCGCCACCACGGCCGCCCAGTCGAAGGCGGTCGTGCCCGGCCGGACGATGATGAGCACGCCGACGAATCCCACCGCAGTCGCCGCCCAGCGCCGCCAGCCGACGACCTCGCCCAGGAACAGCACGGCGAGGACGATCACGAAAAGCGGCCGCGTGAACGAGATGGCGATCGCGTCCGCCAGCGGCAAGTGCGTCACCGCATAGAAGCCGCAGAACATGCCCGAGATGCCGACGAGGGCGCGGGCGACATGCAGGACCGGCCGCCTGGTGCGCAGCACCTCGCCGATGCGCCCCTGAAGCATCGGGCCCATCACGAATGGCAGCACGGTAAGGAAACCGAACAGACAGCGGAAGAACTGCACCTGCAGGACGTCGAGTCGTTCGCCGACCGCCTTCACCATCGCGCCTTGCAGCGCGAAGCAGGCCCCGGCCAGCACCATCCACAGCGCGCCGCGCACATTGTCGGGAAGATCGCGCAGGCGTGCCGCCAATCTCGTGTGCGGGCGCAGGCCCGCGCAGGCGTCAGTCATGGGCGGCGTGCGCGGCGCTCGGGGCGGAGGACTTCGCCGCCGCCGCACGGCGCGCGATCGTGGCCTCACGATGGGCGATATAGACGGTGGCGCCGACGATGACGGCGGCGCCGAGCCAGGTCCAGATGTCGGGCGCCTCGCCGAACGCGAACCAGGCGATCAGTGCCACGAACGGCAGCTTCGCGTAATCGAAGGCAAGCAGCGCCGAGGCGTCGCTGATCGCGAAGGCGCGGGTGAAGGCCTGGTGGCCGGCCGTGCCGCACAGGCCGAGCAGCGCGATCCAGATCCAGGTATGCGGCGGCGGGTTCGTCCATACGAACAGGGCGGGAACGAGCGAGAACGGGAGGATATAGAGCGTCATGTAGGTTACGACGGCATTCGGATCCTCGACGCGGCTCAATTGCCTGACCACGACGATGTTGAGCCCCTGGATCGCGGCCGACAGCAGGACGAGCACCTCGGGCAGGCCGACCGAACCGAAGCCGGGTCTCAGCACGATCATCGCACCGATGAAGCCGACGATGGTGGCGGTCCAGCGGCGCGCACGGACCGTCTCGCCCAGGATGAGGACGGCGGCCACCGTCGCGAACAGCGGCGCCGTGAAGGCGAGCGCCGTCGCCTCGGCCAGCGGCATCATCGTGAGCGCGGTGAACCACAAGAACATCGACATCAGGCCGATCAGCGACCGCCCGAGATAGAGCCGCGTGTTGTCGGTGCGCAGTCCCCGTACGCCGGTACGGACCAGCCACGGCACCATGAAGGCGAACCCGGCAAGATTGCGGAAAAAGACGATCTCCAGGACATGGAGGTCTTCCGAGAGCTTCCGGATGAGCGCGCTCATGGAGGCGAAGAAGGCCGCGGCCACGATCATCCACAGCGCAGCGCGCGTCGGACTCGATCTGGCGGCGAATGCGGCGGAAAGGCGTTTGAGCGGCATGCGGACAGGACTGGAAGCTCAGCCTACGCCAGGTGGCGGCGGGTGTGCCAGCGCAGCGCCGGCAAAGCTCCTTTGCGTCTGCCGCGCACCCTTCCGCGTCGCCGCGCTTTCAGGTTAAAAGGCGCCTAATTCGACAGGAGAGACATGCCCATGCCCGAAGCCGCCACGGCTGCCCTGCCGCTCTGGCAGCCATCGCCCGATCGCATCGCCAAAGCGAACATCACCGCCTTCCGGACGGACGTCGAGCGCCGGCACGGGCTCAGCCTCCCGGATTACCAGGCGCTGTGGCGGTGGTCGGTGGACCAGCCTGCCCTCTTCTGGCGCGAGATGTGGTCGTTCGGCCGCATCATCGGCGATCCGGGCGACGTCGTGCTCGTCGACGCGGACCGGATGCCGGGGGCACGGTTCTTCCCGAACGGGCGGCTCAATTTCGCGCAGAATCTGCTGCGGCGCAGCGACGACACTCCCGCGCTGATCTTCCGTGGCGAGGACAAGGTCCGCCGCACCATGACCTGGGCCGAGCTCAACGCCGAGGTCAGCCGCCTTGCCCAGGCGCTCAAGGCGGCCGGCGTCACGGCGGGCGATCGTGTCGCCGGATACCTGCCGAATATGCCCGAGCCGATCATCGCCATGCTGGCGGCGACGAGCCTCGGCGCGGTGTGGTCGTCATGCTCGCCGGATTTCGGCGTCCAGGGCGTGCTCGACCGCTTCGGCCAGATCGAGCCGAAGGTGCTGTTCGCGGTCGATGGCTACTACTACAACGGCAAGACGCATGACTGCCTCGGCAAGCTGCGCGACATCGTGGCCCGCCTGCCGTCGGTCGAGAAGGTCGTCGTCACGCCCTATGTGAACGCAGCACCGAGCCTCGACGGCATCCGCGGCGCCGTCCTGTGGTCGGACTTCGTCGCGCCCTACGGGCCCGGCGCGATCGAGTTCGCGCAGCTCCCGTTCAACCATCCGCTCTACATTCTCTATTCGTCGGGCACGACCGGAGCGCCGAAATGCATCGTCCACGGCGCCGGCGGCACGCTGATCCAGCACCTGAAGGAGCACCTGCTCCATTGCGACGTCAGGCCGGGCGACCGCGTGTTCTACTTCACGACCTGCTCGTGGATGATGTGGAACTGGCTGGTGTCGGGTCTCGCGGCCGAGGCGACGCTCTGCCTCTACGACGGCTCGCCGTTCTACCCGAACGGCAACGTGCTGTTCGATTTCGCCGACGAGGCGGGGTTCACCCTGTTCGGGACCTCGGCGAAGTTCATCGACGCCTGCGCCAAGGCCGGTATCGAGCCGGCGCGCACCCACAAGCTCACGACCGTCCGGACGATCACGTCGACCGGCTCGCCGTTGGTCGCGGAAAGCTTCGACTACGTGTACCGGCGGGTGAAGCAGGACGTCCATCTCGCCTCGATCTCCGGCGGCACCGATATCGTGTCGTGTTTCGTCCTTGGCGTGCCGACGCTGCCCGTATGGCGCGGCGAGATCCAGGCGCGCGGTCTCGGCATGGCGGTCGAGGTGTTCGACGAGAACGGCCGGCCGACGCGCGGCACCAAGGGCGAGCTCGTCTGCGTCAAGCCGTTCCCGTCGATGCCCGTCGGCTTCTGGAACGATCCCGACGGACGCAAGTACCGCGCCGCCTATTTCGAGAAGTTCCCCGGCGTGTGGACGCATGGCGACTGGACCGAGCTCACGTCGCATGACGGCGTCATCATCTACGGCCGCTCCGACGCCGTGCTGAATCCGGGCGGCGTGCGGATCGGCACGGCCGAGATCTACCGCCAAGTCGAGCAGATCGACGAGGTGCTCGAGTCCATCGTCATCGGCCAGGACTGGGACAACGACGTGCGCGTCGTCCTGTTCGTGCGTCTGCGCGACGGCGTGACGCTGACGCCGGCGCTCGAGCAGCGGATCAGGGACCAGATCCGCCGCAACACCACGCCGCGGCATGTCCCGGCGAAGATCATCCAGGTCGCCGACATTCCGCGCACCAAGAGCGGCAAGATCGTCGAGCTCGCCGTGCGCGACATCGTCCACGGCCGGCCGATCAAGAACCGCGAAGCCCTCGCCAACCCCGAGGCGCTCGAGCTTTACAAGGATCTGCCGCAGCTCAAGACCTGAAACGGCGGCCGCCTCGCGCCTCAGGAACCGCGGCCGCGTCGCGCCGTTCTGCCCCGCATGCGCGTTAGTCGCGCGGCAACGCGGAGGTTTTCCGATGAAGGCGCTGTGCTGGCATGGCAAGGGCGACGTGCGGGTCGATACGGTGCCCGATCCCGCGATCGAGGATCCGGGCGACGTGATCGTCAAGGTGTCGTCGACCGCGATCTGCGGGTCCGATCTTCACCTTTATGACGGCTACATCCCGGGCATGAAGGAAGGTGACGTCCTCGGCCACGAATTCATGGGCGAGGTCGTCGAAGTCGGCGCCGACGTCCACCGCCTGAAGAAGGGCGACCGCGTCGTCGTGCCGTTCCCGATCGCCTGCGGCGAGTGCTTCTTCTGCCAGCGCGAGCTCTATTCGTGCTGCGATACGACCAACCCGAACGCGGAGATGGCGGCGAAGGTCTACGGCTATGCCACCGCGGGCATCTTCGGCTATTCGCATCTGACCGGTGGCTACGCGGGGGGGCAGGCCGAGTATGTCCGCGTGCCGCATGCCGATGTCGGCCCGCTCAAGGTCCCCGAGGGGATGACGGACGAGCAGGTCCTGTTCCTGTCGGACATCCTGCCGACCGGCTGGATGGCGGCGCTCAACTGCGACATCCAGCCCGGCGACACGGTCGCGGTGTGGGGCTGCGGGCCGGTCGGACAGTTCGCGATCGCAAGTGCCCGCCTTCTCGGGGCCGAACGCATCGTCGCGATCGACCGTGTGCCCGAGCGTCTGGCGCTCGCGCGGTCGCGGGCCGGCGCCACCGACGCGATCCACTTCATCGAGGAAGAGGTCTACGACCGTCTGCAGACGATGACCGATGGTCGGGGACCGGATGCCTGCATCGATGCCGTCGGCATGGAGGCGCACGGCTGGGGCGAATTCGACGCCGCGCTCGATCGCGCCAAGGCGTTCTTCTATCTCGCGACCGATCGCGCCGCGGCGCTGCGGCAGATCCTGATGTGCTGCCGCAAGGGCGGCAACGTTTCGGTCGCCGGCGTCTATGGCGGCGCGATCGACAAGTTCCCGTTCGGCGCCGTCATGCAGAAGGGGCTCACGATCCGCAGCGGGCAGACGCACGTGCAGCGCTACATGCGCTCGCTGCTCGAACGCATCCGGCAGGGCGAGATCGACCCGACCTTCATTATCACCCATCGTGCCGTGCTCGACGACGGCCCTGCCGCGTACCGCACCTTCCGCGACAAGGCCAATGGCTGCATCAAGGTCGTGATGATGCCGGACGCGGCAGCGGCCGTGCAGCGGACGGAAGCGGCAACGGCGCGGCCGCGCACCTAGCGCCGCGACACGCGACGGTCGGGCCGGCGTTTCGCGTGACGGCAGGCGAGAAACGTTGACCGGTCACGGGCGCGGCGGCACGCTGCGAGGCGGAAGGGGGAACCGCGATGCCGACGCTCGATTATTTCCGTACGCTCGCCCGCTACAACCAGTGGGCCAACCGGCGTCTCTACGCCGCCTGCGCGCAGTTGACCGAGGCGGAATACATGAAGCCGCGGGCGGCCTTCTTCGGTTCGCTGCACGGAACGCTCAACCATGTCCTGGTGGCCGATCGCCTGTGGATCGGCCGCATCACCGGCCACGATCCCGGTATTCGCGCGCTCGACCAGATCCTCTACGGGGACTTCGCCGGTCTGCGCGTCGCGCGCGAGGCCGAGGACGCGCAGATCATCAACGTGATCGAGGCCATGGACGAGCCGACGCTGAACTCGACCCTCCGCTACAAGAACATGGCGGGCGAGTCGCAGGCGACGCCGATGCGCTTCGTGCTGGCGCATTTCTTCAATCACCAGACGCACCACCGCGGCCAGGCGCACGGGCTGCTGTCGCAGACCGGCGTCGCGCCGCCGCCGCTCGACCTGATCTATTACGTGCGGGAATCGTCGCCGTCGGATTGAATCGCGCCGCCTCGGCCAGGATCCACTCGCGGAACGCCTTGATCTTCGGTCGTTCGGCGGTCGCCTCGGGGCATACCAGCCAATAGGCCTTGCCGTTCGGCACGAGGATGTCGAACGGCTGGAACAGCGTGCCGGCCGCAAGTTCGTCGCTGAACATGAACGGCGCGCCGACGGCGACGCCGGCACCGGCGATTGCCGCATGGACGGCGATCCGCGTCGAATCGAAACGCGCACCGGTCTTCGCCTTGTCCAGCGGTAGGCCGACGGCCCGGAACCAGATCGGCCAGTCATACGGCCCGTCGTGTTCGTGGAGCAGCGGCACGGACAGGATGTCCTCCGGTCGGCGCAGGCGGTCCTTGAAACGCGCGCCTGCAAGCGGGGTCAGCACGTCGTCGAACAGCTTGTCGCAGCGAAGGTCGCGCCAGCCGCCGGCGCCGTACCGGATCGCGACGTCGACGTCCTCCGTGGCGAAGTCGACCATCCGGCTCGTCGTCGTCAGGCGGACGTCGATCGACGGATGCGCGGCCTGAAACTGCGGCAGGCGCGGCACCAGCCAGCCGAGCGCGAACGTCGTCAGCAAGCTGATGGTCAGTGTGCCTTGCCCGCCGCGACGCACCCGGTCCACGGCCTGGGCGAGCCGGTCGAAGGCGTCGCGCAGCTCAGGCAGCAGCGCGTGGCCCTCTTCCGTCAGCAGCAGCCTGCGCGTCAGGCGCCGGAACAGCTTCACGCCCAGTTGCGCCTCGAGCGCCTTCACCTGATGGCTCACCGCCGCCTGGGTGACATTCAGCTCGGCGGCGGCGCGGGTGAAGCTCAGATGGCGCGCCGCCGCTTCGAAGGCGCGCAATGCGTTGAGCGGCGGCAGGGATCTGGCCATGTCATGCCTTAATTTTTCTAAGCCATCGTACGAGGAAAGATCGTTTGTGCGCAAGAATCGGGCTGCACAAATGTTGTGTCGAGCATGAAATCGGCTCGACGCGATGCATTAGGGAGACTTGGCCATGGACCGGACGTGCAGCCCCCATCCGACCTTCGCCCCGGCGCTCGACCGGCAGGCGCGGCGCGCCGTCCGGTCGACGATTCAGGCGCTTCTCATCAGGCTCGCCGACCGGATCGCGTCGTGGCACGAACGGGCGCGCAGCCGGCGTGCGTTGCTCGCGCTCGACGACCGTCTCCTGCGCGACATCGGCATCGATCGGGCGACGGCCGAACTGGAAGGGTCGCGTTCGTTCTGGGAGCCGTAAGCAGGGCGCTTCACCGTCGCCGGCGCAGGAACAGCTTGCCGCTGCCGTTGAGGGCGGCGAACAGCGATGCGAACTCCGCAGCGAAGGCCGGCCAGTCGAGCGGGCCGGCCTTCGCCGCGAGGGCGGCGCGGATTTCCTCCAGCGTGCGCGTTCCGTCGATCAGGCTGCAGATCGCCGGTGCGAGCCGCGGCAGCGGAAAGCGCAGGCTGAGCCCTTCGGCGCTGACGGTCAGCATGCCACCCGGTTTCAGGCCGCGCGCGAGCTGCTCGGGCGACGCATCGAACAGCACGGGCACGAGGTCGGGCGCATCGGGGCGCGGTGGCGCCACCGGATTCGCCGCATGCACGGCGTAGAATACATGCGCCTTGATGTTGCCGGCGAGCCGTTCCGCGAAGGCGGCGCGGGCGAGCGGCGGCAGCTCCTGGACCCGTTTCAGGAGTGCGGCGTCGCTGATGTAGCTTGCGGGTTCGTAGCGCGCGGGCGGCACGAAACTCACGAGGCGCAGCCGCGCGCCGTCGACGAGCGCCCCGATCTCCTCGACCGTGTAGGCGCGGTCGCGGGCGTGCAGCAGCAGGTCGTAAAGCCCGACATCGCCCTCGACGATGTGATCGGTCACGAACGGATTGCGCTTGAGCCAGTTCGTCGCCGGCAACTGCGCGAGAAGACGGCGCGCGAGCTGCAGGCGCGCGGCCGGATCCGCCGTCGGTGGCGCGATCGCGTTGAGCATCGCCTGCACGTGATAGACGCCGGTGCGGCCCAGCGCGCCGTACAGCATCAGGCCCATGCCGCCGTGCGGCGCGAGCGCGCGCGTCAGCGCGGCGAGTCCGGCCGCCGGATCGGGAAGGTGATGAAGCACGCCACAGCAGTCGATGTAGTCGAACATCCCGAGACCGAGCGCGTCCAGTTCGAGCAGCGAGCCGGTGACGAAACGGATATTCGACAGACCGCGCTGTCGGGCGCGCGCTTCGGCGACTCTGCGCGCGGCGCGCGACATGTCGAGATAGACGACCTCCGCCTCTCCGGCGCCGGCCCAGGCGAGCTGCTGCGCCAGCATGATGGCGGCATCGCCGGTTCCGCCGCCCGCGACGAGGACGCGAAACGGGCGCGTCAGGTCGAGGCCGCCGCCGAAGACGTAGTGATTGAGTTCGGCGAGATGGCTCGGCGAGCCGAGGATCAGCCGCTTGGCCTCGTCGCGCGGGTCGCGCGGCGGATAGGGATAGGCCTCGTACTGGGCCTGGACGGGGTCGGACATGCGCGTTTCGGACGGTTGCGTCCGCGATCTTTAGCACCAACGGCGTTGCCTCCGCACGTCTCCCCGCTAGGCAGGCGCGCGTCTCTCGGCCAAAATCGGCCGCCATCGGCAGCAGACATTTCCGGATCCACGACCCGTGAGCAAAGCTTTCGTTCGCAACGATCAAGACGACAGCGACGACGACCTGCCCGAGGACGGCCCGGCGCTTCCGGCGGGCGTCAAGAACTACATGACTCCGGCCGGCTACCGGCGGCTGCGGGATGAACTGCAGCACCTCATCCGCGTCGAGCGGCCGAAGGTCGTCGAGACCGTGGCCTGGGCGGCCGGCAACGGCGACCGCTCGGAGAACGGCGACTACATCTACGGCAAGCGGCGGCTGCGCGAGATCGACCGCCGGATCCGCTTCCTGACCAAGCGCCTCGAGATCGCCGAGGTCGTCGATCCGGCCCGGCAGCAGCATCTGGATCAGGTCTTCTTCGGCGCGACCGTCACCTATGTGAATGCCGAGGGCGTCGAGATGACGGTGAAGCTCGTCGGCGTCGACGAGGCCGATTTCGCGCGCCGTCAGGTGAGCTGGGTTTCGCCGATCGGCCGCGCGCTGATGCGGGCGAGGGTCGGCGATACGGTGACCGTGCGGACGCCGTCCGGACCGGAAGAGATCGAGGTCGTGGCCATCCGCTACGAGCAGGACGAAGGCGAAAGCGCCGGCGCCTGAGCGCGCCGCCATGGCTGGGCGGGACTTGAACTGCCCGCCCGTGCCGCCGGTCTCCGGAAGAGAGCGTCCGGCCCCACGTGTGAAATCGGTCACAGCGCCCGGTCTGGGCCCGGTATAGCCTGCGCTGACGTACGGGTTCTCCTGCCATTTCGCGCCGGAAAGCGGCGCGTTCGAAAGGAAAAATCGATGATGTCACAGGTGATGGAGCAGCCGATCGCCACCGCCGCCGAGGGCGATCGGGGGCAACTGATCGACGTGGTGACGTCGGCATTCGAGACCGATCCGGCCGCGCGCTGGATATATCCGGATACGGCGCAATATCGCCGCCATTTCCCGGTCTTTGCCCAGGCGTTCGGCGGTCGGGCGTTCGAGTACGGGACGGCGTTCTACAGCGGCACGTTCGTCGGCGCGGCGCTATGGCTGCCGCCGGGCACCGGCCCGGACGAGGAGACCCTGCTGGCGCTGCTGACGGAAACGCTTCGCGAGTCCGAGAAGCAGGCAGCCTTCGCGGTGTTCGAGCAGATGGGCAGCTATCACCCGGCGGAACCGCACTGGTACCTGCCGCTCATCGGCGTGCTGCCCGCCATGCAGGGCAAGGGGCATGGCTCGGCGCTGATGCAGCGGGTGCTGCGGCAATGCGATAGGGATGGGACGCTGGCCTATCTCGAATCCTCGAATCCCCGGAACATTCCGTTCTACGAACGCCACGGGTTCGAGCTGCTCGGGACCATCCAAGTGGAAACGTCGCCGCCGATCTACCCCATGCTGCGCAGACCCGGCCGCACGATCGCCCGCTAGAACGCGAGGACGATCTTGCCGGTCGCCCGGCGCGAGGTCAGCAGTTCCATCGCGGCGGCGACCTCCTCCGCGGGGAACACGTGCGAGACGTGCGGCTTCAGCTTGCCGTCCCTGAGCCAGCCCGCCATTTCCGCGAAGGCGTCGCGGACGAGGTCCGGCATCCGGCTCCGGTATTCGGCAAAGAAGAAGCCGATCGCCGCGATGTTCTTGACCAATAGCAGGTTCGCGGGGATCTGCTGGATGCGTCCGCCGGCGAAGCCGGCGATGACGAGGCGCCCTTCCCAGGCGGTCGCGCGGAGCGCGGCGTCGAAGGCATCGCCGCCGACCGGATCGAACACGACGTCGACGCCGCGTCCATCGGTCAGGTCTTTGAGTCGCGCGCGCAGATCCTCGGTCGTGTAGTCGATGACGTGGTCGGCGCCGTGCGCGCGCGCGAGCGCCAGCCTGTCCGCGCCGCGCGCCGCCGCGATCACCGTCGCGCCGACCGCCTTGCCGACCTCGACCGCGGCAAGCCCGAGACCGCCGGCTGCGCCGAGGACGAGCAGCGTCTCGCCGGCGCGCAGGCGTCCGCGGCGGATCAGCCCGAAATGCGCGCTGCCGTAGACGATCGGGAACCCGGCGGCCGCGACGATGTCGAGCCCGGGCGGAATCGGAAAGGTCGCGCGGGCGTCGGCCACGACCACCTTGGCGAAGGCGCCCATGCCCGTCGCCGCCATGACCCGGTCGCCCGGCCTGAACGCCGTGACGTCGGGGGCGACCTCGATCACCGTGCCCGCGGCCTCGAGGCCGGGAACGAACGGCAGCGGCGGCTTGACCTGATAGCGCCCCTGGACGACGAGCGTGTCCGCGAAGTTGAGACCGGCGGCCTGAACGGCGATGCGGACCTGGCCTCGCTTGAGGGGCGGAGTCGGCATGCGCCCGATGGTGAGCGCCCTCGGTCCGTCCAGCCGGCTGCAGACGATCGCCGACGTCTCGGTAGCGAGTTCGATGACGCTGTGCGTGGTTCCGTCCATAGGCCCCCCAACCGGCGTCCACCGGCCTGTCCGGCACTGCACGTGCCGACAACGTTTACGAAGTATTAGTATAGACACGGCGCCCCTTCACACAAAAGGGTGAAGTCACGCGACGGACACCAACGTTTTGCAAATTGAAATTAGGGTTGCGGACGGTGCTGCGAGCGCCAGCTTAAAGACAAGAGGCCGGCGCGATCCGGCCGACATGCCAGCCGTTGACGTTCTGCAGCGGGGGCTCCATCAGGGCGCCGAGGCGCATGCGCTGTGCTTCGTCGAAATCGGCATAGCGGATCAGCAGTGCGGCGAGTGCCACTTCCGCCGCGCGCGCGGCGCCATCCTCGATCTTGAGGGCGATGCCGATTCCGCGCGCCGGAATCGCCGCCATGTACATGCCTTCGGCACCGGTCTTCACGATGATCTTGCCGGCGCCGATTTCCATCGCCGTCGTGCAGAATCGGCCCGTGCCGGCCACCATCATCGGGTTCGCCGTCATCGCGGCGGCAAGGCGCCGGCACGCCGCCGCGCGTTCGCGCGGCAGTGCATCGGGCGCGCCGAAGCGGGCGATGCCGCGGGCCAGCGCCGACAGCGGAATGCCGATCTGCGGCAGGCTGCAGCCGTCGATGCCGCGCGGTGCGCGCGACAGATCCACGCCGCACATTTCTTCGAAGGTGCGGACGATCCGTTGTTGGACCGGATGATCGGGCGCGATGTAACCGCGGATTGGTTCGCCCATGTGGCGCGCGGTGGCCAGCATGGCGGCATGCTTGCCCGAGCAGTTGTTGTGAAGAGCGGACGGCGCCTCGCCGGCCCGGATCAGCGCGTGGGCGGACGGGACGTGATACGGCGGATGCGCGCCGCAGGCCAGATCGTCGACGGAACAGCCGATGCGCGTGAGCAAGGCGGCGACCGTCTCGACATGCACGGGTTCGCCGCCGTGGCTCGCGCAGGCAAGCGCGAGCTCCGGCCCCGTCATGGCGAAGCGGTCCGCGGCCCCCGTCTCCACGACCGGCAGCGCCTGCAGCGGCTTGATCGCCGAACGCGGATAGACCGGCGCCGTCACGTCGCCGTGCGCCTCGATGATCGCGCCGTCCGCATCGACGACGGCGATCGAGGCGCGATGGCGGCTTTCGATCATGTCGCCGCGAACGACGTGCACGGCGACCGGTGGTGCGTTTTTGGTGCGGGCGCGCGTCGATCGGCGCGGCGCAGGGCGGGCGGTATCGTCGGGCATGGGAAACACCTTGCCTTCACCGGGGCACGGGAGGCAAGTTGCGCCCCGACCCAAACCACCGGCTTGAAGCATGCGCGGATATTTCGGCATCGGCGTCGAGGGCATCAGCAAGGCGATGAATCTCGGAAGCCTGCTCCGGACGGCCCACGCGTTCGGCGCCAGCTTCGTGTTCACGATCGCGGCTGCATACAACCGGGCCGAAGGTGCGTTGGCGGATACCTCCGATACGCCCGGTAGCCTGCCGTTCTTCGAGTTCCCGGACGTGAAGAGTCTGCGGCTGCCGCGCGACTGCGTACTCGTCGGGGTCGAGATCACAGACGACGCGATCGACCTGCCCAGCTTCTGCCACCCGCACGCTGCGGCCTACGTACTGGGCCCCGAGCGCGGCGCGCTCTCGCCCGAGCTGCTCGCGCTGTGCTCGCACGTGGTCAAGATTCCGACAAAGTTCTCGATCAACCTTGCCCTTGCCGGCGCGCTGACGATGTACGATCGCCTCATCAGTCGCGGCCGTTTCCCCGACCGCCCGCTGCGGCCCGGCGGACCAACGGTTCCGCTCGAGCCGCACGAGTTCGGCCCTCCCAAGGTGAGGCGCCGGTCGGGATGAACGGCGCCGGTGGGCGCGATGCGTCTTAAGCCGCGGCGTGCGTTCGATTGACGTCCTGTAGCCGGACGTGTCATAGGCCTTGAAGCTTCGCCGTTTGGCGTGAAGCGCAACTCGAGAACCGGGAAACTCGCTGTCGTGCGTCTGTTCGTCGGTGCCTTCACCGCTTTTGCCATGGTTCTGGCCGCGGCGCCCGTCACGGCCCAGCAGCCCGCCAAGCGCGCCGAGTCCGGCACGTCGCCGGGTCCGCGGGCGCTCGGCACGTTCGATGCCTGGACCGCGGTCGAGATGACCGAGCGCGGCAGCAAGATCTGCTACATCCTCTCGCGACCGACCAAATCCGAGCCGGCCAACGTCCGTCGCGGCGACGTGCTGCTGATGGTGACACATCGGCCGGCGGCCAATCGGCGCGACGAGGTCAGTTTCCAGGCCGGCTACAACTACAAGGCTGGATCCGATGTCGCCGTCGAGGTCGACAAGACCAAGAAGTTCGAATTCTTCACCAGACCCGACGTCGATGACGACGGCGCCTGGACGCGCGATGCCGCTACCGACAAGGCGTTGATCGAGGCCATGCGCGCAGGCACCACCCTGACGGTGAAGGGAACCTCGGCGCGCGGCACCCAGACCACCGACACCTTCTCCCTGATCGGATTCAGCAAGGCCTATGCCGAAATCGGCAAGGCGTGCGGTATACGCTGAACCGGCGGCCCTTCGCCTGTATAATGGCCCGATGATCGAAATCCCGTCCGGGCCCAAGCCCGAAATCGATACGCCGCAGCGGCCGCTCGTGCCGCCTGCCGACGGCCGGCGCAACATCGTCGGTCTGTCGCGCGCGGAACTCGTCGCCGCGCTCGCCGAGCTTGGCGAGCCGGCGTTCCGCGCCAAGCAGATCTGGCAGTGGATCTACGTGCGCGGCGTGCGCTCGTTCGGCGCGATGACCAACCTGTCGAAGGATCTGCGCGCCAGGCTCGAGGCGCGGTTCGTCATCGACCGGCCGCAGATCGTGCGCCATCAGCAGTCCTTCGACGGCACGCAGAAATGGCTGCTGCGCTTCGTCGACGGGCAGGAGGCCGAAACGGTCCACATTCCCGAGGAGGATCGCGGGACGCTGTGCGTGTCGTCCCAGGTCGGCTGCACGCTCACCTGCAAGTTCTGTCACACGGGCACGCAGCGCCTCGTCCGCAACCTCGAACCGGACGAGATCGTCGGCCAGGTGATGCTGTGCCGCGATGCCTTCGGCGAATGGCCCGCGCCCGCGGCGGACCGGCGGCTGACCAACATCGTCATGATGGGCATGGGCGAGCCGCTGTTCAATTACGACAACGTCGCCAAGGCGCTGAAGATCGTGATGGACGGCGAGGGCATCGCCATCTCGCGCCGCAAGATCACGCTGTCGACGTCGGGCGTGGTGCCGATGATCCGCCGCTGCGGCGAGGAACTCGGCGTCTCGCTCGCGGTCTCGCTGCATGCGGTCACCGACGAGCTGCGCGACGTGCTGGTGCCGATCAACAAGAAGTGGCCGATCGCCGAGCTGCTCGCGGCGTGCCGCGAGTATCCGGGCCTCTCCAACGCGCGACGGATCACGTTCGAATACGTGATGCTCAAGGGCGTCAACGATTCGCCCGCGGACGCGCGCGAGCTCTTACGCCTCATTCGCGGCATCCCGTCGAAGATCAACCTGATCCCGTTCAACCCCTGGCCGGGCTCGCCGTTCGAATGCTCCGACGACGCGACGATCGACGCGTTCGCCGACATCCTGGCGCGCGCCGGCTATGTTGTGCCGGTCCGCCGGCCGCGCGGCCGCGACATTCTCGCCGCCTGCGGTCAGCTCAAGTCTGATAGCGTGCGCCACCGTCGCGCCGCGATCGCGGAACAGCCGCCCGCCGGCTGATCCGGCCGGACCGCCTGCGGGGCGGGTCCGGCCTGTCGCCATTCGGCGACTCTGCCGGCCGCATCGCAGCCCGCGCCTCCTCCAGGATCCACTCGCGAAAGGCGCGGATCTTCGCATCCTGCAGCGCCTCGGGCGGACAGACGAAGTAATAGGCGAACTCGACCGGAAGGCTGAGGGCGAACGGCCGCACGAGGCGGCCCTCGGCGAGATCATCGCGCACCAGCACGCTGTGGGCGAGCGCGACACCGCGCCCGGCGATCGCCGCATCGAGCGCCATCGCGACATGGTGGAAGCGCAGGCCGCGCGTGGCGTCGACGTCGGTCACGCCGGCGGCGCGCAGCCACATCGGCCAGTCCGGCGTGCTGGGGTCGCTCACGTTCGTCGCGTCATGCAGCAGTACGTGATGCCGTAGATCGTCGGGGCGGCGCAGCGCGTTGCGTCCCTCGAGCAGCTTCGGGCTGCACACCGGGAATACCTCGTTGCGCATCAGCAGTTCGGCGTGCAGCCCGGGATAGCGGCCGTGTCCGTACCGCAATGCCGCCTGGATGTCCTCGCGCGCGAAATCGACCAGATGCATCGATGCCGATACGCGCAGGTCGATGTCGGGATGCTTCGTCCAGAAGCGATCGAGGCGCGGCACCAGCCATTTCGTCGCGAATGACGGTGCGGCGCTCACCGTCAGGATCTTGTGCCGTTGCGGCGCGCGCGCGATCTCGACCGCCTGCGCCATGCGGTCGAAGGCATCGCGCAGCACGGGAAGACAGGCCTGTCCGTGCTCGGTCAGTTGCACGGCGCGATTGAGACGCCGGAACAGTTTGACGCCGATCTGCGCCTCGAGCGCCTTCACCTGATGGCTGATCGCCGCCGGCGTGACGTGCAGCTCGGCGGCCGCGCGCTGAAAGCTCAGATGGCGCGCCGCCGCCTCGAAGGCGCGCAGCGCATTGAGCGGGGGCAGGCGCCGGACGCGATCCACGGATTAATTATCCTAATCTGAAACCTGAGAAGGCGTCGTTTGTCGGTTTCAGCCGATTCTCCCACGATCATCGTCGGAAATCCACCGGAATGATCCGGTCGGATTCCTTCGGGAGCTCGTGACATGAGAAATTCTTATCTGAACGAGCAACTGATGTGGACGCCGGTGCCGCGTCTTTCGCGACATGTCGGGCTCGTCCGCCGTGTCGTCGCGACCTTGCGGCGCCTCCATGCGCGTGCGCGCGAGCGGCGGGAACTCCTCGCCATGAGCGACCGCGATTTGCGCGACATCGGTCTCACGCGCCTCGATGCGTGGCGCGAGGCCAACAAGCCGCTGTGGCGGTCATGAACATCCGTGCAAAGGAGGCCGACATGTCCCGACGTGATTCGCGCTGGCCGGTCGTAACGCAATTGTCGCCGGAGCTCATCGCCGGCTATGTCGAGGAGGCGAAGACGCTGCGCGATGCGGCGTTGCGCGACATGGAGCGCCGGCTGCGGACACACACGCTGCGCGCCATGCGGCGCATGATCGCGCGGCTGCCGGGACGGTCCGACACGTCTTCGCAGCGATAGGTCGGATCCGTCCTCAGGCGAGCGCCCGCAGCAGGAAGCTCGCCCCGGTCGCGACGTAGACGGCATCGAGCGTCAGGCGGAAACGCCGTTCGTCGAGACGCACCTGGACGCGCTGGCCGAGCCACAGGCCGGCGAGCGTCGGAAGCACGGCGGTCGCCGACAGCACGAAATCGTCGACGGACGCGATGCCGAAGCTGGCAACGCCGATCGACAGCGCCACATGACCGGCCAGGAAGAAGAGCGAGATGGTGGCGACGAACTCGTGCTTCGGCAGCCGCAGCGCGGCGAGGAAGAGCATCACCGGCGGACCGTAGACCGATGAAATGCCGCCGAGCACGCCGCCGACGGCGCCCGCGACGGGACCGACCCAGCGTTCATGGGCCGGCGGCACGTGCAGCCTGGGCTGCAGGCGCGTCGCGACCGTAAGCGTCAGCAGTGCGACGCCGATGATGGCGTAGAGGACGTCCTCGTCGATCAGGACGAGGCCGTTCGTGGACACGATGATGCAGGCGATCAGGACGACGAGGGTCGGCCAGAAGCGCCGCACCGTGGCGGCGAACTGACCGCGCTGGAAGGCCTGGGTGATGTTGGTCGCGAAGACCGGCAGGATCAGCGCGGTCACGCAGGTCGCGAGCGGCAGTTTGAGCGTGAGCAGCGGCAGCGCCACCAGCGGCAGGCCGAGGCCGACCACGCCCTTCAGCAGGCCGCCCAGGAACAGGCACAACGAAGCGTACAGCGCCGTTCCCGGCTCGGGCATCGTGGGGACCCTGCTGCCGCGACGGACCGTACGACCCGCTCAGCGCTTGGCGTATTGCGTGGCGCCGAACAGAACCTCGCGCGCCTTGTCGTCGATCGGCCCCTCGCGCCGGCGGTCGGCGAGCAGGCCGAGGCCCCGCTGTACGGCCGGGCGCGCGTCGATCGCCTCGAACCACCGCTTGAGATTGGGGAAATCGTTGATGTCCAGCCCCTGCCGCTTGTACGGCCGGATCCACGGGAACACCGCCATGTCGGCGATCGAGTAGTCGCCGGCGAGATAGTCCACCTCGCCGAGGCGCCGGTCGAGCACGTTGTAGAGGCGCCGTGCCTCGTTGGTATAGCGCTCGATCGCATAGGGAATCGGTTCCGGCGCGTAGACGCGGAAGTGATGGACCTGCCCGAGCATCGGGCCGATGCTGGCCATCTGGAACATCAGCCACTGCGTCACGGCATAGCGGCCGCGGACGTCGCGCGGGATGAAGCGGCCGGTCTTCTCCGCGAGGTAGAGGAGGATCGCCCCCGACTCGAAGATGGTGATCGGCTGGCCGTCCGGCCCGTCGCTGTCGACGATGACCGGCATCTTGTTGTTCGGGTTCATCTTCAGGAAGTCGGCCTTGAACTGGTCGCCCTTGGTGATGTCGACCGGAAACACGCGGTAGGGCGTTCCCGTCTCCTCGAGCATGATGGAGACCTTGTAGGCGTTCGGCGTCGGCCAGGCGTAAAGGTCGATCATCGGCGGATCCTGTCCTGTAATGACGGGTCGAGCTTAGTCGAGGGCCCGCCCCGGCCACAACGGGCGAACGGGAATGGCTGAGCCGCGCTTGCAGCAGGCCTCTTTATCCCTATACTCGCGCGCGTTTTCGACCCTCCCTTCAGGAACTTCCATGCCCGGCGCGAACGCTCCAAAGAACGTCAAGAAAGTCGTGCTCGCCTATTCCGGCGGCCTCGATACCTCCGTCATTCTCAAGTGGCTCCAGGAGACGTATGGCTGCGAGGTCGTGACCTTCACCGCCGATATCGGCCAGGGCGAGGAACTCGAGCCCGCGCGCGAGAAGGCGCGCATGCTGGGCGTGAAGCAGATCTATATCGAGGACCTGCGCGAGGAGTTCGTCCGCGATTTCGTGTTCCCGATGTTCCGGGCGAACGCGCTCTACGAGGGCGTGTATCTCCTGGGCACGTCGATCGCGCGGCCGCTCATCGCCAAGCGGCAGATCGAGATCGCACGCGAGACGGGGGCCGATGCCGTCGCCCACGGCGCCACCGGCAAGGGCAACGACCAGGTCCGGTTCGAGCTGACCTACTACGCGCTCAATCCCGACATCCGCGTCATCGCGCCGTGGCGCGAATGGGATCTCGACAGCCGCACCAAGCTGCTCGACTACGCCGAGAAGCATCAGATTCCGATCGCCAAGGACAAGCGCGGCGAGGCGCCGTTCTCGACGGACGCGAACCTGCTGCACATCTCGGCCGAGGGCAAGGTGCTCGAGGACCCGTGGGAAGAGCCGGGCGAATACGTCTATTCGCGCACCGTGGCACCCGAGAAGGCGCCCGACGAACCGCAATATGTCGAGATCGAGTTCGAGAAGGGCGATCCGGTCGCGGTCGACGGCGAACGGCTGTCGCCTGCGAAGCTGCTCGCCCGGCTGAACGAGATCGGCGGCCGGCACGGCATCGGCCGCGTCGATCTGGTCGAGAACCGTTTCGTCGGCATGAAGTCGCGCGGCGTGTACGAGACGCCGGGCGGCACCATCCTCTACTGGGCCCATCGCGGCATCGAGAGCCTCACGCTCGACCGCGGCGCCCAGCATCTCAAGGACGAGCTGGCGCCGCGCTATGCGGAGCTGGTCTACAACGGCTTCTGGTATTCGCCGGAACGCGAGATGCTGCAGGCCGCGATCGACAAGAGCCAGGAGAACGTGACCGGCACGGTGCGGCTCAAGTGCTACAAGGGCCATGTGCGCGTCGTCGGGCGCAAGTCGCCGCGCTCGCTCTACAGCCTCGCGCACGTCACGTTCGAGGCCGACCAGGGCGCCTACAACCAGCACGACGCCGAAGGCTTCATCAAGCTCAACGCGCTGCGCCTCAGGCTCCGCAAGCGGTTGCAGAACTAGGCACCCCGCGGCACCGGAGGTTTGCACACCGCCGGCTGACGTTCGCGCGCCCTTCAGGGCCACCACATCGGCTTGTCGGCCTCGCGCCGGGCCTCGTTGCGCGTCAGGCCGACGTCGCGCAGCAGCCTGTCGTCGAGCATGACGAGGGCGCGGCGCGTGCGTCGGCGCACGAGCATCCAGCGCCACGCGCGCCAGGCGGTGCCGAGCCATTCGCGCCATCGCCGTGGACCGGGAATCGCGATGCGGCCCGCGTCCGCGGCCGTCAGTGACGGGGAACAGGGAAGATCGTTTCGCACGGGCATTGCCGTCGTTCGGGGCGTCCGTTTCATGGACGCGGATTGTAGGGACTGTCCCTGCATCCATGTTTCGGTTACGATCGAAATATGAAATCAGGCCCCGACATCGCCGAGGTGGCGGCGCTCATCGGTGATCCGGCGCGCTCGGGGCGGCACTGCTCGACACCTGCTTCGCGCGGGGCTGGGTCGCGCGCATTGCCGGCACGCGCGCCGTCATGCTCACGCCGTCCGGCCGCCGGGCGGTCGCCCGCCTGTTCGATGTCCGGCCGCCGGATGGATCCCGGCGCAATTGAGTTTCAGTCCGCTTCGAGGTCTCAGCGCAGCGGCACGCCCGCGATCCACGGGTGCAGGTAAATGAAGGCGACGTAGAGCGCGAGCGCGCCGGCGACGCGCGCCAGCCCGATCTCGCGCCACAACGATTTCGCCGGGTCCTTGCCGTAGGCCGTCCGCCAGAACTGCCGCGTCTTGCCGGTCAGCAGGGCGGCGAAGGGCAGGTTGGACGTCACCTCGGCGAAGCGCGCGAAGCCTTCCGGGTCGCGGTCGCGTCGCTTCGCGTCGATCTGCGTCGTGCCGAACAGGGCGAGGAAGGCGAGGCTGCCGAACAGGATCAGGGCGGCGAGATCGCCGTTGGGCACGATGTGGGCGAGCGCCCACAGGCCGATGGCCCACATCACGGGATGGCGCGTGATCTTGAGCACGCCCGGCGCCGGGTCGCGTGTCGTGGGATCGAAGCCGCGGTTGACCGCGGTCGGGTTGTGCTGCGTCAGGCCGCAGACCAGGAAGAACGCCGCGACCAGCATGACGACGGCCGGCACGAGCCGCATCCACGCTGCCTGCGGCCATAGCTGCCAGTATGGCGCATCGCCGTAGGCGAGGCCGAGCCAGAGCAGGGCAAGCGCGGCCACCGTCGAGTAGAGGCCGATGAACGGCCCCTCGCCGAGGCGCGCGACCAGCGCGCGGCGGGTTCCGGGCGCCGCCAGCGCGAGATGGGTGCCGACGAACACGGCGGCGGCGGCGACGAGGTGCCAGAGGCTTCCGGTCATGATCGGCTCCACGCTATGCGGCGACTTGCCAGGATGAGGTTAGGCCGTTATGTTGACACTGTCAACATGAGGGGTGCGCAACGAAACCGGCGACCGCGCCCGCCTTCCGGCCCTCCGGGGAAGGCGGCGGGGGCGCGGCGGCCCTATCATCACGGCGACTTGCGTCGGGCGCTTCTCGCGACGGCGGCCCGTCTGCTCGAGACCGACGGCCCGGCCGCGCTCAGCCTGCGCGAGGTCGCGCGCGCGACCGGCGTGTCGCAGACGGCCCCCTATCGCCACTTCGCCGACAAGGAGGCGCTGCTCGCGGCACTTGCCGCCGACGGCTTTGCCGAGCTTGCGCGCCGCATGACCGAGGCCGAAGCCGGCGTGGACGCGCCGGTCGAGCGGCTGCGGGCGCTCGGCCGGGGTTACGTCGATTTCGCGCTCGCCCATCCGCATGTCTTCCGTCTGATGTTCGGGCCCGAAATTCCGGACCGGCGGGCGCATCCCCCGCTGTTCGCCGCCGCGACCGCGGCCCAGGAGAAGCTTGGTGCCGCGATCGCGGCCTGCCGCCGCGGCCTGTCGCGCGATGCGGCGGACGAGCGGACCGCGCTGGTGGCGGCATGGTCGCTCGTGCATGGTCTCGCGACGCTGCTGATCGGGGATCAGTTCCGCGAGACGGACGTGACGGCGCGCGCGGCCCTGGTCGACGGCGTGACCCGTCTGTTCGCGCGCATGCTGGCCGAAAGGCCGGCCTTCTAGGGCTTGTCGAGGAATCGCGCCGCCGCCCCGGGCGGCGGCGGCAGGCAGGCGTTGCGCCGCCCGAACCAGTCGTAGCGGTGGCGCGCGACGAGGTCGTAGAGGCGGTCGCGCCATCGCCGCGGCAGCACGCGCAGCACGCCCAGGAGCGGCCACGGGAACGGCAGGCGGCTCGCCACGTACAGCGCGGCGTCGGATTTGACGTAGACGCGGTCGCCGTCGACGACGGTCACGGTTTCCGGCGCGGGCGGCATGCCGAAGCGCCGCTTGAGGGCGCTGCCGACGGCGCCCTGCGCGAAGGCGAAGTCGAAGACGCCCTTGCGGTCGTGGCACAGGACGAGCCGGACCCCGGCGGCGCAAAGCCTGCACACGCCGTCGAAGATCAGCACGGGTCGGCTCGTCGGCGCGTCGCTCATCCGGCGACGAAGCCTAATCCGGCGGCGCGGACGGCGCCAGCCGGCCGCCTCAGCCGAGCTTGCGCCGTTTCTTCGCCGCCTTCAGCGTGTTGCCGATGAGGCAGGCGATGGTCATCGGCCCGATGCCGCCGGGCACGGGCGTGATCGCGCCGGCGACGTGGATCGCCTCGTCGAAGGCGACGTCGCCGACGAGGTGTGCCTTGCCGTCGGGCCCCGTGATGCGGTTGATGCCGACGTCGAGGACGATCGCGCCGGGCTTGATCCAGTCGCCGCGCACCATCTTCGGCCGGCCGACGGCGGCGACCAGGATGTCGGCGTTGCGGCAGATCGCCGGCAGGTCGCGCGTCTTCGAATGCGCGATCGTGACCGTGCAGTCGTTGCGCAGCAGCAGCTGGGCCATCGGCTTGCCGACGATGTTGGAACGGCCGAGCACGACGGCGTTGAGGCCCGCGAGCCGGCCGCCCAGCCGGTCCTTGAGCAGCATCTCGCAGCCGAGCGGCGTACACGGCACCAGGCCGTCGCGGCCGATCGCCAGCCGGCCGGCGTTCACCGCGTGAAAGCCGTCGACGTCCTTGTCCGGGTCGATGGCGTCGAGGATCGCGGCCGTGTCGATCTGCGCCGGCAGCGGCAGCTGCACCAGGATGCCGTCGACCTCCGGGTCGGCATTGAGCCGCGCCACCAGGTCGAGCAGCTCCTGAGTCGTCGTCGTCGCGGGCAGCTCGTGCTTGATGTCGCGCATGCCGGCGGCGACGGTCTGGTTCGTCTTGTTGCGGACATAGACCCGGCTCGCCGGGTCGTCGCCGACCAGCACGACGGCAAGTCCGGGTGTGACGCCGTGCTTCGCCTTCAGCTGCGCGACCTCCGCGGCATACGCCGCCAGAAGGCCCTGGGCGAACGCCTTTCCGTCGATGATCTTGCTGCTCGTTGCCGTATCGTTCATGCCTTCCTCGATGCACCTGTGATCGCTTCGGCGACCGTCTCGGCCGCGGCCCGGACGTGCACGCGCTTGAGGCGCTGCGTCTCGCCCGAGACGATGGCGAACGCGCCCTTCGGCAGCCGCCACGCCTTGGCGAGAAGTGCGATCAGCGCGGCGTTCGCCTTGCCGTCCTCCGGCGGCGCCGTCACCTTCACCTTCAGCACCGGCCGGTCGCCGTCGGGGCCGGGTTCCGTGGCGACCCCTTCGATCCCGGCCTGCCGCGCGCGCGGCGTAAGCTTGATCGTGACGATCGTGCCATCGGTGGTCGGGGCGATCGGCAGGTTCACGCGGGCGATGATCAGATCGCGATTTCGATGATCAGGTTCTGCAGGAAGACCAGCAGCAGGATCAGCACGACCGGCGAGATGTCGACCCCGCCCAGAAGCGGCACGAAGCGGCGGATCGGGCGCAGCGCCGGCTCGGTTATCCGGTAGAGAAAATCGCTGACCATGTACACGAAGCGGTTGTGCGTATTCAGCACGTTGAACGCGATCAGCCACGAGAAGATGGCCGAGGCGATCAACACGTAGATGTAGAGCTGAATGACGGTCAGGATCAGGTTTATCAGCGCGTACATGGAGGGCGATTCAGCTCCCGGCAGCCGGACGTCCGAGACCCTACACGACCGCTCGGACCGGGCGCAAGGCTTTGGCCGGATGCGGGTTCCGGCGCCGGAACCGCCGCCTTTTCGCGCTTCGTTCTTGACTCCGCGTCGGCCCCCACCCATATTCCGCCCCACCGCACCGGCGGGGCCGTAGCTCAGATGGGAGAGCGCCTCGTTCGCAATGAGGAGGTCAGGGGTTCGATTCCCCTCGGCTCCACCATTCCCGCCGCAATCAAGCAACTTATCCGGACTGGCCCAGCGGTCGCGACACGCGACGGCGACGTTTCGCGCGCGACACCGGCGTCGTGAGGGAACAGGGCGGTTTAGCCGATTCCGCGCATAGGTCGCCTGTCTGCTCAGGCATCAGCGTTATGGCCCCGCCTCTCGGCCGCGGCGCTTTGGCGCAGCACCTCATGGGGTGGCATGCCGTCTCCCGGGCCCATCCGAAAGGCAAGGGCGACAGCCGGATCGACGAACACGACGAGGGTTACGGTCAACCCGATCGCGCGCCAGCAGGCGGGGCGAGCATCGACAGCCGCTTTGAGACGGCGAGATCAGCCCCGGCGATCAGTAAGAGCGCACCTACAGCCGGAAGGGGGATCGGGCCGAATAGGTCGCACGCATTCACATCACCGTAGCGCCGGGCTATCCTCACGCTGCCGCGCTGAACGTCACGGCGCTGACCATAGAAAATAGAGAAAAGGGGGGGGATATGTTGAAGACGACGCGTGCGTTGGCTGCTTCGCTGGCCGTCGCGACACTCTTCTTGGCGAGCGTGAACACAGTTTTGGCGCAAGAGTTCAGGCGTCTCACCTCGGCCGAGATACGCGAGCAGATCGTCGGCAAGACGCTCACGGGCTCTGGCCGCGCCGGCAACTGCACGTTCTTCGACCGCTTTGCTGCCGACGGCTCGGCCACGGCCAAATGTGGCAACTATAGCGACACCGGACAATGGCGACTTGGGGACGACGCGCTGTGCATCAAATGGTCCAAGCGGCCCAACGAGTACTGCCTGACCTTCTTTACCGACGGCTCGAAGTATCAGGTCATCAATCCGAATCGTGGACCGACCCCATTTCCCATCTCGGTCGTTACCGGACGGGAATAAGGGTAAGGCTGACGGACAGGCCATGATCTCGGACGGTCCGCGCACGTAGGACGCGGCGGTAAGGACCAAGTCCGGGAGCCCGGCGCGCAAATGAGCCGCGATACGGGATTGATCCCATTACGTTGATCTCACCCTGCGTGGAGCCGCTCGACGACCCAGCGGGCGACGTCCTTGAAGCCGGTCATGATCGTGCCGTCCTTGAACTGGCTGAGGCTTATCATTGGTAGCCCAGCGATGTTCTGGTTCGTGAGCTTGAGACCTGGTACGGCGTTGAGGCGGTTCAGGACTTCGCGACGTGCGCTCTCATCAGCGAAAGGCTCGCTGCTGAGGAGCCACATGAAATTGACCGACAGAGAGCCGTTGCTCCAGATACTGAACGGATACCGCCAGGTGCCTCGATTGATGACGCGGATGTAGAGTGCAGCCTGTTTGCTCGCAAGCCCTGTTTCCAAAGGCAGAGTGCGGAACCGGGCGATCAGATCCTGAGCGATCTTTGGAAATTCGGGGGATCGTTCCGCCAGCTTCTGAAGCCACTCGCTCTCGCTGATCGGCGGCAACGTTGTCGATGCCCCCGCGGACTTGGCCGCTTGCGCCCGTGCCGTTTGTCCGACCACCCGCGGGACGAGCAGACGGGTTCCGTCCGCGCGAAAATGGCGTATCTCGACGGCCGCCATCGTGGCGGAGCGCATCTGCTCGTTCAGGAACTCGATGATGCGCTGAAGTTCCGGGGCGATCTCGTCAGCCACGAAGATCATACGGATGCGCCCATCGCGCAGATTGGTCTCGACCCGCTTCCAGAACTCTTCCGGGTCGGCATCGCCGATGAGGGTTTTCAGTCGTTGATCCGGGTCCTGCCCTTCGGATTCGGCGGTCTGGGCGAACGCCTCGCGGATGCTCGAGATGGACCAGAAGCGGATCGCGTTCGCGGCGTAATTCAGCATCTGGGCGACGACCTTCCGCCGGGATCGCTCGTCGGAGGCGCGTTTGACCTCGACCAACGTGGGCACGGCATCCTGATCGAGGAAGAGGTGATCGAGAGACCACCGGTCTGCCCCGTCCTCCGCGTCGGGGACGCCCTTCTCGCGCTTCACCAGCATCCAGCGCCGGGGCGAGGTGCCTCCCTCCGTGACACCGGCGAGGAGATCGGGTGCTTGCACGAGCAAGTTCTGCAGAACTTCTTCCGCCTCGAACGCCATGCTGGGTACGGCGACCGGGGGTTGGCCATCTCGAACCAGGAAAATCTTGTCGGCCGTGGGCGCGGCAGGGATGTAGCGCTACTACTTTGGATAGTATTCATCCGCCGGTCAAATGGGATAAGACTCGGGTTTACAGATTGCTTGGGGGTAGTGCGGACGGCGCCAAGTTCCGCGATCTGGAACTTTCTAGAGCTTCCACGCTACGCTAGAGGTCTCGCGCGACCGATAGTGGCGATCCGCAGGGGCGACTTTCTCCGTCTCGTCCAGAACTGCTAGGAACGCGCTACTTCGACAGTTTTCCGTCCCTCGGTTAAGTTTCACCAGTGCTCGCGGCAGAGTAGAGACGCGGTACATCCTTGGGTTATGCTTCCCAATGGGAGATCGCGCATGTCGCGCTGGCACAGATCCTACAGCACCGAGATTTGCCGGATACGTGCGGTTGAACGCGCCAGTACCTTGCTCGATTCCGGGGATTCAGATGGGCAGCAGGTGTAGGTGCGGTTGTTAGATGCAATTAAGCCCTTGCAGGCGACAATGCCAGCCAACCCGGTGAATTAGGAAGCGGGGAGATGGGCTATTACTTGCGCTTGTGGATAGAGTACGCCAAGTCCAAGCTGAGGCCTCGCGATCAACAGTATGCCGCGTTGGCGGAAGAGACTATCCAGCGTGGAGCGGCACTCGGCGACTACATAATGGAGAACGAACGCGCCGCCTTGATTGCTGAGGGATTAGACGGACTATTCGACGCCACAGCGATGCTTGGCATCGAACTCCAGTTTCTATGGGGAGTGTTTCACGAGTTCGTCCAGGAATACCGGCAACTGCCCACTAATGGCTTTGATCGCATTAAGCTGCATCTGATCGAGCACCTCATTCGCGTGCACGGGTACACGTTGGAGCATGCGCGAGACGAGGTGAAATGTCTCGAAGGCATGTACAATGAGGGCGATAATTTGTTCGAGGCGATATCAAAGCTTGGGATTGCTACGTATCACGATAACAAGCCCGGTCGCCTGTGTGTGGTTGTGAAAACTCTCCAAGACTCCCGGGTGCGTGCCATGATGCGTCAACGCTAATCGCGAGCGCCTGACGCGAGATTTCACCTCTGCGACGAGATCGTCGGCGAGTATTCCAAGCGCCCCCGAAATCTGTACGGCCGCAAGCATTTGATTGTCATTGCTGCTCTGCGACGCCTTCTCAACGAGCGTAGTGCCGTACTCTTCTGCTGCAGCCTTGTGTGCCTGCGTGGCCTCCACCGGATTTGCCATCTGCTTACACTGCGCCGCCAAGTCACGTACCGCATAGAACTCAAATGCGACTACATGACCGGGTTTGAATCCCACTCATATGCACCCCCTGTAGTTGTTCGGCCGGACCTAGGTCAGCCAGTCCTCGGAGTCGAATCCTTCTAAGGAGCGTCGAGAGAGAACAGGGAAGGTCCTTTCATTGGAGCGAAAGAGACCCGGTAACCCGCTGCACTGGCCAGCAGCGCATCCGTCTTCCGATGAGTGTAGTTGGTCCAGCCTTTGGTGAAGCGAAGTCCGGGCTGCCAAGCCGGCGGAACCCGGCCGATGCCATGTGGGTTATTTCCCGTTGAATGTTCGAGGATCCGCTCGGGAATCGACCGTTGCGGTCCCTTGAATGGCGAAGCGAGGTATTCCCATCTCTCGCCGGCCGCCCGTTCCCCGATCACCAGGATCCTGATATCAGGCTGCCATGAGGGTCCGCGATGTCATGTCGCCTGAGGTAGAGACCATCGCGTCCGACACGACGGTCCAGAAGGCCGCGCGCGTGATGGCGGAAGTCGACAATGCCGTGCTGCTCGTGGCCGATGACGACCGCCTGCAGGGAATCCTGACCGAGCGCGATATCTTGATCCGGGTCGTGGCCGAGGGGGCGAGCCCGGCCACGACCAAGGTGGCGGACGTCATGTCCTCGAACGTTTTCACCTGCCGCCCGGAGGACGACGTCGCCACGGTCGCACAGGCGATGCGCGAGCGGCGCGTGGAGCAGATCCCGGTGGTGGACGAAACCGGAAAGCTGGTCGGGGTGATCACGACCTTGATGCTGTCCAGGGCCGGCGCGGCATCGGTCGAACCCGAACGGTCCCGTCGCGCGGCGTCGGAAGCCGACACGCAATGACCCTCGCCCAGGCGCTCGCGTTCGCCATCATCGGTGGAACGATCGCTCTCTTCATCTGGGACCGGCTCCGCTACGACCTCGTCGCCGTTCTGGCACTTCTCGCCGCCGTCACCGTCGGCATCGTGCCGCCGGACAAGGCGTTCTCGGGGTTCAGCGACCAGATCGTCATCATCGTCGCATCGGCCCTGATCGTCAGCGCCGCGGTCGGCCGGTCCGGTGTGGTCGAGTCGATCATCGCGCCGCTCACGCCGGTCATGCGCTCGACCGGGATGCAGGTCGCCATTCTCGCCGGCACGGTTACGGTGCTGTCGGCCTTCATGAAGAACATCGGCGCGCTCGCCATCTTCATCCCCATCGCCATTCAGATCGCGCGCAAGCACGGACGCTCGCCGTCCGGCATTCTGATGCCGCTGTCCTTCGGCTCGCTCCTGGGCGGGCTCATGACGCTGATCGGAACGTCGCCGAACATCATCGTCTCCCGCGTGCGCGGCGAGATCACCGGCGAGCCGTTCAGCATGTTCGACTTCACGCCGGTCGGCATCGGCCTCGCCGTGATCGGTCTCGCGTTTCTCACGTTCGGCTGGCGGCTTCTGCCGGCGGCCGCGCGCGATCGCGCCACGACCGACGAGCTGTTCAAGGTCGAGGACTACGTCAGCGAGGCGCGCGTGCCCGCCGGGTCGTCCGTCGTCGGCAGGACGGTCGGCGAGTTCGAGGCCATGGCCGGCGGCGACGTGACCGTATCCGCCATCATCCGCGAGAAGTTCCGCCGCTACGTTCCCGCGACCGACTGGACGCTGCAGGCGGACGACATCCTCGTGCTCGAGGGCGAGTCCGGCGCGCTGGAGCGGATTCTGAACCGGGCGAAGCTCGAGCTGGTCGGCAGCCAGGATGCCGACGGCGAGGAAAAGCCGGCGCGGCCGGACGACCTGATGACGGTCGAGGCGGTGGTGACCGGCAACTCGCCGATGGTGCGCCGCTCGCCGTCGGAGCTGCGGCTGCGCGACCGCCATCACGTCAACGTCCTGGCGGTGAGCCGGCGCGGCGATCCCGTCCGCACGCGTCTGCACCGCCTCCGCTTTCAGCCCGGCGATCTCATCGTGCTGCAGGGCTCGGCCGACAACATGCCCGACGCGCTGGCGGAGCTCGGCTGTCTGCCGCTCGCCCAGCGCAATGTCGAGCTCGGCGTGCGGCGGCGCGCGCTCGTGCCGATCGTCATACTTGCGGCGGCGATGCTGCTCGTCGCGCTCGAGATCGCACCGGTGACGGTTGCCTTCTTCGGCGCGGCCGCGCTGATGGTCCTGTTCAACGCGGTGTCCCTGAAGGAGGCCTACCGCACCGTCGAATGGCCGATCGTCGTGATGCTCGGCGCGCTCATTCCCGTCAGCGATGCGTTGCGCACCACCGGTGCGACCGAGCTCATCGCCGGCTGGCTCTCCTACGGGGCCGACCTGCTGCCGCCGGCCGGTGCGCTCGCCCTCGTCATGGTCGCGGCGATGCTCATCACGCCGTTCCTCAACAATGCGGCGACCGTGCTGGTGATGGGGCCGGTCGCGGCCAGTCTCGCACAGAAGCTCGGCCTCGGCGTGGACGGGTTCCTGATGGCGGTCGCGATCGGTGCCGCCTGCGACTTCCTCACGCCGATCGGCCACCAGTGCAACACGCTGGTCATGGGGCCCGGCGGTTACCGCTTCGGCGATTACTGGCGTCTCGGCCTGCCGCTGTCGTGCCTCGTCGTGCTCGCCGGCGTGCCGCTGATCGTGCTGTTCTGGCCGCTGCGCTAGCGTGGGGGGAGGCGCGTCTCAGTCCGGCGTCGCGATCGCGTCCAGGCGCTCTTTGACCTGTGCGTGCTCGGGCGAGTCGGCCGGCAACCGGTCGAGCAGCTTGCGCCACAGCTCGGTCGCCGCGGCGCGGTTTCCGGCGCGGGCCTCGGCAATGCCCACGTACCACAGGGCATCGATGTTGTCCGGGTCGCGGCTCAGGATCCGGCGCATGAGGTCGAAGAAGCGGGGATCCTGCGCATCGCCCGCCGACTCGTCGAACAGGATCTCGGCATGATCGGTCAGGATGTCGACGCGGTCGGGTGCAAGCGCGGCGGCCTTGGCGATCGCGTCCGCCGCCTTGTCGCGCTCGCCCAGCACGCGCCAGGCGCGTCCCAGGCGCCGCCAGCCTTCCACGTCGCCGGGCTCGGCCTCGAGCCGCGCGGCGAGTCCCTCGACCATGCCGCGGATCATGTCGCGGCGTTCCTCGGGCGAAAGCCGCTGCATCGCCTCGACGTCGGCCGCCGACGGGCCGCGGCGGCTGCGCGCCGCTTCGGCCGCGCGCACGACCTCGGGCGATGGCGCGATCGATGCCGGATCGATGCGCGCCTCGGCCGCTGTCTCGCGGATGCGTTGACGCACGTCGGCGACCCACGGCGCGTCGGCGGGCGACACGGCCAGCAGGTCCGTCCACATCTGCAGCGCCGCGCGGCTTTCGCCCGCCTGCGCATGCGCGAGGCCCAGATAGAACCGGGCACGCGCGTCGAGCGGGTTGGCCGCCAGCACGCGCTCGAAATTCGCGCGCGCCTCCGGCGTCACCACGCCACCCGCGGCCTGCACCAGCGTCTCGGCGAGCGAGCCGGCATGCTCGACCGCATTGCCGGACAGCGTCATGACGCGGTGCCAGGCGGTGACCGCCTCGCCGTAACGGCCGAGCACGTTCAGCGAACGCCCCAGCAGCAGCCAGCCCTGCAGGTCATCGGGGTTCTGCTGCAGGCGCTCGGCAAGGTCCGCGACCATGCGCGTCACCTGGGCGCGTGCCTTCTCGTCGGCGGTCGCTTCGGCGACGCGCCGTTCGGCATGGGGCATGCTCGGCACGCCGGGCGAGCCCAGAACGGCATAAAGCGCCAGCGCCACTGCCGGCGCGGCGGCGCCGAGCGTCCATGCGATCCAGCGTCGCGCGCGCCCCGGGCTGCTCGCGGGTGCGGCGTTTTCCTCGGCGGCCGCCAGCATGCGGCGCGCGATTTCGGCGAGGGCGGCTTTCGCTTCTTCTTCGCCGATCAGGTTGCGCGCCTGCTCGCGCTCGAGTTCGGCGAGCTGGTCGCGATAGACCTCCAGGTCATAGGCGCTGCGCGCGGGCAGCGCCTGCGGCGTGCGCCGCAGCGGCAGCAGCAGTGCGGCAGCGGCGAGCACCGCCATGGCAAGGAGGACGGCCCAGATCATGGCGTCGGCCGCGTGTCGTCGAGCAGGCGCTTGAGCCGCCGCTCTTCCTCCGGCGTCAGCGGCGCGCTGTCGGGTGTCGCGCGCCGGCGCCGGAACCAGACGATCAGGCCGATCGCGCCGAGTGCCAGGACGATCGCCGGTCCGTACCACAGGATCATCGTGTCGCGGCGGACGGGCGGACGCAGCAGCACGTAGTCGCCGTAGCGCGCCGTCAGATAGCGGATGATCTCCTCGTCGGAGTCGCCGGCGAGAAGACGTTCGCGCACGATCCGGCGCAGGTCGGCGGCGAGCGGCGCGTTGGAGTCGTCGATCGACTGGTTCTGGCACACCTGGCAGCGCAGCTCGCGCGAGATCGCGCGGGCGCGTGCTTCCAGCGCGGGATCGGCAAGCTGCTCGTGCGGCAGCACGGCGCCGGCCGGCGCGGCCGTGACGAGCGGCATCAGAAACAGCGCGATCCGCAGGAACGTGGTGAGGCGTCCGGTCATTTCTCGAGACTCGCGATCAGCGGCAGGATTTCGTCCTGCAGGATCTGCGGCGTGATCGGGCCGACGTGCTTGTGGCGGATGCGGCCGTCACGATCGATCACGAACGTCTCCGGCACGCCGTAGACGCCCCAATCGATGCTAACCCGGCCGCTGAGGTCGTGCCCGATCGCCGTATACGGGTTGCCGAGCGCATCGAGCCACGCGCGCGCGTCCTGTTCGGCATCCTTGTAGTTGATGCCGTAGATCGGCACGCGCCGTTCCTCGGCAAGCCGCATCAGGATCGGGTGCTCCGCCTTGCACGGCACACACCAGGACGCGAACACGTTGACCAGCGCGACCTTGCCCTTGATCGCTTCGTCGGACAGGCCCGGCACGCCGCTGCCGGGAAGCGGCGGCAGTTCGAACGCCGGAATCGGCTGGTCGATGAGGGCCGACGGCACGCGCGTCGGGTCGCGCGTCAGGCCGACCGCGAACCACGCGGCGACGGCGGCGAAGGCGACGAGCGGCAGGACGAAGATCAGACGTCGCATCGAAACTCCAACGGCCTGAGATCAGTCGCCCATGGCCGGCTGCGCAATCGGACGCCGCGCGCGGCTGGGCGCGCCGACGCGGTGCCGCCGGTCGCTGAGCGACAGCGCGCCGCCCAGCACCATGATCACGCAGCCGATCCAGATCCACGGCACCAGCGGGTTGTAATAGAGACGCGCCGCCCAGGCGGCGTCGGCGGGCGCATCCAGCAGCACGCGCGGGTCGCCGCCGGGCGTGCCTCCACTGTCGGGATCGCCGATGACGACATAGAGGTCGGCGACGAGATTGGTGTGGATCGCCGCCTCGGTCGTGACCATGCCCTGGACCGGATAGAAGCGCTTGGCCGGATAAAGCGTCGTGACCGGTTCGCCGTCGCGGCTCACCTCGAAGATGCCGCGGCGTGCGACGTAGTTCGGTCCATTGACGCGCTCGGTGCCGCGGAACAGCAACGTGTAGCCGGCGATCTCGACCGTCTCGCCGGGCCGCACGAGCTGGATGCGTTCCGTCTGCCACGCGGACGAGGCGGTGATGCCGGCGACGACGACGGCCACGCCCAGATGCGCGACCGTCATGCCCCATGCGGCGCGCGGCAGATTGACGGCGCGGCGAAAGGAGTCGGACGCCGGAATCCGGAACAGGCGGATGCGTTCGGCGAGTTCGACCAGCGCGCCCACGCCGAGCCACGCGGCGAGCCCGAGCCCGAGCAGCGCGCCGGCCGGCCCGCCCGCCAGCCACAACGTCCCGAGCACGGCGACGGCGGCCGCGACGCCCGCGGCCCACAGCCGCGCGAGCGCGCCCGGCAGATCGCCGCGCTTCCACGCCAGCATCGGCCCGACAGCGATCGCCGCGACGAGCGGCACCATCAGCGGCACGAAGGTCGCATTGAAGAACGGCGGCCCGACCGAAACCTTGGCGCCGCCGATCGCATCCAGGAACAGCGGATAGAGCGTGCCGAGGAAGACGGTCGCCGTCGCCGTCGCCAGCAGCAGGTTGTTGAGGACGAGCCCGCCCTCGCGGCTGATCGGCGCGAACAGGCCGCCGGTCTTCAGCGCCGGCGCGCGAACCGCGTAGAGGGCGAGCGAGCCGCCGATCGTGACGACGAGAATCGCCAGGATGAACACGCCGCGCGCGGGATCGACCGCGAAGGCATGCACCGAGGTCAGCACGCCCGAGCGCACCAGGAACGTGCCGACGAGCGACAGCGAGAAGGCGAGGATGGCGAGCAGGATCGTCCAGGTCTTGAGCGCGTCGCGCTTCTCGACGACGATCGCCGAGTGCAGCAGGGCGGCACCGATCAGCCAGGGCATCAGCGAGGCGTTCTCGACTGGGTCCCAGAACCACCAACCGCCCCAGCCGAGCTCGTAGTACGCCCACCAGCTGCCGAGCGCGATGCCGAGCGTCAGCGCCGCCCAGGCGGCGAGCGCCCACGGCCGCACCCAGCGCGCCCAGGCGGCGTCGACCCGGCCCTCGATCAGCGCCGCGACGGCAAACGCGAACACGACCGAGAAGCCGACATAGCCGGTGTAGAGCAGCGGCGGATGGAACGCGAGACCGGGATCCTGCAGCAGCGGGTTGAGGTCGCGCCCGTCATTGGGCGGCGGGAACACGCGCAGGAACGGGTTCGACGTGAACGCGATGAAGGCGAGGAACGCCACGCCGATCATGGCCTGGACCGCCAGCACGCGCGCGCGCAGCGCGGGCGGCAGGTTGCGACCGAAGACGGCGACCGCGGCGCCGAACAGCGCCAGGATCAGGACCCACAGCACCATGGATCCCTCGTGGTTTCCCCACACGCCGGTGATCTTGTAGAGGAGCGGCTTCGCGGAATGGGAGTTGGCGACGACCGCCGCGACCGTGAAGTCGGACACCACGAACGCCCATGTCAGGCAGGCGAAGGCGGTCGCGACGAAACCGAACTGCGCGACCGCGGCCGGCTGCGCCACCTGCATCAGCGGCACGTCGCCGCGCGCGGCACCGATCAGCGGCACGACCGCCTGCACGCCCGCGACCGCAAGCGCGAGCAGCAGCGCGAAGTGCCCGATCTCGGCAATCATCGGCCCGGATCTGCCTCGCCTTGCGGATGCCCGGCGCGCTTCAGCGCGTCGGCGACGTCGGGCGGCATGTAGTTCTCGTCGTGCTTGGCGAGCAGCTCGTGCGCGTGGAACACGCCGTCGCGGCCCAGACGGCCCTGCGCGACGACGCCCTGGCCCTCGCGGAACAGGTCGGGCAGCACGCCCGAATAGACGACCGGGATCGTGTGCTGCAGGTCGGTGATGCGGAAGCGGATTTCGGTGCTGCCGCTCACCCGTTCGACCGATCCCATCTCCACGAGTCCGCCCAGGCGCAGGTTGCGCTCATACGGCACGTCCGCCTTCGCGACGATGTCGCTCGGGCTGTAGAAGAAGACGAGGTTGTCCTGGAACGCGGTCAGCGTCAGGGCCGTCGCCGTACCGAGGCCCAGCAGGAACAGGACGAGGATGTAGAGCCGCCGGCGCTTGCGCGTCATGGGTGCGGCACCTTTCGGTCGCGACGGCCCGGTGCGCCCGTGCGCCCGGCGCGGTCGTTCCGCGCGAGCTCGGCCTCGCCGCGTCGCAGATTCCACAGGCTCACGACCAGAAGGCCGATCAGCAGCACCGCCGTGATCGCATAGGACGGCCACACGAACGCGGCATAGCCGCCCATCGCGAGCCAGGTCGAAAAATCGCCCATCACGACCCCCCCTGCTCGACCATGGCCGGCGCGCCCATGCCCTGCGTCAGGCGCAGCGCGCGCAGCTTGCGGCAGACGATCTCGTGCCGCAGGCGCAGGATCAGCACGGTGACGTAATAGCCGAAGAACGCCAGCGCCATCAGCAGCAGCGGCGTCAGCATCGACGGGTGGATGGCCGGGGCATCGAGGCGCGTGATCGAGGCCGGCTGGTGCAGCGTGTTCCACCAGTCGACCGAGAACTTGACGATGGGCAGGTTCACGACGCCCACCAGCGCCAGCACGGCGGCCGCGCGCGTGCCGCGCGTCGGATCGTCGAAGGCGTTGGTCAGCGCGATGTGGCCGACATAGAAGAAGAACAGGATCAGCACGGACGTCAGCCGCGCATCCCACACCCACCACGTGCCCCACATCGGCTGGCCCCACAGCGCGCCGGTGATGAGGCACACGCCCGTGAACGTCGCGCCGATCGGTGCCATCGCCTTGGCGGCGAGATCGGCGAGCGGGTGTTTCCAGACGAGGCCGATCGCGCTCGCGACCGCGAGGTTGGCATAGACGAACAGCGCCATCCATGCCGCCGGCACGTGTACGTACATGATGCGTACGGTCTCGCTTTGCTGGTAGTCGGGCGGCGAGGCGACGAGCGCGAACCACAGGCCGACGATGCTGAGCAGCACCGTCAGTCCCGCGCTCCATGGCAGGATCGCGCCGGCGAGACGTTGGAAGCGGGCGGGGTTCGCGAATCGATGCATCGGGGATGGTGTCGTGCGGCCCCTCTGGCCGTCCTGGCGTCAGGGTTTAACGGTTTCGGGACGGGCTTTCCAAGCTTTATCGCTGCGACAGAATCGCCCTAGGGGATCAACCACTTGCGGCCTTCGCCTATTCCAGGGCCTGGCGGATGGCGGCGGCCGTGGCGACCGGCGCGAGCGGCAGGCTCAGGGCAAGCAGACCGCCCAGGATCAGGAGATGGGGACGCGCCGGAAGGCCTGCAACCGCGGCCTCGATGGCGGCGACCCCGAACACCAGCACCGGGACGTAAAGCGGCAGCACGAGCAGCGGCAGCAAAACGCCGCTGCGGCGCGCGCCGAGCGTGAGCCCGGCGCCAATCGCGCCGATCAGGCTCAGGGTCGGCGTGCCGATCGCGAGCGCGAGCAGCAGGACCGGATAACCCTCGCCCGGAAGGTTCAGGAATATGGCGAGGACCGGCGAGACGATGATGAGCGGCAGTCCCGTGACCAGCCAATGCGCCACGCATTTGGCCAGCACCAGAAGCTCGAGCGGCGCCGGGGCCAGCGCGATCAGGTCGAGGCTGCCATCTTCGGCGTCGAGCTGGAACAGTCTGTCGAACGACAGCAGGCAGGCGAGGAGTGCGGTGACCCAGATCACGCCGACGGCGATGCGCGCGAGAATGTTGGGTTCGGGGCCGACGCCGAGCGGGAACAGGACGGCGGTCAGGACGAAGAACAGCACGACCGTCGCGCTGTCGCCGGGCGTGCGCAGCGCCAGGCGCAGGTCGCGGCGAAGGAGGGCGAGCGCGGACATCATGGCGCGCGGCTCCCCAGCCGCAGCTCGGCGAGGCCGGGCACGTCGAGCGGGGCGTGCGTCGCGATGACGGCGCGGCCGCCGGTCGCGACATGTCGCCGCAGGACCGCGAGCAGCGCGTCGAGCGACGCCGCATCGAGGCCGAGCGTCGGCTCGTCGAGCAGCCACAGTGGCGCAGGCGCAGCGAGCAGGCGCGCGAGTGCCGTGCGCCGGCGCTGGCCCTGCGACAGGAAGCGCGCCGGAAGATCGGCAAGCGCGCTCAACCCGAACGCGGCCAGCGCGGCGGAGACCGCGGCCGGATCGCGGTGGCCGCGCAGCGCCGCATAGAACGCGACGTTCTCGGTTACCGTCAGCGTAGGCTTGAGCGCATCGAGATGGCCGAGGTAGTGGAGACGGGCGCGGTGCGCGTCGGGATCGTCGGCGATGTCCGCGCCGTCCCACGCAAGCCTGCCGCCGGCCGGCCGGATCAGCCCCGCCATCAGGCGCAGCAGGCTCGACTTGCCGCTGCCGTTCGGCCCGGTGAGGGCCAGCACCTGTCCCGCGCCGACGCGGAACGACAGGTCCTTGAAGACGAGCCGTTCGCCGCGCACGCAGGCCAGCGCGGTGCCGGTGAACTCATCCATGCGGGATCCCGGCCGGATCGGGCCGGACACAAAAAAGCGGGCGGAAAGCGGAACAAATCCGCCAAGCCGGCCCGCCATCGCGCGAGGTACTGCCGAGGATGGAGTCCGGGGGGGCCTCGACAGGGGACGAACATAAAACGGGACGGCGCGATGTCGCCCGTTTCGGTGCAAGCATTAAGGCCCCGGATTGTGTCGTCAGTTCATTCATATAGTGGCGAAAATAAGGATTCTTCGGCCCCCGGCCCGGGCCGGGATTGTGGCCATAAAGGCCCGGCCGCACAAAGCTTTTTGGCTGCCCCATATGGTCGGGGAACCGGGTTCCGGCGCTACCGTTACGCTGGCAGGCGTCCGCAGGACAAGGCAGGCGAGGGCACAACCCATGCGCATCATCGGCTTCGTGATCGCGGCGATCGGCCTGATGCTGCTCGCCGTCGGACTCGACGCCGACGCGCCGCTCGAGCGCGTGTCCAAGGCGCTGACCGGGCGCTATACCGACGCCACCATGTGGTACCTGATCGCCGGGATCGTCGCGCTCGTCGTTGGCGCCCTGCTGGCGGCCTTCGGCCCGCGACGGGTCTGATCCGCAGCGCCGGCCGACAGCCGGCCGCGCTCAATCGTATTCGCGCACGTCGTCGATGACCTTGCCGTCGTTGGGCAGCGTGCCCGGCGGCACGATCTCGACCGTGCCGCGCAGCTTCGTGACGGCCTGGATGGTTTCGGCGACCATGCTGGCGAAATCGGCCGGCGGCTCGCCGGTGACCTCGCAGCGCAGGATCATGACGTCGTTCGACTGATCGCGGTCGACGACGAGGCGCGCCTTGGCGATCTGGCCGTGGCGCCGGACGATCTCGGCGACCTGGTGCGGATGGACGAACATGCCGCGCACCTTCGTCGTCTGGTCGGCCCGGCCCATCCAGCCCTTGAGGCGCATGTTGGTCCGCCCGCATTCGCTCGTGCCGGGGATGACGGCCGACAGGTCGCCGGTCGCGAACCGGATCAGCGGATAATCGGGGTTCAGCGTCGTCACGACCACTTCGCCGACCTCGCCGTCGGGGACGGGGTCGCCGGTGCCCGGCCGCACGATCTCGACGATCACCCATTCGTCGACGATCAGGCCCTCGCCGGGCCGCGACTCGTAGGCGATCAGGCCCAGATCCGCCGTCGCGTAGCACTGGTACACGTCGATACCGTGCGTCGCGAACTCGGCGCGCAATGCGGGCGTCAGCGCCTCGCCGGAGACGAGCGCGCGTTTGAGCGACGCAAGCTCGACGCCCATCTCGCGCGCCTTGTCCAGGATGATCTTCAGGAACGACGGCGTGCCGACATAGCCCTTCGGCTTGACGTCGGCGATGACCCGCACCTGCTGTTCGGTGTTGCCCGTTCCCGCCGGTATGACCGGACAGCCGAGCGCGTGGGCGCCGCTCTCCAGCATCGCGCCCGCCGGCGTCAGGTGATAGGAGAAGCAGTTGTGGATGATGTCGCCGTGCCGGAAGCCGGCGGCGTAGAGCGCCCGTGCGAGCCGCCAGTAATCGGGCCGCAGCATTTCAGGGTCGTAGATCGGTCCGGGCGAGGCGAAGATGCGGCCGAGCTGGCCGGTCGGTACGGCGGTCAGTCCCCCGAACGGATCGCGGTCGGCGAAAGATCTCTTCTGGCGTTCGATCAGCTCCGACTTGCGGATGATCGGCAGCTTCGTGAGCGAGGCGCGATCGACGATCGACAAGGCATCCACGTCGGCGAGCAGCTCCGCCAGGGCGGGCGCGTTCTTCTGCGCGTTCTGGATCTGCTCCGCCAGCGCGCGGAACAGCGCGCGTTCGCGTAACGCCGGCTCACGGGTCTCGAGTTCGTCGAAATAGGTGTCTTCAGCCACGGTCGTCTCTGAATTCTTTCTTTTGGCAATGATCGGTCGACCGACCGCGTCCACGGTCGGGCAGGGCGGGCATGGTAACGCGTGCGCGGCCTGCTCAGGCAAGCCAGCGTTTGCGGCGCCTGTAATGTTTGACGTCGCGGTAGCTCTTGCGTCCGCTCGCCGAGAGGCCGAGGTAGAACTCCTTGACGTCCTCGTTCTGACGCAGTGTCTCGGCCGCGCCGTCCAGCACGACCCGTCCGTTCTCCAGAATATAGCCGTAGCTCGCGTAGCGCAGCGCGATATTGGTGTTCTGCTCCGCAAGCAGGAAGCTCACGCCCTGCTCCCGGTTGAGCTTGGCGACGATCTCGAAGATCTCCTCGACCAGCTGCGGCGCAAGGCCCATCGACGGTTCGTCGAGCAGGATCATCTTGGGCCGCGACATCAGCGCGCGGCCGATCGCGGTCATCTGCTGCTCGCCGCCGGACGTGTAGCCCGAGATCGACTTCCGGCGCTCCTTGAGCCGCGGGAAATAGGCATAGACCATCTCCAGGTCGCGCGACACCTCCGCCTTGGCGTCGCGGCGCGTGAACGCGCCGGTCATCAGGTTCTCCTCGACGCTCAGGTGCGCGAAGCAGTGCCGGCCCTCCATCACCTGGATCAGGCCGCGCCGCACGACCTCCGATGGCGACATCTGGTCGATCCGCTCGCCGCGATATTCGATCGAGCCTTTCGTGACCTCGCCGCGCTCGGCGCGCAGCAGGTTGGAGATCGCCTTGAGTGTGGTCGTCTTGCCGGCGCCGTTGGCGCCGAGCAGCGCGACGATGCCGCCCTCGTGCACGTCGAGGCTGACGCCCTTCAGCACGAGGATGACGTGGTTGTAGATGACCTCGATGTTGTTGACGCGCAGCAGCGGCATCGGCGCGTTCGCCGGCTGCGGTGTTTCAGGGGCAGTGACGGGCTGGGCCATTGATCGGTTCGCTCGGCTTGTTGGTCGATGTGCTCGACGGTGAAACGAGTGGGGCGGGTCTAAAGACCCGCCCCGATCGGCGGATTTGCCGATTGCGACGCTCAGCTCTCCTTGGCGCAGTCGCGCGGCGTGATGTTCTTTTGCGTCGCGTATTCCTTCGCCGCTTCCTTCACCTTGGGGCCGAGATACGTGTAGTCGGCCTCGATCCAGTCCGAGACGAAGTTCCACTTCTTCCCGTCCCACTGATGGACCCGGGCCTTGTGCGCGCCGGCGTGGTCGTTGCAGCTCACGCTGACGGGCGACATGAGGCCCTCGAATCCGAGTTCCTTGAGCCGCTCGGCCGAGATCGACAGGTTCTCGAAGCCCCAGCGGATCTGCTCGCCGGTCATCGGCTTGCCGTTGCCGAACTTCGCCTGCGCGGTGCGGATGGCCTCCACCATCAGCATGCCGTCGATCAGGCCGCGGTTGTAGAGGACCTTGCCGACGTCCTCGCGGTTCGCCGTCCCTTTGCCCTTGTCGTAGACGTACTTGAAGACCTCCTGGTGGACCGGGAAGTCGCTGCCCGAGGGATGCAGCGCGAGCGCGTTGTAGCCCTTGGCGCCGTCGCCAGCGGGCTCCACGTCAGGCTCGGCGCCCGACCACCAGACGCCATAGATCTTGTTGCGCGGATAGCCGACCGCCACGGCCTCCTTGATGGCGGTGGAGTTCATCACGCCCCAGCCCCACAGGAACACCCAGTCCGGCCGGCTCTGGCGGACTTGCAGCCACGTCGACTTCTGCTCGACGCCGGGATGCGTCACCGGCAGCGCGTCGAACTTGAAGCCGTATTTCTTCGAATGATCCTCGAGGACGGGAATCGGCTCCTTGCCGTAGGGCGAGTCGTGATAGACGAGCGCGATCCGCTTGCCCTTCAGCTTGTCGACGCCGCCGGCCTGCTGGGCAACGTACTGGACCAGGATGTCGGCGGCGTCCCAATAGGTGCCGAGCATCGGGAAGTTCCAGGGGAACACGCTGCCGTCGACCGATTCGGAACGGCCGTAGCCCTGCGTCAGCAGCGGAATCTTGTCGCCGGGCACTTTCTCGGTGAGCGCGAAGGTGATGCCGGTCGACAGCGGCGAGAATCCAGAAGCGCCGGTCGGCCCCTTGTTCTTGAGTCGCTCATAGCACTCGACGCCGCGGTCGGTGGCGTAGCCGGTCTCGCATTCCTCGTAGACGAGCCGCACGCCGTTGATGCCGCCGTCGCGTTCGTTGATGAGGGTCACGTAGTCCGCGCGCCCGTTGGCGAACGGGATGCCGTTCGGGGCGTAGGGGCCGGTGCGGTAGACCAGTCCAGGGACGAATTGCTCGTTCTGGGCAAGGGCCGGGGCCGCCAGCGGCAGCACCAGGATGGCCGCGCCGACAAGACTCGCACTGAGGCGTGAAAGACGCATGCGAAACCTCCCATGATGTCGTTTGTGTTTGTTTCGTGTTTGTTGAGCCGTTTCTTTCCGTACGGCTTGTCGGCCAGCGTACAACAATCACCCGCCGGTCCAAAGGTCGATTCTGGCTGGGGACCGGACCGCAGCCATTTCCAGGAACGTCGGTGCCTCGAACGGGGCATGGGGGTACATGGCCTTGATGGTAGTCAATAAATCGATATATTTAAGTTTATCGATTTATTGGATTCGGCATGGACGACGTCGCTTCCGTATTCAAGGCGCTGGGCGATCCGGCCCGCGTCCGCATCCTCGAATTTCTCATGCGCCCCGACGCCGCGTGCTGTTCGCGGGAGGACAGGGTGTGCGCCTGTGACATCGAGAACATGCTCGGGCTCTCGCAGCCGGCGGTGAGCCATCACATGAAGATCCTCGTCCAAGCCGGCCTCGTGATCGCCGAGAAGGACGGGCGCTGGGTTTATTACCGCATCCACCGTCGCCGCTTCCGCGACCTGGCACAGTATCTCACCCGCTTTAGCCGGTCGGAGGCGTCAGCGGGCAGGAGCGCGTCATCCCGCGCCGCGGCATGACCCGTCACTCATTTTGTCGTAATCTGGAAAGTTACGATGTCCAATTCGGATCTTGCCGTAGCGGTGATCGGCGCCGGCCCGGTCGGACTGGCGGCGGCCGCCCATCTCGTCCGGCGCGGCTTGCGACCGCTCGTTTTCGAGGCCGGGCCGGATGTCGGTCATGCGGTGAGTCGATGGCGTCATGTGCGCATGTTCTCGCCCTGGCGCTACGGCATCGATGCGGCCGCGCGGGCGCTGCTCGAGTCGACGAACTGGACGCCGCCTGATCCGGATCATCACCCGACAGGCGCAGAGCTGATCCGCGATTATCTGGTGCCGCTCGCCAACGTGCCGCCGATCCGCAGCGCGCTCTTCCTCGATGCACGCGTCATCGCGGTGGGGCGTCGGGGCTTTGCCAAGGTGCGCACAGCCGGGCGCGACCGGGCGCCGTTCGTCATCACCGTCGCACATTCGGACGGCACGCGGGCCATGTACGAGGCGCGGGCCGTGATCGACGCCTCCGGGACGTATCTCACCCCGAACCCGGCCGGATCTGGCGGCCTGCCGGCGGCTGGCGAGGTCGAGGCACAGGCGAATGTCTTTTACGGTATTCCCGACGTCCTCGGAATCGACCGGCCGCGCTATGCCGGCCGCCGCGTCATGGTCGTGGGCAGTGGCCATTCGGCGATGAACGCGCTGCTCGACCTTTGCGCGCTCAGGCAGCAGGAACCGTCAACGGAAATCCATTGGGTGCTGCGCCGTGACGATGTCGGCACGGTCTATGGCGGCGGCACGGCCGATCAGTTGCCGGCACGCGGCGAGCTGGGATTGCGCACGCGCGCGGTCGTGGAGAGCGGTCAGGTCCGTGTCGTCGCGCCATTCCACATCCGGGCGATCGATCGATCCGGTGAGGCGCTGCACGTGATTGGCGAAACCAGGGCGGGGCTCGATGAGGTCGCGGTCGACGAGCTCGTCGTTGCGACCGGCTTCCGGCCGGATTTCTCGTTCCTGCGCGAAATTCGTCTTGCGCTCGATCCCGCCCTCGAGAGCGCAGCGGCGCTTGGGCCGCTCATCGATCCGAACGTTCACAGTTGCGGTACGGTGCCGCCCCACGGAGTCGAGCAGCTGCGACATCCGGAGCCCGATTTCTACATCGTCGGCATGAAAAGCTATGGCCGCGCGCCGACGTTCCTGCTCGCGACCGGCTACGAACAGGTCCGGTCCGTCGTCGCCGCACTCGCCAGCGACATCGAAGCGGCGCGTCGGGTCGAGCTCGTGCTGCCCGAAACCGGCGTGTGCTCGGAGCCGAAGCCGCATGGTATCGCGGCGACAGCTGCCTGTTGCGATACGCCGGCTGCGAGGCCGCGCGTGCAGGTAACGGCGCGCACATGCTGCTGAGGCGCCCGGAGTCGCATGTCCGTCGCATTCGAGCGAACGCCCGTTGAGATGCCGGCGCCCGAGACGGGGGCGTGGCCCTGGACGCTCGTCTGGGCCCTTTCCGCCGCCCAGCTCGTGTCATGGGGTGCGCTGTACTACAGCTTTTCGCTGTTCGTCGTGCCGATGGAGGCGGAACTCGGCTGGAGCCGGAACGCGCTGAACGGCGCCCTCTCGCTCGGGCTTCTGACGGCCGGCGTTTCCGCCTTCGCGGTCGGAACCTGGATCGACCGCCGGGGCGGGCGGGCGCTCATGACGTTCGGCTCGGCGCTCGGCGCGGCAATGCTGGCGGCATGGTCTCGGGTCGAGAGCCTCGTCGCCTTTTACGCGATCTGGATGGGGCTGGGGCTCGCGTTGGCGGCGACGCTCTACGAGCCGGCCTTCACGGTGCTGACCCGTCTCTTCGCGAAAACCTATCGGACCAAGATAACGGCGATGACGCTGGTCGGCGGCTTCGCCAGCACGGTGTTCATTCCGCTGACCCAGTTCCTGATCGCGCAGTTCGGCTGGCGCACGGCGCTGTTGCTGCTCGCGCTGATCGTGGCATTCGTCTGCGTGCCGATTCACGCGTTTCTTCTGCGTGATGCGGCAGCGGCCGCGCCGGACCGCCCATCGGCGGCCGGGGCGTCGCCGGCCGACGATGCACCGCTGCGCCGTGCCATGCGCACGTCTGTCTTCTGGGGGCTCCTCGTCTGCTTCACGGCCTATTACGCGACGTTCTCGGCGCTCACCTTCCATCTTGTGCCGCTGCTGACCGATCGGCAGTTCCCGGCCGAGATCATCGTCGGCGCGCTCGCCGTCATCGGTCCGGCCCAGGTGGCGGGCCGGATCGTCCTGCTGCTGATCGGGCGCCGGCTGCGCGTGGCGACCGTGGGCCGGATCATCACGCTGCTGTTTCCCCTGTCCGTGCTGATCCTCGTGATGTTCCCGGCGTCGGTTGCCGCGTTGTTCGTGTTCGCGGCACTCTATGGCGGCGCGAACGGCATCATGACCATCATCCGCGGCACGTCGGTCCCGGAACTCCTGTGGCGCGAAGGCTACGGCGCCATCAACGGTGCGCTTTCCGTGCCGGCCACGGGCGCCAAGGCGCTCGCCCCGTTCGCGGCGGCGCTCATCTGGTCGCTCTCGGGCGGGTATGACGCCGTGCTGTGGACCATCTTCGCCGGCGGCACGCTCGCGGTGCTCGGCTTCTGGTTCGCGACGCGCCGCTGAGGGGGATGCCATCCGCGCTGGCTTCGGTTCGGCATCAGCGGCTGCGGGCGGTGATCTCGGCCTGGCGCGCCTGGATCGCCGGCGGCCACGTGCTCTTGATGAAGGCGAGGACGGCCCAGATTTCGTCGTCGGACAGCGTCCCGCCGAAGGCCGGCATGGCGCTGACATAGCCCGGCGGGGCGTAGGCGCCGGGTCCATTCCTGGTGATCTCAAACAGCACGCGATCGGGGTGATGCCAAGTGTGCCCGGATGCGTCGTGCGGCGGGGCGGGAAGCTCGCCCGTCGGCCGGCGGCGCTGCCAGTTCGGCTGTCCCTCCAGGTTCGCGCCGTGGCAGATCGCGCAATGCGCGGCGTACACGGCGCGGCCGCGTGCAACCTGGGCCGCATCGGTCGGATCGGCGGCGGACACGTCGCCGCGCAGCCATGTCCATGTCAGCGCACCGCCCACGGCGATCACGGCCGCCGCGGCGACGATCAGGCGAACGTTGCGTCGCATCGCCGGCGATTTTAGCAGACGGCGGCGCGAATGAACAATCGACCGGCGCAGTTGCATGGCCGGACGCGATATCGGGTCGCGGGCGGCGGCCGTCCGGATCAGTGCGGGAACGGCCACAGGCGCAGCTTCTCCTTGCCGATCTGCCACAGCCGGGCGAAGCCGTGCGGCTCGACGATCAGGAAGAAGATGATCAGGGCGCCGAAGATCATGTACTCGAGATGCGAGGCGGTGGCCGTCGAAATCGGCACGCCGAGCGCCGCCGGCACCTGGTTGAGCAGGATCGGCACGATCGAGATGAAGAACGCGCCGAGGAAGCAGCCGAGGATCGAGCCCAGCCCGCCGATGATGATCATGAACAGGATCTGGAACGAGCGATCGATGCCGAAGGCGTACGGTTCCCACGATCCCAGATAGACGAAGGCCCACAGCGCGCCGGCAACGCCTGCGTAGAACGAACTCACCGCGAAGGCGAGCAGCTTGGTGCGCAGCAGCGGGATGCCGATGATCTCGGCGGCGATGTCCATGTCGCGCACCGCCATCCACGCGCGCCCGATCCGGCCGCGCACCAGGTTCTTGGCGATCAGCGCCATGATCACGACGATCACAAGGACGAATAGGTAGTGCTGGCGCGGCGTCGCGAACACGTAGCCGAAGATGTCGAGCGCTGGCGCCGAGACCGAGCCCGACGGCGTGTAGTTCGTGAACCACTTGATGCGCAGGAACACCCAGTCGATGAAGAACTGCGCCGCGAGCGTCGCGACCGCCAGGTAGAAGCCCTTGATGCGCAAGGACGGCAGGCCGAACACGACGCCGACCAGCGCGGCGATGCCGCCCGCCATCAGGAAGATGACCAGCAGGTTGAGGTCGGGCACGCGGATCGCGAGGTTGTAGGCGGCATAGGCGCCGACCGACATGAACGCGCCGGTGCCGAGCGAGAGCTGCCCGCAATAGCCGGTCAGGAGATTGAGGCCGATCGCCGCGAGCGAGAGGATCAGGAACGGGATCAGGATGGCAAGATAAAAGTAATCGGTCGCGAGCAGCGGTATGCCGATGAACGCGACGGCCAGAATCAGCAGCATGCCGATCAGGTCCTGGCGGATCGGGAAGATGGCCTGGTCGGCCGCGTAGCTGATTTTGAACTGTCCCGTCTCGCGGTAGATCATGGGGCTGGGCCTTTCGGGATGCGGGAGCCTACACGCGCTCGATGATCTTCTCGCCGAACAGCCCCTGCGGGCGGAACAAGAGGAAGACGAGCGCCAGCACGTACGCGAACCAGTTCTCGATGCCGCCGCCGATCTGGGAGCCGAAATAGACCTCGGCGATCTTCTCGCCGACGCCGATGATGAGGCCGCCGACGATCGCGCCGGGGACCGAGGTGAAGCCGCCGAGGATCAGCACCGGCAACGCCTTGAGCGCGACGAGCGCCAGCGAGAACTGCACGCCCAGCTTGGCGCCCCACACCATGCCGGCGACGAGCGCGACGATGCCCGCCACCGACCAGACGATCAGCCAGATGTAGTTGAGCGGCACGCCGATCGACTGCGCCGCCTGATGGTCGTCGGCGACCGCGCGCAGCGCCAGGCCGATCTTGGTCTTCTGGAAGAACAGGGCCAGCACCACGACCAGCGCGCCGGCGACGACCGCGGCGAAGATGTCGAGCTGGTTGACGAGCACGCCGCCCTCGAACACGGACTCGAGGATGAACACCGGGTCCTTCGGCACGCCCAGTTCGAGCGTGTAGACCTCGCTGCCCCAGATCGTCTGGCCGAACCCGTCGAGGAAGAAGGCGATGCCGAGCGTCGCCATGAACAGGACGATGCCCTCCTGGTTGACCAGGGGCCGCAGCACCAGCCGTTCGATGGCGAAGGCGAGCGCCACCATGATCGCGCACGAGGCGAGGAACGCCGCCCAGAACGGCATCACCTCCATCAGCCGCACCAGCGACAGCGCGGCGAACAGGACCATGGCGCCCTGGGCGAAGTTGAACACGCCGGACGCCTTGAAGATCAGGACGAAGCCGAGCGCCACCAGCGCGTAGAGGACGCCGGCCATCAGCCCGCCGAGCACGACCTCCACGAAGAAGCCGGGTTGCTCGTAGATCTGGGCGAAGACGCTGAGCATGGGATTACCGGATCCTCAATGTTGCACGCCGAGATAGGCGTCGATGACGCGCTGGTCGTTGCGGACTTCGTCGGGCGTCCCGTCGGCGATCTTGCGCCCGTAGTCGAGCACGACGACGCGGTCCGAGATGTCCATGACCACGCCCATGTCGTGCTCGATCAGGGCGATGGTCGTGCCGAACTCCTCGTTCACGTCGAGGATGAAGCGGCACATGTCCTCCTTCTCCTCGACGTTCATGCCGGCCATCGGCTCGTCCAGCAGCAGCAGCGTCGGCTCGGCGGCGAGCGCGCGGCCCAGCTCGACCCGCTTCTGCAGGCCGTAGGGCAGGCGCCCGACCGGGACCTTGCGGATCGACTGGATCTCGAGGAAGTCGATGATGCGCTCGACGAACTCGCGGTGCTCGATCTCTTCCTTCTGGGCCGGTCCCCAGTGCAGCGCCTGCAGGAAGAAGTTCTGTTTCATCTTCAGCAGACGCCCGGTCATGATGTTGTCGAGCGTCGACATGCCCTTGAACAGGGCGATGTTCTGGAAGGTCCGCGCGATGCCCTGGGCGGCCGCCTCGTGCGGCCGCATCTGCCGGCGCACCACGCCCTTGTACGTGATCGTGCCCTGCTGCGGGTGATAGAAGCCGTTGATGCAGTTGAGCATCGATGACTTGCCGGCGCCGTTGGGGCCGATGATGGCGCGGATTTCGCCCTGGCGGATGTCGAACGATACGTTCGACAGCGCCTTCACGCCGCCGAACGACAAGCTGATGTCGTCGACCTTCAGGAGCACGTCGCCGATGGTGCGTTCCGGCGCCGACGTGGGCACATACATCGTGATCATGACGCGCACGTTGCTCTGACGGCGGGATCGGCTCCGCCCCGGCTCGTGCGGCCGGAAAGCGGTCGGGCGGGGAAGGCCGTCGGCGCTCCTGGGGTCATGTCAGCTCGCCTTTCTGAGCGGTGCCGGCGCCGGCGCAAGCGCGGCCTCGCGGATCGCGAGATCCGCCCTGATCAGGCCGGTGCGCCCGTCCTCGAAGATAACCTTCGTCTCGATGTGGGCGCGGTCGACGCCGGCATAGAGCGCCTCGATCAGCGGCCCGTAGCGGTCGGCGATGATGCGGCGGCGGACCTTGCGGGTCCGCGTCAGCTCGCCGTCGTCGGCGTCGAGCTCCTTGTGCAGGATCAGGAAGCGCCGGATCTGCGAGCCGGACAGTTTCGGGTCGGCGGCGAGGTCGCGGTTGACCTGCTCGACGCAGCCCTGGATCAGCGCATAGACCTCGGGCTTCGCGGCGAGTTCCTGGTAGCTGGCGTAGGGCAGGCCCTTGCGCTCGGCCCAGCTGCCGACCGCCGCCAGATCGATGTTGATGAACGCGGCGACGTAGTCGCGCCCGTCGCCGAACGCGACCGCCTCCTTGATGTACGAGAAGAACTTCAGCTTGTTCTCGATGTATTTTGGCGCGAACAGCGTGCCGTCGTTGAGCCGTCCGACGTCCCTGGCGCGGTCGATGATCTTGAGCTGGCCGTCGGCGTCGAAGAAGCCGGCGTCGCCCGTGTGCACCCAGCCGTCGGGCGTCCGGGTCTCGCGCGTCGCCGCCTCGTTCTTGTAGTAGCCCTGGAAGACGCCGGGGCTCCGCACCAGGACCTCGCCGTTCTCGGCGATCCTGATCTCGACCTCCGGCGCCGGCACGCCGACGGTGTCGGCCTTGATCTGGCCGTCCCGCTGCATGCAGATGTTCACGCTCGTCTCGGTCATGCCGTAGAGCTGCTTCAGGTTCATGCCGAGCGAACGGTAGAAGTCGAAGATGTCCGGGCCGATCGCCTCGCCGGCGGTGTAGCCCAGGCGGATACGCGAGAATCCGAGCGTGTTCTTGAGTGGGCCGTAGACCAGCAGCTCGCCCAGCGCGTAGATGATCCGCTCGCCGAGCGGCACCGGCTGCCTGTCCAGGATCTTGGTGCCCGCGCGCTTGGCCACGTCCATGAAGTACCGGAACATCCACCGCTTGAACGCGCCGGCATCGTCCATGCGGATCATCACCGTGGTCAGGATGTTCTCGAAGATGCGTGGCGGCGCGAAGAAGAAGGTCGGCCCGATCTCGCGCAGGTCGTTGAGCACCGTGGCGCTGCTCTCCGGGCACGACACGCAGAAGCCGGCGACGTAGGACTCGGCGTACGAGAACAGGTGATCGCCGACCCACGCCATTGGCAGATAGGCGAGGACTTCCTCCTTTTCGGTCAGGTTGTCGAAGGCGATCGCGTTGCGGGCGCTGATGATCAGGTTGTCGAACGACAGCACCACGCCCTTCGGCTGCCCCGTCGTTCCCGACGTGTAGAGGATGGTGGAGATGTCGCTGCCCCTGCCCGCCGCGATTTCACCCTCGACGAAGCCGGGCCGCTCGTCGCGCAACGCCCGGCCGCGGCGCGTCAGCTCGGCGAGGCTGACGAGCGAGTCGTCACGATAGTTCCTGAGGCCGCGCGGATCGTCGTAGACGATCGTCGCAAGACGCGGGCAGCGCGCCCGGATCGACAGCAGCTTGTCCACCTGTTCCTGGTCCTCGGCGATGGCGAGGCGCGCCTCGGCGTGGTCGACCACGTAGGCCATCTCGTCGGCGACCGAGTCCTGGTAGACCGGAACCGGAATGGCGCCCAGGCACTGGGCGGCGCACATCGACCAATAGAGCTGCGGCCGGTTGTCGCCGACGATCGCGATTCTGTCGCCCCGTGTGACACCTTGCGCAGCAAGGCCCGCCGCGATCGCGAGGACCTCGTCCTTGACCTGCGCCCACGTCCAGGTCTGCCAGATCCCGTAATCCTTCTCGCGAATGGCGGGGCGATCCCCGCGCACCTTGGCGTTGTGGAGGAGAAGTTTCGGGAACGTGTCTGCGTCGGACGGCAGGCTGGCGCGGCCGGCGTCAGCCATGAGTCCGGCAGGGTGATATACGCAGGCTCACCCGTTGCCTCCCAGATTGTCGAAGCCTCTGTTCGTATTTTCTTGGCGTACCGCGGATTTCTGACGCCCCGCCTTGTACGCTGTCGGCTAGCTAGCCCGATTATCGCAACATGGTCAAGCCGCCGCGGCGTGATCGCCGGTTCCGATCGGATCGTCGCCGGGCTTCGCCGTCGGAATCCATGCGGCGTGCGTTCCTCGAAAGGCGACCGGATCCGGTTCGATGACGTGCAGTCCGAGTACAGCCCGACCGCGGTCGCGGTACGCGCGTACCCGCTGGGTGGCAACCGTGCCGCTTGAGCACGGGTCTCCGCGATCGGCTAGTGCAGGTGCTTCAGCTTGTCGGGATTTCGCACCACATAGATCGCGGCGATCTTTCCGTCCTCGATGTCGAGTGCGGTCGTCTGGAGCTCGCCGTCCGCTTCGCGCGTGATGAAGCCGGGCAGTCCGTTGACGAAGCCGACACGAAGAAGCTTCGAGCCGTTCGCCCGGAACTGCGCCGCCAGATACGCATGCATCTTCATGACGGCATCGAAGCCGATGATCGGCGCCATCGCGGCCGGGCGCTTGCCGCCGCCGTCGGCATGGAGACTGACGTCGGCCGCCAGCATCGTGCTGAGCGCCGTCATGTCGCCGCTGCGCGACGCCATGTAGAAAGCTTTGGCAAGCTCGAGACCGCGCTGCTTCTCGACCCGGAAGCGCGGCCGCGCCTCGCGGACATGGACGCGCGCGCGTGCGGCGAGCTGGCGGCAGGCGGCCGCGTCGCGCTGGATGGTCGCGGCGACTTCCTCGAATCCGAGCCCGAACACGTCGTGCAGCAGGAAGGCCGCGCGTTCGAGCGGCGACAGGCGTTCGAGCGCGAGTATCAGCGGCAGGGTGACGTCGTCTGCCGCTTCGTCTTCCACGACCGGCTCTGGCAGCCACGGACCGACATACGTCTCGCGCCGGCGCCGCGCCGATTTGAGCTGATCGAGGCAGAGCCGGGCGACCGTGCGGCGCAGGAACGCCTCGGGTTCGCGCACCGCGCTGCGGTCGGTCCTCATCCAGCGGATGAAGGCCTCCTGCACCACGTCCTCGGCATCGGCCACGGAGCCGAGCATGCGATAGGCGATGCGCACGAGCTGCGGACGCAGCGGGTCGAAACGCGCCGCTGCGTCCTCGCGTCCGATGTCGGTCATCAGGCGGCCGCTTCGGCCGCGGTGGCGGCCGCCGGTTTGTGCCATACGCGGAAGCCGACCGCGATGCGGTTCCACCCGTTGATGATGTTGATCGTCAAGGTGAGCTTCACCTGCTCCTCCGCCGTGAACTGCGCCTTCAGGGCTTCATAGGCGCTTTCGATTGCAGGTCCTTCCGACAGCCGCGTCAGCGCCTCGGTCCAGCCGAGCGCGGCACGTTCGCGGTCGGAATAGCAGGGCGCTTCGCGCCAGGCCGACAGCAGATAGATCCGCTGTTCGGTTTCGCCCATCGCGCGCGCTTCCGCCACATGCATGTTGATGCAGTTGGCGCAGCCGTTGATCTGCGAAGCACGGATCTCAACGAGCTTGGTGAGCGTCGGCTTGAGGCTCGAATTGATGACGGCCGTTGCGCCGGACCAGACCTTCAGGAGCGAAGGGGCCGCGGCGAAGGGGTCGAGTCTGGCAGTCATGGTTCCGTTTCCTTTGTCATTGGTTCCGGCACCATGACGAGACGGGACCCGCCCGGTGTGACATGTGCGCCGAAATTTCTGCTCGATACGTGGCCCCCACCCCTGATTCCCGCTCGTTTCAACGTCCGCCGTGTTCCTCGCGGCGCAGCGCGCGCAAGGCGGGCCGTTTACGCCGGATCGGCGGAACGATAGCTTGGCGGGCGGAACCAACGTCGCGGAGCATCGTCCATGGCCGGCCCGAAAACCCTTCTCGAGATGGCAGGGGCACCGCGCGAGCCGAGCGCCTGGGAGCGCGCGGCGCTCGTCATCATCGACGCGCAGATGGAATACGTCGACGGTGGCCTGCCCCTGCCGGGCATCCGCCCGGCGCTCGCCGAGGCGGCGCGCGTGCTCGACCGCGCCCGGCGCGCGGGCGCGCCCGTCTTCCACGTCGTGCATCATGGCCGGCCGGGCGGTGCGCTGTTCGATCCGGACGGGCGGAAATCCAAGATCGTGCCCAAGCTGACGCCGGTGGCGGGCGAGACGGTCGTGCCCAAGGGACTGCCCAACGCCTTCGCGGGCACGACGCTGCACGACGCGATCCAGGCGACCGGCCGCAAGGAGCTCGTCGTCGTCGGCTTCATGACCCATGTGTGCGTGAGCGCGACGGTGCGTGCGGCGCTCGATCTCGGTTATCGCACCACCGTCGTCGCCGACGCCACGGCAACGCGCGATCTGCCCGATCCCTTGGGCGGCGTGCAGCCGGCCGATGCGGTCCACCGCGCCACGCTCGCGGCACTCGCCGACCGATTCGCCGTCGTCGTGCGCGACTCCGGCGCCTGGGCGTGACGCGGGGCCGCGAGGCCGGATCCGGCGCGGCACGCAGGAAATCCTCCGCTTGTTTCAATGACTTGGGGGCGTTGCCGCCCGCAAAGCGCGTGATCGATGTCTTTTGAGGGTACCTGATTTTCCATTCGAGGTATGATCTTACCTCGCGGCTTCGGGCGGGGGACATGCTCATGATCGGTGGGACTCATGAGCCAGGCCGCACCAGACCGACGCATGGTGCGGCTTCATGGTCGGCGACGGCAGGTTCGGCCTCGTTCCGGCCGGCGCTGGTCCGTCTCGTCCTCGCGGTGCTTTTGCCGCTCCTGATCTGCGGCATCGTGCTGCTCGTGATGATGGGCCAGCATACGCGCGAGGCCACGGTCGAGCGGCTGAAGACGACGGCCCGCATGGCCGTCGAAGGCATCGACCGGCAGATGCAGGGGCACCTCGATGCCCTTCGGATCGTGGCCACGAATGCCGCGTTCGACCGGCCGGATCTCGACGCGTTGTTTGCCGAACTGCAGCGCATCGTGGCGGCCCATCCGGCATGGCAGTCGCTCGTCGTCCATGATGCCGAAACCGGGCGGCCGCTTCTCGACACGCGATATGCGCCCGGCACGCCGCTCTCCGACATCGGCGAGCCGGCGACGGTACGCGCGCTCGGCGAGGGGCACCGGCCGTTCGCGATCGCGACCCTGACGGGGCGCGGGCCTGACGTCGCCGATGTCGGCGTCGCAATTCTCGTTCCCGTCGTGCGCCGACCGACCACGCGCGTCGTCGGCGCCGTGCTGCAGCCGGATGCCATGCAGGTTCTGTTGGCCGCGCAGGTCGGCGGGACGGACCGGCTGGCGTCGTTGAGCGATGCTGACGGCCTCGTCGTCGCGGGCACGAGCAGTGCGGCGCGCCTTGTTGGCAACCGCCTCAAGCCAGCGCTGCGTGACGAGATCGCCCGCGCGCCGACCGGCTTCCTGCGCAAGAGGGCGCCGGACGACCAGTTCGATGTCTACACCGCCTATGCGCGGTCGGCGCTCACGGGATGGAACGTCGTCCTGGGCATTCCGGCCGACGATGTCGACGGCCCGTGGCATCGCACGCTGTTGATCAGCTTCGTCGGCATCGTCGCGAGCGTGGCCGTCGCCGGCGGGCTTGCAGTCCTCGTCGGCCGCGACCTGATGCGCCGGCGCCGCGAGGAGCAGCTCTCGATCCGTCACGAGGTGGATCAGCTCGTTCTCAACATCGCCGACAATTTCCCGGGGCTCGTGTTCCGGCGCGTGGAGCGGCCCGACGGCACCGTCTACTTTCCGCTGTTGGATGGTGCTGCGCGCGAACTGATCGCGCCATCCACGACGCCGCAGGACGCGCGCGGCCAACCGCGGATGCTGCCGCTGATCCATCCCGACGACCAGCCGCGATGGTGCGCCGCGCTCGAGGAATCGGCGCAGCGGTTGCTGCCGGTCCGGCTCGAGCTCCGCGTCATATCGCCCAAGCCCGGCGTCATCCGCTGGGTCTACGTCTCGGCTCGGCCGTTCCGCGCCGACAACGGCGATACGGTCTGGGATGGGGTCATCTTCGATATCTCCGACCTGAAGGCGGCCGAGGCGGCGGCGCGCGAAAGCGAGGAGCGGCTGCGTTTCGCGCTCGAGGCGTCGCACGCCTATTCGTGGGAGTACTACCCCGTCACCGGCAGGGTCTACCGTTCGCCGAACGCCGAGGAGGTCCTGTGCGTCGATTCCTCGAACATGGAGCCGAGCCACACCTGGTTCTGCGATCGTCTCCATCCGGCCGACCGCGAGCACTACGTCAACACGATCGCAGCGGCGCTGGAGCGCGGTGGCGACGTCGAGGTCGAGTTCCGCTTCCTCGGGTCGGACGGTGTCTATCGTTGGCTGGTCGACCGCGGGCGCGTCACGCTCGGGGCCGACGGGCGCGCGATCAGCGCCAAGGGTGTCACGTTCGACATCACCAAGGTGCGCACGCTGCTCGCGCAGCGCGAGACGCTGCTGCGCGAGGTCCATCATCGCGTCAAGAACAACCTCCAGGTCGTCAGCAGCCTGCTCAACCTTCAGGGGCGCGCGGCGGCGCCCGAGCAGCTCGGGCACTTCCAGGACAGCATCGCGCGCATCCGCGCGATGGGGCGTGTCCACGATCTTCTCTACAGCTCCGAGAGCCTGTCGCACGTCGACTTCTCGACCTATCTGCAGATGCTGATCTCGGACCTCGCCGGCACCTTCTCGATCGGGGGGCGCGTCGCCAGCTATCTCGACGTGCCGCGGATCGCGTTCGACGTCGATACGGCGATGCCGCTCGGTCTGATCCTGACCGAGGTGATCGCGAATGCCTACAAGCACGCGTTTCCGGGCGAGCGCCGCGGCAACATCTTCATCCGGCTCGTCGCGATCGACCGCCGCATCATCGTGACCGTACGCGACGACGGCGTCGGCTTGCCGCCGGACTGGGCCGTGCGTCAGGGGTCGATCGGCATGATGCTCATCGAGGGGCTGGTCGAACGGCTCGATGGCCGGTACCGCTTCGAGTCCGACGCCGGCACCGTGTTCACCCTGGAGTTCCCGCACAAGCCGTCGGCCTGAGCCGATGGAGCCGCCCGGGGGAGCGGCGCGGACTCAATCGGCGAGATTGAGAAGAAGCCGCGCCACCGCGTCCGCGGCCGCCTGCGGGGACTCGCAGTGGCGCACGCCGTCCACCGTTGCCGCCCCCTCGAGGCCGAAGACGCGTTTGCCGAACTGCAGGCCGAGCGCCACTTCCGACAGCGTGCCGTAGGAATTACCGACCGCCACGAGACAGAAGGCCGCCCGCGCGATGAGCGCATTGCGCGCCTCGCCGATGCCGGTCGCGATCGCGATGGTCACGTAGGCGTTGGCGCCGGACGTATCGGCTTCGGGCAGCAGGCCGATGGCGACGCCGCCGCGCGAGGCGGCACCCCGGCACACCGCCTCCATCACGCCCTGGCGGCCGCCGCACAGTACCGCGACATCCATTTCGGCGAGCGCAGCGCCGATCTCCTCGGCCGCCGCGCACTGCGCCGGGCTCGCCTCGCGCGGGCCGATGACGCCGACCGGCGCCTTGACGGGATGCCCGCTGTCGCGTTGGAGCCAGCGCACGGCCGCGCGCAGGCTGACGGGTTCGCCCCGCGCCGCACCGCCGTGCGGCCGCCACGTGCGCAGGCCGGGATCGAAGCGCCGGCCCTCGGCATCGCACAGCACGCCGGCCGTTGCGTCAAGCGTGAGCATGGCTGTCCTCGGCGCGCGCGGCCGCGATTTCGCCGACCGCCATGATGCAGGAACAGATCGCCGTGAGCACGAGCGAGAGCGCCGCCGCGGCCGGGAAATCCGACCCCGTCTCCGAAATCAGGCTGTAGAGCTGCAGCGGCAGGATGTTGAGCTGCGTGCCGACCAGCGCCAGCGCCGTGCCGTAGGCGCCGAACACGACCGCCGCGATCAGGCAGAAGGCGGTGACGGCGGTGGGCAGGACCTGGGGCACGAGGACGTCGAAAATGGCACGGATCCGCGTGGCGCCGAGGGACTCGGCGGCTGCGATCTGAGCGCGGTCGAAATTGAGCAGAACCGGAAGCAGAAGCATGACGACGCGCGGAATCAGGTAGTACGACGAGGCGAAGGCGAGGCCGATCGGACTGAACAGGATGCCGGAGAACGCGACCGGATCGACGCCGACGACCGCGAGAATCTGGGTCACGAATCCGGCGCGGCCATAGGTGAGGATGAAGCCGTAGGCGACGATGAGGCCGGAGAACGTGAGGGGAAGCGCGATCAGGAAGACGAGCACGCCGCGCGTGCGCGCCGACAGGCGCGAGAGATGCAGCGCGACGGCGAAGCCGACGAGAAGCGAGAATGTCGCGGCGACGAGGGTCAGGACGGTGCTGCCGGCGAGGCCCTGCCAGAACAGCGGGTTCCCGAACACGCGCTGAAAGGCGCGGCCGCCCTCGGCGAACGCATCGACCGATACCGCCGCGAGCGGCAGCAGGAAGAAGAAGGCCAGCAGCAGCATGCCGGGCGCTGCGAGCAGGATCAGCGTTCCCGGGCGCAGGCCGAACGGACGCGCCGCCTTGCGCGGTGCGATGCGTCCCGCCGTGCTGCTGGCCGTCATCGTCATGGCGTCAGTTGCCGACGGCGACCTTGGCCCAGCCGGCGTCGATCTCCGCCTTCTTGGCGGCCGCCGCCTGCACGTCGAGCGGACGCACCTGCGGGGCGGGCGGCAGCTTGTCGGCGACGTCGGCGGGAAGCTTCGTGTCCGGCACCGCCGGCCGCACGAAGCCCTGGGCGAAGATGCCCTGGCCCACCTCGCTCATGATGAAGTTGAGCCACAGCTTGCCCGCGTTCGGGTTGGGCCCGTTCTTCACCAGGCTGATCGCATAGGGCGCTGCGGCCGAAGCCTCCTTGGGAATGACGACGGCGACCGCATCGCCCAGGCCGTCGGTGTACTTCGCCTTCAGCCCGTCGTTCTCGTAGGAGATCCAGATCGGAATCTCGCCCTTCACGAACTGCGCATAGGGCGTGGTGCCGACCACGCGCAGCACGTTGCCGGCCTTGTGCAGCTTGCCGAGATATTCGATTCCCGGCTGCACGTTGTTCATGTCGCCGCCGGCGGCGAAGTTGGCGGCGAAGGTCAGCACCTGTCCCACGCCCGTCGAGCGCGGATCCAGATAGACGATCGAGTTCTTGTACTCGGGCTTCAGCAGATCGGCCCAGGATTGCGGCACATTCTTGACCAGCTTCGTGTTCACCACGAAGGCGATGGTGAGCGAGTGGATCGTGAACCATTCGCCCTCGGGATGGCGGAACACCTCCGGCAGCTTCTCGAACTGGATGGGCTTGAAGGGCGCGACGAGTCCCTTGTTCGAGGCATCGACCGCCGACGCCGCGAAGTAGTAGGCGGTGTCCGCCTGCGGCCGGTTCCGCGCCTTCTCGAGCGCGACCACGGTGGCCGCGGAGCCGAGGTCGTTGTAGACGATCTCCACGCCCGGATAGCGCTTCTTGAAGGCGGCGAATTGCGCCGCCCAGTTCGCCCATGTCGGCCCGGTGTCGAACGAGACGACCATGCCTTCCTTGCTGGCCGCTTCGTACAGGGCCTTCTCGCCGGGATAGAGCTCCGGCGAATCCAGGACGGTCTGGGCCGACGCCGCCCACGCGGGCACGAGCAGCGCGAGCGCGGCGGCGATGGTGCGCAGTCTCATGGGATCCTCCTCTCAGGTTTTTTGATCGTCGTTGGGGGAATCACCCGGCAGGAGCTGCACGTGCTCCGGCCGGACGTGGACCTGGTCGATGGCGCCGGCCTCGCCGGTTTCGCCCGTGATCGTCCCGCCCGGCACCGCCATGTCGAAGCGGCGCAGCGCGCCGAGGAAGCGGTCGCGGGCGAGCGTGCCGGCGAAGGTGTTGACGCCGTCGGGCGCGGGCCCGGGGCGCACGCGCTCCGGGCGCACCAGCACGGTGACGGTGGTGTTCGCGCCAAGCCCGTGGGGCCTCGTCACGAAACGGCCGACCGGCGTCGTCACGCTCTGGGGGCCGTCGATGACGCCCGGCCACAGGTTGGCATGGCCGACGAAGGCGGCGATCTCGCGCGTCGCCGGCCGCTCGTAGATCGCGCGCGGCGTGTCGATCTGCTCGATGCGGCCGGCCCGCATCACGGCGACGCGGTCGGCCATCGACAGCGCCTCTTCCTGATCATGGGTGATGTGCAGGGCGGCGATGCCGTGCGCCTGCTGCAGGCGGCGGATCTCGTCGCGCATCTCGAGGCGCATGGCGGCGTCGAGGGCGGAGAGCGGCTCGTCGAGCAGCAGCGCGCGCGGCTGGAACACGAGCGCGCGGGCAAGCGCCACGCGCTGCTGCTGGCCGCCCGACATGGCGCCCGGCCGGCGCTCGGCGAAGACGCCGAGGCCGACGAGTTCGAGCGCCTTGCGGGCGCGCTCGCGCCGCTCGGCGGCCGCCACGCCGCGCACCTTGAGCGGATAGGCGACGTTCTCCCACGCGGTCATGTGCGGGAACAACGCGTAGGACTGGAAGACGATGCCGAGGTCGCGCGCGCGCGGCGGCGTGTTCGCCATGTCGCGTCCACCGATGAAGATGCGCCCCGAGTCGGGCGCGAGGAATCCGGCGATGAGCTTGAGCAGCGTCGACTTGCCGCATCCGCTGGCGCCGATCACCGCGACCAGCTCGCCCGGCTCGATCGCGAGCGTAATGTCGCGCACGCCGGCCTGCGTCCCCGGATAGGTGAAGCTGACGTTTTCGACCGCGACCGCGGCTTTCGTGCTCATGCCGCCGCTCCCATTCTGCGCTGTCCGGCCTGCGCCGTCGCCGCGCCGCCGAGGGACGCGAGCAGCGCGAGCACCAGCAGGATCACCGTCGCCGCGCAGGCGAAGCCGGTTGCGCCATAGAACGCCTGCAGGAGGACGACGGGATAGGGCCGCGTCAGGAACCCGGCCACGAGATTCGAGAGCTGGAATTCGCCGATCGACAGCGCGGCGACCATGATCAGGCCCGAGGCGAGGCTGTGGCGCAGCGCCGGCAGGACGATGTCGAAGAAGCGGGACGCGAAGCCGCCGCCGAGCGATTCGGCCGCCGCCTCCAGTTCGGCAAGGCGCAGATGCCGCATGTCGCCGACCAGGGTCTGCAGAAGATAGGGCAGGGTCAGCACGACATGGCCGCCGATCAGGACCCACAGGCTGCCGAGATAGGGCAGCGTGTCGCTCGAGAACACCAGCACGAAGCCGAAGGCGAGCACCAAGGGCGGCACGGCGATCGGCAGCAGATAAAGAATGCGCGCCGCGGCGCGCACGCCGCGCGAGGCTGCGCGATAGATCGCATAGGCGAGCGGCAGGCCGATCACGGCTCCGACCACGCATGTCGCCGCGGCCACCTGCAGGCTGATCCAGAACGCGCGGCGGAAGCTCGGATCCTCGTAGACGGCGACGTACCACCGTGTCGTCGTGCCGGTCGGCAGCAGCGTGTTGAACCAGGCATCGCCGAACGAGCCGGCGACGAGCAGGGCCATCGGGAGGAACAGGTAGATGAGGTAAAGCGCGGTGACCATCGGCATGCCCTGCCAGATTCGGTCGGCTCCGACGACGCCTGGACGCCCGGCCTCGGATCTGGCAACCCCCGGCCGGCCGCATCCCGCTCTCGCCTTGCCGTTGGATATCGTACAGGCGGAGTTGTCGTTTTAGCAACAGAACATGTAAGATATATTACATCACCTTCGCCCGCGGCCGGTCCGGCCGCGGCTCTGGACGAAGCGCGGACGGGAGAAGGCGGCGCGCAATGGCGGAATCGAAGGGGGCGCAGCCGCGGCTGACCCCGCGGCAGGCGGACATCCTGAAGATCGTACAGGCCAAGGGGTTTGCGACGATCGAGGCGCTCGCCCGGCAGTTTGACGTCTCGACCCAGACGGTGCGCCGCGACCTCATCCGGCTTCAGGAGGCCCAGCTCCTCCAGCGGTTTCATGGCGGGGCCGGCATGCCGGAGAACACCGTCCGGCTCGGCTACGCGCAGAAGCGGGGCCTCGCCGCCGATGCCAAGCACCGCATCGGCGACGCGACGGCGCGGCTCATCCCCGACGGTGCCTCGGTCTTCCTCGACGTCGGAACGACGGTCGAGGCGGTCGCGCGCGCCCTGCGGTTCCGGCGCGGGCTCCATATCTTCACCGCCAGCCTTAACGCCGCCGCCATCCTGGCCGGCGCCGACGCCCATCAGGTCTTCGTCGTCGGCGGGCTGGTGCGGGGCGCCGACGGGTCCCTGGTCGGCGATACCGCCATCGCCAATCTCGGCCCTTTCAAGTTCGACTGCGCCGTGATCGGCTTGTCCGGCTTCGACGACGACGGGGCGCTGATGGATTTCGATATGCAGAAAGTGGCCGTCAAACAGGCGGCCATCGCCAATGCGCGCCGCGTCGTCGCGGTCGCGGATGCCTCGAAGTTTGAGCGTTCGGCGGTCGTCCGCGTGGCACCGCCCTCGGCCGTTCATGTGCTGGTCACGGATGCGCCGCCGCCGGCCGCGCTGCGCCGGGCGCTCACGGATGCGGGGCTCGAGCTGATCGTGGCGTGAATAAATCGTAGCGTGAACAGGGGGCGGCCCCGCCGCGCGAACGGCCTGGGTAGGCGCCCCGCGTCACCGCCCGGGCGACTGCCCGAACAAGGGCCCTTCAAAATCGGGGCGGGACCGTGTAAGCCAACGGCCGCGTTGATCGGTCATCCGGTCCCTTCTGCGTATTTTCCGAACAGGAGAAGTCCCCGTGCCCGTCATCGGCCGTGACAGTCTGAAAACCCGCCGCACCCTCAAGGTCGGCGACCGTTCCTACGAGTATTTCAGCCTCGACGCCGCGAAGCAGGCTGGGCTTTCGGGCATCGAGCGCCTGCCGGTCTCCCTCAAGGTCCTGCTCGAGAACCTGCTGCGCTACGAGGACGGCCGCACGGTCACGACCGACGACGTGAAGGCGATGGCGGCGTGGGTCGAGCAGCGCACGTCGGAGCGCGAGATCGCCTATCGCCCCGCGCGCGTGCTGATGCAGGACTTCACGGGCGTGCCCGCCGTCGTCGACCTCGCGGCGATGCGCGACGCCATGGCGGAAATGGGCGGCGATCCGCGCAAGATCAATCCGCTCTCGCCGGTCGATCTCGTCATCGACCACTCGGTGCAGGTCGATTTCTTCGGCTCGAGCGATGCGTTCAAGAAGAACGTCGAGCTCGAATACCAGCGCAACGGCGAGCGCTATGCCTTCCTGCGCTGGGGCCAGGCGGCGTTCAATAATTTCCGCGTCGTGCCGCCGGGCACCGGCATCTGCCACCAGGTCAACCTCGAATACCTCGCCCAGACCGTCTGGACCGACGAGATCGACGGCGTCACTTTCGCCTATCCCGACACGCTGGTCGGAACCGACAGCCACACCACGATGGTCAACGGCCTCGGCGTGCTCGGCTGGGGCGTGGGCGGCATCGAGGCCGAGGCCGCGATGCTCGGCCAGCCCGTGTCGATGCTGATCCCCGAGGTCATCGGCTTCAAGCTGTACGGCAAGTTGCGCGAGGGCGTCACCGCGACCGACCTCGTCCTCACCGTCACGCAGATGCTGCGCAAGAAGGGCGTGGTCGGCAAATTCGTGGAGTTCTTCGGTCCCGGGCTCGACGTGCTGCCGCTCGCCGACCGCGCGACCATCGCCAACATGGCGCCCGAATACGGCGCCACCTGCGGCTTCTTCCCGATCGACCAGGAGACGCTGCGCTATCTCGCCTTCACCGGCCGCGATCCGGCCCGCGTCGCGCTCGTCGAGGCCTATGCCAAGGCCCAGGGCATGTGGCGCGACGCGAGCACGCCCGATCCGGTCTTCACCGATACGATCGAGCTCGACATGGGCACGGTGGAGCCCTCGCTCGCGGGTCCGCGCCGGCCGCAGGACCGCGTGGCGCTGTCGGCCGCGAAGGCCGGCCTCGAGAAGGTGCTGCCCGAGCTCGCCGGCCCCAAGGCGGCGACCGGGCCAGTGAAGGTTTCGGGCACGGACTACGAGCTCCGGCACGGCGACGTCGTCATCGCCGCCATCACCTCGTGCACCAACACCTCGAATCCGTCGGTGCTGATCGCCGCCGGCCTGCTCGCGCGCAATGCGCGTCGCAAGGGGCTCAAGACCAAGCCGTGGGTGAAGACCTCGCTCGCGCCGGGCTCGCAGGTCGTGAGCGACTATCTCAAGGCGGCCGGCCTCCAGGAGGACCTGGATGCGCTCGGCTTCAATGTCGTCGGCTACGGCTGCACGACCTGCATCGGCAACTCGGGTCCGCTGCCTGAGCCGATCGCCGAGGCGATCGACTCAGGCGACCTCACGGTGGCCGCGGTGCTGTCCGGCAACCGCAACTTCGAGGGCCGCATCCATCCGCAGGTCAAGGCGAACTACCTCGCCTCGCCGCCGCTCGTCGTCGCCTATGCGCTCGCCGGCACCATGCTCAAGGACCTGACGACCGAGCCGATCGGCGAGGGCAGCGACGGCAAGCCGGTCTATCTCCGCGACATCTGGCCGTCGAACCAGGAGATCAACGAGACGATCGCCCGCGCGCTCACGCCGGAGATGTTCCGCCAGCGCTACGCCAACGTCACCCGGGGCGACGAGCACTGGCAGAAGATGGGGGCCGGCACCGGCCTCACCTATAACTGGCAGCCGGGCAGCACCTACGTGCGGCGGCCGCCCTATTTCGAGAACATGCCACGCGAGCCGGGGCGTCTCACCGACATCATGGGGGCGCGGCCGCTCGCGATCCTGGGCGACAGCATCACGACCGACCACATCTCGCCCGCGGGCTCGATCAAGAAGGACGGGCCGGCCGGTATCTACCTGATCGAGCATCAGGTCCGTCCCGTCGACTTCAACTCCTACGGCGCGCGCCGCGGCAATCACGAGGTCATGATGCGCGGCACCTTCGCCAACATCCGGCTCCGCAACGAGATGGCGCCGGGCACCACCGGCGGCGTCACGCGCTACATGCCGGACGGCACGCTGATGTCGATCTACGACGCGGCGGTCCGCTACAAGAATGCCGGCGTCCCGCTCGTCGTCATCGCCGGCAAGGAGTACGGGACCGGGTCCTCACGCGACTGGGCGGCGAAGGGTACGCTGCTCCTGGGCGTCAAGGCCGTGATCGCCGAAAGCTTCGAGCGCATCCACCGTTCGAACTTGGTCGGCATGGGCGTGCTGCCGCTGCAGTTCCCCGAAGGCGTCGACCGCAAGACGCTGGGGCTCGACGGCACCGAGCTGTTCGACATCGTCGGCGTGGCCGACGGCCTCAAGCCGCGCATGACCGTGACGCTCACGATCAAGCGCGCGAACGGCACGTCCGAGACCGTGCCGCTCAGGTGCCGCATCGATACGGTGGACGAGGTCGAGTACTACCGCCACGGCGGCATCCTGCCCTACGTGCTCCGTGGCCTGCTGAAGAGCGCCTGATCCGGATGCCGCGCGCCGGGCTTGGCACGCCTTTGCCCCGTCATGGGCGGGGCAAGGGGGCGCCGCCCGGCGCGTATCCTCGGCATCTACATCAGGTGTTGGACGAACCAGTCCCGGGCCGCGCCGGTGGCGATGTCGAAGTCGTCCACGTAGGCGTCGAAATGACCGCCGGAAAGCATGACGAGTCGCTTCGGCTCGAGTGCGCGCGCATGGGCGGCGAGCGCTTCGTCCGCGACGGTCAGATGATCCTTGAGCGCCACGATCATGAGAAGCGGGGTCGGGCTGACGAAGCGTATGTAGGCGCCCGGCTCGTATTCCGTGAACATCTCGATCGAGCGTAGCGTCACTTCGTTTCGCCACGACGGCGCGCGCGTCCGACCCGTCGTCGTGAACCATTGCCAGGAATCCGACGTGGGAAGTGCGGCCGGCGCGGACGGATCTTCCGCGACGACCGGTATCGTCGCGGGCGGCTTTCCCGCATACCGGTCGCGCCGGTCCTGCTCGAACATGCGCTGGACCGCCGACCACAGGTCCGCGCGGATCAGTCGGCGCGCATTGTCGTGGCCGCTGACGAGCGGCACCTGCGACACGACGCATTTGACGCGGCGGTCCACCGCGCCGAGCACGAGGACGTGCCCGCCGCTGTAACTCGTCCCCCAGATGCCGATCCGGTCGGCATCGATCTCGGCCAGCGTCGCGGCGAAGGTGATCGCGTCCCGGTAGTCGCGAATCTGCTGCCAGGGATCGATCTCCTGGCGCGGCGCGCCGTCGCTTTCGCCGAAATTGCGGTTGTCGAACACGATCGCCGACAGGCCGGCGGTGGCGAACACGTCGGCGAAGCTGTCGAGATACATCTCCTTCACGGCGGAGAAGCCGTGGGCCATGACGATCGCGGGCACGCGTTCCGACCGCTGGTCGGGCACGTAGTGCCAGCCGCGAAGCGTCACGCCGTCTTCCGTCCTGAAGCTGATGGCCTTGCGCATGCGTTCCCTCCCTGTCTCTTCTTTTCTTTCGTCTTCTTCTCGCATCGCGCCCCGGCGGCGCGTTCACGCCTCGCCGGAGGCGAGCACGGCGCCGCTGATCCGCTGCAGATAGGCCTGCACGTTCTCGTCCGAATGGCGCGGGTTCTGCGCGAGCAGCCGCAGGCGGAACTCCTCGATCCAGCGAAAGCTGATGTCGCAGACGACCACGGTCCGGTCCATGACGCCGACCGGTACGGCGGCGAGATGCGTCGCCGTGCACAGATGCACCCGCAGCTCGATCGCGAGGTCGCGCGCCTCGTTCAGGTCGTCGAAGCTCCAGAACTTCAGGCGCAGGATCCGGCCGCGGTCGACCTGTGCGACACCGTCGACGCGGATCGGCGTGATGTGCGGCGCGTCGGTGGAGCCGGGGAACATGTGCCACGCGTACCAGCGCCCCGGACGAATGATGAAACGGTCCATCGCCGTGCTTCGCTGTTGGGCCGGCGGACATCGTGCGTGGCGCGCCGATCGGGGCCCGGTACCGGTTTCGCGCGGGATCGCTGTGCGCCCTTGCGTCGGTACGAAGACCGGCCGCGCGCCTTACGGCACGGCGGCGGCCCGCCGCATCTCCTGCACCAGTTCGGCCCCGCTGAACGGCTTGTGGATCACCGCATGCGGCCGAAGCGCCTCGATCCGTCGTGAAAGCTCGGCCCCGCCGAACCCCGACACGAGGATGATGCGTGTGCCGAAACGCGCCTGCAGGTGGCGTGCGATGTCGAGCCTTTCCCAGTGTCCGGCAAGGTTGATGTCGAGCACCGCGACGTCCGGGTGCCGCTCGTCGCCGAGGCGTATCGCCTCCGTGGCCGAGCCGGTCGCGCCGGCAAGCTCGAGGCCGGCCGCATCGACCAGCGCGACCAGCTCGAGACGCACGAGGCCTTCGTCTTCGACGACGAGAACGGTCGGCGGCATTGCATACCCTCGGTGTAACGCCTTCCGGTAGAACGGCGCCGCCCGGGTCGTGTTCCGCCGCTGCCGCGTACGGCCGCGGGTGGTGGCCGACATGCGTATCAGTGCCCGCGATGACCGTGGTCGCCGTGCGCACCGTGACTGCCGGATGCACGGATCTCGGCGGTGGTCTCGATCGCGCCGGCGCCCTCGAAGTGCAGCGTGAGTGTCACGTGCTCGCCCGCCTTCAGCGGCTGACGAAGACCGGTCAGCATGACGTGCAGGCCGCCCGGCCGCAGCTCGACCGACTCGCCCGGCTTGATCTCGATGTGGTCGACCTCGCGCATCTTCAGGATGTCGCCGTCGCGTATCGTCGTGTGCAGCTCCGTCTTGTCGGCGACGGCCGAGGCGGCGCCGACCAGCCGGTCGGGCGCGGTGCCCCGGTTGGTGATGCGCATATACGCGGCACTCGTCTTCGACTGTCCGATCGTGGCGCGCGCCCACGCCCCCTCGATTTCGATCGACGGACTCTGCGCCCGCGCCGGCGACAGCGCGAGCGCGATGATCATGGCGATGGGGATGGCGAAGCGCATGTTCGTCTGTCCTTGGAATGGAATGTCGTCGTTGGCACGGGTGTCGCGGGTGCCGCGACGGCTCTTGGGTATACGCGAGAACGCACCCCCGGCTGAAGCCTCACGATGTCGCAGGCGCTTAGGGATCGTTCGACGCGCGCGGGGGCACTTGGCACGCGCGCCGGTCGCCGACATTTTCCGTGGGCGGTGATGATCCCCCTTGTCTCGACGAGGTCTAGGTCCGCGTCTCGTCCGGGTTTTCGGGCGCGGGTTCGCGCTCGCGCTCCACGCGCGGCGGCGGGTTCAGCCGGCGGATGATGATGTCGCCACGCTCGTTGATCTCCGGCATCGCGTATTGCGGCAGGTTCTCGATCACGAGCGCCAGCGCCTGCATCAGCTTTTCGATCGCTTCGCGGGCAAGCTCGCCTGCGCGTTCCTGCGGCGCACGTTCCTGCGGCGGGGTGGCCGGCGGCGATTGCTGGGCAAGGCTGGGTGCGGCCGCCCACGCGGCGAACGCCAGCCACGCTGCCAGCGCGGGAACGGTCGGGCGTCGCAGCATGGCGTGGACTCCTTTCGTGGCCATCTACCGGCTATTTACGCACGACAACGCCCGGACGTTGCCGTTTATTTCGCGCGTCCATGCGTGGACCGGCGCGGTTCGGCCGCCGCGTTTCCGGCACCGGCGGCCAAGGCGGATCGAACCGCCACGTTCGTCGCGGTCACTCGTGGCGCCGCACCCGGTTGCGCCGCCTATGTCGATGATCGTTCGTTGGTCTTTTCGCACCTTTGCAGTCGAACCTGCGTCCCCGGCGTGTCGGTGACTTGATTTGAGGCAAGTCCTCGCGGTTTCTCGATGATTCGAAGTTTCACGATTGCCTGTCGTTGTCGCGCTGTTTCCCGCGAACGACACACTAAAGAAAGTGCCTTGACGGGCCCTGCCGCCTGGGGTTGAGTCGTCGCCGGATCATTGCGTCCGCGGCGAACCGGTTTTCGGCGTCGCCCCGTTCGCACCGAAGCTTTTCTCCGCATTTCCGCACATCGTCTGACCGATGCCCGGCGCCTGTTGCGATTTGGGCGCGCGGGTGCGCACGCCATTTTGCTGCCCCGTGCAAGCCCGGGGCCGAAGGAGGATCCATGCCGTTCGACTCGATCATCGACGACTCTGCCGTCATCGATTCCACCGTCACCGGTTCGGCCACGGCCACAGTGCGTCTCCAACCGCTGGACTGGCGGGCCGTGCTGGCGGCCGACGTGCCGGCCCGCCGGCCGCTGCTCGAACCGATTCTGGCTGCGGGCGAGATCGCCGTGCTGCGCGGTCCGCGCGGCGCGGGCAAGAGCCTGCTCGCGCTCCATCTCGCTATCGCGCTTGCACGTGGCGGCGGCAAGGTGTTGGGTTGGCGCGTCTCGGGCGGGGGACGGCGCGTGCTGTTCGTCGACGGCGTGCTGCCGCTCGCGGTGTTGCGCGACCGGCTCGCGGCACTTTCAGACGACACCGGCGGAAAGGCGCCGGCGGGCGCGCTGCATGTCCTGTCCCACGAGACGCAGGCGCGCGTACTGCCGGATCTCGCCACACCCGAAGGCCGGGCCGAGATCGCGGATCTCGCCCGCAACTACGACGTGATCGTCCTCGACAGCATGATGCCGCCGGGACGTGGCGCGTCCGCGCGCGCCGCCGCCGCCTGGTCCGCGGTCGCCGGCTGGTTGCGCGATCTGCGCCGTTGTGGGACGGCGGTGCTGGTGGTCGAAGGCGACCGCGCCCGTGGCCTGCCCTGGCTCGAAGCCGTGGCCGACACCGTGATCGCGCTGTCGCGGCCCAAGGGACACGAGCCCGACGAGGGTGCGCGCGTCGAGGTCCGCGTCGTCAAGTCGCTGCGGGCCCATGGCCCGGCGCTCGCGCCGTTCGAGGCGAGTCTCGCCGTGAATGGCGGCACGGCCTGCTGGCAGCGCGAGTCCCTGCGCGGCCCGACGCCGGCAGAGGTCTGGGAACTCCACGTCCAGGGCCTGTCGATCCGGCGCATCGCCGCCCGGCTCGGCCTGTCGAAGTCGAAGGTCCATCGCTGGCTCCAGGCGGAGGAGACGGCGCATCTCGCGCGGCTCCACGCTGCCCTGTCGCGGGCGCGGCCACGTCGCGAAGTGCCGGCGGCCGATGCCGCCCCGCCGCCTGTCCCGGCTTCCGTTGCTGTCCCGCCTGTCCCGCCGACGGCCGGACCGGACCCGCAGCTCGAGCGGTTCGCCTTCCATCTCGGGCGTAACGACATTCCGCGCGCGCTTGCGGTGTTCGGATGGTCGTGGCGGAAGCTCGTGCCGTGGCTGGATGCGATGGACAAAATGCGGCCTGCTGTGCCCGCGCCCGCGGTCGAGCCGTACCGGATCGCCGCCTAGAGCGACGTGCGCAGGTCCCACAGCTCAGGGAACAGCCGCACGTCGAGCATCTTGCGCAGATACGCAACGCCGGCCGTCCCGCCTGTTCCGCGCCGGAATCCGATCACGCGTTCGACCGTGGTCATGTGCCGGAAGCGCCACTGCCGGAAGAAGTCCTCGAGGTCGACCAGCTCCTCGGCCAGCTCGTACAGGTCCCAGTGGCGCGCCGTGTCGCGGTAGACGGCCGTCCACGCCGCCTCGACCGAGGCGTTCGGCGTGTAGGGCTGGCTCCAGTCGCGCTCGAGCATGGCCGGGTCGATGGCGAAGCCGCGCTTGGCCAGAAGGCGGATCGCCTCGTCATAGATGCTGGGCGAATGCAGCAGCTTTTCGAGCGGGCCGTGAATGTCGGGACGATGCCGGTGCGGGGCGAGCATCGCCGCGCTCTTGTTGCCCAACATGAACTCGATCGTGCGGTACTGGTACGACTGAAAGCCGGACGAACGTCCCAGCTTGTGCCGGAAGTCGAGATATTCGCTGGGCGTCAACGTCGACAGCACGTCCCAGGCCTGGATCAGCTGCGCCATGATGCGGCTGACGCGCGCCAGCATCTTGAAGGCCGGTTGCAGGTCGTCGCGGCGGATCTGCTCGACCGCGGCCTTCAGCTCGTGGATCATCAGCTTCATCCACAGCTCGGTGGTCTGATGCTGGATGATGAACAGCATCTCGTTGTGATTGTCCGACAGCGGATGCTGTGCGGTGAGGATGCTGTCGAGCGCAAGATAGTCGCCATAGCTCATCTCGCCGCTGAAATCGGTGTGCGCGCCGGGGTCCGGCGCCGTCGCAGGATGCTTGTCGTCGTTCATGCGGGTCGGCTCCGACGGTTCGGGATGAAGAGGATGTGCGGCTGCGATCGCGTTCGTCCCGTGGGGGCAAGAGGCGGGGTGAGCGGGTTCTCGACGTCGCGATCGGTGCGGATCGGAATCATCGCGTTCACGTCACCTTCGCGCGCACGCGGAACTCGGGCCTGTCCCAGGCACCGCTCGTCAGGATGTCCCGCAGCGCTGCCACCGCGTCCCACACGTCGACGAAGCGGATGTAGAGCGGCGCGAAGCCGAAGCGCAGGATGTCGGGCGCGCGGAAGTCGCCGATGACGCCGCGCGCGATCAGCGCCTGCATCACCGGATATCCCTCGGCGTGCTGGAAGCTCACTTGGCTGCCGCGGCGCGTCGAATCGCGCGGGCTCGCCAGCGTCAGGCCCAGCCCGTCGCATTCCTGCTCGACCAGACGGATGAACAGCTCGCACAGCGCGACCGACTTGCGGCGGATCTGGTCGATGTCGGCGGACAGCACGACGTCGACCCCGGCCTCGAGCGCCGCCATCGACAGGACCGGCGGCGTGCCGCAGACATAGCGCGCCACGCCGGCCGCGGGACGGTAGTCGGGCTCGAACGCGAATGGCGCCGCATGGCCCAGCCAGCCGGACAGCGGCTGCGTGAACCGTTCCTGATGGCGCGCCGCGACCCACACGAAGGCGGGGGCACCCGGGCCGCCGTTCAGGTATTTGTAACCGCAGCCGACCGCAAAGTCCGCGTTCGCGCCGTTGAGGTCGACCGGCACCGCACCGGCGCTGTGCGCGAGGTCCCAGACGATCAGCGCGCCCTGTGCGTGTGCCGCGCGCGTGACCGCCGCCATGTCGTGCATCGCGCCGGTGCGGTAGTTGACATGCGTCAGCATGACCACGGCGGTGTCGGCGTCGATCGCGTCCGCGACCGCCGCGCCGTCGACCAGCCGCAGCTCGTGTGTCCCGCCCAGCAGCTTGATCAGGCCCTGGGCCATGTACAGGTCGGTCGGGAAATTCTCGCGCTCCGACAGCACGACCCGGCGCCCGGGGTTGAGCGCGAGTGCCGCGGCCAGCACCTTGAACAGGTTGATCGACGTCGAATCGGCGACGACGACCTCGCCCGGCCCGGCGCCGATCAGCCGCGCGATCTTGTCGCCGACCCGCCGGGGCAGGTCGATCCAGCCGTGCTTGTTCCAGCTCGTGATCAGGTCGCGGCCCCACTCGACGGCGATCACCTCGTCGAGCCGCGCGCGCGTCTTCTTCGGCAGCGGGCCCAGCGAATTGCCGTCCAGGTAGATGACGTCGCAGGGCAGATCGAAGGCGTCGCGCGCGGCGGCGAGCGGGTCGTCGCGGTCGTACGCCGCGCAGTCCGCACGGGTCAGCCGGCTCATGGGCGAAGCTCCCGCAGCACGGCGCGCACCGGCGCCGCATCGAGATCGGCGAGCTTGAGCGGCAGCGCGATCAGCTCGTATTCGCCCTCGGGCACGTCGTCGAGCACCAGCCCCTCGAGGATCGAAAGGCCGTGCCGGCGTACGGCGTTGTGTGCATCCATGGTCTTCGAGTCCTGGGGATCGAGCGACGGCGTGTCGGTGCCGATCAGCACCACGCCGTGCGCGGCGAGAAGTTCGATCGTCTCGGGCGCCACCGCGGCGAAGTGTTCGTCCCAGCGGTCGACCGGATTGTGCGCATAGGTCCGGATCAGGATCCGCTCGATTCCGGGCCTCAGGTGCTTCTGTATATGCGCCGGTTCGACGCGCGGCGACGCACCGATCGCATGCACGACCCGGCAGGGGCCGAGATAGCGATGAAGGTCGAGTGCCCCGGCACGCGCACCGTTCGCGTCATAGTGAAACGGCGCATCGGCATGGGCGCCCGTATGCGTCGACATCGTGATCTTCGACACGTTGACCGGGCACGTCTCGGACATCGTCCAGGTGCGCTCCTCGGCATAGACGGTGTCGCCCGGCCAGACCGGGATACCGACTCGGATCGGCGGCGTGATGTCCCACAGTCGCATGGCCAAAGGCTACGCCGTCGTCGGACGCTCCTGCAAGGATGGTGCGGTCGGCGCGGCCGTTGCGCCCCTTCGGCCGGGCCGTGCGTTTCCAGGGGACATTGCGGCCCTCGCCACGGAAGGAGGACGATCATGGGCACGAAAGATCCGATCACCGATATGCCGGCGACCGATGCGGCGCGGATGAATCCCGGCGATCAGGCCCCGCCCGGCACGCCGGGCACAGGCGAGGCCATGTGTCGCGAGTGCAGGGGAACCGGCCGTCTCGAGGTGCGGCCGTGCCCCAACTGCGGCGGCACCGGCCGCGTGATCGAGGGGATCGGCGGCGCCTGACTCGGAAAGCGTATGACTCGAAGCGGGGCGCCGCCGCCTTGCACGACGCTCAGGCGCCGCCAAGCGCCTTGGTCAGGACGTTGTTCATCCGGCGCGCGAACCCCGCCGGGTCGGGCACCGGATCGCCCTCGGTGATGCGGGCCTGATCCAGCAGCAGTTGCGCGATTTCGCCGAGCCGGTCCGAGGCGCCGGGCTTCTTCACGTCCTCGGCCAGCGCGCGGATCAGCGGATGATCCGGATTGATCTCGAGAATGCGCTTCGACTCGCGGTCGATCTGCTTGTGCTGGCGCAGGAACCGCTCCAGGTGGATGTCGAGGTCGGTCTCGTCGGCGACCAGGCAGACGGCGCTGTCGGTGAGCCGCTGCGACGGCCGCACGTCCTTGACCGCATCCTGCAGCGCCACGCGGAACAGGGCCACCAGCGCACTGATGTCGGCGGGCGGCGTCTCGGTCGCCTTTTCCTCTTTCTTGTCGTCGGGCAGCGGGATCTTGGACAGATCGGCCGCGCCGCGCGTCACCGACTTGAACGGCTTGTCCTTGTACGTCCCGACGGCGGCGACCCAGAACTCGTCGATCGGATCGGTGAAGAACAGCACCTCGACACCGCGCTTCTTGTAGCCTTCGATCTGCGGGCTCGCGCCGAGCGCCTTCACGTCCTCGCCGGCGATGTAATAGATCGCGTCCTGGTTCGGCCGCATGCGCTCGACATAGTCCGCAAGGCTCGTCCAGGCATCGTCGCCCGTCGTTTGCGTCGAGCGGAACCGGGCGAGTGCGAGAAGCTGGTCGCGGTGCTCCGCGTCCTCGTAGAGACCTTCCTTCAGCACCGGTCCGAAGTTCGCCCAGAACTTGGCGTAATCCGCGGCCGCGTCCTTCGCCTTCTTTTCGAGTTCCGACAGCACGCGCTTCACCACGCCGGCGCGGATCAGCGTCAGGACCGGATTGTTCTGCAGCATCTCGCGGCTGACGTTGAGCGGCAGGTCCTCGGAGTCGACGACGCCGCGCAGGAACCGCAGATAGCGGGGCAGAAGATCTTCGGCGCGGTCGGTGATGAACACGCGCTTGACGTAAAGCTTCACGCCGTGGCGCCGCTCGGGATGATAGAGGTCGAATGGCGGCGTCGACGGCACGAACAGCAGGCTCGTGTATTCGATCTTGCCTTCGGCGCGCCAGTGCAGCGTCAGCCACGGCTCGTCGAAGGCATGGGCGACGTGCGCGTAGAACTCCTTGTACTGGTCGGCGGTGATCTCGGCCTTCGGCCGCATCCACAGCGCCGAGGCGCGGTTGAGCGTCTCCTCCTTGCCTTTTTCGCCCAGAAGGACGATCGGCAGCGCGATGTGGTCGGAATACTGCCGGACGATCGCGCGCAGCCGGTCGGGATCCAGGAACTCGTCGGCGTCATCGCGCATGTGCAGGATCACCGACGTGCCGCGGGTCGCGCGCGTGGCGGGCGCGATCGTGTAGTCGCCCTTGCCGCCGGAGGTCCAGCGCCACGCCTCGGCCTCGCCCGCCTTGCGTGTCACGACCTCGACACGGTCGGCGACCATGAACGTCGAATAGAAGCCGACGCCGAACTGGCCGATCAGGTTCACGTCCTTCTTGGCGTCGCCCGAGAGATTCTGGAGGAAGGCGGCGGTCCCGGAATTGGCGATCGTGCCCAGGTTCTCGACGAGGTCGCCCCGGTTCATGCCGATGCCGTTGTCGGAAACCGTCAGCGTGCGCGCGGCCTTGTCGATCTCGAGCGTGATGCGGAAATCGGGGGCGTCGGCCGTGAGCTCCGGCCGCGTGATGGCTTCGTAGCGCAGGCGGTCGCAGGCGTCCGAGGCGTTGGAGATCAGCTCGCGCAGGAAGACGCGCCGCTCGCTGTAGAGCGAGTGCGTGACGATGTCGAGCAGCCGGCTGACCTCGGCCTGGAAACTGCGTTTTTCTTCGGTCTGGACGGACTCTGTCATGGCGGGATTTCCCTCGTTCTTATATGTGCTCCGGATCCGGAGGCTCGCCCCTATATGGGGCGGGGCGTCGGCGCGCAACAAGGGGGCGGCAAAGCCGCCCGTTCGGCGCCGGCGGGCGGTACTACGAAGATACCGTTTCGCAAGCCCTTGCGTTGCCGCGGGGAAGTCCCGATCTTTAGGAACAGATGGCGACACTTTCCGGCCGCCCGCACGACGACGCGCGGATTTACGCCGTCCTCGGGCCTACCAATACCGGTAAGACCTATCTCGCGATCGAGCGCATGCTCGGCCATCGCAGCGGCATGATCGGCTTTCCGCTGCGGCTGCTGGCCCGCGAGAACTACGATCGCATCGCGAGACTCAAGGGCGCGGCCAATGTGGCGCTGATCACGGGCGAGGAGCGCATCGTGCCGCCGGCGCCGCGCTGGTACGTGTGCACGGTGGAAGCGATGCCGCTCGACCGCGAGGTCGCGTTCCTCGCCGTCGACGAGATCCAGATGGCCGCCGACCGCGAGCGCGGCCACGTCTTCACCGACCGTCTGCTGCGCGCGCGCGGCTATGCCGAGACGATGTTCCTCGGCTCCGACACCGCGAAGCCGATCATCCGCCGGCTCGTCCCGACGGCGGAGTTCATCGTGCGGCCGCGCCTTTCGAAGCTCAGCTATGCCGGTCCGCAGAAGATCACGCGGCTGCCGCGGCGCTCGGCCATCGTCGCCTTTTCGGCCGCCGACGTCTACGGCATCGCCGAGCTCGTGCGTCGCCAGCGCGGCGGTGCGGCGGTCGTCTTCGGCGCGCTCAGTCCGCGCACCCGCAACGCCCAGGTCGCGATGTATCAGGCCGGCGAGGTCGACTACCTGATTGCGACCGATGCGATCGGCATGGGCCTCAACATGGACATCGACCATGTGGCGTTCGCCGAGCTGGTGAAGTTCGACGGCCGCAGCCCGCGCCGCCTCTCGAACGCGGAGCTCGCGCAGATCGCGGGCCGCGCCGGCCGCCACATGCGCGACGGCACGTTCGGCACGACGCACGAGATCGGCGGGCTCGACGCCGCGACCGTCGAGGCGATCGAGAACCACCGCTTCCCGCCGCTGACCGGCGTCTACTGGCGCAACCCCGATCTCGATTTCCGGTCGCCGACGGCTCTTCTCGCCAGCTTGGAGCGGCGCCCGCCCATGCCTGAACTCATCCGCATGCGCGAGGCGGACGACCACATGACCCTCGCCGCACTTGTCCGCGACCCCGGCATCCTCGATCTCGCGCGCGATCCCGCCGGCGTCCGGCTGCTGTGGGAGACGTGCCAGATTCCCGATTTCCGCAAGACGATGGGCGATGCCCATCCGCGGCTGGTCGGACAGATCTTCCGGCGGCTCAGGACCTATGGCCGCCTGCCGACCGACTGGATCGCGAACCAGGTGGCGCGGCTCGACCGCGTCGAAGGCGACATCGACGCGCTGCTCACGCGCCTCGCCCATATCCGCACCTGGACCTATGTCGCGCATCGGCCAGGTTGGCTCGACGATGCCGCGGCGTGGCAGGAACGCACCCGCGCCATCGAGGACCGTCTCTCCGACGCGCTGCACGAGCGGCTCACGCAGCGCTTCGTCGATCGCCGCGCCGCGGTGCTGATGCGCCGGCTCAACGACGGCGCGGAGCTGCTCTCGGCCGTCACCAAGGACGGCGAGGTCCTCGTCGAAGGTCAGTTCGCGGGCCGGCTCGAAGGGTTCAATTTCGTCGCCGACGCGACGGCGAAGGACGGCGCGCGCGCGTTGCTCAGCGCCGCCAACCGCGCGGTGCGGCGCGACATTGCCGACCGCGTGCGCCGCTTCGCCGAGGCTCCCGACGACGCCTTCTCGCTCGACCCGCAGGGACGCATCCACTGGCAGGGTCAGCCGGTCGCGCGTCTGGTCGCCGGCGACGACGCGCTGACGCCGCGCGTCGAACCGCTGCGCGCCGACCTTCTCGAGGCCCAGCACCGCGAGGTCGTGCGGCGGCGCCTTGCCGCTTGGGTGGACGCCTATCTGCAGGCGCGGCTCGAGGCCCTCTACCGCCTGCGCGGGATCGAGGCGTCGGGACCCGCGCGCGGCATCGCCTTCGAGCTTGCGACGGCGCTCGGCACCGTGCCGCGCGGGCGCGTCGCGCCGCTTCTCGCCGCCCTGGGCGATGCCGACCGGACGGCGCTGCGCCGTGCCGGCGTCCATATCGGCGACATCGCCGTGTTCATGCCGGGTCTCAGGGGCGCGGCATCGGTCGAGCTGCGGGCGCTGCTCTGGGCCGTGCATGCGGGCAAGCCGGTCCCGGCGCCGTTCGGGGCGCCGTTGTCGCTGCCGCGCCAGCCCGACCTGCCGCCGGGACTGATGGCCGCCTGCGGCTATCTTGCGGCGGGCCGGCTTTATGTCCGTGCCGACCGCCTGGAGCGGCTCGGCGAACTCGCCCGCCGGCGCGCTGTCCAGGGCGCGTTTGCGTTGACGCCGGAATTCGGCGCCCTGATCGGCGCCCGGCAGCGGGACGTGCCCGGCGTGCTCGCGGCGCTGGGCTACCGGGCGACGCGCGAGGCCGACGGCGCGGGCACGTTGCTCGCGGTCCGGCCGGTCAAGCGGCGCGGCGGCCGCCGGAAGAAGCCGCGGCCGCACGCGCATTCGCCATTCGCCGAGCTGCGGCGCCTGATCGGTTCATGACCGGCCGGCGGCACATCCGGGCGACGCCGCCCACGGACGGTCAGCGCCTCGACAAGTGGCTGTGGTTTGCCCGCTTTTTCAAGACGCGGGCGCTGGCGGCGCGGGCCTGCGCCGAAGGACGGGTGCGGGTGTCCGGCCAGGTGGTCGACAAGGCGCACTACCTGGTTAGGGTCGGCGATGTGTTGACCTTTCCGGCCGGACCGAATATTCGGGTCATACGGGTGGCGGCCTTGGCCGTGCGGCGCGGTCCCGCCGCAGAGGCACGGGGGCTGTACGAGGATCTGAGGGGCCCGAGGCCTCCGATGACAACGACGGATGGGGAGGTCTCGAGACCGTGATCGAAAGCGTGATCGAACATCTCTACGATCCTCTGTTCTGGACCGGCCTCGTCCAGATCATCGTCATCGACATCCTTTTGAGCGGCGACAACGCGGTCGTCATCGCGCTCGCGGTCCGCTCGCTGCCGCCGGCGCAGCAGAAGAAGGGCATCTTCTTCGGCGCGGGTGCGGCTATTGCGCTCCGCGTCATCTTCGCGACCTTCATCGTCTATCTGCTGCAGATACCCGCGCTGAAGATCGCCGGCGGCCTGATGCTGTTCTGGATCGCGGTGAAGCTGCTGGCGCCCGAGGACGGAGGCGACGGCGAGAATGTCGATCCGGCCAAGAATCTCTTCCAGGCGGTGAAGACGATCGTCATCGCCGACGCGGTCATGAGTCTCGACAACGTCGTCGGCATTGCCGCCGCGGCCAAGGGCAACATTATCCTTCTCATCCTCGGGCTGCTCATCAGCATTCCGCTGATCATCTACGGCAGCACGCTGGTCCTGAAGCTGCTGAACCGGTTCCCGATCATCATCACGGCCGGCGGTGCGCTGCTCGGCTGGATCGGGGGCGAGATCATCGTCACCGACCCGTTGCTGATCGACTGGATCGATGCCAATGCCCATTGGCTGCATTGGGGCGGGCCGGCGTTCGGCGCTATCCTCGTCGTCGTCATCGGCAAGATCGTAAGCCGCCGGCGCGTCGGGGCGAAGCCCGAGGACCTTGCGGCCACGGCGCGGAAATAGAGGGGGACGGGCGATGTCTCGGATACTGGTGCCGGTCGACGGCTCGGAGAATGCGCTGCGGGCGGTGCGCCACGCCGCGAAGCTCGCGCGCGAGCAGAAACCGGTCGAGATCCATCTCATCAACGTCCAGCCGCCGCTGCGCGGTGGTGTGACCACTTTCGTCGGCAGCCAGACCGTCAGGGAATTTCACGTGGAGGAGGCGCAGAAATGCCTCGCCTCCGCGAAGGCGGAGCTCGACAAGGCCGGCATTCCCTACGACGTCCATATCTGCGTGGGGAACGCGGGCGAGCAGATCGTCGCCTTCGCCGACAGCCTGAAATGCGACTCGATCGTCATGGGCACGCGCGGTCTCGGCGGGTTCGCCGGTGCGGTGCTGGGCTCCGTGTCGAACGACGTCATTCAGCGCGCCAACATCCCCATCACGCTGGTGAAGTGAGCGCCTGAAAGGGCCCCGCGCGGGCCGACGGCGTGCGGGCGATGCCGGTCGCGCCGCCGCCGCCGAAATCCATGATGGGCACAGGGTTGCGCCCGAGTCTTCCGCGTGTTACCGGAGGGGCGCCGATTTCTGGAGACTGGTCAGTATGGCTTACGTCGTCACCGAAGCCTGCATCAAGTGCAAGTACATGGACTGCGTCGAGGTCTGCCCCGTGGACTGCTTCTACGAGGGCGAGAACATGCTCGTCATCAAACCCGACGAGTGCATCGACTGCGGCGTGTGCGAGCCGGAATGCCCGGCCGAGGCGATCGTCCCCGATACCGACCCCGGCGCGGAGAAGTGGGCGGAAGTGAACCGCGAATACGCCGAGATCTGGCCGAACATTACGCGCAAGGGCGAAGTGCCCCCCGATGCCGACCAGTGGAAGGGCGTCGCCAACAAGTTCGCGCAGTACTTCAGCCCGAACCCGGGCAAGCGCTGATCGACCGATCCCGTCCGCTGCCGCAAGCCCGTGTGCGGGCCGTCGCCGCACATGGAGGCGCGGCCGTATGCCCGGCGCCCGGCGTTACCGCGGGCGCGAAGCCGTCGTGCCGGCGGGCAGGGCCGGCTAAGTAAAAAGGCGGCTAGGTAGAAAGAAGTAGGACCGGCCCCCGCCCGGCGATTTTGCAGTCGCGAAGGGCGAAAGGTTCCCTACTGGCGGCCGACGGACCCGCCCGGCTCCGAAATCCATATAACTATTGTTTTGAATCAAAGGCTTACAAGAACACAGGTGGGCCTGATCTTCCATTTTTTGCCCATGTGTGGTATTTAAGTGACAGTGCGAAGGCGATGATCTGACCGGGACCGGCGGTCCGGAGGGACCCGGGCCGGATACAGCCGCTCAAAGCGGGACGTGGGATATCGGGCGTGCGCCGGCTGCCCGATGGCCCTTTTCGCCGTCCAGTTAGGTTAACGTGGAGTAGCTCAATTATGCGGAAAGTGTCTCGAGAGACCAACGAGGCGGGGTTCAGTGCTGGCGACTTCGTCGTCTATCCGACGCACGGCGTCGGCAAGATTACCGGTATCGAGAACCAGGAGATCGCCGGCCAGAAGCTGCGGTTCTTCGTCATCCAGTTCGAGAAGGATCGCATGACTCTCCGCGTCCCGGTCAACAAGGCGAAGACGGCGGGGCTGCGCCGGCTCAGCACCCGCAAGGAAATGCAGTCCGCGTTGAGTCTGCTGAAGGGCCGTTCGCGCGTGAAGCGCACGATGTGGAGCCGCCGGGCGCAGGAGTACGAGGCCAAGATCAACTCGGGCGATCCGCGCTCGATCGCCGAGGTCGTGCGCGACCTGCATCGCAACGCCGGCCAGCCCGATCAGTCGTTCAGCGAGCGTCAGATGTACCAGGCGGCGCTCGACCGGCTGGTGCGCGAGTTCGCGGCGGTGGAGAAGATCTCGGAGGAGGTTGCGACGCAGCGCCTCGAGGCGATGCTCAAGGCGGCCTGATCCGACGATAGCGCAAGCGACACGGAACCGCGCGGCTTGGGGGCCGCGCGGTTCGTGCTTTCAGGGGCCATGCTCGTGACGCCAATGAACGCTTTTGCGCCGTTGGCACTTCTACGGTCCTCCACCTATGTTCTCGCGCCATGGCCGACAGTGAGAAGTTCGCGGTGCTGCGCCGCTGTGCGCGCATCTGGGCGGTCGCCGCGATTCACGGCGAGGCGGAACGGCTTGCGGCGATCCACGACGCCATCGCATCCCGCTTCGCGCCGGGCGACCGGCTCGTCTATCTCGGCAACTACCTGGGTCATGGTCCCGACGTGATCGGGACCGTCGACGAACTCCTGCGGTTCCGCCGCGAGGTGATTGCGCGTCCGCTGATGTTCGCCGCCGACGTCGTCTACCTCCGCGGCCGGCAGGAGGAGATGTGGCAGAAGCTCCAGCAGCTTCAGTTCGCCGTGAACCCGCGCGAGGTCCTGGAATGGATGCTGGCGCACGGCGTCGATGCGACGCTCGCCGCCTATGGCGCCGACGCCCGCAAGGGACTGGCCGCGACGCGCGAAGGTGCGGTCAGCATCACGCGCTGGACCAACGGGCTCCGCGCCGCGGTCGCGAGCCGGCCCGGCCACCGCGAGCTGATGAGCGCGCTCAAGCGCGCCGCCTCCACCGACGACGGTCAGCTCCTGTTCGTCCATGCCGGCGTCGACGTGACGCGGCCGCTCGCCGCCCAGGCCGACGCGTTGTGGTGGGGCGCGCCCGGCTTCGGCTGCTGGGGCGCGCCTTACGACGGCTTCCGGCTGGTGGTGCGTGGCTACGACCCGGCCGGCGGCGGCCCGGCATACCAGCCCTATGGCCTGACGATCGATGCCGGCGCCGGCCGGGGCGGTCCGCTCGTCGCCGTGTGCCTGTCGCCCGCGGGCGAGATCCTCGAACAGCTGCAGGCGTGATCGCCTATTCCACGACGATCTTCACGCGCTGACCCGGCTTCACCTCCTCACCGGGCCTGAGGCCGTTGAGCACGCGGAAGCGCTGGACCTGCGCCGTGTCGAAGGCCATGCGGCGGGCGAGGCTCTCGACCGTGTCGCCGCTCTTCACGGTGACGACGGCGATCCGGGGCGGCCGTGCCGCGGCCGCCTCGCTCTCGCTCAGCTTGCGGAAGGAATAGGTCGTGCGCCGGAAAGCCTCGTTGTAGCCGGCCGTCGCCGACGGCGGTGTGGCGAAGATGAATCGGTAGATCGTGCGCGCATCGAAGCGGATCGCGACGAGCCGCATGTCCATCATTCCGCTGTTGGTCTGTACGCGCGTGGCGCCGGTCGCCGCCGGCATGCCGTTGATCTCGATGCGCTCGACCGCCTGCAGCCGCGCGCCGCGCGCCCAGACGCGCTGAAGATAGTCGATCATGTCGAGCCCGGCCGTCTCGGCCCGTGCGTCGCGGTTGAAGATGATGCGCGCGTTTCCGGGCCCGCGTGCGGTGACGGCGGTGGCGCTGTTCGTGATGTTGAAGCCGGGCGGAACCTCGAACGCGAAGCGCAGCGCCGGGTGGATGAAGCGGCGCTGACGGACGAAGCCGCTGTCGCGATCGCCGCCATAGGCCATGCCGTCGATGATATTGAGATAGTCGTCGCGGCCGATCCGCGGGTTCGCCGGTTGGGCGACCTCCCGGCGTGCCGCCGCGATCGCCTCCTGCACGCGATCCTGCGTGCGCGGGTGCGTCGCCATGATGTTGAATTCGTTCTCGGCGCCGGGGCGGCCCGCGAGCTCGGCCGCGAGCGCGCTTTCCATCTGCAGCTTCTCGAGGAAGGTCGACATCGCCGTCGGGTCGTAGCCGGCGCGCGCGAGATAGCGCACGCCCAGCATGTCGGCCTCGAGCTCCTGTTCGCGCGAATAGCTGGCGAGCGCGATGCCGGCGACGCTCTGGCCGGCCTGCGCCACGAGGTCGCTGCCGGTGAGCACACCCAGGACCAGCGCGCCGAGGCTCGCCGCAACGCCCGTGCTGTAGCGTTGCGCGCTATGACGCGCCGTCACGTGGCCGATCTCGTGGCCGAGCACGCCGGCGAGCTCCGCCTCGGTGGAGGCAAGCGACAAAAGACCGCGCGTCACGTAGACATAGCCGCCTGGCAGCGCGAACGCGTTGGTGATGTCGCTGTTGAGGACCGTGAACGTCCAGTTGAGGTCGGGAAACTCCGAGATGCGGGCAAGCCGCTGGCCGAGCGTGTTGACGTAGGCCTTGATCTTCGCGTCCTCGATCTCGCCGCCGAACTCCTGAAGGATCTTGGGATGCTGTTCGCGCCCGACCTGGATCTCCTGCTCGGACGACATGAACGCGGTGAAGCTCGGTCGGCCGGTGGCAGGATTGGTCGTGCAGGCGCCCGTCAGCAGCGGCGCGGTCACGATGGCGGCGGCGAGGAAGGCGCGCAGGCCCCACGTCATCGGATCACCTCGATCTGTTCGGGAAACTCCAGCTCGATCAGCGGCCCGTTGTGCCACTCGATCCAGCCGCGCACGCGGACCATTGTTCCTGCCGGCGGCACCGGGTCAAGCCCGTCGCGGGCGAACATGCGGGCGACGGGCGCCGGCACGAGGACGCTGAAGTCGCGGCGCCAGTCGTCGCCGAAGTCGAGCCAGATCCGGCTGCCCTTGCGGTCGACGCGCCGCACCGCGCCCTCGACGATCTGGAAGCTGTCGACGAGGCGGGCGGTCTCCTCCGCCCGCACGACGCGGTATGCGGCGAGGCGCCACAGGCCGCGCCGGGCCGCGCGCGCCGCTGACTCATGGCCCAGGAGCAGTGCCACGGCGCGGCGGTCCTCGACCGTGCCGTCGACGCGCGCGAAGCCGCTGGCGACGAGCTCGGCCTGGATCCAGCGCCCGTCGGCATCGACCACGTGCGCGACGAGCCGCCCGTAGCGGTCCTCGCGCACGGCCTCGTGCGCGAGACCGACCGTGCGGCGATCGATCAGGGCGGCGAGCGCCGCGCGCGCCGCATCGGCAATGTCGTGCGACAGGCGCGCCGCCCGCCGGTCGGGGGGCTGCTTGGGCGCGCGGATCGCCGCGAGCCGCACCGTGCGCCCGTCGGCAAGACGCAGCGTGTCGCCGTCGATCACCTCGGCCACCAATGCCGGTTCGGTCGGGCCGAGTCCGGCCGGCAGCGGTGCCGCGCCTGCGGGCGCGCACAGGACGCCGACGAGGAGGAGGGCCAGGGCGGTCAGGCGCATGGGCGGAACTATACCGTGTTCTCTGGTTGACGCGCGGGGCCGGACGTGGCGATTCTCGGTCCCATGCCTGCCGACGCCGCACGCCGCACCGACCTCTATCCGCCGATCGAACCCTATGCGTCGGGCATGCTCCAGCTCGACGGGCGCCACCAGATGTACTGGGAGGAAAGCGGCGATCCGCGCGGCGTGCCGGTCCTGTTCCTGCATGGCGGGCCCGGCGCCGGGGCCACGCCGGCGCATCGCCGGTTCTTCGATCCCACCTATTACCGGATCGTCATCTTCGATCAGCGCGGCGCCGGGCGTTCGCTGCCGCATGGCGACCTCGTCGACAACACGACGCCGCATCTCATCGAGGACATCGAGACGCTGCGCCGGCATCGCGGCATCGATTCCTGGCACGTGTTCGGCGGCTCGTGGGGATCGACGCTGGCGCTGGCCTATGCCGAGGCGTATCCGGAACGGGTGCGGTCGCTGATCCTGCGCGGCATCTTCCTGTGCCGGAAGAGCGAGATCGACTGGTTCCTTTATGGCGCCCGCAACGTGTTTCCCGAGGCGTGGCGCGCCTTCGCTGAGTTCCTGCCGGCGAACGAGCGCGGCGACCTGCTCGAATCCTATTACCAGCGGCTGATCCATCCCGACCCGGCCGTGCACATGCCGGCGGCGCGGGCCTGGAGCGTCTACGAGGGGGCGTGCTCGACGCTGCTGCCGAGTCCGGAGACGGTGTCGGCGTTCGGCGAGGACCGCATGGCGCTCGGCCTCGCCCGTATCGAGGCGCACTATTTCCGGCACGGCATCTTCCTGCCCGAGAACGCGCTGCTCGAAAACGTCGGACGCATCCGGCACATTCCGGCGGTCATCGTCCAGGGGCGCTACGACATGGTCTGTCCGATCGTCACGGCCGACGATCTGACGCGCGCCTGGCCCGAGGCGGAATACGTCGTCGTTCCCGATGCCGGGCACTCGGCGATGGAGCCCGGCATCCGCGCCGCTCTCGTCGCGGCGATGGAGAAGCTCAAGAGACTGTAAAGGTATCCGTGGCAGATTGGCGAGGCGGGTCCGGCTTGCGGCGCGGACACTCGCTCTGGTATAGCCGCTGACCGATCGGCCGACATGCGGCGGTGAAAGTCGGGTGGGGGGACTTTGGCGATGATTCGCAGGGAACAGATCATTGGGCGGCTGGCGCGGTTTTTCCTGCTCGCCGTGACGATGGCAGGGCTGGCGGGTGCGGCTGCGGCGCCTGCGCGGGCACAGGCTCCGGCCTACCTGACCTTCGGCGTCGGCGCCTTCGACGTGTTCGACGACGACTTCCGCGCCACTCAGTTCGAGATCCAGTATCGCCCCAACTTCGGGCTGTGGATCTTCCAGCCGATGGTCGGCGCCAACGTGACGACCGACGAGTCCGCGTACGTCTATGCCGGGCTCAGCCTCGACCTGTTCCTGAACGACCGCATCGTTCTCCGGCCGAGCTTTGCCCCAGGCCTCTATCACGACGGCGACGGCAAGGACCTGGGCTCGGCGCTCGAGTTCCGCTCCGCGCTCGAGGTCGCCTATCGCTTCGACAATCGCGCGCGCCTCGGGGTCGAGCTGTCGCACCGCTCGAACGCCGGCATCGACGATTCCAATCCCGGCGAAGAGTCGCTGATGCTCTTCTACCACTGGCCGCTCTCGGGCAACTGAACGGACAGTCGCCCACGCTTCGCGCGCGGTATCCAAGTCCCGCTACCGGTCCCAAAGGCGATACCTACATTGGATATTTGCGGCGGCCCGCGGCTGCGCGCTAAGGCGTGCCCGCTTGCGGAATCAAGACGGCTGACGGGCCATGAGCGGATCCGGTATTCCGATCGACGATTTCGACCGTGCGCTCGAGGTGCTGGCAACGGGACCCGGCGGCATCAAGCAGCGGCTGTTGCGGGCCTGGATCGCGATCGTGTCGGTGCCCGAGACGATGCTGCCGGCGGGCGAGCTGCGCCAGCAATATCTGGGTCTGCTCGACGCCGTGTCGTACCGCGCCGCCCGCGGCGAGGAGGGGCGGCTCGCCGCGACCATCGGACGCATGTCCGAGGACGAGGCAGTGCGCTGCGCGCGCGACCTGCTGCGCTTCTGGCTCAAACTCCGCGCCGCCGCCGGTGTGCCGGCCTGATCGCGCGCGCTTTGGCAGACGGCGCCGCGGCTGCTATAACGACGCCGCCGCGTCCCCGTAGCTCAGCCGGATAGAGCAACAGTTTCCTAAACTGTGGGTCGGGTGTTCGAGTCACCCCGGGGACGCCACCCGCTTCCGGGGACGTCGTCGTTCCAGGGACGTTTCGATGCGGCTTCGTTCAGCCGCCCGGCACGGCGGGCCGTGCATGCCGGGCGGGGTTCGGCGTCGATCGTCTCGGAAAACCGGATGCAACGATGAGGCGCCGATAAGCCGGTACGTCACCTGCGGTCGTAGGCGCAGCGGAAGCCGACATAGACCGCATAGAAATCGGCCGGTTTCCACTGCGCGCCCGCCGCCGTCGTCTGGTGCGTGCCGTACCACCACGACCCGCCGGCCGTGAGCGCTTCGCCGCCGCGCCGGTCCGCGATCCACTCCCACACGTTGCCGCCCATGTCGAACAGGCCGTTCACGCCGCGCTTGGTCGCGCCCGCCGGCGCATGCACGGGCCAGGGATCCGGCTCGCGCGTGTTCATGCCGTCCGGCGTATCGCCGACCGGATAGGGATAGGTGCGGCCCGTCACGTAGCCGTCGCTCGGCCGGGCGCGCGTTTCGGTGTAGGCCGCGCGCTGCCATTCGGCGAAGCTCGGCAGGCGGCCGCCGGCCCAGCGGCAATAGGCCTGTGCCTCGTGCCACGTCACGTGGACCGCAGGTTCGTCGGCCGACTCCGGATCGCGGCCGTACGGCCGGTAGACGGTCCAGCCCGGACGGCGTTCCCACCCGTGGCCCCATTCGAAACCGCCGCCGGCCTTCTCCGCCTCGGTCCGGAACGCGGTGGCTTCGGCGAATTTGCGGAACTGCGCGATCGTGACCTCGGTCGCATCGAGCGCGATCGCGCCGAGGTCGATGCGCTCGCCCACCTGCGCGCCCGCAGTCGCGGGCACGGCGAGAAGGGTGACGAGCGCGACGGCGGCAAGATGCCGTCGCGCCCGGCGCATCGTCATCGGAACGGCCATGTGACGACTCCACCGTAGTTCTTGCCGGGATAGGGTGGCTGACGCAACGTCGCCGCGAAAGCGGGAATGCTCTCCATGTGCCGCACCATGCGCGCCCGCATCGCGTTGTCCGGCAGCGGGCCGTAGAGCGCCTCCATGTTCTCGGCGACGTGGTCGGGATTGCTCGTCGCCGGAATGACCGCCGTGACCGCCGGGTGGGAGATCACGAACTTCAGGAAGAACTGCGCCCACGTGCGTGCGCCGAACTCGCGGGCGAAGTCGGGCACGGGACGGCCCTCCACGCAGGTGAAGAGGCGCGCCTTCTCGAACGGCATGTTGATCAGCACGGCGACGCCGTTGTCCGCGCAGGCGGGAAGCAGCCGTTCCTCGCACTGGCGCGAGAAGATGCTGTAGTTGAACTGCACGAAATCGAGATTCGCCGTGCGGATCAGGCGCTCCAGCGTATCGTAGTACTCCACGTTCCACTGCGTCACGCCGATGTAGCGGGTCCGCCCCTCGTCCTTCCACCGGCGGAAGAGGTGAAGCACCTGGTCGTAGTTTTCCAGGCTGTGGACCTGCATCAGGTCCATGCGCGCGCGCCACAGGCGTTCGGTCGAACGGCGGAACTGCGCCTCGGAATGGCTATTGTCCGACAGCCATTCGCCGGTCGTCCAGGTCTTGTTGGCGATGAACAGACGGTCGGCGATGCCGAGCGCGTGGGCGAAGTCGCCGACGGTCACTTCCGACATGCCGTAGAGCGGCGAGGTGTCGACGACGCGGCCGCCCGCCTCGTAGAAGCGCCGCAGCACTTCGCCGAGGTGTGCGCGCGGCTCGCCGGGGTTCACGTCGAACGTCTCGAACGTGCCGAGGCCGATGACGGGGACCATCTCGCGCGTCTTCGGAATGGCGCGCATGATCGGCGTGCCGGCCGTCGCGGACTGGGCGAGCGCGGCCCCGCGCGGTAGCGCCGATGCCGCCGCAATCGCGCCGGCCGTCCAGCCGATCCGGCGCAGAACCGACCGCCGGGTCATGCGTTTTGCGGAAGCGTCGAATACGGTCATGACTTGCGTGCTCCTGACGTTTTGCCGGGCCGGGGGAGGTGGCCCGTTTGGCGCGGGAGCCTAGAGCAGAGGCGCGGGTCGCTGCGCGCGCGATCCTGACCGCATGCGCGCGATCCTGATCCTTTCCTTAAGGCGATGGCGCGGACCCGTCCGGCGTTCCGGCCTAGAGGCGCCGGCGGTACTGCGACGGGTTCGTGCCCGTCACGCCGCGGAAGATGCGGGCGAAATGGCTCGGGCTCGTGAAGCCGACGCGCAGGGCGAGATCGGCGACGGAGGTCGGCTCCGTCGCGAGAATCCGGATCGCGCGTTCGATGCGCCGCTGGTTGATGAACTGCAGCGGCGTCTGGCCCGTCGTCGTGCGGAAGGCGCGATGGAGATGTCCCTCGGAAACGCCGACGAGGGCCGCGAGCGTGGAGATCCGGATCTCTTCGTCGAGATGCGCATCGACGTAGTCGGAGATCCGGCGCAGCCGCCACGGCGGCAGCGTCGCGGCACGCACCGGCTCGGCGCGGCGCGGCTGACCGTAGCGGCGGACGAGATAGCGGGCGAGCGCGAACGTCATCGTCTCGCAATAGGCGGCATCGAGGCCGCCGTCGGTCGTATGGAGCCGCTCGAATTCCTGAAGCAGGCCGAACAGAAACGGATCCTGCGCATTGCTGAACGGCCGTAGCCCGCCGGCCGATGAAGGCGCGAGACCCGCATCGTCCATCGCCTGTTCGAGAATTTCGGGCGCAAGCGAGATCGACGCCCATTCCCACGCCACGTCGTGCAGCCGCAGCCGGCGTTCGCAGCCGGCCGGCAGGAAGGACACGGTACCCGGGCGATCCGGTCCGTCGTACCGGTGGCCGCAATCCGTCCGGATCTCGTGGCGGCGGGCGCCGCCGCGCAGGGTCACCATCACGAGGTGGCGCGGCGCGTGGATCGTGCCTTCGACGTACTTGGTGTAGCTGCGGCGCGCCGTGTCGAAGACGCCGCCGCCCCAGGCGAAACTGCGATGGTCCGCCGGTGGCGGACTCACGTCCCGGAGGTAGCTCAATCCGTCGCGTTCGGCCGTCATGCTCATCGTCGGAACATCCACCATTCCACCCGCAACGGGCGACGGTTCTCCGCCAGCCTGGGAATTTCGACGCACCAAGCTAGCGTCGTTCCGTTGCCGAATTCAACGGAGACCGGTGCCGGTCTGCGCCTCGGTCGGCTTGCCCCCGCGTGTGCATGGCGAGGGTGCGCGAAACACCGCCTCCGGACGCCGTTTTTCGGGTTCCGGCCGACGCGATCGGATCGACCGGCGGCAGCGCCCCAGGTACGATTGCCGCACCGGTTCTTCGGGAAAACAGATCCACCGTTCAATCCGCATGTCCCTGATGTTGAACCTCACCGGCCTACGTTACTTCCACGAGGTTGCCAAACTCGGCTCGATACGACGGGCTGCAGAGCGCCTGCATGTCTCGCCGTCGGCGATCAGCCGCATGATCACGAAGATCGAGCACGAGTTTCAGGCCGACCTCTTCGAGCGACGCACGAAGGGCGTTCGCCTCACGGCCGCCGGCCGGCTGCTCGCGACGCGGCTCAACGGCGTTTTCCTGCAGCTTCAGGACGTGCGGACCGAGATCGACGAACTCAAGGGCCTGCGGCGCGGGGACATCACGCTCTATTGCATCGAAGGGATCGTGCCGGACATGGTTCCGTCGATTCTGTCCACCTTTCATCGTCGCTATCCCGCCGTCACGTACAACGTCTACACGGCCGGCACGGACCACATCGTCGAGGCGCTGCTCGGCGACACGGCGGATCTCGGCATCATGTTCGATCGCGTTCGCGATCCGAGGATTCAGGTGATCTTGTCATATACCGAGCCGTTGCATGCGATGATGTCGCCCGCGCATGCGCTGGCGCGGCGCCGCAGCGTGTCGCTCAGGGAACTCGCCGAGTATCCGGTCGCCATGCCGGACGCGTCCTACGGCGTGCGCCGCCTGCTCGACCGGGCCTTGCACGCCAAGCGCATCGCGATGCCGATGCTGCTCACCACCAATTCTCTCGAGTTGACGCGTGGTCTTGCGCGCTCGGCCGTGGCGATCACGTTCATGCCTCCCTTCGCCGCGCGCCGCGAGCTCGCTTCGGGTGAACTGATCGCGATGCCCATCGTCGAAAAGGATCTGCTCATGGGCACGATGTCCGTGTGCGTTCGTCGCGGCCGACGTCTTTCCGCGGCGGCCTCGGAACTGATCGACGTCATCGCGGACGAATTTCAGGCCCTTGCCCGAAAGGGGGCGGGACGTATCACGCGCCGGCGCTGACCGGTGTTGTCTTTTGGTCAACACAACGTCGCCCTCATTCTAATTCACCCGCCTGGGCGTTCAGGGCATAGTCCCAAAAACATAGGCGCTGTACGGCTTCGTTCGAGGAAATCGCGACGGTACCTCGATAGGGACACCGGCGGGTCCGGACGAATTGCGCCGAAGGACATGTAAGGAGATCTTGCTTATGTCGCGCTCGGTCGTTCTTCCCAAAGGCTCGCCCCCGCCCTTGGCGCCCTATTCGCCCGGAATCAAGGCCGACAACGTCATCTATGTCTCGGGCATGCTGGCGATGGACCAGAGCGGCGCGACCGTGGGCGTGGGCGACGTGAAGGTCCAGACGCGCCAGGTCCTCGAGGCGATCAAGTCCGTCATCGAGGCGGCGGGCGGCACGATGGAGAATGTCGTCTACAACATGATCTTCTTGAAGGACCTCGCGGACTACAAGGCCATGAACGAGGTCTACGCCGAGTATTTCCCCAAGGAGCCGCCGGCGCGGTTCTGCATCCGTGCGGATCTGGTGCGGCCCGAGTTTCTCGTGGAGATCGCATCGATCGCGCATCTCTGATGCGCGAGAAGCCGCCGTACGGCAACGAACAAGGATAGGGGCGACATCATGCCGAAGGTCTCGATCGGCGACGCGGAGATTTATTACGAGATCCATGGTGAGGGCGAGCCGGTTCTCCTCGTGGCCGGCCTCGGCGGTGCGGGCAGCTACTGGGCGCCGAACGTCCCCGCTTTCGCGAAGCACTACAAGACGATCCTGCACGACCATCGCGGCACCGGTCAGAGCACGCATTCGCGCATCAAGTACTCGGTCGAGCAGATGACCGACGACCTGGTTCGCCTGATGGACGCGCTCGGTATCGACCGTGCCCATCTGGTCGGCCACTCGACGGGCGGTGCGATCGGGCAGGTCATGGCCATCGAGCATCCCGACCGGCTCAAGAGCATGGTCCTCTATGCGAGCTGGACGAAGGCCGACCCGTTCATGCGGAGAGTCATGGCGGCACGGCGTACGCTGCTGACGGCCTCGGGCGCCGAGGCCTATGTCAAGGCGACGCCGGTCTTCCTCTATCCGGACTGGTGGATCAACGACAACGAGGCGCTTTTGGTCGAGCGCGAGGCGAAGGGGATCGCCTCATTCCCGCCACCGGAGATCGGGGCGAGCCGCATCGACGCGGTGCTCGCCTTCGACCGCACCGCGGATCTGCCGAAGATCCGCACGCCGACCCTCGTGTTGTGCGCCAAGGATGATTTCCTGACGCCGTCCTACTTCTCGGCGGAACTGGCGAAGTCCATCCCGGGGGCGCGCCTCGTCCTGATGGAACGCGGCGGTCACGCCTGCTCCGAGGCGGCCAAGGACGAGTTCAACCGGATCGTCCTCGATTTCATCGCGGAGCACGCCGGATGATCACCGACGTGGCCTCCCGGGGAGCCGTCGGACCGATCTCGCGGCGGCGCGCCTAGGCGCCCGATACCGATGCTCGCGCAGCTCATCGTCTCCGGCCTTGCTCTGGGGAGCGTCTATGCGCTTCTCGGGCTGGCGCTGGTGCTGATTCACAAGGCGACCGACATCGTCAATTTCGCGCAGGGCGAGATGGCGATGTTCATGACCTTCGTCGCCTTCGTGATGATCACCCAGCTCGAGCTGCCGTTGCCCCTCGTGTTCGTCGTGGCGCCGCTCCTCGGGGCCGCGCTCGCGGCCGTCACCGAGCGCATCGTCATGCGCCCGATCTCGGATGGACCGCCGGTCAACGCCCTGATCGTGACGATCGGGCTGTGGATCGTGTTCAATCACACGGCGGGCTGGATCTGGGGCTACGATCCCTACCGTTTCCCGTCGCTGTTTCCGGCCGATCCGGTCGAGATCGTCGGCGCGCGCATCTCGCCGAACAGCCTCGGCATCATCGCGGTGGCGCTCGCCGTCATGGCGGGGCTCTACGTGTTCTTCGAGTACACGCGCGAAGGCACGGCCATGCGCGCGGCCAGCATGAACCGGCGCGCTGCGCAGCTCATGGGCGTCAACATAAAGCGGGTCGCGTTCCTGTCCTGGACGCTCGCCGGCGGGGTCGGCACCGTGTGCGGCCTGCTGGTGGCGCCCATCATCTTCCTCGACTTCGAGATGATGGTGTCGGTGCTGCTCAAGGCCTTCGCCGGCGCCATCCTCGGCGGTTTCAACAGCCTGCCCGGCGCGGTCATCGGCTGCATGCTCATCGGCATCGCCGAGACCTTCTTCGGCGGCTACGTCTCGACCGCGTTCAAGGACACGTTCGCGTTTCTCGTCATTGTGCTCGTCTTGATGTTCCGGCCAAGCGGACTGTTCAGCCGGACGGCGGTGAAGAAGGTATGACGCTCTGGCTCCGCAAGAACTGGATTCCCGTGGCCCTGCTCGCCGCCGGACTCGTGCTGCCGAATTTGGTCGAGCATTACGGGAACTTCATCCTCGCCTCGATTCTGGTCTATTCCCTGGTCTCGCTCAGCCTGACGATCCTGATCGGGTTCGCGGGCCAGATCTCGATCGGCCATGCCGGATTCTGGGCGCTCGGGGCATACGGCTCGGCGCTCGTCGTCACCGAGCTCGGCGCGCCGTTCCTGGTCGGTGTGCTCGTGGGCGGCATCGTCGCCGCTCTGTTCGGTGCGGTGGTGGCGCTGCCGGCGCTGCGCGTTCAGGGCCATTATCTTGCGATCGCCACGCTCGGCTTCGCCCTGTTCGTGCAGCAGGTCCTGTTCGAGTGGGAGTCGCTCACCGGCGGGCGCCAGGGTCTGTTCGTGCCGCGCCCCGAAATCTTCGGCTACGAGCTGACGGACGACTACGCCTACGTCTATCTGATGCTGGTGATCGTCGTCCTCCTGACCTGGATGACGGAGAATTTCCGCCGCTCGCACACGGGCCGCGCCCTCATGGCCCTCAAGATGAGCACGGTGGCCGCGGAGGTGGCGGGCATCAACCGCGCCCGGCACATCATCATCGCGTTCATGCTGAGCGCCTTCTACACCGGCATCTCCGGGGCGCTTTACGCGCATCTCATCGGCTTCCTCAGCACCGAGACGTTCACGCTTACGACGTCGCTGAGCTTCCTCACGATGGCGGTGATCGGCGGGCTCGGCAGTTATGTCGGCGCGCTCCTCGGCGCGATCTACCTGACCATGGCGCCCGAGGTCTTCCGCGAGTTCAAGGACGCCCAGATGGTGGTCTACGGACTCACGCTCATCCTCTGCATGCAGTTCCTGCCGGGCGGACTTGCGAGCCTGCCCGAGCGCTTGCGGAGCCTTCGCCGGCGGAGGACGTGATGGCGCTTCTCGCGATCGAGAACCTGTCGATCTCGTTTGCCGGGCTCAAGGCGCTCTCGGGCGTGAGCTTCACGGTCAATACCGGCGAGATCGTCGGCCTCATCGGTCCGAACGGGGCCGGGAAGACGACGCTTCTCAACTGCATCAGTCGACTCTACACGCCCCAGTCCGGCCGGATCCTGCTCAATGACGTGAATCTTCTGGACGTGCCGGTCCACGGCATTGCTGCCCACGGCATCGCACGGACGTTCCAGAACCTGGAACTCTTCGGCGGTGCCAGCGTCCTGGAGAACGTTGCGGTCAGCAGCATGCGGCGCTTCCGTTCGAATCTGCTGGCGGAGCTTTTCTGGCTGCCGGCTGCACGGCGCGACGTCCATGCGGCGCGCGAGGCGGCCCTGCAGACGCTCAAGGCGCTCGGCCTCGACCACCTCGCCGATCAGCGCACGTCGGATCTCCCCTACGGCACGCAGAAGATGGTCGAGCTTGCCCGCGCGCTGGCCGGCCAGCCGAAGCTTCTGCTTCTGGACGAGCCGGCTGCCGGGCTTAATCCGGATGAAAGTCGCCGGCTCGGCGAGACCATCCGGGCGCTGCGCGACCAGGGGATCACGGTGATCCTGATCGAGCATGACATGTCGCTCGTGATGACGATCTGCGAGCGCATCGTCGTTCTCGATCATGGCGAGAAGATCCACGAAGGCACACCCGAGACCGTCCGCCGCGATCCCGCGGTCATCAGTGCCTATCTCGGTGCGGAGGCCGGCGATGCTTGAATGCGTGGATCTGACCGCCCGCTATGGCGGCATTCAGGCCCTCGCCGGCGTCAACCTCACCGTCGCGGCCGGCGAGGTCGTCTGCCTCCTCGGCGCCAACGGCGCCGGAAAGTCGACCCTGCTCGGCGCGATCACCTCGAGCGCGCCCGCCAGGATCGGCGGCGTCATCCGCTTTCAGGGCCAGGAAATCACGGGCTGGAGCACGGAGGCGATCGTTCGCGCGGGCATCGCGCTGGTCCCGGAGGGCCGCCAGCTCTTTCCCGAGCTCACGGTCGAAGAGAACCTGCGCATGGGCGCCTATCTGCGCCGCGACCGCGACGCGATCGCGCACGATCTCGAGTCCATGTTCGAGCTGTTCTCGCGCCTGAGAGAGCGCCGCGGCCAGATTGCCGCGACGCTGTCGGGCGGCGAGCAGCAGATGGTGGCGATCGGCCGCGCGCTGATGTCGCGTCCGAAGCTGCTGCTTCTCGACGAGCCGTCGCTGGGCCTCGCCCCTCTGCTCGTCCGTGAGATCATGTCCCTGATCCGGACGATCAACGCAAAAGGAACGACCGTTCTTCTCGTCGAGCAGAACGCGCACCAGGCCCTGCAGGTCTCCGACCGGGGTTACGTGATCGAAAAGGGCCGCATCGTCGGCGCCGGATCTGCGGCTCAGTTGCTCAGCGATCCGCAGATCGTCAATGCGTATCTGGGCGGTGCCACAACATAGGAATGCGAGAGGAGTGCTGTCATGGTCGCGAACTCGAGCCGACGCGATGTATTGATGCTTGGACTGGCCGCCGCGGGAACGATGGCGCTGCCGCGCCTTAGCTGGGCCGCGGAGCCAGGGGTCACGAAGGACAAGATCATCATCGGGTCCTATCTGCCGCTGCAGAGCGGGCTTGCCGCCGGCGCCACGCAGCTGCGCGACGGCGCCGACGCCTATTTCCAGCACATCAACGACAACGGCGGAATCCACGGGCGCAAGATCCAGTGGATCGTCGAGAACGACTCCTACAATCCGCAGCAGACGGTCGCCGTCGTGAAGAAGCTGGTCGACCGTGATGGCGTCTTCGCCATCGTCTCGACCCTGGGCACGGCGACCAATCTCGCCGCGTTGCCGTTCCTCGCGCAGCGGAAGGTGCCGCTGATCAATCCCGCCGGCGGTCACGAGCGCCTGAATGCGCCGACGGACCCGAACGTGTTCGGCCTTCTTCCCGTGGGCCAGGACATCGGCGCGGCGATGGCCAATTACGCCGTGGACAAGCTTCAGGCGAAGCGGGTCGCGATCTTCTTCCAGAACGATCCGTTCGGAAAGGATCCGCGCGACGGCGCCGTCGAGACGCTCGCCAAGCGCGGCGTTCCGGTCGTGGCCGAGACCAGCTACGTGCCGAGCGACGTCGACATGAGCGCGCAGGCCGTGGCCATGCGGGACGCCAATCCCGACGTCGTCCTCATGATGTGCATCACGAAGCAGGGCGCGCTCCTGCTTCAGAAGGCGCAGCAGCTGGGCTGGAAGCCCAAGTTCCTGGCGCAGAACACGATGGGCGATCCGATCACGGCCGACCTCGCCGGCGAGGCGCTCGACGACGTGATGGTGATCCTGTTCACCGCGATCGAGACGATGGACACGCCCGCGGTCAGGGAGGCGAATGCGCTGATCGCGAAGTATCATCCCGAGACCAAGCCGGGCTACTGGACCTATCTCGGAATCGCCGGCGCCAAGGTCTTCGTCGAGGCGGCCAATCGCGTCGGGCCGGACCTGACGCGCGCCAAGCTCCTCGAGGTCCTGTACAACTTCGGGCGTTACGAGCCTGGTGTCGTGCCGCCGGTGAACTGGAGCAGGGAAAGCCACGGCGGCCCCAAGACGTTCGGCTTCGCGGTGTGGAAGGGCGGCAAGCTGAACGTGGTCGAGGGCTGGTAAGGCCGGGTGGTTCGCACAAGGCCCGCGCACGCGGCGGCGCCGGCCCATGTCCGGCGCGCGAGGGCGATGCGCGGGCCTGAGCGTCGGCACCGAGCAAGGATTGAGGACATGAGACGTATCGGGCACTTCATTGGCGGCAAGCATCGGGCCGGCGCCGGCGAACGTTTCGACCCGGTGATGAATCCGGCCACGGGCGAGCAGACGGCCGAGGTCGCGATGGCCACGGCCGCCGAGGTGGCGGAGGCGGTCGCATCGGCCGAAGCCGCGCAGGTTGAATGGGCGAAGGTTCCGCCGCTGCAGCGGGCGCGGGTGATGTTCC